>HLSNC_1000008_pt1 | contig 386966 bp, 382 predicted proteins | sample HotLakmetagenome_2_FD_14041 | JGI IMG/M metagenome (IMG submission 14041)
GCCGAACCGGTCCAGCAAAGCGCGGAACCGCCGCGGTCGCCACAGGTGCCGCAGCAGCGCGGCCTTGCGCCGCTCGGTCGTGTTCAGCCCCAGCACGGCGGCGCGCAGGATGCCGATATCGCCGGTCGCCGGCCGCACCGAAACGGCGGACAGAAGGGTCGCGATGGTGGCAAAGACCTCGGCATCGGCCATCGCCGGGTCGGCGCCGCCGAAGCATTCATAGCCCAGCTGCAGGGTTTCGGAGGGGCGGGTTTCATCCAGCTCCTGTGCCCGGAACACCTCGCCCAGATAGGTATAGGTCGCCGCACCCGCCCCGCCCTGCATATGCGCCCGGACCAGCGGCACGGTGAAATCGGGCCGCAGCATCAGCTCGCCCCGCAGCGGGTCGTGGGTGACATAGGCGCGGGCGCGGATATCCTCGCCATAAAGGTCAAGCAGGACCGAGGCGGGCTGCAGGATATCGGCATCGACCACCTGCGCGCCGGCCGCGATCAGCTGCGCCTGCATCTGCCGCGCCCGGTCGCGCGCGGCCTGGGCCAGGGGGGACCGGATCATTCCGCCAGCCCGTTCCTGTCCAACCCGTGCCGGGCCAGGATCTCTCGCACCTTGGAAAGCATGTCACCGCGCGGCACCTCGTATTGGCTGGGCCGGTCCTTCCATTCCTCGAGCGTGGCGTTTTCGGCGATCTGCGCGCCCAGGATCAGGTCCTTGATCTGGACCACGCCCTTGGCGTGTTCGTCCCCGCCTGCGATGATCGCCACCGGGGAATTGCGCTTGTCGGCGTATTTCAGCTGGTTGCCGAAATTCTTCGGGTTGCCCAGATAGACCTCGGCCCGGATGCCGTTCCGGCGCAGTTCGGCCGCCATCGCCTGGTAATCGGCCATCCGGTCGCGATCCATCACCGTGACGATGACCGGCCCGGCGGCCCTGGCACTGCCGATCCGGCCCTTTTCGCGCAGGGCGGCCATCAGACGGTCGACACCGATGGAGACGCCCGTGGCCGGGACGGCCTGCCCGGTGAAGCGTTTCACCAGGTCGTCATAGCGCCCGCCCCCGGCGACGCTGCCGAACTGGCGCGGGCGGCCCTTTTCGTCGAGGATTTCGAAGGTCAGCTCGGCCTCGAAGACCGGGCCGGTGTAATAGCCGAGGCCCCGCACGACGGAGGGGTCGATGATGATGCGGTCGGGGCCGTAGCCTTGGGCGTTCAGAAGCTCAGACATATGTTCGAGTTCATCGACACCCTCGCGGCCCACGTCGGAACCTTCAACCAGATCGCGCAGATACTCAATCACCCTATCGTTTGCGAAATACGCTGCTGGCTGGTTTGGCCCGAGGGTGCCCGGTTTCTCAATCTGAGCGACCTGTTGCGACAACAACTTGTAGCCTGCCGTTAAAATCGGATCAAAGTTGGTGTCAGCCTCCATTTCCTTCAAGGTCGCCTTGGCTTTGAGCAATATTCTGGACTGCGCCCCAGCAAACCCCATGATTGTCCCGGCTTGAGCCTCGCTCAGCCCCGCACCCTTAGTGAAATCGCCACTCTCATCCTTTCGGCCCGCACCCAGCAATTCCCGTACGCCGTCCTCGCCCAGCCGGTCCAGCTTGTCGATCGCACGCAGGACGATGCCGCGCTCGTGTTCCTTGTCGTCGCCCGACAGGCCCGCGACCTCGAGCACGCCATTCAGAACCTTGCGGTTGTTCACCCGGATCACGTAATCGCCGCGCGCGATCCCCAGGGTCTCCATCACATCGGCCAGCATCGCGCAGATCTCGGCATCGGCGGCCGGGCTGGCGGCGCCGACCGTATCCGCATCGCATTGATAGAATTGCCGAAACCGCCCCGGCCCCGGCTTTTCGTTGCGCCAGACCGGCCCCATCGCATAGCGCCGATAGGGCGTCGGCAGATCGTTGCGATATTGCGCATAGACCCGGGCCAGGGGCGCGGTCAGATCATAGCGCAGGGCCAGCCAATCCCCCTCGTCCTCCTGCCAGGCGAACACCCCTTCGTTGGGGCGGTCCACATCCGGCAGGAACTTGCCCAGCGCCTCGACGGTTTCCACCGCGCTGCTTTCCAGCGCGTCAAAACCATAGGCATGATAGACCTGCGCGATGCGGGAGAGCATCTCGGCCCGTTCGGTCACCTCGGCGCCGAAGTAATCGCGGAACCCCTTGGGCGCGGCGGCCCTGGGGCGGGGGGTCTTGGTGGGCTTGGCCATGGTCGTTTCCCGGCTTAGGCATGCGGGGCCGCGTTTAGCCCGGCCCGGGGCCAAGGGCAACGCCGTTGCGGGCGCCGGGGCCATGGGTTAGGGCCGGACCTCAGGCCGGAGGGATGCGATGGACCGCGAGACACAGGAACGGATCGCCCATCTGGAACGGGACCTGGCCGATCTGTCGGACGTGGTCGCCCGCCAGGATCGCGAGATCGAGACCCTGACCCGGCAGGTCAGGATGTTGATGGCCCGCGCCGCCGAACAGGAGCTGGATGCGGGCGGCACGGTGCCGCTGGCCGATCGGAAACCGCCGCATTGGTAGGCGCACGCGCACCGGGACGGTGGGCGGGGCGATGTCCCGGGCCCCGGCCCGGGACGAGCGGCGCCCGGCGGCCCGGTCTACAGCCGCTGCCAGCCGATCGCCGCGACGGCGCCGTCATGCAGCAGGATCTCGACCCATTCATCGGGCGAGCCGCCGAAGCTGTCATACAGCGTCAGGAATTGCAGCCGGTCCGACAGCCGCCCGATCCGGTCGCCGCAGGGTTGCCCGCGTCGCACCCGGCAGATCCGGGACTTGATCTCTTCGTAGGCCTCGTCGGGCGCCGAATAGGGCGCGTCGATCCCCGAGGCGTAGCGCACGAATTCATGGGTCGCGGCATCGCTTTCCAGCACCACGGTGGCGGTGAAGGTCCGGGCGCAGCGGTCCTTGAAGCCGGTGACATAGAAGATCCGCGGATCGGTCGCCGCCGGGATCGTGTCATGCACGCGGTAGCCCTCGGCCGAGATCACCTCGCGCCCCAGGTCGCCGCGCCGGACATCGCAGACCCGGGCGATTTCGCCGAAGGGCAGCGCCGTGCCCATCGGCACGGTGTCCGATGCCGCGGGCGCATCGGAGCTGGCCAGGGCCGGGGCGTCGCGCCGCCCGCCGAACAGGCCCAGCAGGCCCCGGCGCGGTTCGGGATCGGGCGCGGCGGCCGTTGCGGCGGCGGCGGTGGCCTGTTCCCCGGCGGTCAGCTGATCGACCAGCGCCGCGTCGCCCGACAATTCGGCGGCGACGATGGCCGCGGCGGCGTCATCGACATCGACCTCCGAGAGGCGGTTCATGTCGCCCAGCGGGTTGCCGCAGGCCGACAGGGCCGACAGGGCCACCAGGGCACCGAGGATCGCAAGATGTCGCATGAGCTGTCGGCCCGGCTGTCCACGTTCCGACCTGTCTAGCCGCCAGGCCCTCCCGCGACAACCGCACCGGGTCAGGCGGCGTCGATCACGGCGAGATCCGGCGCAGCGGCCGGGCGGCTGAAATCGGCGATCCCGTCCTCGACATCGAACACCGCGTCAAGCGACCGCAGCGCGCCCTTCACCGCCGGATTGGTCGGGTATTGGTCGGGCAGTTCGATCAGGTATTCGTCGTCGGTGTCGGGCGGGTCGATGCGCAGGGCGATCGGCCCCAGCCCGCGCCCCCGGGCGACGTCGCGGGCCTGATCCAGCACCGACCGGATCAGCGGCACCCCGCCCGGATCGCGGATCGTGATGGTCAGCCCCTCGCCCTCGACATCCGCAACCAGGGTGTCGATCGGCGCGACCGAGCGGCAGACGAAGCGCAACTGACCCTCGCGCAGCTCGGCCTCGACCTGGGCGATCACCAGCTCGCCCGCCTCCAGCGTGTCGCGGCAGGCCTCGAGCGCGTCCGAGAACATCATCGCCTCGAACGGGCCGGTCGGGTCGGAAAACTGCACGAAGGCAAAGCGCTTGCCGCGGGCGTTCATCCGTTCCTGGCGGCCCTCGATCTTGGCGCCGACCTTTTGCAGCGCGGCGCCGTTCCGTTCGGCCTGGGCCGACAGCTCGTCCATCGTCACCACGCCGCGCCGCTTGAGCGCCGCGCGGTAATCGTCCAGCGGATGGCCCGACAGGTAAAAGCCGATCGCCTTGAACTCCTCGCTCAACCGCTCGCCCGGCAGCCAGTCCTGGGCGGCCGACAGACGCGGTTCGGGCAGGTCCTCGCCCGCCTCGCCGAACAGCGAGGTCTGGCTGGAGGCCTTCTGGTCGTGGATCGCCGCGGAATAGCCGATCAGCGCCTCCAGACTGTCGAAGACCCGCCGCCGGTTGCGGTCGAGCACGTCGAAGGCGCCGGCCCGGGCCAGCATTTCCAGCGGCCGCTTGCCGACCCGCTTGAGGTCGACCCGGCGGGCGAGATCGTAAAGCGTCGAAAAGGGGCGATCCTCGGTGAGGTCCCGGCTCGGGGGCCGGGACGGGGTGTCCTGCCCGCCCCGGACCTGATCCGGGGCCTCTGCCGCTCGCCGGGCTTCGACGATCAGCTGCATCGCCTCGACCCCGACGTTTTTCAGCGCGCCAAGGCCATAAACCAGCGTGCCGTCCTGCACGTCGAAGGTGGCCAGCGACCGGTTCACGCAAGGCGGCGCCCAGGGCAGGCCGAGGCCCTTCTTCACCTCCTGGAAATACACCGCCAGCTTGTCGGTCAGGTGGATGTCGCAATTCATCACCCCGGCCATGAATTCGACCGGGTGATTGGCCTTGAGCCAGCCGGTCTGATAGCTGACCACCGCATAGGCCGCCGCGTGGGATTTGTTGAAGCCGTAATTGGCGAATTTCTCGAGCAGGTCGAAGACCTCGCGCGCCTTGGCCGCATCGACCCCGTTGGCCTTGGCGCCGGTTTCGAATTTCGGGCGTTCGGCGTCCATCGCCTCCTTGATCTTCTTGCCCATGGCCCGGCGCAGCAGGTCGGCGCCGCCCAGCGAATAGCCGGCCATTTCCTGGGCGATCTGCATCACCTGTTCCTGGTAGACGATGATGCCTTGGGTTTCCTCCAGGATGTGGTCGATCAGGGGATGGATCGAGGCGATCTTTCGCTGGCCGTTCTTGACCTCGCAATAGGTGGGGATGTTCTCCATCGGGCCGGGACGATAGAGCGCGACCAGCGCCACGATATCCTCGATGCAGGTCGGTTTCATCTGCCGCAGGGCGTTCATCATGCCCGTGCTTTCCACCTGGAACACGGCGACGGTCCTGGCCCGGGAATACAGCTCGTAGGTCTTTTCGTCATCCAGCGGGATGGCGTTGATCTGGTTCTCGGCCCCCTCGGCGGGCTCGAACAGGACGGTGCCGTCGGCCGCGACATGCAGCGGGCGGCCGGAGCGGGCGATCAGGTCCATCGCATTCCGGATCACGGTCAGGGTCTTGAGCCCCAGGAAGTCGAACTTCACCAGCCCCGCCTGTTCGACCCATTTCATGTTGAACTGCGTCGCCGGCATGTCCGAGCGCGGATCCTGATACAGCGGCACAAGCTCGTCCAGCGGCCGGTCGCCGATCACCACGCCGGCGGCATGGGTCGAGGCGTTGCGCAGCAGCCCCTCCAGCTTTTCGGCGTAATCGAACAGCCGCTTGACCGGGTTCACCTTGCCCTCGCGGCGGTCCTGTTCGGTTTCGCGGATTTCCTCGCGCAGGCGCTCTTCCTGCGCCAGGGCCTGGGTGATCGACACCGGCTTGACGCCTTCGACCGGGATCATCTTGGACAGCTTGTCGACCTGGCCATAGGGCATCTGCAGCACCCGGCCCACGTCGCGCACCGCGGCCTTGGACAGCAGCGCGCCGAAGGTGATGATCTGGCCCACCTTGTCGCGGCCGTATTTTTCCTGGACGTACTGGATCACCTCTTCGCGGCGATCCATGCAGAAATCGATGTCGAAATCGGGCATCGACACCCGTTCGGGGTTCAGGAACCGTTCGAACAGCAGCGAATAGCGCAGCGGGTCCAGGTCGGTGATGGTCAGCGCATAGGCCACCAGGCTGCCCGCGCCCGAGCCGCGGCCCGGCCCGACCGGGATGTCGCGCTCCTTGGCCCATTTGATGAAATCGGCGACGATCAGGAAATAGCCGGGAAAGCCCATCCCCTCGATGATGCCCAGCTCGAATTCGAGCCGTGTCTCGTAATCCTCGACCGGCGCGGCATGGGGGATGACGGCCAGCCGGTCGGCCAGCCCCGCGCGGGCCTGGCGGCGCAGTTCCTCGACCTCGTCCTCGGCGAAACGCGGCAGGATCGGGTCGCGGGTTTGGGCGGCGAAGGCGCAGCGGCGGGCGATTTCGACGGTGTTGTCCAGCGCCTCGGGCAGGTCGGCGAACAGCGCGGCCATTTCCTGCGCCGATTTGAAATAATGCTGGTCGGTCAGGCGCCGGCGCGGTTCGGATTGATCGACATAGGCGCCCTCGGCAATGCAGAGCAGCGCGTCATGGGCCTCGTAAAGCGCGGATTTCGGGAAATGGACATCATTGGTGGCGACCAGCGGCAGGCCCATCGCATAGGCGATTTCGACATGGCCGCGTTCGGAAAGGCGTTCGGCCTCGGGCAGGCCGTTTTCGCCCGGATGGCGCTGCAATTCGACATAGAGCCGGTCGGCGAAAATCTCCTTGAGCCGCGCCATCAGGGCCTCGGCCGCGGCGCGCTGGCCGTTCCGAAGCAGCCGCCCCACGGGGCCGTCCGGGCCGCCGCTGAGGCAGATCAGACCGTCGGAATGGGCCGAAAGCTCGTCCAGCGTCACATGCGGCAGCGCCCCGTCGCCGCGCAGGTAAAGGCAGGAATTGAGCTTCATCAAGTGGCCATAGCCGGCTTCGTTCTGGGCCAGCAGGACGACCGGCGCCGGCGCTTGGGGTTTCTTGCCCGGCTCGGGTTCGGCCACCCGCAGATCGATCTGGCAGCCCAGGATCGGCTGCACCCCGGCCTTGGTGGCGGTCACGGAAAATTCCAGCGCGCAGAACATGTTGTTGGTGTCGGTGACGGCCACGGCGGGCATGCCGGCGGCCTCGGCCAGACCGGGCAGCTTCTTGACCGGCACCGCCCCTTCGAGCAGCGAATATTCCGTATGGGTGCGCAGGTGGATGAATCGGGGCTGGGCCATGGCGCCAGTCTAGGCCGCGCCCGGGACGAGAAGAAGACCGGGCGTCGTGAAAAAGGTTAGCCGATCGGGAAAGTTTCTTGACCGCCAGCGGCGCACCGTGTTACTTAGCCACATGGATAACAATCTGGATCACTTCTTTGCCGCCATGGCCGACCCGACCCGGCGCGCGGTGATCGCGCGGCTGACGCAGGGGGCCGCCCCGGTCAGCGACCTGGCCGCGCCCCATGACATGGCCCTGCCGAGCTTTCTCAAGCATCTGAAGAAACTCGAAACCGCCGGGCTGGTCCGCACGATCAAGACCGGCCGGGTCCGCATGGTCGCGCTGGAACCCGCAAAGCTGGCCGAGGCCGAACACTGGCTGTCCCGCCAGCGCCGGATCTGGGAGGACCGGCTGGAGCGGCTCGATGCGCTTGCCCTCACACTGGAGGCCGATGATGGCACAACCGAAAGACGCCCCGATCCTTGACCCCGGTCCGACCGACCTGGTCCTGGTTCGCACCCTGCCGGCCCGGGCCGCCAATGTCTGGCGTTGCTGGACCGAACCGGAGCTGATCCGGCAATTCTTTGCCCCCGCCCCCGGCCGCGTCCCCGAGGCGCAGGTCGACCCCTGGCCCGGCGGCATCTTTCACGTGGTGATGGACTTCGACGATCACGGCCGGATGGACGGCGCGCCGGGCTGTGTCCTGATGGCCGAGCCGGGCCGGCGGTTCGCCTGGACCGATGCGCTGGGCCCGGGATTCCGGCCCGGGGCGGAACCGGGGTTCTTTTCGGCCGATATCAGCTTCACCGACACCGACGGCGGCTGCGAATAACGGGTGATCGCCCGCCATGCGACGCAAGAGGCGGCGCAGCGGCACGACGCGATGGGCTTTTCCGATGGCTGGGGCATGGTGGCCGATCAACTGGGGCGCCTGGCGGCGACCCTGTGAGGCCGGTTTCGCGGCGGGTCGGGCACGACGAAAGGCCATGGGCCCGCCGTGACCGGCCCGGCAAGGCGACGCGGCCGGCGGCCCCGGCCCTGTGAAGGGGACGCATCACCGCACTACACCTGGCCCCCGGCGGTTGACAGGTCTGCCGACAGGTTGTCGTCTTGCCGTGTGAACCAGCAAACCCGATGACGAGTATGCCAAAGACGCAAACCCTCCAGATCGACCGCTTCATCCGCGCCTGCCCCTCGGACGTGTTCCGGGTCCTGGCCGACCCCGATCTGCGCAAAAGCTGGCTGTATGACTTGCCCGGCGCAGAGACCCTTTCGTTCTCGCTCGATTTCCGGGAAGGCGGATATGAACGCAGCGCGTTCCGGTTCGATGGCGGCGCGGTGTTCGAAACCGAGGTGCTGCATCACCGAATCGAACCCGACGAATCCGTCAGCTGCACCCGTATCCTGCGGATCGACGGCCAGACCGTATCCACATCGGAACGCGAAATGACCCTGCGGCCACTGAACGACGGCTGCCTGTTCCGCTGCGCCGAGCGCATGACCTTTCATGACGATCGGGACGACCTGACCCGCCATCGCGACATGGTGACCTATCTGGTCGACCGGCTGGATGCCGTCATCGCCCGGTCGCTCAACCGGGTGGCCTGAATGGCCGCGCCCGCAGGGCTGCGGGGTTGGGTCCTGGCGCTTGGCGCCGCGCTGGCCTGTGGCGCCGCGCTGGCCGGGCCGGTCGAACGCTGCATGAACCTGTCCAACGCGCTCGAGGCCCCGCACGAGGGCGACTGGGGCTATGTCATCGAACGCGACCACCTGGGGGAGATCGCCGCGGCCGGGTTCGACACCGTCCGCCTGCCGGCCCGGGTCGATGCCCATTTCCGCGACGGCCGGATCGACCCGGCCTTCCTGGCGCGGCTCGACCAGGTGATCGGCTGGGCCGAAGCCGCGGGGCTGCAGGTGATCCTCGACCTGCATCACTACGAGGCGCTGATGGCCGACCCGGCGGCCGAGGCCGACCGCTTCGTCGCCATCTGGGACGCGCTCGGCGCCCATTACGCGGGCCATCCCGACACGCTGATCTTCGAACTGGTGAACGAACCGACCGACGCGCTGACCACGGACCGCGCCGCCGACCTGCAGGCCCGGGTGATCGCCCGGCTGCGCCCCGCCCATCCCGATCGCTGGATCATCACCAGCGGCGGCGGCTGGGGCGGGCTGGACGGCATGCTGGACATGGCCCCGCCCGGGCACCGCGAATTGCGCAGTTTCCACTATTACGACCCCTGGGACTTCACCCACCAGCTGGCCCCCTGGACCGGACAGGACCTGCCCGCCCGAGGCTGGGGCGGCGCCGAGGACCGCGCCCGCGTCAAGGTCGACATGTTCCGCGCCGCCGCCCCCGGCTGGCCGGTTCTGCTGGGCGAATTCGGCACCTATCGCGACACCGACCCGGCCGCTCGCGCCGCCTGGACCGGCACCGTGCGCCGCGCCGCCGAGGCGCAGGGGATCGGCTGGTGCTACTGGGGTTTCGCGGCCGACTTTCGCGCTTTTGACGCCGGCACCGGAACCTGGTTGCCCGGCATCCGCGCCGCGCTGCTCGACTGAAACCCTTGCCAAAGCCGCCGGTTGCCGCTTTCATGGCCGGTGATCCAACAGGACGGGGGCGCCGCGTCTACGCCGCATCGACGCGCGCCGTCACAGCCCGAAGACTCCCGGTAAGGCGGCAGGTCTGACAGATGACGATCCGGTTTCTTCTGAACGGAGAGCCCGTCGCGGTCGATGCTCCGCCGACCCGCACCCTGCTGGACTGGCTGCGCGAAAGCCGCGGCCTGACCGGCACCAAGGAAGGCTGCAACGAAGGCGATTGCGGCGCCTGCACGGTGATGGTGACCGACGATGCCGGCGCCCGCGCGCTCAATGCCTGCATCCTGTTCCTGCCCCAGCTGCACGGCAAGGCGGTGCGCACCATCGAAGGGCTGGCCGCCCCCGACGGCACCCTGCATCCGGTGCAGCAGGCGATGATCGACCATCACGGCTCGCAATGCGGCTTCTGCACGCCGGGCATCGTGATGTCGATGGCCACCGCCCACCTGGCGGGCCGCACCGACCATGATGACGTGCTGGCCGGCAACCTGTGCCGCTGCACCGGCTATGCGCCGATCATCCGCGCCGCCGAAGCCGCCGCACCCGCGCCGGTCCCGCCCCATATCCGCGACACCCCGCTTCATCCTGGCAAGGAAACGCCGGGCGCGGAGGTGCTGCCGGAGGGGGCAGAGCCCGCCTACCTGCCCGCCAGCGCCGATGCGCTGGCCGCCTGGTATCTCGACCATCCCGACGCCACCCTCGTCGCCGGGGCCACGGATGTGGGACTCTGGGTCACCAAGGGTCTGCGCGATCTTGGCCCCGTCGCCTTCCTGAGCCAGTGCGCCGATCTGCGCGGCGTGCAGGACCTCGGCGACAGCCTGCGGATCGGCGCCATGACCACGATGGCCGAGATGCAGGCCCTGATGGCGCCGCTGCACCCCTCCTATGCCGAGCTGATCCGCCGCTACGGCTCCGAACAGGTGCGCCAGGCGGCGACGCTGGGGGGCAATATCGCCAATGGCTCGCCGATCGGGGACAACCCGCCGGCGCTGATCGCTCTGGGCGCGACGCTGCACCTGCGCCGGGGCGATGCGCGGCGCGACATCCCGATCGAGGATTTCTTCCTCGATTACGGCCGCCAGGACCGGCGGCCGGGCGAATTCGTCGAGGCGGTGAGCCTGCCGAAATCCGCCCCCGCCTTGCGCTGCTACAAGCTGTCCAAGCGGTTCGACCAGGATATCTCGGCGGTCTGCGGCGCCTTCGATATCACCCTCGCCGACGGCATCGTCACCGCCGCGCGGATCGCCTTCGGCGGCATGGCCGGGATCCCGCGCCGCGCCGCCTCGGCAGAGGCGGCGCTGGTCGGACGCGCTTTCGCGTCCGAAACCGCGCAAGCGGCGGCCGCGGCACTGGCCCGGGATTTCGAACCGCTGACCGACATGCGCGCCTCGGCCCCCTACCGGCTGCGGGCGGCGCAGAACATGGTCCTGCGCTATCTCGCGGATCTGTCGGGGCAGCCGACCGACGTGCTGAAGGTCACGCCATGAGCGTGTCGAAACCCCTGCCCCATGACAGCGCGCCGCTGCATGTCACCGGCGCCGCGCGCTATGTCGACGACATCCCCACGCCCGCCGGCTGCCTGCACCTGGCCTTCGCCCTGTCCGACACCGCCCGCGGCCGGCTGGACGCGATGAGCCTCGACGCGGCGCAGGGCGCCCCCGGCGTCGTCGCCGTCCTGACCGCCACCGACCTGCCCTTCGCCAATGATGTCTCGCCCTCGGCCCATGACGAGCCGCTCCTGGCGACAGGGGAGGTCCATTATGTGGGCCAGCCCCTGGCGCTTGTCGCCGCCGCCACGCATCGGCAGGCCCGGATCGCCGCGCGGCGCGTCACCGCGACCATCAGCTCGCACCCCCCGGTCCTGACCATCGACGACGCGCTGCAGGCCGGCTGGCGCTTCGAGGACGGTCCCCGGATCTATGAAAAGGGCGACATCGCCGCCGCCCTGGCCGGTGCCCCGCACCGGGTGCAGGGCCGTCTCGAGATCGGCGGGCAGGAGCATTTCTACCTCGAAGGCCAGGCCGCGCTGGCCCTGCCGCAAGAGGACGGGATGATCGTCCATGCCTCGACCCAGCACCCGACGGAAATCCAGCACAAGGTGGCCGAGGCGCTGGGCCTGCCGATGGCCGCCGTGCGGGTCGAGACGCGCCGGATGGGTGGCGGTTTCGGCGGCAAGGAAAGCCAGGGCAACGCCCTGGCCGTGGCCTGCGCCGTGGTCGCCGCGCGCACCGGCCGGCCGGCGAAGATGCGCTATGACCGCGACGACGATTTCACCATCACCGGCAAGCGGCACGATTTCCGGATCGATTATGACGCCGGCTTCGACGCGGCCGGCCGGCTGACCGGGGTCGATTTCACCCATTACGTCCGCTGCGGCTGGGCGCAGGACCTGTCGCTGCCGGTCGCCGACCGGGCGATGCTGCATGCGGACAACGCCTATCTGCTGCCGGCGGCGCGGATCACCTCGCACCGGTTGCGGACCAATACCCAGTCGGCCACCGCCTTTCGCGGCTTCGGCGGGCCGCAGGGCATGGTCGGGATCGAGCGGGTGATGGACCGGATCGCCCATGCGCTGGGCCTTGATCCCGCGCTGGTGCGGCAGCGGAATTTCTATGCCGAGGCCGGGGCGGGCGGGCTGTCTGCCCCCCATCGCGCAAGCGCGATCCCCCCCGAGGATATTTCCGACCCGAAGAAGCCCGGGACGGGGCATCGGGTGACCACCGGCGCGGGCGGGGCCACGCGGTTCGGCGGCGCGCATTCGCCGGCGGCGCCGGAGGCCGCGAACACCACGCCCTACCACATGGAGGTCACCGATTTCATCCTGGGCGCCATGACCGAGCGGTTGCTGAACCGTTGCGACTACGCCGCCCGGCGGCAGGCGGTGGCCGACTGGAACGCGGCCAATCCGATCCTCAGGAAGGGCATCGCCTATTCCCCGGTCAAGTTCGGGATTTCCTTTACCCTGACCCATCTGAACCAGGCCGGGGCTCTGGTGCATGTCTATGCCGACGGCTCGGTCCATCTGAACCATGGCGGCACGGAAATGGGCCAGGGGCTGAACCGGAAGGTGGCGCAGGTCGCCGCCGACCGCTTCGGCCTGCCGCCCGGGGCGATCCGGATCACCGCCACCGATACCGCCAAGGTGCCCAATACCTCGGCCACCGCGGCGTCCAGCGGGTCCGACCTGAACGGAATGGCGGCCAGGCTGGCCTGCGACACGATCCGCGACCGGATGGCCGAATGCCTGGCCGGTCTGCACCAGGTCAAGCCCGAAGAGGTGGTCTTTGCCGAGGGTCGGGTGCGGGTCGGCCAGGCCGAGATGAGTTTCGCACAGGCCGCGACCATCGCCTACGAGCACCGGGTCAGCCTGAGTGCGACCGGGTTCTACAAGACGCCCGATCTGTCCTGGGACCGGATCGCGGGGCGGGGGCGGCCGTTCTTCTACTTCGCCCATGGCTGCGCGGTGAGCGAGGTCGTCATCGACACCCTGACCGGCGAGAACCGGATCCTGCGGACGGATATCCTGCACGACGCCGGCGCCTCGCTGAATCCGGCGGTGGATATCGGCCAGGTCGAGGGCGGCTTTGTCCAGGGCGCGGGCTGGCTGACCACGGAAGAGCTGTGGTGGGACGATGCGGGGCGGCTGCGGACCCATGCGCCTTCGACCTACAAGATCCCCGCCTGTTCGGACCGGCCGGACCTGTTCAACGTGGCGCTGTGGGACGCGCCGAACCCGGCGGCGACGATTTATCGGTCGAAAGCGGTGGGAGAGCCGCCCTTCATGCTGGGCATGTCGGCCTGGCTGGCCCTGTCCGATGCCTGTGCCGCCTGCGGGCCGCATTACCCCGACCTGGCCGCCCCGGCGACCCCCGAGGCGGTGCTCGCGGCGGTCGAAAGGGCGCGGGGGTGATCCGCGTCCGGGTCGCGGACACCCGGGGCTCCACCCCGCGCGAGGTCGGGGCGGAGATGGTGGTCCATGCCGACCGGATCGAGGGCACGATCGGCGGTGGCGCGCTGGAATTCCGGGCGATCGCGACGGCCCGCAAGATGCTGGCGACCGGCGAGGCGGCGCGGCGCGAGACCGTGCCGCTGGGCCCCGACCTGGGCCAGTGCTGCGGCGGGGCGGTGGTGCTGGATTTCGATCGGAACGCCCCGGTAGCACCGGAGGGGACGCCGCTCTGGATCTGGGGCGCGGGGCATGTGGGACGGGCGCTGGTCGCGACCCTGGCCCCCCTGCCCGGCTACGCCATCACCTGGATCGACACCGCGCCCGAGCGGTTTCCCGAAGCGCCCGAAAGCGTCGACATCTGTGTGGCGGCCCGCCCGCCGGAGTTGGTGCCCCATGCGCCGCGCAAGGCGCACCACCTGATCGTGACCTATTCCCACGCTATCGACCTGAAATTGTGCGATGCCCTGTTGCGCCGCGGTTTCGCCAGCGCCGGCCTGATCGGATCGGCCACCAAATGGGCGCGGTTCCGCAGCCGCCTCGCCGAACTGGGGCATGCCGATGCCCAAATTTCGCGCATTGCCTGCCCGATAGGCGATCCGACCCTGGGAAAGCACCCGCAGGCCATTGCCGTGGGGGTCGCGGCGGCGCTACTGTCGTCCGGGGCCATGGGGAATGACGGGGCATGACGGAGACGCTGCTGGAGATCGACGGGCTGACCAAAGCCTATCCCGGCGTCGTCGCCAACAAGGACGTGTCGTTCCTGGTCCAACCCGGCGAGGTCCATGCCCTGCTGGGTGAAAACGGCGCCGGCAAGTCGACCCTGGTCAAGACGATCTACGGGCTGGTCACGCCCGATGCGGGGCGCATGGTGCTGCACGGGCGGCGCTATGCCCCGGCCGATCCCAGGGCGGCGCGGGCCGCGGGCGTGGCGATGGTGTTCCAGCATTTTTCGCTGTTCGACGCGCTGAACGTGGCCGAGAACATCGCCCTGGGAATGGAGAACCCGCCGCGGTTGCGCGACCTTGCCGCCCGCATCACCGAGGTCAGCGAACTTTACGGCCTGCCGCTCGACCCCGGCCGGATCGTCGGCGACCTGTCGGCCGGCGAACGCCAGCGGGTCGAGATCATCCGCTGCCTGCTGCAGGATCCCAAGCTGCTGATCATGGATGAACCGACCAGCGTGCTGACCCCGCAGGAGGTCGAGATCCTGTTCGCCACCCTGCGCAAGCTGGCCCATGAAGGGACCTCGATCCTCTATATTTCCCACAAGCTTGAGGAAATCCGGGCGCTGTGCGACCACGCCACGATCCTGCGGCTGGGCCAGGTCGTCGGCACCTGCACCCCGCGCGAGGTTTCGGCCCGCGACATGGCCGAGATGATGGTCGGCAGCGCGCTGCACGTGCCCGAACGCGCGGCGGCCGAGACCGGCGCCGTGCTGCTGCAACTCGATGGGCTGAGCCTCCGGTCACCCAGCGATTTCGGCACCACGCTGAAAGGGATCCGGCTGGAGGTGCGGGCCGGCGAGGTGCTGGGGATCGGCGGGGTCGCGGGCAACGGCCAGGACGAATTGCTGGGGGCGCTGTCGGGCGAATTGCCGGTGGCGCCGGGCATGATCCGATGGCAGGGCCGGGCGATCGGCGCCCTGCGCCCGCGCGCCCGGCGCCGGCTGGGCATCTGCGCCGCGCCCGAGGAACGGATGGGCCATGCCGCGGCCCCGGACATGACCTTGACCGAAAATGCCGCCCTGACGGCCGTGACCCGCAAGAAATTGACAAAGAACGGTTTCTTGAACTGGCGCAAGACCCGCAGCTATGCCGCCGAGGTGATCGACGCCTTCGATGTGCGCACCCCGGGACCCGAGAACACGGCCCGGTCCCTGTCCGGGGGGAACCTGCAGAAATTCGTCATCGGCCGGGAAATCCTGCAGCGGCCCGACCTTCTGGTGGTCAACCAGCCGACCTGGGGCGTCGATGCCTCGGCCGCCGCGGCGATCCGCCAGGCGCTGCTGGACATCGCCGCACGCGGCGCGGCGGTGATCGTGATCAGCCAGGACCTGGACGAATTGATGGAGGTCTCGGACCGGTTCGCCGCGCTGAACGACGGACGGCTGAGCGAACCGCGCCCGACAGCCGGGCTGACGGTCAAGGAGATCGGCCTGATGCTGGGCGGCGCCCATGACATGGAGGTGGCCCATGTCGATGGCTGAGATCGGCCCGGTCAACGCTGCGCGCGCCACGCCGGTATCGCGGCGCTGTTGCGTCGGTATCGCGCCGGTCCCGGGATGCGCGCCGTGATCGCGCTGGAAAAACGCCCGCAACCCTCGGCCGCCTGGCGCTGGGCCGCGCCGTTCCTGGCGGTGGTGCTGACGATGATCTTCGGCGCGCTGCTGTTCGCCGCGCTGGACAAGCCGCCGCTCGAGGCGCTGGGCAAGATCTTCTGGGAGCCGCTGTTCGGCGAAAACGCATCGTTCCACCGCAACGGGCTGTGGATCAAGGGCGCGCCGCTGGTGCTGATCGCCATCGGCCTGAGCTTCGGGTTCCGTGCCGGGATCTGGAACATCGGCGCCGAGGGGCAATACATCGTCGGCGCGTTGTGCGGCGCGGCCGTGGCGCTGGCCTTCTACCCGATGGAGGCGCGCTGGCTGGTCTTTCCGCTGATGGTCATCGCCGGTGCGCTGGGCGGGCTGGCCTGGGCGATGATCCCGGGCGTGCTGCGCGTGCGCTTCGGCGCCAACGAAATCCTGGTGTCGCTGATGCTGGTCTATGTCGCCCAGCAATTGCTGTCCTCGATGGCGCTGGGCCTGATGAAGAACCCCGAAGGCTTCGGCATGCCCGGATCGCGCAACCTGAGCCAATACGCCGCCGCGACCAGCTGGATCGACCGGGGCGTCGGCCTCCACTGGGGCGTGGTCGCGGCGCTGATCGCCGTGATCGCGGCCTATGTGACCATGGCCCGGCACCTGCTGGGCTTCCAGATCCGGGTGACCGGACAGGCGCCCCGCGCGGCGGCCTTTTCCGGCGTCGTCCCGGCCCGGCTGGTGCTGATCTGCCTGGGGGTTTCGGGCGCGCTGGCCGGTCTGGCCGGGCTGTTCGAGGTCGCCGGCCCCTCCGGCATCGTGTCGATCGACTTCGCCGCCAATTACGGCTTTACCGCGATCATCGTGGCCTTCCTGGGCCGGCTGCATCCGATCGGCATCCTGCTGGCGGGCCTGCTGATGGCGCTGACCTATATCGGCGGCGAGATCGCCCAATCCTCGCTGCAATTGCCCGGCGCGGCGATTCAGGTGTTCCAGGGGATGCTGCTGTTCTTTCTGCTGGCGGTGGATGTGATGACGCATTACCGGCTGCGGCTGGGGCGGAGGGTCGCGGCATGATCGACCTGTCCGCGATCGACCCGATCCTGCTGCTGGCCTCTCTCATGGTGGCCTCGACCCCGATCCTTCTGGCCGCCACGGGCGAATTGGTGACCGAACGCGCCGGGGTCCTGAACCTTGGCGTCGAAGGGATGATGATCACCGGCTCGGTCGTGGGCTTCATCGTCGCCACCGGCGCCGACGGGCTGATCTGCGCCGAGGGCGGGGCGTTGTGCCGGCTGGGCGCCGCGACGCCGAACCTGCTGGGCTTTTCGGCGGCGGCATTGGGCGGCGCGACCATGGCGCTGCTGTTCGCGATCCTGACCCAGTTCCTGCTGTCGAACCAGGTCGCGACGGGCCTGGCGCTGACCCTGTTCGGGCTGGGGATCGCGGCGTTGCTGGGCCAGGGCTATCTGGGCGTGAAATCGCCGGGCCTGGCCGATTGGCCGATCCCGGTGCTGAGCGATATCCCCTGGCTGGGCCGGATCCTGTTCCACCACGACCCGATCGTCTACCTGAGCCTGGTGCTGGTCGCCGGGGTCTGGGCGGTGCTGACATACACCCGCGCCGGGCTGATCCTGCGGGCCGTCGGCGAAAACCACGATGCCGCCCATGCGCTGGGCTACAACGTCGTTCTGGTGCGGATCCTGGCGATCTGTTTCGGCGGCGCCTGCGCCGGCCTTGGCGGCGCCTACCTCAGCCTGGTGCGGGTTCCGACCTATGCCGAGGGGCTGACCGCCGGCGCCGGCTGGATCGCGCTGGCGATCGTGGTCTTCGCATCCTGGCGGCCCTGGCGGCTGCTGGCCGGCGCCTATCTGTTCGGCGGCGTCACCATGCTGCAACTGAATTTCCAGGCGGCCGGCGTTTCGCTGATCGTGCTGCTGCCCTGGCTGACCGGGATCGGCGCGCTGGCCGTGGCCGGCGCCTGGGCTATCCGCCGCCGACCGGCAAGCCGGACCAAGGCGCTGGGCTGGACGGCGGCGCTGGCGCTGTTCACCCTGCTGCTGATCGCGATCCGGGCGATGGGCTGGGGGTTCGACGAAACGCTGTGGCTGTCGGCCTCGCCCTACCTGGCCACGATCCTGGTTCTTGTCGTCATCTCGGCCGGCCGCGCGCCCGGGTCGCTGGGCCGGCCCTTCCATGCCTCGGGCTGAGGCACCGTTCGCAACCACCACCAACAGGGGATATACCGATGAAACGCAGAACTTTCCTGGCCGCGACCGCACTTGCCGCCGGTTTGACCTCGGGCGCCTTCGCCCAGGACGATCCGGTCAAGGTCGGCTTCGTCTATGTCGGCCCGGTCGGCGACGGCGGCTGGACCTATGAACACGACCAGGGCCGCCTGGCCGTCGAAGCCCATTTCGGCGACGCGGTCGAGACCGTCTATGTCGAAAGCGTGCCCGAAGGCCCGGATGCCGAACGGGTGATGACCCAGATGGCGCTGGAAGGCGCCGACCTGATCTTCACCACGTCGTTCGGCTACATGGACCAGACCATCAATGTCGCGGCCCAGTTCCCGGATGTGATGTTCGAACATGCCACCGGCTACAAGCGGGCCGACAATGTCAGCACCTATTCCGCCCGCTTCTACGAAGGACGCGCGGTGCAGGGCCACATCGCCGGGCAGATCACCGAAAGCAACATCGTGGGCTATATCGGCTCCTACCCGATCCCCGAGGTGATCCGCGGCATCAACGCGGCCTATCTGCATGCCCGCGACGTGAACCCGGATGTCGAGTTCCGCATCGTCTGGGCCTATACCTGGTTCGACCCGGCGAAAGAGGCCGAGGCAGCCAATGTGCTGATCGAACAGGGCGCCGACGTGATCCTGCAGCATACCGACAGCACCGCGCCCCAGGCCGCGGCCCAGGCGGCGGGCGATGTCTATACCTTCGGCCAGGCCTCGGACATGTATGAATTCGCACCGATGCCGCGGGTGTCCTCGATCATCGACGACTGGGCGCCCTATTACATCGCCCGCACCCAGGCGGTGATCGACGGCACCTGGGAAAGCACCGACACCTGGGACGGGATCGGCCCGGGCATGGTCGGCATCGGCGAGATCACCGACGCGGTCCCGGCCGAGGTCAAGGCCTCGGCCGAGGCGCTGCGCGACGCCATCGCGGCGGGCGAATACCACCCCTTCACCGGCCCGATCAACCGCCAGGACGGCTCGGCCTGGCTGGCCGAGGGCGAGACCGCCGATGACGGCACCCTGCTGGGGATGGATTTCTACGTCGAGGGCCTGACCGGCACCATCCCGGAGTAATCGGCTCCGCTCGACCGATCCGAAAGGCCCGCCCCGATCCGTGGCGGGCCTTTTGCGTCTTCGGGTCCCATGGATGCCGGGCGACGCCGAAGGGTCGCCATTGCGTGCGCCATTGGTCCGAGCGGACAAGGGCGACGGGCAGAGCCCCCTTGACGCCGCCCGCCCCGCGCGCTCCTGTCGGGCCCATGTGGGATTTCATCGTCATCGGCGGCGGCATCGCCGGAACCTCTGTGGGCGCGCGGCTGTCGGATCTGGGCCGCGTGCTGCTTCTGGAACGCGAAGAGGCGCTGGGCTACCACGCCTCGGGCCGGTCGGCCGCCCTGTTCGAAGAGAATTACGGCAAGCCCAGCACCGTGGCGCTGAACCGCGCCGGACGGTCCTGGTTCGAAGAGGTCGGCGTTCTGTCCCCCCGCGGCCTCATGCTGGCCGGGACCGAGGCCGAACGCGACGCCTTCGAGGCCGATTGCACGGCGATGAAACTCACCCCGATCGGCCCGGACGAGGCCCGCGCCCTGTGGCCGATCCTGCGCCCCGAGGTGACGCTGGCGGCCCATGACCCGGATGCCTGGGATATCGACACCGACCGGCTGATCGCCGATTTCGCCGCGCGCATCCGTGCCGCTGGCGGCGCGCTGCGCACCCGCGCCGAGGTCCGGCATATCGCCAAGAACGGCGCGGCCTGGCGCATAACGACCGATGAGCGCAGCGAAGAGGCCCGCTGCCTGGTCAATGCCGCCGGCGCCTGGGTCGACCAGGTCGCGCACATGGCCGGTATCCAGCCGCTGGGCGTCACCCCGCTGCGCCGCTCGATGGCGCGGATCCCGGCCCCCGACGGCCACGACGTGAGCCACTGGCCGATGGTCTTCGGCCCGGGCGAGGATTGGTATGCCAAGCCCGATGCCGGCGCGCTGATCGTCTCGCCGGCCGAAGAGGACCCGCAACCGCCGATGGATGCCTGGGCCGACGACATGGTGCTGGCCGAGGGTCTGGCCCGGTTCGAGGCCCGGGTCGACATCGAAGTGACCCGACTTCTGGCGAACTGGGCCGGCCTGCGCACTTTCGCGCCCGACCGGCAACTGGTCCTGGGGCCCGACCCGGCGGATCGCAGCTTCGTCTGGATGGCGGGCCAGGGCGGCTACGGCTTCCAGAGCGCCCCGGCCGCCAGCCGCCTGGTCGCCGACCTGGTCGCAGGCCGGCCGCCAGAGCTTGACGCCGCCATTGTCGCCCAACTGCGCCCCGACCGGTTCGGCGCCCGAGGGTGACGCCGGGCGCGGACAAGAAATTTACGTAAATTTCTTGCCGCCTCAGGCGACGGCAGCACGCAACTCCCAGCTGCGCAAGGTCGGATAGGGGGCCTGACCCATCCCGTCGGGCGCGGTGCTTTCGACCGGCAGACCTTCGGCATGGATGATCTGGTGGGTCGCGAAGACCAGCTGCACGAAACTCGCCGGAACCGGCGCATTGTCGACATGGACCCCCTCATGGCTGGCGGCCAGCGACTTGCCTCGCACCAGGACGGCATCGACGCCGAACATCAGCGGCACGCGGATGTTCTGGAACAGCACCTTCTGCTGCGCGCCGATCCGCAGATCCGCGCGCGGCAGGCCGAACCCCATCGCGCCCCGGGTGATCAGAACCGGGAAATGGCGCCGCTCGGCCGGTGCGCCAAGACCGATCCGCAGGTCGACCAATGGCACGGCGCCATTGTCGCGGGTCAGGATGCATTGCCCCGGCACCAGGTCCTCGGCCCGGACCGGGCCCGCCTCGGTGTCGATCCGCGCCTCGGGCGCCAGGCCCAGCGCCGCGACCCAGGGGGCAAGCGGGATCATCCGGTTGGTATGGAACATCTGCCCGTTCCTCTTCTTGTTCTGCGACGAAACAATCAGACCGGTTTGGCCGCCTTGTGGCGTGATTACGGCAATTGGCCCGATACATCACGGCGCCCGTGACCTTGCGGCATTTTGACGGCATGAACCTTGCCTGAGTGTTAACGCAGGGGCAGCATGCGCCGACACACAAGCAGGAGACAGAAGACCGTGCCGACCGGATCGGGCAGGCTGATACGGACGATCCTGGCCGGGGCGCCGGCCGGAACGCAGGACCGGCTGCGGCGGCATCATGTCCGACGCGGCGAGGTGCTGGTGTCCGCGGGCGCCGTGCTGGACGCCGTCCACGTCGTCGAAACCGGGCGGTTCACCGCGATGCGCGGCGGGCTGCGCCTGGCCGATCTGGGTGCCGAAGAGGTGATCGGCGAAATCTCGTTCCTGACCGGGGCGCCGGCCACCGCCGATGTGATCGCGGCCCGGGATTCGGTCGTGCTGACATTGGACCGGGCCGGCTATGACGCGATCTGCGCCGAAAGCCCGGCCGTCGCCCAGGCCGTGGCGGCGGACCTGGCGGCGCGCCTGGCGGCGACCAGCCGGCGGGTGATCGACGACCCGGATCCGGCACCGGTGCGCACGGTGGCGTTGGTGCCGGTGGGCGGGACCGACCTGCCCGAGGGGATCGCCGCCCGGCTGGCCGCGGCGCTGGAGCGCCGGCGCCCGACCCGGCTGATCGAGGCCGCGGGGTTTCGCGCCGCGCTGGACGGTGCCGATCCCGAAGGCCCCCAGGCCGCGACCTGGCTGAACCAGGCCGAGGCCGGGACCGAGCTGGTGGTCTTTGCCACCGGCCCCGGCGATGACGGCTTTGCCCGCGCCGCGATCCGCCAGGCCGACCGGGTGATCCTGGTCGCCCGGGCCGGCCCGGTCCCGCCCTGCAACCCCGCCCAGGACCTGGCACACCAGCTGCTGGCTCCGGAGGCGCTGATCCTGGCCCTGGTCCATCCCGACCGCAGGAACCGGGTCAGCGGCACGGCCGCCTGGCTCGACGCGCTCGGGGTCGGAACCCATCACCACCTGGCCCTGCGGGACGAGCACGACCTGGAGCGGCTGGCCCGGTTCCTGACCGGCCAGGCGATCGGGCTGGTCTGCTCTGGCGGCGGCGCGCATGGCGTGGCCCATGTCGGCGTGCAAAAGGCCCTTGCCGAGGCCGGAATCGCGCCCGATATCGTCGGCGGCACTTCGGTCGGCAGTGCGATGACCGGCGCCTTCGCCCTGGGCCGCGCACCCGAAGAGGTGATCACCCTGGTCCAGGACATCTTCGTGCGCCGCGGCGCGATGAAACGGCTGACCTGGCCGCGCTATGGCTTGCTGGACCACAGGCTGCTGGACGCCGCCCTGGCCGAGCAATACGGCGAAGGCGATATCGAGGACCTCTGGCTGCCCTATTTCGCCGTCGCCGCCGATCTGAGCGACGATTGCCTTCGGGTGATCCGGCGCGGGCCGCTATGGCGGGCGATCCGGGCCTCGTCGGCGATTCCCGGCGTGCTGCCGGCCTATTTCGGACCGGACGGGCACATGCTGGTCGATGGCGGCGTCCTGGACAACATGCCGTTCCGGGTGATGCACGGCCTCAAACAGGGGCCGAACGTGATCGTGGACGTGCAGAAATCCCGCGGCGGCACATTCCGGGTCGATTATGACAGCCTGCCCGGCCGCTGGCGCTTGATCCGGCAGATGCTGCTGCCGGTGCTGGGCCGGCCGCCCCGGGCCCCGGGCGTGATCTCGAACGTGATGCGCAGCCTGCTGGTCAACCAAAGCGAACGCCTGCGCGCCCTGCGCGACACCGATCTGGTGATCGCCCCGCCGGTGCCGCCCGGCGCCGGATTTCTGGCCTGGGACAAAAGCGCCGCCTTGTTCGCCAGCTCGGTGGACTTCGCCCGCGCCCGTCTGACCGAAGCCGAGGCCGCGGGCGACCCGGCCTTCGCCGCCCTGCGTGCATCGGCAGGGCTGGGTGGCAAGAAAATTACGTAATTTTCTTGCCGCCGGGCTCAACCGTCGACGCGGATCGTGGCGTTGGTCGCATCATAGGGGCTGTCCTCGGTCACCTCGGCCTCCCAAAGCTCGCGGAACATCCGCACCTTGAGCCGGGTGCCCGGCACCGCGAGGTCGGGCCGCACATAGCCCATGGCGATGGACTTGCCGAAGGCCACCGAATAGCCACCCGAGGTCAACCGCCCGACCATCCGGCCGTCATGCAGCAAGGCCTCGCGGCCCCAGGGATCCGCATCCGCCGGACCATCGACCAGCAGGGTCACGCAGATGCTGCGGATCCCCGTCGCCTCCATCGCCGCCTTGCCATGGAAGTCCTTTGACAGGTCGACGAAGCGGTCCAGCCCGGCCTCGAGCGGCGTGGCATCCCGGCCCAGCTCGGTGCCGAAGGCGCGATAGCTTTTCTCTTGCCGCAGCCAGTTCTGCGCCCGCGCACCGACCAGCTTCATCCCCTGCGCTTCACCCGCCTCCATCAACCGGTCGAACAGATGGGTCTGCATCTCGATCGGATGATGCAGTTCCCAGCCCAGCTCGCCGGTATAGGCCACGCGGATGGCGCGGACCGGGACCATGCCCAGCTCGATCTCGCGGGCCGACAGCCAGGGGAACCGCTTGTTCGACAGGGCCGTCCCGGGATCGGCGTCGCGCACCAGATCGCGCAGAACATCGCGCGATTTCGGCCCGGCAATGGCGAAGACGCCCCATTTGGTGGTCACGTCCTCGGCGTTGATCCGGCCGAATTCGGCCTCCTTGTCGGCGATCGCCTTGTAAAGATAATCCTCGTCATAGGCGTGCCAGGCCCCGGCGCTGACCAGGTAGTAATCATCCTCGTCCAGGCGGACGATGGTGTATTCGGTCCGCGTTGTCCCGGTGCTGGTCAGGGCATAGGTCAGGTTGATCCGCCCCACCTTTGGCAGCTTGTTGGTGGTGAACCAGTCCAGAAAGGCCGTGGCCCCCGGTCCGCTGATGCGATGCTTGGCAAAGGCGGTGGCATCGATCAGGCCGACGCCCTCGCGGATCGCACGGGCTTCGGCTTCGGCATATTGCCACCAGCCGCCGCGGCGGAACGACCGCGCGTCATGGTCGAACTCGTCATCCGCGCCGACCGGGCCGAAATAGTTCGGCCGTTCCCAGCCATTCACCTGTCCGAATTGTGCCCCGCGCGCCTTCTGGCGGTCATAGGCGGGCGCAGTCCGCAGCGGCCGCGCCGCCGGGCGTTCCTCGTCCGGATGGTGCAGGATATAGACGTGTTCGTAGGCTTCCTCGTTCTTGGCGACCGCGTAGTCGGTTGTCATCCAGTCGCCGTAGCGCCGCGGATCGAGGCTCGCCATGTCGATCTCGGCCTCGCCCTCGACCATCAGCTGGGCCAGGTAATGCCCCGCCCCGCCGGCGGCGGTGATTCCGAAGCTGAACCCCTCGGCCAGCCACATGTTGCGCAGCCCCGGCGCCGGGCCCAAAAGCGGGTTGCCGTCGGGCGTATAGCAGATCGGACCGTTGTAATCATCCTTGAGACCCACAGTCTCCGAGGACGGGATCCGGTGGATCATCGACATGTATTCCTCTTCGATCCGCTCCAGATCGAGCGGGAAGAGATCGGCCCGGAAACTGTCCGGCACGCCATAGGCAAAGCGCGCCGGCGCGTTCCGTTCATAGGGGCCCAGGATCCAGCCGCCGCGTTCCTCGCGCACATACCACTTGGCATCGGCGTCGCGCAGCACCGGGTGCTGGTCGTTGGTCTTGCGCCACGCGACCAGCGCCGGGTCGGGCTCGGTCACGATGAACTGGTGCTCGACCGGGATCGCGGGCGTCTTGATCCCCAACAGCCGTGCGGTGCGCTGGGCATGGTTGCCGGTGGCGGTGACGACATGTTCGGCGGTGATCACCACCTGCTCGTCGCCAGGCACCAGGTTGCCGCCCTTCTCGACCATCCTGGTGCAGCTCACCTCCCAGGCCGCGCCGGTCCAGTGATAGCCGTCCACCTGCCACTTGCGCTCGATCGTCACGCCACGCTGGCGAGCGCCTTTGGCCATCGCCATGGTGACATCGGCCGGGTTGATGTAGCCGTCGGTCGGGTGATAGATCGCGCCCTCCAGGTCGTCGGTGCGCACCAGGGGCCAGCGCTCCTTGATCTGCGCCGGTGTCAACCATTCGAAGGGCACGCCCACGGTCTCGGCGGTGGTGGCATAGACCATGTATTCGTCCATGCGGGCCTTCGTTTGCGCCATTCGCAAATTGCCGACGACAAAGAACCCGGCATCCAGGCCGGTCTCTTCCTCGAGCGTCTTGTAGAACCTGATCGAATGGTCGTGGATCCAGGTGGTCGCGTAGGACATGTTGAAATAGGGCAGCAAGCCTGCCGCATGCCAGGTCGAGCCGGATGTCAGCTCGTCCCGCTCCAGCAGCATCACGTCGTCCCAGCCGGCCCGGGCCAGGTGATAGGCGATCGAGGTTCCGACGGCGCCGCCGCCGACGACCAGGGCACGAACGTGGGTTTTCATGACGCGCGACTCCTTGCTGCCGTTCGGGTGCCACATTGCCCGGAAACCGGTCTCGGCCGCCATCCGACCCGACGCCTCAGCCGTCAAAACCGACCATCCCCGCCTTTGTCCCGAAAATACCTCGGGGGAGTCTGCGCAGCAGACGGGGGCAGCGCCCCCGGCCCGGCCCGCCATCCCGGCGCCCGGCCCGAACCGGCGCGCCAACGGGCCCCGGCGCGGGCCCCGGCCCGCGATGGGGGGACCCTGCCGCGCGCCAGCGCGCCCGCCGCCGAACAGCCTGCCCCGACAGGCATGGGGACCCGTTGTGCATTCGCCCGCCCGGCCCTACCGTGCTCCGAACCCTGGAGAGAGGACCACATGCAGGTCTGCCGCAACACTACCGCGTTCCGCGACGCCATCGCGGGCTTTCGCGCCTCGGGCGACGGGGTCGGTCTGGTCACCACCATGGGCGCGCTCCATGCCGGCCACTTGGCGCTGGTCGCGGCGGCCAAGGCGGATCACGCCCGCGTCGTCGCCACGATCTTCGTCAACCCGACCCAGTTCGGCGACAGGACCGACCTCGACACCTATCCAAGGACCGAAGCGCAGGACCTGCAGATGCTGCGCGCCGCCGGGGTCGACGCGGTGCTGATCCCCGAGGTCGCCGAGATCTATCCCGAGGGTGACGAAACCATCGTCGAAACCACCCGCCTCGCGCATGTCCTGCATGGCCAGGTCCGGCCCGGCCATTTCCGCGGCGTCACCACGGTCGTCGCCAAGCTTCTGAACATCGCCCAACCCGATGCCGCCTATTTCGGCGAAAAGGACTACCAGCAATTGCAGGTGATCCGCCGCATGGTCCGCGACCTGCACAGCCCGGTCCGCATCGTCGGCGTGCCGACCGTGCGCGAACCGGACGGGCTGGCCATGTCCAGCCGCAACACCCGGCTGACCCCCGAGGACCGCGCCGCCGCCGCCTGCCTGTCGCGCGCGCTCGACGCGGCCGAGGCCGAGGCCGGCTGGCGCGTGCCGATCGACCGGATCGATCAGGTGCTGCGCACCACGATCAACCGCGAACCGCGCGCCGCGCTGCGGGCGGTGGATATCGTCGACCCGGACAGTTTCGACCCCGTCAGGGGCCTGCTGACGCGGAAGGTGGCGATCATGATCTCGGCCGAATTCGGCGGTGTCCTGCTGATCGACCAGCGCGAGATCGGCCCGGACTAGGCGCAGCCCGGGCCGGGCCGGATCGGCTCACTCCCAGATCGACTGGATATAGGCGCGATGGGCCGCGTCGTTGGAATTCTGCGTGTTCTGGTAGGTCTGCTGGTTCATGTCGAAGACATACTGGTTGGTCTGCCTGTTCAGATCGTTGATCTGCTGCTGGACCTGCGGAGACGTCGGCTGCGCATATTGCGGCTGCGTCTGCATCTGCCCCTGCTGCACATAGGACTGGAAGGTGTTGTAGTCGTAGCTGACCTGCATGTAGGCCTGCTGATACATCTGGCAGGCCTGCGGATTGCCCTGCATGCAGGCCATGCTGGTCTGCGACAGCATCGACGCCGCATACTGGACCTGCTGCACGCCCTGGCAGCCCATCGGGTTGCCGGATTGGCACAGCATCTGCGACGCCTGGAACATCTCGGCCAGCGCCATCTGCAGCTGCATGTCCTGGTCATAGGGCAGCATCTGCTGCTGCTGGGCCTGGGCCGCGGTCATCGGAGCCAGCGCGAACCCGGCCAGAACGGCGATTGTTTTCAATGACATTGACGTTTCCCCTGTTGATCAATGCGCTTAACATAGCACAGCCGCGGCGCTTTCGCGCCATCAACCTCGTGACCGCCGCCGCAGATTGCCCTTTGCCCGCCGTGGTCCTAGGGTCCGATCCGACCAGACCCCGAGGCCGAGACCCCATGAGCAAACAGACCCAGATCCGCCGCATCACCGTGCCCCAGATCGCCGCGCGCAAGGGGGGCGACCCGATCGTGTCGCTGACCTCGTATCACGCCCATACCGCCGCCATCGTCGACAAGGTCGCCGATTTCATCCTGGTCGGCGACAGCCTGGGCATGGTGATGCACGGCATGAACTCCACCGTGGGCGTGCCGCTTGACCTGATGATCATGCATGGCCGGGCCGTCGTCCGCGGCACCGAGCGGGCGCTGATCGTCGTCGACATGCCCTTCGGCAGCTACGAGGAAAGCCCCAACATGGCCTTCCGCAACGCCGCCAAGATCATGAAGGAAACCCAATGCGGCGCGGTCAAGCTGGAGGGCGGCGCGCGCATGGCCGAAACCATCCGCTTCCTGACCGAACGCGGCGTGCCGGTGATGGCCCATATCGGCCTGACCCCGCAATCGAGCCACGTCATGGGCGGCTTCAAGACCCAGGGCCGCGAGGAAGAGACCTGGGACGCCCATATCGCCGATGCCAAGGCGGTGGCCGAAGCCGGCGCCTTTGCCGTGGTGGTCGAAGGCGTGGTGGAGCCGCTGGCCGTGAAGATCACCCGGGCGATCGACATCCCCACCATCGGCATCGGCGCCAGCGCCGCATGCGACGGCCAGATCCTGGTGCTGGAAGACATGCTGGGCCTGTCGCCCTGGACCCCGAAATTCGTCAAGGTCTATGGGCGGTTGGGCGATATGATCGAAGACGCCGTGCGGGCCTATGCGGACGAGGTCAAGTCCCGCGCCTTCCCGGGCGAAGACCATGTCTATCGCTGAAACAATACCGGCACGTTCTTGCCGATCGGCGCCGGGCATCGGCTTGTCGCCGCCTGTGCGATGTCCAATACCGACGCCATGAAACGACGCATCTTCCTGTTCGGCCTGGCCGCCGGCCCCGTGCTGTCCGCCTGCGCCCCCCTGCCTTCGGCCAACCCGCTGGGGCAGGAGCTTCGCCAGACGATCACCTTTTCGGAGATCGATGTCACCACCACCGGCGCCGCCTTCGAAAGCGGCCGCGGGGCGGAGTATGCCAGCCAGTTGGCGCCGGATCTGGAGGCCGCGCTGCGGCGCGAATTCGTCGATCGGATGGATCCGGCCGGGGTGCCGCTGCGGGTCGATATCTCTCGGCTGAACCTGGCCGGGTCGACCGCGACCGCCTTTGGCCGCGACCAGTCGCGTCTGCAGGGCGCGGTCCGGGTCGAGGACCGGGCCGGGGCGCTGATCGCCAGCTATGGTATCGACATCCGCCGCGGCGACCCGGCCGAAACCACGACCGGCGCGCTGCTGGACGCGGCCACCGGACGGGCGGCGCGCACCTATCGCGCCCTGGCGTCCGATTTCGCCCGCGAGACGCGGGTGCAGGTGTTGGGCCGCGACCTGCCCGGGGAACGGCTGCTGCGCCAGGCGACGAACTGACCGGGTGACGAACCGACCGGGCGGCCTGCTTGACCCTTGCGGCAATTTTGTCGCATCGGCGATCACGCCGCGCCGGAAAACGGGTGCAATTCCACGCGAAAGCGCTATATTGCTTCTCAGGACGAGAGAGCCGTGCCAAGCGGCCCCGTCGAGGAGAGCAGAAATGAAACCTGTGTCGTTCGCAGCCCTCGTGGCGGTGGCGGGCCTGAGCGCCTGCACCGGGCCGGAGATTCCGGGCCGGATGGACTCTGGCCGGATCCTGGCGCCCGGACCGGTCTACGAGGAATATGTCCCGCAGGTCGTCGGTGCCCGCAGCGCCAATGACGTCATGCGGTTCTCGACGATGTCGCTGGTGCAGTAAGCCCCGGGCAAAGGAAAAGACGGCCCCGCCGGGACCGCCCTTCGTTGTTTCGCGCATCGGCCGTCATTGCCGCGCAAGGAAATCGTCCAGCTCCTGCTTGGCCTGTTCCTTGGACTTGCCGTAGCGTTCCTGGATCTTGCCCAGAAGCTGGTCGTAATTGCCCTCGGCCTGGGCGAGATCGTCGTTGGTCAGCTTGCCCCATTGCTCCTGCATGCGGCCTTTGACCTGGTTCCAGTTGCCTTTGATCTGTTCCCAATTCATGGGACACCTCCTTGGGTTGAGTTCCGGGTTTGCGATATGTGACGCCATGTGACGCCTTGGCGCGCAGGGTCAGCTGCGCACCGCGCGGGCGACGATCGTGGCGACGAACAGCACCAGGAAAACGAAGAACAGCACCTGAGCGACGCCCGCCGAAGCCGAGGCGATCCCCCCGAAGCCGAGCACGCCGGCGATCAAGGCGACGACAAAGAATGTCAGGGCCCAACCAAGCATGAAAGACCTCCTTCCAATTGTTTCGTCTATCGAAGCATATAGCCGCCGCGATCGACACGAAAAGGCGGCGCTACGTCATGTAATTGTGAGGTTTTGACACTTGACCGGAAGATTCCGAAAGGTTGACCATCAAGCAATCGTTTGATCAAACGAAGTATTTTCATGACACTCCCCCGGCCTGCCCGGGCCGCGCCCGACGTTGCGTCAGGCCGGGCGGACCGTGACGATCCCGGCGGGAAGCACCGAAATTACGTAATTTCGGTGCGCCCTACAGCATCGACGGCACCACCAGGTCGGGCGGGCGGTGGCCGTCATCGAAGGTCTTGATGTTCAGCAGCACCTTCTCGCCCATCTCGATCCGCCCTTCGAGCGTGGCCGAACCCATATGCGGCAGCAGCACCACGTTCTTCAGTTCGCGCAGGCGGGGATTGATCTCGGCCCCGCGTTCGTAAACGTCGAGACCCGCCCCGGCGATCTCGCCGGCGCGCAGCATCCGGGTCAGGGCGTTTTCGTCCACCACCTCGCCGCGGCTGGTGTTCACGATCACCGCGTCGGGCTTCATCAGCTTGAGCCGCCGGGCGTTCATCAGATGAAAGGTCGAGGGCGTGTGCGGGCAATTGATCGAGATCACGTCCATCCGGGCGATCATCTGATCGAGGCTGTCCCACCAGGTCGCCTCCAGCTCGGCCTCGGTTTCGGGGCGCAGGCGCCGGCGGTTGTGGTAATGCACCTGCATGCCGAAGGCCCGCGCCCGCCGTGCCACCGCCTGGCCGATCCGGCCCATCCCGAGGATGCCGAGCCGCCGCCCGGCGATCCGCCCGCCCAGCATCGCCGTGGGCGCCCAGCCGCGCCAGTCGCCCGATTGCATCAGCGCCAGCCCCTCGGGGATGCGGCGGGTCACGGCCAGGACCAGCGCCATGGTCATGTCGGCGGTATCCTCGGTCACCACGCCGGGGGTGTTCGACACCAGGATGCCGCGCTGGCGGGCCGTGGCCACGTCGATATGGTCGACCCCGGAGCCGTAATTGGCGATCAGCTTGAGCCGGTCGCCGGCCTGGCCCAGCAGGCCCGCGTCGATCCGGTCGGTCAGGGTCGGCACCAGCACATCGACCTCGGCCATGGCAGCGGCCAGTTCGTCCCGGCTCATCGGGCTGTCGTCGTCGCGCAGGCGGACGTCGAACAGCTCTTTCATCCGGGTCTCGACCGGGTCGGGCAACCGTCGCGTGACGACAACACTCAGGCGGGCTTTGGGCATCTTGTCGCTCCTCCTGCTGGGCAAATCGGGCCTGCCGTGGCAGGTTGCCCGCAACAGGACCGGGGCACAAGAACCCCATGGCACCGAAGGGCAGTGGTTTGCGGAAAGGATCGGAACGCATGATGGCGCTGTGGCGTATCGTGATGGTCTGTTGTGCAATGGCGACGGGCGGCGCATCGGCGGCACAGGAGGCGGTTCAGCCGGTGTCGATGCAAAGCGCGCGCGGGCCGGTCACCAACCTGCCGCTGCCGCGCTATGTCTCGCTCAAGGCGACCGAGGCCAATGTGCGGCGCGGGCCCAGCCTGTCGCACCGGGTCGACTGGATCTTTGCCCGCCGCGACATGCCGCTGCAGGTGGTCGCCGAATACGGCCATTGGCGCCGTGTCGTGGACCGCGACGGCATGGGCGGCTGGGTGCATTACATGATGCTGAGCGGCAACCGCACGGTGATCGTCGAGCGCGACCTGGTGACCCTGCGCGCCCGCCCCGAACCCGACGCGCCGGACGTCGCCCGGCTGGAACCGGGGGTGATCGCCGACCTGGGCGATTGCGGCCCCGAATGGTGCCGCCTGAATGCCGGCGGCTATCGCGGCTGGGCGCCGAAGGCGGCGCTCTGGGGCGTCGCGGCGGACGAAATCCGCGACTGAGGCTTTATCGCCGCGCCCGGGCGGGGTAATCCGGCGCCATGCCGGACAAGGACACATCGCTGAACCTGTCGGCCGGGCTTGCCTCGGTCGCCGTGGCGCTTGTGCTGGTGGGGCTCAAGCTCTGGGCGCTGGCCGCGACCGGGTCGCTGTCGGTGGCCGCGGCCCTGGCCGACAGCGCCCTGGACCTGATGATGTCGCTGATCGCGCTGGCGGCGATCGCCTATGCCGCCAAACCGGCCGACGAAGACCACGCCTATGGCCACAGCTCGGCCGAGGATCTGGCCGCCCTGGCGCAATCGCTGGTGATCCTGGTCTCGGCCGTGCTGATCCTCTGGCTCGCGGTAACACGGCTGCGGGCCGAGGCGCCGGCACCGCTGACCGCCGAGGGCGCCGGGATCGCGGTGCTGGGGATCTCGATCCTGTTGACCGCCGGGCTGGTGGCCTGGCAACGCCATGTCGCCCGCCGCACCGGCAGCAAGGTGGTCAGCGCCGACAGCCTGCATTACATCGGCGACCTGGTGCCGAACCTGGGCGCCATCGTCGCCCTGTGGGCCTCGGCCGCCTTCGGCATGGCGCGGCTGGACGCGGTGATCGCGATCGGTGCGGCGCTGTTCCTGGGCGTCGGCGCGCTGCGGATCGGCAAGGGCGCCTTCGATGCGCTGATGGATCGGCGCGCGGACCCCGACGTGCTGGACCGGATCGGCCGGATCGCGAAGGGCTTCCCGGGGGTGCACGGGTTCCACGACCTCAAGACGCGCCAGGCCGGCAGCCGCATTTTCGTCGCCCTGCATGTGGAGCTGGACGGAGCCCAGAGCCTGGACGACGCCCATGCCATCGGCGCCGCCCTGCGCCGGGCCATCCTGGCCGAGTTTCCCCGCGCCGATGTCATCATCCACAAGGATCCGGTCGGGGTCGAGCCACACCCCGAAGACCCCCAGAAGGAGGGCTGAACCATGACCCCCGACAGCATCGAAGGTCGCCTGATCGCGCAGCGCAAGCTGCTGGCACGGATCGTCGCCGCGCTGGACGATGCGGGCGTCGACGCCTTCCTGGCCGAGCGCGATCACCTGGAGCTGGGCGCCGAGGATCCGGGCGCCGAACCCGACCCGGCGCTGGCCATCGTCGGCGCCTTCTCCGACGAATTGCGCGAGATCGAGAAACTGGCCGAGCGGTTCCGCGCCGGCTGAGTCTCAGGCGGCCAGGCCGCGGCCCCGCAACAGCGCCGCGGCATCGGGCATCTTGCCGCGGAACCGGGTATAGAGGTCGGCGGCGTCCGCGGAGCCGCCGACGGAGAGGATATTGGCCTCCAATGACCGGGCCATGTCCGGGTCGAAGGGATCGCCGGCCTCATCGAACGCCTCGAAGGCATCGGCATCCATGACCTCGGACCACATGTAGCTGTAATATCCGGCCGAATAGCCGTCGCCGCTGAACACATGGGCGAAATGCGGCGTGGCATGGCGCATGGCGATGGCGCGCGGCATGCCGATTTCGGCCAGCACCTCGGCCTGTTTCTGCATCGGATCGGCGGGGGCAGGCCCGGTGTGAAACGCCAGATCGACCAGCGCCGAGGCGACATATTCGACGGTCTGGAACCCGGTGTCATAGGTGGTCGCCGCCAGCAGCCGGTCGCGCAGGTCGGCCGGCATCGGGGCGCCGGTATCGGCATGGGTGGCGAAGTCCTCCAGCACCTGCGGCAGATCCAGCCAATGTTCGAAAAGCTGGCTGGGCAATTCGACGAAATCGCGCGCCACCGAGGTGCCGCTGATCGACGGATAGGTCACGTCCGACAGGATCTGGTGCAGGGCGTGGCCGAATTCGTGAAACAGCGTGCGCGCATCGTCATGGGACAAAAGCGCTGGCTGCCCCGCCGGCGGCTTGGCGAAGTTGCAGACATTGACCACATGCGGCCGGATGTCGCCGGCCAGTTTCTGCTGCGACCGGATCGCGCTGCACCAGGCGCCCGAGCGTTTGGAGCCGCGGGCGAAATAATCGCCGATGAAGACCGCCATGTGCCGGCCGTTCCGCGTCACCTCCCAGGCGCGGGCGTCCGGGTGATAGAGCGGCGCCTCGATGGGTGTGAAATCCAGCCCGAACAGGCGGTGCGCGACCGAAAACGCCGCCTCGATCATCCGGTCGAGCTGCAGATAGGGCTTCAGCTCGGCCTCGTTCAGGTCGTGTTCGGCGGCGCGGCGTTTCTCGGAATAATGATGCCAGTCCCAGGGTTCCAGCGGGCCGTCATTCCCATCGGCCCGCAGCATGTCTTCGAGCACCGCCGCATCGGCCTCGGCCGCGGCACGGGCCGGGGTCCAGACCTGCATCAGCAGGTCGCGCACGGCGCCGGGATTGCCGGCCATTTCGGTTTCCAGCTTGTAGCTGGCGAAATCGTCATGGCCCAGCAGCCGGGCGCGTTCGGCGCGCAGGGCCAGGATTTCGGCGGCGATCGCGCGGTTGTCGGTGGCGCCGCCATTCGCCCCGCGCCGGGTCCAGGCCCGCCAGGCGGCCTCGCGCAGGTCGCGCCGGGCCGAGAATTGCAGGAACGGCGTGATCAGCGACCGCGACGTGGTGACGACCGGCCCCAGCCCCTTTTCGGCCCCGGCGGCGCGGGCGGCGTCGATGACGAATTCCGGCAGGCCCTCCAGATCGGCCTCGGACAGTTCCATGAACCAGTCGCGTTCATCGGCCAGAAGGTTCTGGGTGAATTGCGTGCCCAGTTCGGCCAGCCGTTGCCTGATCTGCGCGTGACGGTCCTTGTCGGCGCCCTCGAGCAGCGCGCCCGAGCGGACAAAGCCGCGCCGGGTCAGCATCAGCACCCGGGCCTGTTCATCCGTCAGGTCAAGCGTGTCGCGCGCCTGCCAGAGCGTTTCGATCCGCGCGAACAGCGCCGTATTGCCGGTGATTTCGGAGGAATAGGCGGCAAGTTCCGGCGAAAACGCCCGCATCAAGGCCTCGCGCGCGTCGTTCACATCGGCCCCGGCCTGGGCATAAAAGGCACCCAGCACCCGGTCGAGCGTCGCGCCCGCCCGTTCCAGCGCCGCGATCGTGTTGTCGAAATCGGGCGGTTCGGGGGTGTCGGCGATCCGGGCGATCTCGGCCCGCGCCTCGGCCAGGGCGGCGTCGACGGCAGGGGCATAGTGGTCATCGGTGATCTGCGTATAGGGCGGCAGGCCGAAGGGCGTGTCCCAGTCGGCAAGAAGCGGGTTGGTCATTCGGGTCTCCTTTGACCGGAAGCTAGGGGGGCGCGGCGGCCGGGACCAGTGCCTAGTCGGGATATTTCCTGCGCAGGTTCCGCTCCAGCCGGCGCAGCAGCAGCGACAGGGTGACGGTCATGGTCAGGTAGAGGAAGGTGACGACGTTGTAGGTTTCGAAATAGCGGAAATTGCCCGCCGCCGTGACCTTGCCCAATTGGGTGACATCGAGCACGCCCAGCACCGAGACCAGAGAGCTGTCCTTGATCATGGCGATGAAATCGTTGCCCAGGGGCGGCAGGATGCGCCGGAACGCCTGGGGAAAGACGATCAGCCGGAACCGCAGCCAGCCGTTCAGGCCCAGCGCCTCGGCCGCCTCGATCTGGCCTTTTTCGATGCTTTGCAGCCCGGCGCGGAACACCTCGGCGATGAAGGCCGAATAGCCCAGGGTCAGCGCGATGATCGCCCGCCACAGCAGGGAAAAGTCGCGGGTGCGGATCGGGTCGAGGCCGACCAGATCGCGCAGCCAGTTATAGGCGGCGACCCCGGCGGGCGCGATGACGAAGGCGACGTAAAGCAGCAGGACCAGGATCGGCACGCCGCGCAGGATCTCGATATAGAACCGCGCAAGCTGGCGCAGCACCACAAAGCGCGACAGTGACGCGACCGCCAGGACCAGCCCGATGGCGCTGGCCATGGCGAAGCCGACCAGGGTGACGAACAGCGTGATCCCGATGCCGCGCGACAGGGTGCGCAGCACCTGGGTGTAGATGTCGTCGGTCAGGATCTGCCAGAGAAACCAGGCACCGATCCCCGCGGCGACCAGCAGCCACCACGGGAAATCGCCGTGCCTGTCCTCCGGGGTCGGGATCACTCGCCAAGCTTGTAGTCGAGGAACCAGCGGGTGTTGAGCGCGTCCAGCGTGCCGTCGGCTTCCATCGAGGCGATCGCGGCGTTCATCGGCCCCACCAGGTCGGAGCCCTTGGGGAAGATGAAGCCGAAATCCTCGGTCCCCAGCGGTTCGCCGATGATCTTGAGCGCGCCGTCCGACGCCGCGACATAGCCGTTGCCGGCGGTGCCGTCGGTCAGGACCAGGTCGACGTCACCGGCGCGCAGGGCCGCGACGCCGGCGCCGAAGGTTTCGAACAGGGCGATGCGCGGGTTCGCCTCGTCCCCGTCCAGCATGTCGTAGACGGCGACATAGAAGGGCGTGGTGCCGGGCTGGGCGGCGACCAGCAGGTCCGCGTCGGCGGCGAATTCGGCGGCATCGGAAAACCGGTCCTCGTCGCCGCGCACCATCATGACCATCTGGCTGGTCATGTAGCTGTCCGAGAAATCGACGATTTCGGCCCGGTCCTCGCGGATGGTGATGCCGGTCATGCCCATGTCGTACTGGCCTTCGCCCACGGCGGCGATCATGGCGTCCCACGAGGTGACTTCGTAGACCGGGGTGATGTTGATGCGTTCGGCGATGATCGCCATCGCGTCATATTCCCAGCCGATCGCCGCGCCGCTGGCCGGGTCCATGAATTGCAGCGGCGGATAGGCGTTTTCGGTGACGATGACGACCTCGCGACCCCCCAGATCGGGCAGGTCCTGGGCGATGGCATGGGTGGTCATCAGCGCGGCAAAGGCCGCAAGGGCAAGGGTTTTCATGGCGGGCTCCGGGTTGGTGTTCGGGCCGAGTATGGCGCGCGCCGCGGCGGGCGCAAGTGGTCACAGCTCAAGGTGGATATGGTCGTCGTGCCGGGCCGCGCCGCAGCCGGCAAAGCGCAAGCGGGGGTGGTCGAGGCCCAGCGCCTGCGCCAGGGGCGGCTCCAGGAACAGCTTGCCGCTGCGCGGGTCGTCGAGCAAGGCACGGACCAGGGCGGCGGTGCGCGCGGGTTCAAGCGCCAGGTCGCGGGTCAGCGGTTCGAACCAGCGCATCTCCCAGCGCATCGGCCCGGCCGTGTCGCCGCAGACATCCGTCCCGACCCGTTCGAAGGCGAAATAGCCGATCGGCGAGGCCGTGCGCCCCGGCAGATAGGTGCCGGTGTCGTCCATGTAATAGAAGGCGAAGTCCAGCTTTTCGCCGTCATCATGCGACAGGTGCGGGATCAGCGGCACGCCATCGAAGACCGGCAGGTTGCCGTCCAGCGCCAGGGTCACGGTTCCGGGATATTGCGCGGCCACGGTCGCCGCGGCGTCCCGGGCCAGGGCGCGCAGTTCGGGCGTGACGAAATTGCGCAAGGTCGCGCAGAAAAGCGGCGATTGCATCCTGAGCGGTTCACCGGTGCAGGGGATCGGGACCCGGCCGAAGGCGGGCGCCAGCACCTGTGCGCCGCCCCAAAGCGTGCCATAGGCCAGCGCCAGGCCCAGCAAGGCACCCTTCAGGGTCACGCGCCGCCCCCGCAGGCCGGGCAACCTGGCCGCTTTTTCAGGGTCATGATCCGGGTATCGGCATAAAGCGCGTCGTAGAACAGCATCCGGCCGCGCAGGGTCTCGCCCGCGCCGGTCAGGGCCTTGATCGCCTCGAGAGCCATCATCGCGCCGAGCACGCCGGGCAAGGGCGAGATCACGCCGGCCTCGGCGCAGCTGGGCACCAGACCCGGGGCGGGCCGGGTGGCGAAGACGCATTCGTAGCAGGGTCCGCCCGAGCCGGGGTCATACAGGCTGATCTGCCCCTCCCACTGGGTCAGGGCGGCGGCGACCAGCGGGGTTTTCGTGGCCACGCAGGCGCGGTTGACCAGGTAGCGGGTGTCGAAATTGTCGGACCCGTCCAGCACCAGGTCATACTCGGCGAACAGGTCGGTCGCGATGTCGCTGGTCAGGCGCCGGTGATAGGGGCGGATCGTGACATGGGGGTTCAGGTCGGCGATGCGTTCGGCGGCCGAGAACACCTTGGGCATGCCGAGGGTCGACACGCCATGGATCACCTGGCGCTGCAGGTTCGACGCCGCGACCACGTCGTCGTCGATCACACCGATCGTCCCAAGCCCGGCGGCGGCGAGGTAGTGCAGCACCGGCGCGCCAAGGCCGCCGGCGCCGATGACCAGCACCGTCGCGTCCTTCAGTTTGCGCTGCCCCGGCCCGCCCAGTTCGCGCAGCACGATATGGCGGGCATAGCGGGACAATTCGTCATCGGTGAACGGGCCGCCGGGCGCGGCAGGCGCGGCCGGTGCCTGCGGCTGCGCCCGGGACCGCAGCCGGCGCAACAACGCCCGGTAGCCCCAGACCAGCGCCCCGAGCCCGGCGACCAGGACCCAGAATTCCGGTTCGGACCCGGTCGCCTCGCGCAGGGGATGGCCGTCGGGCAGGATCAGCTGGATCGCCAGAACCCCGGCCAGAAGCACGCCCAGCATGATCAGCCGGTCCCGCACCGGGGCCTTCATCGCCAGGCCGATGCCCCAGATCGCGGCACCCATGAGCAGGACCATCAGCATGCGCCTAGCCCTGTCCGGTGGAGCCGAACCCGCCCGCGCCCCGGGTGGTCTCGTCCAGCGGGCCGGTCTCGAACGCCGCCTGCACCACCGGGGCGACGACCATCTGGGCGATGCGGTCGCCATGGGCGATGGTCACCGGCGCGTCGCCGCCGTTCTGGACGATCACGCCCAGGGGGCCGCGGTAATCGCTGTCGATCGTGCCGGGGGCGTTGGGCAGGGTCAGCCCGTGTTTCAGGGCCAGGCCCGAACGCGGGCGCAGCTGCACCTCGTAGCCGTCGGGGATCGACAGGCGCAGGCCGGTGGGGATCAGCATCCGCGCGCCGGGGGCCAGAACCACCGCCCCGCGATCGTCGAAATTGGCGCGCAGATCGGCGCCGGCGGCGCCTTGGGTCGCATAATGCGGAAGGCCCAGCGACCGGTCGGCGCCGTCCAGCCAGTCGAACCGGATCGTGACCATCACAGCATCACCGGCGCCGGCAGATCGGCCAGCGCGGCGGCGATCCGGTCGGCGAGCCTGCGCGCCACCTCGGCCTTGGTCATCCGGGGCCACTCCTCGGTGCCCGCGTCGCTGATCAGCACCACCTTGTTCTCGGCCCCGCCCATGATGCCGGTTTCGGGGCTGACATCATTGGCGACGATCCAGTCGCAGCCCTTGCGGGCGCGCTTGGCGGTGGCGTTTTCGACCAGGTTCCGGGTCTCGGCGGCGAAACCCACGACCAGCGGCGGGCGCGGCGCATCCAGCGCGCTGATCGAGGCCAGGATATCGGGGTTTTCGGCGAAGGTCAGGGCCGGCGGGCCATCGGGGCCCTTCTTGATCTTGTGGTCGCTGGCGCCCTGCACCCGCCAGTCGGCCACCGCGGCGGCAAAGACGGCGGCATGGGCGGGCAGCGCGTTTTCGACCGCGTCCAGCATCTGCAGCGCCGTCTCGACCCGCACCACATCGGCGCCCGCGGGCGGCGGCACGCTGGCCGGGCCGGTGATGAAACTGACCCGCGCGCCCAGGTCCAGCAGCGCCCGGGCCAGCGCCGTGCCCTGCGCCCCCGAGGACCGGTTGGCGATATAGCGCACCGGGTCGATCGGTTCATGGGTCGGGCCCGAGGTGACCAGGACATGCTTGCCGGCCAGCGGCCCGCCGCCCAGGGCGGTGTCGATCGCGGCCAGGATCGCCTCGGGTTCGGCCATGCGGCCCGGCCCGAATTCGCCGCAGGCCATGGCGCCTTCGTCGGGGCCGACACTCAGGATGCCGTCGCCCTGCAAGGTGGCCAGGTTGCGGCGGGTGGCGGCATGGTCCCACATCCGGACATTCATCGCCGGGGCGATCAGCACCCGCTTGTCGGTGGCCATCAGCAGGGTCGAGGCCAGGTCATTGGCATGACCATGGGCCATCTTGGCCATCAGGTCGGCCGTGGCCGGGGCCACCACCACCAGGTCGGCGGCGCGGGACAGTTCGATATGGCCCATCTCGGCCTCGTCGGTCAGATCGAACAGATCACGATAGACCTTGTCGCCGGCCAGGGCCGCGGCCGAGAGCGGCGTCACGAATTCCTCGGCCGCGCGGGTCAGCACCGGCACGACCGAGGCACCGGCCTTTTTCAGCGCCCGGATCAGCTCCAGCGCCTTGTAGGCGGCGATCCCGCCGCCGATGATCAGAAGGATGCGCTTGCCAGAGACCATCGTCGGCCCTCCATTCCGGGCCGGACCCTAAGGCGCGCCGCGATCAAGGGCAACGGCACCCTGGCGAAAGCCGTCGCAAGGGTCGGGGCGGTCATGCGGCGCGGTCATGATCCAGGCATCGGCGGGCAGGTCGCCGTCCGGCGCCTGTTCGAGGATCGCGACCGAGAACACCCCGACCTGCGGCGCCGCCAGGCCGATCAGCGCCGGGGCGCCCCAATCGGTGCGGGCATGGCCATTGCCGGTGATCACCACGACCGGCCCGCCATGGGCCGCGAGCGCATCGAGCGCGGCCTCGGCCAGGCGGGCATCGCGCAGCCGCTGGGCCTCGACGAACCCGGGCAGCATGACTTCGGGCAGGGCATCGCAATGGGCCTCGGCCTGGAGCGCCTCGCGCGCCGTCTGCTGATCCTCGGGCAGGGGCTGATCGAGGCCGAACAGCCCCGCCCGCGGGCCGAATTCCGCCGCCGCACCGGTCTCCATCACCGGGCGGATACGGTCGCGCGGCACCTCGGCGCCCCAGATCGCCGCCGCGGGCGCGGCCTGCATGATCTGCGCATACATCGCGAAATCGGGCCAGCCGCTTGACGCCCAGTCCAGCGTCTCGGCCAGGCGGTCGAAGCGTCCGGCGGCGCGTTCCTCCATCACCAGTCGCGCCTCGGCGGGATCGAGCATCTCGAACACCAGTGCCGTCGGCTGCCAGGCGGCGACCAACGCGGCCTGGGCGTCATGGTGCAGCGGATTGTCATGCACCTCGCCCAGAAACAGGATCTGCGCGTCATCGGGGTGCACGATCCCCGTCAGGTCGGGCAGGTCCTGGGCAGACACCGCGCCCGACAGGGCCAGCGCGGCAAGCAGAGTGGCGGCACGGTTCATGCCAGGAAGTTCAACACTTCCTTCGACTGGCCCTCAAGGCTCTTGCGCATCTTGCCGAAGGCCGCGGCCTCCAGCTGCCGGACGCGTTCCTTGCTCAGGCCCAGTTCGTCGCCCAGGCTTTCGAGCGTCCGGGGGTCTTCGCGCAGCTTGCGTTCGCGGACGATGAACTGTTCGCGGTCGGACAGGGCCGACAGGGCGCTGAGCAGCCATTGCCGCAGCGTGGCGGTGTCGTGGTTGTTCTCGACCATCTGGTCGGCGCCGGCGCTGTCATCTTCCAGCGCGTCGATCCATTCGCGGCCATCCTCGTCGGAGGATTGCGTCGCATTCAGCGAAAAGTCCGAGCCGGCCAGGCGGCCTTCCATCATTTCCACGTCGCGCAGCGGCACGCCCAGTTCGGTCGCGATCGCCTGGCGCATGTCGTGGCGGTCGATCGATTCGCCCCGGGCCACGGCCTCGCGTTCCAGCCGGGCCTGGACGCGGCGCATGTTGAAGAACAACGATTTCTGCGCCGAAGTGGAGCCGGTGCGGACCATCGACCAGTTGCGCATCACGTAATCCTGGATCGAGGCCTTGATCCACCAGACCGCATAGGTCGAAAACCGCACGCCGCGATCCGGATCGAACTTGTCGGCGGCCTTCATCAGCCCCAGGCTGGCCTCCTGGATCAGGTCGTTCATCGGCGCGCCGTAGCGGCGGAACTTGGCCGCCATCGAGATCGCCAGCCGCATGTAGGCGGTGATCAGGCGATGCAGGGCGCGTTCGTCGCGCTGGTCGCGCCAGGCGGTGGCCAGGCGATGCTCGGTCTCGGCATCCAGCAGTTCGGCCTTCATCGCGTTGCGGGTCAGGCCTTGGTCATTCATAGCGTCGAGGGCCATGCTGTCCTCCTTGCTTTTGACTATGCCCATTCTACGGACGAGGCCCCCGACCCGATCACACGAAGCGGTGAGACGGCGCGATTTTCGTGGTCGGCAACAACCCGCCTGCGGGAAAAAACGATTTTCAGCAAATGGTTAACAGGATGTTTCGACCTTGCGCATTTACGCAGGTCCGATGTGCAGGAGCCATCAGGCACCGTGATCGACCCGATCACGACGTGGCGTTTGTCACTGCGATCCGGGGCTTCTAGGCTCGCGCCATGGAACGATATGACCTCATCATCGGGGACCGGCTGTATTCAAGCTGGTCGTTGCGCGGCTGGCTGATGCTGGTCAAGTTCGGGCTGCCGGTCCGGGTCCGGATGGCGGGCCTGTATGACGGCACCCTGGCCGAAGACCTGGCCGACCTCGCCCCGGCCCGGCTGGTGCCGGTGCTGCGCACGCCCGACGGCATCGTGGTGGGCGAAACCATGGCCATGGCCGAAACCCTGGCCGAGCGGCATCCGCAGGCCGGGCTTTATCCCGCCGATCCGCAGGCCCGCGCCCTGTGCCGCTGGATGGTGGCCGAGATGCATGCCGGGTTCAGCGCCCTGCGCGGCGCCTGCCCGATGAACCTGGGCCATGGCTGGGCCGGGTTCGACCCGGCGCCGGCGGTGCGGGACGACCTCGCCCGGCTGGAGGCGCTCTGGGCGCTGGCCCGCGCCCGTCATGGGGCCGACGGGCCCTGGCTCTTTGGCGCCTATACCTTGGCGGATGCGTTCTTTGCCCCGGTGGCCACGCGGATCGCCAGCTATGGCCTGCCGGTGGGCAGCGCGGCGCGGGAGTATGTCGATCTGCATCTGGCCGATCCCGACCTGCGCCGCTGGCGGGCGATGGGGCTGGCCAAGCCGCATGAGACCCCGCCCTACCGGATGCCGCTGGACCAGGTTCCCTGGCCGGGGCCGGCCGCGCCGCCGGGCATGGCCGTCGAAAACGGCCCTTCGGTCAATGCCACCTGCCCCTGTTCGGGCGATCCGGTGACCCATTTCATGGCGCTGGACGGCCATGTCTTCGGCTTCTGCACCGCCTTCTGCCGGGACAAGACGGCGGCGGATCCCGGCGCCTGGCCGGCCTTTGCCGCGCTGCACCGGCAGGTCATGGATCCGACCCGACCCGACCCGCGCTAACCGGTTGTTAACCAATCGCCCCTAGCACCGTTAACGCAGGTTAACGGGGACGCGGAACATGGTGGCGGTCGCCTATACAGTGGCCTTCGAGGGGATCGAGGCGCGCCTGGTCGAGGTGCAATGCGCGGTGTCGCCCGGCCTGCCGGCCTTTTCCATCGTCGGCCTGCCCGACAAGGCGGTCAGCGAGGCCCGCGAACGGGTCCGCGCGGCGCTGAATGCCATGGCCATCGCCCTGCCGTCGAAGCGGATCACGGTGAACCTGTCGCCCGCCGACATGCCCAAGGAAGGATCGCATTTCGACCTGCCGATCGCCCTGGCCCTGCTGGCCGCGCTCGAGGTGATTCCGGGCGACGCGGTGGCCCAGGCGGTGGCGCTTGGGGAATTGTCGCTCGACGGCGCCCTGGTGTCGGTGATCGGGGCGCTGCCGGCGGCGATGGCGGCGGCCGAGGAGGACCGGATCCTGATCTGCCCGCGCGCCTGCGGCCCGGAGGCGGCCTGGGTCGGCGCGACCCCGGTCTATGGCGCGGGCTCCCTGGCCGAGGTCCTGCGCCATTTCACCGGCCAGGCGACGATCACCCCGGCCGAACCGGGCGAGGTCACCCCCGGCCCGGCCGATCGCGACCTGGCCGACGTCAAGGGCCAGGAACGGGCCCGCCGGGCGCTCGAGATCGCCGCCGCCGGGCGCCACCACCTGCTGATGGTCGGCAGCCCCGGGTCGGGCAAGTCGATGCTGGCGGCGCGGATCCCCGGCATCCTGCCGCCCCTGACCGCGGCCGAGGCGCTGGAAACCTCGATGATCCATTCCCTGGCCGGGCTGCTGGACGAGGGCGGCATCTCGCGGATCCGGCCGTTCCGCGAGCCGCACCACACCGCGTCGATGGCGGCGATCGTCGGCGGCGGCCGCGGCGCCAAGCCCGGAGAGATCAGCCTGGCCCATAACGGCGTGCTGTTCATGGACGAATTCCCCGAATACCCGCGCCAGGTGCTGGAGACCCTGCGTCAGCCGATCGAAACCGGAGAGGTCGTGGTCGCCCGGGCCAATGCCCATGTGAAATATCCCTGCCGGTTCATGCTGGTCGCCGCCGCCAACCCCTGCAAATGCGGCTACCTGGCCGATCCGGCCCGGGCCTGTGCCCGGGTTCCGCATTGCGGCGAGGATTACCTGGGCCGCATTTCCGGCCCGCTGATGGACCGGTTCGACCTGCGCATCGAGGTGCCCCCGGTCAGCTATACCGACCTGGACCTGCCCGGATCGGGCGAAGCGTCATCCGCCGTCGCGGCACGGGTCGCCGCGGCGCGGGATCGGCAGACCACGCGGTTCGCGGGGGCGGCACAGATGCGGGTCAATGCCGATGCCGAGGGCGCGATGCTCGAAGAGATCGCCACCCCCGATGCCGAAGGGCGCGCCTTGCTCAGCCGGGTGGCCGAACGGTTCGGCCTGTCGGCGCGGGGCTATCACCGGATCCTGCGGGTGGCCCGGACCATCGCCGATCTCGATGGCGCGAAGGACGTGCGCAAGCCGCATGTGGCCGAAGCGGTGAGCTATCGCATCGCCGCGTCGAAAGAGGTCTGAAGGAACCGCCCGGCCTGTTTCATCGCCGCGCGGGCCTCGGGCAGGCGCGGGTCGAAAATCTGCCAGACATGCGGGCAGCCGGGCCAGACCGTCAATTCGGCGCCCAGTTTTTCCGCCATGCGCTCTGCATCGGACAGCAGGATTTCCTCGGCCCCGACCTGGATCAGGGCCGGCGGCGGGTCCGGGAAGGCCGCCAGAAGCGGCGAACAGCGCGGATCGGACGGGTCGGCGCCGTTCAGGTAACGCGCGATCACCTCCTCCATGCGCTCGCGCGGCAGGATCGGGTCGGCGCGCCGGTTGGTCGACAGGCTTTCGCCCGACAAGGTCAGATCGGCCCAGGGCGAAAAGCCCAGAAACGCCGCGGGGCGAATTCCCTCGGCCAGGAGTTGCCAGAGCAGGGTCAGCGCCAGGTTGCCGCCGGCGCTGTCGCCGGCAATCGCGATCCGGGACGGATCGTGGCCGCGGGCGCAGACGGCCTCCCAGGCGGTGCGCAGATCCTCGGTCGCGGCGGGAAACGGCGCCTCTTGCAACAGGCGATATTCCGGCAGGCAGACCCGCATGCCACTGCGCTGCGACAAGCGCCCGGCAAGCGCCGCGTAGCTGTGACCGTTGCCGCAGACGAAGGCGCCGCCATGCACGAAGAACACCAGCGCATCGTCGCGCACCGGCCCGACGCTGTACCAGTTCAGCCGCGGCGGCCCCTGTTCGACCGCGTGGCGCAGCCCCCGGGGTCTGGAAAACAGCAAGGGCGCGGCCCGTTCGAAATCGCGAAAGGCGTTCTGCGGTTCCCGGGTCCGGCGCAGCCTGGGCTTGGCGAAAAGGCGCATCGACATCGTCAGCGCCCTGAGCCGCCAGCTCATGGCAGCTTGCTCTCGATCGCCTCCCAGATCCGGGCGGCGGTGTTGATGCCGTCGAACCGCTCCAACTCCTGGATGCCGGTGGGCGAGGTGACGTTGATCTCGGTCAGCCAGTCGCCGATCACGTCGATCCCGACGAAAACCTGGCCCTTGTCGCGCAGAAGCGGCCCGATGCGGGCGCAGATCTCGCGGTCGCGGTCGGTCAGGGCGGCTTTCTCGGCGCGCCCGCCGACATGCATGTTCGAGCGGGTCTCGCCCTTTTGCGGCACCCGGTTGATGGCGCCGACCGGTTCGCCGTCGACCAGGATCACCCGCTTGTCGCCCCGGCTGACCGCGGGCAGGAATTTCTGCACGATCAGCGGCTCGCGGCTGATCGAGGTGAACATCTCGTGCAGGCTTGCCAGGTTGCCGTCCTCGGCCTGCAGCTTGAAGACCCCGGCGCCGCCATTGCCGTAGAGCGGCTTGAGGATGATGTCGCCGTGCCGGTCGCGGAAGGCGCGCAAGGTGGCCAGGTCGCGGGCGATGGCGGTCGGGGGGGTGAGGTCGGGGAAGTCCAGGACCAGCAGCTTTTCGGGATAGTTGCGGACCCAGAACGGATCGTTGACCACCAGCGTGCCGGGATGGATCCGGTCGAGGATATGGGTGGTGGTGATGTAGCCCATGTCGAAGGGCGGGTCCTGGCGCAGCCAGACCACGTCCATCTCGGACAGGTCCAGTTCGCGCATCTCGCCCAGGGTGGCGTGGTTGCCCTGCTCGCGGCGGACGGTCAGGTCCTGGCCCCGCGCCATGACCCGCCCCTCCTGGTAGGACAGGTGGTCGGGCGTGTAGCAGAAAAGGGAATGCCCGCGCGCCTGCGCCTCTTCGGCGATGCGGAACGTGCTGTCGGCATCGATGTCGATGGCCCCGATCGGGTCCATCTGGAAGGCGACCTTGAGGGGCATGAGTGTCTCCGGGCAGATTGCGGCTGCGCCCTACATGGCCCAGCCGCCCGGCAGAGACAACGGGTCAGGCGCCGAAGGCGTTCTCGATGATGTCGATCCGGCCCGTACCGTCGACCAGAGCCACGTCGAACCGTGCCTCGGTCAGCTGGCCCTTAGGCTGTGTCTCGAGGAATTCGGCCGCGGCACCGCAAAGCCGCCGCATCTGCCGGGCGGACAGGGCCGCCGCGGCGCGGGCATGATCGCGCGCCTTCTTGACCTCGATGAAGACGATGCCGTCGCCGTCGCGGGCGATCAGGTCGATTTCGCCGGACAGGCCGCGCCAGCGCTGCCCGATCACGGGACGCCCGCGGCGGTCGTAATCGGCGGCCACGATGGATTCGGCGGCCCGCCCGGCCGCGTCGGCGGTGCGCCCGCGCTGAACCGAGCAGTCAATCGCCGTCGCCATCATCACCATTCTCCTTCAACCCCAGCGCAAGCTGGTAGACGTCGCGCCGGGGGCGCCCCAGCGCGCCGGCCACAGCATCGGCCGCATCCCTGATCCGCATATGCGCCAGCGCCTCTCTCAACGCCGCCTTCACCGCCGAATCGTCCCCCGCCCGTGGGGCGGCCCGGTCGATCAACACCACGACCTCGCCTTTCGGCGGTCTGTCGGCGAAGCGGTCGCGCAGGTCCGCGGCCGTTCCTTGCACGACCTCTTCGAATTTCTTGGTCAGTTCCCGGCATATCGCCACCGGGCGTTCCGTTCCATGGGTTTCGCACAGGTCGATTAACAACTCGTGAACCCGCTTCGGGCTTTCATACAGCACCAGCGTCGCCTCGATATCGGCCAGGCCGGCCAGGGCCGTGCGTCGCGCACCCTGGGCCGCGGGCAGGAAGCCGGAGAAATGGACCCGGTCGGTGGGCAGCCCGGCCACGGCGAGCGCTGCAAGCAGGGCCGAGGCGCCGGGCAGCGCCGTCACCGCCCCGCCCGCCGCGCGCATCTCGGCCACCAGCCGATAGCCCGGATCGGCAAGAAGCGGCGTGCCCGCCTCGGACAGATAGGCGACCGATTGCCCGGCCAGAACGGCGGCGACGACCCGGTTCCGGGCGCCGGCGCCGCTATGGTCGTGATAGGCCAGGAAACGCCGCCCCTTGACCGGAATCCCATGAATCTCCATCAGTTTTCGGGCCGTCCGCGTATCCTCGGCAGCGATCAGATCGGCACTGGCCAGCACATCGAGTGCCCGCAGAGTGATGTCGCGCGCATTGCCGATCGGGGTCGCCACCAGATACAGACCGGGGGCCAGTTCGGTTTGGCGGAAAATCATCCCTAGACCCTCTGCGTCGCTCTTCTATGATACCCTCGGACCCGGGCCCGGCCCGGTGCGCGTCATGGCGCAACGACCAAGAGGGAGTGAGATAGTCCATGTTTGCCCGTTTGCCCAGCCTTCGCCTGCCCGGTCTGCCCCGGGTCTTTGCCCGTTTCGCCGCCCTGGCCGGCCTCGCGCTGATGGCGGCCTGCGATGTCGCCGCCCCCGGCGCCGGAGGCGATGGCGGGCCGCGGATCGACCCGGCCCAGCCGATCCGCGTCGCGCTGCTGGTGCCTGGCGGATCGGGACAGGACGATGCCGATTTCATCGCCGCCAGCCTGGAAAATGCCGCACGCATGGCCATCGCCGACCTGCAGGGCGCCCAGATCGACCTGCGGGTCTACAATACCGGGCGCAGCGCCAACCAGGCCGCCGCCATGACCCAGACCGCGATCGCCGACGGCGCCGCGATCATCCTGGGCCCGCTCGATGCGCAATCGGCCGCCGCCGCGGGCCTGGCCGCCTTGCCGAGCCAGACCAACGTGCTGGCCTTTTCCAACAATACCGCGATCGCCGGCGGCAATGTCTTTGTGCTGGGCCGGACCTTCGACAATATCGCCGACCGGCTGGTGGACTACACCTCGGCGCAGGGGATCGACCGCTACCTGATCCTCCACCAGGACGACCTGGCGGGGCAGACCGGTCGCGACGCCGTGGCCAGCGCGGTGCGTCAGAACGGCGGCACCCTGCTGGGGGTCGAGGCCTATCCGTTCAGCCAGGACGGCATCTTTTCCCGCGCGCCGGCCATCGCCCAGGCGGTGCAGTCCAGCGGGGCCGAGGCGGTCTTCGTCACCGACAGTGTCGCCGGCGGGCTCCCGATCCTGGCCACCGCCCTGACCGATCGCGGCCTCGACCCCGCCGCCAGCCCGCTGGCCGGCCTCACCCGTTGGGATTCCGCGCCCCAGGCCTTGAGCCTGCCGGGCCTGCAGAACGGCTATTTCGCCCTGCCCGACACCGATCTGAACGCGGCCTTCGAACGGCGCTACGAGGCGACTTACGGCACGCGCCCGCATCCGCTTGCGGGGCTGGCCTATGACGGGATCGCCGCGATCGGCGCGCTGGTCGCCGCCGGCGATACCGATGCCCTGACCCGCGCCCGTCTGACCCAGGGTTCGGGCTTCCAGGGCACCGGCGGGCCGTTCCGCCTGCTGTCCGACGGCACCAACCAGCGGGCGCTGGCCGTCGCCCGCGTCCAGAACAACCAGGTTGTCATCGTTGACCCCGCCCCCAGAAGCTTCGGTGGCGCCGGCTTCTGAGCCGGCCCCCGTCCATGACCCCACCCCGGCGCCGGAGGATCTGATCTGTCCGGCCAAGGCGATCTTCGATCGTGCCGCGGTCGCGCGCGCGCTGGACGACGGCGTGGCCGCGGCCAGCGACCCGCCCGCCATGCGCAAGGCCATGGTGACGGTGCTGAAGGCGGCGCTGGCCGAGGGGCGCGCGACGATCGCCGCGGCCTTTGTCGACAACCCCTTCGCCGGCCAGCCCGCGACCCGGTCCTATGCCTGGCTGACCGACCAGGTCGTCGGCCAGGTGTTCCGGGTCGCCGGCACGCGGCTGCACCCCCTGTCCAACCCGACCGAAGCCGAGCGGCTGGCCCTGATCGCCGTCGGCGGCTACGGCCGGGGCGAGATGGCGCCGTCGTCGGATGTCGACCTACTGTTCCTGACCCCGTGGAAGATCACCCCCTGGGCGGAAAGCCTGATCGAATCGATGCTCTATGTCCTTTGGGACCTGAAGCTGAAGGTCGGTCATGCCAGCCGCACGGTAAAGGATTGCCTGCGGCTGGCGCGCGACGACTTGACGATTCGCACCGCGCTGATCGAGATGCGGCACCTGGAGGGCGACGCGGGCCTGACCGAGGAGCTCGAATCCCGCCTGCGTGCCGATCTGTTCACCGGTACCGAAGCGGAATTCATCGAGGCCAAGCTGGCCGAACGGGCCGAACGGCACCGCAAGCAGGGCGGCCAGCGCTACATGGTCGAGCCCAATGTCAAGGAAGGCAAGGGCGGGCTGCGCGACCTGCAATCGCTCTACTGGATCGCGAAATACCTGCACGGGGTGCATGACGCCTCCGAACTGGTCGGCCATGGCGTCTTCACCGCCGAGGAATTCGCCACCTTCCGCGCCGCGCATGAATTCCTCTGGGCGGTGCGCTGTCACCTGCACCTGCTGGCCGGGCGGGCGGTGGACCAGCTGACCTTCGACATGCAGGTCGAGATCGCCGCGCGGATGCACTATACCGACCGTGGCGGGCGCCGCGCGGTCGAGCATTTCATGCAGGATTATTTCCGCCACGCCACCCGGGTGGGCGAGCTGACCCGGATCTTCCTGACCGCGCAGGAAGCCGCGCATCTGAAATCCGAACCGATGCTGACCCGGCTGCTGTCGCGCCGCAAACGGGCCAAGCCGCCTTACGCGATCAAGCAGAACCGGCTGAATGTCGCCGATCCCGACGCCTTCCTGGCCGACAAGCTGAACCTGCTGCGGATCTTCGAGGAGGCGCTGCGCACCGGCACCCTGCTGCATCCGGACGCGATGCGGCTGATCGCCGCCAACCTCGACCTGATCGACGACGAGCTGCGCCGCGCGCCCGAGGCGAACCGGATCTTCCTCGACCTGCTGCTGAAACACGGCAACCCCGAACGCGGGCTGCGCCGGATGAACGAGCTGGGCGTTCTGGGCGCCTTCATCCCGGAATTCGCCCCGGTCGTGGCGATGATGCAGTTCAACATGTACCACCATTACACGGTGGACGAACACACGATCCAGTGCATCAGCCACCTCGCCCGGATCGAGCGCAACGAGCTGGACGAGGCGCTGCCGGTCTCGACCGAGATCATCCGCGGCGGGATCAATCGCCGGGTGCTTTATGTCGCGCTGTTCCTGCACGATATCGGCAAGGGCCGCGAAGAGGACCATTCGGTGCTGGGCGCGCGCATCGCCCGCTCCGTCGCGCCGCGGCTGGGCCTGAAGAAGAAGGAATGCGACACGGTCGAATGGCTGGTGCGCTATCACCTGCTGATGTCGGACATGGCGCAGAAACGCGACATCGCCGATCCGCGCACCGTGCGCGATTTCGCCAAGGCGGTGAAGACGCAGGAGCGGCTGGATCTGCTGACCGTGCTGACGGTCTGCGACATCCGCGGCGTCGGCCCCGGCACCTGGAACAACTGGAAGGCGGCGCTGTTGCGGGCGCTTTATCGCCAGACCCGCACCGCGCTGCGCGACGGGATGGAGGCGCTCAACCGCGAGGAACGCGGCACCGAGGCGCGGCGCAAGCTGCGGGATTTGCTGTCCGGCTGGGACGACAAGGATCTGCGCCAGGAACTGGGCCGGCACTACGACCCCTATTGGCAGGGGCTGCATGTCACCGCCCATCGCGATTTCGCCGAGCTGCTGCACGGGATCGGCACCGACCAGATCCGCCTGAAACTGACCCCGGACGAAGATCGCGACGCGACCCGGGTCTGTTTCGCCATGGCCGACCATCCGGGCATCTTCAGCCGGATGTGCGGCGCGCTCAGCCTGGTCGGCGCCGATATCCTGGACGCGCGCACCTTCACCACCAAGGACGGCTTCGCCACCGCCGCCTTCTGGGTCCAGGATGGCGAAGGACATCCCTACGAGGAAGACCGCCTGCCCCGTCTGCGCCGGATGATCGAACGGACCCTGCAGGGCGAGGTCGTCGCCCAAGAGGCGCTGGCCGACCGCGACAAGATGAAGAAACGCGAAAAGGCGTTCCGCGTGCCGACCTCGATCAGCTTCGACAATGACGGGTCGGAAATCTACACGATCATCGAGGTCGATACCCGCGACCGTCCCGGCCTTCTGCACGACCTGACCCGGACGCTTGCGGAATCGAACGTCTATATCGCCAGCGCGGTGATCGCGACCTACGGGGAACAGGCGGTGGACACGTTCTACGTGAAGGACATGTTCGGGTTGAAATTCCATTCCGAAGCCCGCCAGCGCACGCTGGAAAAGCGGCTGCGCGCCGCGATCGAAGCCGGCTCACTTCGGGCCCGCGGGTGACAACAAAATTATATAATTTTGTTGGCGCGCCCGGGGGTCGCCGGCAACGCCCGGGCAAAAAGCGCCGGGCCCGGCTTGCAGCGGGGCCGGGTTTCGTGGGAAGCCGGGAAAAACCGGGGCCGAGCAGGACCACCCCTTGAAACCGATCCGGCTGATTGCAGGCTTTCTGACCGTGGGCGTCTGGACGCTGGCCAGCCGCGTGCTGGGCTTTGTCCGCGACATCCTGATCGCCGCCCAGCTGGGCGCCGGCCCGGTCGCCGAGGCCTTCCTGATCGCCTTTTCCCTGCCCAACATGTTCCGCCGCTTCTTTGCCGAGGGCGCCTTCAACACCGCCTTCGTGCCGATGTTCTCGAAAAAGCTCGAAGCCGGCGAAGACGCCGCGGATTTTGCCCGCGACGCATTGGCGGGGCTGGCCTCCATCGTGATCGGCGTGACGCTGGTGGCGCTGATCGCCATGCCCTGGCTGGTCGTGGCCATGGCCGGCGGTTTCGTCGGCGACGACCGGTTCGACCTGACCGTGCTCTATGGCCGGATCGCCTTTCCCTACATCCTGTTCATCTCGCTCGCCGCGCTGGTGTCGGGCGTGCTGAACGCCACCGGCCGCTTCGCCGCCGCCGCCGCCGCGCCGGTGGTGCTGAACCTGATGTTCATCGCGGCGATGACGCTGGCCGTATCGCTGGGCCGGGACGTGGGCGATGCGCTGATCTGGACCGTGCCCTTCGCCGGCATCGCACAGCTGGCGCTGGTCTGGGTGGCGGCCGCGCGCGCCGGGTTCCGGCTGGTGCCGCGCCGCCCGCGCCTGACGCCGGAACTCAAGCGCCTGGCGATCATCGCCGCCCCCGCCGCCCTGGCCGGCGGCGTGGTTCAGGTCAACCTGCTGGTCGGCCGCCAGGTGGCGAGCTTCTTCGACGGCGCCATCGCCTGGCTCAGCTATGCCGACCGGCTGTACCAGTTGCCCCTGGGCGTCGTCGGCATCGCCATCGGCGTGGTCCTGCTGCCGGATCTGAGCCGCCGCCTGCGGGCCGAGGATCATGGCGGCGGCCGCGACGCGTTCAACCGCGCGGCGGAATTCTCGCTGGCCCTGACCCTGCCCGCCGCCGTCGCGCTGATCGTCATTCCCGCACCGCTGGTCAGCGTCCTGTTCCAGCGCGGCGCCTTCGATGCCGCCGATGCCCAGGCCACGGCGCTGGCGGTGGCGGTCTATGGCGCGGGCCTGCCGGCCTTCGTGATGCAGAAGGTGCTGCAACCGCTTTATTTCGCCCGCGAGGACACGGTCAGCCCGTTCCGCTTTGCCCTGGTCGCGCTGGTGGTCAACGCGGTGCTGGCGATCGGGCTGGCGCCGCTGATCGGCTATATCGCCGCGGCGATCGGCACCACTCTGGCGGGCTGGGCGATGGTCTTTCTGCTGTGGCGCGGGGCCCGCGGGATGGGCGATGCCGGACGGTTCGACGACCGGTTCCGCAAGCGGCTGCCGGGGATCCTCGCGGCCTCGGCCACCATGGGCGCGGTCCTTCTGGGGGCGACCTTCCTGATGGCGGACTGGCTGCAGACCCCCACCCTGCGCTACGGCGCGCTGGCGCTGCTGGTGGGGATCGGCGGGCTGGCCTATTTCGCGGCCGGGCCGATCTTCGGCGGGTTCCGCCTGTCGGAGTTCAGGCGCGCCCTGCGGGGGCGCGGCGCCTAGCGCTGCCGGATCCGCCGCAGGAAGGCCGCCCAACCGCCGGGAGCGACGAGCGGAGCGAGGAGAAGCCCGGTCACGAACCCCGTCAGTTCCGCGATCCAGGCCGGCGAGGCGCCGTAGAGCAGCGAAAAGACCAGGGTGATCCCCAGCAGCATGCCGATCAGGGTGAAGGCCTTGATCTGGTTCTCGCCCAGCTGCCCCAGGGTCAGCCACATCATGTAGGTATAGGCCCCGATCAGCCCGTAGATCCCCGGATAGGCCCCGATCAGGGCCATGTTGCGCGGGCTGAGCAGTGCATAGACCAGCGCACCGATGATGAGGCTGGCGAAGAACAGGATCGCGAAGGGCACCGGGCGATAGACCTCGCCGACATATTTGCCCAGCGCCAGCAACAGGACCGCGGCCCAGAGCGCATGGGTAAAGCTGCCATGGAGGAAGCCGTAGGTGACGAAACGCTTGAGCCAGCCGACCGAATAATCGCCGCGCTCGACGATCCATTGCAGCACCCCGGGCGAAAACCCCCAATCCTGGATCGCCGCGGAGCGCCAGCCAAGGCCGCTGTTGCCGGCGACATAGCCGCTGGACCCGGCGGTAAAGACCAGCTCGATCCCGAAGATCAGGATGACCAGCGCCAGCGGCACCGGGGGGATGGCGTTGAAGGGGCTTTCGGACTGCATCGGCCTCGCCTTGTCTGGTGGGGCTGTTGACGCCCCCTTGGCCCATGGGTAAGCGGTTCCGACCGTGAAATCCAGTGATCGGACGGGACCCATGACCCAGACCACCTTCACCCCGCGCGCGTTTTCGGGGATCAAGCCTTCGGGCGGGCTGACCCTTGGCAATTACCTGGGCGCGATCAAGCGCTGGGTGGCGATGCAGGACGACGGGATGGAGACGGTCTATTGCGTCGTCGACATGCACGCGATCACCGTCTGGCAGGACCCGGCCGAGCTGCGCGACGCCACCCGCGAGGTCGCCGCCGGCATGCTGGCCAGCGGCATCGATCCCGCGCGTTCGATCCTGTTCAACCAGGCCCGCGTCGCCGAACACGCAGAGCTGGCCTGGATCTTCAATTGCGTCGCCCGGGTCGGCTGGATGAACCGGATGACCCAGTTCAAGGACAAGGCCGGCAAGAATGCCGAAAAGGCGTCGCTGGGGCTTTATGCCTATCCGGCGCTGATGGCGGCGGACATCCTGCTCTATCACGGCACCCATGTGCCGGTGGGCGAGGATCAGAAACAGCATGTGGAGCTGACCCGCGACATCGCCGCGAAGTTCAACCATGATTACAAGGTCGATTTCTTTCCCCTGACCGAACCGGTGATCGAAGGCCCCGGCATGCGGGTGATGAACCTGCGCGACGGGTCGAAAAAGATGTCCAAGTCGGGCGACAGCGACATGGAACGGATCAACATGCTGGACGATGCCGACACGATCGCGAAAAAGTTCCGCAAGGCCCGCACCGATCCCGAACCCCTGCCCGAGGCGCCGGCCGACCTGGCCGACCGGCCCGAGGCCAAGAACCTGATCGATATCTATGCCGCCCTGGCCGATACCGGCGCCGAGGCGGTGCTGGCCGAATTCGGCGGCGAGGGCTGGGGCAGGTTCAAGCCGGCCCTGGCCGATCTGGCGGTCGACAAGCTGGCGCCGATCTCGACCGAGATGCGGCGGTTGCTGGACGATCCCGCGGAAATCGACCGGACGCTCGCCGCCGGGGCCGACCGGGCCCGCGCCATCGCCGCCCCGGTCCTGGCGCGGACCTATGACATCGTCGGATTGCTGCGCGACTGACGGGTCGTGACGGGGCGCTGCCTGACCGTGCCGTCCCGGGCGGCGCGGTGGCGCGGGTGCTGGCGGCCGTCATTCCGCGCGCTGCGCCGCCGGCCATGAGGTGCCCGAGGCCGTCCCTCTGCGCGATCCGCAATGCAACGGGATCGCGCCTGGCCGCGACCACGCGCCCCGCGACTGGCCCCGCGTCGCGCAAGCTGCGCTGGCCTTGCACGATGCGCCGCCGGATGTCGCCGCGCTGCTGGCCGAGGGCCGCGACACCACGGCCTGACCGCGTCACAAAACTGAATCCGACTCGGCCCATGGTCGACCCCAGTTAGGGCCCGCCCCGGCCCCGACTGTCCGACGCCCCGCGGCCTTGTCCGGTTGCCGGGCCTACCCATCGGCTCGTCCCGGCCGGTGTTCCCCTGGCGCCCGGGTTCCTGCCTGCCCGGGCGCCGATCCCTCACTGGACCTTTTCGCGCCCCGCGCCTACCGTCCCCGCGACAATCGAGGGAAGGGACGCCAGATGGCCACCGGCACGAATATCCGCACCTGGGTCGACGGGCGCTGGCATGATGGCGACGCGATGATCATCCGCGCCGCGGATCATGGCGCATGGCTGGGGTCGGGGGTGTTCGACGGCGCCCGCCATGCCCATGGCCTGACCCCGGACCTGGACCGGCATTGCGAACGGGTGAACCGCTCGGCCGAGGCGCTGATGCTGACGCCCCATATCGACGCCGCCACGATGGTGGAGATCGTGAAAGAGGGGCTGACGGCCTATGCCCCGGACGCCGCGGTCTATATCCGGCCGATGTACTGGGGCATCGCCGGCGGCCATTCGGCGATCGTGCCCGGCGACGGCCCGCCCGGTTTCGCGATCTGCCTCGAGGAAATCCCGATGGCGCCGCAGGACCATGCGGTGCGCGTCACCACCACCCGGTTCCGCCGCCCGGTGCTGGAGGATGCGGTGGTCAATGCCAAGGCCGGCTGTCTTTACCCCAACAATGCCCGGATGCTGGCCGAGGCCGCGTCGCGCGGGTTCCACAACGCGCTGGTGGCCGATGCCATGGGCAACCTGGCCGAAAGCGCGACGGCCAACGTGTTCCTGGTCAAGGATGGCGAGGTGTTCACCCCGATCCCCAACGGCACCTTCCTGGCCGGCATCACCCGCGCCCGGCATATCGCCAACCTGCGCGCCGATGGAATCACCGTTCACGAAACCGTGCTGAGCTTCGACGATGCCCGCGCCGCGGACGAGCTGTTCCTGTCCGGCAACATGAACAAGGTCACACCGGTCACCGCCTTCGACGACCTGTCCTACCAGGTCGGCCCGGTGACCCGGCGGGCGCGCGCGCTTTACTGGGATTGGGCGGCCTCGACCGGGTAACGGCCATTGCCAGCGGCGACGGCTTGGACCATGATCCCCGACCGGGAGGACCCGACCGATGCGCAAATTCCTCGTCATACTCGACGACAGCCGCGAATGCCTGAACGCGATGCGGTTCGCCGCGATGCGCGCCGCGAACACCGGTGGGGGGGTCGCGGTGCTGTCGATCATCCCGCCCGAGGAGTTCAATCACTGGATCGGCGTCGGCGACATCATGCGCGCCGAGGCCCGCGAACGGATCGAGGTGCATTTCGAGGTCTTCGCCAAGTGGATGCGTGACCGGCAGGGCGTCGACCCCGAACTGGTGATCCGCGAAGGCGAGACCCTGACCGAGATCCTGGCCCAGATCACCGAGGACCCGGACATCGGCGTCATCGTCCTGGGCGCCGCGACCGGCAAAAAGGGGCCGGGGCCGCTGATTTCGCAGCTGATGAAATCCGCCGGAACCCTGCCGATCCCGCTGACCATCGTGCCCGGCGACCTGTCCAAGGAACGGCTCGAAGCGATTACCTGATCTGCGCACAGCCGACCTGCGCAAGCCCGCACCCGCCGCGGGTTCACGCCCCGGCGATACGAAGATCGCGGCTTCGGTGCGCGACGGAGGCCGGGATCGTGCGCGGATGCGCAGAACCCCGCAACAGGGTGCTTGCCCTGATATTCAAGCCCCCGCGCGGTTCACTTTGCGCGCGATTTTCCGTGAACGATCAGGACCTTCCCGGGATCGTGGCAATGCCCATCTGTTCCTCATCGACGCGGCGAACGTCCGCGCCGTCCACACAACAGACCCCATGAAAGGATACCCCATGTTCCGCAAACTGACCCTCGCCACCGCCGCCACCATCGCCCTGTCGGGCGCCGCTTTCGCCGCCGACAGCTATATCGGCTTTCAGGGCGACATGCTCGACCGCGGCAGTGTCGTCACCCTCGACACCGTGCGCGCCGCCGGCAATGGCGTGATCGAAATCTACGACTTCCACACCGCCGAACAGGGCGTTCTGCTGGGCAGCGCTGCCGTCAATGCCGGCGCCAACTCCGATGTGCGGGTCAATCTGGGGACCTCCCCGGTCCGCGATGTCATCGCTGTGCTGACGGTGAACGGCCAGGTGGTCGACACGTTCGAGCTTGATATCGCGCGCTGAGACCGCCCGATCGTGAGCGCGCCGGCCCCGGTCGGCGCGCTCTTGCTTGATGCCCGACGCCGTCAACCCCCGAACCGCATCAAAGACGGTGGTAAAATCGTGAGGTGCCGCGCCCTTTTCCCGGGGCATGCACGGCGCATCTATAGGTCACGACCGCGGGCCGGATACGCCGCCCGCGGAGTTGAAGAGAAAATGAAAAGGAGAGATTGCACATGTTCCGCATTCTGACCCTTGCCACCGCCACCGCCACCGCCTTTGCCGGCGCCGCACTGGCCGACAACTACATCGCCTTCCAGGGCGACAAGGTCGAATCCCCCGAAACGATCACGCTCGACACCGTGCGCGCGGATGCCGATGGCCTGATCCAGGTCTATGATTACCATGCCGGCGAACGCGGCATGCTGCTGGGCAGCACCGAGATTTCGCAAGGCGCCAACAGCGATGTCCTCATCCCCCTCGGCATGCCGGTGCAGGGCGATGTTCTGGCCGTGATGGTCGTCGATGGCGAAGAAGTCGACATGTTCGAACTCGACCTTTCGATGTGACGCGGACACGCCGCCGCACCGGGCCGGTCCTGCGGGGCCGGCCCGGTGCTTAGAATCGTTCCAAACCTTGACTCGGGCGCCGTCGAGGCGCATATCATTCCCGACAGAAAAGGTTGGCCCCAGATGTTCATTCAGACCGAATCCACCCCGAACCCGGCAACGCTGAAATTCCTGCCCGGACAGACCGTGCTGGACACCGGCACCGCCGATTTCCCCAGCCCCGAAACCTCGGGGCCATCGCCGCTGGCGGCGCGGCTGTTTGCGGTCAAGGGCGTGTCGGGCGTGTTCCTGGGCACCGATTTCGTCACCGTGACCAAGGCCGACAGCGTCGAATGGGACCATATCAAGCCCGCCATCCTGGGCGCGATCATGGAACATTTCCAGTCCGGCGCCCCGGTGCTGATGGAGGGCCAGCAAAAGGCCGCCCATGCCGAACATGACGGCGAAGACAGCGACATCGTCAACCAGATCAAGGAATTGCTCGATACCCGCGTGCGGCCGGCCGTGGCCCAGGACGGCGGCGACATCACCTTTCATGGCTTCGACCGGGGCATCGTCTATCTGCACATGCAGGGCGCCTGCGCCGGCTGCCCGTCCTCGACCCTGACGCTCAAGATGGGGATCGAGAACCTGCTGCGGCACTACATCCCCGAAGTGGTCGAGGTGCGGCCGGTTGCGGCCTGACCCCGTCATTCTGGGTTTCGACACATCGGCGGCGCATTGCGCCGCCGCTTTGCTGTCGGACGGCGCGGTCCGGGCCGAGCGTCATGTCGAGATGGGGCGCGGCCAGGCCGAACATCTCATGCCCATGCTCGAAGCCATGCTGGCCGAGTGCCGCCTTGCCTGGCAGGATCTGGATGCCATCGCCGTCGGGATCGGTCCGGGCAATTTCACCGGCATCCGCATTTCGGTAAGCGCCGCGCGGGGGCTTGCCCTGGCCCTGGGGATACCGGCCATCGGGGTGTCGTCGTTCGAATTGATGCGCGACCCGACGGGCCTTGGCGCCCACCCGGCCGAGATCGTCTGCCTGCCGGCCCCCCGCGACCAGGCCTATGTGCAACCCTTCCGCCATGGCAAACCGATTGCTGCGCCCCGGCTGATCGACCCGACCGACCCGCCCCCGGACCTGCGTCTGCCGGTGACCATGCGCGTCCGCGGCCACCGCGCCGACCAGATCGCCGGTGCGTTCGACGCCGAGGCCGCCCCCGCCCGGATCGAGGATATCGGCCGCAGGCTGGTGCGCTGCGCCGAATGGCGGCTGTGCTGCGGGCGCGAAACGCCGGTCGCGCCGGCCCCGCTCTATGTCCGCCCCGCCGATGCCGCCCCGCCCCGCGATCCGGCGCCGGTGATCCTGCCGTGACGCCGCAGGCGCTGGCCGCCACCCATGCGGCCGCCTTCGGGGCCGATGACGCCTGGCCGGCGGAAGATTTCGCCCGCTACCTGGCCGACCCGAAGGTCACCATCCACGGCGATGCCGGGTGCTTTGCCGTGATTCGCCGCATCGGCGACGAGGCCGAGGTGCTGACCCTGGCCACCCATCCCGACCGCCAGGGGCAAGGCGCTGCGACCGCGATGCTCGCCACGGCGCTGGCCGAGGAGGCCGCCCGGGGCGTCCGCACCCTGTTCCTGGACGTCGCCGCCGACAATGCCCCGGCGATCGCCCTGTACGCCCGGGCCGGCTTCACCCCATTCTCCGAGCGGCGCAACTACTACCGGAACGCGGTGACGGCCCTGTGCCTGCATCGCAGGCTTTGACCACGAGTCAATCGCCAAGCCTTGGCCAAGTCGCGGAAAAAGCGGTTGACGCTTGTCGCGCCCCGTTGCCTTATTCCGCAATGATCGAAACGATCAGCCCGTTTCGCGGGGCGGGGCGATGGCCCGGAAAGACCCCGTACAACCGACCTGGGAGACTAGAATGACCCTGATGAAGACATTTCTCGGCGCCTCCGCCGTGCTGGCCCTGACCGCCGGCGGCGCGTTCGCCGAACCCGCGATCATCTTCGACCTCGGCGGCAAGTTCGACAAGAGCTTCAACGAAAGCGCCTTCAACGGCGCCCAGCGTTGGGCCGAGGAGACCGGCGGCGAATACGCCGATTTCGAGATCCAGTCCGATGCCCAGCGCGAACAGGCGATCCGCCGCTTCGCCGAAGCCGGCCACAACCCGATCGTGATGGCCGGTTTTTCCTGGGGCACCCCGCTGGCCGAGGCGGCCGGTGACTATCCCGACACCACTTTCGTGATCATCGACATGGTCGTGGATGCGCCCAACGTGCGGTCGGTGGTGTTCAACGAACACGAGGGGTCCTACCTGGTCGGCATGCTGGCCGCCATGGCCTCGGAAACCGATACCGTCGGCTTCATCGGCGGCATGGACATCCCGCTGATCCGCAAATTCGGCTGCGGCTATGCCCAGGGCGTGCTGGCGACCAATCCCGACGCCACGGTCATCGCCAACATGACCGGCACCACGCCGACCGCCTGGAACGACCCGGTCAAGGGGTCGGAACTGACCATCGCCCAGATCACCCAGGGCGCCGACGTGGTCTATGCCGCCGCCGGTGGCACCGGCGTCGGCGTGCTGCAGACCGCCGCGGATGAAGGCATCTTCTCGATCGGTGTCGACAGCAACCAGAACTACCTGCAGCCCGGTTCGGTCCTGACCTCGATGGTCAAGCGCGTCGACAACGCGGTCCACGACGCCTTCACCGCCGGCCCCGAGGTCGAAACCGGCCTGGTGGTCATGGGTGTCGCCAATGGCGGTGTCGGCTATGCCGTGGACGAGTTCAACGAGGCCCTGCTGAGCGACGAGATGCGGGCCGCGGTCGAGGAGGCGGCAGCCGCGATCTCGGACGGGTCGCTGATGGTCCACGATTACATGTCCGACGAAACCTGCCCGGCGATCGAATTCTGATCCCCGTGCACCGGGATTGACGAAAACGGGGCCGCGCCGGGCGATCGGCGCGGCCCTGACTGCACCAGATGCAGCCCATCGGGGGACATGGGATGAGCGAGACACCGGCGATCGAGCTGAAGGGCATTTCCAAGGCCTTCGGGCCGGTCCAGGCCAACAAGGACATCTCGATCCGGGTGATGCCGGGCACGATCCACGGCATCATCGGGGAAAACGGTGCCGGCAAGTCGACGCTGATGTCGATCCTCTATGGCTTCTACAAGGCCGATGCGGGCGAGATCTTCATCAACGGCCGCGCGACCCAGATCCCCGACAGCCAGGCCGCGATCAGCGCCGGGATCGGCATGGTGTTCCAGCATTTCAAGCTGGTGCAGAACTTCACCGTGCTGGAAAACGTGATCCTCGGGGCCGAGGACGGCGCCCTGCTGAAACCGTCCCTGGCCAAGGCGCGCAAGGAATTGCAGGCCCTGTCCGAGGATTACGGGCTGAAGGTCGATCCCGACGCGGTGATCGACGATATCGGCGTCGGCATGCAGCAGCGGGTCGAGATCCTCAAGGCGCTGTATCGCCAGGCGGAAATCCTGATCCTGGACGAACCCACCGGAGTGCTGACCCCGGCCGAGGCCGACCAGCTGTTCCGCATCCTCGGGCGGCTCAAGGCCGAGGGCAAGACGATCATCCTGATCACCCACAAGCTGCGCGAGATCATGGAGATCACCGATACGGTCAGCGTGATGCGCCGCGGCGAGATGACGGCTACGGTCAGGACCGCGGACACCAGCCCGACCGAACTGGCCGAGCTGATGGTCGGCCGCAAGGTGCTGCTGCGGGTCGACAAGACGCCGGCGAAACCGGGCGCGGTGGTGCTGCAGGTGCGCGACCTGAACATCACCGACAGCAGCGGCGTCCACCGGGTCAAGGACGTCAGTTTCGAAATCCGCGCGGGCGAGATCCTGGGCCTGGCCGGGGTCGCCGGCAACGGGCAGTCGGAATTGCTGGAAGTGCTGGGCGGCTACGAGGTCGCCACCGGCGAAATCCGCGTCAACGGCGATCCGATCGACCTGACGGGCACCCGTTCCGACGGCCAGTCGCGCCGCGCCCGGGGCATCGCCCATGTCCCCGAGGACCGCCAGCGCGAAGGTCTGATCATGGATTTCCACGCCTGGGAGAACATGATCTTCGGCTACCAGCACGACCCGGCCTACCAGAAAAGCCGGCTGCTGATGGACAATACCGCGATCCGCACCGAAACCGCCGCCAAGATGAAACGCTTCGACGTGCGCCCGCCGGACCCGGAATTGCCGGCGGACAGCTTTTCCGGCGGCAACCAGCAAAAGATCGTCCTGGCCCGCGAGATCGAACGCAGCCCCGATCTGCTGCTGGTCGGCCAGCCGACCCGCGGCGTCGATATCGGCGCGATCGAGTTCATTCATCAGCAGCTGATCAAGCTGCGCGACCAGGGCAAGGCGATCCTGCTGGTCTCGGTCGAGCTGGACGAGATCCTCGGCCTGTCGGACCGCATCGCGGTGATGTTCGACGGCCGGATCATGGGCGAACGCCTGCCCGAGCAGACCGACGAACGGGAACTGGGCCTGCTGATGGCCGGGATCACCGATACCGATGCCGAACATTCGGTCGAAGAGGTCCAGGAACAGCTGGCCTATGCCGGTGGCGACGCCAGCAAGGAGGTGTGAGCGATGTCCGGAATGCCGAAATGGGCCGACGTGGTGCTGGTGCCGCTGGTGTCGCTGCTTCTGGCCGGGATCATCTCGATCCTGGTCTTCGTCGCCGTGGGACAGAACCCGTGGGAAGCGCTGCAGCAGATGGTCGAGGGCGCTTTCGGATCCTCGAACAATATCGGCTACACGCTGTTCTACGCCACCAATTTCACCTTCACCGGGCTGGCCGTGGCGGTGGCGTTCCACGGGGCGCTGTTCAATATCGGCGGCGAGGGGCAGGCCCTGCTGGGCGGGCTGGGCGTGGCCGTGGCCTGTCTGGTCATCCCCTGGCCGCACTGGTCGCTGGCGCTGGTCGCCGCGGTGGCGATGTCGGCGGCTTTCGGCGCGCTGTGGGTATCGGTGCCGGCCTATCTGCAGGCCCGGCGCGGCAGCCATATCGTGATCACCACGATCATGTTCAACGGCATGGCCTCGGGGCTGCTGATCTACATGCTCAACAACGTGCTGCGGCCCGAAGGCGCGATGCAGGTCGCCTCGGACGTGTTCCCGCAGGCGACCCATATCCCGTCGCTCAACGATATCGCGCAGGCCTTCGGGTCGAACGCCTTCGGCACCTCGCCGGCGAATATCACCCTGTTCCTGGCGATCGCCGCCTGTGTGGGCGTCTGGGCGCTGATCTGGCGCACCCGGCTGGGCTATGAAATCCGCGCCTTCGGCAAATCCCAGCCCGCCGCGCGCTATGCCGGGATCGACGCGACCCGGATCACGATGATCGCGCTGCTGATCTCGGGCGGGCTTGCGGGGATGATGGCGGTCAACAACACGCTGGGCGCCAACACGCCGCAACTGGTCGACAATGCCGCCGGCGGGGCCGGGTTCATCGGGATCGCCGTGGCCCTGATGGGGCGCAACCACCCGGTCGGCATCGCCCTGGCCGCGCTGCTGTTCGGGGCGCTGTTCCAGGGCGGGTCCGAGCTGGCTTCGGATACCAACGTGCCGGTGCAGATCGTGATCGTGATCCAGGCGCTGGTGGTGATGTTCACCGGGGCGCTGGACAACATGGTGCGCAAACCGCTGGAAGGGCTGTTCGCCCAGGTCCGGCGCGGCGCCCGGTCGGAGGCGTAAGCGATGGATTTCTACACCTTCGTCACCCTGGCCGACGCCACGATCCGCAACGCCATGCCGCTGCTTCTGGCCTGTCTTGCGGGGCTGTTTTCCGAACGCGCGGGCATCTTCGATATCGGGCTCGAGGGCAAGATGCTGGCCGCGGCCTTTCTGGCCGCCGCGGTGGCCTTCGTCACCGGCTCGGCCTGGATCGGGTTGCTGGCGGGGATCGGCATCTCGGTCTTCCTGTCGCTGATCCACGGGCTGGCCTCGATCACCTTCCGCGGCAATCAGCTGATTTCCGGGGTCGCGATCAACTTCCTGGCCGCCGGTCTGACCGTGGTGGTGGCCGAGGGCTGGTTCGCCCAGGGCGGGCGCACCCCGTCGCTGTCCGGCGCCGCCCGGTTCGAAGGGATCGACCTGCCCGGCGCCCTGGGCACGGTCCGCGAAAAGATCCAGGCCAGCCCGCTGATGCAGATCTATTCCGAGTTCATCTCGGGCCATTCGATCCTGGTCTATATCGGGTTGCTGACGGTGCCGCTGACCTGGTGGGTGCTGTTCCGCACCCGGTTCGGGCTGCGGCTGCGGGCGGTGGGGGAAAACCCCGCCTCGGTCGACACCGCCGGCGTGTCGGTGGTGCGGATGCGCTACAGCGCCGTGATCATCGCCGGGGTGCTGTGCGGCATCGCCGGGGCCTATCTGTCGACCGCCGTGCAGGCGAACTTCACCAAGGACATGACCGCCAACCGGGGCTTCATCGCCCTGGCCGCGCTGATCTTTGCCAAGTGGCGGCCCTGGCAGGCGCTGGGGGCCTGTTTGCTGTTCGGGCTGTTCTTCGCCATCGACACGCGGTTCCAGAACATCCAGGTGGGCGCGGTCTGGATCATCGCGGCCCTTTTGGTCGCCGCGGCGGGGCTGATCCATTACGGGCTGCGCCGCGAGATCGTGGACAAGCTGGTCATGGGCGGCCTGGCAGCGGTCTTTGCCGTGCTGGCGCTGCTGGTCTGGGGCAATGCCGCGGGGGCCGAAGGCGCGGGCCTGTTCGGCGGGCTGACCGAAACCATCAAGATCCCGTCGCAACTCATCCAGTCGCTTCCTTATGTCCTGGTGGTTGTCGTCCTGGCCGGCTTTGTCGGCAAGGCGATCCCGCCCCGTGCCGGAGGCCAGCCCTATGTCAAGGAGCGCTGAACTTGCCGCCCATATCCGGGCCGTCGCCGGATCGGCGCCGGTTTCGGTCGGGCTGGTGCTGGGGTCGGGGCTGGGCCACCTGGCCGGCGCGGTGGACGGCATCGCCATCCCCTATTCCGAGCTGGAGGGTTTCCCCCATGCCGGCGTGTCGGGCCACGTGCCGCAACTGGTGATCGGCAACCTGGAAGGGGTCCGGGTCGCGGTTTTCGGCGGCCGGGCGCATTACTACGAAACCGGCCGGGCGGATGTCATGCGCCTGCCGCTGGAGGTGCTGCGCGAACTGGGCGCGGGCAAGCTGATCGCCACCAATGCGGCCGGATCGCTGGACCCCGACATGCCCACCGGCAGCATCATGCTGCTGCGCGATCACATCAATTTCTCGGGCCTCAACCCGCTGATCGGCGAGCCGACCGAGGCGCGCTTCGTGCCGATGACCGATGCCTATGACCCGACCATGGCCGACACCCTGCGCGCCGGGGCCAGGGCCTCCGGGGTCGCGCTGCGCGACGGCGTCTATGCCTGGTATTCCGGCCCCAGCTTCGAAACCCCGGCCGAGATTCGGGCGATCCGCACCCTCGGCGCCGATGCGGTGGGCATGTCGACCGTGCCGGAGGTCATCCTGGCCCGCTTCCTGGGGCTGCGCTGCGCGGCGATCTCGACCATCACCAACATGGCCGCGGGATTGTCGGACGAGGCGATCAGCCACGACCATACCAAGGCCATGGCCCCCCTGGGCGCGGCCAAGCTGGAAAAGGTGCTGCGCGCCGCGCTGCCCGGTTTGTGATCCGGCGCCCTGTGATCCGGCGTGACGGATTTTCACCGCCACTTCGCTGGATTGACCGTTGAAACCGCCCCCATACGGCGCCTAAGGAGGGACATGCAGATCTACCTCCCCATTGCCGAGGTTTCCGTCGATGCCTTCCTGCTGGTCGGCCTGGGCGGGATCGTCGGCGTGCTGTCGGGGATGTTCGGCGTCGGCGGCGGGTTCCTGATGACGCCGCTGCTGTTCTTCATCGGCATTCCGCCCGCCGTGGCGGTGGCGACCGAGGCGAACCAGATCGTCGCCTCGTCCTTTTCCGGCGTGCTGGCCCATCTGCGCCGCAAGACCGTCGATCTGCGCATGGGCGTGGTGTTGCTGATCGGCGGGCTGATCGGCGCCGCAATGGGCGTGGTGCTGTTCAACTACCTGAAAAGCCTGGGCCAGGTCGATCTGCTGGTGCGGCTGTGCTATGTCGTTTTCCTGGGCGTGATCGGCGGGCTGATGTTCATCGAAAGCCTGCGGGCGATGCGCCGGTCGCGCAGCGCGGCCCCGCCCCAGCGCCGGCGGCATACCTGGGTGCACAGCCTGCCGTTCAAGATGAAATTCCGTGTCTCGGGGCTGTATATTTCGGTCATCCCGCCGATCCTGGTGGGGATTTCCGTCGGCGTGCTGGCGGCGATCATGGGGGTCGGCGGCGGCTTCATCATGGTGCCGGCGATGATCTACCTGCTGGGGATGCCGACCAAGGTGGTCGTCGGCACCTCGCTGTTCCAGATCATCTTCGTCACCGGCTTCACCACCTTGCTGCACGCGACCACCAACCAGACCGTCGACATCGTGCTGGCGGTGCTGCTGCTGGTGGGCGGCGTGATCGGGGCGCAGATCGGCACGCGGATCGGAACCAAACTGAAGGCCGAACAATTGCGCATCCTGCTGGCCGGGATGGTGCTGCTGGTCTGCGGCAAGCTGGCGCTCGATCTGCTTCTGACCCCGACCGAGCTTTACGACATCGCATCGACGGCGGGACATTGATGCGGGCGCTGCTTCTGTCCCTTCTGCTGCTGCTGCCGCTGCCGGCGGCGGCGGAACAGGTCGTGCTGGGCCTGAGCCGCGACGAAGTGGCGATCACCGCGACCTTCGAAGGCTCGGACATCCTGATCTTCGGCGCGGTCAAGCGCGAGGTCCCGGTGATCGACCCCGGCAGCCTCGACGTGATCGTCACCGTCGCCGGCCCGTCCCTGCCCGTCACCGTGCGCCGCAAGGGCCGCGTCATGGGCATCTGGGCCAATGTCGCCTCGGCCGAGATCACGACGGCGCCCTCGTTCTATGCGGTCGCCACCACCGGCCCGCTGGACGAGGTGCTGGCCGCCTCCGAGGACCTGACCCATTCGATCACCATCCCCCGGGCGATCCGCGCCCTGGGGGGCGGCATCGAAGGCACCCGCGCCTTCACCCAGGCCTTGATCCGCATCCGGGCCGGGGCGGGACTCTACCAGGTGCTCGAAGGCGCGGTCCATATCGACCAGGACACGCTGTTCAACGCCCGAATCACCCTGCCCGCCAACCTGACCGAGGGCGATTATCGCACCCGCATCTTCCTGACCCGCGACGGCCGGGTCGTCGACATCTACGAGACCAGGATCGGGGTCAAGAAGGTGGGCCTCGAACGCTGGCTTTACAACATGGCGCATGAACGGTCGCTGCTTTACGGGCTGATGTCGCTGGCCATCGCCATCGCCGCCGGCTGGGGCGCCTCGGCCGCGTTCCGCGCGCTGCAGCGCTAGAGCACGTCGCGCAAAAGCGGGCACCGGTTTTGCGCGACGCGGACCTGCGATGTCAAGGTGTCAAAGCATGTCCGGCAGGTCCCATTCGCCGCGACATGCTCTAGCCGCGCCCGACAAAGGGCATCTTCGGCGCCATCAGGGTCTGGAACAGCACATTCGCGGTCAGCGGCAGGGCGGCCATCGCCAGAACCGCCTCGGCCACATGGGCGACATCCATCATCGGCGGCGGCACCTCGCCCCGCGCCTCGGCTTTCGCGGCCAGGGCGCGCAGCATGTCGGTCTCCGCATTGCCGATATCGATCTGGCTGCCGCAGATATCATGGTCGCGCCCGTCCAGCGCGATCTGCCGGGTCAGGCCGGTCACACCATGTTTGGTCGCGGTATAGGGCGCCGCGCCGGGCCGCGGCACATGGGCGCTGACCGAGCCGTTGTTGATGATCCGCCCGCCGCGCGGATCCTGGCGCCGCATGGTGCCAAAGGCCGCCCGGGCGCACAGGAACATGCCCGTCAGGTTCACATCGACCGCCCGGCGCCAATCCGCGACCGCGATCTCGTCCAGCGGCGCGGCGGGGGTGAAGATGCCGGCATTGTTGAACAGGCAATCCAGCCGCCCGCCCGCGGCGAAACGGGTGAACACCGCATCCACGGCCGCGTCATCGGTCACGTCGGCCGGCAGGATTTCGGCCCCCGGTTGTCCGGCGGCGATCACCTCCAGCGCCTCGGCCCGTCGCGCCACCAGCCCGACGCGCCAACCGGCCTGCAGGAACCGCTCGGCACAGGCCCGGCCGATTCCGGAACTGGCACCGGTAATGACGATACCCTTCATGCCTCGGCCTCCAGGGTCAGCGGCGCCGGCGCGCCGGCCAGGTCGTCGATCGTCAGCGGGCCGGTCGGCCGGGACAGGCGGTTGCGCACCACCCAGCGCAATTCCCGCTCGGCCCGGGTGATCGCCACATAGGCCAGCCGTTTCCACAGCGGCTGGCCGGCCTCGACCCGCCCCATCCGGCTGGCGACGAAGATGTCGGGGGCAAAGACCTGCACGGTGTCCCATTGCGACCCCTGCGCCTTGTGGATCGTCACCGCCGCGCCATGCAGGAAGGTCGCGCCCATCCGCGCGGCGAAGGGGATGAAGGGTTCTTCGTCGCCGTCATGCTCGATCTTGACGATCGACGCGGCGCTGACCTGCGGTTCCTCTGCGCCGAACAGATGCAGCCGCGAAAAGCCCGGCTTGCGACCGGGCCCCAGATAGACCGCCTGCGCCCCCTTGATCAGCCCCCGCGCCTCCAGGTCGAGCCGCTTCTTGCGGTGCTTGATCGGCAGTTCGATCCCGTCGCAGATCAGCGGCTCTCCGGGCATGAGGGCGTCCTCGGGCGCGCCGAAGGCCCCGCGAAAGGCATGGATCAGCCGGATCCGCGTGGCGTTGCGCCAGACCAGGACGGGCGAGCGCGCCATCAGGTCGGCCTCGACCCGCTGGGCATGAACCACGCGGTCGTCGCGACGCGCGATATCCTCGATCATCTGTTCGAAATCGTGGAAATCAAGCCCGGGGTCGCCAAGGGCATGGGCCAGGTCCAGGATCGGGTTGTCCGCGGCTTGCCGGTGCACCCGGTGCAATTCGTGGCGATGGGTGGCGGGCAGGCTGTCGAACACCATGCCGCCGCCCTCGGCCTTGACCGGGGGCAGCTGCGCCGGATCGCCGAACAGGACCAGGGCGGGAAAGATCTCCTGCAGATCCTCCAGCTGGCGCGCGTCCAGCATCGAGCTTTCGTCGACCAGCCCGATATCCAGCGGCTCCTCCCGCCGCTTCCAGCCGGTGATGAAATCGCTGCCGCGCAGGCCCGCCGCCGCCAGCGCCGCGGGCACGGATTCGTGGGCCTGGTAGGACGCCCAGGCCCGGTCCAGCGCCTGTTCGGTCAGCCCCTCGATCTGCGGCTTGTCGCCGTCACCGGCCAGCCATTCGGCGACTTTCTCGTATTCCGGGTCATAGACCGGCGAATAGATGATCCGGTGGATCGTGGTCGCCGGCACGCCACGCGCCCGCAATACGCTGGCGGCCTTGTTGGTCGGCGCCAGGATCGCGACGCTGCGCCGGTCGCGGCCGCCCCGCCCCTCCCAATCGCCCGAGACGACCTTGGCCCCGGCCTCGCGCAGCGCGCGGTAGAGCTGCGCCAGAAGCAGGGTCTTGCCGCTGCCCGCCTTGCCCAGCACGGCACGGGTCAGCTGGCCCGGCCCGCCATCGCCGGGACCGGTCACCTCGCCCGCATCCAGATCGACGCCGAACCCGCGCAGCGCCTCGGCGATGGCGTCCCAGGCCTCGGCCTGGTCGTCGGAAAAGGTCGGAGCGGGAACGGCCATGGCGCGACCATAGCCGCGCCGCGCATCAGGGGCCAGAACCCCCCTGGTGCCTTTGTCCCGAAAATACCTCGGGGGGGGTCGCCGCAGGCGACGGGGGGCAGCGCCCCCCGCGACGGCGTCGCTCTAGCCCGCCATCGCCGCCGGCGCCTCGATCGGCCGGCCGAAACCCTGCCGGAACCAGGCCTCGCTGACGATCGGGTCCAGCTCGGCCCGGGCAAAGACCCGGCCCCGATCCGCCGCGGCATAGGACCACAGGCCCACCGCGATCATCCCGCGCCCGCAGCCCTGCCGGCCCAGCACCTCGGGCGCGGCCCCGATCCGGCCATAGATCCGCACCATCCGCGCGTCGAAGACACCGATCATGTGCTCCAGGCTGAACCCGCGCATCAGCTCTCCGCAGGCGACCATCAGCGCCGCCGCCACCCGACCCTCGGCGCCCGGCGCCAGGCAGAACCGGGTGCATTCCCAGATCAACGGGGACCGGATCTCGGCCCCCGCAAGGTGGCGGAAATGGTCGTTGACCATGGTGTCGCCGGTGGTCGGCAGGAACCGCATGGAGCCGCCATGGCCGCCATCGGCCGTCTGCCAGATCACGTAGAGCGGGTTCTTGTCGTCGTATTCGTCGCGTTCATGCCCCGCGCCGTCGACCGACACCTCCCATCCCAGGCGGTCGTGGAATTGCGCCGCACGATGGCGGAACATCTGGTCCGCCAGGCGCGGAAAACGGTGCAAATCGTCGGCATAGACATAGCGCAGCATGGTTGGCCCTCCTGTTCCCATGGTCGGGGACAGGCTGGCGCAGGGCCGGTTAACGGCGCCGCAATGCGGCGCGCGGCGGTTAAGGCAGGGTTACTCGGCCGCGGTGCGGGCGGCGGCATCATGCTCGGGCTCGGGCCGTTCCACATCCGACGGTTGCAGCCCGGGCCAGGCTCCCATGGCCCGCCGCCGGGCCCCGCCGACGACGATCCGGCCATCGGTGATCGCCTTGGTGATGGCGTGGATCGTGTTCTGCGCCCCCAGCTTGAACCGGGCGCTTTCGATATAGGCCCGAAGCGTATGCTCCGAGATCCGCAGCATCTCGGCCACCTGGCCACGGCCATAGCCCATGGCCAGGAAGGTGAGCGCGTCGACCTCGCGCGGGGACAGCGGCTTGGACGGTTCCTCGCGCCGGCCCTGGGCCAGGTCCAGCGCCTTCTGGTTGAAGAAATGCGCGATCAGGATCAGGTCGCGCTGGTGGTCATGGGTGAAGTCGGCCCAGGCCGCGTCATCGGCATTGTCGGACAGGGTGAACAGGGCGAATTGCCCGCCCGGGCCGCGCACCGGGATCGAAAAGCCCTGGTTGCCGACCCCGTGGGCGATCGCGTCATCGCGAAACGCCCGCGCCGCTTTCGACGACCAGTCCAACTGGTTCCAGTCCACCGGATGGAACCGGTTGAAGCAGCCCAGGATCACCGGGTCGATGCGCAGATAGTTTTCCACCACGTATCGGATGCACCAGTCGCGCCCATAGGTGCCGCAGCCATATTGCTGCCCGTCGGCGCTGACCCAGTGATAGACGATATGCGCGACGCCCAGCGCATCGCGCAATTCGGCGATCAGATCCTGAAGCCGCTCAAGCGCTGTTGCGTTTTCCAGGCTGCGCAGAAACCCGTCGACCGTCCAACCCATAGATTTCCGCCGTTTCCGGCCCTCCCTGGGATCGCGTCGTCACTTCGGAATGGGCCACTTGCGCGCAAAGCCCCAACTGCCGTTCCAGTAACGGCATGTCATTGTCCCGCGCAAAGGTTTCCAGGTCCTTCAGAACGTCGACGATCCATGTCTGTCCCATGCGCATTCTCTTCCCGTTGAGTTAACGAAGCCTTAATTTCAACCCTAGCACGAAAGACGTTAACAGGTCATGTCGCCAATCCCACCCCCCCAGATATGGGGGATGCGGTCAGGGACGAGACGGCGGGCCCGCGAACGCCCGCACCAAGCGAAACGGCGCGCCGGATGACGCGCCGCCACAGGGCCGACAGACAGGGCTGGTCCGGTCAGCCGCGCCCGGCCTCGACCGCGTCCTCGAGCGTGCGCAGCCCCGGCCGCGGCGCCTGGACCAGCACCGACATGTTCCCCGGCTTGTGCTCGTTGCGATACATCTTCATGTGCGCCTCGGGCAGCTCGTCCCAGGGGAATACCTCGGACATGCAGGGGTCCAGCCGGCGCTCCATCATCAGCCGGTTCGCCGCCGCGGCCTGTTTGAGATGGGCGAAATGGCTGCCCTGCAGGCGCTTCTGGTGCATCCACATGTAGCGCACGTCGAAGGTGCAGTTGAACCCGGTGGTGCCGGCGCAGATCACCACCATGCCGCCCTTCTTGCAGACCAGGGTCGACACCGGAAAGGTCGCCTCGCCCGGGTGTTCGAAGACCATGTCGACATTCACACCCTTGCCGGTGATGTCCCAGATCGCCTTGCCGAACTTGCGCGCCTCGGCGAACCAGTCCTTGTATTCGGGCGTGTTCACCTTGGGCAATTGGCCCCAGCAGTTGAAATCCTTGCGGTTGATCACGCCCTTGGCGCCCAGGGACATGACGAAATCGCGCTTGTCCTCGTCGCTGATCACGCCGATGGCGTTGGCGCCGGCGGTGTTGATCAGCTGGATCGCATAGACCCCGAGCCCGCCGGACGCGCCCCAGACCAGCACGTTCTGGCCGGGCTTGAGCTCATGCGGGTGATGCCCGAACAGCATCCGGTAGGCGGTGGCCAGCGTCAGCGTGTAGCAGGCGCTTTCCTCCCAGGTCAGATGCTTGGGCCGCGGCATCAGCTGCTGGGCCTGGACCCGGGTGAATTGCGCGAAGGAGCCGTCGGGGGTTTCATAGCCCCAGATCCGCTGGCTGGGCGAAAACATCGGATCGCCGCCATTGCATTCCTCGTCGTCGCCATCGTCCTGGTTGCAATGGATCACGACCTCGTCGCCGACCTTCCAGGTCTTGACCTTGTCGCCCACCGCCCAGACGATCCCCGAGGCATCGGAGCCGGCGATGTGATAAGGGGCGCCATGGCCGTCGAAGGGGCTGATCGGTTCGCCCAGGCCGGCCCAGACGCCGTTGTAATTGACGCCGGCGGCCATCACCAGGACCAGCACGTCATGGTTGTCCAGCTTGGGCGTTTCGACCACTTCGACCTGGAACGACTTGTCCGGGGTGCCATGGCGTTCGCGGCGGATCGCCCAGGCATACATCCGGTCCGGCACATGGCCGAGCGGCGGGATTTCCCCCATCTCGTAAAGGTCCTTCGTCGGCACGGTATCAAGGGCCATGATTGTCTCCGTCGGCTTGTCGAGCAGCGTTTCTGCCGCACTGCAGAATCAGCGCGGTATCGGAGGGATATGATCTGATGCGAAACTTTGCAACGCAAATTGGCGGGTTCTAGCAACTTTATTTCTTCTGCGACGCGGCGTCATGCCTGGGGGTCACGGCCCCGGCCCCGGACGTCCCGCATCGAAATGCGCCTCGATCGAGGCGGCATAGAAGTGCAACAGCGGGATTTCGGCCGGCGCCGGGGTCACCCCGCCGGGTCCCTCGACGACCAGGCCCCGGCGGCGCAGAACCGCCAACGCATCGGCGACCAGCCGGTCCGCGTCGCCATGCGGCAGGGGCACATCTCGGGCGGCCAGCGCCTGCAACGCCTCCTGCACCCGGTCGCGCAGCGCCGGCTCGGGCAGGCTGCGCTCCAGCAGAAGGCGCGCCACCAGCGGGACCGGCAGCACCGGCATCACCGCCGCGATCCGGTCCATCAGGTCCCGCCCCAGCGGCAGCACGTCCTCCTCTGTCGGTGCCCGGTCGCGCATCGACAGCGGCGCGCCGAAACTGACCGTCGCCCTGCCGAACCGTTCGAAACGGCGCGTCAGCCGCTGCCAGACATGCCGCAGAAACGCGCGGGCACCGTGACCCCGCGGCGGCCGGAACCGGCGGTCTCCGCGCTGCGCCGCCGCCACCAGAATCCGGTCCTCCAGCACCCAGTCGTAGTTCAACGCCACCGGCACGAACACGATCTCGCGCCCGGTCGGGTCACGATCGGCGGCGATATAGGACAGGATGCCAAGGCGAGGTTCGCCCAGCCGGCCAGTCACGCTCAGCCCGCCTTCGGGAAACACGGCCTGGGTCACGCCGCCGTCTGTCGCCATCTGCACATAGCGCGCCAGAACCCGGCGATACAGCGCCCCGCGCGACCGGCGCCGGATGAAATAGGCGCCCATCGACCGGATCACCGCGGACAAGGGCCAGACCCGCGCCCATTCACCCACCGCATAGGACAGGGCCGAGGTCTGCGCGACCAGATAGGTCACCAGCACGTAATCCATGTTGGAGCGGTGGTTCATGACGAAGACCACCGTCGCCTCGGGGTCGATCGCGTCATAGACCGTCTGGTCGAACTGGCCGACGTGGACACGATAGAGCGACCGGCTCAGCCAGCGGGCCAGCCGCGTGCCGAAGCCGAAATAGGCGCTCGCCGAAAAGGCCGGCACGATTTCGCGGGCATACCGGCGGGCCCGTTCAAAGGCGACATTCTCGGGCACCCCCTCCTCGCGGGCATGGTCGACGATCGCCTGGGTGACCTGCGGGTCGTAGATCAGCCGCTGGATCATGTCGAACCGCCGGGCCAGCTTGAACGGTTCGATCGGCTTGGCCAGGCGCCGGTTCAGCCGCGCCACCACGCGTTCGGCCCGCTTGCGAAAGAACCAGCGCACCGACGGAAACAGGAAATGCGACGCGAAGGTCACCGCCGCGAACAGCAGGATCAGGATCAGCAGCCATAGCGGCACGGCGACACTCTGGGTCATCGACCCAGCGTGGCAGGCTTGCGGGCGGCGGTAAATCCACCCATGCCGCGGCGCGGCGAATTGACAAGGGCAAGATTTGTCCGCTAATCACCTTTCCGACGAAAGAAAATTGCGCACCCTGATTCACGAGGCCGCCGATGTCGCAGACGCAGAAAGACCATGGCAAGGACCGCCCCTGGCTGTTCCGCACCTATGCCGGGCATTCCACCGCGAAGGCCTCGAACGAGCTTTACCGCGCGAACCTTGCCCGGGGGCAGACCGGCCTGTCGGTGGCCTTCGACCTGCCGACCCAGACCGGCTATGACAGCGACCATGTCCTGTCGCGGGGCGAGGTCGGCAAGGTCGGCGTCCCGATCTGCCATCTGGGCGACATGGCGGCCCTGTTCGACCAGATCCCGCTGGAACAGATGAACACCTCGATGACGATCAACGCCACGGCGCCCTGGCTGCTGGCGCTGTATATCGCCGTGGCCGAGGAACAGGGGGCCGATGTCACGAAACTGCAAGGCACGGTGCAGAACGACCTGATCAAGGAATACCTCAGCCGCGGCACTTATATCTGCCCGCCCGAACCCTCGTTGCGGATGATCACCGACGTTGCGGCCTATACCCGGGCGCACCTGCCGAAATGGAACCCGATGAACGTCTGTTCCTATCATCTGCAAGAGGCCGGCGCGACGCCCGAGGAAGAGCTTGCCTTTGCCCTGGCCACGGCGACGGCGGTCCTGGACGACCTCAAGGAAAAGGTCGACGCGGCCGATTTCCCGGACATGGTCGGACGGATTTCCTTTTTCGTGAATGCCGGCATCCGCTTCGTCACCGAAATGTGCAAGATGCGCGCCTTCGTCGAATTGTGGGACGAAATCTGCGAAACCCGCTACGGGGTGACCGATCCGAAATACCGCCGGTTCCGCTATGGCGTGCAGGTCAATTCGCTGGGCCTGACCGAACAGCAGCCGGAAAACAACGTCTACCGGATCCTGCTCGAAACCCTGGCCGTCACCCTGTCGAAGAACGCCCGCGCCCGCGCCGTGCAATTGCCCGCCTGGAACGAGGCGCTGGGCCTGCCCCGCCCCTGGGATCAGCAATGGTCGCTGCGGATGCAGCAGATCCTGGCCTATGAAACCGACCTGCTGGAATATGGCGACCTGTTCGACGGAAACCCGGTCGTGACCGCCAAGGTCGAGGCGCTGAAACAGGGTGCCCGGGCCGAACTGGCCCAGATCGACGCCATGGGCGGCGCGGTCAAGGCCATCGGCTACATGAAATCGCGGCTGGTTGAGTCGAACGCCGCCCGCATCGCCGCGATCGAGGCCGGCGAAACCGTCGTGGTCGGCGTCAACCGCTACCAGACCGGAGAGGCCAGCCCGCTGACCGCCGGGCCGGATGCGATCATGGTCAGCGATCCGCAGGCCGAGGCCGACCAGCTGGCCCGCCTGGACGCCTGGCGCGCGGACCGCGATGACAGCGCCGTGCAAGCGGCGCTGGAAGAGCTGCGCGCCGCCGCCCGCGACGGGCGCAACATCATGCCCGCCTCCATCGCCGCCGCCCGGGCCGGCGCCACCACAGGCGAATGGGCCGGCGTGGTGCGCGAGGTGCACGGCCTCTACCGCGGCCCGACCGGCGTCAGCAAGAACCCGTCGAACCGGACCGAAGGGCTGGAAGACCTGCGCGACCGGGTCGACGCGGTCTCGGACGCCCTGGGCCGGCGGCTGAAATTCCTGGTCGGCAAGCCGGGCCTGGATGGACATTCCAACGGCGCCGAACAGATCGCCGCCAGGGCCCGCGATTGCGGCATGGACATCACCTATGACGGCATCCGCCTGACGCCCGAGGAGCTGGTCGAGGCCGCCGCCCGGGACCAGGCCCATGTCATCGGCCTGTCGATCCTGTCGGGCAGCCACGTGCCGCTGGTCCGCGAGGTGCTGGAGCGTCTGCGCGAGGCGGGCCTGTCCCATGTCCCGGTCGTCGCCGGCGGCATCATTCCCGAAAAGGATGCGGAGGCGCTGCGCGCCATGGGCGTTTCCCGGGTCTATACTCCCAAGGATTTCGAATTGAACCGGATCATGACCGACATCGTGACCCTCGCCGACCCAAGGCCGGTCGCGGCGGAGTAATTCCCGGAAATCCGAAAAGACGTTTCCGCAATTGTCTTTTTGGGCAATTATCCGTTATTCCTGCTTGTATATTGGATCGCGAAGGGTATTCGCGAAATAAGTCACTCAAGCAAGGACATCACCAGATGACACTCGACCTCGGTTCCCTGTCTCGCAAAGACCTCGAAAAGCTCAAGCGCGACGTGGAAAAGGCCCTGGACCGGGCCGAAAAGGCGGATCTGAAAAAGGCGCGCGACGCCGCCACGAAAGCCGCGGCGGAATTCGGCGTATCGCTGGATGAACTGGTCGCGGCGCCCAAGCCCGGCCCGAAACCTGGCCGGCGCCGCGCAACCGCGACAAAGCCGGTGAAAAAGGGCGCGGCGAAATACGCCAACCCCGCCGATCCGAAACAGACCTGGACCGGCAAGGGCCGCCAGCCCGCCTGGTACAAGGACGCGATCGCGGCCGGGAAATCCCCCGAAAGCATGGCGATCTGAGGGTCAGTATCCCAGCCGGCGCACCAGATCGGCATAGGCAAAGCGCGACGGGATGATCCCGTCGCTGCCGGCGACAAAGGCGGGGTCCGTCGGCAGACAACCCCGCCCGCAGACCAGCCAGGTATCCATCTGTGCGGTGTCGATATACCACAGCCGCCCGCCGGGCGTGGCGACCCAGCCGTCGATCCCCTCGGCCTCGTCCGCCTCCATGTCGCTGGCGCTTGGCATTTCATTGAAGAAATCGACCGAAAAAGCGCCGTGGGTGTGATAGGACGTCTCGACCACGACCATTGACCGCGGCGCATGGGGCAAACAGGTATCGACCTGCCCCCGGATCGGCTTGGACGCGAACAGCCGCCCGTGCCGGTCCCGGCCGATATAACCGCAATATTCCACGTTCTCGACGATCGACCGGGCATTCAGCTTTTCGAAAACGGTTTTCACCAGCGCTGTTTCCTCGGCCGATTGGCCGAAGGCCGGCGTGGCGACAAGCAACGCGGCGAGCAGGGCGCGCCTCAATACTCCATCCTCCGGATCAGCTCTTCGAGCGTATAGGATTTCGCGATATGCCCGCTGGTGCCCTTGTAGAACCGCGGCGAAAACGGCAGGCAGGTGATCCCGCAGATCAGCCGCACCTCGCGCGCGCGATGGTCGGAAAACCACAGCCGGCCCCCCGGCGTGGCGATCCAGCCGTCGATCCCCAGCGCGATATCGCCCTGCAGGTCGATATCCGACGGGATCTCGTTCAGATAGCCGATATCGAAGGCGCCATGGGTGTGATAGCTGGCGATCACCGTCATTTCGCCTCGGTCGGGCCAGACCGGAAGGCAGGAGGCCATCTCCCCCGGCACCGGATCCGTCGCCACCAGCGCGCCGGACGCGTCGCGGCCGATATAGCCGCAGTATTCGCGGCGCTTGTTGATCGACAGCATCTGCAATTCGCCGAACAGGGCGGTGACGAAATCGACCTGTTCCCAATCGGGGTGCCGCGCCTTTTCCGCCTGCGCCATCCCCGCGATCAGGGCGAATAGCAATACCAGTCGTTTCATCCGTTCCCTCGGCCCCGCCGCTCTGGCAGGATGATAGCGGAAATCACGCATGAGGCCAGAATGACCATCCATATCGGCGCGAAAACCGGCGAGATTGCACAGACCGTGCTGATGCCCGGCGATCCCCACCGGGCGAAATGGGCGGCCGAGACATTCCTGACCGATGCCGCATGTGTCAACCAGGTGCGCGGCATGCTGGGCTTCACCGGCACCTGGAACGGGCATCGGGTGACGATCCAGGGCTCGGGCATGGGCATGCCGTCGCTGTCGATCTACGCCAACGAGTTGATCCGCGATTACGGCGCCCGGACCCTGATCCGCATCGGGTCCTGCGGCGCGATGCAGGAGGCGGTCAAGCTCCGCGACGTGATCCTGGCGATGGCCGCCTCGACCCTGTCGACCCCGTCGCGCGGGATCTTCCGCGAGCTGAACTTCGCCCCATGCGCCGATTACGGCCTGCTGCGCGCCGCCGCCGATGCGGCCGTCGATCTGGGCGTCGGCGCCCATGTGGGCGGCATCTATTCCTCGGACGTGTTCTACGACGAACGCCCCGATCTGACCGAGCAGATGGAGCGGCACGGCATTTTGGGCGTCGAGATGGAAACGGCCGAGCTTTACACCCTCGCCGCCCGCTACGGGTGCCGGGCGCTGGCGGTGCTGACCGTGTCGGACCACCTCAAGACGCACGAGGCCCTGCCGGCCGAGGACCGCGAACGCAGTTTCGGCGACATGGTCGACATCGCCCTGCGCGCGGCCTTCGCATGAAACGGAGGCAACTCGGGGCGCAGGGCCCACAGGTTTCGGCGATCGGCCTGGGCTGCATGAGCCTGGCCGGCGCCTTCGGCCCGACCGACCGGGCCACCTCGCTGGCCTGCCTCGACGCGGCGCGGGACGCGGGCATCACCTTCTACGACACCGCCAATGTCTATGGCCCGCATGTCTCGGAAGAGATCCTGGGCGATTGGCTGCGCACCCGCCGGCCCGACGTGGTCATCGCCACCAAGGCCGCGCTCACCCGTGACCCGGAGCATCCGGTGGACACGTCCGAAGCCCATCTGCGCGCCGAACTCACCGGCTCTCTGCGCCGCCTCGGGCGCGACCGGGTGGAGCTGTTCTACGCCCATCGCCGCGACCCGGCCATGCCGCCCGAAGAACTGGCCGGCCTCATGGGCCGTTTCATCGACGAAGGGTTGATCGGCGGTTACGGCCTTTCCGAAATCGCCCCCGCCACCCTGCGCCGCGCCCATGCGGAACGGCCCGTCACCGCGGTGCAGAACGAATATTCGCTCTGGACCCGGCTGCCAGAGCTCGGCCCGATCCAGGCCTGCGCCGAGCTGGGCGTGGCCTTCGTGCCGTTCTCGCCGCTGGCCCGCGGCGCGCTGACCGACAGCCCGCCCGACCCGTCCCGCTTCGCCGAGGGCGATTTCCGCAAACCCATGCCGCGTTTTTCGGCCGACAACTACCCCCGCAACCTGGCCCTGATCGACGGCTTCCGCAGCTTCGCCAAGGCGCGCGGCTGGACCACGGCCCAGGCGGCGCTGGCCTGGGTGCTGGACCGGGGCGACCACCTGATCCCGATCCCCGGCACCCGCAGCGCCGCCCACCTGGCCCACTGGGCCACGGCACCCGAGATCACCCTGTCCCAGGCCGACCGGGCCGAGATCGCCCGCCTGTTGCCCCCGGGCTTCGCGAATGGCGACCGCTATTCCGAGGCCCAGGCCCGCACGCCCGAACGCTATTGCTAGGCCCCGTGGCTGCGGTCATAGCCGTTGACCGGCGGCGGCGCCCAGCCGGCCAGCGCCCCCGGCACCGGATCGCGCCGCTCCATCAGCAGCGGAAAACAGGCCGCCGCATCGCTGGAATGCTCGGCCCCGCAATCGCCGCCGGGGCAGGCGCTCAGCACCGCCAGCAGGTCGATCTCGGCCAGCAGTTCCAGATGATCGCCGGCCCGCGCCGGGCTGGCCTTCATGAAATACTGACCTGTATCGGCGGTGAAGCCGGTGCACATGAAGACGTTGAGCACGTCATGCACATGCGGCTCTGCCGCGTCCAGCGGCACATCCAGATGACCGGCCAGCGCCCGGGTCAGATTGGAATGGCAGCAGTGATGATACTGCCCGCCCGACAAGAGGTTGCCGGTATAGGGGTCACAGCGGGTGCCGATCACGTCATGCACCCGGCCACCGAACCGATCGACCCCGTACCAGTCCAGCGTATCGGTCACCACGGTCGCCATCGGCCGCAGACAGGGGAACGAGGACCACAGCCGGTCACCGACCGACACATGGGTCCCCTGCAGCGCCCGCGTCTTGCCGGAATAGAACCGCTCCGACAGGTTCCGGGCGTGAAACAGGTTCAGATCCCCCACCTGCGGCCCCTCGGGGCAAGCGATCCGCAGCACCGACCCCGCCGGCACGACGATCGCCGCGGCGTCGCGCGGCGGGACGACCACCGCCTCGACCGGCACCGCACCCGCCACCGCGTCCCGATACAGCGCCATGTCCACCTCCGGCACCGCTTCGGTCGGATAGCAGATCACCGGCGCCACCGCCCGCCGCGCCGCGGCATCCTCAGGCTCGTTCATCCCGCCCTCCGCTTCTTCGGGTCCGGAATGCCCCCGCCGGAGGCTCCGGCACAAGCAGAAGGCGCCACCCCCGGACAGGCGCGGCGCCTCTGATACCGGCGGACTGAACGCGCGCGGTCGCGCTCATTCTTTCAACCGGCTCAGACCACGCGATCCAGCATCATCTTCTTGATATGCGCGATCGCCGCCGCCGGGTTCAGGCCCTTGGGGCAGGTCTTGGCGCAGTTCATGATCGTGTGGCAGCGATACAGCTTGAACGGATCTTCCAGCTGGTCCAGCCGCTCGCCCGTCGCCTCGTCGCGGCTGTCGATGATCCAGCGATAGGCATGCAGCAGCGCGGCGGGGCCAAGATAGCGGTCGCCGTTCCACCAATAGGACGGGCAGGCCGTCGAACAGGACGCACACATCACGCATTCATAAAGCCCGTCCAGCTTCTTGCGGTCCTCGATCGACTGCTTCCATTCCTTGGCCGGGCGGTTGGTCCTGGTTTCCAGCCAGGGCATGATGCTGGCATGCTGGGCATAGAAATGCGTCAGATCCGGGATCAGGTCCTTGACCACCGGCATATGCGGCAGCGGATAGATCCGGATATCGCCGTCGATCTCGTCCAGGCCATAGATGCAGGCCAGGGTGTTGATCCCGTCGATATTCATCGCACAGGAGCCGCAGATGCCTTCGCGGCAGGACCGGCGGAAGGTCAGGGTCGGGTCGATCTCGTTCTTGATCTTGATCAGCGCGTCCAGAACCATCGGCCCGCAGCTGTCCATGTCGACCCAATAGGTGTCCAGCCGCGGGTTCTGCCCGTCATCGGGGTTCCAGCGATAGATCTGCACCTTGCGCAGATTGGTCGCGCCCTCGGGCTTGGGCCAGGTCTTGCCGGTGGTCATCCGGCTGTTCTTGGGAAGCGTCAATTGGGCCATGGGCCATGGACTCCTTGGGTTGGTCTCTCAGCCCGTGAGGCGGGCCACGCCACAGGCGACGGTGTCGTCCCGGGCCAGGATGTCGCCGACCAGGACGACCGTGGCCGGGGTGCCGCCGGCGGCGACGATCTGGGCCAGTTCGTCATTGGCGGCATTGTCGAGGATGCATTCGGTCAGCGCCGTGCCGGGGGCACCGGGAACTTCCTGGGCGACGATCGGGCCGACGATGCCGCGCGCCTCGTCCTTCAGGGCGGGCTCGACGACACCGCCCAGTTGGCAGGCCGACAGCGTGGCGGCGGCGCTCAGGGCGATTGCGATGCGGGTGATCATGCTCGGGTCCTCCGATTGTGATGTCACAGGCGCGGCGGCCGGATCGGGGCCGCGCCGGTCAGATCGTAGACGCATTGTTCATAGACCGCCATGGGATCACGACCGGCCAGGTAATCCGAACTGATCCCGATCGACACCCCGGCAAAGGGGCCGTCCTCGGAATTCGCGCCCAGCCGCACCTCTCCGGTCGGCCCGGCGGCGGCCCGGGCCCGCTCCTCGCAGCGCTGCGCGGCCCGCTCCGGGTCGACCGGCTGCGGCGTGCACGCGACAAGTGCCAAGGGCACGAGGAGCCCCCCCCTGCGCATCAGAAGGTCCGTTCCTTCGGCGCGATCTTGCCCAGGCTGATGCCGCCCTGTTTTTCGGTGGTCAGCGGATCGGTGATCACCGGCCGATAGGACAGCGCGACATTGCCCCCGTCGACCCGGGCGATGCTGTGCACCCGCCATCTGTCGTCGTCGCGCTTGGGATAATCCTCGTGGGCATGGGCGCCGCGGCTTTCCTTGCGCGCCTCGGCCCCGACGATGGTGGCCAGCGCGTTGGGCATCAGGTTGGTCAGCTCCAGCGTCTCCATCAGGTCGGAATTCCACACCAGCGACCGGTCGGTGACCTTCAGGTCGTCCATCTTGGCGGCGACCGCGCCCATCTTCTCGACGCCTTCCTTGAGCGTCTTGTCGGTGCGGAACACCGCCGCATCGGCCTGCATCGTCTTCTGCATCTCCAGCCGCAATTCGGCCGTGGGCACGGCCCCGGCGGCATGGCGCAGGTTGTCGAACCGGTCCAGCGCCTTGTCGATCTGCGCCTTGGGCGGCGTCGGCACCGCGCCGGCGCGGTCGACCACCTCGCCCGCGCGGATCGCGGCGGCGCGGCCGAAGACGACCAGGTCGATCAGGCTGTTCGACCCCAGCCGGTTCGCCCCATGGACCGAGGCGCAGCCCGCCTCGCCCACCGCCATCAGCCCGGGGACCACGGCGTTGGGGTCTGTCTCGGTCGGGTTCAGCACCTCGCCGAAATAATTCGTCGGGATGCCGCCCATGTTGTAATGCACCGTCGGCAGGACCGGGATCGGTTCCCGGGTCACATCGACGCCGGCAAAGATCTTGGCGCTTTCGGAAATGCCCGGCAGGCGTTCGGCCAGGGCCTCGGCCGGCAGGTGGTTGAGGTGCAGATGGATATGGTCGCCCTCGGCGCCCACCCCGCGGCCCTCGCGGATTTCCATGGTCATCGAGCGGCTGACATAGTCGCGCGGCGCCAGGTCCTTGTAGGTCGGGGCGTAGCGTTCCATGAACCGCTCGCCTTCCGAATTGGTCAGGTAGCCGCCTTCGCCCCGCGCGCCTTCGGTGATCAGGCAGCCCGACCCGTAGATGCCCGTGGGGTGGAACTGCACGAATTCCATGTCCTGCAGCGGCAGGCCGGCGCGGGCCACCATGCCGCCGCCGTCGCCGGTGCAGGTATGGGCCGAGGTCGCGCTGAAATAGGCCCGGCCATAGCCGCCGGTGGCCAGCACCACCATCTTGGCGGAAAACACATGCATGGTGCCGTCATCCAGCTTCCAGCAGATCACGCCGTTGCAGGCGCCATCCTCGCCCATCAGCAGGTCGATGGCGAAATATTCGATGTAGAATTCGGCCTTCTGCTTGAGGCTCTGGCCATAGAGCGTGTGCAGGATCGCGTGGCCGGTGCGGTCGGCGGCGGCGCAGGTGCGCTGCACCGGCGGGCCTTCACCGTATTCGGTGGTGTGGCCGCCGAAGGGCCGCTGGTAGATCTTGCCCTCCTCGGTCCGGCTGAACGGCACGCCGTAATGCTCCAGCTCGTAGACCGCCTTGGGGGCTTCGCGGGCAAGGTATTCCATCGCGTCGGTATCGCCCAGCCAGTCCGACCCTTTCACGGTGTCGTACATGTGCCATTGCCAGCTGTCGGGGCCCATGTTGCCAAGCGAGGCGGCGATCCCGCCCTGGGCCGCCACGGTATGCGATCGGGTCGGGAACACCTTGGAAATGCAGGCCGTCCGCAGCCCCTGTTCGGCCATGCCCAGGGTCGCCCGCAGCCCGGCCCCGCCGGCACCCACCACGACGACGTCATATTCATGGGTTTCGTATTCGTATTCAGCCATTTGGGGAACTCTCTCAGAGCGCGATGCGGACGATGGCGAAAATGCCGATGGCGGCCAGCGTGTAGCACAGGCCGATGGCGGCGATGATCAGCGCCTTGCGAAGGAAGCCATGGGTGTAATCCTCGATCGCGGATTGCACGCCGCTGCGGAAATGGACGAAGCCCACCAGCAGGGTCAGGATGCCGATGATCGCCGGGAAGGGGCGGCTGTAATAGGCGGCGGCCTGGTCGTATTCCATGCCCAGCCCCAGCCCGAAGGTGAAGACGAACATCGGCACCAGGCCGGTCAGCAGCACCGAGGTGACGATCATGTGCCAATGATGTTCGGCGCCGGAATGGGCCGAGCCGAGGCCGGTGGCGCGCTTGCGGTCGGTCAGATAACGCATCTCGGCCTCCTTCAGACGACGATCACGGTGAAGATGGTCAGCAGAACCGATCCGACCACCATCATCTGGCCGAACCGCTCGGAGGTTTCGACATCCAGCATCCGGCCGCTGTCCCAGATCAGGTGCCGGATCCCGCCCAGCATGTGATACCACAGCCCCAGCAGTGAAAAGAACATCACCAGGTCGCCGAACCACGAGGTGATGAAGCCGTTGGCGGTCGCATAGGCCTCGGGGCCGCGGGCCAGGGCGGCGAACCACCAGACGATCATCAGCCCGGCCACGATCAGCGCGATCCCGGTGATCCGCACGAAGATCGAGGTCATCGAGGTCCATTGCGGCCGGTAATACTGACCGATCATGAAGGGCGAGAGGGGCCTGTTCCCCCGGTTCACGTCTGGCATGTCTGTCCCTTTCACTGCGTGCGGTCGCCGATTGCATGCAACCGCTGGCCTGGCTCTTCTTAGACCAAATTGCCCCGGTGTCACGCGCCGCAATGCGGCGATTCCGTGAATTTCCCGTTTCCGGGCAAAATTTTCCGGTTTCGTGATCACACACCGGAAAGCTGTGATCACAGTTTTCGAATCATCTAGCGCTAACGCGGCGTCAGACCGGCATCAGCGCCCAGTAATCCAGATCCAGCAACACGCCGGGCAGATATTTTCCATCCTCGCCATGGGCATGGCCGACATGGCCGTCCTTCGTCGCCACCAGGCGCAACCGGATCGCGCCGACACCCGGCGCGCCGGTTTCGGCCTTGTCCAGCACCTCGGACCAGCATTTCACCGTGTCGCCGGCAAAGCAGGGGTTGGCATGGGCGCCACCGTTCAGCCCGACGATCATCTGCGCATTGGCCAACCCGTTGAAAGACAGCGCACGGGCCATGGAAATGACGTGGCCGCCATAGATCAGCCGGCCCTCGGGGCGGAAGGTCAGGTCGAAATGCACCTTGGCCGTGTTCTGCCACAGGCGGGTGGCCATCATGTGCTCGGCCTCCTCGATGGTCACGCCGTCCACGTGGTCGATCACCTCGCCGACCTGGTAATCGCCCCACCGGTGCGGCTCTCCCGCCAGGGTGAAATCGTAGCCGCTGAAATCGAGGCCCTCGGGGATCGCCAGATCGCCGACCGCCAGCGCCGTTTTCAGCTTGGGCACCACGCTGTCCGGCGCCGGCGCCTCCGCGTCGCGCTTGCGGACCATGACCCAGCGGACATAGTCCATCACCGGTTGCCCGTGCTGGTTCGTGCCCGTGGTGCGGACCCAGACCACCCCGGTCTTGCCGTTGGAATTCTGCTTCAGCCCGATCACTTCCGACGACGACCGCAACGTGTCGCCGGCATGGACCGGGCGCAGCCAGCGCCCCTCGGCATAGCCCAGATTGGCCACGGCGTTCAGCGAAATGTCCGGCACCGTCTTGCCGAAGACCACGTGGAAGGCCGCGAGATCATCCAGCGGGCTTTCCGGCAAGCCGCAGCCCCGGGCGAAGTCGTCCGAGGAATAGAGCGCATGCCGGGCCGGGTAGAGCGCGTGATAGAGCGCCCGTTCCCCCGCCCCGACCGTGCGCGGCACGGCATGGTCGATCACCTCTCCGACGCGGTAATCCTCGAAGAAACGGCCCGGATTGGTCTTGGTCGTCATTGCTGTCCCAGTGTCATGTCCGGGCTGTAGGCCCCGTCGATGTCCTTGGTCACCGCCTGGCCACAGCGCATCACGCCATTGGCATGGTCATAGGCATATTGCGGCGACCCGTGCAGTTCCCAGCCCTTCGACAGGGCCGCCGATACCTTGTGACAAAAGGCCGACGTATCGTCCTCGGTCAGGAAACGATAGAGTTTCAACGCCTTACCCCCAGGGCCGATAGCCCAGCCAGTTGTGGATCAGCATCACGACGACCAGCACCACCGCGGCGATCACGGCGATCCGGATCTCGGATGCCGTGCCGCCATGGGCCGGCGGCGTCCAGTCCGGCTCGGCCCGGTTGATCAGCGCGATCTCGGCCAGCGCCCAGGCCAGAAGGCCCCCGAACAGGATGAACGAGGCCACATCGCCATTCACGATCAGATGCCCGAAGGCCCAGATCGAAAAGCCGATCAGCTGCGGGTGACGCAGCCTGGTGCCGATCCAGTTGCGCGGCTTGCCCGGCGGGGTCGCCCCGCTGGCATAGATGTAGAAGGCCACCACCATCAGCAGGTTGTTGATCCCGACCAGCGCCGGGCTCCGGCCCCAGTAGAAAGCGCCGCCGGCCCAGCGATAGCCCAGCACCATCAGCACGACACTGGCAAACAATGCCAGCGCCACCAGCCCCTTGCCCTTGTCGCCCATCTGCGCGCGCGCCTCGGGCGCCAGGCGCTTGAACAGATGCGCGGCGATCCACAGCGCCACGCCCAGAATAAGGAGAATCATGTCAGGCCCCCGCCGCTACATCCTCGGTTCCGGCGGCGGCCTCCATCTCGGCGATCGCCGCTGCCTTGGACAGCGTCGCGCGGGCGGTGACGATATGCAAGTTCTCGACGATCTTTCCGTCGACGACGGCGACCCCCTGCCCTTCGGCCTCGGCCGCTTCGAAGGCGGCGATCTGGCGGCGGGCCAGGTCGATCTCCTCGGGCGTGGGGGCGAAGGCGGCATTGGCGATCGCCACCTGGGCCGGGTGGATCAGCGACTTGCCGTCGAACCCCATGTCGCGGCCCTGGTCGCATTCGCGCCGCAGCCCGTCGTCATCCTTGAAGGCGTTGTAGACCCCGTCGATGGCGACGATGCCATGGGCCCGGGCGGCCAGCAGGCAGGTCTGCAGCGCCATCTGCAGCGGCGCGCGATCCGGCGTGAACCGGGCGCCCAGATCCTTGATCAGGTCGTTGGTGCCGATCACGAAGCCCTCGACCGCCGAATGCCGGGCAATGGCATCGGCGTTCAGCACGCCGGCGGGGCTTTCCATCATCGCCCAGACCGGCAGGTTGGGCACGAATTCGCGCAGCGCCTCGACATCCGCGGGGCCGGTGACCTTGGGCAGCAGCACCGCATCGCAATTCATCCCGGCGACCGCGCGGGCATCGTCCTTGCCCCATTCGGTGTCCAGCGCGTTGATCCGCACGATCCGCACCCGGCTGCCATAGCCGCCCGATTCCAGCTCGTCGGCCAGGGTCCGGCGGGCGGCGGCCTTTTCATCGGGGGTCACCGCGTCCTCGAGATCGAACAGGATCGCGTCCACCGGCAGGCTGCGCGCCTTGTCCAGCGCCCGGGGCCTGGAACCGGGGATATACAGGGCGGACCGGTAGGGATGCTGCATCGCGACCTCCAGCGCAAGAAAGTTGCGCCGAAAGGGCATGATTCGGACCGATCATGCAAGTCGCAATTCGCCGCATCGCAGCAAAACGTCCGCTGCAACACCCACCGTGCACAGTGGTTAACCCGATCTCAAGCCGGTGCCCGCACCCTTGGGTTCAAGCGCCGCAGCCCGGGAGGATCAGGCAAGCGGCTTGTCCCGACCCCCTGACCGGGTGGCAAAGCCGCCCGCACGGGCCGCCCGGCATTGGCGGGCGCGCCCCTCTTGCAAAACCGAGAGGTGACAACGATGACCGGCAAATTCCTTTCTCTCGCCGCCGCGGCGCTTGCCCTTGCCGCGCCGGCCCAGGCCAATCCCCGCAATTGCGCGCCCCATGAGGCGGTCGTGGCACATCTGGCCGACGGTTTCGGCGAAAGCCGCCAGTCGATCGGCCTGGCCAGCAACAACATGGTGGTCGAGGTCTTCGCCTCGCCCGAAACCGGGACCTGGACGATCACCATGACCGCGCCGGGCGGTCTGACCTGCATGGTCGCGGCCGGCGAGGCGTTCCAGCACCTGGAAGAAGCGCTTCCGAACACCGACGAACCGGCCTGAACTGGCCGCCTCGGCCCTGCGTCCCCCGCCGTTCCGGGCGCGGGAATCACCTTGCGCACCGCGGCGACCGGCCTTGCCGGCGCGCCCGGCCTGAGCCCCTTAGCGCTAACATCCCCCGCCTGACAGGCACTTGGCCCGATCCGCCCGGTCCCGGCCCGCGCCCAGCCTTGCGCGGGCGCAAGCAAAGGACTACCCCTGCGCCGATCTCCATCGAACCGACAAAGGATCCATCGCACATGGCCAGACCCAAGATCGCGCTGATCGGCGCCGGACAGATCGGCGGCACCCTTGCCCATCTTGCCGCGCTGAAGGAACTCGGCGACGTGGTGCTTTTCGACATCGCCGAGGGCACCCCCCAGGGCAAGGCGCTCGACATCGCCGAAAGCGGCCCGGTCGAACCCTTCGATGCCACGCTGAAGGGGACCAACGACTACGCCGATATCGCCGGCGCCGATGTCTGCATCGTCACCGCCGGGGTCCCGCGCAAGCCGGGGATGAGCCGTGACGACCTGCTGGGCATCAACCTCAAGGTCATGAAATCGGTCGGCGAAGGCATCCGCGACAATTGCCCCGATGCCTTCGTGATCTGCATCACCAACCCGCTCGACGCGATGGTCTGGGCCCTGCGCGAATTCAGCGGCCTGCCCGCCGAAAAGGTCTGCGGCATGGCCGGCGTGCTGGATTCGGCGCGCTTCCGCCATTTCCTGGCCGAGGAATTCGGTGTCTCGATGAAGGATGTCACCGCCTTCGTGCTGGGCGGGCATGGCGACACGATGGTGCCGCTGGTGCGCTATTCCACCGTCGCCGGCATCCCGCTGCCCGACCTGGTCGAGATGGGCTGGACCACCCAGGACAAGCTGGACGCGATCGTCCAGCGCACCCGCGACGGCGGGGCCGAGATCGTCGGGCTGCTCAAGACCGGCTCGGCCTTCTATGCGCCCGCCGCCAGTGCCATCGAGATGGCCGAGGCCTATCTCAAGGACCAGAAGCGCCTGCTGCCCTGCGCCGCCTATGTGGACGGCGCCTATGGGTTGGACGGCTTTTATGTGGGCGTGCCCACGGTGATCGGCGCCGGCGGGATCGAGCGGATCGTCGAGATCAAGATGGATCGCGCCGAACAGACGATGTTCGACAATTCGGTGAATGCCGTGAAGGGCCTGGTCGATGCCTGCAAGGGGATCGACGACAGCCTGGCCTGATCCCGGCACGGATGAACGCGAAAGGCCGGGCCCGGTGCCCGGCCTTTTTTGCGCCCCCGCGCGGCCCGTCCCGCCGTCATCGGGCGCCCATCGAATTCACGTGAATTCGATGCCCCGCCGCAGCACCCGCCCCGCCTGTTGGCGAAACCGCCCCCTTGCCGCCCGAGGCAGCTTCGCGTCTTGTGCCGTGTGGGAGGCCCCATGACCCGACGCCAGGGAATCGTCTTCGCCGCGCATGGCGAACGGCATGTCATCGCCGCCCGCCGTGCGGCCCGCAGCTTGCGGCCCTTCGCCGGCGACCTGCCGATCGACCTGTTCGCCGACCGGCCCGTCAGCGATCCCGTCTTTGCCCGCGTGCACCGGCTTTACGGCGCCAGCCACCGGCCCAAGATCGAGGCGCTGTTCCGGTCGCGCTTCGCCCGCACGCTGTATCTGGACAACGACATCATCGCCGTCGGCGACATCACCGACATCTTCGCGCTGCTCGACCGCCACCACATCCTTGGCGCGCATGAAAGCTACCGCAATTCCGACAGTTCGCTGATCATGACCGGGCCGAACTTGCCGCCGGCCTTTCCCGAGGTGAACTCCGGTGTCCTGGCGATCCGCCGGTCCTTGCGGATGCGCTGGTTCCTGTATCGCTGGCGCAAGCGGTTCCGCGCGTCGGGGGTTCGGCTGGACCAGCCGGCCCTGCGCGAGATGCTGTGGCACAGCCGGCTGCGGCTGGGGATCCTGCCGCCCGACTACAACCTGATGCATACCCGCTCGATCGTCGCGATGGGCGACTGGATGACCGCGCCGCGATTGCTCCATGTCACCTGGCTGCTGAACGATGGCCGCGACCCGGGCGATCCCGAGACGCCCTTCGACCCCGCCGCGATCCTGTCCGCCCCGGTCTACAAGCGCCTGAGAGAGTTGATCGACGGGGATCGCACCCGGGCCCGGGCAGAGCCAAGGAGACCGGACAAATTCGAAGTTGACTGAACGTTGTTCATGAACTATGTTCATTCAAGTAGCCACAAGGAGCCACCCATGCGCCTTCTCGTTCCCGCCACCATCCTGGCCATCGCCGGCGTCGCCGCCGCGCGGGCCGACCAGATCGACTACAACCAGCTCATCGCGACCGAAGGCCTCGCCGGGGCCGAGGACTCCCTCGCCGCCCTGCCCGCCCCCACGCCCTCGGACGATTTCGCCCTGGGCGGCGTGCGGTTCCTGCGCGCGGCCGAACTCGCGCTGCAGACCCGCTACGCGGTCAACATGACCGGCATGGCCGAACAAAGCGGCCTGCCCTTCCTGCGCCTTCCGATCGGCGAAAACCCCGATGCGGAGCCGTTCGAACCGGCCATGGTCGCGCAATTGTTCGAAGACGCCCTCGTCACGCTCGAGGCCAGCCGCGAAGCGCTCGACCGGATCGGTGACGATGACGCGGTCGCGGTGGTGATCGACACCGCCGTGCTGTGGTTCGACATCAATTCCAACGGCACCCGCGATGCCGGCGAGGGCCTGTTCGAGGTCGCCGGCGGCGATCTGAACCGGGCGCTGGCCGGCGGCTTCACCCCGCCGGTGGTGCGCTTCGACACCGCCGATGCCGCCTGGCTGTCGGCCTATGCGCACCTGCTGTCGGGCATGTCGGAAACCATCCTCGCGCTCGATCCGACCACCGCCATCGCCCGGGTGCTCGACAGCGCCGCGGCGATGGAGACGCTTGGCCAGGGGATGCAGCAGCGCGGCTGGGTGACCGGCGACGACGCGATGTGGGTCGACCTGATCGCCATCTTCATCCACGCGATCGAAGGCCAGCCCGATGCCGACCGCAGCCGCGCCGCCCATGCCCATTTCCTCGACGTGATCGAGGACAACCAGGTGTTCTGGTCGCGCGTCGCCGCCGAGACCGACAATGACCGCGAATGGATCCCGAACAAGTCCCAGACCAGCGCCCTGCCGATCACCTTTCCGCCCGAGACCGGCGATCTCTGGCGCCAGGTCCTGGCCGATGCCGACGCGATGCTGCGCGGCGAACAGCTGATCCCGCATTGGCGGCTGCGCGGCGATGCCGGCATCGACCTGGCCGCGCTGATGCAGAACCCGCCCGAGATCGACATCATCGGCCTTTTCCAGGGCGAAACCATCCTGCCCTATGCCCAGGTCGGGCGCCGCATCGACGGCCAGTCCCTGCGCCAGTTCGAAGACCTGCTGGGCGGCGATGCGCTGTTGTTCGCCGTGATCCTAAACTGACCCGGCGCCGGGGATCCGCCCCCGGCCCCTTGCAAGGGAGATTGCCATGCTTGCCCGCCTCGCCACCCTCGCCGCCCTTGCCGCCACGCCGCTGGCCGCCGAAACCGACATCTCGGATCTGATCGCCAGTGCCGGCCTGTCCGGCGCCGAGGACAGCCTGTCGGCCACCCCCGATCCGTCCCCGTCCGACCGCTTCGCGCTTGGCGCCGTGCAATTCCTGCGCGCGGTCGAACTGGCGATCCAGCATCGCTACGACACCCGGATCGACGTCCCGCTGGGCGGCGCGGCGCGGCTGCCGCTGATCCGGCTTGACGTGGCGCCGAACCCCGACGCGCGACCCTTTGCCGCCGACCGGACCGATGCCGCGCTGGACGCGGTGCTGGCCAAGCTGGCCGACAGCCTGGACACCCTGTCGGCGATCGAGGATGCCGATGCGGTCGCGGTCCGGGTCGATACCGGCGCGCTGTGGTTCGACATCGACGCCGACGGGACCCGCGATGCTGGCGAAGGCGTCTTCGAGGTCGCCGAACAGATCTTTTACGAGGCCAGCGCCCCGGACTTCAAACCGCCCAGGATCCGGTTCGACACCGCCGATGCGGCCTGGCTGACCGCCTATGGCCACCTGGTGTCGGGTGCCGTGCAGATGTGGCTGGCGCTCGATGCCTCGGACGCGATCGAACGCGGTGTGGCCACCGCCGAAGGGTTCGCCGCGTTCAATGCCGGCGGCGACCTGGGTTGGCTCGGGTCCTGGGCGCCGTCGATCGACACCGCCGCCATCGTCGCCCGCGCCTTCGAAGGACCGATCGACGCCGGCCGCATGGCCACTGCCCAGGACCATTTCGTGCAGATGACGGTTCAGGGGCAGCGGTTCTGGCGCCTGGCCATCGCCGAAACCGACAATGACCGCGAATGGATCCCCAACGCCAACCAGCAAAGCGCCCTGCCGCGCTCGGTGCCCGCCCATTCCAGCCTGTCCTGGCCGATCATCCTGTCCGAGGCCGAGGCGATGCTGCGCGGCGAGGTGCTGGTGCCGCATCCGCGCCTGCCCGGCGGCGGCGGGCTGAACATCGCCCGGCTGCTGCAACAGCCGCCCGCGGTTCTGGACCTGACCGCGCTGATCCAGGGCGAACAGGCACTGCCCTATTACGAGGCGGGCGACACCGTGCGCATCGACAGCGCCGTGCGGTTCTACATGCTGATGGGCGGCGACATCTTCGCCCTGCGCGACCAGTTGCGCCGGGTCGAGATGCGTTTGCCCCTCTGAGGCACGGCGCACCGACCAGGGGTCGGGACATGCGGCACCAGCGCGGGGGCTGCCGGCGCCGACCCCGGGTCCTGCCGAACGGCTGGCCCATGTTGCCCTTTGTCCCGTTGCGCGCGTCGCACCGCATCCCAGCGGTCACGGGACCGGACCGGGTGGACAGTCGCGCCGCAAGGCTTCACATAATCGTTGCGCAACAGTGACCTTATCGTTGCGCAACGGTGACTATCTGGCCGCGATCGCACGAGGCCACCATGCACGTTCCCTACATCCTTCGCTGTATCCCCGACCCCGGAACCATCAACCGCGCCCTGCTGGGCCTTTGCGCTCGGGCCAGGGCGGGGCTCGTGATCGCCGCGCTTTTCTGCATCGTCCTTGTCACGGGCCGCCATGCAGAGCGGATCGGAGATGTGGTGCAGGTGGCGCTGCCTGTCGCGGGCCTTGGATGTGCGATCGGCTCCGGGCAGGGGGTGACCTATTTCGGGCGCTACATCCTGCTGGAAATCGGCATCAAGACGCCCAAGTTCCTGCTGGGCGAACACCCCATCAACATGCGCCCCGATGGCGGCACCGCGGGCTTTCCCTCGGGCCATACGGCGGCGGCGACATTCGGGGCAACGGGCCTGATGCAGACCTGCCTGAAATCAAGCAAACCCGCCCAGGCCGTGGTCGTGCTTGCGGCGGGCTTCACCGGGGGCAGCCGCATCGATGCGGGCAAGCACAATGTCTGGCAGGTGCTGGCCGGGGCAACGCTGGGATGGGCGCTGCAGGTGATGGCGCTGGTGCGGTTCGAGCGCTTCTGCCGCCGGGCCTGGACACGACTGGGGCGCTTCGTCGCCGGCCTGCGCCGCCGTCCGAACAGGTCGTCGCGCGGCCAACCGTCGCTTCCGACCATACTGGTTCTGGGGCTCTTGATCCTGCCGCATTCCGGTCAGGCCGAGATCGAGATCAGCGGCTATGTCGGCTACCAGACCGCCGGCGAAAGCGACGTGACCGGCACCGATCCCGCCGGCGCGGGCGCCTTCGATTTCGACGCGGGCTGGGTGGGGCGCAGTTTCGACGCGCCGCCCTATTACGGGGTCCGGGCCACCGCGTGGCGCTCGGAGCGCGTCGGCTGGTCGGTCGAGTTCACCCATGCCAAGATCCTTGCCGATGACGCGACGCTGGCGGGCAGCGGCTTTGCCAAGCTCGAATTCACCGACGGGCTCAATGTCGCCACCCTGGGCCCAAGCTGGCGCTTCCCCCGGGACGCAAGCCGGTGGACGCCCTATGCCGGGTTCGGCTTCGGCTTCGGCTTTCCGCATGTCGAGGTCCGGACGCAACCGGGCGCGCCCTTGACCGAGGGATACCAGATCACCGGCCCCGCGCTGGGCTGGCATGGCGGGTTGCGCTACGCGATCGATGATCAATGGGCGGTCTTCGGCGAATACAAGGGCAACTACGCCTGGATCGACGCCGACCTGGACGGCGGCGGTCGCTTAAAGACCGAGGTCGACACCCACGCGATCAATTTCGGTGTCAGTTTCACCTTCGACTGACCCCGGCACCGACGGCGCCGCCGCGCCTTGGCAGGCCTCGCCCGGCGGTTCGGGCGCTCGCCGCATACCTTCGCATGCAAACTTGTGATCACACATAAAACAAGCGTGATCACAAATGTCGCTTTTTTCGGTCATGGGTGCTTTTTTCACTGCCCTGAAAGGGTTCGCGCGGCTATGACGCTGTGAAATCCATGTTTCCGACAACCTTCCGGGGGTCCTCTTCCATGAATATCCACGAATACCAGGCCAAGGCACTTCTGCGTCAATACGGGGCCCCGGTCAGCGACGGCCGCGCCGTGACGCGCGCCGAAGAGGCCAAGACCGCCGCCGGCGCGCTGGACGGTCCGCTCTGGGTCGTCAAGGCGCAGATCCATGCCGGCGGCCGCGGCAAGGGCTCCTTCAAGGAGGCCGATGCCGGCGAAAAGGGCGGCGTGCGCCTGGCCAAATCGGTCGAGGAAGCCGCCGAAGAGGCGAAAAGGATGCTGGGCCGCACCCTGGTCACGCATCAGACCGGCCCGGCCGGCAAGCAGGTCAACCGCATCTATATCGAGGACGGCTCGGGCATCGAGCGCGAGCTTTACCTTGCCCTGCTGGTCGATCGCGTCACCAGCCGGGTCAGCTTCGTCTGTTCGACCGAAGGCGGCATGGACATCGAAGAGGTCGCCGCCTCGACCCCCGAAAAGATCCTGACCTTCAGCGTCGATCCGGCCACCGGCTACCAGGCGTTCCACGGCCGCCGCATCGCCTTTGCCCTGGGGTTGGAAGGCAAGCAGGTCAAGGAATGCGTGGGTCTCATGGGCCTGCTCTACCGCGCCTTCATCGAACGCGACATGGAAATGCTGGAAATCAACCCGCTGATCGTCACCGACGAAGGCAGCCTGAAGGTGCTGGACGCCAAGCTGGGCTTCGACGGCAACGCGCTCTATCGCCAGCCCGACGTGCTGGCCCTGCGCGACGAGACCGAGGAGGATCCCAAGGAACTCCAGGCCTCCAAGTATGACCTGAACTACATCGCGCTGGATGGCGAAATCGGCTGCATGGTCAACGGCGCGGGCCTGGCCATGGCGACGATGGACATCATCAAGCTCTATGGCTCGGAACCCGCCAATTTCCTTGACGTGGGCGGCGGCGCGACCAGGGAAAAGGTGACCGAGGCGTTCAAGATCATCACCTCCGATCCGCAGGTGAAGGGCATCCTGGTCAACATCTTCGGCGGCATCATGCGCTGCGACATCATCGCCGAGGGCATCATCGCCGCGGTCAAGGAGGTCGGCCTGCAGGTCCCGCTGGTGGTCCGGCTCGAAGGCACCAACGTCGAAAAGGGCAAGGAGATCATCGCGAATTCCGGCCTCAACGTGATCGCCGCCGACAACCTGTCGGATGCCGCCGAAAAGGTGGTCGCGGCGGTCAAGGGCTAGGGCGCGGGGGCTGACCGGCATGGGCATCGCGCATCGACCCCGACAGGCCGCGCCGGCATCGCGCCGCTGCGGTGTCGGCCCGGCGGTGCGCATGCGATGATCTTTTACGAACGCCACAAGGTCGCCTATGTGCCGATCCCCAAGGTCGCCTGTTCGGCCCTCAAACTTGCCCTGCACGAGATGGAACACGGCGTGCCCTTCGCTCGGGACCCGGACCGCCCCAGGCGCAAGACCTTGCACCAGCTTTACCCCTCGGCCCGGTTCGACCCGGCCGAGGCCCGGCGGCTCGACGGGTATTTCAGCTTTGTCGTGGTCCGCGACCCGGTCGAGCGCATCCTGTCGGCCTATGCCAACAAGCTGCGCCAGGGAGAGATCATGAAACGGACCCGCAGCAAGACGCTCTTCGGCCTGTTCCGGGCCGATCTGCCGACCGAACCGACACCCGAGGAATTCATCGACCGGTTCGAACATTACCGCGCCGCCAATACCATCATCCGCAGCCATACCGAACCGACCGCGTATTTCACCGGCCCCGATCTGGGGCTTTACAGCGCCGTGTTTCCGCTGAACGACCGGCAGGGTCTGCGCCGCGGGTTGCGCAAATGGACCGGCAAGCCGCCGGTCCGCATTCCGCGCCGCAATCCGACCGACGCGACCCACAAGATCACGGCCCGGGATCTGAGCCGCCGCAGCCTTGCGCGGCTGATCGACCTGATGGCCCCGGATTACGCCCTGCTGAAGGATTTCTTCGAACCGCCCGCCCTTGGCGACGTTCCCGTCACGCGTTCCGTGGCGGCGGACTGACCCGATGCCGGCACACCGCATAGTCGAACAAGGACAAAGGACCCGACCCATGCTGAAACGTACTCTTGTCGCCCTGGCCGCCACCGCCGCGCTTGCGGCCTGCGACGTTGCGGCGCCGGCGTCGTCCACCGCCGGTCCGGGCACCGTGCCGGTGCCGCCGGGCAATGCGGCGGGCCTGTTCCGCCAGGTCTGCGTCGCCAACCAGGACGACCTGTCAGGCGCCACCGCGACGCTTGCCGCCCTGCCCTTCACCCGCAACAGCGGCCAGGACATCTACTATCACGACAGGCTGGACCTGTCCTTCAAGGTCACGCCCAACGGCGCCTCGGCGGTCTGCTCGATGGTCTGGGGCCCGACCGAGGGGCTGGGCCGCTACGTGCAGGCGATCCGCCAGGTCGCGCCCGAGGCGCTGGTCGATGCCGGCGACGGCGGGCTGCTGCGCGCCGGCATCCTCGGCCTTTACTGATCCTTCATCCGGGCGGCGCGCCGCCCGCACCCCGACCGAACCGCAACGACTTCAGAAACGGAAACCGATACGATGGCAGTCCTCGTCGACGAAAACACCAAGGTCATCTGCCAGGGGCTGACCGGCTCCCAGGGCACCTTTCACACCGAACAGGCCATTGCCTATGGCACGAAAATGGTCGGCGGCGTGACCCCCGGCAAGGGCGGCATGACCCATCTGGACCTGCCGGTCTTCAACTCGGTCCACGAGGCGCGCGCCGCCACCGGTGCCAATGCCACCGCGATCTACGTGCCGCCGCCCTTCGCCGCCGACAGCATCCTCGAGGCGATCGATGCCGGGATGGAGCTGATCGTCTGCATCACCGAAGGCATCCCGGTGCTGGACATGATGAAGGTCAAGCGCGCCCTGGTGGACAGCGCTTCGGTGCTGATCGGCCCCAACTGCCCCGGTGTCATCACGCCCGACGCCTGCAAGATCGGCATCATGCCGGGCCATATCCACAAGCGCGGCACCGTGGGCGTCGTCAGCCGCTCGGGCACGCTGACCTACGAGGCCGTGAAGCAGACCACCGACGTGGGCCTGGGCCAGTCGACCTGCGTCGGCATCGGCGGCGACCCGATCAAGGGGACCGAACATATCGACGTGCTGGAATGGTTCCTGGCCGATGACGAAACCGAAAGCATCATCATGATCGGCGAAATCGGCGGCTCGGCCGAGGAAGAGGCCGCGCAATTCCTGGCCGATGAACGCAAGAAGGGCCGCTGGAAGCCCACCGCCGGTTTCATCGCCGGCCGCACCGCGCCTCCGGGCCGCCGCATGGGCCATGCCGGCGCCATCGTCGCCGGCGGCAAGGGCGGCGCCGAGGACAAGATCGAGGCGATGAAATCCGCCGGCATCGTGGTCGCTGACAGCCCCGCCACCCTGGGCGAAGCGGTGCTGGAAGCGATCGGCAAGTAACCATGGGACGGCCGGGCTTCGGCCCGGCTTGCCTGCAAGGGAAACAGAACGTGTCCTTGACCCAGTGCGCAAACCCGTCGGTATCGGCCCGGACCAATGGCCAGGGCCATGGTCCCGCATGCCGCAGGGATCATTCGGTCTGCGCCCTTAACCCGGTCTTTGCAAACCTCCCCTATGGCGAGGGCCCATCATGACCGTCAACCGCCGGACCCCTGGTGCATTGCGTCGCGTCGCGGCCCGCGACGCGGTCTTCGGTCCTTTGAACGTGCAGGATTGACCGACATGCACCACATCATCATCAAGACCTCCGGCCGCTCCGGATCGCACCGTCTGCACGATTTCCTGGATTACCATGAACGCACCAATTGCCGGTCCGAGATCGCCCGCAACGACACCCGCATGGGCGCGCTGCCGCAGCAGGACTGGCCGCAGGATCTGCCGGGCAATTTCACCGAATTGTGGGTCGGGGCGATGCGGGACTCGGCGCTGCGCCACAGCGACCGCGACCGGATGATGACCGAACACAAGGCCTATTTCCGGCCCTTCCCCACCAACCTGGAGGTGCGCCTGTTCCGCAAGCCGCGCCTGCGCCGGGCGCTCTATGGAATCCGCGGTTACGAATGGAAGATCCCGCGCCGCTGGCTGAGACCCGACCAGGTCGACCGGATCGTCCCGGTGATCAAGGGCCGCGCCATTTCCTGGCTCGAAGCCACCCATGACGCCTTGCCCGATCAATACGTGGTCCACGGCCTGCGCAGCCCGTTCGGCTACCTGAATTCCTGGTGGAACCGCTTCGTGAAACGCGACGGACGCGGGCCGGAATGGACCTATGACCAGGTCAAGGCCCTGGCCGCCCCGATCCTGGACCGCAACGCCGCGCGCCCGCTGGCCGATGCCTTTTCCCTGCCCGAACTGATCCGCGGCCGGCTTTGGCTGTGGCGCGAACTGAACGGGCGGATGCATGCCAGCCTTTGCCATTCGCCGCGCTACCTGCTGCTGGATTACGACGATGTCTCGGCCGACCCGGTCGCCGCCGCCCGGCAGATCTATGCCCATTGCCAGCTCGATTTCGACGACCGCCACGCGGCCCGGATCACCGGCGGCAAGAAGGCGGTGTTCAACAACCCGCATTCCGAGAAACTGGACGAGGCCATGATGCGCGACGTCGCCGCCGACGCGCTGGACGGTTTCGCCCTTGCCGACCGCTACCTCAAGACGTGACCCGCGCCGCCAGACCCGAAAGGTGATGCCATGACCGAACACAGCCCCAACGACGTATTCCACGCCTCGTCCTTCCTGCAGGGGGCAAATGCGGATTACATCGAACAGCTTTACGCCAGATATGCCGACAACCCCGGCGCGGTGGACGACCAGTGGCGCGCGTTCTTCGCCCAGCTCGGCGATGCCCCGACCGAGGCCAAGGCCGAGGCCGCCGGCCCCTCCTGGGCCCGCGCCGACTGGCCGCCCGCGCCGAATGACGACCTGACCGCGGCGCTGGACGGCCAATGGCCCGCCGACCCGGCCGAGGCGAAGGCCGCCGGTGACAAGATCCGCGCCAAGGCCACCGACCAGGGTGTCCCGATCAGCGAGGAACAGGTCCGCGCCGCGGTGCTCGACAGCATCCGCGCCCTGATGATCATCCGCGCCTACCGGATCCGGGGCCATCTGGTCGCCGATCTCGACCCGCTGGGCATGCGCGACCAGACCCCGCACCCGGAACTCGACCCGAAATCCTACGGCTTCACCGAGGCCGACATGGACCGCCCGATCTTCATCGACAACGTGCTGGGCCTCGAGGTCGCCACGATGCGAGAGATCATCGCCATCGTCCAGCGCACCTATTGCGGCACCTTCGCGCTGCAATACATGCATATCTCGGACCCCGAACAGGCCGGCTGGCTGAAGGAGCGGATCGAAGGCTTCGGCAAGGAAATCGCCTTCACCCAGAACGGCCGCAAGGCGATCCTGAACAAGCTGGTCGAGGCCGAGGGCTTCGAAAAGTTCCTGCATGTCAAATACATGGGCACCAAGCGCTTCGGCCTGGACGGGGGCGAGGCGTTGATCCCGGCGATGGAGCAGATCATCAAGCGCGGCGGTCAGCTGGGGCTGAAGGAAATCGTCATCGGCATGCCGCATCGCGGCCGCCTGTCGGTGCTGGCCAACGTGATGGGCAAGCCTTACCGCGCGATCTTCAACGAATTCCAGGGTGGCAGCTTCAAGCCCGAGGATGTCGACGGCTCGGGCGACGTGAAATACCACCTCGGCGCGTCAAGCGACCGCGAATTCGACGGCAACAGCGTGCACCTGTCGCTCACCGCGAACCCGTCGCACCTGGAGGCGGTGAACCCGGTCGTGCTGGGCAAGGTGCGCGCCAAGCAGGACCAGCTGGGCGATGTCGAACGGACCCAGGTCATGGCCGTGCTGCTGCATGGCGACGCGGCCTTTGCCGGCCAGGGCGTCGTGGCCGAGGGGCTGGGCCTGTCGGGCCTGCGCGGCCACCGCACCGGCGGCACGATGCATATCATCGTCAACAACCAGATCGGCTTCACCACAGCCCCGCATTTCAGCCGCTCCAGCCCCTATCCGACGGATATCGCGCTGATGGTCGAGGCGCCGATCTTTCACGTCAACGGCGACGACCCCGAGGCCGTGGTGCATGCCGCCCGCATCGCCACCGAGTTCCGCCAGAAGTTCCACAAGGACGTGGTCATCGACATCTTCTGCTATCGCCGCTTCGGCCATAACGAAGGCGACGAGCCGATGTTCACCAACCCGGTGATGTACAAGCGCATCAAGGGCCACAAGACCACGCTGACGCTGTATACCGACCGGCTGGTCAAGGACGGCCTGATCCCCGAGGGCGAGATCGAGGACATGAAGGCCGCCTTCCAGGCCCGCCTGAACGAGGAATTCGAAACCGGCAAGACCTACAAGCCCAACAAGGCCGACTGGCTGGACGGGCGCTGGTCGCACATGGACCGCATGAAGCAGGGCAAGTACCAGCGCGGCAAGACCGCGATCGGCGCCGACACCCTGGCCCAGATCGGCACGGCGCTGACCACCGCGCCCGAGGGGTTCACCCTGCACAAGACCATCGAACGCCTGCTTCAGGCCAAGGCCGAGATGTTCGAAACCGGCCGCGGTTTCGACTGGGCCACGGCCGAGGCGCTGGCCTTCGGCTCGCTGCTGACCGAGGGGTTCCCGGTCCGGCTGGCGGGCCAGGACAGCACCCGCGGCACGTTCTCCCAGCGTCATTCGGGCTTCATCGACCAGCAGACCGAGGATCGCTATTACCCGCTGAACCACATCCGAGAAGGTCAGGCGAAATACGAGGTCATCGACTCGATGCTGTCGGAATACGCGGTGCTCGGGTTCGAATACGGCTTTTCGCTGGCCGAACCCAACGCCCTGACCCTGTGGGAGGCGCAGTTCGGCGATTTCGCCAACGGTGCCCAGATCATGTTCGACCAGTTCATCTCGTCGGGTGAATCGAAATGGCTGCGCATGTCGGGCCTGGTCTGCCTGCTGCCGCATGGCTTCGAAGGCCAGGGGCCGGAACACAGCTCGGCCCGGCTGGAACGCTTCCTGCAGATGTGCGGCGGCGACAACTGGATCGTGGCGAATTGCTCGACCCCGGCGAATTATTTCCACATCCTGCGCCGGCAGCTGCACCGCAGCTTCCGCAAACCGCTGATCCTGATGACGCCCAAATCGCTGCTGCGGCACAAGCTGTGCATCTCCGAGGCGGCGGATTTCACCGATGGCTCGTCCTTCCACCGGGTGCTGTGGGACGATGCGCAAAAGGGCAATTCGGAGACCCGGCTGAAGCCCGACGACAGGATCCGCCGCGTGGTGATGTGTTCGGGCAAGGTCTATTTCGACCTGCTCGAGGAACGCGATGCCCGCGGGATCGACGACATCTACCTGATGCGGGTCGAACAATTCTATCCCTTCCCCGCCCAGGCGGTGCTGAAGGAACTGGAACGCTTCCCCAATGCCGATGTCGTCTGGTGCCAGGAAGAACCCAAGAACCAGGGCGCCTGGTCCTTCATGGAGCCGAACCTGGAATGGGTGCTCGGCCGCCTCGACGGCGCCGCCAAGCGCCCGACCTATGCCGGCCGCCCGGCCTCGGCCTCGCCCGCCACGGGCCTCGCCTCCCAGCACAAAGCCCAACAAGAGGCGCTCGTGAACGACGCCCTCACGTTCGAAGGAAACTGAACCCATGTCTATCGAAGTCCGCGTCCCCACGCTTGGCGAAAGCGTCACCGAAGCGACCGTCGCCACCTGGTTCAAGAAGCCCGGCGATGCCGTCGCCGTGGATGAAATGCTCTGCGAGCTGGAAACCGACAAGGTGACGGTCGAGGTTCCCAGCCCCGCCGCCGGCACCCTGGGCGAAATCGTCGCCGCCGAGGGCGAAACCGTCGGCGTCGATGCCCTGCTGGCGATGCTGTCCGAAGGCGCCGGTGCCGCGCCCGGCAAGGCCGATGAGGGCGCGAAAGCGGCCGCAGAGGCCCCCGCCGGGGAAGGCGGCGCGGAACTGGACGTCATGGTCCCGACGCTGGGTGAATCCGTGACCGAGGCCACGGTCAGCGCCTGGTTCAAGAAACCCGGCGACAGCTTCGCCGCCGACGAGATGCTGTGCGAACTCGAAACCGACAAGGTCTCGGTCGAGGTGCCGGCCCCGGCGGCGGGCCGCCTGGTGAAACTGCTGGCCGAAGAAGGCGCCACGGTCGAAGCCGGCGGCAAGCTGGCGATCATGACCACCGCCGAGGGCGCCCCCGCCTCGGCCGCGCCGGCGGCCACGCCCGACGCCGCCACGCCCGCGGCCACCGCCGGCGGCCGCGATGTCGAGGATGCCCCCAGCGCCAAGAAGCTGATGGCCGAGAACGACCTGACCGGGGTCAAGGGGACCGGCAAGGATGGCCGCGTCATGAAAGAGGACGTGCTGCGCGCCCTCAATCAGCCGAAACAGGCCGAGGCGCCGAAAGCCGCCCCCGCCGCCCCGCGCCCGGCCGACGACGCCGCTCGCGAGGAACGGGTCAAGATGACCCGCCTGCGCCAGACCATCGCCCGCCGCCTGAAAGAGGCCCAGAACAACGCCGCGATCCTGACCACCTACAACGAGGTGGACATGACCGGCGTCATGGAAATTCGCAACGAATACAAGGACCTGTTCCTCAAGAAACACGGCGTCAAGCTGGGCTTCATGTCCTTTTTCGTAAAGGCCTGCTGCCATGCGCTCAAGGAAGTGCCCGACGTGAACGCCGAAATCGACGGCACCGACGTGGTCTACAAGAACTACGTCCACATGGGCGTCGCCGTGGGCACGCCCTCGGGCCTTGTCGTGCCGGTGGTCCGCGATGCCGACCAGAAAGGCTTTGCCACGATCGAAAAGGAAATCGCCGAACTTGGCACCCGCGCCCGCGACGGCAAGCTGTCGATGGCCGACATGCAGGGCGGCTCCTTCACCATCTCCAATGGCGGTGTCTACGGCTCGCTGATGTCGTCGCCGATCCTGAACCCGCCGCAATCGGGCATCCTGGGCATGCACAAGATCCAGGACCGCGTGATGGTCGAAAAAGGCCAGATGGTCATCCGCCCGATGATGTATCTGGCCCTCAGCTACGACCACCGCATCGTCGACGGCAAGGGGGCGGTCACGTTCCTGGTGCGGGTGAAAGAGGCGCTGGAGGATCCCCGCCGGCTCTTGATGGACCTGTGACGCGCGGTCTGTAGGGTGGGATTGCGTCCCCACCCTGCACGAAAGGTCCCTGTCATGATCCGTCTTGCCACCCTGTTCCTGGCGTTTGCCGCACCGGTATCGGCCCAGAGCCTGCAGCAGCGGCTGCAGGTCGGTCAGGCCTGGGAGGTCGCATTGGCCGAATGGTCGGTCGTCCTCACCTGCTCCATGCTGGACCCGCAATCGCGCGAGGTCGCCGAAGATTCCTGGACCCGGATGCGCGACGCGGCGCTTGACCGGATGCAGGAGGCCGGCTGGACCGAGCCGGACCTCGACCAATTGCGCGACCGTGGCCGCATCGCCGCCATGCGCCTGCCCGGCGATCCGCCCTTCTCCGAGGTCGTGGCCTATTGCACCGACAACGGCGACTGGATGCAAGGCCTGGTGCGGCTGACGGTGCCGATGCTGGACCGCGATGTCGAGGCCGCGCTGCAATGACCCTGCACGCGCCCGCCCCCGGCCGCGCCTTTCGCCATGCCCCCCAGGGCCGAAAGGGACGCGCCCGCACCACGCGGGCCTGGGACGGGCACCCGCTGGCCGGTCACCTGGACCGGATCACCCTGCCCGCCACCGGCGCCTGGGCTTTCGGCCGGATCCCCAAGACCGGGACCCATACGGTCCTTGCCGCGCTGCATGAACTGGAATTCGGCACCCCGATCAGCACCGCCGTGGCCGATCCGGCCAATACCGCCGACGATACGGCGCCGCACCTGCTGGACGCGGCGGGGCTGTTCTACACCATCCCCCAGGCCGGCACGCTGCCCGACCAGATGGACGCCGCGCTGCGGTTCACCGTGATCCGGCAGCCGGTGATGCGCGCCCTGTCGGGGTTCGCCTATCTGGGTCGGTCCCATGCCGCCCGGTCCCGTCACCTGGCGCCGGTCCGGCTGCGGATGACGGCCCTGACCGGCTTCGACTGGGGTCGCGATCCCGATACCGCAGGCGGCTTCGACCGGTTCCTCGATTTCATCGCCCTGGCCCTCGATATCCGCCGTTTCCCGCTTGACGGCCATATCGCGCCACAGAGTGCCGCGTTGCCGGCCGACGCCTTCGCCGCCGACCTGACCGGCCGGACCGAGGAACTGGGCCCTTTCCTGACCCGGCTGGCCAAGGCGCTGGACCGCCCCCCGCCGCCGGCCATGCAGCGCAACGCCACGCCGCACCCGGAATTTGCCCTGTCGCCGGACGCCCGCCGCCGTTGCGAGGCCCTGTTTGCCGCCGACATGGACTGGTATGAACGGGCCTGACATGCACACCCCTGTCCGCATATCCCTGTTCGCGGCCGTGCTGGCGCTCGGCCTGGTCGGCTATACCCAGCCGATGGCGCGGATCGGGCCGGGCACGCCGCCGGCCATGGCCCCTGCCGTCGAACAGGCCGACGCGATCCTGGCGGTCAAGCCGACCCGGGAACTGCACCTGCAGCGTGACGGGCAGGTCATCCGCAGCGACGCCATTTCGCCGGGCGCCGCGCCGGAGGGGCACAAGCGCCGCGACGGCGATGAACGCACCCCCTCGGGCCGCGACGTGATCGACGGGCGCAATGTCGAAATGCGCGTAATCCGGTCGCTGGTGCCCGACGACACCCCGATCACCATCCTGAAGGAGCCGCAATGACCGCCGAACTCACCGTTCTGGCCCTTGGCGTGGTGCTGCAACTGGGGCAATTCGTGCTCTATTCCCTGCTGGCACAGGGCCAGGTCGGCACCGGCTATGCCCTGTCGGCGCGGGACGAGCCGCGCCAGCTGACCGGCCGCGCCGGCCGCGCCCAGCGGGCGCTGAACAACCAATTCGAGAGTCTTGCCCTCTTTACCCCCGCGGTGCTGGTGATAACCCTCTCGGACCAATCGACCGGTTTCACCGCCGCCTGCGCCTGGGCCTGGCTGGCCGCGCGGGTGGCCTATGTGCCGGCCTATCTTCTCGGCCTGACGCCCTGGCGGTCGCTTGTCTGGGGGGTTGGCTTTTTCGCAACGCTTCTGATGATCCTGGCCGCGCTCATCTGACACCGACACCCCACCGACGTTCCACCGACGCCGGACAGACGAAAGGAACACCCAATGGCCCAATACGACGTCATCATCATCGGCTCCGGCCCCGGCGGCTATGTCTGCGCCATCCGCTGCGCCCAGCTGGGCCTCAAGACCGCCTGCGTCGAGGGCCGCGAAACCCTGGGCGGCACCTGCCTGAACGTGGGCTGCATCCCCTCCAAGGCGCTGCTGCATGCCACCCACATGCTGCATGAGGCCGAAGAGAATTTCGCCGAGATGGGGCTCAAGGGCAAAAGCCCCAGTGTCGACTGGAAACAGATGCTGACCTACAAGGACAATGTCATCGGCCAGAACACCCAGGGCATCGAGTTTCTGTTCAAGAAGAACAAGATCGACTGGCTCAAGGGTTGGGGTTCGATCCCCGAGGCCGGCAAGGTCAAGGTCGGGGAAGAGGTCCACGAGGCGAAGAACATCGTGATCGCGACGGGGTCCGACGTGGCCAGTCTGCCGGGGGTCGAAATCGACGAAAAGGTCGTGGTCAGCTCCACCGGCGCCCTGGCGCTGGGCAAGGTGCCCAAGAAGATGGTGGTGATCGGCGCCGGCGTGATCGGGCTGGAACTGGGCAGCGTCTACAAGCGCCTGGGCGCCGAGGTGACGGTCGTCGAATACCTTGACGCGATCACCCCGGGCCAGGATGGCGAGGTTCAGAAAGTGTTCCAGCGGTTGCTGAAGAAACAGGGGCTGGACTTCATCCTGGGCGCCGCGGTGCAGGGCGTCGAGGCGACCAAGACCAAGGCCAAGGTCACCTACAAGCTGAAAAAGGACGACAGCGAACATAGCCTGGATGCCGACACGGTCCTGGTTGCCACGGGCCGCAAGCCTTACACCGACGGGCTGGGGCTCGACGCGCTCGGGGTCGCGGTGTCGCCGCGCGGCCAGGTCAAGACCGACGGCCATTATGCGACGAATATCAAGGGGATCTACGCGATCGGCGATGCCATCGACGGGCCGATGCTGGCCCACAAGGCCGAGGATGAGGGCATGGCCCTGGCCGAGATCCTGGCCGGCCAGGCCGGTCACGTGAATTACGGCGTGATCCCGGGCGTGATCTACACCCACCCCGAGGTCGCATCGGTCGGCAAGACCGAGGAGCAGCTCAAGGACGAGGGCCGGGCCTACAAGGTGGGCAAGTTCAACTTCATGGGCAATGGCCGCGCCAAGGCGAACTTCGCCGCGGATGGTTTCGTGAAAATCCTTGCGGATCAAGCCACTGACCGGATCCTCGGCGCCCATATCATCGGCCCGATGGCGGGCGACCTGATCCACGAGATCTGCGTCGCGATGGAATTCGGCGCCGCGGCCGAGGACCTGGCGCGGACCTGTCACGCCCACCCGACCTATTCCGAAGCGGTGCGCGAGGCGGCCCTCGCCTGCGGCGACGGGCCGATCCACAGCTGACCCGGCCGCCGCCGGGGCGGCATATGCCCCGGCGGCGCCCCAAGGGCACGTCGGACGCCGCCGCGATCGCTGCCCTGGCGGCCCTGCCGATGGCAGCGAGGTGAAGATGATCTCGCGCAGGATTGCCCGGCCGACCGGGCGCGGCGACGGTCCGGCGATGGCCTAGCCGGCCAGCAGCCGCAGCCCCTGGGTCACGTCCAGGCGCACCGACAATTTCAGCCCCGGCTCGTCCCCGGCCCTCAGCGCACCGATGATCAGCTTGTGGTGATGCGGCGGGTCATTGCGCTTGAGCCGCCCGTAAAGCGCGCTCATCGTCGGGCCCAGCTGCAGCCAGACGGTTTCGGCCAGCGCCAGCATCGCCGGCGCCTGGGCGCGCAGGTAAAGCGTGCGGTGGAATTCCAGGTTCTGCCGGATATAGGCCACCGCATCGTGCCGGGCCACGGCCTGGCTGATCCGCCCGTTGACCTCGGCCAAACGGTCGATCAGCGCCGGATGGGCGCGCGGCAGGGCGCGGGCGGCCAGTTCCGGCTCCAGCAGGGCGCGGATCGCGGCCAGTTCCTCGATCCGTTCATTGCTCAGCTCCGGCGTCGCGACCCGACCCGAGGACGACAGCGACAACGCCCCCTCGGCCACCAGCCGCCGCACCGCCTCGCGCGCCGGGGTCATCGATACGCCGAAATCCCGCCCGATCCCGCGCAGGGTCAGCGCCACGCCGGGGCGCATCTCTCCGTGCAGGATCTTCTGGCGCAGGGCACGATAGACCCGGTCATGGGCGGCGCCGGTCGGCGGCGGATCGTTGGGGCGCGGCTGGATCAGCATGGGCCGAGTGTGATCACAGCCGTCGGCGCCGTCAATCGAATCGCACCCGGTGCAGCGCCGCGCCATGCTCTCGCAGCCAGGACCGGCGGGCGCGATACTCGGGAAACAACCGTTCGACACAGGCCCAGAAGGCCGGCGAATGATCCATATGCGCAAGGTGGGCGACCTCGTGCGCGGCGACGTAATCCAGCACCGGCTCGGGCGCCATGATCAGCCGCCAAGAATACATCAGATCGCCCTGAGACGAACACGACCCCCAGCGCGAGCGCGTGTCGCGCAGGGTGATCCGGCCATGGTCGCGGCCAAGGGCCGCGGCATGGCGGGCGCTGGCGCGGGCCAGCGCCTCGCGCGCGCGCACCTTGAGGAAGGCGGCGATCCGGGCGCCGGCGCGCGCGGGATCGGGCGGCACCACCAGCGCGCCGTCACGCAGGTCCGGCCCCCGCACCGGCCCGGCCACCACCGGCAGATCGGCGCCCAGATAGGGCACCGTGCCACCGATGCCGGGCCGCTGTTCGGGACGCAGATCGTCGAGGTGGCCACGCAGCCAATCCTCGCGCCCGCGCAGAAAGTCCAGGCCGGCCCGGTCGCTGACCCGCGCCGGCAAGGTCAGGGTCGCCCGTCCGTCGAGCTGCGACACCCGCAGGCTCAACCGCCGCGCCCGGGCGCTGCGCCGCACCACGACTTCGATCGGGGGGTTGCCTTCCAGGACCAGTCGTCCCATATCCGCCTCTTGCCGATTTCCCGCGCATTCCCTTTGACAGGCCCCCATGCCTGTGGCAGGGGATCGCGATCCTGTCACTAGCAGCACATGCCGAAGAAGCCAGAGGATTTCCGAAACATGCCGAAGGAAGAATGGGGAACCAAGCGCGTCTGCCCGACCACGGGCAAGCGGTTCTATGACCTGAACGCCAATCCCATCATCAGCCCCTATACCGGCGACGTGGTCGAGGTCGACAGCGGCAAGACCCGCACCATGGTCGCCGATACCGAGGACGCCCAGACCAAGAAACTGCGGGAATCGCAGACCGAGGGCGACGACCTCGTTCTCGACGATGAGGACGACGAAGACGATGATATCGACCTGGGCGATGACGTGCTCGAGGACGATGATGACAGCGATGACGTGTCGCTGGACGAAATCGCCGACGTTGCCGGCGACGACGAAGACTGAGCGACCGGTCGCGGTGACCGATGTGAAACGCAAGGGGCGGTCCTGTCGCGGGACCGCCCCTTGCGCTTGCCGCCACCGGCGCCCGACATCTGGGGCCGGAATTCGGAACCGCTGCGGATTTTTCCCTTGAACCCCTCGGCGCAGTCGCCTAAATCGCGCCTACCGTCGCGATGTCGACGCCCGGATGGGGCCTTAGCTCAGTTGGGAGAGCGCTTGCATGGCATGCAAGAGGTCAGGGGTTCGACTCCCCTAGGCTCCACCAAATTCCCCTGTTCCACCCATGCCACCGATCACAGACAGGGGCGCTGCCCTTTGCGTCGGTCGCGTCCGCTCTGGCGATGACGTCACATCCTGTTAGGCTGGCCCGGTCACAACCGGAAAGGGTCAGCCATGGTCGACTGGGTCCGCAATCCGCATCGCGGCCAGGGATTGCCCGGGCCGGGCCCTTTGCCGCTGGACGATCCCGAAGGCGTGCGCGCATTGCTCGACCTGTGCCCGGCCGATGCCGAAACCCCCTTGCGCGACCTGCCCGCCCTGGCCCGGGAGCTTGGCATCGCCGCACTGATGCTCAAGGATGAACGCGCCCGGATGGGTCTGGGCAGTTTCAAGGCGCTTGGCGCCGCCCATGCCATCGCCCGCGAGGCCGCCGAGGTGGTCCACAAGGGCAAGGCGGACTGGGCGAACGCGCTGGAAGGGCGCACCTACATCACCGCCAGTGCCGGCAATCACGGCCTGTCCGTCGCCGCCGGCGCGCGTCTGTTCGGCGCCCGGGCCGTCGTGGTCCTGGCCGAAACCGTGCCCGACGCCTTCGCCGCGCGGCTTCAGGCCAAGGGCGCCCGGGTCCTGCGCCGCGGTGCGACCTACGAGTCCAGCATGGACGCCGCCGAACAGGAGGCCGCCGCGCAGGGCTGGACGCTGCTCTCGGACAGCTCCTGGCCCGGCTATACCGAGCAGCCGACCCGCGTGATGGAGGGCTACCTGCAGATGGCCGCCGAAATCACCGGCCAGGCCGGCCGGCCACCCAGCCATATCCTGTTGCAGGCCGGGGTCGGGGGGCTGGCCGCCGCCGTCGCCGCCCATGCCCGCCGCGCCTGGGGCGATGCGCCTGTCGTCGTGGTGGTCGAACCGGCGGCCGCCCCCGCCCTGATCGACAGCATCCGCGCCGGGGCGCTGGTCACCGCCGACGGCCCCGTGTCGTCGATGGGCCGGCTCGATTGCAAGACGCCGTCGATGATCGCCCTGGCCGGGCTGGCGCGCGATGCCGATCTTTTCGTCACCGTCTCCGAGGATGAGGCCGCCCGCGCCGTCACCCGCCTGGCTGCGCACGGCATCGCCACCACACCATCGGGCGCCGCCGGGCTGGCCGCGCTGTTCGCCGGCCTGCCGGATCTGCCGCCCGAGGCCCGGGTCCTGGCCATCGTCAGCGAGGCGCCCGAGGATGGCTGACCCCCCGCCCGTCTTTCCGCCCGAGGAATTCCGCGCCCGCACCGCCCGGCTGCAGGCGACCATGGCCCGGCACGGCATCGACGCGCTGCTGCTGACCACGCCCTGGGACCTGTTCTACGTCACCGGTTTCCTCACCCGGTTCTGGGAAAGCCCGGCCCGGCCCTGGTTCGTGATCGTGCCGTCCGGTGCGGACCCCGTCGCCGTGATCCCCGAGATCGGCGCCGATCTGATGCGCCGCACCTGGCTGACCGACATCCGCACCTGGCCCGCCCCGGACCCGCGCGATGACGGTGTCACCCTGCTGGCCGATACGCTGGCCGCGCTGGTCCCCGACGGTGGCCGCATCGGCCTGCCGATGGGCGCCGAGAGCCATCTGCGCATGCCGCTGGCCGACTACCAGCGCCTGACGGCCGTGCTGGCGGGACGCGACTTCACCGACGCGACGGCCACGATCCGCCAGGTGCGCGAGGTCAAGTCCGAGGCCGAGATCGCCCTGATCCGCGCCGCCTGCAGCATCGCCGGGCGCGCCTTCGACCGCGTGCCCGACATCGCCCGACCCGGCACGCCGCTGTCGCGGGTGTTCCGCGATTTCCAGGCCGCGCTGCTGCAGGAGGGCGCCGATTGGGTCGCCTACCTGGCCGGCGGCGCCGGGCCGGGCGGCTATGGCGACGTGATCTCGCCCGCCGATGACCGGCCGCTGCGCGAGGGCGACGTGCTGATGCTTGATACCGGCGCGGTCCACCGGGGCCATTTCTGCGATTTCGACCGCAACTTCGCGATCGGTGCGCCGGCGCCGGCGGTCCAACGCGCCCATGCGGCCCTGGTCGCGGCGACCGATCATGTCCTGTTGGCCCTGCGCCCCGGCATGACGGCTCGCGAGGTTCACGCGCGGCTTTTTGCCAGGCTGCGCGACGCCGGACTGACCCCGCTGGGCGGGCGGCTGGGCCATGGGCTGGGCCTGACGCTGACCGAATGGCCGTCTTTCAGCCCGCTGGACGACACGCCCCTGCGCGCCGGTATGGTCCTGACGCTGGAACCGGGGGTGGAACTGGAACCGGGCCGCATCCTGGTGCACGAGGAAAACCTGGTGCTGCGCGAAAACGGGGCCGAATTGCTGTCGCCCCCCGCCCCGGCCGTAATGCCTGTGATCGGCCCATGACCGATGCCCCCTATCGCATCCTGCCCGACGATCCCGCCCTGCGGCGGCTGGGCCTGATCGTGTTGCAGGTCGACGAAACCGTCGAGGCCGATCTGCATCGCCTGATCCCCGCCAGCGCCGCGCGTCTGCATGTCACCCGCATTGCGTCGGGTGCCGAGCTCACGCCCGACACGATCGCCGGGATGGAGGCCGACCTGACCCGCGCCGCCGCGCTGCTGCCCGATGCGCGGTTCGATGCGATCGGCTATGCCTGCACCTCGGCCACGGCGCAGCTGGGGGCGGATCGTGTGGCGGCCCTGATCCGTGCCGGACGGGTCGCGCGCCAGGTCACCGATCCGCTTGGCGCGGTGATCGCGGCGCTGCGCCAGCTTGGCGCGCGCTCGGTCGCGCTGGTCTCGCCCTATATCCCCGCCGTCGCGGCACCGATCCGGGACGCGCTGCAGGCGGCGGGGGTCGCGGTGCCCCATGCGGTCACCTTCGGCGAAAAGGTCGAGGCGCGGGTCGCCCGGATCGATCCGGACTCGATCCGGGATGCCGCCATCGCCGCCCAGCGCGCGTGCCGCGCCGATTGCACCTTCATCTCCTGCACCAACCTGCGCTGCCTGGACATCCTGGACGCGGTCGAGGCCGAAACCGGCGCGCCCGCCCTGTCCAGCAACCAGGTCCTGGCCTGGCACATGGCCCGGTCGGCCGGGGTGGCACCGGCGCCCGGCGCGCCGGGCCGGCTGTTCCGGCGCTGACGCGCCTCAGGCGACCAACCGCCCCACCATCTGGCGCGCACCGATCCGTTCCAGCCCGTCCAGCGCCTGCGCCAGCGCGTCGATCACGCCCCGGTCTTCGGCAAGCGCCCGCGGAAACACCGTCTCGACCGACACAAGCGCCCGCACCCGCGCCGCGGGGCCGTCCGCGCCCGCCGACAGGGCGCGCAGCCGGTCGGCCAGCGGGTCGCGCACGTCGATCGGCCGGCCGGCCTCGTCGCGCCCGCCGACATAGCGCATCCAGGCCGCCACGGCCAGGGCCAGCCCGCCGATCCCGCGCCCGGCCGCCCGTTGATCGGCCATCGGCGCCAGCAGCCGCTGCGGCAGTTTCTGGCTGCCGTCCATGGCGATCTGCCAGGTCCGGTGCCGGATCGCCGGGTTGCGATACCGCGCCAGCAAGGCGTCGCAATAGGCCGGCAGGTCCTCGCCCTCGGGGGTCTCCAGCGTCGGCAGGATCTCGGCCGTCCACAGGTGGCGGCACAGCGCCTCGAAGGGTGCGTCGCCGACCGCGTCGCAGACCGTCTCGTGCCCGGCGAGGTAGCCCAGATAGGCCAGCGCCGAATGGGTGCCGTTCAGGCAACGCAGCTTCATCGCCTCGAAGGGCGCCACATCGCCCACGATCTGCGCCCCGGCGGCGGCCCAATCCGGGCGCGGCGTGTCGAAATCGTCCTCGATCACCCATTGCCGGAACGGTTCGGCAAAGACGCAGGCGCGGTCCTCGACCCCGGTCGCACGGGCCAGCCTTGCGATGTCGTCTTCGGTCGTGGCCGGGGTGATCCGGTCGACCATGGTGGCCGGAAAGCGCACGTTCGCGGCGATCCAGTCGGCCAGCTCCGCATCCCGGGCCCGGGCCAGGGCCAGCACCACGCCGCGCGCCAGGGCGCCGTTGCCCGGCAGGTTGTCGCAGGACAAAACGGCGAAGGGTGCGATGCCCGCCGCCCGCCGCGCCGCAAGGGCGGCGACGATGAAGCCCGGCGCGGTGCAGGGGGCCCGGGGATGGGCGATGTCACGGGCGATCTCGGGGTCATCCCGCTGCAGCGCACCGCTGGCCGGGCTCAGGTGATAGCCCTTTTCGGTGATCGTCAGCGACACCACATGCACGCCCGGATCGGTCATCGCGGCCAGCACCGCGCCCGGATCCTCGGGCGCGACCAGCACATCGGTGATCGCCTCGACCCGCTGCGGCCGCTCACCCCCGGGGGTCATTTCGACCACCTGGTAGGCCCCGCCCTGCGGCACCAGCGCGTCGCGGATCCCGGCGCTGCGCAGGCTGACCGCGCAGATCCCCCACTCCCCGCCCGAGGCCGCCATCGCCTGGTCCGTATAGGCCGCGACAAAGGACCGGAAGAAGGCGCCGGGGCCGAAATGGACAAGCCCCGTGCCCGGGCGCGGGATGGTGCGGGTCAGGCGTGGCAGGCGCATGGCATATCCCTTCACAACCGGTAGGCGGCACGGGCCAGGCCCACCGCCAGCTCCTGCGCCACCTCGTGGGCGGCATCCTCGGTCATTCGCCCGGTGGTGACCAGCCCGGCCAGATAGGCGCAATCGGCCCGCCGTGCGACATCGTGCCGGGCCGGGATCGAACAGAAGGCGCGGGTATCGTCGTTGAAACCGACGGTGTTGTAGAAGCCGCAGGTTTCGGTCGTGGCCTCGCGGAACCGCCGGATCCCCTCGGCGCTGTCGAAGAACCACCAGGGCGGGCCCAGCCGCAGCGCCGGCCAGGCCCCGGCCAGCGGCGCCAGTTCCCGGCCATAGGTCGCCTCGTCCAGGGTGAACAGGATCACCGTCAGGCCCGGCTCCATCCCCACCGCGTCCAGCAGCGGCTTCAGCCCGCCGACCCAGTCGGTCCGGGTCGGGATGTCGAACCCCGTGTCGCGCCCATGCATCGCCAGGACCGGGGCGGAATGGTTCCGCCAGGACCCGGCATGGATCTGCAGGACCAGCCCGTCCTCCAGGCTCATCCGCGCCATTTCGGTCAGCATCTGGCCGCGAAAGGCGCGGGCCTCTTCGGTGCTGCACCCGCCGGCGCGGATCCGGGCGAACAGCGCGGCTGCCGCGTCGGTCGGCAGATCCAGCGTATGGGCGTCCGGATGGCCGTGATCGGTGGCCGTGGCGCCATGATCGCGGAAATAGCGGCGCCGGCCCCGATGCGCGGCCAGGTAGCCCGCCCAATGGGCCGTATCCTCGCCGGTCAGCGCCCCCAGCAGGTCGAGGTTCTGCGCGAACCCGGGCGTTTCGGGGTCGACCACCGCATCGGGCCGGTAGGTCGGGATCACCCGCCCGCCCCAGCCGCTGTCGCGAATCGCCCGATGCCAGCGTAGGTCGTCGAGCGCGCCGTCGGTGGTCGCCAGAACCTCGATCCCGAACCGGTCGAACAGCGCGCGCGGGGTGAATTCCGGCAGTGCCAGCTGCGCGTCGATCGCGTCGTAATGGGCCTCGGCGGTTTCGGCCGAAAGCGGCACCTCGAGGCCGAAGACATGTTCGAAGGCATGGGTCAGCCAGATCTCGGACGGGGTGCCGCGGAACAGGTGGAAATGCTCGGCAAAGCGGCGCCAGATCGCGCGCGGATCCTGCTCCACCGGCCCGCCATCGACGCGCGGCACGCCCAGATCGGCATGCGGCACGCCCTGGCTCACCAGCATCCGGAACACGTAATGGTCGGGCACCACGAACAGCTCGGCCGGGTTCGGGAAGCGGGTGTTTTCGGCGAACCAGCGCGGGTCGCAATGGCCGTGCGGGCTGACGATGGGCAGCCCGGCGATGCCGTCATGCAGCCGCCGGGCCACGGCGCGGGCCGCCGGATCGGACGGAAACAGGCGGTCGGGATCGGTCAATGGCATGATCAAGGCGCCTCCCTCGCGCCGCTGCGGAACGCTGTTAGCGGTAAAGCACTCGGCCCCCGGCGTCAAAACCGGTCAGCGCATGGGGGCTTGATTAATCCGATCGTTTTTGTCAGATTTAAGAGGCGATCCAGCCAGCCGGCCTCCGGTCAGCCAAATCCACCGTGACAGGACCGGAGAGAGGACGATCATGCTTCACACCCAGATGACAGCCGCCGACCCCGCGGCGATGCCGCTCTACGACGCCCGCGACCTGACCGGCCGCGACGGGCTGGCGCAGATCCGCTTGGGCGATCAGGTCTATACCCTGCGCATCACCCGCGCCGGCAAGCTGATCCTGACGAAATGACCGCCCACGACCCCGATCTGCGTCCGGCCCGGGGGGCGGCGGCCGTGGGCCAGTTGGCCGAGCTTGGCCCGGTCGAGGCCGGGGCGGTCCTGTGCCTGCGCCTCTGGTCGGATGGCCCCGATGACCGCGCCGCCCTGCAGGCCGATCTGCGGCAGCATCTGGGGGCATCTGTCGGCGCGCTGGCCTGTGCGGCGATGGAGACCATCGGCGCGCTCTGCACCCGGTTCGGGCGCCGTCCGCTGATGCGACATGACGTCGACTGCGCCTGTCTGGGCGGGGACGAGGCCGCTTTCGCGCTGCTGGTCGCCACCGCCGCCGAGGGCGAGACCGAGGACGCGCTGATGCTGGCCGCGCTGATCGTGCGCGCCGATGTGGCGCCGATGCTGATCGCCCCGGCCCGCGATCTGGGCCTGTCGCTGCGCCGGATGAGCCTGACAATCCAGGCCCACCCGGCCGCGGCGATGATGCATTAGGCGTCGGGCAGGATCGCCCCCGGCGCGCCGATCACCCGTGCGGCCAAGGCATGGCCGGCCTGCGCCGCCGCGACCGGCCCCTGCCCCCGGATCAACGCGGCCAGGTAGGCGGCGTTGAAACTGTCCCCGGCGGCAGTGCTGTCGACCACGCGCGGCGCAGGCGGCGGATCGGGCAGATCGGCCCCGCCCAGATCGCGCGGCCCGCGTGCGCCGCGCTTGACGGCACCTCTGCGCAGGCCCAGCCGGGCCAGAACCGCGTCCTCTCCGGCGTCGCCGAACAGCGCCAGTTCATCGTCCAGCGAGGGCAGGGCCACATCGGCCCGCGCCCAAAGTGCGGCCACCGCGGCACGCGCATGCGCTGGATCCTGCCACAGGCGCGGGCGGTAGTTGCTGTCAAAGGCCACGGCCCCGCCGCCGGCGCGGTACCGGTCGATCCAGGCGATCAGCGCCGCGCGGACCGGCGCCGGCAGGATCGCCAGCGTGATCCCCGACAGATAGATCATGTCGAACCCCTCCAAAGCCGACAAAGGCACGGCGCAGGGGTCCGAAAACAATGTCCGCGCGGCCGAGGCCGAGCGCCAGTAGGTAAAGCGACGTTCGCCCGCCGCGTCGGTGTCGATGGCATAAAGGCCCGGGCCGCGATCCGCGCGCCGCTCGATCACCGGGGTCAGCCCATGGCCGATGATCGCCGCTTCGATCCGGTCCGACCAGGGATCGGTGCCCAGCGCCGTGACATAGCCAACCTCGGCCCCGGTGCCGCGCAGGGCGCGGGACAGGTAGACGGCGGTGTTGAAGCTGTCGCCGGCCACGCCCAGCCGCGCCGTATCGGCCCCGGCGGCCGACAATTCGATCATCACCTCGCCGATACAGGCGATGCGGCGGATCTGGGTCAGGTCCATGCGCCCGGCTCCAGCGCGACGGCGGCGGCCCGGAAATCCGTTTCGGTCGGCGCCAGGGCGTCTTCGGTCAGGGCGAGGCCGGGATGGAACGTGCCCGGCGCCCAGAACACGCCATTGTCGCGCAGCACCGCGTTGAACCGGGCCGCGCGGGTCGCATCCGCGGTCGTCACGCCGCGATCATCGCGCGGCGCCTCGGCGATGAACTGGACCTCGAACAGGGTCGCGTCGCCCCGGATGACGATGCCGGCATCCGTCTTGCCGAAGCCGCCGGCGGGGCGCAGGGCGCGGGCAGGGGCGATCCTGTCGGCCCGGGTCGGGGTCTGGGGCATGGCGGGCCTTTCGGGGTCGGTGTGGTCCGGGGCAGCTTACGCCGATCGGGCCGGACTGTCAGGCGGGGATCGGGCAAGGGGTTGCGCCGCCTGCGGCGTCGCCGGGGGCCAGAGGGGCGTTGCCCCCCTTGGCCTGCGGCCAATTCACCCCCCCCGGGGACAGTTTCGACCCGAAAAAGCGACGACATGTCAGCCCGCCTTCGGTGTGCCGCCCTCCAGATCGCGCAGGATCGGGCAATCGGGCCGATCATCGCCATGGCAGGCGCGGACCAGGCCGGCCAGGGTATCGCGCATCTCTTGCAATTCGGTGATCTTGGCCTCGATACGGTCCAGATGCTGGTTGGCGATGGCACGGACATCGGCGCTGGCCCGGGCGCGATCCTCCCACAGGGCCAGAAGGTCACGGCACTCCTCGATGGAGAAGCCGAGCGAGCGCGCCCGGGCAAGAAAGCGCAGCTTGTGGACATGGGCCGGGCTGAAGCGGCGATAGCCGTTGCCGGCGCGATCCGGCGTGACCAGGCCGATATCCTCGTAATAGCGGATCGTCTTGGCCGGCAGGCCGGTGCGGGTGCTGACATCGCCGATATTCATGCCATGGCCTCCGTCACCGGGCGCAGGCCGCGCAGGCGCAGCGCGTTGGACACCACCAGCACCGAACTGGCCGCCATCGCCGCCGCCGCCAGCGCCGGCGAAAGAAGCGTGCCCCAAAGCGGATAGAGCAGCCCGGCCGCGACCGGGATCAGCGCGACATTGTAGGCAAAGGCCCAGAACAGGTTCTGGCGGATGTTGCGCAGGGTGCGGCGGCTGACCTCGATCGCGTCGGCGACCGTGGCCGGATCGCCCGAGACCAGCACCACATCCGCGGCCTCGACCGCCACGTCGGTGCCGGTGCCCATGGCGATGCCGATATCGGCGGCGGCAAGCGCCGGGGCATCGTTGATCCCGTCGCCGACGAAGGCGAGCCGGCGCCCGCCGTCCTGAAGGGCACGCACCGCGTCCTGCTTTTCGCCCGGCAGGACCTCGGCGATGACCCGCTCGATGCCCAGCTCGGTGGCGATCGCCCGGGCCGCCGGTTCGGCATCGCCCGAGATCAGCACGACCTCGCAGCCGCGCGCCTGCAGCGCCGCGACCGCCTGTTTCGCGCGCGGCTTGGGGCGGTCGGCCAGGGCCACGAGACCCCGGGCAATGCCGTCCACGGCGACCAGCGCGACGGTCCGGCCCGCCTCGGCCGCCCGCTGCGCCGGCTCGCGCAGCGCCGCGGCATCGATCCCGGCCTCTTGCAGCATGCGGGCATTGCCGACCAGGACCTGCCGGTCCCCGACCCGGCCCCGCAGGCCCCGGCCCGGCACGGTTTCGACCCCCGTCGCCGGCTCGATCTGCAGGCCCCGCGCCTTGGCCGCCTGCACGATGGCGGCGGCCAGCGGGTGGTCGGACACGGCCTCGATCGCCGCAGCCAGGGCCAGGTCATCGTCGTCCAGCGTTGTCGCGACGACCTCGGGCCGGCCCTCGGTCAGGGTGCCGGTCTTGTCGAAGGCCACCACCTGCACGCCCTGCAAGGCCTGCAGCGCGTCGCCCTGGCGAAACAGAACGCCCAGTTCCGCCGCCCGCCCGGTGCCGACCATGATCGAGGTCGGCGTTGCCAGGCCCATGGCGCAGGGACAGGCGACGATCAGCACCGCGACCCCGGCGACCAGGGCCAGCGGCAGGGCCGGGCTGGGCCCCAGGATCAGCCAGGTCAGCATAGTGAGCAGGGCGACGGCCAGAACCGCGGGCACGAACCACAGGGTGATCCGGTTCACCAGGTCCTGCACCGGCAGCCGGGCGCCCTGGGCATCCTCGACCATGGCGATGATCCGCGCCAGCATCGTGTCGGCCCCCACCGCCGTCGCCCGCATCACCAGCGTGCCGGTGCCGTTGACCGTGCCGCCGACCAGGGCGTCGCCTTGCTGTTTTTCGACCGGGACGGGTTCGCCCGTGACCATGGATTGGTCGACGAAGGACGTGCCTTCGCGCACCACGCCGTCCACCGGCACCCGTTCGCCGGCCCGCAGGTGGACGCGGTCGCCCCGCATCACCTGGTCGATCGGGATCTCGGCCACCGCGCCGTCGCGTTCGACCCGGGCAACCTTGGGCGCCAGCCCGACCAGCCGCCGGATCGCGGCGCCGGTGCGGCCCTTGGCCCGCGCCTCGAGCCAGCGGCCCAGCAGGATCAGGGTGACGATCACCGCCGCGGCCTCGAAATAGACCGCGACCGTGCCGTCGGGCAGCCACTGGGGCCGGAACACCGCGACCGTGGAATAGGACCAGGCGGCAAAGGTGCCCAGCGCGACCAGCGAATTCATGTCCGGCGCGCCCTTGAGTAGCGCCGGGATGCCACGGGTATAGAATTGCCGCCCGGGCCCGGCCAGCACCGCCGTCGCCAGCACGAATTGCAGCAGCCAGCTATCGGCCATGCCGATGGTGCGGGCGATGACATGGTGGACCGCGGGGATCGCATGGCCGCCCATCTCGACGACGAAGATCGGCAGGGTCAGCGCGGCGGCGAGGATCATCTGACGTTTCAGGCGGCCGGCTTCGGCCAGCGACGGATCCTCGCGCCGGGCGCCGTCGCGGGGCCGCGCGTCATAGCCCGCATCGCGGACGGCCTTGACCAGCGGCCCGGCGTCGCGGCCCAGCCGGGTGACATGGGCGCGCCCGTTGCCGTAATTCACCTGCGCCTGCAACACGCCGGGCACCGCCGCCAGCGCGGCTTCCAGCCGGGCGGCACAAGAGGCGCAGGTCATGCCCTCGATCTCAAGCTCGATCCGTTCCGGCACGGCGGGGTATCCGGCAGCTTTCAACGCGCCGCTCAGGGCCTGGGCATCGGCCCCGTCCAGGTCGACCCGTCCGGCCCGGGTGGCGAAATTGACCTGCGCCGCGCGCACGCCACCGACCGCGGACAGCGCCCTTTCGGCGCGACCGGCACAGGCAGCACAGTTCAAACCGTCGATTTCGAAGGTCAATGTGGTCATGCAACGGATCCTTTCGACCCGTCACATAAGGGTTCCAGTCACGGGAAGGTCAAGGCCCGGCGGTAGCGGCAGGGTGGGGTTTCACCCCAGCGGTCACCCCTTGCCCTTCCAGGGCACCAGCACCCGCTCCATCCAGCGCATGAACATGTCGATGGCGAAGCCGATGATGCCGATCAGGATGATCCCCATGATCACGACATCGGTGTTCTGGAATTTCGACGCGGTCATGATCATCATGCCCACGCCCTTTTCGGCGGCGACCAGTTCGGCGGCGACCACCGTGCCCCAGCACACGCCCATCGCGACCCGGGCGGCGGTGAAGATCTCGGGCAGGCTGTTGGGGACGATCACGTGGCGCATGATCTGCCACTTGCTCGAGCCCAGCGAATAGGCGGCATGGACCTTGGAGATCCGCACCCCCGACACCCCGGAGCGCGCGCCGATCGCCATGATCCACAAGGCGGCCAGGAACAGCAGGATCACCTTTCCGACCTCGCCGATCCCGGCCCAGATGATCACCAGCGGGATCAGCGCCAGGGGCGGCACCGGGCGCATGAATTCGACGATCGGGTCGAACCAGCCGCGGAACCAGTTGCTCAGCCCCATCGCATAGCCCAGCGGGATGCCGACCATGGCGCCCAGCACGAAACCGACGACGACCCGGAACAGCGAATAGCTCAGATGTTCGGCCAGGGACGAATTGCGGAACCCGTTGGTGGCGATCTCGACCAGACGGGTCCAGACGTTTTCGGGCGGCGGCAGCCAGATCGGCTCCATCTGCCAGCCCTTCGACGGCGTCACGTTGAGCGTGCCGCGCCCGGTCAGGCTGACATCGGCAAAGCCGACATTGATCGGCGCGCCTTCGGCGATCGGCGCGCCGTTCACCGCGATCACGCGGGCGCCGTCGTCTCGGGTGATCTCGTCATTGTCGTCCCAGCTCAGCAATTGGCTGCGATAGGCGGCCACGACCAGAACGTCGTCCCTGGCGAACCCGTCACCGGCCGCAATCTCTGCCGCGTCGACATCCTCGCCCATGGCGTGCACGATGACCTGCACCGTCGCATCATCGGTCGCGCCGTCCTCGGACTCCGCCGTGTAGGTGAACGACCCCTCTCCGATGAAGGCGCCGGGCACATGCAGGAAGCCGGGCAACAGCCTCGATCCGGTGAAGGCGCCCCACAGCACGAAGATCAGCACGACCGAAATGACCGAGGCGGCGAAATTGGAATTCACCGCGCTTTCGTCGCCGAAGGTCACGGTCTTGAGCGATCCGAAATCCCGTCTTGGCGTCATGCCGCGCTTGACCGCGCGCCAGATCACCATGCACAGCAGGATCAGCAGGACATAGCCGACGATCACCGGGATCGCGCCGACCAGGGCGCCGAGGACCTGGACAAGTTCGGACCACAGATCGGACAGAAGCTCCATCACACCGCCTCCTGCCGACCCATGATTTCCTCTTCCATGTCCCAGATCATCGACAGGATCTCTTCCCGGGTGGCGTTGAAATCAGGGTGTTTCTTGACCTCGCGCAGGTCGGCATTCACGCCCATGTCGGCGAAGGGCAGCCGGTATTCCTTGTGGATCCGGCCCGGGCGCGGCGCCATCACGATCAGCCGTTCGCCCAGCAGCAACGCTTCTTCGACCGAATGGGTGATCAGGATGATCGTCTTGCCGGTCTCCTTCCACAGCTTCAGAACCAGGCCCTGCATCTTTTCGCGGGTCAGCGCATCCAGCGCGCCCAGCGGTTCGTCCATCAGGATCACGTCCGGATCATTGGCCAGGCAGCGCGCCAGGGCGACGCGCTGCTGCATGCCGCCCGACAATTCGTAGATCGCCTTTTCCTTGAAATCGCGCAGCCCGACCACGTCCAGCAGGTGATCCACATTCTCGCGGTATTCAGATGGCCGCTTGCCCGCCATGCGCGGCCCGAACCCGACATTCTCGCGCACATTCATCCATTCGAACAGGGCGCCTTGCTGGAACACCATGCCGCGTTCGGCATCCGGGCCGGTCACCGTATGGCCCTTCATGCGGACCTGCCCCTCGGTCGGCGCCAGGAACCCCGCGACGATGTTCAGCAGCGTGGTCTTGCCGCAGCCCGACGGGCCCAGAACCGACAGGATCTCGCCCTCGGCGATCTCCAGGCTCACATCCTTGAGCGCCTGGACGGACCCGCCGCCCGGCAGGTCGAACCGCATGGAGATGTTTTCGATGTGCAATCCCGACATTCCGCCCCCGTCTGTCCCGGGAAACCCGCCACGACGCGGGCTTGCCGGGCCAGGCGAGGGAGGGGACGCGCGCGCCCCCTCCCCGACCGGATCACATGTCGCCCAGCGAGGACAGCGGGCCGGTATTGACGTTGTCGGCATAGCTGTCGAGCGCAGAGCCGATCGACCCGGCCTCGACGAACACATCCGCCACGCCCTTCATGAAGCTCGGCGCGGCGGCGCCCAGCCAGCGGTCGCTCAGCTGATCCTCGACCGACGGGAACACGAAGGTCGAGATGGTCTCGGCGGTGGCATCCACGTCCATGCCCGCATCCTGCGCGATCACCGGCAGCATCACGTCGGTGTTCTCGCCGGAATTCCACATCGCGTTCGCCTCGGCGGTCACGCCCAGGAAGGCGGCGACAAGGTCGGGGTTCTCGGCCACGAAACCGGCGGGCGCCGAGGTCACGTCGAAGACCAGGATGCCCAGCTCTTCCTTCTCGGCGCCGGTCAGCAGGACATTGCCGTATTCCTTGGCCCGGCGCAGCGAACCGCCCCAGCCGCAGAACATCTCGACCGAGTTCTGGGCGATCGCCGCGGCGCCATCGGGCGGGGCCATGTCGACGATTTCCAGGCTGGCCAGGTCGACACCGAAATGGTCCATCTGCCGCAGGAAGCCGTAATGGGCGGCGGTGCCCAGCGGCACGGCGACCTTCTTGCCCGCCAGGTCGGCGGCGTTTTCCGCATCGATCTCCAGGTCCGACCGGACCACGCAATTGTCATTGTCGGCATAGGACACGGCGACGTCCAGGATCTGCAGATCCTGCCCGGCGCTGGCCGCGACGACGAAGGGCGGCACGCCCTGGCTGACGGCGATCTGCACATCGCCCGAGGCCATCGCGGCCGACATCGCCGTGCCGGTGTCGAAGCTGACCCAGTTGATGTCGACGCCCATCGCCTCTTCATACATGCCCTCGACCTTGGCGTATTGGAACGGCATCGGCCATTCCAGGAAATAGGCCACGGTGATCTCGCTCATATGCGCTTCGGCAGCGGCCTGGCTGCCGGTCACAAGGGCCAGCGCGGCGGCGGCCCCCATCAGCTTGGTCGTCAGTTTCATTCCAGTCTCCCATGTTGCGGGCGCCTTGGCCCTGGTCCTGCGGCGTTTTCGCCGTCTGAAAGTTGCCGGGGGTCAGCAAAGCACGAACCGCGCCGCGCGTCACCCCGGAAAGGTCCGGCCCGGGCGCGTCGGCCCGGACCGGACCAGGTCAATGCGGGATCGCCTCGATCGTGTCGCGCAGCTTGCCCACGATTTCATCGATGTGGTGACGCTCGCTGACGAACATCGGCGCCAGGATCGCGGTATCCCCGGTGAACTTGATGTGGCAGCCGTTCCAGAACAGCGCCGTCTGCGCCGCCACGCCGCGCAGGCCGGGCTTTTCGCCCGGATGCAGTTCGACCCCCGCCATCATCCCGATCGAGCGGACATCCTTGACCAGCGGATGGGTGCCCAGATCGTGGACACATTCGGCGAAATAGGGCGCCATTTCGGCGGCGCGGTCGAACAGCCCTTCGCCGCGGTAGATCGCCAGGCTCGCCAGCCCCGCGGCGCAGGCGCCCGGATGGCCGGAATAGGTATAGCCGTGGAACAGCTCGATGCCGCCCATCACCGCCTTGTCGGTGATCACCTCGTAGATGTCGTCGCGCACCGCGACCGCGCCCATCGGCATCGACCCGTTGGTCAAGGCCTTGGCCATGGTCATCACGTCGGGGGTGACGCCGAAGGCATCGGCGGCAAAGACCCCGCCGACCCGCCCGAACCCGGTGATCACCTCGTCGAAGACCAGCAGGATCCCGTTGGCGTCGCAGATCTCGCGCAGGCGCTGCAGGTAGCCCCTGGGCGGCGGCAGCGTGCCCGTGGACCCGGCCACCGGCTCGACGAAACAGGCGGCGATCGTCTCGGCCCCGAAATTGTCGATCGCGCGCTGCAGGTCCTCGGCCCGGTCGGCGCCGCCCGCGCGCTGGCCCGGCACGTTGATCTCGTCCTCGGTCCAGGTGTGGCGCATGTGGACGATCCCCGGCATGGTGACCGGAAAGGCGCGGCGGTTGTTGACCAGCCCCGACAGGCTGACCCCGCCGATATTCACCCCGTGATAGGCCTTTTCCCGGCTCACGAAATGGCGCCGGTTCTGCCCCCTGGCGGTCCAGTAGGCCATGATGATCTTGAGCGCGGTGTCGATCGCCTCGGACCCCGAATTGACGAAGAACACGTGGTTCAGCCCCTCGGGCGTCAGCCGAGCGACCTCTTCGGCCAGGGCGAAGGACAGCGGATGCGCGGTGCCGAAGGGCGACACGAAGGTCAGGTCCTGCATCGCGCGGTGCACCGCCTCGATGATCTTGGGATGGCAATGGCCCGCCGGCGAACAGAACAGCCCCGAAGAGCCGTCGATCACCGTGCCGCCCTTGTGGTCGGTCATGTAGACGCCGCGCGCCTCGGTGATCAGGCGCGGGTCCTTCTTGAAGCCGCGATTGTCGGTGAAGGGCAGCCAGAACTCTTCCAGCGAGTTGGTCTTGGAATCGAGCGCCATGGGACGTCTCCGCAAACGGGTTGATCCGGGAACGCTACAGGTCGCGCCCGGCACTGGTTACATCCAGATCGGGATGTGGCTTAAGTCCAGAGCGCAGGCGCCGCCTTTTCATGCGCCGCGTCCTGGTCATTCTGTCGCTGGCCCCGGGGCCGGTCCTGTCCGCGCTTCGCCGAGCGCAATGCCTGCCCTGGGCCAAGGTTGGCGGATGCGACGAACCAGGCATCGGCTCCCGCAATCGCATCTCGGGCACCGACCGCGCCGAGTGCGCGGTCGCCCACCTGCGCAACCGAGACGACAGCTGCGAACCGGCGTTCGACGGTATCTGCACCGAACCCGAAGTCGGCAACGGCCATGACCGGGGCATCGCCTTGTCCGGGGCCGATCGTCGACCAGGCCGGCGCTTCCCGGGGTACCGGCGACACCCTGTCGGCCGATCGCGCCTGCCGCATCACCGACGCCTTCGAGGACGCATCGATCCTGGCCAGAGGCGACACGGCGCCGGGTGAGCGCGGCGCTGCGCTGCTGCTGCGCACCGGCGGGGGCTGGCGCGTCGTCGCCGTCGACAGCCGCGCCTTTGCCGATCCCGTTGCCCGACCGGGCGTGCCGATCCCGAAATAAGTCCAGATTGTGCGGCGCGTCGGGCCAGAGTAACCTCGCGCCATGGCGATTTCCCCCGAAACCTTCTTTCTCGCCTCCGAAGCCGAGGGCACGCTCCAGACCCGGATCCGCCAGATGGTGGCCGAGGGGATCCTGACCGGCCGCTTCCGCCCGGGCGAGAAACTGCCCTCCTCGCGCAAGCTCGCCGCGCATCTGGGCGTCAGCCGGATCACCGTGACACTCGCCTATACCGAACTTCAGGCCGACGATTACATCACCTCGCGCGGCCGGTCGGGCTATTACGTGTCCGACAACGCGCCCGAACCGCCGTCCTTTCCCGCGCGCGCACCCGGGCAGTCGTCGGTCGACTGGTCGCGCGCCATCGGCCAGCGGTTTCGCGGCACCGAACCGCATTCGAAACCCGGCAACTGGGCCGATTTCCGCTATCCGTTCATCTATGGCCAGGCCGATCCGACCCTGTTCGACGCGGCCAATTGGCGGCTCTGTGCCCTCCAGGCCCTGGGGCGCAAGGATTTCGCCGCGCTGACCACCGATTACAACGACAGCGACGATCCCGAATTGCTGGATTTCATCGCCCGCCAGATCCTGCCCCGCCGCGGCATCCTGGCCGGGCCGGACGAAATCCTGCTGACGCTGGGCGCCCAGAACGCGCTGTGGCTGACCGCCCAGGTGCTGCTGACCCAGCGCCGGACCGCGGCGATCGAGGATCCCTGCTACCCGGCCCTGCGCGGCATCCTGACCCAGGCGCGCTGCCACCTGCACGCGGTCCCGGTGGATCGCGACGGGTTGCCGCCCGAGGCGATCCCCGACGGCACCAACGTGGTGTTCTGCACCCCCAGCCACCAATGCCCGACCACCGCGACCATGCCGATGTCGCGCCGCCATGCCCTGCTGGAACGCGCCGAGGCCGAGGATTTCCTGATCGTCGAGGATGATTACGAATTCGAGATGTCGTTCCTCAAATCCCCCTCGCCGGCGCTGAAATCGCTCGACCGGCACGGGCGGGTGATCTACGTCGGCTCTTTCTCCAAATCGCTGTTTCCGGGCCTGCGCCTGGGCTATCTGGTCGGCCCCGAGCCGTTCATCCGGGAGGCCCGCGCCCTGCGTGCCAGCGTGCTGCGCCACCCGCCGGGCCATATCCAGCGCACCGTCACCTATTTCCTGTCTCTTGGCCATTACGACGCCCTGATCCGCCGCATGGGCCGGGCCTATCACGACCGGCGCCGGATCATGGACCGCGCCCTGCACGATCACGGGCTGACCGTCGCCGGATCGGGCTCCTTCGGCGGCTCGTCCTTCTGGATGCGCGCGCCCGCGGGCGTCGATACGGCCGAGCTGGCCCGCCGCCTGTCCGCCGACAGCGTGCTGATCGAACCGGGCCAGCCGTTCTTTGCCGGCACCGCGCCGCCCGGGCGGTTCTACCGCCTGGCCTATAGTTCGATCTCTGGCCCGCGCATCCCCGACGGGATCGCGCGGATCGCCGCCGCGCTGGAGAACTGGTCCTAGCCGGGCCCGCCAACTGGCCCTAACCTGGACCCCGGCCAGACCTTAGTGTCACCCGGCCGGAACCAAGGGAGAGCACCGATGAAAATGACCACCGAGGAAGCCTTCGTCAAAGTGCTGCAACGGCACGGGATCGAACATGCCTTCGGCATCATCGGCTCGGCCTTCATGCCGATTTCCGACCTGTTCCCGAAGGCCGGCATCACCTTCTGGGACTGCGCCCACGAAGGATCCGGCGGGATGATGGCCGATGGCTATACCCGCGCCACCGGCAAGATGAGCATGATGATCGCCCAGAACGGCCCCGGCATCACCAATTTCGTGACCGCCGTGAAGACCGCCTACTGGAATCACACGCCGCTGCTGCTGGTGACCCCCCAGGCCGCGAACAAGACCCTGGGCCAGGGCGGTTTCCAGGAGGTCGAACAGATGGCCCTGTTCAAGGACATGGTCGCCTACCAGGAAGAGGTTCGCGATCCGTCGCGCGTGGCCGAGGTTCTGAACCGCGTGATCGCGCAGGCCAAGCGCCATTCCGCCCCCGCCCAGATCAACATGCCGCGCGATTTCTGGACCCAGGTGATCGACATCGACCTGCCCGAACTGGTGGAATTCGAACGCCCCTCGGGCGGGGCCGAAGCGATCGCCCATGCCGCCGACCTGTTGTCCGGCGCCAAGTTCCCGGTGATCCTGAACGGCGCCGGCGTGGTGCTGGCCGGGGCGATTCCCGCCTCGATGGATCTGGCCGAACGGCTGAGTGCCCCGGTCTGCGTCGGCTACCAGCACAACGACGCCTTCCCCGGCTCGCATCCGCTGTTCGCCGGCCCGCTGGGCTATAACGGGTCGAAAGCGGGGATGGAGCTGATCGCCAGGGCCGATGTGGTCCTCGCCCTGGGCACCCGGCTCAACCCGTTCTCGACCCTGCCGGGCTATGGCATCGACTATTGGCCCCGGGACGCCAAGATCATCCAGGTCGACATCAACCCCGACCGGATCGGCCTGACCAAGAAGGTCGCCGTGGGCATCGTCGGCGACGCCAGAAAGGTCGCCGACGCGATCCTGAAACAACTGGCCGAGGATGCGGGCAATGCCGGCCGCAAGGACCGCGAGGCCCTGATCGCCGACACCAAGTCGAAATGGGCCCAGCAGCTGTCCAGCATGGATCACGAAGACGACGATCCCGGAACCAGCTGGAACCAGCGCGCCCGCGACGCCAAGCCCGACTGGATGTCCCCCCGCATGGCCTGGCGCGCGATCCAGTCCGCCCTGCCGCGCGAGGCGATCATCAGCTCGGACATCGGCAACAATTGCGCCATCGGCAACGCCTATCCGTCGTTTGACGAGGCCCGAAAATACCTGGCGCCGGGTCTGTTCGGCCCCTGCGGCTATGGCCTGCCCGCGATCGTCGGCGCCAAGATCGGCTGCCCGGACGTGCCCGTGGTCGGCTTTGCCGGCGACGGCGCCTTCGGCATCGCGGTGACCGAACTGACCGCCATCGGCCGCCCGGAATGGCCCGCCATCACCATGGTCGTGTTCCGCAACTACCAATGGGGCGCGGAAAAACGGAATTCCACCCTCTGGTATGACGACAATTTCGTCGGCACCGAACTGGACGAAGGCGTGTCCTATGCCGGCATCGCCCAGGCCTGCGGCCTCAAGGGCGTCCAGGCCCGCACCATGGACGCGCTGACCGAAGCCCTGACCCAGGCGATCGCCGACCAGAAGGCGGGAAAGACCACTCTGATCGAGGCGTTGATCAACCAGGAACTGGGCGAACCCTTCCGCCGCGACGCGATGAAAAAGCCCGTCGAAGTGGCCGGAATCGACCCGGCTGACATGGTTCGGCAAAAAGTGTAATATCGTCATACAATTTTTCCATGACGGTCTTGCCCTGACGCGCAACCTCGTTAGTTTCGACCGCGGTGGAGGAGACAATGCCGAAGGATCAACCGGGTCTCGACATGTCGCCGCCGGTCTCGGACGAGGTCCGCCGGACGACCTGCTACATGTGCGCCTGCCGCTGCGGCATCAATGTGCACATGAAGGCCGGCAAGGTCGCCTATATCGAGGGCAACCGCGACCACCCGGTCAACAAGGGGGTGCTTTGCGCCAAGGGCAGCGCCGGCATCATGCAGGTCAACGCCCCGTCACGGCTGCGCGCGCCCTTGCGGCGCGTCGGCCCCCGCGGCTCGGGCGAATTCGAGGAAATCACCTGGGACGCGGCGCTGGACCTCGCCGTGTCCTGGATCAGGCCGCTGCGCGACAGCGCGCCGGAAAAATTCGCCTTCTTCACCGGCCGCGACCAGTCGCAATCCCTGACCGGGCTTTGGGCCCAGGCCTTCGGCACCCCGAACTACGCCGCCCATGGCGGTTTCTGCTCGGTCAACATGGCGGCGGCCGGCATCTACACGATGGGCGGCGCGTTCTGGGAATTCGGCCAGCCGGATTGGGAACGGACGAAATTGTTCCTGCTGTTCGGCGTGGCCGAGGATCACGACAGCAACCCGATCAAGATGGGGATCGGCCGGCTCAAGGCGCGCGGCGGGCGCATGGTCGGCATCAACCCGATCCGCACCGGCTACAACGCCGTCGCCGACGATTGGTTCGGGATCACGCCGGGCACCGACGGGCTGCTGATCCTGGCGCTGATCCATGAACTGATGCGCGCCGGGCGGATCGATCTGGACTACCTTGCGCGCTTTACCAACGCTCCGATCCTGTTGAATGGCGATCAGAAATCAAACGACCACGGTCTGCCACTGACCGACGACGGCGGCACCCCGCTGGTGATCGACCGCCGCACCGGCCAGCCCGCACCCTGGAACGGCCAGGGGGTAGAGCCGGACCTGACCGGCACGATCCGCCGCGCCGGCATCACCCACCGCACGGTGATGCACGAAATGGCGACCCATTTCATGGACCCCCAATGGTCCGCCGACGCCGCCGAAGGCCCCACCGGCATCCCCGCCGCCCGGATCCGCGCGCTGGCCGCCGACCTGGCCCGCACCGCCTTTGACGAGGCGATCGAAATCGACCAACCCTGGACCGATTTCCGCGGCCACCGGCATCAAAAAATGATCGGCCGCCCGGTCTCGGTCCATGCCATGCGCGGCATCTCGGCCCATTCCAACGGGTTCCAGACCGCCCGCGCCCTGCATGTGCTGCAGATCCTGCTGGGCGCCGTGGAAACCCCCGGCTCCATGCGGTTCAAGCCGCCCTATCCCAAGCCCTGGCACGGCCACCCCAAACCCCATGCCGCCGGCAAGCCCGGACAGCCGCTCGACGGCCCGCATCTGGGCTATCCCGCCGGCCCGGACGACCTGCTGATCAATCCCGACGGCAGCCCCAAACGCCTCGACAAGGCCTATAGCTGGGAGGCCCCCCTGGCCGCCCATGGCCTGATGCACATGGTCATCCCCAACGCCCATGCGGGCGATCCCTACCGGATCGACACGCTGCTGCTGTACATGGCGAACATGGCCTGGAATTCGTCGATGAACACCGACGACACCATCGCCATGCTCACCGAAACCGACGAGAACGGCGATTACGTGATCCCCCGGATCATCTATTCCGATGCCTATGCCAGCGAAACGATCGCCTATGCCGACCTGATCCTGCCCGACACCACCTATCTGGAGCGGCATGATTGCATTTCCCTGCTCGACCGCCCGATCTGCGAGGGCGACCAGGTCGCCGACGCAATCCGCTGGCCCGTGATCCAGCCCGACCGCGACGTGCGCCCCTTCCAGTCGGTCCTGATCGCGCTTGGCGCCCGGCTGGGCCTGCCCGGCTTCGTCACCGAGGACGGCAGCCCGAAATACGCCGATTACGCCGATTACATCACCAACCACGAACGCCGCCCGGGCGTCGGCCCGCTGGCCGGCTGGCGGATGTCCGAAACCGGCCTGACCCAAGGCCGCGGCGCGCCCAATGCCGGCCAGATCGACAGCTACATCGCCAATGGCGGGTTCTGGACCCACGAAATCCCGGCCGAGGCGCAATTCTTCAAACCCTGGAACACAGCCTATCAGGACTTCGCCGTTTCGATGGGGTTCTACGACGCGCCGCAGCCCTACCTGTTCGAGATCTGGTCACCCCCGCTGCGCCGGTTCCAGCTGGCCGCCGAGGGCAAGGGCGACCGGCAACCGCCCGAACACCTGCGCGCCGACCTGGCCCGCGCCATGGCCCCGCTGCCGACCTGGTATGCTCCGCTTTATGGTGCCGAAGACTATCCGGTCCATGCCCTGACGCAGCGGCCCATGGCAATGTACCATTCCTGGGGAAGCCAGAATGCATGGCTACGTCAAATTCACACGTCGAATCTGCTTTACCTGCCGACCGCGATCTGGGACGCGCAGGGCTTTGCCGAAGGCGATTGGGCCCGGCTCACCTCGCCACATGGCGAGATCACCGTGCCGGTCGCCCTGATGGCCGCGCTCAACCCCCACACCGTCTGGACCTGGAACGCCATCGGCAAACGCAAGGGCGCCTGGGCGCTGGATGGCGACGCGCCCGAGGCCACGACCGGCTTCCTGCTCAACCATCTGATCGGGGAATGCCGGCCGGGCACGCAGACCCGGCGCTCCAACTCCGACCCCGTCACCGGCCAGGCCGCCTGGTTCGACCTGCGCGTGCGGATCGAAAAGGCCGACCCGCCCGAGGGCGCGCGCCCCGCCTTCGCCCCGCTCCGCAGCCCCGTCCCCGCGGCGCCGCGGCATCTGCGCTGGAAGGTCGGCCGATGACCCGCACGCTTCTTCTCATCCTGGCCGCGCTGGCCTTCATGGTCGGATCCTTCATCTGGTTCGTCGCCACCTGGGACCGCGCGGCCGAAGCCCCGGTCACGCGCCACGACGCCCCGCAGCCCGCCCCGCTTCCCTGGGTCCGACACATCCCGGGGTCCGGGGCAGAGCCCCGATCCGACGCCAGCCGGGGGCACGCCGCATGACCACACTTCCCGACAAGACCGACAGGAAACTCGGCCTGGTGATCGACCTCGACACCTGCGTCGGCTGTCATGCCTGCGTCGTCGCCTGCAAGGGCTGGAACACCGAAAACTACGGCGCCCCGCTCAGCGACCAGGATCCCTACGGCGCCGATCCCACCGGCACCTTCCTCAACCGGGTCCACAGCTACGAGATCACCGAACCCGACGCCGCCCCGCGTCTGGTGCATTTCCCGAAATCCTGCCTGCATTGCGACGACGCCCCCTGCGTGACCGTCTGCCCGACCGGCGCCAGCTACAAGCGGGTCGAGGACGGTATCGTCCTGGTCAACGAGGCCGATTGCATCGGCTGCGGCCTCTGCGCCTGGGCCTGCCCCTACGGCGCCCGCGAACTGGACGCCGCCGAGGGGGTGATGAAGAAATGCACCCTCTGCGTCGACCGGATCTATAACGAGACCCTGCCCGAAGAAGACCGCGAACCGGCCTGCGTGCGCACCTGCCCCGCCGGCGCCCGGCATTTCGGCGACCTGGCCGATCCCGACAGCGCCGTCAGCCAGCTGGTGGCCGAGCGTGGCGGCTATGACCTCTTGCCCGAACAGGGCACCAAGCCGGTCAACAAATACCTGCCGCCCCGGGCCCGCGATTGCGGCCCCTCGGGCGCGCTGACCCCGGTGGCCGAAGACCCGCGCGGCTTCCTCGGCTGGCTCGACCGGGCGCTGTCGAAACTGCCCGGAGGGTCGTGATGCATCCCGCCCCGTCGATCATCCTGTTCACCACCCTGTCAGGGGCCGGCTTCGGCCTGCTGTTCTGGCTTGGCCTCGACAGCACGCCGCCCACCGGCTGGGTCGCCTTCGCGTTCTTCACCCTGGCCTATCTGCTGGCCGTGGGCGGGCTGATGGCCTCGGTCTTTCACCTCGGCCAGCCCAGGCGCGCGATCAAGGCGTTCCGCGAATGGCGCAGCTCCTGGCTGTCGCGCGAGGCCTGGACCAGCACCGCCACGCTCACCCTGATGGCGCTTTATGGCGCGGGCCTGACCTTCGCCGCGACGCGGATCGGCGCGTTGGGGTTCATCGGCGCCGCGATGGCGCTGCTGACCGTCTTCACCACCGCGATGATCTATGCCCAGATGCGCACCGTGCCGCGCTGGAATACCCCGCTCACGCCGTTGAAATTCCTTGCGATTTCCCTGGCCGGGGGCGCGCTTCTGGCCGCCAAGACCGCCTTTGCCATCCCGCTTCTGCTGCTGGCCGGCGCGCTGCAACTGGCCCATTGGCTGATGGGCGACCGACTGACCGAGACCGGCTCTGCCCTGGTGCCCAACAGCGGCACCCTGCGCGCCTTCGAGCCGCCCCATATCGGCGACAATTACCTCACCCACGAAATGGCCTTCACCGTGGCCCGTCGCCACGCGCTCAAGCTGCGGGTCATCGCGCTGCTGCTGATGGCCCCGTTGCCCGCGCTGCTGCTGGCCCTGCCCGGCGGCCATGTCACCGGCGGGTTCGCCGTGCTGTTCCATATCGCCGGCGTGCTGGCCGCGCGCTGGCTGTTCTTCGCCGAGGCGCAGCATGTCCAGGCCCGCTTCTACGGGACCCATGCGCGCACAGAATCGGTTTGACAGGCCGCACGCCCGGGGCTATCCGATCGCCCGTGGTATGGCGTGGTAGCTCAGCTGGTTAGAGCACAGCACTCATAATGCTGGGGTCGGCGGTTCAAGTCCGCCCCACGCTACCACCACGATCCCCCGCGACCCAATGGCAACAGCCCCGCGCGAAAGCGCGCATGGCCTCTTTCCGACCCACGCGATTTGCCCCACCGTTCCGGTCGACAGGGGGGACGCTGCCATGGGCCTCATCGACGATTTCGCCGAAGTGATCGGCGCCGAGAACGTCGCGACCGGCGCGGCGGCCGACCGTTGGGCCAGCGACTGGACCGGCAAGTATGGCGGCCGTCCGGGCGCGGTGCTGCGCCCCGCCACCACCGAACAGGTCGCCGCCCTGCTGCGCCGGGCCAATACCGCCGGTCATTCGATCACGCCGGTTTCGGGCAATACCGGCCTGGTGGGCGGTGCCCAGGCCGCCGGCGGGCTGATGCTGTCGCTCGACCGGATGAACGCGATCCGCGCCATCAACCCCGCCGCCCGCACCGCCATTGTCGAGGCCGGGGTGATCCTGTCGTCCCTGCACGACGCCGCCGACGCCCATGACCTGTCCTTTCCGATGAGCTTCGGTGCCCGCGGCTCGGCGATGATCGGCGGCATATTGTCGACCAATGCCGGCGGCTCCAACGTGCTGCGCCACGGCAATGCCCGCGCCCTGTGCCTTGGGATCGAGGCGGTGCTGGCCGATGGCCGGGTGCTCAACCTGATGTCGGAACTGCACAAGGACAATTCCGGGCTCGACCTGCGCGACCTGCTGATCGGGGCCGAGGGGCAGCTGGGCGTGATCACCGCCGCGGTGCTGAAACTGGCGCCGAAACCGCGCGCCCATGCCACCGCGATGATCGCCGTGCCGCGGCTTGGCGATGCGCTGGCGCTGCTCAATCGCCTGCAGGATGCCACCGGCGGCGCGGTCGAGGCGTTCGAGCTGATGCCGCGCAACTATATCCAGACCCACCTCGATCGCATCGATGGCGCCCGCCCGCCCTTCGACGCCATGCATGACGTCAACATCCTGGTCGAGATCGCCGCCACCGCCCCGCGCGACGCCACCCCGGCCGAGGACGGCACCCTGCCCGTGGTCGCCCTGCTTCAGGACGAACTGGAACGGATGCTGGAGGCCGACCAGCTGCGCGACGCCGTCATCGCCCGGTCCGAGGCCCAACGGAGCGAGATGTGGGCCCGGCGCGAAGCCGCGGCCGAACTCACCTTCTGGCGCCGCCCGCTGGTCGATACCGATGTCGCCCTGCCGCTGGATCGGGTCGCCGAATTCATCGACCGCGCCAATGCCCGCATGGCCGAACTCGATCCCGAAAGCGACCCGTTCTACGTCGCCCATCTGGGCGACGGCAACGTCCATTACACCGTCTATGTCGGCAGCGACGACATCCAGCACCGCGACCGCGTGACCGAGGCGATCGAGGATATCGTCGCCGATCTCGGCGGGTCCTTCTCGGCCGAACACGGGATCGGTCAGTCGAAACTCGCCACCCTGCGCCGCCGCAAGGACCCGGTCGCCCTGGACGTGATGCGCCAGATCAAGGCCGCGCTCGACCCCAAGGGCATCCTCAACCCGGGCAAGACCCTGCCCTAGGGTGATGACCCCGGGCCGGGCGGCGACCCGGCCTCCCGGGGGACGTTTTTCGGCCAGGATGAAGCCGGGGGGATGACCGGGATGGCGGGCGGGGCGTCTTGGCCCCGCCAGGGGACAAGAGCGGCGCGCGTCAGACCGGGCAATGCGCTTGCTGATAGGAAAACAGCGCCTGGCCAAAGGCCTCCGCCGCCTCGGTCGACCCCAGCCGCACCTGCAGCACGTTCGGCAACGCGACCTCGCCCAGGCGCAGGGCAGCGGCGCTCGGCTCGGGCCCCTCGTAGACCCGCGTGATGCGCGCGGTCACGGCCGGACCGGCCTCCAGGACAGCCTCGGCAAAGGCGTGGAACACGGGCCCGTCCGGATGCACCTCCGGACGGCCCTCCGCGTCCAGCTCCGCGCCCAGGCGAAAGCTCAGCTCGCCGCCCGATGCCAGCACCGCCTCCGCGCCGCCCGCGCCCAGCGTGCCGTCGACCTCCGCCGGCAGCAGCTCGACCAGCCGCTCCGCCGCCGCCGCAACCCGCGCCCGATCCGTATCCAGATCCGCCAGGTAGATCGCATGGCCGGCCTCCTGAGGCAGGATCCGCACCGCTTCCAGCTGATAGAGCGACAGATCGACCCGCAGATCGGCCAGGGCCAGGCCCAGATCGGTCGGCCGCGTCCCATGCAGGCGCAGCAGACAGCCCTCCAGCCCCGATGCCTCGGCGATGACCTCCGGATTGTCCGCCAGGATCAACGCCAGCACCGTTTCGGCCGACGGCGCCCGATCGCGCAGCAGCACGAACCAGGCCGCAACGCCCAGCACCGCGACGCTCGCCACCGCAATCAGCGCGCGCATCAGCCCGCCTTGACCGCCGCGAAAAACCCGGGCCCGGCTTGCGCCAGCAATCGCGCCGCCATCTCGCGGCCCAACGCGGCGCCATCGTCCACCGGGCAGGTCGCATCGTCGGCATACACCTCCGACCCGTCCGGCCGCAGGATCTCTCCGCGCAGACGCAGCGTGCCGCCCTCCAGCTCCGCCAGCCCGCCGATCGGCGTCTCGCAGGATCCGTCCAGCGCCGCCAGAAAGGCCCGTTCCGCCGCCAGCCGGTCGCCGGTCGGGCCGTCATGCAGCGCCTCAAGCAGCGCCGCCGTGGCGCTGTCATCGCTGCGCCGCTCGATCCCGATCGCGCCCTGGGCCACCGCCGGCAGCATCTCTTCCGGGGCGATCGCGACCTTGGGCACGTCGGACATGCCCAGCCGGTTCAGCCCGGCCATCGCCAGGAAGGTCGCCTCGGCCACGCCGTCGGCCAGTTTCTTCAGCCGGGTCTGCACATTGCCGCGAAACTCCACCAGCCGCAGGTCGGCCCGCCGCGCCTTCAGCTGCGCCCGGCGCCGCAGGGACGATGTGCCCACCACCGCCCCTTCGGGCAGTGCGGCCAGTCCGCCATGGCCCAGCGACACGAAGGCATCGCGCACATCCTCGCGCGGCAGGTAGCAATCAAGGCACAACCCGCCGGGCTGCGCCACCGGCATGTCCTTCATCGAATGCACCGCGATGTCGATCCCGCCGGCCAGCAGCTGTTCCTCGATCTCTTTCGTGAACAGCCCCTTGCCGCCCACCTCCTTCAGCGGGCGATCCTTGGCGATCAGCGCCGCATCGTCGCCGCTGGTCTGGATCACCCGGATCTCGAAGGCCGCCTGCGGCAGATCGAAGGCCGCGGCCAGCCGGTCACGGGTTTCATGCGCCTGGGCCAGCGCCAGGGGCGAGCCGCGGGTGCCGATCTTCAACGGGCGGTCGGGGGAGGGAAGCGTCATCGTCATGCCCCCCTGATAGCGGCGCCCCGCGACCCCCACAACACTTGACTTCCGTCGCGTCCCGGGGGACGTCAGGCCATGACCAAGACGATCCTGCGCGCCCTTGCCGGCGAAACCCTTCCGACCCCGCCGATCTGGATGATGCGCCAGGCCGGGCGCTACCTGCCCGAATACCGCGCCACTCGGGCCCAGGCCGGGGATTTCCTGTCGCTGTGCTACAATTCCGACCTCGCCGCCGAGGTTACCTTGCAGCCCATTCGCCGCTACGGGTTCGATGCCGCGATCCTGTTCGCCGACATCCTGTTGCTGCCCCAGGCGCTGGGGGCGGATCTGTGGTTCGTCACCGGCGAAGGGCCGCGCCTGTCGACGATCACCGCCCAGGCGGAATTCGACGCCCTCAAGCCCGCCGACGCGATCCACGATCACCTCGCCCCGGTCTATGAAACCCTCCGCATCCTGTCGCGCGACTTGCCCACCGAAACCACGCTGATCGGCTTCGCCGGCGCCCCCTGGACCGTCGCCACCTACATGATCGCCGGCCGCGGCACCCCCGACCAGGGCCCGGCCCATGCGCTCAAGGCCGAGAACCGCCCCCTGTTCGAGGCGATCCTCGACCGCCTGACCGAGGCGACGATCGACTACCTGTCACAGCAGGTGCAGGCCGGCGCAGAGGTGGTCAAACTGTTCGACAGCTGGGCCGGTTCGCTGCAGGGCGACGACTTCGTGAAATACGCGATCGAACCCGCGACCCGCATCACGTCAGCGCTGAAAGCGCGCCATCCCGGTCTGCCGGTCATCGCCTTCCCCCGTGGCGCGGAGACGCGCTACGAAGGGTTGCATGCGGCGATCGGCGCCGATTGCATCGCGCTCGACGACGGCGTCACCCCGGAATGGGCGGCCGCGCATGTCCAGCCCGGCGGCTGCGTCCAGGGCAATCTGAAATCGTCGCACATGGTCACCGGTGGCGCCGACCTCGTCCGCGAAACCCGTCGCGTCGTGGACGCGCTGAAACACGGCCCGCACATCTTCAACCTCGGCCACGGCATCACCCCCGATGCCGACCCCGAGAACGTGCAGCTGATGATCGACACCGTGCGCGGGGCGTGACCGGGACGGCGGGCGGGGCGTCTTGACGCCCCCCGGGCGTCAACAGCGGCGCCCCCGTCCTGCGCACCGACGTGATCCCGCCGGGCGAAATCCCGTGCGCTCGGCACCTTGACCCTTTCGCGGTACGGATCGGCCCGGGTCGGCGCGGCTTGCGCGCCGTCACACCCATTTCGCCAGCGGCGGCAGGCTCATCAACACCGCGTCCGGGTCGTGCCCGGTGGCCAGCCCGAACTTGGTGCCCCGGTCATAGACCAGGTTGTATTCGGCATAGAGCCCGCGATGCACCAGCTGCGCATCCTTGTCCGCTTCGGTCCAGACCGTGCCGCGGCGCCGCTCCGTCACCGGCAGAAAGGCCGGCAGAAAGGCCCGCCCGATATCCCGGGTCAGCATGAAATCGGCCGACCAGTCCCCGGTGCAGCGATCATCCATGAAGATGCCACCGACGCCGCGCGCCCGCTTGCGATGCGGAATGAAGAAATACCTGTCCGCCCAGGCTTTCAGCGCGTCATACAGCCCCGCGCCATGGGGCTCCACATGGGCCTTCTGGACGGCGTGGAAATGCGCCGTGTCCTCGTCATATTCGAGGCAGGGGTTCAAGTCCGACCCGCCCCCGAACCACCAGCCATGCGGGGTCCAGAACATCCGCGTGTTCATGTGCACCGCCGGGCAATGCGGGTTCTGCATATGCGCGACCAGGCTGATCCCCGACGCCCAGAATCGCGGATCGTCCGTCATTCCCGGCAGGTCCTTGCGCGCCGCCATCGCCGCCACCGCTTCGGGCCCCAGCGTGCCATGTACGGTCGACACATTGACGCCGACCTTTTCGAACACCCGCCCGTCGCGCATCACGCTCATCAGCCCGCCGCCGGCGTCTTCGCCATCAGCGCCGGCGCGTTTCGTCTCGGTCACCTCGAACCGGCCCGCGGGACGATCCGCGAACGGTCCGATTTGCTGCGTGTCCTCAAGGGCTTCGAAGGCCGCCACGATCTCGTCGCGCAGCTGCCGGAACCAGGTGCTGGCCTCGGCCTTTTCGGCCTCCATCCCGTCTGACGCCATCGACGGACCTCCTTGCTATTGCCTATCAGCGCCCTCTACCATTGTTTGCACATTCAGGGCCATGCCCCGTTGCCAACCCCCGCCGAAGGACCCGACCGATGCGCAAACCGTTCCTTGTCCTGCCGCTTCTTGCCCTGCTCGCCGCCTGTGGCACACCGCGCGAACGCTGTGTCGGCGCCGCCAATTCAGAGCTGCGGACCCTCGATCGCCTGATCGCCGTCACCCGCGGCAATCTCGAACGTGGCTATGCCCTGCAAGAGGTCCAGGACGTGCGCGTGATCCGCACCACCTGCACCGGCACCAACGAGGACGACACGACCTTCACCTTCCCCTGCGACGAAACCCAGACCTATACCCGCGACGTGCCGGTCGCGATCGACCTGAACGCCGAACGGGCCAAGCTGCAATCGCTGCAGGACCGCCGCGTCCGGGAAGCCGACCTGGCCGCGACCCGGATCGAGCAATGCATCGCCGCCTATCCGGAATGATCCGCCGCGCCTAATGCGCCGGCGCCGCGACCGGATCCAGCAGGGTGCGGCCGCCATCGACGGTGATCACCTGGCCGGTGACGAAGTTCGACGCATCCGAGGCCAGGTATTGCACCGCGTCCGACACCTCGCCCGGGCCGGCGATCCGGCCCAGCGGGGTATGGCTGATGATGTCGCCCCGATAATCCTCGTGCGCTTTCAGGGCGGCCTTCAGCGAGGCGCTCATCACCGATCCGAAGGACACGGCGTTGACCCGGATCCGGTGCGGCGCCAGCGCCACCGCCATCGACCGGGTCATCTGGTCCAGCGCCGCGCTGGCCACGGAAAAGCCCAGCAATTCCGGCATCGTGCGCACCGCCGCGACCGAGGACAGGTTGACGATCGAGCCTGCCGGCGCCTCGTCGTCGCCGTCCTCTTCGGCCTGCTTGATCATCCGCTTGGCGATCGCCTGTATCAGCCGCAGCGCCGTCATCAGGTTCTGTTCCAGCGCCTCGCTCACCCCGTCGGTCTCGGGGTCCAGGGGGTCCGACACCACCATCTGCCGCGAGGCATTGACCAGGATGTCGACCCGCTCGAAAGCGTCGATGCTCATCGACAGCAGATTGGCGATCGACAGCCGCTTGCGCAGGTCGCAGGCAAAGGTGCGGAACCGGTCGTCCTCCCCGGGCTTGCCCAGTTCCTTCTCCAACCGGGCCTCGTCGATGTCGGCAAAGACGACATTGGCGCCTTCGGCCAGGAAACGCCGCCCGATGGCCAGCCCGACCCCATTGGCCGATCCGGTGATGATGGCGGTCTTGCCGTCGATCGAAAAAGTCATGCGGAACTCCGCTTGTTTCAGGGGACCTTAGACGATGTCACCGCGCCGGACGAGAGGCGTGAAAGATCTTGAACCGGGCGGTCCCGGTCAGCTCTTCGCCGCTGCGGAACCGGGCACGCAGATGCGCCTCGTAGGGCAGTTGGCGGTTGGCCACCAGCCACAGCGACCCCTTGGGTCCCAGCATCCGCGCCGCGGCGTCGATGAAGGCGAGGCCCAACTCGGGCGTGCCGGCGCGACCGGTGTGAAACGGCGGGTTGCAGATCACATGATCGACCGGGCCCTCGGGCGCCCAGCACGTCGCGTCGGCCCAGTGGAACCGGGCCCGGGCATCGGTGACGTTCAGCCGGGCGCATTCCAGCGCCCGCGCCTCGGCCTCGACCAGGTCGATGGTCGTGACCCCGGCCCGGGACAGCGCCGCCAACGCCAGAAACCCCCAGCCCGCGCCCAGGTCGACGACCCGGCCCGGCAGCGCCTCGGGCAGCAATTCCGCCAGCAGGGCCGAGCCGGCATCGACCCCGCCTTCCGAGAACACGCCGGGCAGGGTCAGATGCCCCGCGGGTGTCGGCGCCGGGGATTCGGCCGCCCAATCGGCAAAGCTTTCGGTGGCGCGGAACCAGAACAGCCGGCCATGGGCCTTGCTCAGCCCCTCGACCGGCAGGCGGGCACGCACCGCCTTCATCAGGCTGTCGACCCCGTCGGTCTTTTGCCCGTCGACCACGATCAGCCCGCCCGGCACCAGCGCCGCCGCCTGCGCGATCAGCGCCTTGGCAAAGTCCTTGGACCGCGGCACGCAGACCAGCGCCGAATTGGCGCCTGCCGGCGGCTCGCGCTCCACCGCATAGCCGCGGCCCTGCCAGGCGGCCGCATCGGGGGCAAAGCCCTGCACGATGTGCACCGCTTCCCGGGGCAGCGGCGCCAGGTCGACCCCGGCACCGGGGCGGAACACGGCGATGTCCCCCTCGGGCAGGGTCAGCGCGCCGTCATCGATCGCGGTGGCAAGGCGGGACAGGGCGGCCATGAGCAGACGCGCGCGGGCGCCCTATTCCTTTTCCATGGTGCATTGCAGCGGATGCTGGTGCCGCTGGGCGAAATCCATGACCAGCGCCACCTTGGTTTCGGCGATCTCGTGGCTGAAGACGCCGACCACGGCCAGCCCCTTCTGGTGCACGGTCAGCATCAGCTCGAACGCCTGGGCGTGGTTCATGCCAAAGAACCGCTCCAGCACCAGGACGACGAATTCCATCGGCGTGTAATCGTCGTTCAGCAGCAGCACCTTGTACATCGGCGGCCGCTTGGTCCTGGGGCGCGTCGCGGTCTTGACGCCGACATCGCTGTCATCGTCGCTGTCCGCCAACCTCCAGGGAGTCGTGGCCATCCGGTCTGTCCGTATGTTCGGGCTGCGTTGCATCAATGGCGTAATATAGGAAGATGAAGAATGATGAAAAGGGCAAGCTGATGGTCAAAGACTGGACAGTCGGTTTCGATGCCGATGACACGCTGTGGCACAACGAACGGTTCTTTCGCCTGACCCAACAGCATTTCGCCGACCTGCTGCGCGATCATTGCGACCCGGACACCTTGCACCGGCGGCTTCTCGAGGCCGAGCGGCGCAACCTTGGCGCCTATGGATTCGGCATCAAGGGATTCGTCCTGTCGATGATCGAGACCGCGATCGAGGTCAGCGACGCACAGGTGCCCGCCAGCGTCATCGCCCGGCTGCTGCGGGCCGGGCAGGACATGCTGGCCCATCCGATCGAACTGCTGCCCCATGCCCGAGAGGCCGTCGCGGCGCTTGCCCCGGTGGCCGAGCTTGTGCTGATCACCAAGGGCGACCTGCTGGACCAGGAACGCAAGCTCGCCCAATCGGGACTGGGCGAGATGTTCGACGCGGTCGAGATCGTCAGCGACAAGACCCGCGACACCTATAGCCGCATCTTCGCCCGCCACGACACCGCGCATCAGATGATGGTCGGCAATTCGCTGCGTTCGGACGTGATCCCGGCGATCGAAGCCGGGGCCTGGGGCGTTCACGTGCCCCATGACCTGACCTGGGACTACGAACAGGCCGACGCCCCCGTGACCCATCGCCATTTCCGGCGCCTCGACAGCCTGGCCGAGCTGCCTGGCCTGGTCACCGCCCTGGCCTGAGCGCCGCCACTTTCCCGCCACAATCATCCATCTGGACGCCAGAGCACGGGCGCCCCCCATATCTGGGTTGCATGGTCCCCACGATTTCGCTGCCCTTGTGAAATTCCCTGTTTTCGCAAGGCGGTCACTCATGTTAGCGTGATCGCATAAACAGGTGCCGCGAAAAAACAATTGGCACCGATGAGGCAGTAAAAGGGCAGTGACGTGAAACGTCGTATGGCACACCCCGTATTCTCGGGGCTCTTTCTTTTTGGATTCCTGCTGCTTGCCGCGCTGACGCCGATCGCGGGCCGAACGGCGCCCTATGCGGCGATGGTGATGGATGCCCGCACCGGAGAGGTGCTGCATTCTCGCAATGCCGACACCCCGCTGCATCCGGCCTCGTTGACCAAGATGATGACGCTCTACATTGCCTTCCAGGCGGTCGAACGCGGCGAAATCGGCCTCGATACCATGGTCACGATCACACCGCATGCGGCGAACGAACCGCCCTCCAAGATCGGTCTGCAGCCCGGCCAGACGATCCGCTTCCGCTACCTGCTGCGCGCCGCCGCGATCAAGTCGGCCAACGACGCCGCCACCGCCATCGGCATCGCCCTGGAAGGCAACGAGGCCGCCTTCGCCCGCCGCATGACCGCCACGGCCCAGGCCATGGGGATGTCGCGCACCCGGTTTCTGAACGCCCATGGCCTGACCGAGGCGGGCCACCAGTCGACCGCCCGCGACATGACGATCCTGGGGCGCCACCTGATCTACGATTTCCCGCAATATTACAACCTGTTCTCACGCCGGACGGCCGATGCGGGCATCACCACCGTGGCCAATACCAATCGTCTGTTCCTGAACGGCTATGCCGGCGCCGACGGGATCAAGACGGGCTATACCCGGGCTGCGGGCTTCAACCTGACCGCCTCGGCCCGGCGCGGTCAGGAACGGATCATCGCCACGGTCTTTGGCATGTCGTCTTCGCCGGCACGCGCCGACCGGATAGTCGAGCTGATGAACATGGGGTTCGCCCGGGCGCCCAACACCGCGCGGATCGATCCGCCGACCCCGCCCGCCTTCGTCTCCAGCGCCCCGGCCGACCCGGCGGCGCCGGGCTCGACCGGCAAGACGATCCGGGTGAACGGGCTTGTGACCCGGTCCTTGCGGCCCCAGGCCCGGCCGGTCGACGACCCGGCGCCCGAAGTCCTGCTGGTCGATGCAGACATGATCGACGATGTCGTCACCGAGGTGCTGGCCGCCGCGACCCAGACGACCGAGGCGCCCCTTGCCCCCGCCGCGACCGTCAGCCCCCCACCGGTCCGGCCGACCGATCTGATCCTCGCCTCGACCGAGGCAGAGCCGGCGGCACAAGGATCGGCCGATGTCGAAGCCGCCGTCACCGAGGTCACCACCGCCCAGGTCCAGGTCACGCCGCCGGCCGAGCCGGACGTCGTGACCCGCCTGTCGACCTCGGGCGGGCGGCATTGGGGCATCAGTATCGGCCGCTACCCGTCGCAATACCAGGCCGAACGGGTGCTGCTGCAAGTCGCGCTGAACGAGATGAGCACGCTGGACGGGTCGCTCCGTCGCGTGAACCAGTCGCCTCAGGGGTTCGATGCGAATTTCATGGGGCTGACGCGCGAAACCGCCGAACTGGCCTGCGCCCGGCTGCAGGCACGCGGCACCACCTGCTTCATGATCGGCCCGTCCTGACCTGACCGGCGGCGCCGGCAACGACCCGATCCCGGATCAGGCTTTGCGCAGGAAGGCCGCTTCGAGCAATTGCCGCGTATAGTCGTTTTGCGGCGCGTCGAAGATCTGGTCGGCGCTGCCGGCCTCGATCACGTCGCCCTGTTTCATCACGATCACCTTGTGGCTCAGCGCGCGCACCACCTTCAGGTCGTGGCTGATGAACAGATAGGCCAGGCCGTGCCGCCGCTGCAGATCGCGCAGCAATTGCACGATCGACACCTGCACCGTCATGTCCAGCGCCGATGTCGGCTCGTCCAGCACCACCAGCTTGGGCTGCAGCACCATCGCCCGGGCCACGGCGATCCGCTGGCGCTGTCCGCCGGAAAACTCGTGCGGATAGCGGAACCGCGCGGCGGGGTCGAGGCCGACCTCCTCCATGATGTCGCAGACCACCCGATCCTGATCGGCACCCTCCGACAGGCCATGGATCGACAGCCCCTCGGCGATGATCTCGGACACGTTCATCCGCGGCGACAGGGACCCGTAGGGGTCCTGGAACACGATCTGCAAGTCGCCGCGCAGCGGGCGCAACTGCTTTTCCGCCAGCCCCTGCAGGTCGCGCCCCAGAAAGGCGATCCGCCCCTCGGACGCGATCAGCCGCATGATCGCCAGCGCCAGCGTCGTCTTGCCCGAACCGCTTTCCCCGACGATCCCCAGCGTCTCTCCGGCGCGGACGCTGACGCTGGCCTCGTTGACCGCCTTGACGTAGCCCACGGTGCGCCGCAGCAGCCCGCGCTGGATCGGAAACCAGATCTTCAGCTTCTCGGTCTCGACCACCACCGGCGCATCGGCGGGCACCGGGTTCGGTCGGCCGGTGCTTTCCGCGGCCAGCAGCTTTTGCGTATAGGGATGCTTGGGCGCGGCGAACAGCGCCTCGGTCGGGCCCTGTTCGACGATCTCGCCATCCTTCATCACGCAGACCCGGTCGGCGAACCGCCGCACGATGCCCAGGTCATGGGTGATGAACAGCAACGACATGTTCATGTCGCGCTTGAGATCGGCCAGCAGTTCCAGGATCTGCGCCTGGATCGTCACGTCCAGCGCCGTGGTCGGTTCATCGGCGATCAGCAGGTCCGGCCCGTTGGCCAGGGCCATGGCGATCATCACCCGCTGGCGCTGCCCGCCGGACAGCTGGTGCGGATAGGCCCCCAGCCGGCTTTCCGCGTCGCGGATGCCGACCCGTTCCATCAATTCGACGACCCGCTTGCGCACCGCGTCGCCGCGCAGCCCCTGGTGCAGTTCGATCGATTCCCGCAGCTGCTTTTCCAGCGTGTGCAGCGGGTTGAGCGAGGTCATCGGCTCCTGGAAGATGAAGCTGACCTCGTTTCCGCGCACCCGGCGCAACTCGGCCTCGGGGGCGCCGATCATCTCGCGCCCCTCGTAGCGCACCGACCCCTCGACATGGGCCGAATCTCCCAGCAGGTCGACCACCGACAGCGCCGTCACCGACTTGCCCGACCCGCTTTCGCCGACCAGGGCCACGGTCTCTCCGCGGTCGATCCGGAAACTCACCCCGCGCACCGCCCGGGTCGTCGCCCCGTCCTGCCGGAATTCGACGGACAGGTCGCGGACATCCAGAACCGCGCTCATGAAAAGGTCTTTCGCGGGTCGAAGGCGTCCCGCACCCCTTCGAAGACGAAGACCAGCAGCGACAGCATCAGCGCAAAGGTGAAAAAGGCGGTGAACCCCAGCCAGGGGGCCTGCAGGTTCTCTTTCGCCTGTCGGGTCATCTCGCCCAGCGACGGCGCCTTGGACGGCAGCCCGAAGCCCAGGAAATCGAGCGAGGCCAGGGTCGCGATATGGCCGGTGATGATGAACGGCAGCAGCGTCAGCGTCGCCACCATGGCGTTGGGCAGCATGTGGCGGAACATGATCGTCCGGTTGCTGACGCCCAGCGCCCTGGCCGCGCGGACATATTCGAAGTTCCGCGCCCGCAGGAATTCCGCCCGCACCACGCCGACCAGGGCCGGCCAGCCGAACAGGATGGTCAGGCCGACGATCAGCCAGAAACTTCGCCCCAGGATCGCGAACAGGATGATGATGACGTAAAGCGACGGGGTCGAGGACCAGATCTCGATGATCCGTTGAAAGATCAGGTCGATCCAGCCGCCGAAATAGCCCTGGATCGCCCCGGCGATGATCCCCACGACAGAGGCCACCGTGGTCACCACCAGGGTGAACAGGACCGAGATCTGGAACCCGTAGATCACCCGCGCGGCGACGTCGCGCTTGGTGTCGTCGGTGCCCAGAAGGTTGCTGCCCCGCAACCCTTCGGGCAATCGGCCGAACCGCCAGTCCGCCGCCGCGCTCCATTCCGCGCGCGGCAGGGGGGCGCCTTCGGCATCCACCGCCCAATGGCCATAGACATTCGGCGGCCCCGGCGCTTCGCCCGGCATGTCGACGATGGTGTTGTAGGCATAGGGGATCGGCGGCCAAAGCGCCCAGCCCTTGTGAAAGTCCGGATCGTCGAGCGTGCCGTCCCGGGCCGCGGCGATCAGGTCTTCGGGCGTGTCGAAACAGCCGTCCAACCCGCCGGTGACGATCAGGCAGCTCATCTCGACATCCTGGTACTTCGGGATCGGCAGCGCGCCGCCGAAGTCGCGTTCGGAATAGAAGGTAAAGATCGGCATCCGCAACTCGCCGCGAAAGCTGACGATGATCGGCTTGTCATTGGCCAGGAACGGGGCGCACAGGCTGAGCCCGAACAGGAACAGAAAGATCCACAGCGACCAGAAGGCCCTGCGGTTGCTGCAAAAATTGCGCCAGCGCCGCTGGCCCAGCGGCGACAGCCGTAGCGGGCCGCGCCGGACCGGGGCGGCCGGGGCCCCCGGTGCGGGCCGGATCGCGGGGTCTGTGTCCTGCACCATTCTATCGTCTCTCGAAGTCGATCCGCGGATCGATCAGCACATAGGTCAGATCGGTGATGATCCCGATCACCAGGCCGATCAGCGAAAAGGTGAACAGCGTGCCGAACATGATCGGGTAGTCGCGTTGCAGCGTCGCCTCGAACCCGAGCCGCCCCAGCCCGTCAAGCGAGAACAGCGTCTCGATGATCAGGCTGCCGCCGAAGAAGATGCCGATGAACAGCGACGGGAAGCCGGCGATCACGATCAGCATCGCATTGCGGAAGACATGGCCATACAGCACCCGCCGTTCGGTCAGGCCCTTGGCCTTGGCGGTCATCACGTATTGCTTCTTGATCTCGTCCAGAAAGCTGTTCTTGGTCAGCAGGGTCAGCGTCGCGAAACCGGCAATGGACGAGGCCAGCACCGGCAGCGCCACGTGCCAGAAGTAATCGCCGATCCGTCCGAACAGCGTCACCGGCACATCCCCCGCCGCGACCCCCGGCGGCACCGCGCCCACCAGGTTGGCCGACGACAGGCAGGCGATGATCAGGATCGCCAGGGCGAAACCGGGCACGGCCGCCAGCAACAGGCGCAGGAACCGCGGCAGCTTGGTCCGCGGCAGCCCGACCAGGTCGGTCCGGCCCAGCCTGCGGGCCGATGTCAGCAGGCCCAGCAGCGGCGGCAGAAGCACCAGCCACAGGTGCTGACGCCCGCTGCCCAGCAGATCGCCGGTCAGCACCGCGATCGATCCGCCGGCGACGACCAGCGCGCCCAGCCCGGCCAGCGCGAAACCCCGCGGCCCGCCGCGCGCCTCGGCCGCCAGTCCGGCGATCAGCGCCGCCCCCAGCGCCGCCGCGACATAGGGCAGATACAGGCCGTATCGCCCCAGCCAGCTCAGCTCGGTCCAGTCGTTCGAGGTCAGCCCGCGCAGCGGGAACCAGTCCAGGTAGCTGCCCCCGGCAAAGACCACGACCAGCAGCACCGCGAACAGGAAGCCCGGGATCGCATAGCCGACGATGATCGCGCCCGAGGTCCAGGTGTCGAACCTGGTGCCGTCCCGCACCGCCTTGCGAATCCCCAGCGGGATCGACACCAGATAGGCGATCAGCGTCGACCACAGCCCGAGCGAGATCGAGACCGGGATCGTCTCGATCACCAGCGTGACCACCTCCTTGGACTGAAAGTAGCTCTCTCCGAAATCGAAGCGGATGTAATCCCACATCATCAGCACGAAACGTTCGAACAGCGGGATCGGCACCGCCGCGCATTCCTCGGCCCGCAGATCCGGTTCCCCGGTGAACCCGGCCTCGCAGACGATGCGGGCGAACTTGAACTCGACCTGCAACTCGTCGATGAAATCCTGCGGCAGGCCGGTGCGGCCGGCATAGCTGTCGCTCTCGGTGTCCCGGGCCAGTTCGGACGCGCCGCCGGCGATCTGTTCGAACACGTCGCCGCCGCCCTCGATCCGGGCGATGATCTGTTCCACCGGGCCGCCGGGAACGAACTGGATCAGCGCGAAGTTGATGATCATGATCCCCAGCAGGGTCGGGATCACCAACAGCAGGCGCCGCAGGATATATGCGCCCATTGCGGCGCCCTACAACGCGCCGGCGGCGCGCAATTCGGCGGCGCGGTCGGCGTCGAACCACCAGAAGGACAGCACGCCAAGGTCGAAGGGCGGCAGGGTTTCGGGGTAGCGATACATGTCGTAATAGGCGACCGTGTGCCGGTCCTTGTACCATTGCGGCACCCAGAACCCTTCGGCCCGCAGCACCCGGTCCAGGGCATGGACGGCGGTGGTCAGCTCGTCCAGGGTTTCGGCCTGGGCGACGGCGGGCAGCAGGCGGTCCACCGCTTCCGATTGCAGCGCCATCAGGTTGCGGGAACTGTCTTCGGCGGTGCGGCTGGCGAACCATTGTTCCAGGTCGACACCGGGTTCGAACCCCATGGAAAAGCTCTGGTTGACGATGTCGAAATCCACCGGCGGACGCCGCCGGGCGGTGTATTGCGCAGGGTCCACCCGCTCCAGCTCGGCATCGACGCCGAGGCGCTGCAGGTTCTCGACATAGGGGTTGATGATCCGGTCGAAGGCCGGGCTGCGTTCCAGGAAGGTCACGCTCAGCACCGTGCCTTCGGCATTGCGCAGCTTGCCGTCCGGTGCCTGCGCCCGCGGCAGGCCCAGCAGCACGATGCAGGCCGCCCCGGCGGCGACACCAACGCCGAGCGCGGCATAGCCCGCACCGCCGGCGCCCTTGGACCGCAGGCCCCAGACCCCGCCCAGCACCAGCACCGCGCCCAGCCCCCAGGCCAGGATCGGCGGCAGACGCGGCGGCAGCGGCGGCGGCAGCGCCTCGACCCAGCCGGCCTCGGCCAGAAGCTCCAGCGCCCGGGCATAGACCTCGCGCCCGGGGGTATTGGTGTCGGCCGAATTGACCGGCGCCATCACCGGCTCGGCGGTCAGGATCGACGCGTCCAGCAGCCCGTCGTCGACCAGCGGCTGCAACAGCGCCGCCTCGGCCTCGGTCGGAACGCCGGTCGCCTCCAGCGGCGAGTTTTCCCAGAACGAATTGACCCGTTCGTAAAGCCCGTAGAACAGCGTCTGGTTCGACCATTCGAAGTTGAACATCAACCGGATCGCCTCGCGCAGGCGGGGGTCCTGGAATTTCGGATCACGCAGGTTGAAGACGAAGGATTGGGCCAGCCCGATGTTCCCGTCCGGCAGTTCCTCTTTGCGGACCCAGCCGTTGTCGATGCCGGGGAAGTCGTAGGAGGTCGCCCATTCCTTCGAACTGTTCTCGATCCGGAAGGTGTATTCGCCCGCCTTGAACGCCTCCAGCGCGGCCGCCGCATCGGCGAAATACTCGACCCGGACCCGGTCGAAATTGTGCCGGCCGATATTGAACGGATGCTCTGCACCCCAGAAATTCGGATTGCGGCCATAGACGATGTTGCGGTTGGATTCGTAGCTGTCCAGCACATAGGGGCCGGTGCCCAGAAACGGCACATCCGTCGCCTCGTCCAGCCGTGCGTCGGTTTCCTCGAACCAGGCCCTGGAAAAGACCGGGGTGCCGCCGGCGAAGGTGATCACCTCGCGCCGCGGCGCGTTTTCGGTGAAGGTGAACCGGATGCGATGCGGGCCCAGGACCTCGACCTCGTCCAGGAAGGCGGCGAAGACGTCGCGGTATTCGACGATCCCCTGTTCCAGGAACAGGTTGAAGCTGAAGGCCACATCCTCGGCGGTCATCGGGGTGCCGTCGGCGAAGGTCACGTCGTCGCGCAGGTTGAAGATCACCCAGTCCCGGTTTTCGGGATATTCGATCGTGGTGCACAGGTAGCAATAGGCGCCATAGGCGTCATCCGCCGTGCTGACCAGGATCGACTCGTACATGATCGTCGTGTTGGCGCCCGGCACGCCCTGGCGGGTGTAGATGTTGAAACTGTCGAACGTCCCCTGGGACCACAGGCTGATCTCGCCACCCTTGGGGGCATCGGGATTGACATAGTCCAGATGGGCCATGTCCGGCCCATAGCGCAATTCGCCGAAATTGCTGACGCCGTGGCTGATCGTGACCGCGTCGCCAGAGGGGTCGGCGGTGGGCTCGGCGGTCGTCTGCGCCTCCAGCCCGACGGCCAACGCCAGCGCCAGGATCGGCGCGGTCAGCCAGGTCCGCGGATCGGCGCCGCTGCGGCGCAGGGTTCGGGCAAGAGCATGCTGCATCGTCGGCCTCGTTGTTTTCCGGGCTTGTCCCTGTCGGACACAGGCTAAGGTGCGCGCCCGAACAATCAAGTTGAGAATGCGTGAACAGCCCCGGATTCCATGTCCCGGATACGAAAAGGGCCGCCCCCCCGGCGGCCCCGCGATCGGTCCTTGCGGCGCTCAGTCGTCCAGGCTGTCGAGCCAGGCGATCAGGTCGGCCCGATCCTCGAGGCTGCGCATGCCGTTGTAGCCCATGGTCGTGCCGGGCGCAAAGCCGCGCGGGTTTTCCAGGAACGCATTCAGGTTATCGGGCGTCCAGACATCGGCCACCGCGACCAGCGACCCGGAATAGCCGAACCCGTCGACCGAACCGACCGCCCGCCCGACGATGCCGTACAGGTGCGGGCCGGTCTTGTTTTCGCCATCCGCGACCGCATGGCAGGACACGCAATTGCGCCACTGGCCTTCGCCGGCGGCAGGGTCGGCGGCGGCGAACACCTCTTCGAAGGTCGGGCCTTCGTCGACTGCCTCGGCTTCGCCGGAGCCGTCGCCGGTGTCGATGACATAGGCCTGGTGGACCTCGTCCCCGTGCCCGCCGCCGGAATGATAGATCGACTCTGCGGCCCAGCCGCCCAGAAGAAAGACCAGCAGCGTTCCGCAAAGGCCGCCAACGATCTTGGTCAGGGTCATTGTGTCGAACATGTCGCGTTCCATCCGGTTCCGTTTCGGACGCCATGTATCCGCTTCAAGTGGGCTTGTTCAAGGTATACTTGCGCGACGAAATGACCTTGTTGGCTGCAGGGGGGGTCAGATGCCGGGAAAGATCGCATTCCAGGGGGAATTGGGCGCCTATGGCCACCAGGCCTGCCGCGCGGCGCGGCCCGACCTGGAGGCCCTGCCCTGCGCCACTTTCGAGGACGCGATCGAGGCGGTGCGCCGCGGCGATGCCGATCTGGGCATGATCGCGGTCGAAAATTCGACCTATGGCCGGGTCGGTGATGTGCATACCCTGCTGCCCGAAAGCGGGCTGCATATCGTCGACGAGGCCTTCGTGCGGGTCCATGTCAACCTGCTGGGCCTGTCCGGCGCCCGGTTGGACCAGATCACCACCGCCCATGGCCACCCGGTGATCCTGCCGCAATGCCGCGGCTTCCTGCGCGGCAACAGCATCGCCACACGGGCCAGTTCCGACAATGCCCGCGCCGCCCGCGAAGTGGCCGAAGGCGGCGATCCGACCCAGGCCGCTCTGGCCTCGGAACTGGCGGCCGAGATCTATGGCCTCGACATCCTGGCCCGCCATATCGAGGACCACGACCGCAACACCACGCGTTTCTTCATCATGGCGCGCGACCCGGATTTCCGCCGCCGCGGCGACCATGGCATGGTCACCAGCTTCGTCTTCCGGGTCCGCAACATCCCCGCCGCGCTCTACAAGGCGATGGGCGGCTTCGCGACCAATGGCGTCAACATGACCAAGCTGGAAAGCTACATGGTCGGCGGCGCCTTCACCGCGACCCAGTTCTTCGCCGAGATCGAGGGCCACCCCGACGACCGCAACGTGCAGCTGGCGATGGACGAGCTCGATTATTTCACCGATTACCTGCGGCTGATGGGCGTCTACCCGGCCGCCCGGCTGCGCCACGCCGAACGCTAGGGGCCGGTCCGGGCAGGCCAGGCACCGGGGAAGGTTTCAGTCGGAACGCCGCCATGCGCAGCGCGTGCTGTTGAGGACGGCTCTGCGGGACGACGCGGACATGGTGCCGAGACGGGCATCGACGGGCCGCGGCGTGGCGATCCACTGGTGGAGCGACGCGCTTCATGGCGCCCATTTGCCTGCAACGACAGAGCGTTGCGCTGCCTTCGATGTAGCGACATGCCGGGGGGCGGCCCGGCGATGCCCGGCGGCCGGCGGCATTGATCCCGCGCAGGCGCTCGGTCCGAACGTCCGCCAAGAGCTCGGACCGGGCATCCGCTGCTCACCCCTCGAATGGCAGCTCTGCGCGGTGCACCATCCCGCCTCAGGCGGCGCCGTCGCGGTACTTGCGTTCCAGGTCCTCGGAAAAACCCGCCAGCGCCTTGCCCAACCGCCCCTCGACCCGGCCCTTGCCCAGCCGCATCGATTGCAGCAGAAGACGGGCCGCGAGCGTCTTGGCCTCGGTCGTCACGGTCAGGGACAGCCGGGTCCGCGCCGGTGACAGCGGCACCAGTTCGATCTCCATCGCGCCCTTGATCTGATCGCCCTCGAAGCCGATCGTCATCCCGTTCGGCGGCTCCAGCCGGTCCAGCACCGCCCTGACGCAGCGCCCCTTGCCGCGGAACCGGAACCGGACCTCCCAGCCGGAGCCCACGACCGGCGGCATCGCCAGATCCACCCGCGTCACATCGGCGCCGCGCCGCATCAGCATCCGCTCGAAGGACGCGAAATCCGACACCCGGGCGAACACGTGGTCCGCCGGGGCCTCGATATCCTCATGAGCACTGGTCTTCATCGGGTCCCTCTTGCCTCGTTCTTCGCACTGTCACCTCAGCGCAGCCGGTCCGCAAGCCAATTCACGATCAGAAAATGGGCGATCGCCCCCTCCCGCGCCGGTCGCATCTGCGGATGATCTCCGGCCAGAACCGTGCACATTTCCTCGCGCCCGACCCAGTGGGCATCCTCCAGTTCGACCGGGTCGAGCGTGATGTCGCGCCCCAGCGCCTCTCCCCGGCAGCCGAACATCAGCGACGACGGGAACACCCAGGGCTGGCTGGCCAGGTATCCGACCCGGCCGACCGGCACGCCGGCCTCTTCGAACACCTCGCGGCGCACCGCGGCCTCCATCGTCTCGCCCGGTTCCATGAACCCGGCCAGCAGCGAATACATGCCCTCGGGCCAGCCCGGAGACCGGCCCACCAGCACATCGTTGCCATGGGTGATCAACATGATCACCACCGGGTCGGTGCGCGGGAAATGCGCCGCCCCGCAGGCGTCGCACAGCCGTTGCCAGCCGCCCTGCGTTGCCTGCGACGGCGCCCCGCACCGGGCGCAAAACCCGTGGCTGTCATGCCAGGCCCGCACGCCGCGCGCCATCGCCGCAAGCTCGGCCTCGCGCGCGGGAAGGCGGGCCATGACCGCGCGCAGCTCGGCGAAATGGGTGCCTTCGGGCGCGTCGGGATGCAGCTGGATCGTCGGATCCAGAAAGGCGCCCATCGCCGCGCTGTCCAGTCCCACCGGCACCCAGTCCGACAGGTCTGCGGCGAACCGCGCCGTGCCATCCTCGTCCAGGCCCAGGAACAGCGGCGCCCCCGGCGCATCACGCAGGATCGGATGATCCGGCCCGACCCAGGCCAGCCCCTCGCCATCGGCCCGCATCAGCGGCTTGAGCCGCCACAGCACCATGAACCGGGCGGCATCGTCACGGGCAAGCGCGCCCAGCGCCTGCAGATCGGCGCGCAGATGCGCCGCCCGGTCGAACCCCGACCCTCCGAATGTGACCTGCTCTGCGTGCTTCATGCCACAGCACTTTCCACGCCTGATGCCGAAAGACAATCGGGATGGACAGGGCTTGGTGAAACGGTTAACCGTGATCCCGTTTTGGAAGAGTTCTCATTCTGACCTTGCAACCAAGGCGTGTTACTTGCTGGAACATGACGCCCGCAAACCGGCGGTGGAGGCACACCAGGCCCATCTGAGATTGCTGCAGACCACGGATATGCACGTGAACCTGTTGCCTTACGACTACTATGTCGACGCCCCGACACCGCGCTTCGGACTTGCCCGAACGGCAAGTCTGGTGCGCCGGCATCGCGCCGCGGCGCGCAATTCGTTGTTGTTCGACAATGGTGACTTTCTGCAGGGCACACCGCTTTCCGACATGATCGCCGAACAGCACGCCCGCGGCGAAGCCGGCCTGCACCCGGCGATCGCGGCGATGAACGCGCTGGGATATGACGCCGGGACCTTGGGGAACCACGAATTCAACTACGGGGTCGACTTTCTGGAACATGCGCTTCGGGGGGCGGCGTTTCCCGTGGTCTCGGCCAATATCACCGACCGCCGGCACGGCGATGACCGGCACCTGGTCGCGCCCTGGGTGATCCTCGAACGCGACCTGAGCCTGGCCGGCGGCGCCCGAGCGCCGATCCGGATCGGCGTGATCGGCTTTGCCCCGCCGCAGATCGAGGTCTGGGACGCCATCGCCCTGCGCGGACAGGTCGCCACCGGCGATATCCTCGCCGCTGCCCGGGACCAGGTGCCGCAGCTGCGCGCCGCCGGCGCCGATATCGTCATTGCCCTCAGCCATTCCGGGATCGGCGACGAAACTGCGCAGGACCGGATGGAGAATGCCAGCGTTCCTCTGGCCGGGATCGACGGGATCGACGTGATCCTGGCCGGCCACATGCACAAATGCTTTCCCGGCCCGGATTTCGACGCGACCGACCTGGTCGACCCCGCCCTGGGCACGCTGCACGGCAAACCCGCGGTGATGGCCGGGTTTCACGGCTCCCACCTTGGTGTGATCGACCTTGTCGTCGAACCCGACGGGTCGGGATGGCGGATCGCGCGCCACGCCTCCTCGCTCGAGGCGATCTGCGAACCCGAGACGATGCGCCCGGCCGGCCGCCGGGCCCGGGTGCTGTCGGATGCCGGCGTGATCGCCGCGGTCGGCGATGCCCATGACCAGACCCTCGACCATGTCCGCCGCGAGGTCGGCCGCACCACCGGCCCGCTGCAAAGCTACTTCGCCCGCGTCGCCAACGATGGCACCGTGCAACTGGTTGCCGATGCACAGCGCCTGGCTGCCCAGACGCTGATCGACGGCACCGCCTGGGCGGATCTGCCGCTTTTGTCCGCCGCCGCACCGTTCAAGGCCGGCGGCCAGGGCGGCCCCGAGAATTACGTCGATATCCCGGCCGGGCCGCTGGCGATCCGCCATGCCGCCGATCTGTATCTCTTTCCCAACCTGCTGGCCCTGATCGAAGTCAACGGCGCGCAACTGGCCGACTGGCTGGAACGCAGCGCCAGCGCCTTTCACCGCGTGGTGCCGCAACGCGCCCGGCAGGCGCTGATCGACATGGCCTTTCCGGCCTATTGCTTCGACGTGATCGACGGCGTGACCTACGATTTCGACCTGTCCGCACCGGCCCGTTTCACGATCGGAGGGCGTGTCGCCGCGCCCGCGGCGACGCGGGTTCGCAACCTGTGCCACGAGGGCCGGCCGGTCGCCCCGGACGACCGCTTCGTCGTCGTCACCAACAGCTACCGCATCGGTGGCGGCTGCAATTTCCCGATCGCGCGCGACACGGCACGGATCATGACGACCACGGTCCCGGTCCGCGACACCCTGATCGACCATTTCCGAGAGAACCCGGCCCTGATCCCCTATCGCCGCGACACCTGGGGGATCTGCCCGGTCCCCGGCGCCAGCGCCGAATTCCGCACCGGCCCCGGCGCGCTGCACCATGTGAACGGCGTGCGCGACCGCCGCCTGACCGTGCTGGGCGAGGATGACGAGGGCTGGACCCGCATGGTGCTCGACCTCGACCCGTGACTTGCGTCGGCGCGCGCCCGCGCCTATATGCGGCACCGAGAGGTTGGCGCGGGCAGGCACCTCGCCAACCCGGTCAGGTCCGGAAGGAAGCAGCCGCAACGAGCCCCGCCTGGGTCGCTGTCCAGCCTCTCACCCCGCGCAATGCCGCGATCACGGAAACCGCCCGCCCCCCCGGGCCCGCATGCGAAGGAGGCACGACCATGACCTGTTCGACCCTCCCCGCGGGGCGTTCCTGACCCGTCACCTCCCCGCGACCCGTGACCGTCGCCCCACCGGGCGGCACCCGATCCACGCGTGCCCGGAGCGTTGCCCGTGACCGACATGACCCTTGCCGACCTCGGATGGTCGGCCGATTTCGCCCGCCAATTGCCGCCGGGCGATGACGCCACGCCCGCCCGTATCGCGGCCGTCCACCGCACCCGGCTCGACGCCCTTTCCCCGGACGGGCCGCTGTCGCTCACCCCCACCGCACCCGCCGGCGATTATGCCGTGGGCGACTGGGTCCTGGCGACGGGCGAGCGTGCCTCGCCACCGCTCGACCGGCTGACCGAGATCACCCGCCGCGCCGCGGGGCACGAGGCCCGCCCGCAGCTGATCGCCGCCAATGTCGACACGCTGGCCATCGTCACCAGCTGCAACGAGGATTTCAACATCCCCCGGCTGGAACGCTACCTGGCGCTGGCCGCGCAGGCCGGCTGCCTGCCGCTGATCGTATTGACCAAGGCCGACCGCTGCGACGACCCCGACGCCTATCGCCGCCGGGCCGAGCGGTTGTCGCCGATGATCACCGCGCTGACGCTCAACGCCAAGGACAGCGACGAGGCCACGCGGCTTGCCCCCTGGTGCCGCGCCGGCCGGACGCTCGCCCTGGTCGGGTCGTCCGGCGTCGGCAAGACCACGCTGCAGAACGCCCTGACCGGCCTGTCCGAGGCGACCCGCGACATCCGCGAGGACGATGCCAGGGGCCGCCACACCACCACCAACCGGGCCTTGCGCCCGACGCTCCATGGCGGCTGGCTGATCGATACGCCGGGCATGCGCGAATTGCGCCTGGTCGATGCCGAAGACGGGATCGAGGACGTCTTCGCCGACCTGCTCGACATCGCCGCCGCCTGCCGGTTCCGCGACTGCGCCCATGACAGCGAACCGGGCTGCGCGATCCGCGCCGCGATCGCGGCCGGAACCCTCGACCCGGCCCGCCTCGACCGCTGGCGCAAGCTCGACGCCGAGAACCGCCACAACACCGAATCGGTCGCCCAGCGCAAGGCGCGCGGCAGGACGCTCGCCCGCATGGTGCGCGAGGTAAAGTCGGTCAAGGCCCGCAATCGCGTCGAGGACTAGAACCGGGACGGCGGGCGGGGCGATGTCCCGGGGCCTGCCCCGGGACGAGCGGCGTCCCGCCGGGCCCACAGCATCTGCGCCTCGGTCTCCACCGCGCAGGGCCGCACCGCGCGCAGCCGCACCAACGCCGCGTCGGGCGCTTCGCCGGCCTCGACCATCAGGCGCAAAACCGCCATGCCCGACCTCCCGCAGCCGCCGAAGCAATGGACCAGAACCCGCCCGCCCTTGGCCAGCCTGCCCCGCGCCAGCGCCGAAACCTCGGGCCAGACCGCCTCCACCTCCGCCCCGGGCGCTCCGAAATCGACCACCGGCAGGTGCCGCCAGGCGATGCCATGGGCGGCCAGGTCGCCGGGCAGCCCGGCCGACCCCTTGCGCGCCAGCTCCGCCAATGTGGTCATGGTCACGACCAGCCGCGGCCGCCAGGCCAGCAGCCGCGCCCGATCCGTCGCATAATGCCGGGTCCGCCCGGGGATCGGCGAAATTGCCAGCCTTCCCGACAGAACCGGCAGGTCGTGGATCGCGAATTCGGCCAACGTCGCCCCTTTCTCGCGCCCGGGCGCTGCGGCGCGCCTCGCGGCCAGACCCGGTCGCCCGACGCCATTGCCCGTCGCGGCCGCCACGCAACCCGTCACGGGCGGTGGACGCCGACCCGCCGCCCGCTTACCTTGACCCGGATGACCGAATCCGCCGCCCCCGCCTACCAGGTCCTGGCCCGCAAGTACCGGCCCGAAACCTTCGCCGACCTGGTCGGGCAGGACGCCATGGTGCGCACCCTGCGCAACGCCTTCGCCGCCGACCGCATCGCCCAGGCCTTCATCATGACCGGCATCCGCGGCACCGGCAAGACGACCACCGCCCGGATCATCGCCAAGGGGATGAACTGCATCGGCGCCGATGGCACCGGCGGCCCCACCACCGATCCCTGCGGTCAATGCGACCATTGCACGGCGATCATGGAAGGCCGCCACGTCGACGTGATGGAGATGGACGCGGCCTCACGCACCGGCGTGAACGATATCCGCGAGATCATCGACAGCGTGCATTACCGGGCCGCTTCCGCGCGCTACAAGATCTATATCATCGACGAGGTCCACATGCTCTCGACCAGCGCCTTCAACGCGCTGCTCAAGACGCTCGAGGAACCGCCCGTCCACGTCAAGTTCATCTTCGCCACCACCGAGATCCGCAAGGTCCCGGTCACCGTCCTGTCGCGCTGCCAGCGCTTCGACCTGCGCCGGATCGAACCCGAGGACCAGATCGCCCTGCTGCGCCGGATCGCGACGGCCGAAGGCGCGCAGATCACCGACGAGGCGCTGGCCCTGATCACCCGCGCCGCCGAAGGATCGGCCCGCGACGCGACCTCGCTGCTCGATCAGGCGATCTCCCATGGCGCCGGCGAAACCACCGCCGACCAGGTCCGCGCCATGCTGGGCCTGGCCGATCGCGGCCGGGTGCTCGACCTGTTCGACATGATCCTGAAGGGCGACGCCGCCGGGGCCCTGTCGGAACTGGGCGCGCAATATGCCGATGGCGCCGACCCGATGGCGGTGCTGCGCGACCTGGCCGAAATCGCCCATTGGCTCAGCGTCACCAAGATCACCCCCGAGGCGGCCGAGGACCCGACGATCGGCCCCGATGAACGCATCCGCGGCGCCGGGATGGCCGCGGCGATCCCGATGCGGGTGCTGACCCGGATGTGGCAGATGCTGCTCAAGGCGCTCGAAGAGGTCTCGCAGGCCCCGAATGCGATGATGGCCGCCGAAATGGCAGTGATCCGGCTCACCCATGTCGCCGATCTGCCCACGCCCGAGGACCTGGTGCGCAAGCTGCAGGACATCCCGCCCCCGCCCCCCGGCGGCGGCGTCGGCACCCACCCCGCGCCCCAGACCCGGACCGATGCGCAGGCCGGCACTCCCGCCCCGACCCATTCCGGCCCCGCCGGCCCCTCGGCCCGCGCCGGCAACACCGTCCGGGCCCTGGCCGTCGACGCCGCCCTGGCGCGCTTCCCGACCTTCGACCATGTGATCGAGCTGATCCGCGCCCATCGCGACGTGAAACTGCTGGTCGAGGTCGAAACCACCCTGCGCCTGGCCGCCTACCAGCCCGGCCGGATCGAATTCCAGCCGACCGACGACGCCGCCCCCGACCTGGCCCAGCGCCTTGGCGCGCGGCTTCAGACCTGGACCGGCAATCGCTGGGCCGTGACCCTGGTCAACGAAGGCGGCGCCGAGACGATCCACGACCAGCGCACCGCCCGCGACCGCGCCCGGGTCGAAGAGGCCGCCACCCACCCGCTGGTGCAGGAGGTCCTCGACCATTTCCCCGGCGCCCGCATCACCGGCGTGCGCACCCCTCAGGACCGCGCCGCCGCAGCCCAGGCCGAGGCCCTGCCCGAAGTCGACGACGAATGGGACCCGTTCGACGAGGATTGACCGCGCCCGCCGCCTTGCGCGGCCGCCCCCGGCTACGTATCTAGGTCAGGACAGCTTGAGGAGTGACGACATGCTGAAGGGACTGGGCCAGCTCGGCGACATGGCCAAGATGATGAAATCGGCGCAGGCCTTCCAGCAGCGCCTCGAGGACATGCAGGAACAGCTGCACCAGATCATGGTCACCGGCGAAAGCGGCGCCGGCCTGGTCAAGGCCACCGCCAGCGCCAAGGGCGAGTTGAAGGCGCTCGACATCGACCCGTCGATCTTCAACGCCGACGAAAAGGAAGTGGTCGAGGATCTGATCCTGGCCGCGATCAAGGACGCCCAGTCCAAGGCCACCGAGCGCGCGCAACAGGAAATGGCCCGGGTGGCCGAGGAATCCGGCCTGCCCGCCGACATGAAACTCCCGTTCTAGGGCGGCTCACGGCAGCGCCCGGCGCCCCCGCTCCATGACCAGACCCCCCTCCGATATCGAGGACCTGATCGGCCTGATGGCCCGCCTGCCCGGGCTCGGCCCGCGCTCGGCCCGCCGCGCGGTGCTGCAGCTGGTCAAGAAACGCGGCCAGCTCCTGCTGCCGCTGTCCGAAGCGATGGCGAAGGTCGGCCAGACCGCCCGCGAATGCCTGACCTGCGGCAATATCGGCACCTCCGACACCTGCGACATCTGCGCCGATCCGCGCCGCGCCACCGGCCAGATCTGCGTGGTCGAGGATGTCGCCGATCTCTGGGCCATGGAACGGGCTGGCGTCTTCAGGGGCCGCTACCATGTGCTGGGTGGCACGCTGTCCGCGCTCGACGATATCGGCCCGGAAGAGCTGCGCATCCCCCGCCTGAAATCCCGCGTGGCCGAGGAAACGGTCAGCGAAATCATCCTCGCCCTGCCCGCCACGATCGACGGCCAGACCACCGCCCATTACATCGCCGGCGAACTGCCCGGGATCACCGTCACCTCGCTGGCCCAGGGCGTCCCCGTGGGCGGAGAGCTCGACTATCTCGACGACGGCACGATCACCGCCGCGTTGAACGCGCGCAAGGCGCTCTGAACCGCAGCGGCCCCGATCCCGGCTGCCTTTGTCCCGAAAATACCTCCGCCGGAGGCGAATCGACGCTATGTCCCGCGCGTCACACCGCGCCCGCCCGCGCCGCCACGCCGTGCCGCCGGCCACAGGCGCCGAAAACCTGCAAAGCCCCGGGGGCCGTCAGGCCGCCGGGGCTTTTCCGTTTGAAAACAATCCGCCTACAGCGCCTGCAGCTTGAACCCCAGCGCCTGGTCCCAATGCACGAAACACCCGGTGCAGACGAACCCGTTGGCCCGGTAGTTGCGCATCCCCAGCCGGAAGGCGTCGAAGGCCGCCTTGTACTCGGGCTTGGCACGGAATTCCGGGATCAGCCGGTTCAGCATGACGAACACCGTCTTGCGGCTGATCCGGCAGAATTCCTCGACGATCCGCATCCAGTCCCCGGGATGGCAGTAATGCTCGATCGCCTGGAAGCACATGGTCACGTCGTAGGACTTGTCCTCGAACGGATAGGGCGTCACCCCGGCATCGAAGACCGTCATCGGCAGGTCGATCGCCTCGGTGATGTGGCGATAGGGCCAGTCGGGCTTTTCGGGATCGATCGGGTTGCCGTGGTCGTCCACGTCCCGGGCGAACCCTTCGTCGTTGAGCTTGCGGAACTGCGCCATCGCGGCGCCGTCCTTGGACCAGGCCATGTTGGCGTAATCGGTGCCCATCACCCGGTGGCCGAAATGGCGCAGCACTTCCAGCATGCCGCCATGGGCCGTCGACATCTCCAGGATGTCCTGCGGTTCGCCACCGATCAGTTCGGGAAAGTAAAGCTGCACCCGGTTCCAGCTGCGTTCGATGTTGCGCGACCGCTTGGCGTATTTCTGCTGGATCTTGGCGTTGCGCGCCAGGCCGTCTTCGTCCAGCACGTAATCGCGCATCAGCTCCGCCGGCGGCGCCTCTCCGAACAGGTCGAGGTTGTCCGCCTTGGTCCGTTCCGCCCGGACCAGCTTCCTGATCTTGGGATCCTTGAAATCCCGCACGTCCTGCAACATGGGCCTGCTCCTGCCTCGCGCCCCTTGTCTGGGGCGTCATTCGTTAGCGTCGCCTTAAAATCTAGGCGGAAAATGCGGCAAAAATGCGGCAAGCCTTCGGAAATGCCCTGCAAATCAACGCCCTGAACACCACGACCCCCACCGCAAATTCTGCGCCGGGGGCCGTGTCCGTCACATCCGCGACCGATCAGGAGCGGCCGTCATCCTCGTCGTCGTCCTCCCCGTCATCGTCGGGAAGGTTGAAAAAGCTGTCCGCATCCGGCACCGCTTTGCCGTGCGGATCGTCATCCTCGTCGTCATTGCCCGACAGGGTGAATGTCTCGAGGCCCGAAATCGCCGTCGGGATCCGCGGCTCGGTCTCCATCCCCAGGCTCTGCTCGGTGCTGACCAGCTTGCGGCGCTCGTCATCCGACATGACCTCGCCATCCCGGGCCTTCTTGGCATTGGCCTTCTGCACCGCGGCGTCGAGTTCGGTCTGCTTGCACAGGCCCAGGGCGACCGGGTCGATCGGCTCCATGTTGCCGATGTTCCAATGGGTGCGCTCGCGGATCGACTGGATCGTCGGCTTGGTGGTGCCCACCAGCTTGGAGATCTGGCCGTCGCTCAGCTCGGGGTGGAACTTGACCAGCCACAGGATCGCGTTCGGCCGGTCCTGGCGCTTGGACAGCGGGGTGTAGCGCGGGCCCCGGCGCTTTTCCTCGCCCACGGCGGCGGCATTGAATTTCAGCTTCAACCGGTAGGCCGGGTCGGTCTCGGCCTTGCCGATCTCGGATTGCTCCAGCTGGTTGTTGGCGACCGGGTCGAAGCCCTTGACGCCGGCGGCCACGTCGCCATCGGCGATGCCCTGCACTTCCAGCTCGTGCAAGCCGCAGAAATCGGCGATCTGGCGAAAGCTGATCGTCGTGTTGTCCACCAGCCAGACGGCGGTGGCCTTGGCCATGATCGGTTTGTCGGACATCGCGTGCGACCCTCCAGAATAGATACGTCTTTCCCCGGCCCCGGCAGGGGCGGGCCGCTCTGGCCCAAGTTCTCGTTGTCGGGGAACTCGGGGGGTGTATAGTCGCGCCCGTTCCGGTTTGAAAGGTCAAATCATGCGCCGACTGATCGCCCTCTGCCTTGCCCTGGCCGGCCCCGCCGGCGCCCAGCACACCGCCGGCGCGTTCGACTATTACGTGCTGGCGCTGTCCTGGTCGCCCTCCTGGTGCGCCCTGGAAGGCGACGACCGGGGGTCGCCGCAATGCGCGCCCGAGGCCGATTTCGGCTGGGTCCTGCACGGGCTCTGGCCGCAATACGAAACCGGCTGGCCATCAGAATGTCCCACGGAACACCGCCACCCCACGCGCGCCGATACCGCCGCCGAGGCCGACCTTTTCGGCTCGTCAGGCTCGGCCTGGCACCAATGGCGCAAGCACGGGGTCTGTTCGGGCCTGCCGGCCGAGGATTACTACGACCTGGCGCGACTGGCCTATGAGGGCATTGCCCGGCCCCAGATCCTGCGCGACCTCGACCGCGCCGTGACGCTGCCGGCGGCCCTGATCGAAGAGGCCTTCCTGCGCGACAATCCGGACCTTTCGGCCGACATGATCACGATCACCTGCCGCTCGGGGCGCATCCAGGAGGCGCGGATCTGCCTGACCCGCGACCTCAAGCCCCGCGACTGCGGCGCCGACGTGGTCCGCGACTGCACCCTGGACGACGCCCTGTTCGACCCGATCCGCTAGGGGCAAGGATTTTATATAAAATCCTTGCGGCACCCGGGCACTACCCGCCCGCCACCTGCAGAACGATCTTGCCGATATGGGCGCTGCTCTCCATCCGGGCATGGGCCTGTGCCGCGTCCTCCAGGTCAAAGGCCCGGTCCATCACCGGCGCCACCCGTCCGGAGTCCAGCAACGGCCAGACCCTCTCGCGCAGCGCCTCGGCGATCCGCGCCTTGGCCAGGTCGCTTTGCGGCCGTAGGGTCGATCCGGTGATCGTCAGCCGCCGCATCATCACCTGGGCGAAATTCAGCTCCACCTTCGGCCCCTGCAGAAAGGCGATCTGCACCAGCCGCCCGTCATCGGCCAGCGCACGCACATTGCGCGGCAGATAATCCCCGCCGACCATGTCGAGGATCAGGTCCGCGCCGCCCTCTTCCCGCAGCACATCGACGAAATCCTCGTCGCGGTAGTTGATCGCCCGTTCGGCGCCAAGCGCTTCGCAGGCCGCGCATTTCTCGGCCGTCCCGGCCGTGGCAAAGACCCGCGCGCCCATCACATGCGCCAGCTGGATCGCCGTCGTGCCGATGCCCGAACTTCCGCCATGGACAAGAAACCGCTCGCCGGCCCCAAGCCCGCCGCGCTGAAAGACGTTCGACCAGACGGTAAAGAACGTCTCGGGCAGGCAGGCGGCCTCGCGCAGGCCCATCCCCGCCGGAACCGGCAGGCAATGGGCCGCCGGCGTCACCACCTGCTCGGCATAGCCGCCACCGGGCAGCAACGCGCAGACCCGGTCACCGACCGCCCATCCGGCAACCCCGGACCCCAGCGCCGAGATCACCCCCGCCGCTTCCAGACCAGGCAGATCCGAAGCCCCCGGCGGCGGATTGTAGGATCCCGCCCGCTGCAACGCGTCCGGCCGGTTCACCCCGGCCCAGGCGACACCGATCCGGACCTGGCCCGGGCCGGGCTCGGGCACCGGCCGTTCGGCGGGTTGCAGAACCTCGGGGCCGCCGGGGGCGGTGATCTCGATGACGCGCATGGGGCCTCCTTCAGACGGGATGGTCGCCGCCCGGCTCGGTCCACCGGCCCGGCAGATCGTCGGCCCGGCCCGCGCGCGGCGCCCGGATCATCCCCAGAACGGTGTTCAGCGGCACGGTGAAGGGCTTGAGCAGCGGATTGCCGTTCACCGCCGCCTTGACCTTTTCGACCTGCATCACATCGTCGATCCGCCGGTCGATGAAGGCATTGGTGGCTTCGTGCCCGGGGCTGTCATCGCCCAGCCAGTACAGCACGACCGAGCCATGGACGGCCGACAGGGTCGCCCGCTTGGTGTACCAGTTCACATCCTCTGAACTGTCGCCGATCGCACTCCAGATCGCATCCGCCGTGCCCCAGATCAGCCGCGCCCCCTCGGGCGCCATGTGCGGCAGCGCGAACAGCGTGGTGGCGCGGCGCACCGCCTCCTTGTCGTCGATCGCTGCGATCCGCAGGCGAATCGCCTGGGCGATCCGGTCGCGGATCCGCATGTCGGGACTGTCCGCCCCTGCCATGGCCGCCAGCATCGCCGCGTCGCCCCGCTTGTGCATGTGCACCGCCAGGTCCACTGCCCCACGCGGGCATAGCGCTCGGGCTTCGGCCGGATCGGCCCCGCGATCGGCCAGCGCGGCGCGAAACGCGCCTTCGGTCCAGCCGTCGAAGGCCACATGGGGCAGGATCGCCGCCAGCAGATCGTCCATCGTCACCGTTCCGGTCGCCATCGCATCCTCCGTTTCCGACACTCTAGACAAGTTATGCCGCGCTTGCTATACGGCCACCTCCTGCAAATTCCATGCAACTCCGACTTAGAAAGGTGGTGACACCACATGCAGGTGAGCGTTCGCGACAACAATGTCGACCAGGCCCTCCGCGCCCTGAAGAAGAAACTTCAGCGCGAAGGCGTCTTCCGCGAGATGAAGCTGCGGCAACATTTCGAGAAGCCGTCCGAGAAGAAGGCCCGGGAAAAGGCCGAGGCCATCCGCCGCCAGCGCAAGCTCGCGCGCAAGAAGGCCCAGCGCGAAGGGATGCTCTAGGCACCTTTCCGGCCCGAACGATCGATGAATTCAGACGACCCCCGCGGCCCGGCCTCGGGGGTTTGTCATGTTCGGGGCGCGCGCGACCGGGACGGTGGGCGGGGCGAAACCGCAGGTGAGCGGCGCCCGCCGGCCTCAGCTCGACAGCGCCGTCCAGGCGTAGATCGGGATCGCCGCGGCCAGCGACATGAAGGCCGCACCGATAAAGACGAACAGGCCGTCGCGCGCCAGAAACCCCACCGCGCAGCTCAGCACTGCCATGCCCAGGATCGAAGACGAGAACGGCAGAAGCTCCAGGAACGGCATCGACCCGCCCGATACCGCGCACATCGCCTGCGGGATCCGGTTGCAGGGCGTCATCACGAGGAACCGAAGCCGGTCCCGCGACATCCGGTCCATGAAATCCGCGACCCGGCGCATCCTGACCATGGCCCGGCGCAGCTTGTCACCCTTCACCCGCCGCTCCATGACGAACCGCGGCAACCACAGGTGGCGGCGGGCAAAGACCATCTGCAACGCGATCAGCATGATCGTCAGCCCGCAGATCGACGAAAACAGCGGGATTCCCGACAATGGCGACACGACCAGGATCGCCGGCACCATCAAGGCCGGCACGAACGAGGTCGGTCCGAACGCCTCCAGCAATTCGCCCAGGCGCAGCTCGGCCCGGTCCGACATCTCTTCAAGCCGCCCGACGACCTCGCGCACCGGTCCGTTCGCCGCGACGGGCTTGGCCATCGCTCTAGACCGGGATCGCCGTCGTCTGCCGCACGGTGCGCAGCGCGAACGACGATTGCAGCTGCGCCACGCCGGGCAGCGCAGCCAGGTGGCGGCGGTGGATTCGCGCGAAATCCTCGGTATCCTCGGCCACGACCTTGAGAAGGTAATCCGCCGTGCCGGCCATCAGGTGGCATTCCAGCACGTCCGGGATCCGGGCGACGGCACGTTCGAAGGCGTCCAGCACCTCCTCGGCCTGGCCGGCCAGGGTGATCTCGACGAAAACCGTGGACCGCCGGCCCAGCTTGCGCGGATCGACCAGGGCGACATAGTCGCGGATATAGCCCTCGGCCTCGAGCCGCTGCACCCGGCGATGACAGGCCGAAGGCGACAGGTTCACCACGTCGGACAGTTCCGCATTGGACATCCGGCCCCGTCGTTGCAGCGCCGCCAGCAGGCGCCGGTCGATGGCATCGATTTCCATTCGCGCAAAACCTTCCGAACACGATACCCTTCTATGCAATAATTTCGTGACAGAGGCCAGAACCTGGCGTCAGGTTCCCAAGAAATCCGATCTGAGTCGCGCCACCATCAGCGGCAGGAAGAGGAGGACCCCATGCGTATCGGTTGCCCGAAAGAGATCAAGGCCCAGGAATTCCGGGTCGGCCTGACCCCGAACAGCGCCCGCGAGGCGATCGTTCACGGCCACGAGGTGCTGGTGGAAACCGGCGCCGGGGACGGGGCCGGCTTTGCCGATGACGATTACATCCAGGCCGGCGCGCGGATCGCCCCCGATGCCGGCACGGTCTTTGCCGAGGCCGACATGATCGTCAAGGTCAAGGAACCCCAGGCCGCCGAACGCGCCATGCTGCGCCCCGGCCAGCTGCTGTTCACCTATCTGCACCTGGCCCCCGATCCCGACCAGACCCGCGACCTGCTGGCGTCGGGCTGCACCGCCATCGCCTATGAAACCGTGACCGACGCCGCCGGTGGCCTGCCGCTGCTGGCGCCGATGTCCGAGGTCGCCGGGCGGCTCGCGCCCCAGGTTGGCGCCTGGACCCTGCAAAAGGCCAATGGCGGGCGCGGCGTGCTGATGGGCGGTGTGCCCGGCGTCGGCCCGGCCCGGGTCGTGGTGATCGGCGGCGGCGTGGTCGGCACCCATGCCGCCCGGATCGCCGCCGGGATGGGCGCCGATGTCACCGTGCTCGACCGCTCGCTGCCGCGGCTGCGCTATCTTGACGATGTGTTCGGCGGTGCGCTGCGGACCCGCTATTCCACCGCCGGCACCACCGCCGAGCTGATCGAAGAGGCCGACATGGTGATCGGCGCCGTGCTGATCCCGGGCGCCGCCGCGCCCAAGCTGGTCAGCCGGGCCCAACTGGCCAGGATGAAGCCCGGCGCGGTGCTGGTCGACGTGGCCATCGACCAGGGCGGCTGTTTCGAAACCTCGAAGGCGACCACCCATGCCGACCCGATCTACGAGGTCGACGGCATCATGCATTACTGTGTCGCCAACATGCCCGGCGCCGTGGCCCGCACCTCGACCATCGCGCTGGGCAACGCCACCCTGCCCTTCCTTCTGGCCCTGGCCGACAAGGGCTGGCGCCAGGCCTGCGCCGATGACCCGCACCTGATGGAGGGGCTCAATGTTCATGCCGGGCAGCTGACCTCCTACCCGGTCGGCAAGGCCTTGGGGATCGACGTGATCTCTCCCGCGCTCGCCATCAAGGGCTAGGCAGGGGCGGCAACTGAAAACGGCCCGTCACCGGGACGGGCCGTTTCGTCGCCGACGGGCGGTTCAGGCCTTGGTCTTCAGCGCATCGCGGATTTCCGCCAACAGCTCTTCGGCGGTCGGCCCTGCAGGTTCCTCGGGCGCGGCCTCCTCTGCCTTGGTCGTCGAATCCTTCACGCGATTGACCATCTTGACCAGCATGAACACCACCCAGGCGATGATCAGGAAGTTGATCAACGCCATGATGAAATTGCCATAGGCGAACATGGCCGCGTCTTCGCCCTCGCCCAGCCGCACACCCAGGCCCGAGAAATCGATCCCGCCGGTGAACAGGCTGATGATCGGATTGACCAGATCATTGACCAGCGACGTCACGATCGCCGTGAAGGCGGCACCGATGATGATCCCGACGGCCATGTCCATGACATTGCCCTTGGCGATGAAGTCCTTGAACTCTTTCAGCATATCCCACAATCCCAGTTTCTGACTGCGCCGCGGCTGCATCCGTCGACGCTTGCGTCGACAGCGTTAACCGGTTTTTACAGGCAAGCGCAGGGTTTTTTTCCCCGCCCGCTTCCCCCATAAGCCCTGCAACACCACAGGAGACCCCGATGACCGACCTGTCCGCCTTTCCGATCACTGCCCGCTGGCCCGCACAGGACCCTTCGGTGATCCAGCTTTATTCCTTCCCGACGCCCAATGGCATCAAGGTCTCGACCATGCTCGAGGAAACCGGGCTGGCCTACGAGGCGCACAAGGTCACGCTGGACGATGCGGATGTCAAAAGCCGCGAATTCCTGTCGTTGAACCCCAACAACAAGATCCCCGCGATCATCGACCCGAACGGGCCCGACGGCGCACCTCTGGGACTGTTCGAAAGCGGCGCGATCCTGCTGTATCTGGCCGAAAAGACCGGCAGGTTCCTGGGCGAAACCGCGGCGGACCGCCACCGGATCACGCAATGGCTGATGTTCCAGATGGGCGGCGTCGGGCCGATGTTCGGCCAGCTTGGCTTTTTCTGGAAATTCGCCGGCGCACGGGTCGAGGACCCGCTGCCGCGCGACCGCTACGTGGCCGAGGCCCGGCGCCTGCTGGCCGTCGTGGAAGGCGCGCTGGACGGTCAGGACTGGATCGCGGGCGCCTATTCCATCGCCGACATGGCGCTTGCCCCCTGGCTCGGGGCGCTCGATTTCTACGGCGCGCGCGAGGTCACGGGCTGGGACGATCACCCCAACACGGTCGCCTACCTGGACCGTTTCCAGTCCCGCCCGGCGGTGCAGAAGGCGGTCAACATCCCGCCGCGCGACTGAGCGGCGCGACCGCGGCCGGCGCGATCCCGGCCAGCGGTCCCGGGTTCAGCCAGGCCCCCAGTCGGTCGCGCAACCCTTGCGGCCCGATCACCTCCAGCCGTCCGCTGTCGCAGGCCTCGGTCAGCGAGACATCGCCACGATAGAGATGGGTCATGTCGCGCAGGCTGGCGGCAAGGTAGAGGTCGACCGCGTGCCCTGGATCGGTCAGGCACAGCTCTGCCGCGCCGCCCTCGTTCACGAACCAGGCCCGGGCCCGCGCATCTGCCTGATCGGTGAAATGCAGCTCGACCACCACGCGCGCCGGGCCAAAGGCCGCCCCGTCGACACAATGCTCCAGCCCCCAGATCAACAGGCCATGGTCGATCTCGCCCTCCTCCGGCGCGCGCCGGGTCCAGCGCCGGCCCCATTTGCCCAGCGCCATCACCAGCGGCACGAATTCGGCCCCGGCCTCGCTCAGGGCGTAGTGCCAGTGCTGCCCGGTCTCGGACCTGGTCCGGGTCACGATGCCCTCGCGCTCCAGCTCGTTCAGCCGCCGCGACAGCAGCGTCGCCGACATCAGCGGCATGCCGCGATGGATAGCGTTGAACCGGTGCGCCCCGGCGGCGATCGACCGCAGCACCAGCGCTGTCCAGCGTTCGCAGAACAGCTCCGCCGCCTTGGCGACCGGACAGAATTGGCCATAGCTTTTCATCGTCCAGCTCCCTTCGGGGCATGCTGCCGGACCTGCGGGTGCCAGACTACTCCAGATCCTGCAGTTTTCCAAAACCCGGTCCCGGCGCGACACTGCCCACCGATGAAATCTCGACGGAGCAGGGCGATGACCCAGACACGGGACAATGCCGCCGCCGAGGCCTGGGGCCGGGCCGGCGCGCATTGCGACTTCATCAGTTTCGGGCTGAATGACGGGCTTGGCTATGCCGTGCAGGCGCTCTGGCCCCGGCCGGGCGAGCATATCCTCGATCTGGCCACCGGCACCGGGCGCACCGCGCGGCTGGTGGCCGAACTGGGCGCCACCGTGACGGCCGCCGATTTCGCCGAAGGGCTGCTGGCCCCGGCCCGCGCGATGTCGGCGCATCTGGACAACCTGACCCTGGTGCAGGCCGATGCCCAGGCCCTGCCCTTCGACGATGCCGCCTTCGACGGCGTGATCTCCACCTACGGCGTGATGTTCGCCGCCGATCAGGCCCGCGCGGCGTCCGAACTGGCCCGCGTCACCCGCCCCGGCGGGCGGATGGTGCTGCTGACCTGGTTCGACGACCCAAAGGAATACATCCCGGGCTTTTTCGCCATGGTCGGGCGCTATTCCGACGCGCCCGCGCCACAGGCCGCGCCGATGAACCGGGGCGATGCCGACTGGATCGACCGCATCTTCGGCGATTGGTTCGCGCTGGACTGCGCCCCGGTCAATACCCGCCTCTATGCGCCGGACGCCGATACGCTGTGGGACAAGTACCGCAAGGGCTTCGGGCCGATGGGCGCGGCGATCTCGTCGCTCGACGCCGACGCGGTCGACAGCTTTCTCGCCGATTTCCGCGCCTTGCACGCGCCCTGTCTGACAGGGACCGGCTTGTGCATCGACCGCAAGGCGCTGCTGGTGCGCGGAACCCGGCGCGACAGCTAGCCGGGCAGGCTGCCGGTCAGCACATAGCGCAGGATGTCCACCACCTGGCCCGGTTCGCGCGCCACGGCCAGGGCGGCGGCGTCGACCTCTTTCAGGGCATGGTCGTGCTCTTTCGGCTGCAGGATGATCAGCGACTTGCCCAGCGCCGCGGCATAGCCGGCATCGAAGGCCGCGTTCCACTGCTTGTATTGCGTGCCGAAGCGCACGACGACCACGTCCGCCTCCTCGATCCCGCGCCGGGTGCGGATCGCGTTGATCTGCGCGCCCTTGCGGTCATGCCAGAACTTGTCCGCCTCGCCGCCCAGAATCGCCACGCCGCAATCGTCGCTGGCGGCATGATCGGTCACGGGGGCCGAGAACTCGATATCCAGCCCCGCCGCGCCCTCCATGATCTGTTCGCGCCAATCGGTATGGATTTCACCGGACAGATAGACATTCAGCATCACGTTCTCCCTTGCTTCGGCGCCCGTGATAGCAGCCTCAGCGCTTGCGGGCCACGATGTAGCGGCTCATTGCCGGGCCGGTGCCGGTTTCGATCAGCTCGAACCCCGCCGCCTGGATCATCCGCTCCAGCCCGGCGAAGGTAAAGCGCTGCACGAAGGGCGCCTTGCCGACCGCCCGCATCAGCGGGATCAGCGCGGCGAAGGCAAAGCGTTTCGGCCCGAGCGACGGTTCGGCCAGGCAGACGGTCTTGGTGATCACCAACCCGCCCTCGGACAGCCGGGCATGGGCGTCGCGCAGCACCGCCTCGGGCGTGCGCAGCAGGTGCAGCAGGTTCAGCCCCAGAACCACGTCGCAGGACGCCGTGCCGCGCACCGCGTCGCCTGCGCCGGCAACCTCGAAGTGCAGCCCCTCGGGGCCTGCCGCCGCCTTTTCCCGGGCGATCCGGATCATCTGCCCCGAGATATCGGTGCCGGTATAGGCCGCCACCGCATCGGCCAGCAACAGCGCGGTCGACCCGGTGCCGCAGCCCAGTTCCAGCACCCGATGATCGGGCCGCAGATGGCTGCGCGTCCGCTCCAGCGTGTATTCGTAAGATGCCATGTCCCGGATCGGCGCCGCCGCGTATTTGCGCGCGGCGCGGTCCCAGAATTTCGCCGTATCCACCATCGTCACCTCCATTGCTGCGGACATCATGGCGCAGGCCGACCGATGTGAAAATTGACGAAATCGGTAGCTTATCTATACGTGGATGCATGAAACAGCCGCCCCGCGACCCCGACTGGAACCAGTTGCGCGCCTTCCTGGCCACGGCCCGGACCGGGTCTTTTTCGGCCGCATCGCGCCAGCTGGGCCTGACCCAGCCCACGCTCAGCCGCCAGGTCGCCGCGCTGGAACGGGGCCTGTCGCTGATGTTGTTCGAACGGGTCGGTCGCGGCCTGGCCCTGACCGAGGCCGGGCGCGATCTGCTGGCCCATGTCGGCGCCATGGGCGAGGCCGCGACCCGCGCCGCCCTGTCCGCCAGCGGCCGCCAGACCGATATTTCCGGCCATATCCGGATCACCGCCAGCGACGTGATGTCGGCCACCCTGCTGCCGGCGGCGCTGATCGACCTGCGCCGCATCGCCCCGCAGCTGCATGTCGACATTGTCGCCACCAACGACATCCGCGACCTGATGCGGCGCGAGGCCGATATCGCGCTGCGCCACGTCCGCCCCGACCAGCCCAACCTGGTCGCCCGCCTGGTGCGCGAGGCGCATGGCCATTTCTACGCCGCCACCGACTATCTCGATCGCAGGGGGCGGCCCACGACCCGGGCCGAGCTTGCGGCGCTCGACTGGGTCGGCTACGGCGATATCCCCCTGATGATCGACCACCTGCGCCGCATGGACCTGCCGCTGACGCCCGAGGCGTTCCGGGTCAGTTCGGAAAACGGCATCGTCGCCTGGGAAATGGTCTGCGCCGGGCTGGGGGTCAGCCCGATGGACGACCTCGTCGCCCGCCGCGATCCGCGGGTCGAACCGGTGCTGCCCGACGATCTGTCGGTGCAGTTTCCGGTCTGGCTGGTGACCCACCGCGAAATCCATACCAGCCCGCGCATCCGGCTGGTTTTCGACCTTCTGGACCGCCACCTCGCCGGCGCAACCGTCGCGGATTAACCGCGCAGGCTGCCGCCGGTGGCCTTGGTCACCTTGTCGACGATCTTCGTGCCCACGGCCTCGATCTCGGCCTCGGTCAGGGTCTTTTCGGTCGGTTGCAGGCGCACGGTGATGGCCAGGCTCTTCTTGCCCGCGCCCAGGCTGCCGCCGACGAATTCGTCGAACACCCGAACGCTTTCGACCAGGCCCTTGTCGGCCCCCGCCGCGGCATTGACCAGGGTCAGCGCCTCGACCTCGGCATCGACGACAAAGGCGAAATCCCGCTCCACCGCCTGCAGTTCCGGCAGGTCCAGCGCACCGCGGCTGGCGCTGTCCTTGCGCGGCAGCGGCACCTCTTGGGGCCACAGGGTAAAACCGACCGCCGGCCCCTTCACGTCCAGCGCGCGCAGCACCCGGGGATGCACCTCGCCAAAGACGCCCAACACCTTTTTCGGGCCCAGGCAGATCACCCCGTGCCGGCCCGGATGCCACCAGGAGGCGCCGCCGCGCAGCACCTGCACCTTGGCCGGCGCCCCGATCGCGGCCAGCACCGCCTCTGCATCGGCCTTGGCGTCATAGAGATCCACCGCGCGGGCCGCGCCATGCACATCCTTCGGCCCGGTCCGGCCGACCAGAAGCCCGGCCACCTGGGCGCGCTGTTCCCCCGGTTCGCCGCCATGGAACACGTCGCCGACCTCGAACAGGGCCAGGTCCGGCATCCCGCGCGCCTGGTTGCGTGCCGCCGCCTGCAGCAGCCCGGGCAGCAGATCGGGGCGCATATGGCTCATCTCGCTGGAAATCGGGTTTTCCAGCCGGGTCGCGTCGCTGCCGCCATCGAACAGCGCGGCGCTGGCCTGGTCGATGAAGCTGTAGGTCACGCATTCGTTGTAGCCCAGCGCCGCAGTGGTGCGCCGCGCCATCTGCAACCGCTTCTGCATCGGCGTCAGCACCGGCGCCGGCACCCCGGCCCGGGCGCGCGGCAGGGGCCGGCCCTGCAGCCGGGTGAGCGACGCGATCCGCGCCACCTCTTCGACCAGGTCGGCCTGGCCCTGCACATCGGGCCGCCACGGGGGCACATGCGCCATGTCCCCCTCCATCCGGAAGCCCAGCGCAGTGAGCGTCGCCTTCTGCACGTCTTCGGGGATATCCATGCCCACCAGCGACGAACAGCGCGCCGCGTCCAGCCGATAGGCACGGGCGACATCCGGAATCGCACCGGCCTGCACCACCTCGGACGCCGCGCCGCCGGCGATATCGACGATCATCCGCACCGCGTGTTCCAGCCCCTCGGGGGTGAAGACCGGGTCGATCCCCCGCTCGAAGCGATAGCGCGCATCGGTGTTCAGCTTCAGCGCCCGCCCGGTATACGCGGTGCGGATCGGGTCGAAATAGGCGGCCTCGACAAAGACATTCACCGTGTCATCGGTGCAGCCGGTGCGCAGCCCGCCCATCACCCCGGCGATGCTTTCGGGGCCGTCCGCATCGGCGATCACCGTCATGCCTTCCTCGAAGGTATAGACCTTCTCGTCGAGGCCGGTCAGCACCTCGCCCCCCTTGGCCCGATACAGGCGCAGCGCATTGCCGCCGATCTTGTCGGCATCGAAGACATGCAGCGGCCGGTTCAGGTCATGGGTGAAGAAATTCGTCACATCGACGAGGAACGAGATCGGCCGCAGCCCGATCGCTTTCAGCCGCCGCTGCATCCACTCCGGGCTGGGCCCGTTGGTCACGCCCCGGATCAGCCGGCCGTAGAACACCGGCGCCTGTTCCAGCGTGTCCGCGTCGATGCTGACGCTGACCGGGTTCGGAAAGGCCGCCGGCACCGGATCGACATGCAGCGGTTTCAGCACGCCCAGCCCCCGGGCGGCCAGGTCGCGGGCGATGCCGCGCACGCCCAGCGCATCGGCGCGGTTCGGGGTGATCGCGATCTCGATCACCGGGTCGACCTTGTCGGGTTCGTTCCGGGCCAGCCAGTCGACGAATGTCTGCCCGACCTCGCCGCTGGGCAATTCGATGATCCCGTCGTGATCGTCGCCCAGCTCCAGCTCGCGCATGGAGGCCATCATGCCATGGCTTTCCACCCCGCGGATCTTGCCCACCGACAGCGTCAGGTCGATCCCGGGCACGTAATCGCCCGGCTTGGCCAGCACCACGATGATGCCTTCGCGCGCATTCGGCGCGCCGCAGACGATCTGCTTGTCGCCCTCGTCGGTTTCGACCACGCAGACCCGCAGGCGGTCGGCATCGGGGTGCTGTTCGGCCTTTTTCACCTTCGCGATGGTGAACGGCGCCAGCGTGTCGGCCGGGTTCTCCACCCCCTCGACCTCCAGGCCAAGGTCGGTCAGCGCCTCGGTGATCCGGTCGACCGTGGCGTCGGTGTCCAGGTGGTCTTTCAGCCAGGAAAGCGTGAATTTCATCGGCTCGGGCTCCGTCGCTGGGTTGTCCGGGTTCTAGCGTCTCTGTCCGCGGTGTCCACCGGGGAAACGGGGGCCGGGCCGACAGCCGGGGGCCGGTCGTGATGCGGGCCGGACCGGGCCTGTTACAAAAATGTGGGCGAAGCCACCGGCAGCCGCTAGCCTCAAAAAGTGAACCGACTCACTTTTTGAGGGATGGATGTCCGCGGCCCCCGCCGGAAAACGCGAAAGACGCAAACACCAGACCCGCGCCGCATTGGTCGCGCAGGCCCAGCGCCTGTTCCGGGAGCGCGGTTTCGAACGCACCCGGATCGAGGATGTCGCCAGCGCCGCAGGCATCGCCGTGGGCACCTGCTACAATTACTTCGAACGCAAGCCCGACCTGCTGATCGCCGTCGTGCTCGACTCCGACCGCACCGCGATCGCCGAGGCCGAGCCGATCTTCGACAGCCTGCCGGACGATCCCGCCGCCGCGCTCACCGCGATCGCCCTGCACGATTCCCGCCATTCGATGGCGGCGCTGGACAAACCCGGCTGGCGGCACCTTCTGGCCGCCACGCTGGAGCATCCCGATACCGCTTTCGCGCGCAGCTATGCGGAAACGACGCTGGAATTGCGCGGCCTGATGATCCGCGGCCTGACCCAGTTGCAGGCGCGCGGCAGCTTGCCGGCGGATCTGGATACGCTTGGCGTCGCACGCACCGTGTTCGCGGCGAAATACATGCTGTTCATCGACCATGTCAGCGATGACGCGGCGCCGTTTTCGCAGCACGAAGCCGAGGTGCGCCAGGCGATCGACATCGTGGTGAACGGGCTTCTTGGGCCCCGACCATCGTGAAACAACAAATGAAAACAATATTTTCCAACGGCCTTTGGGCCCCCTCGGCTCTGACCGCCGGATTGGCGGTGCTGGCCGCGCCCCTTGCGGCCCAGGACGCGACCCGCGACCATCTGGTGATCGCGACACAGAACGTGCCCGACATCCTGGACGGTCAGGTCAGCACCGCCGGCTTCCCGCTCAGCCACGAATTGATCAGCCAGCCGCTGGTGCGCTTTGATGACGCCGCGGGGGACTTCGTCCCCGACCTGCTTGCGGGTTTCTCGATCTCCGATGACGGCCGGACCATGACCATGGTCCTGCCCGAAGGCCTGACCTACAGCAGCGGCAACCCGCTGGATGCCGCCGCGCTGAAGGCCGCGATGGAACGCTATGTCGCGGTCAGCCCCTATGCCTTCGACGATGACGGCTTGACCGGGATCCGGGTGATCGACGCGCTGACGCTGGAGGTCGACAACGACATCGGCTTCAACGTCATGCTGCCGGCCTTCATGACCAGCTTCGGCGCACCCTGGGACGTCGCCACGGCCGAGGCGATGGGCGAGGATTTCACCGCCAACCCGGTGGCCAGCGGCCCGTTCTACATCGCCCAACCCTGGACCCCCGGCCTGGATCTGGAGCTGGCGCGGTTCGACGGCTACCGCAGTTCGATGCCGATGGTCGACAATCCCGGCCCCGCGCATGTGGCGCGGGTGACGGTGCGCTTCATCACCGACGCCCAGACCCGCGCCAATGAACTGGAGGCCGGGACGGTCGATATCGTCGCGGGCCTGCCGGCGTCGGCCTTGCGCTACATGTCGGACAACCCCGACTAGCGGATCGTCGAAGTGCCGCTGCCGCAGATGACCGGCCTGACCTTCAACACCGCGCGCGCCTTTCGATGACGCGACCCTGCGCCGCGCGCTTGCGCAGGCGGTGGACCGTGACCAGCTTGCCCTCGCGCTCGAAGGCGCGGCGCGGGCCGAACATGCCTTCGTGACCGAAGCGATGATCGCCTACAGCCCGGATGCCGGCGCGGCGATGCAGGCGATGTATCCCACCGATGCCGATGCCGCGCGCGCGGCGCTTGCCGCCGCCGGATGGGTCGACAGCAACGGCGACGGCACGGTCGACAAGGACGGCAGCGAATTGTCGGTCGAATTGCTGATCGATTCCGGCTCGGCGGTCGAAACCGGCGCCGCGCCGGTGTTGCAGGCGCAGTTGCGCGCGGTCGGCGTCGATGCGCGCATCAGCATGGTCGACGCCACCACTCTGGCCGACACCATGGATGCGGGCAATTTCGATTTCGGCCTGTCCGGCTACAGCTGGGCCGATCCCGACATCCTGACCTACCGCTTCACCGAAGGCGCCTCGCCGTCGCAATACGCGCCCGCGACGCTGGCCGAGGCGCTGGACGCCGCGCGCGGCATTGCCGATCCGGCCGATCGCACCCAGGCCTATCTGGCGATCCAGACCTCGATCATGGAGGACGCGCCGGTCGTGCCGCTGTTGTCCGAGGTGCTGCTGGTCGGCGCGCGTTCCTGGGTGCAGGGGCTGAAGGTGGTGGCGCCCGACCGGCTGATCCTCAACGACGTCATGATCGTCGAGTAGGCCCGGTGCTCGGGCGGCTGGTCTGGCGTCTGGTCCTGTCCGCGCCGGTGATCCTGGGCGTGAGCGTGATTGCCTTCGGCATTCTTCACCTCACGCCCGGCGACCCGGTTGACGCGATCCTGGGCGCCCGGGCAAGCGAAGCGCAAAAGCTGGCCATGCGCGCGGAGCTGGGGCTGGACCGGTCGTTTCCGGCGCAATACGCGACCTGGCTGGGCAATGTCCTGACCGGCGATTTCGGAACCTCGCTGATGACCCGCATGCCGGTGCTGGACACGATCGGCGCGCGGGTGCCCTACACGCTGCAACTGACGCTCAGCGCCTTTGCGATCTCGATCCTGCTGGGCATTCCGCTGGGGGTCTTCGCCGCGACCCATCAGAACGGGCTTGGCGATCACCTGACCATGGGCGGCGTCATGCTGTTGTATTCGACGCCGGAATTCTGGCTGGCCATGGTGCTGGTGCTGGTCTTTGCCATGGGGCTGGGCTGGCTGCCGGTCTCGGGCGCGCGCAGCTGGCAGCACCTGGTGTTGCCCGCGCTTGCACTGGGCCTGCCCGAGGTCGGCGCGGTCGCGCGCCTGATGCGGGCCGAGATGCTGGCGACCCTGCGCGACGAATACGTCCTGACCGCCCGGGCCAAGGGGCTGGGCCCGCTGCACATCACCTATCGTCACGTGCTGCGCAATGCGGCGGTGCCGGTGGTGACCTGGCTGTTCCTGGCCCTGCCCTGGCTGATCGGCGGCGCCGTCATCATCGAGAACATCTTTGCCTGGCCCGGCATGGGGCAGCTGTTCTTCCAGGCGATCCTGCGCAAGGACTTTCCGGTCATCCAGGGGCTGCTGTTGCTGATCGCGCTGCTGACGGTGCTGTCCAACATCCTTGGCGACATCGCCGCCGGCGCGATCGACCCGCGCATAAGAGAGGGGCGCTGATGGCCACGACCGAACCGTCCGGCGTCGCCGCCCCGGCAGCAGGCGCGGTCTTCTTGAACCGGTTTCGCAGAAACGTGCCGGGTCGCATCGGCGCGGTGCTGATCCTGCTTCTGATCGGCGTCGCGTTCGCCGCGCCCCTGATCGCGCCGCAGGGCTTCGATGCGCAGGACCTGTCGAAGATGCGCCACGCCCCCTCGGCCGACCATTGGTTCGGCACCGACCGCTATGGCCGCGACGTGTTCGACCGGGTGATCTGGGGCAGCCGCATCGCCCTGCGGGTGGCCCTGATCGTGGTGGCGATCCAGCTTGCGGTCGGGGTCTCGCTGGGCCTGCTGGCGGGTTATTTCGGCGGCTGGGTGGACCGGATCATCTCGGGCCTTGTCGATCTGGTCTGGGCCTTTCCGCCGCTGGTGCTGGCGCTGGGGCTGATCGCGGCGCTGGGGCCGGGTCTGGAAAACGTCATCATCGCCATCGCCATCACCTCCTGGGCGCCCTTCGCGCGGGTGACTCGGGCCAAGACCATGTCCCTGCGCCAACGCGACTATGTCGAGGCGGGCATCGCCATCGGCGAACGACAGGGCGCGATCCTGTTGCGCTACATCCTGCCCGGGGTCGTCGCGCCCAACCTGGTGCTGGCCACGCTGACCGTGCCGGCGGCGATCCTGACCACCTCGGCGCTCAGCTTTCTGGGGCTGGGCGCGCAGCCGCCCTCGCCCGATTGGCGCGCGATCCGGAACGACGGACGCGATTCGATGCGCGATGCCTGGTGGATCTCGGTGTTTCCGGGGCTTGCGCTGGTGGCGACGGTGGCCGCCTTCAACTTTGTCGGCGACGCGCTGCGCGACGCGCTTGACCCGCGCGAGGACAGCTAGATGGACCCGGTGCTGGAGATCGACGGGCTGTGCCTCGAGTTCCGCTCGGACCGGGGGCCGGTGAAGGTGCTGGACGGCATCACCCTGTCGGTATCGCGCGGCGAAACCCTGGGGCTGGTGGGCGAATCCGGCTGCGGCAAAAGCGTGACGGGCCTGTCGGTGATGCGCCTGCTGCCCAGCCCGCCCGCGCGGGTCACCGCCGGTGACATCCGGCTGGGCGGCGAAAGCCTGCTGTCGCTGCCCGAGGCCGGGATGCGCGGCCTGCGCGGCAAGCGGATCGCGATGATCTTTCAGGATCCCATGGTCTCGCTCAACCCGGTGACGACGATCGGCGCGCAACTGGCCGAAACCCTGGCCATCCACGGCGCCGATGGCCGCCTGCGCAGCCGGGTCGAGGCGGCGCTGGCCGCTGTCGGGATCGGTGATGCGGCGCAGGCTGCGCGCGCCTATCCGCACCAGTTCTCGGGCGGGATGCGCCAGCGTGCGATGATCGCCATGATGCTGGCCTGCCGCCCCGAGGTGCTGATCGCCGATGAACCCACCACCGCGCTGGACGTGACGGTGCAGGCCCAGGTGCTGGACCTGATCCGCGACCTGCAGGCCGAAATCGGCATGGCGGTGGTGCTGGTCACGCACAACCTGGGCGTGGTCGCCGAAAGCTGTGACCGGGTGGCGGTGATGTATGCCGGCTGCGTGGTGGAAACCGGCCCGGTTGCGGCGATCTTCGCCGCGCCGCAGCACCCCTATACCCGGGCCTTGCTGGCGGCGATCCCGCGCGCCGATGCCGACAGCGCCACCCTGTCGGTGATCGAGGGCCGGGTGCCCGACCTTGTCGACCCGCCCCAAGGCTGCCGCTTTCACCCCCGCTGCCCCCGCGCCAGCGACCGCTGCCGCACCGAAAAGCCGCCCCGACGCGATCTTGGCGCGGGACGCTACGTCGTCTGCCACCACCCGGAGGCCGACGCATGAGCGCCCTTGTCACCGCCCGCGACCTGGCCAAGCATTTCGGCGGCGGCGGCTGGCCGCGGACCGGCCCGGTGGTGCGCGCGATCGACGGCGTGTCCTTCGATATCCCGCGGCGCGGCGCGCTGGGCCTGGTGGGCGAAAGCGGCTCGGGCAAATCGACCACCGCGCGCGTCCTGCTGCGCCTGCAGGAACCCACGGCGGGCCGCTTTCGCTTCGACGGCGAGGATGTGTTCGCCCTGCGCCCCGCCGCGCTGCGCCGGTTGCGGGCGCGGATGCAGATCATCCATCAGAACCCGATGGCCGCGCTGCATCCGGCGATGAGCGTGCTGGACCAGGTGCGCCGCCCGCTGGCGCTGCAGGGGATCGGCACCCGGCACAGCCGGACCGAGGCCGCGATCGAGCTGATGTCCCAGGTCGGGCTCAGCCCCGAACAGGGCCGACGCATGCCGCACCAGTTCTCGGGCGGGCAACGCCAGCGCGTGGAGATCGCACGGGCGCTGATCACGCGGCCCGATTTCCTGGTGCTGGACGAACCGACCTCGGCGCTCGACGTGTCGGTCCAGGCGCAGATCCTGCGGCTGCTGACCGGGCTGCGCGCGGAATTCGGCCTGACCTTCCTGTTCGTCTCGCATGATCTGGGGGTGATCCGGCACATGTGCGACCAGGTGGCGGTGATGTATCTGGGCCGGATCGTCGAGATCGCGCCGAAAGACAGCTTTTTCGCCACCCCCCGCCACCCCTATGCGCAGGCGCTCTTGTCGGTCGTGCCGGTGCCGGACCCGGCCCAGCGCACCCGCCCGCGCAGCCGCCTGACGGGCGAACCGCCCTCGCCGCGCAACCCGCCGTCGGGCTGCGCCTTTCACCCACGCTGTCCGATGGCGCAGGACATCTGCCGGCGCGAGGCGCCGGTGCTGCGCCCGCTTGCCCCCGGCCACAGCGCCGCCTGCCACCTGGCAGAGGCGAGGCCATGATCGCGGTGACCTGGCTGTCATATGCGCCGATGCGCGACGGGGTGCGGCTGGCCTTTCGGCTGTATCGGCCCGATAGCGCGGGCCCCCTGCCGGTGTTGCTGACGATGACCCCCTACGGGATCGACCGCAATCACGACACCGCCATGGCATTCGCCCGCGGCGGTCACGCGGTCGCGGTGGCCGATTGCCGCGGGCGCGGCGAAAGCGAAGGGGATTTCGATCCGTCCTTCTGCGATGCCGCCGACGGCTTCGACATGGTCGAATGGCTGGCCGCGCAGCCGTTCTGCGATGGCAGGGTCGCGATGTGGGGCGGCTCCTACCAGGGGGAGAACCAATGGGCCACCGCCGCCGCGCACCCGCCGCACCTGGCCGCCATCGCCCCCGCGGCCGCCACCCACATGCCCGCCGACACACCCTGGCGCGGACCTCAGCGGATGCCCTACATGCTGTTGTGGCTGATGCTGGTGTCCGGCCGCGGCACGGATTTCAACCTGTTCGCCGAAACCGCCCTGTGGGACGAGGCCTTCCGACGCCATTTCGACAGCGGCGCCCGCTTCCGCGACCTGCCGCGCAGCCTTGGCAAGGGGTCGCGCTGGTTCGATCTGTACCTCGATCATCCGGCCCATGACCCGTTCTGGCAACGGCTGGCGATCGCGCCCGAAACCTGGGCCGCGCTCGACCTGCCGGTGCTGAGCGTCACCGGGCTGTACGACAACGCCCAGACCGGTGCGCTGTCCTATCTTGCGCAACACGAAGCCCATGGCAGGCCCGGCGCCGTCGCCCGCCATGTCGCGGTGATCGGGCCATGGGATCATGGCGGCACCCGGTCCGGCAGCGCGGTGGCCAGCGGCGTGGATTTCGGCCCCGGCGGCGCGCTGGATATCACGGCGCTGACGCTGGGTTTTTTCGACTGGGTCTTCGGGCGCGCGGACCGGCCGGCATTTCTGGCGTCGCGCGTGACCTGGTTCGAGACCGGCAGCGGCCAGTGGCGAGGGGCGGACAGCCTCGCGGACATCGGCCTGCAGCGCCTGCCTCTGCCGCTGGCGACGATGACCGGCGGCGAGGCCCCGCGCCGCAACTGGCTGTCCGATCCGCGTCTGCCGCAGGGCGACCCGGCGCGCGCACCCTTCCCCGAGGCGATCACCGAACCCGCGCCGCCCGACGGGCTGACCTGGACGACCGCCCCGCAGGATGCGCCGCTGCACCTGGCCGGGCGGCCGCGCGTCACGCTGTGGCTGTCGACCGACCTGCCCGATGCCGATCTGGAGCTGATCCTGGCCGAGGTCGGCCCCGATGGCGAAGTCCTGATCCTGGGCGAGGACCGCCAGCGCCTGCGCTACCGCACCACGGCAATGGCGGAGGTCTTTGACCATACAGCGCCGGTGCGCGTCACCTTCGACGGCTTTGCCTTCCTTGCCCGCCGGCTGCAGGCCGGCCGTCACCTGCGGCTGACGCTGCGCACGCTGTGCTCGATCCATTTCCAGCGCAACTTTCAGGGCGGCGGGGCGGTGGATGACGAAACCGCGGCGCAGGGCCGCGCGGGACGCATCATCGTGCATCACGACGCGGACCATGCCAGCACGCTCGACCTGCCGCTTGCCCAGCCACCGGCCCCGCCCCCGGTCGTACCCGAGGCGCCATGACCGACCTTGCCGACCGCTATGCCCGCGCCGAGGCGCTGCTGCCCGCCAATGCCCTGCGCCATGCCTTCGGCTGGCTCGTCCAGCCGCGCTGGATCGGCGAGACGGGCGATTTCTGGTATCGCGTCCGCCGGCGCGACGGGCTGCGGTTCATCCGGGTCGATCCCGTCGACCGCACCGCCCGGCCCGCTTTCGACCACGCAGCACTTGCCGCGGCACTGGCACGGCGCACGGGGCAGGCTTTGGACCCGGACGCCTTGCCGCTGCGCGCCATCATCCCGGTCGGCGACGCGATCCGGTTCACCCATGACGGCACGGCGCTTCTGTTCGACGCCGCCGGCGGGCTGCGCGACGATCCCGCGCCGCCTTCGGGCGACAGCTTGCCCGCCCCGGACGGCCGGCGCGCGGTGATCCTGCGCGATCACAACATGCACCTGCTGGAAAACGGCACCAGCCGCCCGCTTACCACCGATGGTGTCGCCCATTTCGGCTGGGGCGCGGAACCCGGCGGCACGATGGACGCGCTGTCGGAGGCCGCCGCACCGCCGGCGGCGCAATGGTCACCCTGCGGGCGGTGGCTGCTGGTGTTCCGCTGCGATGAACGCGCGGTGCGCGAGATGCCGGTGCAGGGCCAGGGCACGGCGGGCGGCCGGCCCGTCACCCATGCGCTGCGGGTGCCGCTGATCGGCGATCCGGTCACCGAAACCGCGAGCTTCTGGGTCATCGACACCCATCATGGCACGCGGACCCGGATCGACATCCCGCCCTTCGCCGCGATGGAAAGCCCGTTCTGGTTCGCGCGGCAGGGCCTTGACGGCCCGCAGTTCTGGTCCCCCGACGGCGATATCCTGCTGACCCGGCGCGAGACCGGGGGACGGGCGCAGACCCTGTATCGCGCCGACCCCGCAACCGGCGCGGCACATATCGTGATCGACGAACGCGGTCACCTTCCGGTCTTCCTCAATGCCTTCGAATTCGCCCGTCCGATCTGGCGCGTGCTGCCCGCCACCGGCGAAATCCTGTGTTATTCGGCGCGCGAGGGCTGGGGGCAGCTCTATCTGCATGCCGCCGACGGCACCCTGCTGCACCGTATCGCGCCCGGCGATTACGCCCTGCGCGACGTGCTTGCCGTGGACGAGGGCGCGCGCCTGGTCTGGTTCACGGCGCAGGGCCTGTGCCCGTCGGGCAATCCCTATCACCGGCACCTGATGCGCGCCTCGCTCGATGGCGGCGCGGCAGAGCGTCTGACGGACGAACCGCTGGAACATGTCCTGACCGCCGCGCCCTGCGGGCGGTTCTTCGTGGACCTGATGGGCGCGCCGGATCAGCCGTCGCGGACGGTGCTGCGCGACCGCGACGGGGCGATCGTGATGGACCTGGAACAGGCGGATGCCGCCGATCTTTTCGCCCGGGGCTACCGGCCGCCCGACCGCGCGACGCCGACAGCCAGAGATGGCAGGACCCCGATCGAAGCGGCGATCTTTCTGCCGCCCGATTTCGACCCCGCGCGGCGCTACCCGGTGCTTGATGCGATCTATGGCTGGTCGCAGGTCACGGTCGTGCCGCACGGGTTTCTTCTGGACACCGGCGGCCCGCTGGAGGGCGGGATCGAGATCGGCGCGGAAAACGCGCTGCTGCCGGCGGCGACGGCGGCGCTGGGCTTTGTCGTGGTGGTGATCGACGGGCGCGGCACGCCCTATCGCGACCGCGCCTTTCACGCCCCCGCCTTCGACGATCCGGCGCTGGCGACGGGGCTTGCCGATCATGCGGCGGCGATCCGCGAACTGGCCGCGACCCGGCCCTGGATGGATCTGACCCGCGTCGGCATCTTCGGCCATTCGGGGGGGGGGGCCACATGGCGGCCAAGGCGCTGTTGTTGCACAATGATCTGTTCCGCGCCGCCGTCGCTTCGGCCGGATGCCACGACATGCGGCTTTATCACGCGGCCTGGGCCGATCTGTGGGGCCTGACCCCCGAAGCACTGGAACGCGCGGCCAATGCGCCGCTGGCGGACCGGTTGCAGGGCGCGCTGATGCTTGCCCATGGCGACATGGACGAAAACGTCCACATCGCCCACACGCTGCAACTGGCCGAGGCGCTGATCGCCGCCGACAAGGATGTCGAACTGCTGATCCTGCCCGGGCGGCACCATGATTTCACCCTCGATCCGCATTTCCTGCGCCGGCGATGGGATTTCCTGATCCGCCACGTGATGGGCGAAACGCCACCGCCGCCGCGCCCCCTGACCCCCGGCGACTGGAGTGATGCGCTGTGAAACTTGCCGATCTGACCCTGGACGACCGCTTCATCCCGTTCCGCGAAAGCTACGGCATCTCGAGCGCGGCCTTCACCGGCGAAACCTTCCTGGTCGCCCGCCTGACCTGCGAGGACGGCAGCACCGGCCTGGCCGACAGCGTCAATGCGGTGCCCTTCGGCCCCGAAAGCCCGGCCACGATGCGCGAGGTGCTCGTGTCCCATCTGATGCCCGCCATTCGCGGCCTCGATCCGCGCGACACGGCGCTGATCGCGGCGCGGATGGAGGCGGCGATCCCCGGGCACCCGATGGCCAAGGCGGTGATCGACATCGCCTGTCATGACCTTGCCGCGCGCGCCGCCGGCCTGCCGCTGTGGCGCCACCTTGGCGGGGCGCATCGCACCGAGGTGTCCTTTGCCGGGTCCGTCGGCATCAGCACCACCGAACGGATGGAGGCCGAAGCCGCCGATTTCGTCGCCCGCGGCGCCCGCACCGTCAAGGTCAAGATCGGCACCGATCCCACCACCGATCTTGACCGCGTGCGCGCCATCCGCGCCGCCATCGGGCCGGGGATCAACCTGCGGCTCGATGCCAATCAGGGCTGCAGGCTTGCCGACTGGCTGCCGACCTGCCGCAAGATGGAGGCCTGCGACCCGGAATTCCTCGAACAGCCGCTGCCGGTCTGGGATATCGCCGGCACGGCCCGGCTGGTCGAAGCGCTGGATACGCCGATCCTGATCGACGAAGGCATCTATACCGCCCATGACCTGATGGCGCTGATCCGCGCCGGCGCGGTCGGCGCGGTCAACATCAAGCTGCTCAAGACCGGGCTGACCGGGGCGCGCGACCTCGCCGCCATCGCCCGGGCCGCCGATCTGCCGATCGTCGTCGGCAGCATGTTCGAAACCGGGATCGGCACCGCCGCGTCGCTGCATTTCGCCGCGACCCTGCCCGGCCCGCTGGCCTGCACCGAAATCGGCTTTCCCACCAAACTGACCGAAGACGTGCTGCCGGCCTCGCCCTACCTGGACAGCCCCGCCGGGTTCACCTGGCCCTGTCCGACATCCGCGGGGCTTGGCGTATCGTTCTAGGCGCCCTTGGCCCGCATCAGCATGCCGAACAGGTCGCGCGGGTCGTCGGGATCGGCCAGCAGGTCGAGCGCGGCAAAAAGCCCGGTTTCACGCGCCTTGTCATGCACCACGCGCAGGGCGCTGAAATCCTCGATGGCGAAGCCCACGCTGTCGAACAGGGTGATCTGGCGCGGATCGGTCCGGCCGGGCGCGCGGCCGGCGATGACCTGCCACAGCTCCGTCACCGGGTGATCGGGGGCCAGTTGCTGGATCTCGCCCTCGATACGGGTCTGGTCGGGATATTCGACAAAGATCCTGGCGCGGTGCAGGATCGCCGCGGCCAGTTCGGTCTTGCCCGGGCAATCGCCGCCGATCGCGTTCAGATGAACGCCGGTGCCGACCATGTTGTCGCTCAGCACGGTCGCGTTGCGCTTGTCGGCGGTGCAGGTGGTGATGATCTGCGCCCCCTCGATCGCCTCTTCGGGCGTGGCGCAGGCGATCACTTGCAGGCCGCTTCCGGCCAGGTTGCCGGCGCATTTGGCGGTTGCGGCCGGGTCGGTGTCGAACAGCCGCACGGTGTCGATGCCGACCAGCGCCTGCATCGCGACGCATTGGAATTCCGCCTGCGCTCCATTGCCGATCATCGCCATGGTCGGCGCCGGATCGGGCGCCAGGTGCCGCGCCGCCAGCGCCGACATCGCCGCGGTGCGCAGCGCGGTCAGAAGCGTCATCTCGGACAACAGCAGCGGATAGCCCGTGGTCATGTCCGCCAGCACCCCGAAGGCGGTGACGGTCTGCAGGCCGTCGCGCGTGTTGCGGGGATGGCCGTTCACGTATTTGAAGGCGTAATGCGCGTCATCGGCGGTCGGCATCAGCTCGATCACGCCGACCGGGCTGTGGGCGGCGACGCGCGGCGTCTTGTCGAAGCTTTCCCAGCGGCGGAAATCCGCTTCGATGGCGATGGCGATCGCCTCGATCATCTCGCGCAGGCCGACACGGTGGATCAGCTGCATCATCGCATCGACCGAAACGAAGGGAACCAGGGCCTTGTCGGAAGGAAGCATCGCGTCGGTCCTTTGCCGCGGGGTCACAGGATAGTCGGGGTCGGCCGGTCGAAGACCCGGCGCCCCAGGGCCGAGGCGCACAGATCCACCATCAGCTGCGCGGTGCGGCCGCGTTCGTCGAGCATCGGGTTCAGTTCGACCAGATCCATCGAGGTCATGAGCCCGGAATCGTGGATCAGCTCCATCACCAGATGCGCCTCGCGCACGGTGGCGCCACCGGGCACGGTGGTGCCCACCGCCGGCGCCACGGCCGGATCCAGGAAATCCACGTCGAGCGAAACATGCAGCATTCCGCCCCGGGCCGCGACATCGCCCAGGAAGGCGCCAAGCAGGGCCGCGATGCCATGTTCGTCGATCGCGCGCATGTCGTGACGGCGCACCGGCGACGGCTCCAGCACCGCGCGCTCGGCCCGGTCGACCGACCGCAGACCCAGGATGCAGACATTCTCCTGCGGGACCGGATGGGGCACCGGCGGGAACCCGTCGAACCCCTCCAGACCCGTCACATAGGCCAGCGGCGTGCCGTGCAGGTTGCCGCTGGTCGTCGTCTCGGGCGTGTGGAAATCGGCATGCGCATCAAGCCAGAGCACGAACAGCGGTCGGCCCCGACGCGCCGCATGGGCGGCGGCGGCATGCACGCTGCCCAGCGACAGCGCGTGATCGCCGCCCAGAAAGATCGGCACACCCTGGTCCAGCGCCGCCTGTCCGGCGCGCGACAGGCCGTTTGTCCAGCCGATCGTGGGGCCAAGCGCGAACACCCCGTCGCGGTCGGCGGCACAAGGATCGGCGGCGACATCGCCCAGGTCGCGCAGATCGTGGCCCAGGTCGATCAGCGCCTCGGGAAGCCCGGCGGTGCGGTAGGCATCGGGGCCCATCAGGCAGCCCTGGCGGGTCTTGCCACTGTCGACCGGGGCGCCGATCAGCAGGATCGTGCGGGTCATGGTCCCTGTCCTTGATCATTCTGGCACGGGTATCGCGTTGAAACGGGAAGGGCAGAAGTTGACATTCCGCACAATCTGCGCGGAGATTGACCAAAACGAAGGATAAGGGTTCCGGAATGGACAATACCGACCACCGGCTGATCGCCGCCCTGCGCCGCGACGCCCGGGCATCGCTGTCCAGCCTTGCGGCGACGCTGGGGCTGTCGCGCACGACGGTGCGAGCCCGGCTTGACCGGCTGCGCCGCGACGGAGAGATCGTGGGTTTCTCGGTCGTTCTGAAATCCGACCTGGCGCGCGACCCGGTGCGGGCGCTGATGATGATCGGGATCGAAGGCCGCGGCACCGACCGGGCGATTCGCAGCCTGCAGGGCTATCCCGAAGTGCGGGCCCTGCACAGCACGAACGGGCGCTGGGACATGATCGCGGAACTGGGGGCCGACAGCCTCGCGGCGCTGGACGCCCTGCTGACACGGATCAGACGGCTGGACGGGATCGCGACATCCGAAACCCTGTTGCTGCTGGCCACACGCAAGGCCTGACGGCGGCGCAAGGCGCCCGGATCACCCGCCCCGGATCGTCGGCACCTGCAGCGCGGAAAACCCGTAATGCCGCAGCCAGCGCAGGTCTGATTCGAAGAACGCCCGCAGATCCGGGATGCCGTATTTCAGCATCGCGATCCGGTCGATCCCCATGCCGAAGGCAAAGCCCTGCCACTGATCGGGGTCGATCCCGCCGGCCTGCAGCACCTTCGGATGCACCATGCCCGATCCCAGAACCTCCAGCCAGGCGTCGCCCTCGCCGACCTTGACCGTGCCGCCCTCCCAGGAACACTGGATGTCGACCTCGGCCGAGGGTTCGGTGAAGGGAAAATGCGAGGCGCGGAAGCGGGTCTTGACCGCGGTGCCGAAGAAGGCGCTGAAGAATTCCTCGAGCACCCATTTCAGGTTGGCCATGGAAATGTCGCGGTCGATCGCCAGCCCCTCGACCTGGTGGAACATCGGCGTATGGGTCTGGTCGTAATCGGCGCGATAGACCCGGCCCGGGGCGATGATGCGGATCGGGGCGCCCTGGGCCTCCATCGCGCGGATCTGCACCGGGCTGGTATGGGTGCGCAGCACATGCGGCGGGCGGTTGTCGCCTGCCGCGCGGGCCATGTAGAACGTGTCCATCTCGGCCCGCGCCGGATGGTGGCCGGGGATGTTCAGCGCGTCGAAATTATACCAGTCGCTGTCGATCTGCGGCCCTTCGGCCACGGCGAAGCCCATGTCGGCGAAGATCGCCGTGGCCTCTTCCCAGACCTGGCTGACCGGGTGGATCGTGCCGGCCCGCCGGTCGCGCGCCGGCAGGGTCACGTCGAGCCATTCGGCCTGCAGGCGCGCGTCAAGTGCCGCATCTTCGAGCGCCGCTTTCTTGGCCGCCAGGGCGCTGGTGATCTCGTCCTTGAGCGCATTCAGCTTCGGCCCCATCACCTGGCGCTCTTCGGGACCCATCTTGCCCAGTTCGCGCATCCTCAGGCTGATTTCGCCCTTCTTGCCGACGGCCTGAACGCGCAACTCCTCCAGCGCGGCCGCGTCGGTCGCGGCTGCGATCAGGCTGACGAATTTCTCTCTCAGGTCGTCCATGTCCGCGCCTTCCATCATTCCGGCTCCCTGCTATCCACAGACCGGGCCGGACGCAAGTTTCCGCGCGGGCTGCGACCGCCGGCGCGGCAGCATCACAAAAAGGTTAACGTTGGGTTAACAAAACCACCGGATGCTGATACATGCCCCAGATATTGGGAATTTCGAGTAACCGCGCCGTTCATTTTGTAGGGTGCGCGGCCGCTTTTGGGGGAGCGGGTCATGAGTGTCAGATCGTTTCATGGGCTGCTGGCCCATATCTGGCCGCTTGGTGCCGCCGTGATCGCGGCCGGGGGCCATATCGGCGTGCAGGCCCTTGTCGGACAATCCGCGCCCCCCGCCCCTCAGGCGGTCGTGGCGCCACCACCGGTTCCGGACCCTGCCTCCGCACCCGCGCCCGAGCTGCCCAGCCGCGCCGCCACGCCCGAACTGATCGCACCGCCCGCCCTGAACCGGATCGAGGCCGCCGTCGCCGACGCGGTCGCCGCCGCACCGGAGGGCGCAACCGACACGCCTGCCCCGGCATCGCCGCAGGCCGCCCCGGCCGGGATGCGGGCCCAGGAGCAGACCCACGGCCACGCCACGGACCTCCCGGACGCGCGCTCCCCCTGCGTCGCCGAATTGCAGGTGATGGCCACCCGCACCCGGCTCTATTTCGCCAACGGCTCGGCCCGGCTCGACGACCAGGCGCAGGAGGCGGCCCGGACGCTGGCCGCGCAGGTCGCCGGCTGCCCCCAGGCGCGGGTCACGATCATCGGTTTCGCCGATCCCAGCGGCGATCCGGCCCGGAATGTCGCCCTGTCCTGGGAGCGCGCCCATGCCACGCTCGACGTGATCGCGGCGGCCGGCCACGCCACCGACCGGTTCGCCGTGGCCAGCCACATGCAGGACCATCCCGACGGGGTCCATCCGCAATTCGACGTGGTCGACCGGCGGGTGGATTTCGAAGTGTCCGACGCGGCGGCGCCCTGAGGCCAGGCGATCGTCGTCAGCCCTGCGGGCGGCGGCAAGCCCGACGTCCGGCGCGGACGAACGGCGCGAAACGCCACCGTGCAGGGCCGGGCGCGACGCCGCGTGTCCCGATCACCAGGACCGCGTCCAGACGCAAATGGCCGCCCCGGCAGGGACGGCCATTCGACTGCACCTGTCGCCCGGCTCAGGCCAGGGCGGCCTTGGCCTTGGCGGCGATGGCGTTGAAGGCGTCGGGTTCATGCACGGCCAGATCGGCCAGCACCTTGCGGTCCACCTCGATCCCGGCCCGGTCCAGGCCGTTGATGAACCGCGAATAGGTCAGCGTTTCGTCAAAGGCGCGCACGGCGGCGTTGATCCGCTGGATCCACAGCGCGCGGAAGCTGCGCTTGCGGGCCTTGCGGTCGCGGGTGGCGTATTGGTTGGCCTTGTCGACCGCCTGGCGGGCGACCTTGAAGGTGTTCTTGCGCCGGCCGTAATAGCCCTTGGCGGCATCGGTGACCTTCTTGTGGCGGCGATGGGTGACGGTTCCGCTTTTCACTCGCATGGGTTGTCCTCCTCAGCGCGCGTAGGGCATCATCGGCTTGATGATCTGTTCATCAGCCTTCGACAGCGTGGTGGTTCCGCGCGCGTCGCGGATGAACTTGGTGGTGCGCTTGATCATGCCGTGGCGCTTGCCCGCCTGGCCGGCCTTGATCCGGCCCGAGGCCGTCACCTTGAACCGCTTCTTGCAGCTCGACTTGGTCTTCATCTTGGGCATTTCCGTCTCCTATCGGTAGAGGTCCACGCGCGACTCGGCATGCCACACCGGCCGGCCGCGCATCTGCGAGGGCGCCGTATAGGCGCCGGGGCCCTTCTTGGCAAGGGGTCAGTTGATATAGCGGCCGATCACGTCGACAAAGACGCCGGGGATCTGGTTGATCGTATAGCCCGTCGGCTTGTTGTTCACCGCGATGGCGACCAGCCCGCCGCCGATCAGCACCGCGATCGCCGCCGTGCGCGGCACCCGACCATCGGCCAGCGCCCCCATGATCGACGGAATCGAAAAGCCGGCCACCACAAGGCCGATCACCAACATGAGATCCGGATCCATGACCTGCCCGACCCTTGTCATTCACTATGACCGGCAGGTTACTCCGTTTCCGCAGCGTAAATCAAACGTTCCTCGCAGGGCGCGACACGCAGGATATTGGTCGAACCGGGCGTGTTGAACGGAACCCCGGCGATCACCACCACCATGTCGGTCTTTTCCGCCAGCCCGACCCGGGTCGCGGCGCGCACCGCCTCGACCACCGCCTTCTTGAACCGGTCGACCTCGGCCGAGGAATAGACGCAGGTCATCCCCCAGCTCAGGCACAGCCGCCGCGCGGTGCCGATCCGGCTGCTCAGCACCATGATCGGCACCCGCGGCCGTTCCCGTGCGGTCAGCAGCGCGGTGGTGCCGCTTTCCGAATAGCAGCAGATCGCCTTGATTTCCGTCGTTTCGGCGATCTCGCGCGCGGCGGCGACGATCCCGTCGGCGACCGAGGTGCGCACCGCCTTGCGCGAGGCTTCGAGGATTTCGGTATAGGTCGGATCGCTCTCGACCTCTTCGGCGACGTTGTTCATCGTCTGCACCGCCTCGATCGGGAAGTGACCGGCCGCACTTTCCGCCGACAGCATGATCGCGTCGGTGCCCTCGTAGATCGCCGCGGCGACATCGCTGACCTCGGCCCGGGTCGGCATCGGGCTTTCGATCATGCTTTCCAGCATCTGCGTGGCGACGATCACCGGCTTGGCGGCGGCGCGGCACTTGCGCACCAGCTGCTTCTGGATCGGCGGCACGTTCTGCACCGGCAGCTCGACCCCCAGATCGCCGCGCGCCACCATGATCCCGTCGGCGACCGCGAGGATATCGTCAAACGCCTTCACCGCAGCCGGTTTCTCGATCTTGGCCAGCACCGCGGCCCGGCCGCGCGCCAGGGCCCGGGCCTCTTCCATGTCGGCGGGTCGCTGGACAAAGGACAGCGCCAGCCAGTCCACCCCCAGATCGCAGACGAATTCCAGGTCCTTGCGGTCCTTGTCCGACAGCGCCGCCAGCGGCAGCACCACATCCGGCACATTGACCCCCTTGCGGTTGGAAATCGTGCCGCCCACCATGACCTCGCATTCCGCGAAGTCCCGGCCGCAGTCGCGCACCTTCAGGCGGATCTTGCCGTCATTGACCAGAAGGCTCGCCCCCGGCTCCAGCGCGTCGAAGATCTCGCGGTGCGGCAGCTGCACCCGGGTCGCATCCCCCGGGGTCTCGTCCAGATCCAGGCGGAAGGTCGCGCCCACCTCCAGCTCTTCGGCATCGCGGGCAAAGGCGCCGACCCGCAGCTTGGGCCCCTGCAGATCCGCGAGGATCCCGATCGGCCGGCCGGTATCGGCCTCGATCTTGCGGATGATCGCGTGACGTTCGCGGATCTCGTCATGGCTGCCATGGCTCATGTTCAGGCGGAACACGTCGGCCCCGGCTTCGCTCAGCGCGCGGATCGTGTCGTAATCGTTCGAGGCCGGGCCAAGCGTGGCTACGATCTTGACTTTTCGGTTCCGTTTCATCGCCTCTCCTTCGGGTCCGCCCGGACCCTGTCAGTTACCGCTAACGCCGTTGCCGCCCTTATTGCCCAATTCCCTTCGCGGGACAACTGGCCTATGGGATGTATCCCAGGATGACACGAGCCCGTAACGGATGAGTTTCCAACCCTTCCACATCCATGGCGCCGGCCGCAACACGCGCTGGCTGCTGACCTGCGATCATGCCACCAACACGGTGCCGCCGGATGTGGGTGGCGGCACGCTCGGCCTGGATCCGACCGACATGGAACGCCACATCGCCTACGATGTCGGCGCCGCCGGCGTCACCCGGGCATTGGCCGACCTGCTGGGCGCCCCGGCGATCCTGTCGAACTTCTCACGGCTGGTGATCGACCCCAATCGCGGGCTCGACGATCCGACCGTGGTGATGAAACTCTATGACGGAACCATCATTCCGACGAACCGCCATGTCGACCGGGCCGAGATCGCCCGCCGCGCAGCCGCCTGTCACCAGCCCTATCACGACGCGCTGGAACGGATGGCAAGCGCCCGCGACGATACCGTGATCCTGGCGATCCATTCCTTCACCCCGCGCCTGATGCGCCGCCATCCGCGGCCCTGGCACATCGGCATCCTGCATGAAGGCGACAACCGCCTGTCGGACCCGCTTCTTGACTTGTTGCGCGCCGAACCCGACCTCTGTGTGGGCGACAACGAACCCTATGCCGGCCACCTGCCCGGCGATTCGATCGATGTGCACGCCTTGCAGAAGGGCCGGCCCAACGCCCTGGTCGAGTTGCGCAACGACCTGATCCGCACGCCCGAGGGGCAGGCGAAATGGGCCGCGCGGCTCGCCCCGATCCTCGGGCGGGCATTGGAACGGATGGAGAAGACGACATGACCCGGATCGACGACCAGACCCGCATCGAACTCGAGGCCGCCGCCTTTCGCCGCCTGCGACAGCACCTGATGCAGGACCGCGCGGATGTGCAGAACATCGACCTGATGAACCTGGCCGGCTTCTGCCGCAACTGCCTGTCGCGCTGGTATCAGGAGGCCGCGACGGCCCGCGGCATCGACATGACCAAGGACGACGGGCGGTTGGCCTTCTACGGCATGCCCTATGACGATTGGAAGGCGCAGCACCAGACCGAGGCCGACGCCGCCAAGACGGCCGCCTTCGACAAGGCCTTCGCCGAAAACGTGGGCAAGGACTGACACGGGTCCGACCCCGCGCGGCACCCGTCCCGGGCCTGACCCGGGACCTCTCGCCGCCCGCCGCCACACAATCCCGCCCCGTCGCGCGCCACTGTCCCGCGCGGCGCGACAAATGTGGCAAGAACTTGACTCGAATGTGGCGGATGTGGAGAGGTGCCGGCGGGGGCAGGCCGGCGCTGGGGGGCGCCGGCCGCTTTGAACCGGAGCTGCCGCATGTCACCGCTCGACCATTCTCCCGGCCCGATGGCCATTCCCGCGCCCGGCCTTGCCCGCGGGCAAACCGTGATCGCGCCGGTCCTGGCCCCGGTGATCGACGGTTTCGACCCGGACACCGAAACGCTCGCCTTCACCCTGGATCCGGACGAGGACGACGCCCCCCTGCGGCTGCGCGACCTGCCCGACGGCTCTTGCCGGATCGAGATCGGCGACCGTGTTCTGGCGATCCTCACCGGCATCCGCGCCGACGACATCGAACCGGGCGCCCTGCATTTCGACTGCGCCTGACCCCCGCTGCCCGGTTGCTATCCGGTCAGACACGCGCCCCTCCCGCGGTCCGCACCGACACCCGCGCCGACAATCGCACAGACACCCGCACAGACACCCGCACCGGCGCGAAACCGACATCATACCGACGCGAAACCGCAAGTCCGAGATCCTGTTTGTCCCGGCGCGACCGTCCAGACGCGTTGCGCGGGCCCCGCCCCCCGGCGCGCGTTGCTCAGATCGCCGCCTTGCGGCTTTCCTCCAGGTAGATCTCGCGCAGCCGCGCCGCCACCGGCCCGGGCGCGCCATTGCCCACGGGCGCGCCGTCGATTTCGACCACCGGCATCACGAAGGTCGAGGCCGAGGTGACGAACGCCTCCTCCGCCGCCTGCGCCTCGTCGATGGTGAAGGGGCGTTCCTCGACCTCCATCTGCGCCTCGCGGGCAAGGCGCAGCACCGCCGCGCGGGTGATCCCGTGCAGGATGTCATTGGAAAGCCCGCGGGTCATGATCTTGCCGCCCTTGACGATATAGGCGTTGTTGCTGGTGCCCTCGGTCACACTCCCGTCCTCGACCATCCAGGCATCATCGGCGCCTGCGGCCTTGGCCATCATCTTGCCCATGGACGGATACAGCAGTTGCACCGTCTTGATGTCCCGCCGCCCCCAGCGTTCATCGGCGATCGAGATCACCTTGATCCCGACCTTCGCCGCGGGGCTGTCGGCCAGCCCGGGCTTGGACTGGGTGAACAGCACCAGCGTCGGCGCAACCTCCTGATCCGGATAGGCAAAATCCCGATCCGCCGCCGCCCCGCGGGTGACCTGAAGATAGACCAGCCCGTCGACGATATCGTTGCGCGCGACCAGTTCACGGTGGATCGCCAGCAATTCCTCCATCTCGACCGGGCGGCGCATGTCCAACTCGTCAAGACTTCTTTGCAATCGTGCGGCGTGGCCGTCGAAATCGATCAGCTTGCCGCCCAGCACGCTTGTCACCTCATAGACGCCATCGGCGAACAGGAACCCCCGGTCGAACACGCTGACCCTGGCCTCTTCTTCGGGCAGGTAGTCTCCGTTGACATAGACGATGCGGCTCATGGGCTGGCTCCCTGGATGTGACGCGGTGGTCTTCGGGCTTTGTTCCCGCCCCGTCAAGGGGCTAGCCCCACAGCTCGGCCGGCGCCGGATGCACCGCACCGCCGTCGTAGTTCAGCGCCGGCTCACGGTCTTCGGCCAGCAACAACGGGCCGTCCAGGTCCACGATCGCGGCCCCCTGGGCGACCAGAACCGCCGGCGCCATGGCCAGCGAAGACCCCACCATGCATCCGACCATCACCTTGAAACCGAGGGCGTCCGCGGCCGCGCGCAGGGCCAGCGCCTCGGTCAGGCCGCCGGTCTTGTCGAGCTTGATATTGACCATGTCATACTTGCCGACCAGAGCCTCCAGCCCGGCGCGGGTATGGCAGCTTTCATCGGCACAGACCGGCAGGACGCGCTCCATTTCGGCCAGCATCCCGTCGGCATCCACGGGCAGGGGCTGCTCGACCATCTGCACGCCCAGCCGCACCAGGTGCGGCGCCAGTTCGGTATAGATCTCGGCCGTCCAGCCCTCGTTGGCGTCGACGATGATCGCGGCATCGGGTGCCCCGCGCCGCACCGCCTCCAGCCGGGCCATGTCGCCTTCGCCGCCCAGCTTGATCTTCAACAATGGCCGCGCGGCCTGTCTGGCGGCGGATTTCTCCATGTTTTCAGGGGTGTCCAGCGACAGGGTATAGGCCGTCATCACCGGTTTCGGCCGCGCCAGACCGGCCAGTTGCCAGACCGGCGCGCCGGTGCGTTTGCTGTGCCAATCCCACAGCGCGCAATCCACGGCGTTGCGCGCCGCGCCGGCCGGCAGGGCGTCCTGCAGGTCGTGCCGCGTGATCGCGGGGTCCAGCGCCTCGATCCGGGCCGCGACAGTGTCAAGCGTTTCGCCGTAGCGCGCATAGGGCACGCATTCGCCCTGACCCTGCACACCCTCGCGGCTGATCCGCGCGGTCAGCACCTGTGCTTCGGTCCGCGACCCGCGCGAGATCGTAAAGACCTCGGCCAGCCGGAACCGGTCCCGCGTCACCGAAAGCGCCATGGCATCCCCCATCCGTTCGGGACCAGCCTAAAGCGCCAGCAGCGCATCCACCAGCCGCGCCGCGCCCTGGCGGAAGGGATCGGCGGCGGGCAGGCCCATCCGCGCCTCGACCTGCGCCAGATAGCTCAGCGCCTCGTCCTCGCCCATGGCGGCGGTATTGACCGAAATTCCGACGATTTCGCAGGCCGGATTGGCGACCCGCGCCAGCGGCAAGGCGGTATCGCGCAAGGCCTCCAGGCTGGGCAGGGCATAGCCCGGCAAGCCCCGCATATGGGCCCGGGTCGGTTCATGCGACAGGATCAGCGCATCGGGCTGGCCGCCATGGATCAGCGCCATGGTGACCCCGGAATAGGAGACGTGGAACAGGCTGCCCTGGCCCTCGATATGGTCCCAGTGATCGGCAACGTTGTCCGGTGTCAGCCATTCGACGGCGCCGGCCATGAAATCGGCGACCACCGCATCCAGCGGCACGCCGTTGCCGGTGATCAGGATGCCGGTCTGGCCGGTGGCGCGGAAGCTGGAGTTCAGCCCGCGCTTCTTCATCTCCAGGTCCATGGCCAGCGAGGTATACATCTTGCCGACCGAACAATCGGTGCCCACGGCCAGAACCCGCTTGCCGGTGCGCTTTTCGCCGTTGGCGATCGGGTATTTCACCGATGGCACCCGCACGTCATGCAGCCGCCGCCCCGTGGCCTGGGCCACCGCGGCCAGATCCTCTTCGTCGCGCAGCAGGTTGTGCAGGCCCGAGGCCAGGTCGAAGCCTTCCTCCAGCGCCGTCACCAGCACCTTCTTCCAGGTCTGCGAAATCACCCCGCCGCGATTGGCCACGCCGATCACCAGGGTCTGCGCCCCGGCCGCCCGTGCCTCGGCCAGGGTCATGTCGGGCAGGCCCAGATCGGCCTTGCACCCCTCCAGCCGCAGCTGCCCCACGGCATTGTCGGGCCGCCAATCCTTGATCCCCTGCGCCACCTTGGCGGCCAGCGGGTCGGGCGCATCGCCCAGGAACAGCAGGTAGGGGGTGGGAATCATGACAGGCCTCCGGTGTTTGCCCGTCACCTTGCCATCCGGCCGCTGAAATTGGTTCGCAAAACACGGCCCGGCCGGACGGGATTCGGGAAATTTTCGCGTCGTGCCGCGGTTTTCTGCAAAAGTGACCTGGCCCTGCCGATGAATGCGCCGCGAACAGAACATGAAACATCCAGGTCGGCGTCGCACAGACCGGGCGACAGGAGGCCGCGCTCGCCCCGCTTTCTGCAACTGCGAAATAGCGCTTGAAGCCCTGCGCGCAACATCATATCTCGAACAGCGCAACTCACGACATTTCCTTGCCAGGAGGCCCGCCCATGTCGCTGCGCAAACAGCCCCCCGCCCCGGCCCGTCCGAACCGCTGCCAGCTGTTCGGCCCCGGCTCGCGCACCGAATTGTTCGAGAAGATGGCCAAAAGCGCCGCCGACGTGATCAACCTCGACCTCGAGGACAGCGTCGCGCCTGCCGACAAGGACAAGGCCCGCAAGAACATCATCGAAGCGACCCATGACGTCGATTGGGGCGGCAAGTATCTGAGCGTGCGAATCAACGGGCTGGACACGCCCCATTGGGTCAAGGACGTGGTCGAGCTGCTGGAAAACGCCTCGGACCGACTGGACCAGATCATGATCCCGATGGTCGGCCGCGCCGCCGATATCTATGCGGTCGAGGCCGTCGTCGCCTCGGTCGAGGCCGCGCAGGGCCGCAAGAAGCCGGTCAGCCTGGAGATCATCATCGAAACCGCCGCCGGCATCGCCAATATCAACGAGATTTGCGCCGCCAGTCCGCGCCTGCAGGCGGTCAGCCTGGGCTATGCCGATTTCGCCGCCTCTATGGGCATGGCCACCACCGGGATCGGCGGCACCCAGGAAAACTACTACATGGTCCACGCGGGCCGGACCCATTACCCCGACCCCTGGCATTGGGCGATCTCGGCCATCGTCGCCGCCTGCCGGAGCAACGGCGTGCTGCCGGTCGACGGGCCCTTCGGCAACTTTTCCGACGACGACGCGTTCCGCGCCCAGGCGTTCCGCGCCGCGACGCTGGGCATGGTCGGCAAATGGGCGATCCACCCCAGGCAGGTGGCGCTGGCCAACGAGGTCTTCAGCCCTTCGGATACCGCCGTGGCCGAGGCGCGCGAGATCCTGGCGGCCATGGAAGAGGCCCAGAAGAACGGCCTGGGTGCAACGACCCACAAGGGCAAGCTGATCGACATCGCCTCGATGAAACAGGCGCAGGTGATCGTCGACATGGCCGAACTGATCGGCAAGGGTTGAGGCGCCCGCACCGGTATCGTGCCGGGTCAGGATCGCCGGACCTGCAAGCCACGCCGGGATGTGTCAGACTGGGCCGGACGAGAAAGGCTCGAAAGGCAAGACCATGCGGAAAACCCTCCTGCCGCTTGTGACATTGTCGGCCCTGGCCCTGCCCGCCGCCGCCCTGGCCCAGGCGGCCTGCCCGGCGGATCCCCCCCCGCCCGACCCCTGCCTGGTCGGCAACTGGGTCGGCGAGAATACGGCCCTGCAGGCCTTCACGCTGGCAATGCCCGCGATGGCCGCCGCGGGCGTGAGCGTGGAAACGATTCCCGGCCCGCCGCCGGTCCTGGGCATGACGATCTACGAGGACGGGTTCTATGAAACCTTGCCGATCCACGCGGATGCGCTGAATTACATCAGCGACCGCGACGGCACGGCCGAATTGTCGATCGACCTGTCGATGCCGACGCAGATCGGCCATGTCTGGGGCGCCGGCGGCCGGCTGGAATTCTGCGACATGGGCATCATCGCGCCCGAGGTGCGGATGGGCCTGGTCGCGCCGGACGGCGCCTCGGGCGACACCGATTTCACTGTCGGCTTCGGCAGTTTCACCCCCGGCATCAGCTATGCCTGCACCGGGGATACCTGGACGTTCACCGTCGACCTGCCGCCGCCGATCGGGGCGGTCGATTACCGGCTCTACCGGTTCCCGGACACGCGGTTCGCAGACGAATTCATGACAGAGCACCGCTATCGGCGCGACGCGGACCCGAGCGACTAGCGCCGGGGCCAAGGCCCCCCGAGGCGCGATGTTGCATCCGCACCGGCCCCGTTCCATATAGGGCGCGTCCATGCGGAAGGGGCCAGGATGACCAATTACCTCGACTTCGAAAAACCGCTCGCCGAGATCGAAGGCAAGGCGGCCGAACTGCGCGCCATGGCCCGCGCCAACGAGGGGGCGAATGTCGATGACGAGGCCACCGCGCTCGACAGGAAAGCCGCGGACCTGCTGAAAAGCCTCTATGCCGACCTGACGCCCTGGCGCAAATGCCAGGTCGCGCGCCATCCCGACCGGCCGCATTGCCGCGACTATATCGACGCATTGTTCACCGAATACACGCCGCTGGCCGGCGACCGGAACTTTGCCGACGATCACGCGGTGATGGGTGGGCTGGCACGGCTGGACGGACGGCCGGTGATGGTGATCGGCCATGAAAAGGGCAATGACACCCAATCCCGGATCGAACGCAATTTCGGCATGGCAAGGCCCGAAGGCTATCGCAAGGCGATCCGGCTGATGGACCTGGCCGATCGGTTCGGCCTGCCGGTGGTGACCCTGGTCGACACGCCGGGCGCCTATCCCGGCAAGGGCGCCGAGGAACGCGGCCAGTCCGAGGCGATCGCCCGATCGACCGAGAAATGCCTGGCGCTGCAGGTGCCGCTGGTCAGCGTGATCATCGGCGAGGGCGGCTCGGGCGGGGCCGTCGCCTTTGCCACGGCGAACCGGGTGGCGATGCTGGAACATTCGATCTACTCGGTGATCTCGCCCGAGGGTTGCGCCTCGATCCTGTGGAAGGATGCCGAAAAGATGCGCGAGGCGGCCGAGGCGCTGCGCCTGACCGCGCAGGACCTTCTCAAGCTGGGGGTCTGCGACCGGATCATCCCCGAACCGGTCGGCGGCGCCCATCGCGACCGGACGGCCACGGTCCGGGCCGTGGGCCAGGCGATCCGGGCGATGCTGGCCGAACTGGACGACCTGTCGCCCCAGGCCCTGCGCGACAAGCGACGGCAGAAATACCTCGACCTGGGCAACAAGGGCCTGGCCGCATGATCCGCCTGGCCGTGCTTCTGACCCTGACCGCGACGGCCGGCGCCGCGGACGGTCTGATGGGGCGCGACGTGAGCTTCGGCTCTTTGGCCTATGACGATCGCGCGGCGCCGATCTTTGTCGGGCAGCGCCATCCCGCGCGGGTCAACGGCGCGGTCGAATACGGGCTTCATCCCGAAGGCGCGCAGAACGGCTGGGACATCATCCCGGCGATCATCGACATCCGCGACCAGCGCATCGTCATCACCTATCCCGATGTCCCGGTCGATACCTTTCCGGTGCTGGAATTCAACGGATATGTCCTTGATTTCCTGACAGAATGTGTCTTGTTCAACGGCGCCTGGCAGAACCTGGAGCTCAGCACCGAACCGCTGCCCGAAGACGGGATCTTCACCGAAGGCTCGCAATTGTTCATCGACGTCAGCGGGGTGGAATACGGGCCGCAGACCTTTCTGACCATCGACCTGGACGTCGCCCCCTGCCCGCTGAGCTGACCCGGTCCGGGCAGGCAAGACCCCGCGACGGTGCAACGTCGGTCCTGCGTCGGTGACGCGGGCCTACCACATCCGGCTGGCGGCATAGTCCGGGTAGGTCGCGTCATAGCTGGCCGGGTCGACATCGTCCCCCGCCTCGTGCAGCAGCTGGCCGGCCGTCGGCACCGTGTCGCCATCGTCGCGGCTCCAGAGCCCGGCGCGCATCAGCGCCTTGGCGCATTGAAAATAGACCTCGGACAACGTGATCATGATCACCGTCGCGGGCCGGCTGCCGCGCCGGTCGAAGGTGCCGGTCACGCCGGGATCGGCCGTCAGCCGCGCGGTGCCGTTGACCCGCACCACGTTGTTCGATCCCGGCACCATGAACATCAGGCTGATGCGCCCGTCGCGGACGATGTTGCGCAGGCAATCCAGCCGGTTGTTGCCGCGCCAGTCGGGCAGCCAGAGCGTGCGGTCATCGACGACCCGCACCACCGGGCCGTCATCGCCGCGCGGACTGGCATCGGTGCCTTCTGGCCCGACCGTGGACAGCACGCAGAACCGCGCCGCGCCGATCCATTGCCGATACAGCGGCGTGATCCGATGCGCGACCTTGTTCAGCGACCGGGGGTTGGCTTCGCCATAAAGCGCGGTCAGCGCCGCGATGCTGGTGATCATGGTCATCTCCCTCACCACATGGTCGATTTCAGCGACTGGTCATAGACCGCGTCCAGGGCTTCGGCGTCGAAGCCGCGGACGGCATCGGCGACCAGCGCGCCCGCCGAGGGCAGGTCCGCGGCATCGTTCCGGTTCCAGATGTCCGAGCGCAGCAAGGCCTTGCCGCACTGGAAATAGACCTCGGCCACGGTGAAGACGACGACGGTTGCCGGCTGCATCCCCTTGCGTTCGAACCGGGCGACGAAGGCGTCGTCGGCGGTGACCTGCGCGGTGCCGTTGATCCGCACCACATCGGTCTTTCCCGGAACCAGGAACATCAGGCTGAACCGCCCGTCCCGCACGATGTTGCGCAGGCTGTCGAGCCGGTTGTTGCCCTGCCAGTCCGGCATCAGCAACGTGGTGGCATCCGCCACCTGCACCACCGGCCCGTCGTCGCCGCGCGGCGTGCCGTCCGTGCCCTCGGGGCCGACGGTCGACAGGATGCAGAACCGCGACGCCTCGATCCAGCTCCGGTAGGCCGGTGTGATCCGGTCCGTCACCTTGGTCAGGGCAACCGGGTGGGCGGCCTCGTAACGTGCCTCCAGCGCGGCGATGGTGGTGATCGGGGTCATCTCTCGTCCTGTCCCGGCAGGTTGAATCCGGCCTCGGCCATCAGCGCGTCCGACCGCGCCTCGATCGCCTGTTCCAGTTGCGCCATGAACGGTTCGACCGCCAGACCGGACGGGATCGGGTCGAGAAAATCGACCACCGCCAGGCCCGGCTTGCGCAGGATGCCCTTGCGCGGCCAGAACAGGCCGACATTGCAGGCCACCGGCACGCAAGGCTGGTCGATCTCGGCATAAAGCGCGCCCGAGCCGGCCTTGTAGGGGGCCTTGACCCCGGGTGCGATGCGCGTGCCCTGGGGGTAGATGATCAACTGGCCGGGATCGGCCCGACCGTCGCGCACGTCGCGGACCATCTGCCGGATCGCTTCGGCCCGCTTGCCGCGATCCACCGGCACGCAGCCGATCCGTTTCGCATACCAGCCCAGGATCGGCGCCCTGAGCAATTCCTTCTTCATGATGAACTTGCCACGAGGCACCGCGGAATAGATCAGGATGATGTCGAGGAACGACTGATGCTTGGCGGCGATCATGACCTCGCCGGTCGGCGGCGTGCCGCGCACCTGGTAGCGCAGCCCGACCATCGGGGGCATCAGGGCCTTCACCACCCGGCACCAGGCATGGCAGGCGGCCACGGCGCCGTCGCGGCTGCGCAAGGCGGCGGGCAGGTAGATCAGCCCGACCGGAAGCATCATGAAATAGATCAGCCCGACAAAGGCCAGGCTGCGCAGCCATTGCACCGCGCCGCTCATGACTGCGCCCTCAGGCTGCGCAGGGCGGCCGCCCGGGTCGCGGCATAGGCCACGGCGCCGGCCAGCGGCGGGATGACCAGCGGCCACAGCCAGTGCCAGCCGCGAAAGCCGAGCCCGGTCAGGAACCCGCCGGCCGCATCCGTGCGCGGCAGCAGCAGGACCGCGACGATCCCGGCCAACGTGCCAAGCGCCGCCCCGATCACCGCGCGCAGGGTGAAGCGGCGGACAAAGGCGCGGGCGATATAGGTGTCGCGCGCGCCGACCAGCCGCAGCACCCGGATCACCTGGGCATTGGCGGCCAGCGCCGCCTGGGCGGCCAGGGTGATCATCGCCGCCGTCGCCGCCGCGATCAGAGCCATCGACACCATCCCAAGCAGCCGCAATCGCCCCGCCGCCTCGACCAGCGGTTCGCGCCAGCGGGTATGGTCATCCAGCACCGCGCCCGGCACCTCGGCCTGCAGCCGGGCGCGCAGCCCGGACGGATCGTAGCCCGCGCGATCCTCGACGATCTCGATCAGTTGCGGGATCGGCAGCGCCTCGACCGGCAGGTCGGGGCCGAACCAGGGCTCCAGCAGGGCGCGCTGTTCGTCGGCCGACAGCGGCCGCGCCTCGGCCACGCCGGGCGTGGTGCGCAGAACCTCCAGCGCGGCGCGGGTCTGCGCCTCCATCTGCCCCTCGGGGGCCGAGATCCGCAGGGTCGAGGTCCGCGCCAGTTCCGAGGCCCAGCGATCGGCCAGCCGCCCGGTGGCCAGCGACAGGGCCATGGCAAAGACCGCCAGGAACGCCATCGCGGCGGCGGTGAAGGTGGTCAGCCGCGCGGTGAAGCCGGTCGGCGGAACCGCCCGTTCGGCCTGCGGGTCGCCGGCCAGAAGGTCGAACAGGCGCGCCAGTCGCTGCATCACAGATCCGCCCCGGCCAGTTGCAGCCGTCGGTCGCGCAGCCGCAGCACCCGGGCCTGGACCTGGGCCTTGGCGGCACGGATCAGGGTCAGGTCATGGGTGGCGATCAGCACCGACTTGCCCATCCTGTTCAGCTCGACCAGCAGGGTCAGCAGTTTCTGCGACATCTCCTGGTCGATATTGCCGGTGGGTTCGTCGGCCAGGATCACCTCGGGCGACATGATCACGGCGCGGGCCAGCGCCGCGCGCTGGCGTTCGCCACCGGACAATTCGGGGGGCAATTGGGCGGCCTGGGCGCTGAGCCCGACCCAGCCCATGAGGTCGCGGAAATCCCGGTCGTCCGCGGATCGGCCCGACACGGTCAGCGGCAGGGCGACGTTCTCGGCCACGCTGAGATGGTCGAGGAACTGGCAATCCTGGTGCACCACCCCGATCCGGCGGCGCACCATGGCGATACCGTCACGCGCCATGCCGCGGGCATCCTGGTCGAACAGGCGCACCTGACCCGCGGTTGCGGTCAGTTCTCCGTAGCACAGCTTGAGCAGCGTGGTCTTGCCCGCCCCGGACGGGCCGGTCAGGAAGTGGAACGATCCCGGCGCCAGCGCCAGAGAGACGCCGGCGAACAATTCCGCTCCGCCATAGCTGTAGGCGACGTTGTCCAGCTCGATCACGGGCCGCCCCCTGTTGCGCTTTGCTCCGTTCTGGCCGAAAGGCGCGGGCGATGCAATCGCGCCCGTCAGCGGCATCCACGCAAATCCTTTGCGGTGCGCGGCGTTATCGGCCACAATGCGGGCAAGAATACAGGCAAGGGGCACCCTGAAGGGGTGATGAGGCGATGCGGCTGACATGCCCGAATTGCGGCGCGCAATACGAGGTCGCCGACGACGTGATCCCGCTTTCGGGGCGGGATGTGCAATGTTCGGCATGCGGTAACACCTGGTTCCAGCGCCCCGGCGAAGAGCCCGGCATGGCGGATACCGATCCGTCGCCGGATCCCGCCTGGGACGAGGACGCGACCCCCGAGGCGGAATTGGACGAAACCCCGCCAGAGCCCGAAGCGGTGTCCGACACCTGGCCGGACCCAGCCGAAGCTGACGGCGGCGCGGCCCCGGACCGGGGCGCGGACATGGACGCGCCGATCGAGGGCGACGAAGCGGCGGACGACGACGGTGCCGCGGATACGGCTGACGACCGGGCCGACGCCCCACCGCCGTCGCCGCGTCGGGCGCTAGATCCCGACCTGGCGGACATGCTGCGCGAAGAGGCCGAACTGGCCCGCAGCGCGCGCCAGGCCGAGCGGATCGAGACCCAGACCGACCTGGGCCTGGACGGACATCTGTCTGCCGAGGAACAGCGCGCGCGCGAGGCGCAGGCCCGCATGGCCCGACTGCGCGGGGAGGCAGACCCGGTCGACACCCCCGAACCCGAGCCGGACAGCGCGGCCCGGCACCGTTTGCTGCCCGATATCGACGAGATCAACGACACCCTGCGCGGCGAAACCGCCGCGGCCGGTGCTGCTGCCGCGGCCACCGTTGCCGGCGCCGAGGCCGCGCGCCGCGGCGGATTCCGGCGCGGCTTCATCACGGTCGTGGTGATCGCGGTCCTGGCGGCGGTGCTGTATCTGCTGGCGCCGATGCTGGCCGAGCGTTTTCCGACCCTGGCGCCGCCGCTGGCGGCCTATACCGACTGGGTCGACGGCATCCGTCTTTGGCTGGACCTGAAGCTGCAGGGGCTGATGTCCGGCGATGCGGCCACGGCGGACTGATCGCCGCCGCACCCGATCGACCTAGAACCGTTCGAGCAGGCGCTTGAGATATTCCAGCTCCTGCTGCGGACGTTCCTGGTCGGCCGACCGGTCGCGCAATTCGCGCAGCAATTCCTCGGCCCGGCGATAGACATCCTCGTCCTGGAGCATGTTCTCGTCGCTGCCGAACTGGCCGGCATTGCCCATCTGGCGGCCCAGCGGGTCGCGCTGCATCGGGGCCGGGGCGCCCTCGGCCTGCTGATCGCCCTCGGACCCCTGGTCCTGGTCGGGATCCTGGTTGTTCTCGGCCAGCGCCTCGCCCAGGTTCCGCATGCCTTCGCGCAGGGCTTCCATGGCTTCGGATTGACGGTCCAGCGCCTCGGCCATGTCACCGTCGCGCAGGGCGTCTTCGGCGCCTTCCATCGCGCCCTCGGCCCGGTCGATCGCATCCTCGGCCAGGTCCGCGGCATCGCCGGTCAGGCCGGGCAGGTTGTCGCGCAGGGTCTGAAGGCCGCGGCGCAGGGCCTCTTGTCGATCGGCCAGGTCCATGTCGCCTTCACCGCCGGCGCCCTGGTCGTTCAACTGGCCCTGCTCGCCCTCGCCGCCCTGACCCGGGCCCTGGCCTTGCTGCTGGCCTTGCTGCTGGCCCTGCTGGCCCTGTTCGCCAGGCTGCTGGCCCTGTTGCTGGCCGGGCTGCTGGCCCTGTTGCTGGCCGGGCTGCTGGCCCTGTTGGCCCTGCTGACCCTGCTGCCCTTGCTGGCCCTGGTTGAACTGCTCCTGCAATTCGCGGAAGGCGTCATCGGACAGGTCCTGCTGGTCCCGCAGGGTTTCGGCCAGGTCCTGCAGGGATTGTTCGCCCGGGGTCTGCGGGCCATCGCCCGAACCCTCGCCCTGGGTCACCTGCAGGTTCTGCATCATCTCGTTGAGCTGTTCCATCAGCTCCTGCGCCTCGGCCATGCGGCCTTCTTCCATCAACTCCTGGATGCGATCCATCAGGGCGTCGATTTCCGACTGGGTGATCTCCATCGATTCGCCGTTTCGGTCGGGCTGGTCGGTGCCGTTGTCGCCCGGTTCGGCCTGCTGGGCGAGCATCGACATGTAGTCGTCCATCGCCTCGCGCAGTTCGTCCATCAGCTCCTGGATTTCCTCGTCCGAGGCACCGTTGCGCATCGCCTCGGCCAACCTGTCCTGGGCGCGCTCCAGCCGGGCACGGGCATCGGCCAGCGTGCCCTCTTCCAGCAGGATCGCAAGATCCCACAGCGCCTCGGCGATTTCGGCCTGATCGTCATCGGTCATCCCCTCGGCCACCATGGTGTCCAGCCGGCGCAGGGTGAAGCGCAGGCGCAGATAGGTGGTTTCGTTCGGAAAGAACCCGTCCGGTTCATGGGACACGGCGCGCAGCACCTGCAGCACCCGCCGGCCATTGGCCTTGGACCACAGCAGGTCGCGGCGCTGTTCGATCACCGCCCGGGCGATCGGCTGGAAAAAGCGCCGGCCGGGCAGGGTCATCTGTTCGGGCTCGGTCGCGCCGGTCTGGGCGGCGACGTCCTCGACCTGCAGCACCATGGTCACCGGCAGATTGGCCCAGGGGTGCTGCGACAGGTCGTCGATCAGCAATTCCTCGAACTCCGCCCGGTCGCCGGTGAAGGGCATCGGCAGGTCGATCACCAGCGCATCGCGCGGATCGGGGTCGATGGTCAGGCCGTACCGGCGATCGACCCGGGGCAGATCGAGCGTGAAGGTGGCGGTGCCGAAAACCACGCCGTAATCGTCCGAGGCGCGGAACGGCTGGGACATCTCGCCCATCGCGTCGGTGTCCAGCGGGCCGGAGAGTTCGACCTGCGGCGGCTGGTCGGCCTGCACCACGACGCGCCATTCGGCGCCGCCGTCGCCACGGATCGCCAGGGTTCCGTCCTGCGTCACCTCGAAGCTCTGCTGGGCCTCGGTCGCGGCGGGCAAATCGCCGGTGCGGCCCGACACGGTCTCCTCGACGCTCAGCCTGCCGACCTCGCCATAAAGCCGCAGGGTGACGAGCGCGCCCTCCGGCACCTCGACCCGGCCGCCCGGTATATCGGCCAGGTAGAGCGTGGGCTTGCCGGTATGGGCGGGCGGGTCGATCCAGCCTTCCCAGACCGGGCCGGTGGCCAGCTGACCGGTCGGGCCGGCGGTGATATCGGCGACCGTGCCGATGCGGAACAGCGACCCGAAAAGCAGCGCCACGACGAAGGCCAGAAGCGCGATGTAGCGCAGGCCGAACGGGTCGCGGCGCGACACCCGCAGGTCCGGTTCGACGGCGCGGGCGTCATGGGTGCGCTGCTCCATCCGGCGGATATGCGCGGCCCAGACCGCCTCGGAGGCGGGATCGCCGGTGCCGATCGCCTGATCGTCGAACAGCGCCGCGATGGGCCGGCCGGGCAGCCGTGCATCGACCCGTTCCAGAGCCTCGGTCAGGGTCGGAAAGCGGAACCGGCGCAGCCCGGAGACCAGCGCGATGCCCAGGCCCAGCACCGACAGCACGGCCCAGCCCCAGACCACCTCGAGCGGCAGGATGTCGTGCCAGCCCATCACCAGCGGCGCCAATGCAACCAGAAGCACGGTCCAGAATGGCCAGAAGGCCTGCGTCACCCGTTCGGCCAAAAGGCCGGTGCGGGTCCAGAAGACCGGCATGCGCAGGTGCCGCGGGATGTCGATCGGCAGGGTCAGATGCCCTCTCCTGTCGGTTCGGTTCAGGCCTCTGCGTCCTGAAGCCACGGGGGAATGGTATCGCGTTCGATCATTTCGTCAAAGGTCGGACGTCGGCGGATAACCGCGAATTGATCCCGATCGACCAGAACCTCGGGCACCAGCGGCCGGGAATTGTATTCGCTGGCCATCACCGCGCCATAGGCCCCGGCCGAGCGGAAGGCGACCAGATCGCCAGCAGCGACGCTGGGCAACATCCTGCCCCTGGCGAAGGTATCGCCGGATTCGCAGACCGGGCCGACCACGTCATAGGGGGTCAGCACGGCGCCGGGCGCGGCCTGCCGGACCGGCACGATTTCGTGCCAGGCGTCGTACATCGCCGGGCGCAGCAGGTCGTTCATCGCCGCATCCAGGATCAGGAATTGCCGCCCCTCGCCCTCTTTGACATAGATCACGCCCGACACCAGCAGCCCGGCATTGCCGGCGATCAGGCGGCCCGGCTCGATCTCGATCTCGCAGCCCAGATGGGCGAGTTCCTGCTTGACCATGGCGCCGTAATCCAGCGGCAGCGGCGGCGCGGAATTGGACCGCTCGTAAGGGATGCCGAGGCCCCCGCCCAGGTCCAGGCGGCGGATGTCATGGCCCTCGGCGCGCAGCGTTTCGGTCAGTTCGGCCACCTTGCGATAGGCCAGCCGGTAGGGCTCCAGGTCGGTCAGCTGGCTGCCGATATGGACGTCGATGCCGACGATGCGCAGGCCGGGCATGCCGGCGATCCTTGCATAGACCTCGCGGGCGCGGGCGATCGGGATGCCGAACTTGTTTTCGGATTTGCCGGTGGCGATCTTTGCGTGGGTCTTGGCATCCACGTCCGGATTGACCCGCACGGTGACCGGCGCGACCAGGCCCATGGACAGGGCGACCTCGTTCAGCGCCTCCATCTCGGGCTCGCTTTCCAGGTTGAACTGGCGGATGCCGCCCTCCAGCGCCTGGCGCATTTCCGCGCGCGTCTTGCCGACGCCGGAAAACACGATCCGCTCGCCCGGCACGCCGGCCGCCTTCGCCCGCGCGTATTCGCCGCCCGACACCACGTCGACCCCGGCCCCGGTCGCGGCGATCAGCCGGACAACGGCCAGGTTCGACAGCGCCTTCATCGCAAAGCAGACCAGGTGATCGGTGCCCTCCAGCGCCTCGTCGAACAGGCGCAGATGGCGCAGCAACGTGGCGCTGGAATAGACGTAGAATGGGGTGCCCACGCTGGCCGCGATATCGGTCAGGGGCACATCCTCGGCATGCAGGACGCCGGCCTGATAGTTGAAATGGTCCATGTGCCGCGTCTTAGCAGACACTCAGGATTGGGAAAGCCCGGATCTCGACAGGCGCAGGAACAGGTAAAGCGGCAGACCGCAGCTGACCCCGATGCAGAAGGTCGCGGGGATCGCGATCAGCCCGGCCCAGTGCCGGTGCCGGAGGCTTTCGGCGATCACCCAGAGCGTCAGGGCGATCGCCGCGATGGTCAGGTCCCAGACCAGGCCCGAGGTGGCGGCATTGGCGTGCCAGGCCTCGATCATGCCGGGCAGCGACAGGCCGTTGTCGCGGAACCAGGCCACGAACCAGGCCATGGGGTGGACGGCGCCCCAGATCGCCAGGCCCAGAAAGGCCCAGCGGATCACAGGCCGACGCCGACCGAGAAGGTCCCGTTGGTGGCGCCGACCCGGGCCGAGGGCGTCACGTTGCCGCTGGAATCGACATTGACGCCGACACCGCCGGTGGTGCGGAACGGGTCGCCATCGGCGCCGCAGGCGGTCAGGAAGCCGAGGCTGGCAAGGACAAGGGCAAGACGTTTCATGGTCAGGTCTCCTTTCGGGAGGGCGTTTGGCAGCAGTATATCGCGTTCAGGTGCCGCGCACAGGGGGGGTGCCCAATGCGCGGCGGGATCGGACTCACAGGCCCGGCATCGGCTGCGGCACCGGCATCGGTTGCGGCACCGGCATGGGTTGCGGGACCGGCATCGGTTGCGGGACCGGCGGGGTCGGGATCGGGGTCAGGGGCTGCACCAGGGCCGGGTCGATCTGGACGACCCCGGGGGCCGCCACCGACCCGGACCCGCCGGGGGTCGGCGTCGGGGTCGGGGTCGGCGCGGGGGCCGGGCCGCCGCTGATGCAGCCGGCCAGAAGGGCGATCGCGGGAAGCGTGATGACAAGGCGTTTCATTGTGAAGGTCTCCTTTTGGAAATGGTGTCGGGGAAAATCGCGACGTGGCCTTGGCGGCCGTGTTGTTCATCGACGGTGAGCAGCGGAATGCGCGAGGCCGGGGCAACGGTCGCGGACAGCGGGCCGATGGGGGCAGGCGCAAGGGCAAGGCGGCTCATCAAGGTCACTCCGATCAAGACGTTGGTCCGATTGAAGTAATCCTAGCCGCACCGGCGCCGGGCCGCGCGTCTGGTTTTCCCGACCGGGCGGGGGATCCGGGGTCAGGCTTTCCCGACCCCGGGGGCGTTTTCAGCCCAGGTCGGCCCGCCAGCGGGCGATCTGGGCCCGGACCTGGTCGGGCGCCGTGCCGCCATAGGAAAGGCGCGAGGCCACGGAATTGTCGACGCCGAGCACCGAATAGACATCCCCGGTGATCGCCGGGTTGACCGCCTGCATCGCCTCCAGCGGCAGATCGGGCAGGTCGCAGCCGCGCCGCTCGGCCTCGGCCACCAGGGCGCCGGTGGCGTGGTGGGCATCGCGGAACGGCAGCCCGGCCTCGCGCACCAGCCAGTCGGCCAGGTCGGTCGCGGTGGAGAAGCCGGCAGAGGCCGCGGCGCGCAGATTGTCGGGCTGGGCGGCCATGTCGCCCACCATCCCGGTCATCGCCGCCAGCGCCAGCATCAGCGTATCGGCGGCGTCGAAGACCTGTTCCTTGTCCTCCTGCATGTCCTTGGAATAGGCCAGCGGCAGCCCCTTCATCACCGTCATCAGCGCGACATTGGCGCCGAAGATGCGGCCGATCTTGGCGCGCAGCAGCTCGGCCGCGTCAGGGTTGCGTTTCTGCGGCATGATCGACGATCCGGTCGACCAGCGGTCGGACATGGCGACGAAGCGGAACTGGGCCGAGGACCAGATCACCAGCTCTTCGGCCAGGCGGCTCAGGTGCATGGCGCAGATCGACGCGGCGGACAGGAATTCGAGCGCGAAATCCCGCGCCGAAACCGCATCCAGCGAATTGGCCATCGGGCGGTCGAAGCCCAGCGCCCGGGCCGTTGCCTCCCGGTCGATCGGGAAGGGCGTGCCGGCCAGGGCGGCGGCGCCCAGCGGGCTTTCGTTCATCCGCGCCCGGGCATCGGCGAAGCGCGACCGGTCGCGGCCGAACATCTCGACATAGGCCATCATGTGGTGGCCCCAGGTCACCGGCTGCGCGGTCTGCAGATGGGTGAAGCCGGGCATCACCCAGTCGGCCCCCTGTTCGGCCTGGCCGAGCAGCGCCTTTTGCAGCGCGACAAGACCCGCCTCGGCGGCATCGCATTGGTCGCGGACCCAGAGCCGGAAATCGACGGCAACCTGGTCATTGCGGGAGCGCGCCGTGTGCAGCCGCCCCGCCGCCTCGCCGATCAGATCGCGCAGCCGGGCCTCCACGTTCATGTGGATGTCCTCGAGCGCGGTCGAGAAGTCGAAGGTTCCCGCCTCGATCTCTGACAAGACCGTGAGCAGCCCTTCCCGGATCGCCGCGGCATCCTTATCGCTGATGATACCCTGCGCGGCCAACATCGCCGCATGAGCCCGGGAGCCGTCGATGTCCTGTCGTGCCAGCCGCCTGTCGAACCCGATCGAGGCGTTGATCGCCTCCATGATCGCGTCCGGCCCCGCGGCGAAACGCCCGCCCCACATTGCATTCGACGCGCTTTTGTCCGACATGACCTTTGCCCCCAAATCCGGAAGTGACCGATGCGCAAGACCCTGATCCTGATCGCCGCCGCAATCCTGGGCCTTGCCGGGGGGCTATACTTGGCCCTTGGCCGCGATGCCAGTGCCCCCGCGACCGCGGTGGATATTGCCGCGCTCGAGGCGCTGCGCGACGACAGCATGGCGAAACTGTCCTTTGGCGCCGCGCGCGGCTCGGAGGTGGAATTCACCTCGGCCGAGGGCGACCCGATGACCCTGGCCGCCTATGACGGCCAGGTCGTGGTGCTGAATTTCTGGGCCACCTGGTGCGCGCCCTGCCGGGTCGAGATGCCGCATCTGTCGGAGTTGCAGGCCGAATTGGGCGGCGATGACTTCCAGGTCGTGACCGTCGCCATGGGCCAGAACGCGCGCCCGGCGATGGAGCGCTTCCTGGCCGAGATCGGCGTCGACAACCTGCCGCTGCACACCGATCCGCGCCAGGCCCTGGGCCGCGACATGGGCATCATGCTGCTGCCGGCGACGCTGATCCTGGACCGGGACGGCAACGAGATCGCCCGGATGCAGGGCGAGGCCGACTGGGCCAGCGACAGCGCCAAGGCGATCGTGCGGGCCTTGATCGACGGGTAGGCCGACAGGGATCGGTCGGGCGAAAGCCCGCGTCGAGCCCTTGGCGGACGTTCGCAGTGCCGGGCGATCGCCGAGCAGCGGGGTGGCGACCCGACCCCTTTGAGCGTTGTGCTTTATCCTGGCCAAGCCGCAAAACGCCTGTGCGCAGCGCCAAACGTCACCAGATCGCCGCCCCGGGGGGCGGGTCGGCGATGGCCCGGCACCTTCGGTGCTGGTCGGGCCGGGCGTTGTCCGTCAAGTCCCGCAAACCCGCCGTTTTCGTCCTACATCGCCCCGCGGCGTTCCAGTTGCGCGCGCAGTTCCTCGGCCTCGGTGCGGGCGTCGCGCAACCCGTCCATGGCGGCGCGCAGCTCGGCCTCGGTCTGGGCCAGCTGGTTGGAGATCTCGGCCTCGCGCTGCTGCAGATAGGTGATCGCCTGGTCGCGGGTTTCCTCGGCCTCGTGCAGGGCCTGGGCCATGCGGTCCAGCTCGCCGATCTCGGCCCGGGTGACGCGGGTGAAGCGGTTGATCAGCCAATTGGCGAACCAGCCCAGCGAAAAGGCGACGAACAGCAGGATCGCGGTCCAGAAGATGGTTTCGGCCTTGTTCATTCCTCGTCGGTCCCTTGGTCCTCTGCGGCGGCCTCTTCGGCCGCGATTTCTTCCAGCGTGGTGGGTTCTTCGGCGATCGGTTCCGGCACGATCAGGCGGAACTCGATCCGGCGGTTCGCCTCGCGGCCTTCCTCGGTCTCGTTGTCGGCGATCGGATCGGCCTCGCCATAGCCCCGGGGTTCGAAGCTCGAGGTCGGCACGCGGCGCGCCCGCAGCGCCGTCAGAACGGCCTCGGCCCGCTGCTGGCTCAGCCGTTGGTTGCCCTCTTCGCTGCCCTGGCTGTCGGTATAGCCGGCGATTTCCAGCCGCAGATCGGCGCAGCGGCGCAGGATCTCGGCGATGTCGTCGACCACCTGGATCGCCGCACCCGAAATATTGGCCGAGCCGGGATCGAAGGTGATCTTGCGCGCATCGGTCGCGATGATGATCTGGTCGACGCATTCCTCGGGCGTCGGCAGGGCCGAGATCGGGTCAAGCTGTTCGACATAGGTCACCTCGATCTCGAATTCGGCGGCGCTGCCCAGCTTGTCGATCAGCAATCGCGAAATCTCGGCACCGGCACGCGCGTTGCCGGTATTGCCGCGCACGATCAGCCGGTCCGGTTCGACCACGACAGAGCCGTTGGACAGTTTCGACAGCGCCTCGATCCCGGCCAGCACGCGGATCGACCAGCCTTGCGGCAAGCCATCGACCATGCGGGTGCCCATGGCGATCTCGGTCGTTCCGAACCTGGCGCGGGCGTAATTCTCGGCCGTGGCGTTCAGAAGCTCGTCCGAGACCCGGCCGCGCAGCTGGACCAGCCCTTCGGGGCTGAGCGTGGCGATGAATTGCGGCGGCCCCTGATCGGCGGCGCCGGGGGCGGCGGGCAAGACCGCCTCGAGCGCGAAGATTTCGGGCAGGTCGTTCTCCAGCTCTCCGGCGACGCGTTCGAAGTTGCCCTGGACCGCGCCGGGCAGGGCGACCAGGGTGACATCGGCATCCGATATGGTGACGGTCCCGCCGCCCAGGTCCGCCACCGCCTCGATCGCGAGGGCGACCGCCTCGCCCCAGCGGCGCGACGGGGCGCCCAGCGCGATGGTGCAGCCGGCCTGGCCCTGCAGCCCGGCGGCCTCGGCGGCGGCGACGATCAACGCCTCGCCTGCGTCAGTGTCGGCGACGCAGGCGTCGAAGCGCCCGCCTTCGCCGTCATGGATGAACCGCACCGTGAACGGCGTCACCACCGGTCGCGGCGACGAGATCGCCAGCGCCACCTCGACCTGGTCGGGAATGGTTCGGCGCAGGCTGGTTTCCAGCCGGGCGCGTTCCTCGTCACTGTCGGCGATCGCCTCGATCGAGACATGCCCGGCCCGGACCGAGATCTTGGAGCGCGGCAATTGTTCCAGCGCCCGCAACGCATAGCCCATCGCATCGGGCCAATCGGGCGGAACCGGGTAATCGGCGGCTTCCAGAAAATCGGCGACGCGGTCGGCGCCCCCGGCCAGGTCGGCGATATCGGCGGACATGCCGTCGCGGTCCGAATTGCTGGGGATCAGCCCGATCAGCGACACGCCGCTGTCGTTGCGCAGGATTTCGACCGAAAAGTCCGGCGGCGCGATCGGCGCGTTCTCGGCCACCGACATGTTGTCGATCACACGGCTGGCATCGACGACGGTTCCGGCGGCGTTCATCGCCCGCAAGCGGGCGGCTTCGCTTTGCACCTCGCCTTCCAGCACGATCAGCAACCCGTCGCCCAGAACCTCCAGTCCGCCCTGCCCGGCTTCTTCCAGCGCCAGGTCCACCGCCCCGACCGACGCGGTCTCGAGCGCATGAACGGCGTAGCGTGCGCCTTGCCAGCACAGCAGCGCAGCGACCAGGAAAGCCCCGAAGGGGATTGCGGTTTTCGACAGGCGCATGAACATCCCGTTGGTTGCCTGGTCCTTCCTTAGGCGGATGCGCCGGGGGGTTCAATCAGACCAGCAGCGCGACGGCGAAAAACGGCAAGGCGATCAATCCGGCATCGCGATTGGAGCGGAACAGCGTCAGCAATCGGTCATTGTCCTGCGGGTCAAAGCGGCCAAGCTGCCAGGCCAGGTGCCAGCCCATCGCCCAGGGGCCGCCCAGCGCGATCACCAGCGACAGCACGTTGCGCCCGATTGCCGCACCGATCACCGCCAGGGCGAACAGCACCACGCAAGCCACCAGGAACCGGCGCAGCCAGGCCGGGCTTTGGGCACCGAACAGCCGGGCGGTGGATTTCACCCCGATCAGCGCATCGTCTTCGGCATCCTGGTGGGCATAGATCGTGTCGTAGAACAGCGTCCAGGCGATCCCGGCCAGATACAGCGCCACCGCCGGCCAGCCCAGCGTGCCGGTATGCGCCGTCCAGGCCAGCAGCGCGCCCCAGTTGAAGGCAAGCCCCAGGAACACCTGCGGCCACCAGGTGAACCGCTTGGCGAAAGGATAGATCGCGACCGGGATCATCGCGGCGAATCCCAGCGCGATGGCCGGCCCGTTGAAGCTCAGCAGGATCGCCAGCGCCAACAGGCATTGCGCGCCCATCCAGGCCAGCGCCTGGACCACGCCGACGGCGCCCGAGGGGATCGGCCGCGACCGGGTGCGCGCGACCGCGCCGTCGATGTCGCGATCGGTGATGTCGTTCCAGGTGCAACCGGCGCCGCGCATCAGCACCGCGCCGATGCCACAGCCGGCGGCGATCCACAGGTCGAACCAGCGCGGCTGCCCGGTCCACAATATCGCCAGCGCCAGGCCCCACCAGCAGGGCAGAAGCAGCAGCCAGGTGCCGATCGGCCGGTCGATCCGGGACAGCCGCAGATAGGGCCTCCAGGGCGCCGGCGCGCGCCGGTCGACCCAATTGTCCGGCACCGCGTCGGCGACCTGCCCCGCCGGCTCTGGCCCTTCGGTTGTCCCGGTCATATGGTCCGCCTCATGTCGCAGCTTCAGCGCCTTCATGTAGAGCACCCGCTGGGTCCGGGACAACCGGTTCCACTGGACCGGGGCCAGGCGCATTACCTGTTCGGCGTATTGCGGATGGGGGTCGGCGATCCGGTCATGCTGTTCAACGGCCGCGACGGCGAATGGCGGGCCGAGGTGATCGAGGCCGGCAAGCGCGGCGGCGCGCTGGGCTGTGTCGCACGGACCCGCGACCAGGGCGCGCCGCCGGACCTGTGGCTCATGTTCGCGCCGATCCGCAAGCAGCGCACCGACATCATCGTCGAAAAGGCGGTCGAACTGGGCGTCGCCCGGATCCGGCCGGTGCTGACCGAGTTCACCCGCGCCGAGCGCTGGCGCGCCGACAAGCAGCGCGCCCATGCGATCGAGGCGGCCGAACAATGCGGCATCACCTGGGTGCCGCAGGTGGACGACAGCGCGCGGCTGTCCGCGCTGCTGGACAATTGGGACGCGGACCGGCGGATCCTGTTCTGCGACGAAAGCCTCCTCGGCGCTGCCTCGTCGCTGGCCGGGCTGCCACGCGGACCCTGGGCGGTTCTGATCGGGCCCGAGGGCGGGTTTTCGGATGCCGAGCGCGAAAGGTTGCGCGCCCTGCCTGTCGCCCATCCGGTCAGCCTGGGCCCGCGGATCCTGCGCGCCGAAACCGCCGCGATCGCCGCGCTGACGCTGTGGCAATCCGCCCTGGGGGATTGGTGATGCGCCCGGCCCGTCCTGCCGACCAGCCGGATATCGACAGGTTCCTGCGCGACCGCCTCGACAGTTCCATGTTCCTGCTCGGCAACCTGCGCCGTTACGGGCCCTGTGGCGGGACCGCGCCCCGCGCCATGCGGTTCTGGATCGCCGGAGACATGGCAGGCGTCGTGGCGCTGTCCACCGAGGGCATCGTGATGCCGCAGCTGCCCGACGGCGCGGGACCCGACCTTGCCCGCATCCTGCGCGGGGCAAAGCTGCGCGGTTTCATCGGCGCCGGTGACCAGGTCGAGGCCGCCCGGCGGGCCTGCGGGCTGATCGCGGCCCCGACCAATCTGGATGCGCAAGAGCGGCTGTTCGCGCGGCCCCTGCGCGGGTTCGGCCATGATGCGGCACCGGGCATGACGCTGGCGCCCCTGGCCGCTTGGCGCGACACCGCGCTGGCCTGGCGCATGGCCTATCACGCCGAGGTTCTGGGCACCCCCGCCGACCGGATCGCCCCGACCGCCCGCGCCGATATCGAAAGCTGTCTCGAAACCGACAGTCACCGCATCCTGTTGCAGGACGGCCGGCCGGTGGCGATGACGGGCTTCAACATGATGCTGCCCGAGGCGGTGCAGGTTGGCGGCGTCTATACCCCGCCCGAACTGCGCGGCCGGCACCTGGCCCGGACCGCCTTGGGCCTGCACCTGGCCGAGGCGGCGCGACAGCATCCCCGGGCAATCCTGTTCGCCAAGTCGGACCAGGCGATCCGCGCCTACCGCGCGCTGGGGTTCCGGGAAACCGGCCGTTTCGCCCTGGTGCTGTTCGCCATGCCGGAGTCCGTCCGATGATCCGACCCGAACTCAGGACCCAGCTGCACCGCTGGCGCGAGGCGCTGATCGGCATCGGCATTTCCGGGCTCGGGCTGTGGCTGGTGCTGCGCGGCCACGGCCTGGTTGTCTGGCTGGGCGGGGTCGTGATCCTGCTGGGCGGCGCCCTGGCGCTGGCCGGCCTGCAGATGGGGCGGTTTCGCGGCTCCGGCGAGGGGCCGGGCGTCGTGACCATCGACGAACGCCGGGTGGCCTATTTCGGCCCGCTGTCGGGTGGGGTGGCCGACCTCGATCTGCTGGCCCGGCTGGAACTGCTGCCCGATGGTCCGGCCTGGCGGCTGACCGCCGAAAACGGCGAGATGCTCGACATCCCCACCGATGCGCGCGGGGCCGAGCGGCTGCTCGATGTCTTTGCCGCCCTGCCGGGGCTGCGGATCGAACGGCTGCTGTCGGCCCTGAACGCCCCGGGCGACACATCGACGCTGCTGTGGCGCCGGCCCGACCAGGTGCCGCGCCCGCGATTGCGCTAGGCCGGGCCTCCGCGATCGGGGCGGGGCCCGGTGCCATCGACGCGCCTGCGCAGCCTTGGGTCCATGCGACGAAACCGGCGGCGAACTGGACCCGGACAGGCATCGCAAACCGTCGTCGCATGGGGGTTACTCGACCCCATGACGTCACATTGCCCGCGATCCTTTGGCGCACGAACACCGTGCATTGACACCGGCGCCCGGTCGCGACACCTCTGGGGCCTCTGCAGTCAGGCGAAAAGGCCCAACCGATGTCCATTCCCCAATCCGGCGGCGGCCCGATCGAGCGGCACGAACAACTGGCCGAATACCTGGAAGGCGGCTGCAAACCCAAGCAGGAGTGGCGCATCGGCACCGAGCACGAGAAGTTCGGCTATTGCAAGGATACGCTGCTGCCACTGCCCTATGACGGCGAACGCTCGGTCAAGGCGGTGCTCGAGGGGTTGCGCTTTCGCTATGGCTGGACACCGCTGTTCGAGGGCGAGCACATCATCGGCCTGGAAAAGGACGGCGCCAATATCAGCCTCGAACCGGGCGGCCAGCTGGAATTGTCCGGCGCGCCGCTGGAAACCATCCACCAGACCTGCAACGAAGTGAACGAACACCTGCGCGAGGTGAAGGACATCGCCGACGAGATCGGCGTCGGCTTCATCGGCCTGGGCGCGGCGCCGATCTGGTCCCATGAGCAGATGCCACTGATGCCCAAGGGCCGCTATGCGCTGATGGACGGCTACATGGCGACCGTCGGCACCCTGGGCACGGCGATGATGCGCCGGACCTGCACGGTGCAGGTGAACCTCGATTTCGGCTCCGAGGCGGACATGGTGCAGAAGATGCGCGTGGCCCTGGCGCTGCAGCCGGTGGCCACGGCGCTGTTCGCCAATTCGCCTTTCTTCGACGGCGGGCTGAACGGCCACAAATCCTGGCGCGCGCGCATCTGGCGCGACCTGGACCCGGCCCGCACCGGCATGCTGCCCTTTGTCTTCGACGACGGGTTCGGCTTCGAGGCCTGGGTCGACTACGCGCTCGATGTGCCGATGTATTTCGTCTATCGCGACGGCACCTATATCAACGCGCTGGGCCAGTCGTTCCGCGATTTCCTGAACGGCAAACTGCCCGCCCTGCCCGGCGAAACCCCGACCCTGTCGGACTGGGCCGACCACCTGACCACGATCTTTCCCGAGGCGCGGGTCAAGAAATTCATCGAGATGCGCGGCGCCGACGGCGGCCCGTGGCGGCGGCTTTGCGCGCTGCCCGCGCTGTGGACCGGGCTGACCTATGACCAGGGTGCGCTGGATGCGGCCTGGGACCTGGTCCGGGGCTGGGATGCCGAAACCCGCGACGCCTGGCGCGTCGCCGCCTCGGTCGACGGGTTGCAGGCGGTGGTCGGCGACCGGTCGATGCAGGACCTGGCGCGCGAGGTGCTGAACATCGCCCGCGCCGGTCTCAAGGCCCGGGCCCGGCCCGGCCTGGGCGGCATGGTCGCGGATGAACGCCATTTCCTGCACGCGCTGGAGGACAGCGTGGACACCGGCAAGGCCCCGGCGGACGAATTGCTCGACGCCTATCACGGCGACTGGAATGGCGACCTGAGCCGGATCTACGACGAGTTCAGCTACTGACACCGCGCCCGACGGCCGCGGCGACCGTGACGGCTTGGCCACCCTGGCCCGGCTCGACAGTCTTGAGCGCATTGCACATGCAGGATTGGAGCAGGCACATGAATATCACCGATATGGTTCTTGCCATCGTCGCGGGGGTCCTGGCGCTCAACATCGGGTTCTTCGTCTCGATCATCGGGGCCGGCGCAGGCGCTGTCGCCCCGGAACCGGGCGATACCGGCGCGACGGCGAAATCGGCCCTGCTGATCGTGGTCTCGCTCGGCCTGCCGATCGTCTGAATCGTCGGCGGCGCCTTGACCCACAGCAACGTCGAGGCGGCAGCGGGCATGATCGCGGGCCCTGGGCTGATCCTGGTGGTCTTTTCGCTGACCAGCGATCCGCTGCTGACCCTGCTCCTGGTGATCGGCCTGCTGATGATCGCCGCGGCGGGCCTGATCTGGGTCGGCGCACGGAAAGAGGCATCCACCGCCTGACCGGGACGGCGGGCGGGGCGATGCCCCGGGCCGCGGCCCGGGGCGAGCGGCGTCCCGCCGGCCTAGCCCTTGCGCGCGCCGATCCGGCTTTCGGTGCCGGCGCGCAGGCGCTGGATGTTGCCCCAGTGGCGCAGATAGATCAGCACCGCCAGCGCCATGCACAGGAACACCACCTCGCCGCGCCCCAGCAGCACCGCCCAGACCGGGCTCATCCCCGCCGCCAGCATCGCCGACAGCGACGAATAGCGCGACACCGCCGCCACGATCAGCCAGGTCGCGCAGGCCGCGAGCCCGACCGGCCAGGCCAGCGCGATCAGCGTGCCCAGGAAGGTCGCCACCCCCTTGCCGCCCCGAAACCCCAGCCAGACCGGAAAGCAATGGCCCAGGAACGCCGCCAGCGCCGCGACCTGCACCGCGTCCTCGGGCGCCAGCGCCCGCGCCACCAGCACCGCGATCGCCCCCTTGCCGCTGTCCAGCAGCAGGGTCAGAAAGGCCGCCGGCTTGTTGCCGGTGCGCAGCACGTTGGTGGCGCCGATATTGCCCGATCCGATCCTGCGCAGATCCCCCAGCCCGAACGCCTTGGCCATCACGATCCCGAACGGCACCGAACCCAGCAGGTAGCCCAGCACCGCCCACAGCCCCAGCACCGCCCCCGAAGACCCCAGTTCAGGCATCGGGCCGCACCCCCGCCACCCAGGTGCCCAGCACGCTGCCTTGCAGGATCGCGCCGTCGAAGGGCGTGTTGCGGGATTTCGATCGCAGCGTGAACCGGTCCAGCCGGAAACTCGCCTCCGGGTCGAACAGCACCAGGTCGGCCGGCGCCCCCGGGGCCAGCCGCCCGCAGGCCAGCCCCAGGCGCCGGGCGGGGTTCAGCGACAGGGCGCGAAACAGCTGCGGCAGGGTCAACTGCCCGGCATGGACCAGCCGCAGGGCGGCCGGAAGCAGGGTTTCCAGGGCCACCGCGCCGCTGGCCGCCTCTTCGTAGGGCAGCCGCTTGCTTTCCTCGTCCTGCGGCGTGTGCATCGAACAGATAATGTCGATCAGCCCGGATCCGACCGCCTCGACCGCCGCCATCCGGTCCTCTTCGGCCCGCAGGGGCGGCTTGAGCTTGAAGAAGGTCCGGTAATCGGCCACGTCGAGTTCGTTCAGCGTCAGGTGGTGGATGCCCACCCCGGCGGTGATGTCCAGCCCGTTGGCCTTGGCCCGCTCCAGCGCCGGCAGGGCGCGGGCGGTGGTGATCTGGTCGGCGTGATAGGCCGCGCCGGTCATTTCCAGCAGCGCGATGTCACGGTCCAGCGCCATGCGTTCCGCCATCGGCGACACGCCCGGCAGCCCGCGTAACGAGGCGAACTTGCCGCTGGTCACGGCGGCGCCGGCGGACAGGCCCGGCTCCTGCACATGGGCGATGACCAGCGCGCCGAGCGATTTCGCATAGGTCAGCGCCCGCGAAAAGACGCGCGTATCCGTCACCACCCGGTCGGCATCGGAAAACGCCACCGCCCCGGCATCCAGCAGGAACCCGATCTCGGTCATCTCGCGGCCGTCGCGGCCCTTGGTCAGGGCGGCCATGGGCAGCACGTTGACCGCGGCATCGGCGCTGGCCCGGCGTGCGACGAATTCCAGCGTCTCGGGCGTGTCGATCGCGGGCAGGGTGTCGGGGCGGGTGACGATGGTGGTGACCCCGCCGGCCAGGGCGGCGCGCCCGGCGCTGGCGAAACTTTCCTTGTGCCGCTCGCCCGGTTCGCTGACCTTGACGCCGATATCGACGATGCCGGGCGCCAGGCAGGCGCCGCCGCAGGCGATCCGGCGCGCCTCGATCCCGCCGGTCTCGGCCCCCGGCTCCAGCCGGTCGAGGATGCGGCCGTCCTGCACCAGCAGGTGCCCGGGCGCCTCGGTCCCGGCCTCGGGGTCGATCAGGCGGGCATTCTCGAACAGGGTCTTCATGAATCCTCCTGACGGGGCGGCACCGACGCTCATGCCCGGCCCCGGGCGCCGTTGATCTGCGCGATGATCGCGGCGGGATCGGCCATGTACTTGATCAGGTGCTTGTCGCCCGACACTGTCACCACCTGCACCGCGCTGCCCAGCGACCGGACCTTGGCGATGTCGGACAGCCCCGTCACCCGGCCGCCGGGGCCCATCAGGCGCCGGTCGGTCAGGTCCCAGCGCACGCCCATTTCGTCACTGGCCACGTACCAGCCGCGCAGGGCGATGGCCGCCAGCCCGCCGATCCCGCCGGTCCAGACATGGGGGTTGCCGATCGCCCAGAGGATCGCCATCCCGGCGGCCATGGCGATCGCCGCCAGCGTCGCCATGTTGCGCCAATAGGTGGCCCGGTCGGCCCGGAACGAGGCCAGCAGCTTCTCGCCCGGCTCCAGCTCGGCCGTCGGGGTCAGTTCGTAGGTCATCCGGCGATCCAGATCATCAGGGCCACAAGGGCGAACAGCACCAGCAGCGCCCCCAGGGCGACCCGGCCCATCATCGCCCCGTCCGACGGGCGCTTGGGTTCGGGCGGGTCGGCCGGCAGGGCCTGCCCCGATCGCGCGGTGGCGCTGGCCGGCGCCGTCCGCGGCGTGAAATCGAGGCGTTCGGCATAGCGCCCGATCAGCCGCAGCGGCGGGCGCGGGTCCAGCCGCGCGACATCCTCGGGCAATGCTGCGCTGAACACCAGCGCGACCGCGCCCGTCAGCGCATCGAGCCGCGCCGCATCCGGCGCGACCGAGGCCGCATCCATCCCGTTCGCCTCGGTCAGATAGCGGGCCAGGCCATAGTCGCGGATCGTGGCGATGTCGAAGACCTCCACCTGGCCGTGGTCCAGCCGCGTCACGCCCAGCGCGTCGCGCAAGGGCCAGAGCACGTCGCCGCCTTCGGTATGGCTTTCCTGGCGAAACGCGTCCAGTTCGCCCTCGGGCAGGTCGATGGCAAAGACCCAGACCGCCCGGATGGCGCCCGCGGGAATGCCCAGCGCGTCGCTCACACCATCACCCCCGCGGCTTCGGCGCCGCGCCGGGCGCGCAGGTTGCGGGCCAGCAGGTCCATCGCCGCCATGCGCACGGCGACGCCCATTTCCACCTGTTCCTGGATCACCGAGCGGTTGATGTCGTCGGCGATGGTCCCGTCGATCTCGACCCCGCGATTCATCGGGCCGGGATGCATGACGATGGCGTCGTCCCTGGCGCAGGCCAGCTTTTCCGCATCCAGCCCGTAGCGGTGGAAATACTCCCGCTCCGACGGGATGAACCCCCCATCCATGCGTTCGCGCTGCAGCCGCAGCATCATCACCACGTCGACATCGCGCAGCCCCTCGCGCATGTCGTGGAACACCTCGACGCCGAAATCCTGCACCCCCGAGGGCAGCAGCGTCGGCGGGCCGACCAGGCGCACCCGGTTCTCCATCTTGCCCAGCAGCAGGATGTTGGAGCGCGCGACGCGGCTATGGGCGATATCGCCGCAAATGGCGATCGACAGCCGGTGCAACCGGCCCTTTTCGCGGCGGATCGTCAGCGCGTCGAGCAGCGCCTGGGTGGGGTGTTCGTGCCGCCCGTCCCCGGCATTCAGCACCGCGCAGGTCACCTTTTGCGCCAGCAGGTCGACCGCGCCGGAATTGGGATGCCGCACCACCAGCAGGTCGGGCCGCATCGCGTTCAGCGTCAGCGCGGTGTCGATCAGGGTTTCGCCCTTCTTCACCGAACTGCTTTGCATCGCCATGTTCATCACGTCGGCGCCCAGCCGCTTGCCGGCGATCTCGAACGACGCCTGGGTGCGGGTCGAGGCCTCGAAGAACATGTTGATCTGGGTCAGCCCCTCGAGGACATCGCGATGGGCGCGGCCCTTGCGGTTGTCCTCGGCATAGCGGTCGGCCAGGTCGAGACAGGTGGTGATCTCGTCCGGGGCGAGTTTCTCGATCCCCAGCAGGTGCTGTGCGCGGAAGGTCATGGGCTCCCCTCGGCCGGATTTGTCCGCTTATAGAAACTGCGCCGCGGCGCGGCAAGGCGACAGCGGGCCGCGCCGGTCGATCTTTCGCCCGGGCGCGAAGCGCAGTAGGGTCGGGCGCATGGATCAGGCGCTGGACTTTCACACCGCCCGGGCGCTGCTGGACTGGCAGATCGAACTGGGCGCGGACGAGGCGATCGGGGATGTGCCCGTGGATCGCTATGCGCTGGAACAGGCCGCCCCGCGCACCGCCCCGCGCACCACCGCCGCGCCAGCCGCCAGGTCGAAGGACCCCGACCCGGTGGCCGAAGCCCGCGCCGCCGCCCATGCGGCGCGTGACCTCGCCGGCCTGAAAGCGGCCCTGGACGCCTATCCGCATTGCGACCTCAAGGCCGGCGCCCGTCAGACCGTCTTCGCCGACGGGATCGCCGGGGCGCCGGTGATGATCCTGGGCGAGGCGCCGGGCCGCGACGAGGACCTGCAGGGCAAGCCCTTCGTCGGCCGCGCCGGGCAATTGCTGGACCGGATGCTGGCGGCCATAGATATGGGCCGCGACCGCCCCGACCGCCCGGTCTACATTACCAATGTCCTGCCCTGGCGCCCGCCGCAGAACCGCACGCCGGAGCCGGGCGAAATCGCGATGATGCTGCCATTTCTGGAACGTCACATCGCCTTGGCGAAACCGCGGCTGCTGGTGCTGATGGGCAACACCCCCTGCCAGGCGCTGCTGGGTCGCGCCGGCATCACCCGGATGCGCGGCCAATGGGCCGAGGCGCTGGCCCTGCCGGTCCTGCCGATGTTCCACCCCGCCTACCTGCTGCGCAACCCGGCCGCCAAGCGCGAGGCCTGGGCCGACCTGCTGGACCTGAACGCCAGGCTGAAGGAGTTGACGTGACCGAAAAGGACTTCATCCCCGTCCGCATCGCCGTGTTGACCGTCAGCGACACGCGCGGCCCCGAGGAGGACCGGTCGGGCCAGACCCTGGTCGACCGGCTGGAGCGAGCGGGGCACATCCTGGCCGACCGGATGATCCTGCGCGACGAACGCGACGCGATTCGAGCGCAGCTGCGCGAATGGATCGACAGCCCCGATGTGGACGTGGTGATTTCGACCGGCGGCACCGGCCTGACCGGGCGCGACGTGACCGTCGAGGCGCATCGCGATGTCTACGAAAAGGAGATCGACGCCTTCGGCACCCTCTTTACCATCGTGTCGATGAACAAGATCGGCACCAGCGCGATCCAGTCCCGCGCCACCGGCGGCGTGGCGGGCGGCACCTACCTGTTCGCCCTGCCCGGCTCCACCGGGGCCTGCAAGGATGCCTGGGACGAAATCCTGGTCCATCAGCTCGACTACCGGCACGCGCCCTGCAACTTCGTCGAGATCCTGCCGCGTCTGGAGGAACACAAGCGACGGAAATAGTCGCACCCCGCGTTATACCTTTAGTGTTTGGCATATGTCCCGGACAGCCTATCTTTGTCTGGAACCATTCGGAGTCCGCCCATGCGTTTCCTGGCGCGCAGCTTCATCGGCATCTTCCTGCTGGCGGTCACGCTGGCCCTGTTCGCCTGGGCCGGCAATACCGTGCGCCTGGCCGTCGAAGAACGGATGAATGCCGAACCGCGGTCGTTTCCGCGGCGTGAACAGGTCCTGTCGGTCAACGTGGTAAAGGTCGACCCGCAGAATGTCACGCCGGTCCTGGAAACCTTCGGCCAGTTGCAAAGTGCGCGCAGCCTGGCGCTGCGCGCCCGGGTCGGCGGCACGGTCGTCGAAGTCGCCGACGCTTTCGTCGAGGGCGGGCATGTGGCGGCCGGACAGGTTCTGCTGCGGATCGACCCGACCGACGCACAGGGCGCGCTGGACCGGACCCGCACCGACCTGGCCGATGCCGAGGCCGAGGTCCGCGAAGCCGAACGCGCCCTGGCGCTGGACCGTGACGAACTGGCCGCCGCCGAGGCTCAGAAGGCCCTGCGCGACCAGGCCCTGGCCCGCCAGCAGGATTTGCGCAGCCGGGGCGTGTCGACCGCGGCCGATCTGGAGGCGGCGGAACTGGCGGCCTCTGCGGCGGCCCAGTCGATCCTGTCGGCGCGTCAGGCGGTGGACAATTCCGCCGCCCGCGTCGACCAGTCCGCCACCGCGCTGGCCCGGACCCGGATCAGCCTGGCCGAGGCCGAACGGATGCTGGCCGATACCCGGATCACCGCCGGCTTTTCGGGCACCCTGACGGCGGTGACCGCGGCCGAGGGCAGTCTGGTCTCGGCCAACGAACAGGTCGCCACGCTGCTCGAGGCCGACCGGCTCGAGGTCGCGTTCCGTGTCTCGGCCGCGCAATATGCGCGCCTTCTGGACGACACCGGCCGCCTGATCGACGCGCCCCTGACCGCAAGCCTTGCCGTGCAGGGGATCGAGATCACCGCGACCGGCCGAATCACCCGCGAAGGCGCCGAAGTGGGCGAAGGGCTGACCGGGCGGCTCCTGTTCGCCACGCTCGACAGCGCCGTCGGATTCCGACCGGGCGATTTCGTCACCCTGCGGGTGCAGGAACCCGCGGTCGACGGCGTCGCCCGGGTTCCGGCGACGGCGCTGGGGTCGGACATGACCGTGCTGGGGCTCGACGGTGAAAACCGCCTGGTCAGTCACGACGTGACGCTGGTCCGGCGCCAGGGCGATGACGTCCTGATCCGCGCCCCGGCGCTGACCGGGGCCTTCATCGTCGCCGAACGCTCGCCCCTGCTGGGCGAGGGGCTGTTGGTCGCGCCGATCGACCCAGACGCGGCACAATCCTCGGCGCCGGTGCCGGAAATGGTCGCCCTGGACCCCGAACGCCGGGCCCGGCTGCTGGCCTTCGTCGAGGGCAGCCAGATGCCCGACGCGGTCAAGGCCAACCTGGCCGACCAGTTGCAGCAGGACGAGGTGCCCGCCGATACCATATCGCGGATCGAAGCGCGGATGGGCAGCTAGGCCATGTCGCGCGGGATCCTGTCCTATTTCACCCGCCACGCCACCGCGGCGAACCTGCTTCTGGTGGTGCTGCTGGCGATCGGGCTGGCCTCCTATCCGCGGATGCGGGCGCAGTTCTTTCCCGACATCGTGGTCGATGACATCACCGTCTCGGTCGCCTGGTCCGGGGCCGGGGCCGAGGATGTCGACAATGCCATCGTCGAGGTTCTGACCCCTGCCCTGCTGGCCGTCGACGGCGTTGATGAGGCCAGTTCGACCGCCACCGAGGGGCGCGCGAATATCCGGCTGGAATTCGAACCCGACCACGACATGACCAAGGCCGCCGAGGACGTGCAGACCGCCGTCGACAGCGCCGCGGGAAACCTGCCGGACGAGGCCGAAGACCCGGAAATCCGCCGCGGCGGCTGGTTCGACCGGGTCACCGACGTGGTCATCACCGGGCCTGTCGCGCCCGACCAGCTGGGCCGGTTCGCCGACGAATTCGTCATCCAGCTTTATGCCCAAGGCGTGACCCAGACCACGATCCGCGGCGTCGCCGCGCCGTCGACCGTGATCGAGGTGCCGTCGATCGCCCTGGTCCAGCACGACATCTCGATGTCGCAGATCGCCGATGCCATCGCCCAGCAGGTCACCGCCGACCCGGCGGGCGACGTTTCGGGCCAGACCCGGGTGCGCACCGGGGTCGAGAAACGCAGCCCCGAAGACATCGCCGCCATCGTGCTGCGCCTGAACCCGGACGGATCGTCGCTGACCGTGGGCGACGTGGCGACGGTGCTGCGCGAAGGGGTGGACCGCGAACGGGCCTATTTCGTCGGCGACAATCCCGCGATTTCGGTCCGGGTCGACCGCAACGCCACCGGCGACGCGATCCGGATGGAGGCCACGGTGCGCGAGGTCGCCGAACAGCTGGAGGCGACCCTGCCCGACGGCACCTCGATCGACCTGATCCGGGGCCGGGCCGAATATATCACCGGGCGGCTCGATATCCTTTACAAGAACGGATTGATGGGCCTGGGGCTTGTGGTGCTGCTGCTGTTCCTGTTCCTGAACACCCGCACCGCCTTCTGGGTCGCCGCCGGTATCCCCGTGGCGATGACCGCCGCCATAGCGCTGATGTATTTCTCGGGGCTGACGATCAACATGATCTCGCTGTTTGCGTTGCTGCTGACCCTGGGGATCGTGGTCGATGATGCGATCGTGGTGGGCGAACACGCCGATGCGCGCTATCGCCGTTATCGCGAAGACCCCGAAACCGCGGCCGAAAACGCGGCCAAACGCATGTTCACGCCGGTGTTTTCCGCGACCCTGACCACGGTCATCGCCTTTTTCGGCCTGACCGCGATCAGCGGCCGCTTCGGGTCGATGATCGCCGATATCCCGTTTACCGTGATCGTGGTGCTGGCCGCGTCGCTGGTCGAATGTTTCCTGATCCTGCCGCATCACATGTCCAAGGCGCTGAAAGAGCGTCCGCGCCAGGGCTTCAGCACCTTGCGCATGGGGCTGGGCGCGCTGGCGGTGATGTTCCTGGGCGCGGTGCTGTCGGTGACGCTGCTGGCCTTCGGGGTCTGGGGCGCGGGGCTGCTGGCGGCGATCGGCTGGCTGTCCTGGCTCGCACCCTTGGCCGAGCTGCCCTGGATCAAGGCCGGGATCGCGGCGGCCCTGGCCGGGGTTCTGGCGGTTGTCCTGGGCTTTCTGCTGGCGCCGATGCCGCGCAAGCGGGCGATCCTGCACATGCTGTCGGATGCCGGGATCGACGCCGCCTCGCAGCTGGTCAACCAGGGCTTCGCCTGGGTGCGGCACAGCCTGTTCCGCCCCTTCATGGCCGGGGTCATCCGGGCCCGCTATCCGGTGATCGCCGGCGCCATCGGCCTGCTGGCGCTTCAGGCCGCCAGCGTGATCCGCGGCGATGTGCAATGGCGGTTCTTCAATTCGCCCGAACAGGGCTCGATCACCGCGAATTTCGCCATGTTGCCCGGCGCGTCCCGCGACGATTCGATGGAGATGCTGCGCGAATTGCAGCGCGCCACCAACACCGTCGCCGCCCGCTTCGAGGCCGAGCACGGCATCAACCCGCTGACCTATGTGGTCGCCGAGATCGGCGGCAATGCCGGCCCCGGAATCGCCGGCGCCGACACCAAGGAGCCCGACCAGCTGGGCGCGATCTCGATCGAGATCGTCGATGCCGATATGCGGCCGTTTTCCAGCAGCGCGTTCTTCGGAGCCATCGCCGAGGAAGTGGTGAACCACCCGATGGCCGAAACCGTCAGCTTCCGCAGCTGGGGGTCGGGGCCCGGCGGCGACGATATCGACATCCAGCTGTTCGGGGCCGAGCCCGAGACGCTGAAACAGGCGGCCGAGGCGCTCAAGGCCGACCTTGCGGCCTATCCCGAGGTGTCGGGGCTCGAGGACAGCCTGGCCTATGACAAGGAAGAGCTGATCCTAGAACTCACGCCCCAGGGCCAGGCGCTGGGCTTTACCATCGACGACCTGGGTCGGATTCTGCGCAACCGCCTGGGCGGGGTCGAGGCGGCCAGCTATCCGGTCGGCACCCGCAGCGCGACGGTCACGGTGCAATTGCCCGCGGATGAACTGACCGCCGATTTCCTGGACCGCACCCTGATGCGCACCGCTGCCGGCGCCTATGTTCCGCTGGCCGATATCGTCACCGTCGAGAGCCGCACCGGCTTTTCCCGGATCGTGCGCGAAAACGGCGTGCTGCTGATTTCCGTCACCGGGGATCTGAGCGACGACGACGCCCAGCGCGCAACCGAGGTGATGCAGATCATCCAGGACGACATCCTGCCCCGGGTCGAGACCGCTTTCGGTGTCCGGTCGGCCTATTCCGGCCTGGCCGAGCAGGAAAACGCCTTTCTCGACGATGCGCGGATCGGTCTGATCTTCGTGCTGACCGGGATCTACCTGACGCTGGCCTGGATTTTCTCCAGCTGGACCCGGCCTCTGGTCATCATGGCGATCATCCCGTTCGGGCTGGTCGGCACGATCTGGGGGCATCAGCAATGGGGCATTCCGATGTCGATGTTCACCATCGTGGGCCTGCTGGGCATGGTCGGGATCATCATCAACGATTCCATCGTGCTGGTGACGACGATCGACGAATATGCCGAAACCCGCGGGATCAGGCCGGCGATCATCGACGGGGCGGCGGACCGGTTGCGCGCGGTGTTCCTGACCACGGCGACGACCGTTCTGGGCCTCGCCCCGCTGTTGTACGAAGGTTCCAGCCAGGCCGAATTCCTCAAGCCCACGGTGATCACCCTGGTCTATGGCCTGGGCTTCGGCGTGGTGCTGGTGCTGTTCCTGGTCCCGGCGCTGATCGCCATGCAGGACGACGTGGCGCGCTATACCCGCGCCGCGCGGCGCGGCCTGACCAGCGGCCGGCGCGGCCTGGCCTGGCCCGGCGGCATCGCCGTGACCGGCGTGATCGGCCTGTTCGCGGTGCTGGTCGCCCCGGTCCTGGTCAACGGCAGCGCGCTGCCGGCGCTGTCCGGCCTGCCGATGTCCGGCATCGGCATGGCGGGGGCCCTGGCGCAATTCACCGCCGCGACGGCGCTGTGGCTGGTCGCGGTCTATCTGGTCAGCGCGGTGGTGGTGTCGCGGGGAACCCGGACGGCCGGCGCCGCCCCTTAACCGCCGCAGCCGCGGATATCGACCGCCCGGCCCGCCGCGATCACCGTGATCCGCACTTGCGACCGATCGAGGGCAAAGGGTTCTCCGGTCACGTGGACCATGTCGGCCTGCGCGGTCAGGCGGGCACCGTCGCGCTGGCTGGCGGGTTCGCTCACCCAGATCGTGGGATCGCCGGCCTCGATCACCACCGCCTCGTCGGGGCCGAGCGGCGCCATGTCGACCGTCGCGGTCACGCTCAGCCCATCGGCGATCGGTGCGACGGAACAGGATACGGCATCGACACCGGCCTGGTCCGCGGCCAGCGGCTGATCCACCAGCGCCGCGACCAGGGCGGCCGGCCGATCCCCGCCGACCGGCAGATCGGCGGCGAAACTCAGCTGCACCGGCATGCAGATGTCCCGGCAGACACCCATCTGCACCAGGCCGGCCATCCGTGCCGGCGCCGCGGGATCGTCCAGCGCCAGTTCGATCGGGATCACCACGTCGCCCTTGTAGCCGATCGACCGCATGTCGTTCTGGACAATGACCTCGGGCACCGGCCAGTGAAAGCCCGCCCCGGCGATATTGTCGGATCCGGTCCAGTCGAAACTGGGCGGGATACCGGCATCGCCCGGCGCGCGCCAATAGGTGTGCCAGCCCGGCGCCATCCGGATCCGAAAGCCCGCCATATGGGTGCCGGCCTCGGTCCGCCAGCCGGGCAGGATGCTGACGGTGACGTGATCCGACACCGGTTCGGCACGAACCGGCAGGGCGCTGGCAAGCAGCAGGGCAAGGGGGGCGATACGGCGCATGAGGTGCAATTAAGCGCGCGGACCTGAAAGAAAAAGTCACGATCCGGAGATCACCGCCCCAGACGCCCCTTGCACGTGGCCCCCGGGCACCACATCATCGGGCCATGACAGCGCATGCGACCGACCTGACCGGCCAGCTTCTGATCGCCATGCCCGGCATGGGCGACCCCAGGTTCGACCATTCCGTGGTCTATCTGTGCGCCCATTCCGACGAGGGCGCGATGGGCCTGATCGTGAACAAGCCCACCCCCGATGTGCGCTTTGCCGACCTGCTGGAGCAGCTGTCGATCCCGATCGGCGACGACGCGCGCGATATCCGCGTCCATTACGGCGGGCCGGTGGAATCGGGGCGCGGTTTCGTTCTGCATTCAGGCGATTACGAATCCGGCAACGGCACGATGCGGGTCACCGACCGGGTCGCGCTGACCGCCACGCTCGATGTGCTCGAGGACCTCGCCCAGGGTGACGGGCCGGAACGGTCGCTGCTGGCGCTGGGCTATTCCGGCTGGGGCCCGGGCCAGTTGGAGGACGAGTTCCAGCGCAATGGCTGGCTGACCTGTGACGCGCGCGACGACATCCTGTTCGGCCGCGCGAACGAACACAAATGGACCGCCGCGCTCAAGGTTCTGGGCATCGACCCGCTGCTGCTGTCGGCCGAGGGCGGCCGGGCCTGAGCGTCTCCGGTCAATGCAAACTCGATGCAGCGCGCGCGGCGTTCCGGCCGAAATCGTCGAATCGCGGTTAACAGCCTGGAAATCCGGGAATTTCGGCCCGCGGCATCACGTCGGCATTACGTCGGTGCGTGGATCGGTCCGAAGGGGGGGTTAACGCCCCGCGTGCCGCGCAACACTCCTATCCGCGCGGCGCCGCGGCCCGGGCCAGCCGGTCGTTGATCGCCCGGCCAAGCCCGTGATCGGGGATCGGCGTCACCGCGATCCGTTCGGCCGCCATGGCGTTCAGCCGGTGCAGGCAGTCGAAGAGCCGCGCCGCGGCCTGCGTCAGATCGCCCGCCGGCGACAGGTTCAGATCGCAGGGCACCGGGCCGAAGCCCAGCACGACCTCGCCCAGTTGCGGGTCGGTCACGTTCAGCCGAACCCGGCCGCGCGGCGCATAATGCGAGGCCAGTTGCCCGGGCGCGGTGATTGCGTCGCCGGCCCGGCCCAGGGGGCGGCCCAGACAGGCCTCGATCGCCTCGGCCGGCAACCCGCCGGCCCGCAGCAGCACCGGGGCGGGATCGAAGCCGACGATGGTGCTTTCGACCCCCACGCCGCAGGGCCCGCCATCGACCAATGCGTCGATCCGGCCCGCCAGACCGTCAAGCACATGCGCCGCCGTCGTCGGGCTGACCTGGCCGGACGGATTGGCGGACGGCGCCGCGACCGGCCCGCCGAAGGCCCGCAACAGCGCCTGCGCCACCGGCGCGTCGGGCACCCGCAGGCCCACCGTCGACAGCCCCGCCGTGACCAGCGGCGACAGGCCGGCGTCGTCGCGCAGCGGCAGGACCAGGGTCAGGGCGCCGGGCCAGAACGCCGCGGCCAGCCGGGCGGCCTCGGGCGGTATCCGCGCATAGGCCGCCACATGCGCCATGTCGGGCAGATGCACGATCAGCGGGTTGAAGGCGGGCCGCCCCTTGGCCGCGAACAGCCGGGCCACCGCGTCATCATCACGCGCATCCACGCCCAGGCCATAGACGGTCTCGGTCGGAAAACCGACCAGCCCGCCCTGCCCCAGCAGCGCCGCGGCGCGGGCGATCCCGGCGCGATCCGGGGCAAGGGTTTCCGTATTGCTCATGACGTGGCGTTTTCGTTGCTCTTGCCCCGCGGGGCGGTCAGGTTTCGACCCATTCAGAGGCTCTTAATCCGGTGCCCGCCCGGTGCCAAGCGCCGCGCCAGAGGGAGGTTGCAATGCCCTATCGTTCGCCGGTCGATGAAATCCGCTTTGTCCTCGATCACGTGGTCGGCTTCGACGCGGTCGCGGGGACCGGGAAATTCGCCGAGGCGACCCCCGACATGGCCGAGGCGATCCTGACCGAGGCGGGACGGTTCATGGACCAGGTCCTGGCCCCGTTGCAGCGGATCGGCGATCAGCAGGGATCGGTGCTGGAGAACGGCGTGGTGCGCACCCCCGACGGGTTTCGCGACGCCTATGCCGAAATGGCGGCGGGCGGCTGGATGGGCGCCTCGGCCGACCCCGAACATGGCGGGATGGGCCTGCCCCTGTCGCTGACCAACGCGGTCAACGAGTTCATGAACGGGGCCTGCCTGTCCTTCGGGCTCAAGCCGCTGATGACCCAGGGCCAGATCGAGGCGCTCGAGGCCCATGCCAGCGACGAATTGAAGGCGCTCTATCTGCCGCGCCTGACCAGCGGCGAATGGGGCGCGACGATGAACCTGACCGAGCCGCAGGCCGGCACCGATCTGGGCGCGCTGCGCACCCGGGCCGACCCCAATGGCGACGGCAGCCATGCGATCACCGGGCAAAAGATCTACATTTCCTGGGGCGATCACGATCTGACGGAGAACATCAGCCACCTGGTGCTGGCCCGGCTGCCCGATGCGCCGGCGGGATCGAAGGGGATTTCGCTGTTCCTGGTGCCGAAATTCCTGCCGAACCCGGACGGCACGCCCGGCGCGCGCAACGATCTGCGGGTCGTCAGCCTGGAGCACAAGCTGGGCCTGCATGCCTCGCCCACCTGCGTGATGGACTATTCCGGCGCGACCGGCTGGATGGTGGGGCAGCCGAATGGCGGGCTGGCGGCGATGTTCACGATGATGAACAACGCCCGGCTTGGCGTCGGCACGCAAGGGGTGGGCGTGGCCGAGGCCGCCTATCAGCACGCCCTGGCCCATGCGCAGGAGCGCCGCCAGGGCCGGTCGGTGATCATCGACTACCCGGATGTCCGGCGGATGCTGGCCACGATGAAGGCCGAGATCTTTGCCGCCCGGTCGATCTGCATGGCCTGCGCCGCGGCGATCGACATGCAGCACGCCACCGGCGAGGCCGACTGGGCCGCCCGCGCCGCGCTGCTGACGCCGATCGCCAAGGCCTTCGGCACCGATATCGGCAACGAGGTCGCCCAGACGGGCATCCAGGTCTGGGGCGGCATGGGCGTGATCGAGGAAACCGGCGCCGCGCAATTCGCCCGCGATATCCGCGTGTCGACGATCTACGAAGGCACCAACGGGATCCAGGCGATGGATCTGGTCGGCCGCAAGATGGCCGATGGCGGAGAGGCCGCGTTCCGCCTGCTGGACGAGGTCGAGGCCGCCGCCGAGGCTGCCCGCGGCCGCGCCCCGGACCTGGCCGAACCGCTGTGGCAGGCCGCCGAGACCCTGCGCGAGGCGACCGAATGGCTGCTGGGCCAGCCGGCCGAGGATCGCGATGCCGGCGCGGTGCCCTATCTGCGGGCCTTCGCCCGGGTGCTGGGGGCGCATTATCACCTGGCCGCGGCCCAGGCCGCACCGGGCAGCGGGCGCGCCCGGCTGGCGCGGTTCTATATCGGGCGGATGCTGCCCGAACATCAGGGGCTGCTGGCGCAATTGCGTGACGGCGCCGCGCCGGTCATGGCGGTGACAGCGAACGACCTGGAGGCCTGAGCCGGCGCTCCGTGGGCAACGCCGGGCCGATGGGTTTCTGCCGGGATGAAGGGACAAGACAACGCATGAAGGATCGGGCCGGGATACGCTATCCGTGGGACGCCCCGCCCGAGCGCGGCACCGCGATCGAGGTGGCGACGGGCGTGCTGTGGATGCGCCTGCCGCTGCCGATGGCGCTGGACCATGTCAACGTCTTCGCCCTGGATGACGGCGACGGCTGGACCCTGATCGATACCGGGGTCGACAGCCGCAAGGGCCGGGCGCTGTGGCAGGAGCTGCTGGACGGGCCTCTGGCGGGCAGGCCGGTGACGCGGGTGATCTGCACCCATCACCACCCCGACCATGTCGGCCTCGCGGGCTGGTTCGTGGCGCGGGGGGCCGCGCTGGCGATGCCGCGCACCGGCTGGCTGATGGCGCGGATGCTGGTGCTGGACGAACAGGCCAGCTATCCGCCCGAGACCGTGCAATTCTACACCCGCGCCGGCATGCGCGCGGACATCCTTGCCCAGCGGATGGACGAGCGCCCGTTCAACTTCGCCGATTGCGTCCACACGTTGCCGCTGGGCTATACCCGGCTGACCGAGGGCCAGACGATCACCATCGGCGGGCGCGACTGGATCGTGCGCATGGGCGATGGCCACGCCCCCGAACACGCGACCTTCTGGTCGGTGGATGGCGAGCTGGTGCTGGGCGGCGATCAGTTGTTGCCGTCGATCAGCCCCAATATCGGCGTCTACCCGACCGAGCCCGAGGCCGACCCGCTGGCCGACTGGCTGGCCGCCTGCGCCCGGCTCGCCCCGCACGCGACCGAGGCGCAGCTGGTCCTGCCCGGTCACAAGCTGCCCTATCGCGGGCTGCCGACCCGGCTGGACCAGCTGGCCGAAAACCACCACGGCGCCCTGGCCCGGCTGGTCGACCACCTGGCCGAACCGCGCCGGGCCCGCGATTGTTTCGCCCCGCTCTTCAAGCGCGAGATCGACGAGGGCGCATATGGCCTCGCGCTGGTCGAGGCGGTGGCGCATCTCAACCACCTGCACCAGGCCGGCCGGGCCCGGCGCCGGCTGGGCGACGACGGCGCGTATTGGTTCCAGGCGGTGTAGGCCGAACGCCGCGCCGGTATGGCTCAAAGGTTGCACGCGGCCCATTGTTGCGCCGATACTCCCGCAATGACCGACCCCCCCATCGCCACCACCGCCGAGGCCCACGAGGCCACCGCCCTGCCGCAGGTGCACGAGGTCCATGCCGACCCGACCCGCAAGCCGCAGGATACCGAAGGCCTGCCCCGGGCGCTTCAATCCCCCGCCGAGGGCAAGAGCCCGGCGCGCTGGGCCTATGAGCGGCTGATCCTCTACATCAAGAATTTCGAGGACCGGCTGGATGCGGATCACGAGGTCGCGATGGGCTTTGCCGGCGACACCACCGGTGTCCTGCGGATCGAGGGGCTGGGCTATTTCGATCCCGACCTCATCACCTTCTACGGCAGTGACGCCACCGGCACCCGCACCCAGCTGATCCAGCACGTGACCCAGTTGTCGGTGATGCTGCGCGCCCTGCCCCGGCCCCGGGACAAGGCCGAGCCGGTGCGCATCGGGTTCCGCCTGGCCAGCGACCTTGAGGACGCGGCCGAGTGACGGTCACGGCCGGGGCTGACAGGGCCGGATGAATCGACTATTGAGCGACGAAACGACCACGCTGCAAGGACCAAGACATGGCTGACCACAAGCACGGCGAGATGGATATCCGCACCCAGGAACAGACCTTTGCCGGGTTCATGGCCCTGACCGTCCGGGCCTCGATCGTCATCATCGTCGCGCTGATCCTGCTGGCCCTGATCAACGCCTGACCGGAATGGACCGACGCGGGTTCCTGATCGGCGCGCCGCTGGCGTTGGCCGCCTGCGGCAGCGGCGAATATGCCTGGGCGCCCGATGATGTCGTGCAGCGCGCGGCCTATGTCCATCCGGGGCCGCCGGCCCTGACCCTGTTCACGATGAAGAACACCGGCACCGATAACGGCGCCCATACCGGCCTGATGATCAATGCCAGCCAGCGGGTGATCTTCGACCCTGCCGGCACTTTCGGCCATCCCAGCATCCCCGAACGCAACGACGTGCATTACGGGATCACGCCGCGGATCGCCGATTTCTATGTCAGCTATCACAGCCGGATCACCTATTACACGGTGATCCAGCACCTGGAGGTTTCGGCCGAGGCGGCCGAGATGGCCCTGCGCGGGGTCGAGGCCGCCGGGCCGGTGGCCAAGGCGCGCTGCACCACCGATACCTCGGCCGTTTTGCGGCGGCTGCCGGGGCTCGAATCGCTGCGCACGACCTGGTTTCCCGACAACCTGATGCGCCAGTTCGCCGCCCTGCCCGGGGTGCGCCAGCGCGAACACCGGGAAACCGATTCCGACGACAAGTCCGAGGCCTTGGCCGAATTCGACAGTTTCGTCAGCCTGTCGCCCAGCCCGTAAGCGCCAGCCCGGCGTAAAGCGTCGCCGCCCCCGCCCCCATCGCCCAAAGCACCGATTTGCGCCACAGCCCCACGCCCAGCGTCACCGCCGCCGCGGCCAGCCGGGCGGGGTCGGGCGCACCACCGGTCGCCTCGGGCCACAGCACCAGCGGCGCGACCAGCCCGGGCAGCACGGCGACGGCGGTATAGCGCAGATGCCGGATCAGCCAGGCCGGCAGCGGCCGGTCACCGACCAGCCCCAGAAACGACAGCCGCACCAGATAGGTCGCGGCCCCCAGCACCAGGATGATGGTCCAGACCTGGGTCATGTCCGGCGCGCCTCGGCCCAGATCTCGACCCGGGCGCCGACGATCATGGCGCAGACCGCGGCCAGCAGCAGGCCCGAACCGTAGGGCAGCCCGGAAAACACCAGCGCCAGCAGGATCGAGGTCAGCGCCGCGGCCATATGCGCCGGGGTGCGCAGCATCGGGCCGATGATCGCCAGGAAACAGATCGGCACCGCGAAATCCAGCGCCAGCCAGCCCGGGATCGCCGCGCCGACCAGCATCCCCACCGCCGTCAGCAGCACCCAGAGCGGCAGGATCGGGGTGACCGTGCCGAAGAAATAGCGCACCCGCTGGGGGATCGACCAGGCCGGGTTCTGTTCGAACCGGGCGACGGACAGGGCATAGGTCTGGTCGACGATGGCATAGGCGATCAACGCCCGCTGCCAGAACGGCGCCGGGCCAAGCCAGGGGGTCAGCGCGGCCGAATACATCGCCATGCGCAGGTTCACCGCCAGCGCGGTGGCCACCACCATCAGGGTCGGCGCGCCGATCTGGATCTGCTGCAACGCCGCGAATTGCGACGCACCGGCGATCACCACGGTCGAAAAGGCCATGGTCTGGGACAGTTGCAAGCCCGCCTCGGTCGCGACCACCCCGAACAGCAGCGCGAAGGGGCCGACCACGACGATGAACGGCAAGCCGTCGCGCAGGCCGAGCAGGAAGGGCGAGGTCGGGCTGGAGGCTGTCATTGGACTGCCTTATGCTGCGCGGCCAGAAGGGTAAAGCGGTGCCGTGAGGGGATACGACATGCCACAGGATCGGTTCGCGTTCCGGACCAGCAAGGCCCAGATGCTGGAGGCGATGGTGCTGGCCGGGCAGACGCTGGGCACCCGGGCGATGCGGTTTCGCGAAGCCGTTCTGGGCACGGCCAGCCTGGCCCTGGCGGCGATCGGCGGGCTGGGCGTGATGACGCTGCTGGCGCCCCGCATCGGGTTGCCCCCCGCGGTCGCGCTGCCGTTCGGCGCCCTGGCCGGCGGTGCGATCTGGTTCGCCGGGATCACCCTGCCCCTTCACCGCCTGGCCCGCGGGATCGTCGGCACGCCGCGCCTGGCCGGCCCGGAAGAAATCAGCCTGACCGAGACCGGCCTGGTCTATCGCTCTGGCGCGACCCAGTGGGTCACCGCCTGGACCCATATCGACGATGTGGTCGAGGGGCGCGAGGTCGTGGTGCTGACCAGCGGCGGGGTCGGGTTCGGCCTGCCCAGGACCGCGATCGGCGACGCGGCGGCGGTGAAGGCCCTGGTGGCCGAGGCGCGGGCGCGGATCGGGCGTGGCTAGGCCGCCGGCGGTCATCCTGGCCGGGGGCCGCGGGCGCCGGATGGGCGGCACCGACAAGGCGCTGATGTGGCTGGGCGGGCGGCCGATGCTGTCCCATGTGATCGACCGGCTGGCGCCGCAGGCGGGCGCGCTTGCGATCAACGCCAATGGTGACCCGGCGCGGTTCGCAACCTTCGGCCTGCCGGTCCTGCCCGATCCGGTCGCGGGCTTTGCCGGGCCGCTGGCGGGGATCCTGGCCGCGCTGGACTGGGCCTTGGCGCAGGGCGCGCAAAGTGTCGTCACCGTTGCCGCCGACACCCCGGTCTTTCCGGCCGACCTGGTGGACCGGCTGGCGGCCGCGGGCGCCCCGGCCATCGCCGCCACCGCGGACGGTCCCCACCCGGTCTTCGGGCTATGGCCCGTCGCGGCGGCACCGGGGCTGCGCGCGGCGCTCGATGCCGGCACCCGCAAGGTCGGCGACTGGGCCGAGGCGATCGGTGCCACGCCGGTGCGGTTCGAGGACACCGACCCGCCCCCCTTCTTCAACATCAACACGCCCGAGGATCTGGCCCGGGCAGAGGGCTGGGCGTGACCGGCTGGGACACGATCCTGATGGTCGACTGGTCCGGCGGCAACGATCGCGGCCCGCGCCCAAAGGCCGATGCGATCTGGATCGGGGCCGAAACCCCGGACGGCCCTGAAAATCCCGTCTATTGCCGCAACCGGCAACTGGCCGAAGCCTGGCTAACGGACCGGTTCGAGGCCGAGCGCGCGGCCGGGCGGCGGGTTCTGGCGGGGTTCGACTTTCCCTTCGGCTATCCCGCCGGGTTCTCCGAGGCGATCACCGGGACGGAGGACGCCCTGGCCTTGTGGGACTGGCTGGAGGCCCGGATCGAAGATGCACCCAACGCCAACAACAGGTTCGAGATCGCGGGACAGATCAATTCGAGCCTGCCCGGGGTCGGGCCGTTCTGGGGCAACGGGCTGAAACGCGACGTGGATCACCTGCCGCGCAAGGGGCGGGTGCGCACGCCGAACCCCTTCCCCGAGCGGCGGGTCTGCGAACAGCGCGCCAAGGGGGCCTTTACCTGCTGGCAATTGTCGGGCGCCGGGGCGGTGGGCAGCCAGGTCCTGATGGGCCTGCCGGTGCTGGCCCGCCTCAGGCGCCGCTTTGCCGGGCAGGTCGCCATCTGGCCGTTCGAGCCGCTGGACCGGCCCATCGCCATGGTCGAGATCTGGCCGTCGCTGATCGCGCCGGCGGTGGCGGCGGCATCGCCTCTGCATCCGGTCAAGGACGCGGTGCAGGTCATGGTGATGGCGCGGGCGCTGGCGCGACTGGGGCCGGCGCTGGCGCCGCTGCTGGAGGTGCCCGACACCGGGGCCGAGGGCTGGATCCTGGGACTGGGCCATGAGGCCGCGCTGACACAAGTCGCCACATGGCCGTGAGCCGGGGGTTCTCCGAGGCCGAACGGGGCCGTATCGCCGCCCTCTATTGGGAGGCGTTCGGCGCCAAGCTGGGCCGGACCCTGGGGCCCGGGGATCGCGCCCGCGCCTTCATCGCGCCGCGACTGGACCCGGATCACGCCCTGGTGGCCCGGGATGGGCTGGGCCATCTGACCGGGGTCGCCGGGTTCAAGACCCGGTCCGGCGCGCTGCTCGATTTCGGGATCGCGGATCTGGTCGGCAGCTATGGCCTGTTCGGCGGGCTGTGGCGGGCCACGGCGCTGAGCCTGCTGGAACGCGACCTGGACAATGCCCGGTTCCTGGTCGACGGGATCTTCGTCGCCCCCGAGGCGCGGGGCCGCGGTGTCGGGTCGGACCTGATCGGGGCGCTGGGCCGCGAGGCGCTGGCCCGGGGCTATTCGGCGGTGCGGCTGGACGTGATCGACGGCAATGACCGCGCCCGGCGGCTATATGAGCGGCGCGGCTTCGAACCGGTCGCACGGGCGCGAACCGGACCGCTGCGGCACCTGTTCGGCTTCGACGGCGCAACGACGATGGTCTGGACCCTGCGCTAGGCGTGATGTGGCGGGGTGGAACCCCACCCGACCGGCGGCGATGCAGGGTGGGGTTTCACCCCACCGGCCCTAGTCGAAGGACCCGGTGACGCGGCCCAGCAGCATGAAGGCCCGGCTGGTGCGGGTCTCGGCCAGCTGGGCCAGTTCCTCGTCATTGGCGTCGCGCTCGAAGCCCTGCAGCATCACGTCGTATTTGCGCAGGAAATGATGGACCGCGTCGCGAAAGATCGTGTCTTCGCGCATCCGCCCGGCGGCCAGCGCCAGGCAGGACCGGTCGCGCACCCCGCCCAGGGCGGCGACGGCGCGGCCGCGTTCGCCTTGCGCGAAGCGGCGCCAGAATTCCGGCCGGGCACGGTCGGGGCGCAGGTCGTCCATGTAGATGCCGTCCTGGGACAGCAGGGTCAGGATGTCCTGGCTGGCCTGGATCAGCTCCTTGGCCTTGCGGTCCTTCAGGGCGCGGCGCAGGGCGGCGAAGCCGACCTCGTCATCCTCGGTGTCGGGAAAGTTCAGCGCCCGGATCAGGTCGGCGCGGGGAAGCGGTGGGGCCATGTCCTCGGCCGAGGTGCCCAGCGCCAGGGTCGGCTGATCGTCGGCGGGCGCGGCGCTGGCCGGCGCGGCGGCGCCGGGCGCGGCGGCGGCGGCGGCCTGGCGGCTGGTGTGAAAGGTGGCCAGCGCGGTTTCGGCCTTTTGCGCGGCCCGGGCGATTTCGTTCAGGCGGCGTTCGACCGTGTGGTCGATCCCGGTGCCGCGGGCCTGGCGGTCGGCGACATAGGTCTGGCGCATGGCGTCGATCGCGGCCTGCAGACGGCGGCTTTCCTCGCGCACGACCCGCGACGAGCGCGCGGCCAGCGCCGCCACCCAGATCATCGCGATCGGCAGGAAGATCCCCATCAGCGCCATGATGAAGCGCAGCGTGCGCGCGCCATCGGCGGCGCCCAGCGCATCCGCCGGCAGCCGCAGGAAGAAGAAGCCCGAAATCAGCAGCCACAGACCCGACAAGGCGATGGCGATCAATTCGGCCGCGGTCAGCCCGCCGTCGCGGGGCCGCGACGCCGCCGAAAGCGCCGCGTCGGCCTTGCTGTCACCCTGACCGGTCACCCCCGCGCCCCGTCAGACGTAACGGATATCGAGGATTTCGTAGGACTTTTCGCCCCCCGGCGTGCGCACCTCGACGCTGTCGCCCTGCTCCTTGCCGATCAGGGCGCGGGCCAGGGGCGATTTGATGTTGAGCTTGCCGGCCTCGATATCGGCCTCGTATTCGCCGACGATCTGGTAGGTCTTTTCCTCGTCGGTATCCTCGTCCACCAGCTGGATCGTGGCACCGAACTTGACCGAACCGGACAGTTTCGCCGGGTCGATCACCTCGGCGCGGCCCATCAGCCCCTCGAGCTCCTTGATGCGCCCCTCGATGAAGCCCTGCTTTTCCTTGGCGGAATGGTATTCGGCGTTTTCGGACAGATCGCCGTGTTCGCGCGCCTCGGAAATGGCACGGATGATCGCGGGCCGCTCGACCGACTTGAGCTGCTTGAGCTCGGCCCCCAGCTTGTCATAGCCGGCGCGTGTCAGCGGGATCTTTTCCATCGGGCGCTCCATCGGTCGCGGTCTCCAAGTCAGCGTTCATAACAGGGCCATGGGGTAAAAGGTCAAGAGGCGCGCATGCAAAAGCGCGGAAATCCCCGCCTGTTGTAACGCCGTGTCGCAATTGCCCCGGACCGCCCGACAGGCTATCTGGAGCGGCGATACCTGACGCATGGACAGCCGGGAGAGCCAGAAGATGACCCAGATCGAACGTGACTCCATGGATTACGACGTGGTCATCGTCGGCGCCGGGCCGGCCGGCCTGTCGGCGGCGATCCGGCTGAAACAGCTGGACCCGGATCTGAGCGTCGTGGTGCTGGAAAAAGGCTCCGAGGTCGGGGCCCATATCCTGTCGGGCGCGGTGCTGGACCCGGTCGGCCTCGATGCGCTGATCCCCGACTGGAAAGAGCGCGGCGCGCCGCTCGACGTGCCGGTGCGCAAGGACAATTTCTACATGCTGGGCGCCGGCGGCCAGGTGCGGATCCCGAACTGGCCGATGCCGCCGCTGATGGACAATCACGGCAATTACATCGTCTCGATGGGCAATGTCTGCCGCTGGATGGCCGAACAGGCCGAAGCGTTGGGGGTCGAGATCTTTCCCGGCATGTCCTGTTCGGAGCTGGTCTATGGCGAAAACGGAGAGGTCGCGGGCGTGGTCGCCGGTGTCTTTGGCCTGGAACCCGACGGGTCCTATGGACCGAATACCGAGCCCGGGATGGAATTGCGCGGCAAATACGTGTTCCTGGGCGAAGGCGTGCGCGGATCGCTGTCCAAGGAAGTGATCGGCACATACAGCCTGGACGCCGATGCCTGCCCGCAGAAATACGGGCTGGGCATGAAGGAGATCTGGGAGATCGACCCCGAAAAGCACCGCGAAGGCACGGTCACCCACACCATGGGCTGGCCGCTGGGCAAGCGCGCGGGCGGCGGGTCGTTCCTCTATCACCTGGACAACAACCAGGTCTATGTCGGCTTCGTGGTGCACCTGAACTACCGCAATCCCCACCTGTCGCCCTACCACGAATTCCAGCGCTTCAAGCACCATCCGATGGTGGCCGAGCTGCTGAAGGGCGGCAAGCGCATCGCCTATGGCGCGCGGGCGATTTCCGAGGGCGGCTACCAGTCGCTGCCAAAGACCTGCTTTCCCGGCGGCGCCCTGCTGGGCTGTTCTGCGGGCATGGTCAACGTGCCGCGCATCAAGGGCAACCACAACGCCATGCTGTCGGGCATCGCCGCCGCCGAGGCCGCCCATGCGGCGATCGGCGCGGGCCGCGCGGGTGACGAATTGACCGATTACGACACGCAGGTGCGCGAGGGCGCGATCGGCCAGGACCTTAAAAAGGTCCGCAACGTCAAGCCGATGTGGTCGAAATGGGGGCTGACCGCGTCCCTGGCCCTGGGCGGGATCGACATGTGGACCAACAACCTGTTCGGGCTCAGCCTGTTCGGCACGATGAAACACGGCAAATCCGATGCCGCGGCGACGGAACCGGCCGACAGGCATCAGCCGATCGACTACCCGAAACCGGATGGCAAGCTGAGCTTCGACCGGCTGACCAATGTCAGCTTCTCGATGACCAATCACGAGGAAAGCCAGCCCAGCCACCTGCGCCTCAAGGACGCGACGGTGCCGATCGCGGTCAACCTGCCGAAATTCGCCGAACCGGCCCAGCGCTATTGCCCGGCCGGTGTCTACGAGGTGGTGGAAAAGGACGGCGCCCCGCAATTCGTGATCAACTTCCAGAACTGCGTCCATTGCAAGACCTGCGACATCAAGGATCCCAGCCAGAACATCCACTGGACGGTGCCCCAGGGCGGCGACGGGCCGAACTATCCCAACATGTAGGCGATTGCGCGCCGGTCGCGCCGATGGGCGGCCGTTCTGGCCCAAAGCCGTTTGCCGCCGCGGGGCACACAGCCTAGGTTGTTGCCACGAGCAGATCAGGAGACCCCGCGTGATGCGCCGACTGGCCCTTGCCCTCGCCACCGCCCTGACGCCCCTTGGCGCCGGTGCGGACCCCGATCCGGGGGCCTATCTGGCCGCCCGAACCGCCGGGCTGGCGAACGATTACGCCGCCGCGACCCGGTTCTTCACCCGCGCCCTGGCGGCCGATCCGGGCAATATCGCGCTGATGGAACGGGTGATCGCCGCCCATGTCGGCCAGGGCCAGGTCGCCCGCGCCGTGCCGGTGGCCGAGGCGCTGTTCGACAGCGGCCATGACAGCGAATTGGCCAGCCTCGTGCTGATCGCCCATGCGATCCGGTCGGGCGATTGGGACGAGGTCTTTGCCACGCTCGAAGAGGGCCACAGCGCCGGGCCGCTGATCGACGGGCTGTCCCAGGCCTGGGCCTTTGCCGGAAAGGGCCAGATGGACCGCGCACTGACCGCCTTCGACGAGGTCGCCGAACAATCCGGCCTGCGCAGCATCGGCCTGTATCACAAGGCCCTGGCGCTGGCGCTGGTGGGCGACGACGAAGGCGCCGACGAGATCCTGTCGCGCCCCGGGCCCAGCGGCGTGATGCCGACCCGCGGCTCTGTGCTGGTGCATGTGACGATCCTGACCCGGCTGGGCGAATTCGACCGCGCCGAAGACCTGCTGGAGCGCGGCTTTGCCGGCGACCCGACGGTCGATCCGCTGCGCGCCGCGATCGCCGACCGGCGCGCCCTGCCCTTCGACGCGGTGCGCGACCCGGTCGAAGGGCTGGCCACCGGGTTCCTTGCCGTCGCCCAGGCGCTGGACGGCGAGGCCGATGACACGTTCCTGCTGACCTATGCGCGCCTGGCCGATTACCTGCATCCGGCCGAAGCCAACGCGGTGATCACCGCCGGCCGGGTGCTGGAAAGGATGACGCAATACGACCTGGCCGCCGAGGCCTTTGCCCGGGTCGACCCGACCGATCCGATGTTCCCGACGGCCGAACTGGGCCGCGCCCAGGCGCGGATCGCCGGCGGCAGCCTGGAGGCCGGGATCGAGATCCTGCGCGGCCTGGCCCGGTCGCATCCCGACCTGCCGGCGGTGCATTCGGAACTGGGCGACGCGCTGCGCCGGGACGACGACCACGCAGGCGCCCGCGACGCCTATGACCGCGCCCTGACCCTTCTGCCGCAGGATCACGACCTGCGCTGGTGGCTGCTCTATGTGCGCGGCATCAGCCATGAACGGCTGGGCGACTGGGACCCGGCCGAGGCCGATTTCCGCGCCGCGCTCGGGCTCAGCCCCGATCAGCCCTCGGTGCTGAACTATCTGGGCTATTCCCTGGTCGAACGGCAGGAAAAGCTGGACGAGGCGCTGGACATGATCGAGACCGCCGCCCGCGCCCGGCCGCAAAGCGGTGCGATCACCGACAGCCTGGGCTGGGTGCTGTATCGGCTGGGCCGCTATGACGAGGCGGTCGGCCACATGGAACGCGCGGTCGAGCTGGAGCCGCTGGACCCGATCATCACCGACCACCTGGGCGATGTCTACTGGGCCGTGGGCCGGATGCGCGAGGCGCGGTTCCAATGGCACCGGGCGCTGTCCTTCGACCCCGAGGACGACCTGGCCGACCGCATCCGCCGCAAGCTGGAGGTCGGGTTGGACCAGGTGCTGATCGAGGAAGGCGCCGAGCCGATCCACATGGTGGAGCATGACGGCTGACACCGCCCCGGTGACGGAAACCGCGCCGGCCAAGATCAACCTGTGTCTGCATGTCACCGGGCAGCGCGCCGACGGCTATCACCGGCTCGACTCGCTGGTCTGTTTCACCGGGCTGGGCGATCGCGTCACCGTGCGGCCGGCCAAGGGCCTGAGCCTTCGGATCACCGGCCCGTTCGCCGCCGGCTTGTCGGCCGAGGACAACCTGGTTCTGCGCGCCGCGCGGTTGTTCGGCAGCGACCGGGGGGCCGCGATCACGCTGGACAAGGTGCTTCCGGTCGCCTCGGGCATCGGCGGCGGCTCGGCGGATGCGGCGGCGACCTTGCGCGCGCTGTCGCGCCTTTGGGGCCTGCCGCGGCCCGACGACGTGCTGTCGCTGGGCGCCGACGTCCCGGTCTGCCTGTCGCCCGAATTGCAGCGGATGCAAGGCGTGGGCGAGGTGCTGACGCCGCTGGGCCCGGCACCGATGCTGGACATGCTGCTGGTCAATCCGGGCGTGACGCTGGCGACGCCGCGGGTCTTTGCCGGGCTCGCGCGGCGGGACAATGCGCCGCTCGGGCCGGACATGCCCGACCCGTTCGACACCGCCGCCTGGATCGGCTGGCTGGCCGAACAGCGCAATGACCTGGAAGCCCCGGCCCTGAAACTGGCGCCCGAAATCGGCACGGTGCTGGCGGCGCTGCGGGCGCAGGACGGCTGTCTGCTGGCGCGGATGTCGGGATCGGGCGCCACCTGTTTCGCGCTCTTCGCCGATGATGCCGCCCGCGACGCGGCGGGCGCCGCCCTGCGCGCGCAATACCCGGGCTGGTGGGTGGCCGAGACCGACGAAGCCCCGGTCTGAGCCGCCCTCAGACCGCCCGCGCCACCACGTAATCGGCCAGGTCGTCCAGCATGTCGCGCAAGGGATGCGCCGGCAGCGCGGCCAGCGCGGCACGCGCCCGCCCGATCCAGTCATGCGCCTCGATCCGGGTCGCCTCGATCGTGCCGTGGCGGGCCATCAGGCGCAGCGCCTCGTCCAGGTCGCCGTCGTCCTGCTGCCCCTTGCCGATGGTGCGGCTCCAGAAGGCGCGCTCGGTGTCATCGGCATGGGCGATCGCCTTGATCACCGGCAGGGTCAGTTTGCGTTCGCGGAAATCGTCGCCGATATTCTTGCCCGTCGCATCGGTGCCGACATAGTCCAGCAGGTCGTCGACGATCTGGAAGGCGATGCCCAGCGCGTCGCCGTAGTCGAACAGCGCCCGCACCACGGTGTCGTCCTGGCCGGCGATCACCCCGCCGACCTCGGTCGCCGCGGAAAACAGCGCCGCGGTCTTGCCCCGGATGACCTTCATGTAGGTCGCCTCGGTGGTGGCGATGTCGCGGGCGGCGGTCAGTTGCAGCACCTCGCCCTCGGCGATGGTCGCCGCCGCGTCGGACAGGATCCGCAGCACCCGGATGCTGCCGGTTTCGGTCATCAGCTGGAACGAGCGCGCGAACAGGTAATCCCCCACCAGCACCGAGGACTGGTTGTCCCACAGCAGGTTGGCGGTGGGTCGGCCACGCCGTTGCGCGCTTTCGTCGACCACATCGTCATGCAGCAGGGTCGCGGTATGGATGAATTCCACCGTCGCGGCCAGGTGGATGTGATAGGGCCCGTCATAGCCGCACAACCGCGCCGCGGCGAGCGTCAGCATGGGCCGCAGCCGCTTGCCCCCGGCCTCGATCAGATGGGCGGTGACCTCGGGGATGCGGGGGGCATGTTCGCTGGCCATGCGCGCGCGGATCAGGGCATTGACCGCCTGCATGTCGGGGGCGAGCGCCTCGGCCAGGCGGTCATGGGGCTTGGTCGCGGCATCCAGCGACATGGACTTCTCCTGCAATTGCTCGACTCCGGCGGCCGGATCGCCTTAGGTCTGACCCATGAAGGAACTCTTGCGCAGCACCGACCCGACCGTGATCGCCTTTGCCAAGGCCCTGCTTGGTGGAGAGGGTATAGAAGTCTTCGAACTGGACGTAAACATGAGCGTTCTCGAAGGCTCCATCGGCATATTGCCGCGCCGGCTGATGGTGCGGCGCGAGGATCATTTCATGGCCTCTTCGATCCTGCGCGACAATGGTATCGAAACCCTCGCCTGATCTGACCCGCGACGCCTTTCTGGGCGGGCGGCTGACCCTGTGGCAGCCCAGGCAGGGCTATCGCGCCGGGGTGGACCCTGTGCTGCTGGCCGCAAGCGTGCCGGCGCGGGCGGGGCAACGCGTGCTGGAGCTGGGCTGCGGCACCGGGGCCGCCTTGCTGTGCCTTGGCGCACGGGTGCCGGGGCTGGCCCTGACCGGGGTCGAGCTGCAGCCCGCCTATGCCGACCTGGCCCGGCGCAACGCCGACGACAACGGCATCGCGGCCCGCATCGCCTGTGCCGACCTGCGCGACCTGCCGGGTGAATTGCGCGACAGCTACGACCACGTGCTGATGAACCCGCCCTATTTCGACCGCGCCCGGGGCACCGGGTCGCGCGCGGCGGATCGCGACACCGCCTTTGGTGGCGACACGCCCTTGGCGGACTGGATCGAGGTGGCGACCCGGCGGCTGGCGCCGAAGGGACGGCTATCGGTGATCCAGCGGATCGAGCGGCTGCCCGAACTGCTGCGCGCGATCGACCAGCGGCTGGGCAGCATCGCGGTCTGGCCGGTCGCCGGGAGGGCCGGCCGTCCGCCGGGCCGGATCCTGCTGAGCGCGATCAAGGGTGGCCGGGCGCCATTCGTTCTGGCCGCGCCGCTGATTCTGCATGACGGCCCGGAGCATGGCCGCGATTCCGAGGATTACACCGCCGAAATTCGCGCCGTGCTGCGCGCGGGCGCGGCACTTGGTCTCAATCATTAACCTTGCATCAACCTTTTGCATACTTAGCTTTGTATCACGCCCCCGCCCTTCGCAGGCGCAGCGTGACAGGTGCGCCGATCTGTGGTGGACTCGCGGGGCTTGTCCAAAAAGGAGGAAAACATGGCCTTGAGCACGCATCTTCAGGAACTGAAGAAAAAGCACCAGGTTCTGTCCGACGCGGTCGAATCGGCGCAACGCAGCCCCGGCACCGACGACCTGGAAATCGCGCGTCTCAAGAAAGAGAAACTGCAATTGAAAGAGGCGATCACCCGGCTTTCGGCCTCTTGATCCTTACCCAGGGCGGCGCGCGGCGATGATCGCGCGCAGCCCATCCAGTTCGGCCTCCAGCCAGGCCAGGAACCGCGCCACCTGCGGGCGGGTTTCAGCCCCCATTGGGCATACGAACCGGTAGACCGCGCTGACGCCAAGCGTCAGTTCGAACGGCATGACCAGCTGCCCCTGCTGCAGATGCCCTTCGGTCAGCGACGGGCGCCCCAGGATCGCCCCGGCCCCGGCCAGTGCGGCTGTCACCGCGTGATCGGCCTGGCTGAAATGCGGACCGGTATCGGGCGGTGGCGACAATCCGGCCGCCGCGAACCACGCCGCCCAATTCGCCCGCGGTCGCAGGAAATCCAGGTCATCCTGATGCAGAAGCGGCAGCCGCGCCAGATCGGCCGGTGTCGCCAGACCCGCCGCCAGATCCGGCGCGACCATCGGCGTCACCCATTCCTCCACCAGCACGCGCGAGAACAGCCCCGCCTCCACCTCCTGGCCGAACCGGATCGCCACGTCGATCTCGTCGCGCGCGAAATCCATGATCCGCAGACTGGCCGAAAACCGCAGCTCGATATCCGGGTTGGCGCCGACGAACTGGAACAGCCGGGGTGCCAGCCATTTTGCGGTGAAGGCCGGGCCGGCGGTGACCACCAGCCGCGTCGTGTCACCCAGCCGCCGCGTCGCCGCCCAGGCCGATTGCAATGCGGCGAAGCCTTCGGTGGTGCCGGGCGCCAGGGTGCGTCCCGCCTCGGTCAGATCGACCGCGCGGTTGCGGCGCCGGAACAGGGGCTGGCCCAGGTGATCCTCCAGGTTGCGGATCTGGAACGACAGCGCGGCGGGGGTCACGTTCAACTCGTCCGCCGCCTTGGCAAAGGACAGGTGCCGGGCGGCCGCCTCGAAGGCGCGCAGGGCGGTCAGGGGGGGAAGGCGATGAGGCATTTCAGTTAAGTTTTGCTTGTCTATAGAGCCAGATAACCTCGTTTGTCACAGTCAACACAAGGGCTCATATAGATGGCAGTCAAGTAAATCCTGCCCGATGGAGCCCCCGATGTTCGAAGCCACCGCCGATACCCGCACCCGTGACGCGATCCGTGCCGCCCATGCCAGCCGCGGCGAGATCCTGCGCCGGATCCTGCGCCGCCGCTAGCGGCGCGACGCCCGGGCCGCGACCAGCGCACCCCCGGTGATCAACAGCGCCGCGCCCAGAAGCGCCCATCCGGGCGCGGCGATCCCGAACCCGACCAGGATCAGCGTCGACAGCAGCGGCGCCGCATAGGCCGCGGTCCCCAACAGCTGGATATCGCCCCGCTTGACCCCGATATCCCAGGCATAGAAGGCCGCCCCGACCGGGCCAAGGCCAAGGCCCAGCACCGCCGCCCAGCCCAGCCCGTCGCGCGGCCAGGCGGTGTCCTCGACCAGGCCATGGACGATGGTCGACAGAATCGCGGTGACGATGCAGAACACCGCGACGCTGGCCGTGGGCACCGCGCCGAGGCGGCGCGACAGCACCGAATAGCCCGACCAGAACAGCGCGCAGATCCCGGCCAGCGCCAGGCCCAGCGCCGGGTTCGACCCGACCCCGCGCGCCCCGCCCAGAACGATCAGCGCGGCCCCGCAAAAGCCGATCACCGCCCCCGCCACATGGCCCGCGCGCAGCCGTTCGCCGGGCAACAGGCCCGAAAACAGCACGATCAGCAGCGGCCAGAGATAGGCGATCAGGCTGGCTTCGGCCGGGGCGGCCAGGCGCAGGGCGGAAAAGTAGATGGCGTGATAGCCGAACAGGCCCGCCGTGCCGAAGGCATAGACCCGCCAGCCGACACCGCGCAAGTGCCCGATCTTGCCGCTGGCCGCGACCCAGACCAGGCCCAGCGCGCCCCCCAGGGCAAAGGTCATGGCGTTCAACTGGAACGGCGGCACCGGCGCCGTGGCCACGGTGAACAGCGCCAGAAGCGCCCACATCAGGACGGCGGTGAATCCGATGGCGGTGGCGGCAGAGCGGCGCATGCCCCGCCCTTTGGCACGTTTGCGACCGCCGGCAAAGCGGCTTAGCGCAGCGGTGTCACCCGCCCTTCGATCAGCGCCGCAATCTCGGCCCCGATGGCGTCGCGCCGCACGGCATCCGCCGACAGGAATTCCCGGCTGAGCCTGGCGATGCGCGCCTGGACCGGGTCGGCGATGGGCAGGGCTTGTGTGGCGGTTCCGTGCATGGGCGAGGCTCCTTGATCGGGCAAGCCTCGCCCGGGCCGGGTTGCAACCCGGTTAACGCTGCGCGCTCAGCCGTAGGTGACCATATGGCCGACGGTCGATATTTCCACCCCGGGCTGGTCGTCGCGCTGCATCGGACGCCAGTTGCGGTTGGCGCCGAGCCAGGACCGCGGGTCCAGCTCGATCAACCCGATGATGGTTTCGCCGACGATGGTGGCACCGACCGGGCCCAGCCCCTCGCCCGGCATCCGGGTGCCGTCCAGGTTCTCGCGCCCGATCAGTTCGGCCTCTTTCAGCAGGTAGAACCACAGCGGCGTGCCCCCGGCCAGACCGGCTTCGGCCAGGCGGGCGGCGTCCGAGATCTGCTCGATCTCGGCCTCGGGGCGGCCCATGCTGCGGGCGACGGTTTCCCCCGCGGGCAACAGGAAGCTTTGCCCGCGCACCATGTTGCGGGTGGCCAGCGACATCCGGTTGGCATCGACCCGCACCGGCAGGCGCAACAGGTCCGAGGCCATCAGCCCGTCCACGCGCCCCGACCGGGCCACGTTGCGGCCTTCATAGGTGTCGAACAGCTCGTGCATGTCGACCACGGCGCGCGGATCGGTGACCGGATCGAAGCCGCGGCCCAGGACGGCGCCGAACAGTTCGAAGGCCGGATCGCCCTGCTGGACCTGGATCTTCATCGGCACCATGGAATGGCCGAAGCGATAGCCGGCGACCGAGAATTCCACCGGGATGAACGGCGTCTTGGGCCGGTAGTAACGGCGCCCCTCGGTCAGGATGCGGGTGATCGCCCCTTCGCCGCAGATCTGGGCCAGGAAATCGTGCACCACGCACCATTGGTAATGCCACATGGTCAGACGGCGGGCCTCTTCGAACAGGTCATGGCCGGATGTGCCCTGATCGGCACGCACCTGGTCGCACATCTTGTTGTGAAACCGGATCATCGCCAGCTGGATCTGGCTGATCACCCGGTTTTCGTCGTTGCGCGCATCGCCGATCACCGCCAGCTGACCGATCCGCATCAGGTCATCGGCGGCATGGGGCCCGATGCCGAAATCGGCCCCGGTGATCAGCTTGGCGCCCTGGAAATCGCCGCCCTGGTGATACAGGTACGGCGCCGCCTCGGGGCCCGGGCCATAGATGCAATCAAGGTCCAGGGTCGGGGTGCGGACATTGCGGGTTTCGGTCGGGTCGTTGACGGCATCGAGGCTGGACGACACGTCCAGCGTGACATCGTGATCGACGAACTGCCCGAAAAAGACATGGCCGACGGCGACGGTCTGGGACCGCGTATTGGCATTGCCGTCATCCATCGGCCCGCCGTGCGCGCCGAGCCGTTCAAGCGCGCGGGGATCGGTGAACAACGGCGCGAGGTCGGGGAACAGGCGGCCGAATCGGTCGCCGTCATGGTAATGGTGGTCGTGGTGACAATAGGCCTCGAGCCCCTGCAGGGCGTTTTGTCCGTGTGCAGACGACATGGAAATTCCTCCAATCGGATCAAGGATTTGAAAACCTTGGCGCGAGCCGGAACGCACGGCTCAACCCAAAGTTTAATCGCGCCGGGCCGATATCGGAAAGGCTGGGTTTCCCTAACGTCAACGCGAAACGGGCCGCCCCCGGCATGGGGACGGCCCGCCCTGATCCGATCGGTCGCGCCTCAGACGAAGAACTGCGCGCCGTTGGCCGAGATGGTGGAGCCGTTGATGAACCCGGCATCGTCCGAGGCCAGGAAGGCCACGCAGCGGGCGATTTCCTCGGGTTCGCCCAGGCGGCCGGCGGGGATGCCGGCGATGATCTTGTCACGCACCGATTCGTCGATCGCCATGACCATTTCGGTGGCGATATAGCCCGGGCAGATCGCATTGGCGGTGATCCCGGCGCGGGCGCCTTCCTGGGCCAGGCTCTTGACGATGCCCAGATCGCCGGCCTTGGTGGCGGCGTAATTGACCTGGCCGAACTGGCCCTTCTGCCCGTTGATCGAGGAAATCACGATCACCCGGCCGAACTTGCGTTCGCGCATGCCGGGCCAGATGGGGTGCACGGTGTTGAAGACACCGGTCAGGTTGGTGTCGATCACCTCTTTCCACTGCTCCGGCGTCATCCGGTGGAACGGCGCGTCGCGGGTGATGCCCGCATTGGCGACGACCACGTCGATCGGGCCCAGATCGGCCTCGACCTGGGCGATACCGGCCTTGGAGGCCTCGTAATCGGCCACGTTCCACTTGTAGGTCTTGATGCCGGTGGCTTCGGTAAAGGCCGCGGCCTTTTCGTCATTGCCGGCATAGGTGGCGGCGACGTCATAACCGTCGGCCTTGAGTTTCTTCGAGATGGCTTCGCCGATACCGCGGCTGCCGCCGGTCACGAGGGCTACACGTCCCATTGTCGTTCCTCCGTTTGAAAAATCTGCCGGGCCCGCCGCCTCTTTGGGTCGGACATGTCCCGGGGGGTGTGGGGGGCAGCGCCCCCCACCCGGTCGCCGCCCCTGGGCGGCGAAACCTTTCGCTTACCGCTCCACGCAGAGCGCGACACCCATGCCGCCGCCGATGCACAGCGTCGCGAGGCCCTTTCTGGCATCCCGGCGCTGCATCTCGAACAGCAGCGTATTGAGGATCCGCGCGCCGCTGGCGCCGATCGGGTGACCGATGGCGATGGCGCCGCCATTCACGTTCACGATCGCCGGATCCCAGCCCATGTCCTTGTTCACGGCACAGGCCTGGGCGGCGAAGGCCTCGTTGGCTTCCACCAGGTCCAGGTCCTCGGCCTTCCAGCCGGCCTTTTCCAGCGCCTTGCGGCTGGCATGGATCGGCCCGACGCCCATGATCGACGGATCGAGGCCCGCGGTGGCGTAGCTGGCGATGCGGGCCAGCGGCTCGATCCCGCGCTTTTCGGCGTTTTCGGCGCTCATCAGCAGCACGCCGGCGGCGCCGTCATTGATGCCGCTGGCATTGGCGGCGGTGACCGACCCGTCGCGGGTAAAGGCCGGGCGCAGTTTCTGCATGCTTTCCAGCGTGGCGCCGTGGCGGATGTATTCGTCCTTGTCGACCACGATGTCGCCCTTGCGGGTCTTGACGGTGAAGGCGATCACCTCGTCGTCGAACTTGCCGGCCTTTTGCGCGGCTTCGGCCTTGTTCTGGCTGGCAAGGGCGAATTCGTCCTGCATCTCGCGGGTGATCTGCCACTGGTCGGCGACGTTTTCGGCGGTCTGGCCCATGTGGTAGCCGTTGAAGGCATCCCACAGCCCGTCCTTGATCATCGTGTCGATCAATTGCAGGTCGCCCATCTTCTGCCCGGCGCGCAGGGCCTGGGCGTGGGGGCTCATGGTCATGTTCTCCTGCCCGCCGGCGCAGATGATATCGGCATCGCCCAGCTGGATGTGCTGCGCCCCCAGCGCCACGGTGCGCAGGCCCGAGCCGCAGACCTGGTTGATCGACCAGGCGGCGCTTTCCTTGGGCAGGCCGGCATTGATATGGGCCTGGCGGGCCGGGTTCTGGCCCTGGGCGGCGGTCAGCACCTGGCCAAGGATGGTCTCGCTCACCTCGCCCTTGTCGATCCCGGCGCGCTCCACCAGCGCCTCGAGAACGGCCGCGCCCAGGTCATGGGCGGGCGTATTGGCGAAGGATCCGGAAAAACTGCCGACGGCGGTGCGTGCGGCAGAAGCGATAACGACATTGGTCATGGGGCGAGTCCTCTCTTGGTCCGAGCTATCGGCGACAGAGGGCCCGAACCGGGGCCCCCACCCACCGGTTCGGCCCTCCTATAGGGACAAGATGACGACAGGGCAACGTGGGGTAGCGCAAACAGCCCCCGTCACCGGCGATTTTTCGCCGCAGCGCAGCATTTCAGAACGAAAATCGCGGCACCCCGAACAGGTAGCCCTGCAGGCAATCGGCCCCGCAACTGCGCAGGAATGCCGCTTCGGCTTCGGATTCGACGCCTTCGGCCACCGCGAACATCTCGAACTGATGGGCGACGGTGATCAGCGCCTCGGCGATCACCTGGTTGTCGGGATTGCGGTCGATATTGCGGGTGAAGCAGCCATCGACCTTGACCAGGTCGAAGAAGAAATCCTTGAGGTGCTTGAAGGCGGTCATGCCGGCGCCGAAATCGTCCAGCGCGAAGGCGATGCCGAACGGCTGCATTTCCTCCATGAAGCGCATCACGACTTCGGGCAGGCGCATGGCGCTGTCCTCGGAGATTTCCAGGATCAGCCGTTCCCCCACGGTGTCGTCGCGCTCCAGCGCGCCGTCGAGCGTGCGGCGCCAGGCGCTGTCGCCCAGCGACCGGGCCGAGACATTGACCGACAGGCGCCGACCCGGCGCGTCGCGCAGCAGCCCCAGCGCCAGGCGGAGCGAGGCCACGTCGATATCGCGGCCCAGCGGCGTTTCCTCGATCGCCGCCATGAACTGGCCGGCGGGAATGATCCGCCCGGTTTCGTCCAGCACCCGGATCAGGCATTCGTAAAAGGCGATGCTGTCGCTGGGATGCGCCTGCACCACCGGCTGAAAGGCCAGCGCCGCGCGGTTGCGGCCCAGCGCCGCGCGCACCATCGACAACACGTCGCGATCCCGCGCCTGGACCGCGTATTCCAGCGGGTCCTGCGGGGTCCGGTCGTCCAGGGCGGTGGGCGAAAGGTCGAACTGGCTCATGTCATCCATGCCTGCAACTTGGCCTTATCCTGGCCCGATCGACCTTTCCCGCTGGTAAAGGTTCCCCCGATTGAATTGAATTGTCCGCAAACAGGAGGCGCCGATGGAACGCTGCGGCTGGGTCGGACCGGACCCGATCTACCTCGACTATCACGACACCGAATGGGGCGTGCCCGAACACGACGGCCGCGCCCTGTGGGAAAAGCTGATCCTGGACGGGTTCCAGGCCGGCCTCAGCTGGATCACGATCCTGAAAAAGCGCGACAATTTCCGCGCCGCCTTCGCCGGGTTCGACCCCGAACGTATCGCCCGCTGGGGCGACGCCGACGTCGCCCGCCTGCTGGCCGACCCCGGCATCGTCCGGTCCCGGGCCAAGATCGAGGCGACGCTCGGCAATGCCCGCGCCTATCTGGCGATCCCCGATTTCGCGGAGTTCTGCTGGCGCCATGTCGAGGGCAGTCCGGTCCGGAACCGATGGCGAAACCTGGCCGAGGTGCCGGCGAAAACCGCGGTCTCGGAACGGCTGTCCAAAGAGCTCAAACAGGCGGGGTTCAAGTTCTGCGGCCCGACCATCACCTATGCCTGGATGCAGGCCTGCGGGCTGGTCAACGACCATCTGGTCACCTGCCCGCGGCACGCCGATTGCGCCGCCCTGGCCTGACCCGCGCTTGCCGACCGCGCCGACCCGGCTAGCTAGGGGGCATGTCCGACACGCCCGAACGCCCCGCCCCCCGCGCCGTGCCCGCCCATCGGCTGGGCCGCCTGGCGCGGCTCGGCTCTCTTGGCCTGGGCGTCGCGGGGGCCATGGCCCTGGGCGGCGCCGGGCAGTTGCTGCGCGGGCAGCGCCCTTCGGGCCGCGACCTGCTGCTGACCCCGGGCAATATCGGGCGCATCACCGACGAGCTCGCGCGGATGCGGGGCGCGGCGATGAAGGTGGGGCAGATGATCTCGATGGATGCGGGCGATGTGCTGCCGCCCGAGCTGGCCCGGATCATGGCCCGGCTGCGCGCCGAGGCCGACATCATGCCCCCCAGACAGCTGAAATCCGTGCTGGAGGCCGCCTGGGGCCCGGGCTGGCTGTCCGGCTTTGCCCGGTTCGACCCGCGCCCGGTCGCCGCCGCCTCGATCGGCCAGGTCCACCGGGCGGTGCTGACCGACGGCCGCGATGTCGCGATCAAGGTGCAATATCCCGGCATCGCCCGCTCGATCGACAGCGATGTGGCCAATGTCGGCGCCCTGATCCGGATGTCGGGGCTGGTGCCGAAGGGCCTCGACCTTGCCCCGCTGCTGGACGAGGCCCGCCTGCAGCTACACGAGGAAACCGATTACCGGGCCGAAGCCGCGCATCTGGAACAGTTCCGCACCCTGCTGGCCGATGACCCGCGCTTTGCCCTGCCGCAACCGGTGGACGCGCTGACCACCGCCGGCGTGCTGTGCATGACCTGGCTGGACGGGCCCCGGATCGAGACGTTGCAGACCGCGCCGCAGACCCTGCGCGACCGCATCGCCAAAGATCTGATTGACCTGTTCCTGGCCGAGCTGTTCCGCTTCGGCCTGGTCCAGAGCGATCCGAACTTCGCCAATTACCTCTATCTGCCCGACAACGACCGGATCGGCCTGCTGGATTTCGGGGCCACGCGACGGATCGACCCGAGCATCGCCGCCTGTTACCGCGACCTGCTGCGCGCCGGGCTGACGGGCGATCCCCTCAGCATGGAGGCCGCGGCCCGGGCGCTGGGGCTGCTCGATGACAGCCTGTGGCCCGATCACCGGACCCGGCTGCTGGCGATGATGCAGGACGCCTTCACCCTGCTGCGCGCCGAGACGGTCGATTTCACCGACCGGTCCCTGGCCCGGCGGATGCAGGAGCAGGGGCTGGCCCTGGCCGAGGATGGCTTTGCCCCGCCCCCGCCGCCGGCGGATGTGCTCTTCGTTCAACGCAAGATCGGCGGGCTTTACCTGCTGGCGGCCCGGCTGGGCGCGCGGGTCAAGCTGCGGGCGCTGCTGGCGCCTTGGCTGGACTGATCACCAGCGCTTGAGCGCATCCTCGTCCGCGTCCCGCGCGGCGACCCAATCCGACCCGTCGCCGGTTTCTTCCTTTTTCCAGAACGGGGCGCGGGATTTGAGGTAATCCATCAGGAATTCGGCCGCGGCAAAGGCATCGGCGCGGTGCCGCGCTGCGGTGGCGACCATCATGATCACCTCGCCCGGCTCCAGCCGGCCATGGCGATGGATCACCAGCGCCTCCGCCAGCGCCCAACGCGCCACGGCCTGGTCTCGGATCTCGGCCAGCGCCTTTTCGGTCATGCCCGGGTAATGTTCGATCTCCATCGCCCGCAGCCCGCCGGCCACGTCGCGCACCAGCCCGGAAAAGCTGACCACGGCGCCGGCCCCGGCCACGGCGGCGGAAAAGGCGTTCAGCTCGGCCCCCGGGTCGAAGGGATCCTGCTGGACGCGAATCATCCGTCCGCCCTCAGCCACCGGTCATCGGCGGGAAAAAGGCCACCTCCCGCACGCCCTCCAGGCTGTCGGTGAACTCGGACAGGTCCTGGTCCAGCGCCACCCGCAGGGCCGAGATATCGGCAAAGGCCGCCGCGTAACGTTCCTCGCGGGTCTTCAACTCCTCGACCAGCTCGGCCACGGTGGCGGCCTGTGTCTGCACCTCTTCCCGGGGCACACCGATCCGTTCCCGGACCCAGGCGAAATAGAGAACCTGCATCACTCCTCCTTCAGATAGGGCAGCGACTTGAGGAAATAGTCGAGGCCCGTCACCAGCGTCAGCGCCATCCCGACCCAAAGCGCGATCACCCCGACCCACCAGGCGATATGGGTAGAGATCGCCTCGGCGCCGAAATAATGCTCCAGCGCGCCCGACAGGAAAAGCCAGGCGATGGCCCCCATCTGCACCGTCGTCTTCCACTTGGCCAGGATCGTGACCTTCAGATGCCGCGACGTGTTCCCCAGGTATTCCCGCAGACCCGACACGAAAGCCTCGCGAAAGATGATCAGCGTCGCCGGCAACAGGATCCAGGGATTCATCCCCGAAAACCCGGTGATCACCAGCAGCGCGATGATCACCATCGCCTTGTCGGCGATCGGGTCCAGCATGGCGCCGAACTTGGTCTCCTGCCCCCAGAGCCGGGCCAGGTAGCCGTCGAAGTAATCGGTCAGCGCCGCCCCGATGAAGAAGACCAGCGCGCACCAATCCGCCAGCGGCCGGTTGAAGAACAGGAACATCACCGCCACGCCGGGCGCGGCCAGCAGGCGCAAGGTGGTCAGCGTGTTCGGAATGGTCCAGGTCATGGCCTCTCCATAGCGCGCATCCGGCGCGGCTTCCATCCTTGCAGATCCGCGGAACGCCGGCCATTCCGTCACGTCGGCGGGGCGGGTCCGGGGGTCTGGGGGTGAAACCCCCAGGGCCTGCGTGGCCCGAACGCGATCACCGTCTTGTGGCGCAGCCACGCCGGTGGGTCATACGCCGTCGTGGAAATGGCCATAGATCGTCTCGGCCAGGGCATCCGAAATCCCCTCCACCGCCTTGAGATCGGCCAGGTTCGCCCGGCTCACCGCCTTGGCCGACCCGAAATGCGCCAGCAGCGCCCGCTTGCGCGTCGCGCCGACGCCGGGAATGTCATCCAGCGGCGTCGCCCCCACCGCCTTGGCCCGCTTGGCCCGGTGGGTGCCGATGGCGAAGCGGTGTGCCTCGTCCCGCAGCCGCTGGATGAAATACAGAACCGGATCGCCCCGCCGCAGCGCCATCGGCCGCTGACCGGTGCGGTGGAACTCCTCCTTGCCATGGTCGCGGTCGACGCCCTTGGCGACGCCGACCATCGGCACGTCGCCCACGCCCAATTCGTCCAGGATCTGCCGCACCGCGCTGACCTGCCCGGCACCGCCGTCGATCAGCAGCAACCCGGGCCAGGCGCCCGATTGCCGCTCCGGGTCCTCTTTCAGCAGCCGCTTGAAGCGCCGGGTCAGCACCTCTTTCATCATCCCGAAATCGTCGCCGGGGGTCAGGTCCGCGCCCTTGATGTTGAACTTGCGATACTGACCCTTGTCGAAGCCGTCGGGGCCGGCCACGATCATCGCCCCGACCGCGTTGGTGCCCTGGATGTGGGAATTGTCATAGACCTCGACCCGCGTCGGCACCGCCGGCAGGTCAAAGGCCTCGGCGAGGCCCCGCAGCAGCTTGCCTTGCGTCGCCGTCTCGGCCATGCGCCGGGCCAGGCTTTCGCGGGCATTGCGGGCCGCATGGGAAACCAGTTCCGCCCGTTCGCCGCGCTGGGGCACCACCAGCTCCACCTTGGCGCCGCGCCGTTCGGCCAGGGCCTGCTCCACCAGATCGGTGTCGTCGGGCCCGTGCGACAGGATCAGCATCCGGGGCGGTTCGCGGTTCGCGTAGAACTGGCCGATGAAGGCCTGCATCACCTCGGCCGGATCCTCGTCGCCACTGACCCGGGGGTAATAATCGTGATTGCCCCAGTTCTGGTGCGCGCGGATGAAAAAGACCTGCACACAGGCCTGCCCGCCCTCGGCATGCAGCGCGATCACATCGGCCTCGGCCACGGTGCGCGGATTGATGCCCTGCGCGGTCTGGACCGAGGTCAGCGCCTTGATCCGGTCGCGCAGGGCGGCGGCGCGTTCGAATTCCATGGCCTCGGACGCGGCCTGCATGTCGCGCGCCAGGGTTTCCTGCATCTCGGTCGACCGGCCCTTGAGGAACCGTTCGGCGTCAGAGACCAGTTCCGCGTAATCGGCCTCCGAGATCCGCCCGACGCAGGGCGCGCTGCAGCGCTTGATCTGGAACAGCAGGCAGGGCCGGCTGCGGGTTTCGAAATCGCTGTCGGAACAGGTGCGCAACAGAAAGGCCCGTTGCAGCGTGTTCAGCGTCCGGTTGACCGCGCCGGCGCTGGCGAAGGGGCCGTAATAGGCGCCTTTCTTCTTCTTCGCGCCGCGGTGCTTTTCGATCCGGGCAAAGCCGTGATCCTTGGCCACCAGGATATTGGGAAACGACTTGTCGTCGCGCAGCAGCACGTTGTAGCGCGGCTTGAGCTGCTTGATCAGGTTCTGTTCCAGCAACAACGCCTCGGTTTCCGTCCGGGTGGTCAGGAACATCATCGAGGCGGTTTCGGAAATCATCCGGGCGATCCGCGGGCTGTGCCCCGAAGGCCGCGCGTAATTGCTGACCCGGGCATGCAGGTCGCGCGCCTTGCCGACATAAAGGACCCGGGCCTGGTCATCGAGCATGCGGTAGACGCCGGGGCCATGCGCAAGCGTCTTCAGGTAGCTTTGGATAAGTGCGGGACCGGTCGCGGGATCAGGCATGGGACCAAGGTATGATTCTCGGCGCCGGCTGCAATCTGCAAGCGCTTTGGGCAAGCGGAAAGCTCTCCACAGAATCTGTGGACAAACCCGTGGGGAAAACCGGGCGAGCGGGAATTTCTTGTTGAATCAGGGCCGGTTCCTCGATTTGCCCAAAAATTAGGCATAACCGCAAGCCTATGATTTCATTGTGAATTATTTTGTCCATTCGGCAAACATCTGAAATCATTAAGGTTTTGTAAACGAATTGTGACCGGATTGCGGCACGGTGCACAACTTTTCGCAGCCTCACTCCGGGCCCAGCACATCCGGTGTCTTCCAGGCCAGGTGCTGGCCGCCATCGACGCAGACCATCTGCCCGGTCACAGAACGCGCCTCGAGCAGGTAGCCCAGCGCGGCGCAGATATCGTCCGGATCGGCACCGCGGCCCAGGATCGTGGCGGCGCGCTGGCGGGCGAAATGATCATCGCTTTGCCGGGCGCCGCGCAGGGTCGGGCCGGGGCCGATCGCATTGACGCGGATCGCCGGGGCCAGAGCCATGGCCGAGGTCCGGGTCAGGGTCCAGAGCGCGGATTTGGCCAGCGTGTAGGTCATGAATTCCGGGGTCAGCTTGCGCACCCGCTGGTCGATCATGTTGACCACAAGGGCCCGGGCCAGCGGTTCGCCCTGCGCATCGGCAGCCGCCGGCGGCGCCTGGTCGGCAAAGGCCTGGGTCAGCACGAAGGGCGCGCGCAGGTTCGATCCGAAATGGCGGTCCCAGCTGTCGCGGGTGGCGCTGCGGATCGTGTCATATTCGAAGATCGAGGCGTTGTTGACCAGCACCGTCAGGGGCCCGAGCGCCCGATTTGCGGCGGGCACCAGCGCTTCGGTCGCGGCATCGTCCAGAAGGTCGGCCTGCAGGGTGACGGCGCGCACGCCCAGGGCCCGCGCCTCTTCGGCGACCGTTCCGGCTGCCTCCTCGCTGCCGTTGTAGTGGATGGCGATGTCGCACCCGCGCCCGGCCAGATACAGCGCCATCGCCCGCCCCAGCCGCGCGGCCGCACCGGTGATCAGCGCCGCGCCGGTCACAGGATCACCCAGACATAGGCGACATAGAGCGCCGACAGGATCACGCCCCAGATCCGGGTGATGTCGAACCGGAAGAACACGAAGGGCACCAGGATCAGCGAGGCCGCCGCCATCACCCACAGATCGAAGGTCAGGAATTGCCGTTCGACCGTGATCGGGCCGACCAGCGAAGCGACGCCGATGATGCCCAGCAGGTTGAACATGTTCGATCCGATCACATTGCCCAGCGCGACATCGGCCTGGCGTCGCAGCGCGGCCATCACGGTGGTGGCAAGCTCGGGCAGAGAGGTGCCGACCGCGACCAGCGTCAGGCCGATCACGGTTTCCGTCACGCCGAAATCGCGGGCGATGTTGGTGGCGCCGTCGACCAGCAGGTTGGCGCCCAGCGGCAGACCGACCAGGCCCAGCGCCAGGAAGAACAGGATCCTGGGCCAGGGCATGTCGGGATCCGCGCCCTCGATCTCTTCCTCGTCCAGCGCGACCGCGTCCAGCCCGGCCTTGCGATGGGCATTGGCGGTGCGCGCCGCATGGATCAGCATCGCCGCCAGCGCCGCCAGAAGGATCAGCCCGGCGATCCGGTCGAACTCGCCGCGAAAGGCAAGGCCGATGAACAGCGCCGTTGCGCCGATCATCTGGACAAAGTTCATCCGCGTGTCGCATTCGGAGGTGTGCATCGTCGCCAGCAGCGCCGGGATGCCCAGCACCAGCAGCACGTTCGCGGTGTTGGAACCGACCACGTTGCCCAGGGCCAGGCCCGGCACGTCGTCGAGGATCGCCTGGACCGAGATCAGCAGTTCCGGCGCCGACGTGCCGAAGGCGACGATGGTCAGCGACACGATCAGCGCCGGGATGCCCAGCCGCAGCGCGGTATTGACCGCCCCCTTGACCAGGCTGTCACCGGCCAGCAGCAGGATCAACAGGCCCAACCCGGTATAGACCCAGTCCAGGATCATCCGCGCCTCGTCTTGCAATCGCAGGGCTTGCCGAACCGGTGCCGCCCGCAATCGGGGCAGGTGCCGCGCGACAGCCGGTTGCGGCCCGGCAGGCGCAGTTTCCCGAACATCGCCAGCACGCCCATGAAGACCAGGAACAGGGTGACGATCTTGAAAATCACGTCAGAGGCCGAAACGGGCGCGCGCGGCCCGCTCCTCCAGCCCGTCGAGGGCGTCGTCGACGATCCGGGCGCCGAACCGGGCCAGCAGCGGCCGGCGCGGCGCGTAGCGGCGGAATGCGACCTTGTCGCCGAACCGCGCCTTCATCGTCGGCACAAGGTGGCCGATCCCGTCGGCCAGGCCCTTGTCGATCGCGCCCTGGCCGATCCAGACCTCTCCGGTGAACAGATCCTCGCCCTGGGGCAGCTTGCCGGCGCGGCGATCCGTGACATGGGATTTGAAGACCTCGTGCATCCCGTCCAGCAGCTCGGTCAGCCTGGCCACGTCCTCGGGCTTTTCGGGGCGGAACGGGTCGAGAAAGCTTTTCGCCTTGCCGGCGGTATGCACGCGCCGTTCGACGCCGATCTTTTCCATCGCGCCGGGAAAGCCGAAGGTCGCGGCGATGACCCCGATCGAGCCCAGGATCGAGGCCCGGTCGACGTGGATTTCATCCGCCGCCGCCGCCAGCCAGTACCCGCCCGAGGCCGCCAGATCCTCGACGAAGGCAAAGACCGGGGTTTCGGTTTCCTCGGCCAGCCGCCGGATCCGCGACGCGATCAGCGAGGATTGCACGGGCGAGCCGCCGGGCGAGTTGATCTGGAGCGCCACCGCCGCCGGCTTGCCGCGCCGGAACGCGCGTTCGATCAGCGGGGCCATGGCCTGGTCGCTGATCGCGCGGGGGCCGGTGCCGATACTGCCCTCCAGGCGCAGCACCGCCACCAGCGGAGGGGTTTTCACGAAGGGCAGCCAGCGTCTCATGCGGCCTCACATAGGCCGTGGACGGGCGGGGAACAAGGCGCCGTGCATACGTTTGCAGGGCCCTGTCACTGGCGCAACCGCCAGCCGGTGCGAAAGATCCACCAGATCACCCCCATGCAGACCAGGGTGAACAGCGCGATCGCCCCCAGGCTGACCCCGACAGCCACATCCGCCTGGCCGAAGAATGCCCAGCGAAACCCCGAGATCAGATAGACCACCGGGTTGAACAGCGCGATTCTCTGCCAGACCTCGGGCAGCATCGAGATCGAGTAGAACGAGCCCCCCAGAAAGACCAGCGGCGTGATCACCAGAAGCGGGATCAGCTGCAATTGTTCGAAATTGCGCGCCCAGATGCCGATGATGAAGCCCAGCAGGGCAAAGCTGAGACAGGTCAGCACGAGGAAGGCCAGCATCGCCAGCGGGTGCAGGATGTCGAGATCGACAAAGGCATGCGCGGTGGCCAGGATCAGCAGCCCGATGAACAGCGCCTTGGTCGCCGCCGCGCCGACATAGCCGGTGGTGATTTCCAGGAAATTCACCGGTGCCGACAGGTGTTCGTAGATCGTGCCGGTGAATTTCGGGAAATAGATCCCGAACGAGGCGTTGGAGGTCGCCTGGGTCATCACTGTCAGCATGATCAGCCCGGGCACGATGAAGGCGCCGTATTGCACCCCCTCGACCTGGTCGATGCGGCTGCCGATGGCGGCGCCGAAGACCACGAAATAGAGCGAGGTCGACACGATGGGCGACACGAAGCTTTGCAGCAGCGTCCGGAAGAAACGCGACATCTCGTATCGGTAGATCGCGCGGATGGCGAGAAGGTTCATGGCGTCCGTGCCTTTCGGGGAACCGGGGAGGTCGGGGTCATGCGGCGTCCTCGTGGACCAGGCCGACAAAGATTTCCTCCAGGCTGCTTTGCCGGGTCGACAGGTCGTGCAGGCGCAGCCCGGCCGCGCGCAGGTCCGACAAAAGCCCGGTGATCCCGGTGCTTTCGGCCTGCGTGTCATAGGAATAAAGCAGCGCCTGGCCGTCGATCTGCAGGTCATAGGCGGCCAGCGCGGCCGGCACCGCATCGACCGGCGCGTCCAGTTCGATCCGCAGGGTCTTGCGGCCCATGCGCTTCATCAACGCGTCCTTGTCCTCGACCAGCAGGATCTGGCCCTTGTTGATGACGCCGATCCGGTCGGCGATGGCCTCGGCCTCTTCGATGTAATGGGTGGTCAGGATGATGGTGACGCCGTCGCGTTTCAGCTCGGCCACCACGTCCCACATGTCGCGCCGCAATTCGACGTCCACCCCGGCGGTGGGTTCATCAAGAAACAGAACGCGCGGTTCGTGGACCAGCGCCTTGGCGATCATCACCCGCCGCTTCATCCCGCCCGACAATTGCCGGATCCGGTTGTCGGCCTTGTCCCACAGCGTGAGCGATTTGAGCACCCGTTCCAGCAGCGCGTCATCGCGCCGCTTGCCGAACAACCCGCGCGAAAAGGCGACGGTATTGCGCACGGTCTCGAAGACTTCCAGGTTCAGTTCCTGCGGCACCAGCCCGACCAGAGACCGCGCGGCGCGGAACTGGGTGACGATGTCATGGCCGCCGACGCTGACCGTTCCCGAGGTCGGCACGGTGATGCCGCAGATGGTCGAGATCAGCGTCGTCTTGCCGGCGCCGTTGGGGCCCAGCAGGGCGATGATCTCGCCTTCCTCGATGTCCAGGTCGATGCCTCCCAGCGCCTCGAACCCGTCATCATAGCGTTTGACCAGGTTCCTGACGGATACGATCGGTGCCATCGGCGCCCCCTTGCAACCTCGCGCGCAACCTAACCGGCTGCGGCGGATTGTCCATGGCCGGGCGCGAGACCCTGCTTTCGGCCCCTGCGGTTCATGCCCGGCGCGCGGCCTGGGCCATCATCCGGTTCGGATCGGCGCCGTGCGACGGAAAGATGCTCTGGTGGCTGGTGACGGTATCGCCGTCGCGCAGGGTGGCGCAGACCCCGACCGCGGCCGATTTCTGGCCGATCGGCAGGGGCGACGGAACCCGGAGCTTTCGCCACGCATACAGGTTTCCGACGCGGCCCTCGAACGTCCGGACCCGGCGCATCCGGCGGTTCATCTCCAGCAGGTCGGAATTCGACGCGCTCCGATCGGTGATCGGTCCGTTCATGGCTTCACCTCACGGCATGCCCGGTTCGGTCGTCGGCGACAGCTCCGCGACATCACCAAGACGGAAATGCGGGTGATCGGGCCCGTCACGATGGTCTTGATGCAGGCATCCATCCCGATCAGGTCGCCGACCGGCAGGTCGATCTGCAGGCCGGGAAACCACTGCCCCGAAAGGTCCGCGGCGCGGCGGTTCCGGGCGCGGCGGTCTGCGAAGCCGGCGATGCGGGGGGGGGGCGCCGCCCCGAAAGAGGTCCGCGCCCCGGTCAGGCCCGGGATCGGGCCGCCCTCCCGGCTGATCCGGGCGATGCCGCGCGCCGTCGCCCGCGCGATGCCACTGGTTCGGCATGCCGACCGGGCGCTGATCTCGGTCAAGGACCTGACCGAGCATTCCCTGCGGCGCGGCCAGGGCAGGATTTCGACGCGGGAACCGGCGGACCCGAGGCCCGCCTATTCCGCCGCGGTCCCTTTGTCGGCGTGGCGATAGGCGTTCAGCACAACGCCCAACACGTTGGTATGTTCGGCGATTTCGCGTTCGCAGGTGTCGAACTGGCTGTAGCGGGTCTGGTTGGCGCGGACCACGATCAGCGCGCAATCGACATTCTTGAGGAACGCCCTGGTGTCATCGTTCACCAGCACCGAGGGCAGGTCGAAGATCATCACGTCGGGCTTGTAGCGCGCCTCGATCCGGTCGATCACCTCGGCGGTTTCCTCGGCCAGCAGCAGCCGCGTCGGGTCGCCCTCGGCTTCGCGCGCCATGGACACGGCGACGTTGGCGCCGATGCGCAACGCCTGATCGGCGAAATCGACCTCGCCGGCAAAGACCTCTCCGATCGACCGATCGGGCCGCGCGTTGAAGAACGTGCCGACCGAGGGGTCGCGCAGATCGGTATCGAGCAGCATCGACCGCAGGTCGCGCTGCCGGCCCAGGCCCAGCGCCAGGTTGCAGGCGGTGGTCGTCTTGCCCGATTGCGGCATGGGCGAGGTGATCGCCAGCCGGGTCCAGCCGTTCTGGCGCATCTGCAACAGCACCTTGGTGCGCAGGATGTCGAACGGCGTCGCCTTGGCGCCGGCCTCTCGGGTGACGACACGGTGACGTTCCAGCTGGCGCGGCTCGATCTCGAAGGGCGCCAGCGCCTCCCAAAGCGGCGAGGTCGCGCCGCCACCGTCGCGGCCGGCCGGTTTTTCGCGGGCCGGAACGGGATCCCCGCGGTTCTGTCGCGCCTTGTGCAAGGCCGCCTGAAGTTTTTCCATGATGCTACCCGATCCTTTTGCGCCGCCGCCGGCCCTAGCCCAGGCCGAGCGTGGACAGCCCTCGTTCGACGATCAGTTCGATCGGGACGTAATTGGTGTCGATATACCACAGCGCCGCCGGAACCCCGACCACCACGGCGACCATCGCCCCGACCAGCCCGACCCGCCGCAGCATCCGGCGGCCGCGGCTTTCCATGTAGGGGATCGCGGTGATCGGCGTGATCTGGAACCGGCTGGCCAGTTCGGCCGGGCGACGGATCGACCGGTTCAGGAACTCCAGCAAAGCGAAATACCCACCGGCCAGCGCGATACCGAAGCCGGTGCCCAGGATCGCGATCTGGGGCCGGTCGGGCCCTGACGGGATCCGCGGGATATTCGCGTTCTCGATCACGGTGATGCGTTGCCCGCGGGCCGTGGTTTCGATCCGTTCGCTCATCTGCGCCTGGTTGAGGTTGGCCACCGCGGCGTTGTATCGGGTCAACGCGATGTCGTATTCGCGCTGCATGTCGGCCAGTTCGCGTTCGTTGCCGGCGCTGCGCTGGATCTGCGCCTGCAATGCGGCCAGTTCGGTTTCGGTCCGCGCGATCTCGTCGCGCAGCGCCTCAAGGCGGGTGTCGATCTGGTTCAGCGTGACTTCGTAGAACACCTCGTCCGGCGTGGCCGCGTCGCCCCCATCCGTGGGCATCCCGGCCGAGGTCTGGGCGGCAACGATCGCCTCGAGCCGTTCGATCAGGGATCGTTTCTGGATCACCCGGTAATTCTCTTCGGAATATTGCGACAACAGCAATTCCAGCTCGGCCCGGGCGACGATCAGTTGCTGCTCCTCGGCGCTGCCCGGGCCCTGCGACTGGGTCGGGCGCACGCGTCCGGTGCTTTCATAGGTGCTGATCAATTCCTCGCGCTGGGCCTCGATCGAGCGCAATTCGCGTTCGTAGCCCACCAGCCGCTCGGTCAGCAGGGTCTGGCGGTTGAGGCGCTGGGTGTGATCCTCGGGCAGGGCATCGGCATTCTCGGACCGGAAGGCGGCGATATCGGCGCTGCGCCGGTTCAGTTCGGAGGAGAGTTCCCCGACCTCCTGTTCGAAGAAGCTCAGCGTCTCTTCGGCGCGCCCGATCCGGGATTCCGCGTTCGCCTCGAGCACAAGGGTCACGTAGCGGTTGACGACCTCCGCCGCGATCTCGCCGGTCCGGGCCTCGAAACTGATCGTCATCAACGTCGCCTGGTTGCGGCCCGCCGTTCTGCGGATCGACGTCGCCTGGCGCATCGCGGCGACGACCTGATCGGGCTCCATGTCGCTGATATTCTCGAACACGCCATAGTCGTGGGCGATATCGATCAGGTTGGCCCGGGTCAGAAGGCGCTGTTCGATGATGTCGAGCTGTTCGACCGCATCCGTCTGCACGGTCGAGCGGACCATGCTGTCGGGGATCTGCGGCGCCTCGACCAGCAGCCGGGCGGCGGTCGACCAGGTGTCGGGCAGACGCGTCGCGGCCACGAAACCGGCGCCCGAACACAGGATGACGAACAGCGCCATGACCGGCAACCGACGCAGGAACAGGCTCCAGTAAAAGCGGAAATCCAGGTTCATTCGGCTGCCTTTCTGGGCCGGTCAACCCGGTTGGTCAGGAAGAGCGGTTCCTTGAAAGGGCGCAGTATAAGACCGTCCTCGATCAGTTCGCGGATCGTCGCCATGTCCACAAGGTCCTGCCCGGCACTGGCCGCATAGACCAGCGAGAGGTCGCATATCTTGTTGATGATACGGGGGATTCCCGTGCTTTCCCCATGGATCGCCCGGATCGCCTGGTCGGTGAATTCATCGCCGCTGCCGCCGACATGGGTCAGCCGGTGACGCACATATTCGCGGGTGGTGACGAAATCCATCGGGTCCAGATGATAGGTCGCGGTCACGCGCTGGGCGAACTGGCGCAGTTCGGGGCGTTCGATCAGCTGGCGGAGCTCGGGCTGGCCGACCAGGATCAGCTGCAGCAATTCGTCCTTGCCGGAATTGATGTTGGTCAGCATACGCAGCTCTTCGAGCGTCTCGGCGCCCAGGTTCTGCGCCTCGTCGATGATCAGGACCACGTGACCGCCATCGGCATAGACCTTCAGCACGAAGTCCTGGAAGGTCTGGAACAGGGTGACGTAATCGGCCGCGTCGGGATGCGTCACGTCGAGCGCGTTCAGCACCCAGCGCAGCAGGTCGCCGCGATCGCCCTGGGCGTTCGAGATCAGGCCCACGACCTGGTTCGGATCCAGCCGGCGCAACAGGGCCTGGATCAGGGTCGTCTTGCCGGTCCCGACCTCGCCGGTGACGACGGTGAGCGGCGCGCGGGTGACCATGCCGTATTCCAGAACCGAGAAGGCCCGCGCATGGGCCCGCGACCAGAACAGGAAATCCGGATCCGGCGACAGCGAAAACGGTCGCTCGGTGAAGCCGAAGTGATCAAGATATAAGTTCGCACTCATCTGCGGCACTTCGAAATTCGGCGGTGTGGACGACAAGGCGCGCCCGGACCGGCTGGAACAATATATAAGGTCATGACCTCTTGGCGGTAGACTTTCAGTGTGGAGGTTTCAAGGCAAGCTTTTGCCGGAACTCTGTCCCGACGATTCGCAGGACGTGTGCAGAAATCGCACGATCGTGGCGTTGGAGTTTCCGGTTCGCACACAATAGCGCTGTAGCCCGGTGCATTGTCGGAGGAGGCCTGCCGCCCATCCGCAACTTTTGGTTGCAAATCGCCCAGTTGCTACGCAAGACCGTGAAAAAACCAAGAAAAATCAGAACGCCGCAAACGCCGCGGCTTTGCTAAATCGTTGCCACAATGTTACCGTAATCCCTGTCGGGTGAGTCTTAGCTTTTCCGACGGTTGGTATGAGTGGGCCAAACGGCTTTTGGTTCGACGGGATTTTTTTAAAGAGGGATCGGCCCAAGGCCGTGACGCTGCCATGACATTACATTTGACTGACCTGACGCGCGAGGGCGCCCCGAAGGCCGTTTTGGCTCCGGTGTCCTACCCGCTCCCGACCCGATCCGATGGACTTTATCGCAACGGCGCGAAACGGGCGCTCGATCTGCTGCTGGTGATCGTTTCGGCACCTTTCAGCCTTGCCGTGATCTCCATCCTCGCGCTGGCCGTGATGCTGGGCGGCCACGCCCCGTTCTATTCGCAAGACCGCGTCGGCCTGAACGGCCGCGTGTTCCGCATCTGGAAGCTGCGCACCATGGTCCACAAGGCCGATGCGAAGCTCGAGGACTACCTTGCCGCCAATCCCGCGGCGCGCCGGGAATGGGACAGCACGCAAAAGCTCAAGGACGATCCGCGGATCACCCGCGTGGGCCGTCTGCTGCGCAAGACCTCGCTGGACGAACTGCCGCAGCTGTGGAACGTGATCAACGGCACCATGTCGCTGGTCGGGCCGCGGCCGATGATGGTCGAACAGCAGCCCGCCTATCCCGGCACCGCCTATTTCCGGCTTCGGCCGGGCATGACAGGCCTTTGGCAGATCTCGGATCGCAACGATACCACCTTTGCCGGCCGCGCGGCCTATGACGAACGCTACTTCCGCGACCTGTCGTTGCGCATGGACCTCGGGATCATCCTGCGCACCGTCGCCGTGGTCTGCCGCGGCACGGGGTACTGAGGCACGCCAAGCGCGGAGAATTGACCGCATCGGCTGTTTCCGGGACAGGTGGCTTCGGCTACGCTGTTCCGGAAGCTGTTTCATATGACCGAACCGGAGATCGCATCGTGCGTCGCATTCTTTCCCTGCTTCTTGTCCTCAGCACCGCTGTGTTCCTGTCGGCGTGCAAATCCGCCGAGGAGCGCGCCGAAGAGCATTACCAGAACGCCCTGACGCTTCTGGAAGAGGGCGACGTGGACCGCGCCATCGTCGAGCTGCGCAACGTCTTCGAACTGAACGGAAGCCACCTGGAAGCCCGGCGCCAGCTGGCCGACCTGCTGTTGAACGAACGCGGAAACCCCCAGGGGGCCTACAGCCAGTATCTGCGCCTGGCCGAACAATATCCCGATGACGTGGAAACCCGGATCGCCCTGGCCGAGCTGGCCTTTGCCGCGGCCAATTGGGACGAGGTCGAACGCCACGGCCTGCGCGCCGAGGAACTGACCCCGGACGATCCGCGGGTCCAGGCGCTGACCATCGCCCGGGCCTATCGCGTCGCGGCGCTTGACGACAATGCCCCGGTGCGGCGTGAACAGGCCCGTGCGGCGACGGACCTGCTGGACAGCCAGTCCGAAAGCATCGTGTTGCGCAACATCCTGATCGACAATCACCTGCGCGACGGCGAATTCAACAGCGCCCTGCGCCAGGTCGACTGGCTGCTGGAACGGGATCCCGACAATCAGCTGTACTGGCGCCAGCGGCTGCAGATCCTGGCCCAATTGGGGGATGACGAGGGGCTGGAAGCGCAGCTTGTCGACATGGTCGACCGGTTCCCGGACGATTCCGAACACAAGGCCACACTGATCCGGTTCTTCCTGTCGCAGGGGGATCTGGACAAGGCCGAGGCGTTTCTGCGCGACCTTGCCGCCGCGTCCGACGAGCCGGGCCCCACCGTCGACCTGATCCGCTTCCTGGCCGAGGCACGCAGCATCGAAGCCGCGCAGGACGAGCTTGCCCGGATCATCCCCGAGGCCGCCGACCCGATCCCGTTCCAGATCATCGGCGCGGCGCTTGATTTCTCGGTCGGCGAACAGGACCAGGCGATCGCGGCCCTCGAAGACATTCTCCGATCGCAGGGCGACGACGCCGACCCCGAGGTGGTCGAGAACGTCACCGTCGCCCTGGCGCGGATGCTGCGCGATACCGGCAACGAGGTCGGCGCCCGCGCCCGGGTCGAAGAGGTGCTGGCCGACAATCCGGACAATCCCGAGGCGCTCAAGATGCAGGCCCGCTGGCAGATCGAGGCCGACGACACCGACGGCGCGATCTCGGCCCTGCGGCTGGCGCTGGAATCGTCGCGTGAAGATGCCGAGGCGATGACCCTGATGGCCGAGGCCTATACCCGCGCCGGCAGCCCGAGCCTGGCGCGCGATTTCCTGGCCCTGGCGGTCGATGCCTCGGGCAACGCGCCGGCCGAAAGCGTGCGCTATGCCCGCCTGCTGATCGAGGAGGAACGTTACCTGCCGGCCGAGGACACCTTGCTGCCCGCCCTGCGCCTCGCCCCGCAGAACATCGAGATCCTGGTCACGCTTGGCCAGCTCTACCTCGAGATGGACGATCTGGGTCGCGCCCAGCAGGTCGCCGACACGTTGCGCCGCCTGGAAACGCCCGAGGCGATCGGCGCGGCCAACGGGCTGGAGGCCGAACGGCTCAACCGGCAGGCCGGCCCGGACGAGGCGATGGCCTATCTCGAACAGATCGCCGGTGGCCAGGATGCCACGATGGGCACCAAGGTGTCGCTGATCCGCGCCCGGCTGGCCACCGGCGACCTGGACGGCGCGCTGGACCAGGCCCGCGACCTGGCGGCCGAGAACCCCGGCAACGAGGCCGTGACCTTTGTCCTCGCCGCGACCGAGGCGGTGAACGGCAATGCCGAGGCCGCGGAATCGCTGTATCGCGGCCTGATCGACGCGAATCCCGAGCGTCCGACGGTCTGGCTGGAACTGGCCCGCCTGAAGCAGCGGCAGGGCGACCCCGACGGCGCCCTGGCCCTGGTCGAAGAGGGGCTGGGCCACTTGCCTCAGGATGGTGGCCTGCTTTGGGCCAAGGCGTCGTTCCTGGAACGCGCCGGCGACATCGACGGCGCGATCGCGATCTACGAGGGGCTTTACGAAACCGACTCCAACTCGATCATCGTGGCCAACAACCTGGCCAGTCTGCTGTCCACCTGGCGCGATGACGCGGAAAGCCTGGACCGCGCCTGGATCATCGCCCGCCGGTTCTCCGAGGCCGATATCCCCGCCCTGCAGGACACCTATGGCTGGATCGCCTTCCGCCGCGGCGAAACGGACACCGCCCTGCCCTATCTGGAGGCCGCCGCCGAAGGGTTGAGCGGCGACCCGCTGGTGCAATATCACCTGGGCCGCACCTACGAGGACCTGGGCCGCAGCGACGATGCGCAACAGCAATATGCCCGCGCGATCGAGATCGCCGGCCCCGCCGACAGCCGACCCCAGATCGAGGACGCACGCGCGCGGCTCCAGGCGCTGGGCGCCGAAGCGGGGTCGGACTAGGCCGGTCACCAGGACGTGACGGCAAAACGACACTTCCGCCCCGGATCGGCGACCAACGGGATTTGTCCTTTCCTTGGCCGCGATCCGGGCAGACACTGCGGCAAACCGCGAAAGAAGGGCAGTTGAGCACATGGTACTCCTGAAGCGCTTTCTGGCCGGCCTCTGGCTGGTCACCATCGCGACCACGGCTTCGGCGCAATCCGAATACCAGGTCCGGGCCGGCGATGTCCTGGTCATCGAAGTCCTCGAGGACGCCGCGCTGAACCGGTCCCTCGTCGTCCTGCCGGACGGCCGGATCAGTTTTCCCTTTGCCGGCAGCCTGCGCGTCTCGGGCCGCACGGTCGGCGAGGTCGAGCAATCGATCACCAGCGCCATCGCCTCGAACTTTGCCGCCGAACCGAATGTCTTCGTCTCGGTCCAGCCGGCCGAACGGGAACCCGCCCCGGTGGTCCAGGCCGCCCCGGCGGCGGCGCCGACGGTCGATATCTATTTCCTGGGCGAGGTGAACAATCCCGGCCTCAAGGAAGTCGCGCCCGGCACCACCTTCCTGCAGGCCATCGCCCAATCCGGCGGCATGACCCGCTTTGCCGCCACCAAGCGCGTGCAACTGCGCCGGACCGACCCCACGACCGGCCAGCAATCGATCTACGAGATCGATTACCGCGCCATCATGGACGGCGCGCAGATGGTCCGGGATATCGAACTGATCGACGGCGACGTCATCCTGGTGCCCGAGCGGCGCCTGTTCGAGTAGGCCCATGCCGGTGCGGGGGGATCGCCGGCCGCTGACCCGGGTCGCCGCGGCGGCCTTGGGGCTTGCCATGGTCGTGACGGGTGCCGCGGCGCAGGACGGTGGCCTGTCAGCCGAGTTGCGGTTCAGCCAAAGGCTCGTCTCGTCCGAGGGCGATCTGACCGGGGAAAGCCTCCTGGGCTTCGGCCTGTCCAGCGAGACCCGCAACCAGGTGTTCGAGGCGTCTCTGGATGGCACCTACCTGACCGCGATCGACAGCGCCGATGACTCCGGCGTCATCGACCCGCGCTTCGCGCTGAGCTACGGCCTGCAAAGCCGCCAGACCGCCGTTTCGCTGGATCTGGCCTATGCCGAGGCCGATGTGGATTCGGTCTTCGAACTGGACGCCCTGCCCGGCATCTTCGTGATCGACAGCGGCACCCGCGCCCGGACGCGGCTGGGCCTGGACCTGGCCTTTGGCCAAGAGGCGCCCTTTGGCGGCACCCTCGCCTTGGGCTATTCGGAGACCCGCTATAGCGACACCACCGACCCCGGCCTTCTGGACGAGGAAACCGGCAGCGTCGACCTGACCCTGCGCTTCGACATCGACCGGCGGATTTCGGCCCGGGTCTTTGCCGGCTATTCGGAAACCGACCGCGACGGCGGCACCGACGTGACCCGCGAACGGTTGGGGGCCGGCGCCGATCTGGCCGTCACCGGCACGCTGGACGCCGCGCTGGATCTGGGCCTGACCCGCGTGACGGAAACGACCGGCGGGTCCGATACGGTGGACGAGGGCCTGTCCTTCGCCCTGGCCCTGACCGAAGCGCGTCCGAACGGCGCCTATACCGCGACCCTGTCATCGGACCTGGATGAAAGCGGCCGGCGCAGCACGCTCACGCTTGGCCGGTCGATCGAGTTGCGCGAGGCGAGCCTGACCGCCCGCTTCGGTTTGAGCGAAGGCACCGACGGAGATCTGCGCCCGCTTTATGCCCTGTCCTATGACCAGGCCCTGCCGCGCAGCCAGTTCGGCGTGTCGCTGGACCAGGCTTTCGCCACCGACACCGACGGCTCCGAAACCCTGAACACGCGAATGTCCGTCGACTGGGCCTTCGAGCTGACCCGCACATCCACCCTCGGGGCCGGGTTGAACCTGCGCGACACCGAAGTTCTGGGCGCGTCCGGCGATGCGCAGCGGCTCGACCTGAGCCTGACCTACAGCCATGCCCTGACCGAGGATTGGTCGCTGATCGGCGGCGTCACCCATACGATCGAGCGCGAGGACGGCAGCGCCGATATCCGGTCGGACGAGGTCTTCGTCGGTCTTCGGACCAGTGTCGGATGGCGTCCCTGACGGCCCGTCACGGCTGGATCCTGTGGGTGCCCATCGTCCTGTGCATCGGGGTCGAAGCGGTGCTTCTTCTCGCCGATTTCGGGATCGTCGGCCCGGCCCGGCTGCGCCAGCTGATCTATGATTACGGCGGGTTCTGGCCGGGCCTGCTGCGCGGCTGGCGGTCGAACTACACCGCGCAGCCCTATGCGATGTTCCTGACCTACGGCTTCCTGCACGCCGGCCTTGCCCACCTGGTGGTGAACATGATCACCCTGTGGTCGCTGGGCCGGGTCGTGCTGGAGCGGGTCGGCGCGACGGGCTTTGCCCTGCTCTATCTCGGCGCGCTGATCGGCGGGGCGGCCGGGTTCGGACTGTTGGCCCCGGATCTGCGGCCGATGGTCGGCGCCTCCGGCGCGCTGTTCGGGCTGGTCGGCGGCATCCTGGCCTGGGCCTATGTGGATCGCTACACCCATGACGAAGGGTTGTGGCCGATCGGCAGGGCGGTGCTGCTGCTGGTGGCGCTGAACCTGGTGCTGTGGTGGGCGATGAACGGCCAGCTGGCCTGGGAAACCCACCTTGGCGGTTTCGTCGCCGGCTGGGTCGTGGCCCTGCTGATCGATCCGCGGCCCCGGGACGCCTGACCGGGCACGCCACCACGGCGCGCCCGGTCGGATCCTGGTCGCATCTGGCCGGATCTAGAGACCCAGCAATTCCGGCAGGGGATCATCCTCGGCAAAGATCCCGGTGCCGGTGTCGTCATAGGTGCCCTGGCCGGCGGTCAGCGCGGCCCAGAGGTCGGATGCCTCGTCGCCGCCGAAACCGTCATCGCCGATCACATGATGCGACACGGCGCCCGCGCCCTCGGTCAGCTCCAGACGCACCTCGTCGGTTTCGTAGTCGGTGACAACCCGGGCATCGAGGTCGGACAGCCCGTGCACATGGATGTCATCGAAGACACCGGTCAGCGCATCGACATGGATCAGGGACTGCGTGCCGGCACCGCCGGTATAGCCACTCAGATCGATCTGCAATTGGCCGTCCAGGGACAGACCGGATTGCACATCGGTGCCTTGCTGGTCGAAATACCCGCTGCGGAATTCGCGGATACCCGAGAACCCGTCCGCATCGGCGTCGAAGGTCAGCACGGCGTCATCGGCCATTTGCACGATCGCATTACCGCCATCGGATCCGTCGAAGCCGACCTTGGCGTCCGAGCCTTCGATGCGCAGTTCGCTGCCATCGCCAAGCACCATCGACGCATCATCGACACCCAGCAGGGCCTGGCCGCCCGACACGTTGATCGACGCCTCGCCCGAGAAATCGCCGGTATTGGCAAAACGACCGCCCTCGACCTCGATCGTCAGCCGATCGCTGTCGGCATAGCCGTCCAGCCAGAATTGCCCGGCCGCCTTGGTGGTGACGGTTCCGCCCCGCGCGCCGACCTCGAGGTCACCCTCGACCGTCAGCTTGCCGCTGTTCACATCCAGCCTGCCGCCCGATCCGAGGTCCAGGTTGCCGATTTCGAAGGTGCCGCCATATTCCACCCAATTGCCGGCCAGATCGACATTGTCACCGTCATCGGGGGTTTCCTCGGCCATCCAGTTCAACCGGTTGTCCCAGCGGATCCCGTCGCCCAGGTCATTGGGAACGAAGCGGTGATCGGTTTCCGACCCGTCACCGCTGGGGGCGATGCCGAACCCGTTCTGGAAATAGGCGATGATGTCATCGACCTTGAACGTGTCATCCTGGTCGGTTTCGGCAAGCGACTGGATATGATCCATCAGGCCGTCGATCGTCGCCTTGTCGCCGCCAAGAAGGCCTTCGGCATAAAGCTGGATCGTGGTCCGATCCAGAACAGACTCATCGAGATCTTCGGTGTTTTCGTCGCGCGGTGCACGGTCGGGATTGGACAGGTAGCGTAGTCCATCCCAGTTGTAGACGATGGTATCGTTGTAGGCCGCCTCCTTGTCGATCGTCAGCGGTGCGCTGCCCTTTTCCTTGGCGGCGATGTCGTCGGGATCGTTCGGATCGGCGATATGGGCGACGATATTGTCGAGCAAGGTCGAGAGTTCACCGCGGTCATGCACGCCAAGCGCGAAAGCCCCGATCTGCGTGGCCTCCTTGTGCGCGGCGTGGGTGATCACGTTGTCGGTGAACAATGTGAAGTTGCCCACCGGGCCGGCATTGTTGTGGTCCCCGCCAAGGAAGTTCACGCCGGCATTGTTGTCGACGAACAGGTTGTCCTCGATGAACCCGCCACCGCGCGCCATGAGCCCGTAGGACGCCCCTTGGGACACGATGTTGTCGCGAAAGGTCACATCGTCTGTCGTATGCGCCAGGTAGACATTGTGGCTGAACATGCTCGGCGGCTGCGGGTCGTCGGGGTCGCCGGTATAACCGGGCGCCCAGCCGTTCTGGTGCACCAGGGTGTTCTCGAAGAGCAGGCCCGAAATCTTGCTGGCATAGAACCCGCTGGACCGGTCCGTATGGGCGTGCCATTCGCCGGTCTCCGCCATCGGCGCGTCCTTGGAGACGCCGACGACCTCGGAATCGTGCACCGTGACACCCGCCCCTTTGATCACGGCAAAGTCGTCGTCGGTGATCCAGACATCGTCGAACAGCAGGTTGCTGGCATCGATCGCCTTGAAGCCGCCGGACAGGGTGACCTCGCTGAAGACGATATTGACGCTTTCTTCCTGATACAGCCGGATGTGGCTGTCGAGTTCCGCCCGTTCGCCCTCACCCCAGGAGGTGATGTGGATCGGGTGAAGCTCATCCTCGCCACTCACACCGCGCGGGATGATCCGTCCGACATCTTCGTAGGTATAGCCGTTCTCGAACATCAGCCAGTGCGAATTGACCTTGTCCGCGCGCACCAGGCCGTCCCACACTTCCAGGCCGACATCCGTGGCGAGCGCGGTGGCCTCGGAGCCGCCGTATTCGGGGTGATCCATCAGCCACGACTGGGTGATGTCATCCTCGGACAGCCCTTCGAGCGCGGCGATATCGGCCTTGGTCAGCCCATGAGACCCCTCGGTCAGATAGACCGGGCGATGCAGATCGCCGGTTTCCACCTCGACCTCGCCATCCTCGTCCTCGGCCAGCATGTAATGCTCGCCCTGGCCCCAGCCTTTTTCCTGCAGCGGGGTTTCGACGGTGAAGTCGGCGCTGAAATCCTCGGTACTGCCATCGGCATAGGTCACCGTGAGACCGACCGAAAGCGGGCCAGTGTAATCGGTGCCCGACAGGACCAGCGCGATCGTGTTGTCGGGGTTCACGGTGGCGTTGCCGTGTTCGGGCAGGCCGGTGATCTCGACCTTGGCGATCTCTTCGTCGCTGTCCCATTCGAAAGTGGTGACCCGGCCGCCATGGATCGACATCCCGCCCCCCGAGCCTGCGCCGGATATCGGCGTGGGGTCGAGTGTTTGCGGGCCCTCCGACGGGTTCGCCGGCGGTGGCGTGGGCGTCGGTTCCGGCGCGGGTTCCGGTTCGGGCTCGGGCTCGGGCTCGGGCTCCGGTTCGGGCTCCGGTTCGGGCTCGGGCTCCGGTTCGGGTTGCGGTTCAGGCGTCGGTTCCGGTTCGGGCGTCGGTTCAGGCGTCGGTTCCGGTCCGGGTTGCGGCTCAGGTTCCGGCGCCGGCGCCGGATCGGGGTCGTCGGTCGGGTCGCGCTGCGAATCCGGCTCGGGCTGGGGGGCCGGTTCGGGTTTCGGCGCGGGGGCCGGTTCGGGTTCCGGCGCGGGGGCCGGTTCAGGGTCAGGCTCCGGATCATTGCTGATCGGCGTGTCTCTTACCCCGTTTCCCTGGCCCGGGGCCGTGACGCGGCCACCACCGCCCCCCAAGCCGCCCGATGCCATTGCCGCAAGTCCGAATAGGCTCAGCAGAGTTGCCCACATGAATCCTGTCCCGTTGTTGTGCTCTCGCCAGTGTCCGGGACAAGGGCAACCGAACCGCCGCGATCCCAAGGTCGCGTTGCGGAGGCTGCTGTCCTGTCTCGGCCTTCTGCCGGAACGTCACACGTTTGCATTTCCAACCCGTTTACGGGCGCCCGGAGCGACACCCCGGACTGTTTCCCTGGACAGGACATTAGGAACGGAATGTGGCGCGAACCGCGCCTCAAACCGGGCAATTTCTTGGCGGACTCGTTCAAAATCAGACAATTGCATGGCAATTCGCTGCAATCGTCCAACCTGGTTACCGGGTGTCGTGAGTGGCTGCCTGTCTCAGCTTGACCGTCACGCCCATCTAGAGGTCGTGGCTGCGAGCGCAACAACTACAGGATGTGCGGGGTGCGCATGGGCGGGATGCCGCCTTTTCCCCGGGGGAAGCATCGGCGGATTCCCGTCGCGCCAAGTGCCGCTTCAGATGATGGACAGATTTCCGCCGATCACCGCTGTTGCGAAAACAATCGCATTGGCGATTCCATGGGCGAGGATCGCATCGCCGATCCGCCCGCGACGCCGCGCCACAACCGAAAAGACCAGCCCGGCGACAAAGGCCTCGGCCCAGCGCGCATGCAGCGCGGCGAACAGGGCGGCCGACAGGAACGCGGCCAGAACGACCCAGGCCGGGCCGGACCCGAATCGCAACCGCCGCTCCAGGTAGTCGCGAAAGAACAGCTCTTCGATCAGCGGCACCAGCAGGATCGTCCCGATCCCGCGGGCGATGAACCACAGCACAAGCAGCCCCCCGGCCAGCGCGCCATAGGGCGCTGCACCTTCGGGGACCGGGATCAGGACCCACATCAATCCGATCGCCGCACCGCCGAGCAGCGCGACGGGATCGAGCCGCCAGTCCAGCGCCCGGTAGATCGGCCAGAACGGCAGAACCACCGCGATCATCGCCAGAACCCGAAACGGGTAGGCCGCGCCGGGCACCTGTGCCAGGGTCGACACCGCCAGCGCCGACAGCATGAACACCGCGAAAGGCAGGATCCGCGCGACCGTCGGATCGCTCCAGAACGGCGGTGGGGCGATGCGCGCGGCGCGCGGGGCATCGCGGCGCAGGACGGGCACGGTCTGGGCCAGGGCGACGACGCCCAGCGCCACCAGCGTGAACATCAGCCAGCCGGCATGGGAATGAAAGCCCCCCACCGCCAGTTCGGGATTGCCCTCGAGCCCGATCACCAGCAGCACGGTGATCCGCACCACGTTGAACGCGGCCGAGGCGGCGATGCCCAGCGGATAGAGGATCAACGCCAGGGGAAAGCGCATTTCGGCGCGGAACAGCCACAGGTAAAGGCTGACGAACAGGGTGACCAGCGCGATCCCCTCGATCCCGGAACAGACCGGGTCGACGGCGATCAGGAAGTCCGGGCTGCCGATCACCTTGGTCGCCGGATCGGCGCTGACGTCATAGCCCAGCGCGCGGATCGCCCAGGTCACGGCGGTGAAGGTCGCATCGGCGATGCTGTCCACCGACCACAGCGGCTGCAATTGCCGCGACAGCCAGGGCGTGAGGGCGGCGACAACGGCCAGCGGCGCCAGGGTCGCGCCGTTCTGCGCCAGGAACCGGCGCCAGGCCGCCACCGGTGCCACGAACAGCGCGAGCCCGCCAAGCAGCAGCGCCATGCCGACGCTCCAGGCCGCGAAGGACGCGCCCATCGCGGCCGTGCCGCTGCCCTCGCGCAGCAGCAGAACGGGCACAAAGACGACCGCCACTCCGGCAAGGTTGATCGCAAGGGGCGTGGCCCCGGTTCCGGCGCCCGACAGCAACCGCCGCAACGGCACGGGGCGCAGCATGGCGAACAGGACCAGCGCGCCGATCAGGCAATACAGCGCGACCAGCGCCATGCTGGCCGAGGAACAGGCCTGGCGCGACCAGTTCGCCTTGCAGTCGAAATCGATGACATGCTTGAAGACCACCCCGATCGCCACCAGTTCGGCCACCATCAATCCGGCCGCCAGCAGCAGAGGCCAGCGGGGCAAGGTGGGGCCGGGATCGGCGGTGACACTCATCGGGGCGATCGTCCCTTGAAACGACGCAGGCCCGCCCCGGCCAAGGGCGAGCCTGATTCTTGTGTCACGCCGTTCAGACGGCGCGGCGCCGGCGTTCCCACACCAGCAGCACGACGGCGGCCAGCGCGGCAAGCGCGGCGACGCCATGCATCGCCGAGATTTCCGGCACGGCGGTGGGCTGCGGGCATTGCAGACCCGTACAGGCGAGCGCCGGAGTCGCGGCAGCAATTGCAGCGATCGCGGCCAGAGCCAGTTTCTTCATGATGTCCTCCTTGTGGACGGTGTGAAATCGAGACCGGTGAACCGGCTTCGACCGGCGGGGGCTCCGCCTTGACGGACGCCCGGCCCCCGGGCGTCCGCCATTTCGTGGCCTTTCAGCAAAGGCAATCGTAGGTTTCGAAGTCCATCGCGATGATGAACGGCTGCGAATTTTCCGGCGTGGCAGGGTCGGGATCGATGATGACACCGATCTTGTCGCCGACACCGGCAACGAACCCTTCGCCGAAATCGAGCGCCTGCTGGACCAGGAAATCGACATTCGCATCGTCGCCGAAGCCGGGGTCGATATCCGACTGGTAATCGGTGTCGAGGCTGTCGGTGAGTTCCCAGATCGCCCGCTGAACTTCCCAGCCGGTAAAGCCGTTGTCTTCGAAGTCCTGGTTGAGCATCCAGTTGACCAGGTCGAGGTTTTCGAACGCGGACAGACCGTTGGCAAAGCTGGTCTGATCGGCGTTGAACAGATCATCCGTCGCCTCGGTCGAGCAGAACATCGCCCCGATGTTGATCGGGGCATCGGCAAAGGCTTCGGCCCCGTCGGCCGGGTCGAACAGGCTGAGGCAATAGGCCTGCTCGAAGACCACACCGTCAAAGCGCGCATCGCCGGTGCCGGTGATCAGCAGGTCGAAGGCATAGGGTTCGACCGGCAATTCGATACCGCTGGCGCGCACTTGGTAATCAACGCTTTCCGGCAGGCTGTCGCACAGGGACTGGACCGAATTGGCATCGCCACAGAAGGTCATGTCGAGGAAGCTCGACGCCTCGCCGCCATTGCCGTCGGCCACCGTGTAGGTGATCTGCTCGACCTCGCTTTCACCGATATCGAGGGCGTCCCACGACACCGACCCGTCGACCACCAGCTGGCCACCCGACAGGGTGACCGAGGTGCCGACACTGGTAAGGATGGTCTGACCTTCGACGATCGCCTGGCCGTCGACCGCGACGATGGTCAGGGTGTCACCGTCCGGATCGCTGTCGTTGTCCAGAACGTCGACCGTCTTCTCTTCGTCGGCGCAGGTCTTGGCCGCGTCCGGCTGCGGTTCGGGCGGGGTGTTCGCGGCGACCAGGCCCGCATCCACGGTCAGGTTGTTTTCGCCCACGCCCAGCACGATCGCACCGGTCTGGCCCGTGACCTGATCGGCATCGCTGTCTTCGGCATCATCCACCCCGCCGGCATTGGCGGTGGTGAATTCGAACGTGTCCGCCGCCGCGAAGTCGACGAAATAGGTGCCCGCCGCAAGACCGGTGAACAGGTATGTGCCACCGTTGGCCGTGGTCGTGTTGGCGACCTGGTTGCCCTGACCGTCGAACAGCGTCACCGCGACACCGTCGACGCCGGCCTCGCCCGCATCCTGGCGTCCGTTGCCATCGGCGTCGAACCAGACGCGATCGCCGATCGAACCCAGCGGAACCAGACCCGCATCGACATCGGTCCGGTTCTCGCCCTCGGCAAGGGAAATCACGCCGGTCAGGCCGCTGGCATCCACGTCCGAATCGGCATCGTCGTCGATTCCCACGTCCGGTGTGGTAAAGGCGACATCGCCGGACGGCAGGTCGACCGACACCTTGTAGTCGCCGGCTGCGAGCTCTTCGAACAGGTAATTGCCGTCCGCATCCGTGGACTGGGTCGCCAGCACCTCGTCATCGCCGGTCCCGAAGACGCCGTCGGCGCCGGCGCCGATCAGGTTGACGGTCACGCCGGCCACGCCGGCTTCACCGGCCCCCTGAACGCCGTCGCCATCGGCATCGAACCAGACACGGTCCCCGATCGAGCCGAGCACGACGTCATCCTTGCACAGCTCGATCTTGTCGATCCGCACATATTCCCAGCAGTTGCCGTTCGCCCAGATCGAGATCTTGTCGCCGGGATTGATCTGGATGTCTTCGAGGACGAATTCCGAGAAAGGCCCATGGTTCGAGCCGGCGCCGTCACTGTCACGATCCAGCTTGATCGTGCCGACGACATGACCGTTCACCTTGATCGTCAGCGACGACTGGCCGTCGTATTCGTCCTGCACATGCAGTTTCAGGTCATAGGTCCCGGCCGGGCCGTCGAAATTGGTCCACAGCTTGCCCCATCCACCGGCGCAGTCCAGCTTGACCAGCTTGCCACCCGAGGCGCCGCTGCCGCCCCAGACGGTGTGAAAGCCCCATTTGTGCATGTCCTCGGCCTCGATGACGATGCACTCGCCGCCGCCGGGCTCGTCCACGTCGTTGACGCAGACCTTGAGCAGTTGCTGATCCGATCCGCCCTTGCCGTCGGAGACCTTGACCTTGACCTCATAGACATTGTCGGCGCCGTGATCGGCCGGGGCTTCGTAATCCGGGGGGGCGACGAAGCTCAGCTCGCCGCTATGGGCGTCGATCTGAAAGAACGACGCGTCGGCGCCGCCGACGATCTCGTAGGTCAGCGCGTCACCGTCGGCATCCTCGGCATCCAGGTCGATGACGAAGGTGGTGTTCTCGTCGATGCAGATCTTGCCCAGGTCGGGAACATTGGTGAATTCCGGCGGCGTGTTCGGCGGCGCCTTTTCACCCGCACCCAGGCAGCGGTAATCGACCCAGCAGCCGGTGACGTTGCAGGTCTGCACCACGGTCAGCTGGGTGCCCGCCGGGGGCACCCGACCATAGAAGGTGAAGAAATCGTCGCCCGCGCCGGGCGCGTCATAGCCTTCGACCTCGATCTCGATCATGTAATAGTGTTTGCCGTCCGACCCGCGCAGAACGTGATAGCTTTCGGCATAAAGCTGACCGCCCACGCGTCCGCCGTCGACATAGGCGTTCTGGCCCGACCAGTCATTGGCGTTCTCGTCGTGGTAATTGTCGCCCGACAGCGATCCGTCATTGTCCCAGGTCGACATGTGGACCGTCGCGGCGCCCGGCATGTGAAACGTGTCGCCATAGCCGATGGACCCGCCGGTCCCCGCGCCCAGAAGATCCGCCTCGGTATAGGCTGTCCATTCGTATTTCTTGTAATAATAGCTCATGGTCTTCCCCCGTCACCCTTTGGGCTGTCGTGGCAGGCGGAACCTGTCTGCCACATTGGATTCACTGTCCAATGGCGAGGGGCCGTGCCGATCCACGGGGTGTTCGAAGGAACCGACCGCCCGACACCGACCAATCAGGCCGATGCCGGGCGTCTCACTTTGCAATGCCGGCCCCACGGGGTCGCCGTGATGCCGTATCGTGATTCAAATGCCTGGTCAGGCAAATGGGAAATCCTTCGATCCCGGAAATGCGGGCACCGTTCACCCCAACTCACCACTCACTCGCGAACCATACCCGGATTCCGTCGCAGTTTCAGCGAAATTTTGCCGTAATTGACCGTTTCGGCAGGTTTGCCTGCCGTTTTCATCAGCGATTGTTCATGGGCTGGCGACAATCCCGTCTGATCTACGAAATTTACGCATGGGTGACCTTGGGGAAGCCTGCGGCCCTCACAATCTGAAGATGTTTCGCATGACCAAGCATCGCGCAACGACTGAGGCCTGATTCTCCCCGGACCGGTTCAGTTGCGGTCGTAGATATCCTCGTATCGGACGATGTCGTCCTCACCCAGGTAGGACCCGGTCTGGACCTCGATCAGATACATCGGCAACTGCCCGCGATTGGCCATGCGGTGCACGGTGCCAAGCGGGATGTAGACGCTCTCGTTCTCGGTCACCAGCTTGACCTCGTCGCCCAGCGTGACCTCGGCGGTGCCGGCGACGACGACCCAATGTTCGGACCGGTGCATGTGGCTTTGCAGGGACAGAACCCCGCCCGGCTTGACCATGATCCGCTTGACCTGGAAACGCCCCCCCAGGCAGAGCGTTTCATACCAGCCCCAGGGCCGGTGATAGCGGGGATATTCGTCGGCCTGCGCAACCTTGGCGGCGCGCAGCGCATTGACCACGGTCTTGACGTCCTGGGCCCGGTCCTTGCGGGCCACGAGCACGGCATCATGCATCGCCACGGCGACGATCCCGTCCAGCCCCAGACCGACCAGCTGCATCCCGCTGTCAGAGCGCAGATAGGTATCCGCACATTCGATCGCGGTCACCGGGCCATCCCCGGCGACGCCGTCCTGGTCGGGCCCGGCGCTTTGCCAGATCGCATCCCAGGACCCCAGGTCGGACCACCCCCCGGCCAGCGGCACGGCGGCCACGCGGGCGGCCTGTTCCATCACGGCGTAGTCGAAGGAAATCGCCCGGGCCTTGCCATAGGCCGCCTCGTCCAGACGCAGGAAGCCCAGATCCTCGCGCCCCTTGGCGATCGCCGCGCGGCAGGGGGCGACCAGATCCGGCGCGCTGTCCTCGAAGGCGGCCAGAACGTCGGCGACGCGGAACAGGAACAGCCCGGCATTCCACAGATAGGTGCCGTCCTTCAGCATCTGTTCGGCCGTCGCCAGGTCGGGCTTTTCACGGAACGAGGCCAGCGGCACGGCCGAGCCGCCCACCGGTTCCTGCGCCAGTTCCAGGTAGCCATAGCCGGTCTCGGGCCGGTCCGGCGCGACCCCGAAGGTGACGAGCGTGCCGTCGGTGGCGGCCTCGGCCCCGGCGCGGATGGCGGCATGGAACGCCTCCAGGTCTCCGATCACGTGGTCGGACGGCGCGATCAGCATCCGCGCCTCGGGCGTGTCCTCCAGCAGCAAGGCCGCGGTCAGGATCGCCGGGGCGGTATCGCGCGCCGCGGGTTCGATCACCACGCGGGCATCCGCGATGCCCAGCGCCGCGGCCTGTTCCTGCGCCATGAAGCGGAAATCGTTCGCCGTCATGATCAGCGGGGCCGCGAAATCCGGGCCGGCGAACCGGCGCAAGGTCTGCTGATACAGGCTTTCGTCGCCCAGAAGCGGCGCGAACTGCTTGGGATAGGCCTTGCGCGAGGCGGGCCAAAGCCGGGTGCCGGAGCCGCCGCAAAGGATGACGGGATGGATCATGGCAAAGTCCTGGGTCATGGAAACACTGTCGTGCATCAGACCTAACCGATCGCACCCGGTCATGGCGAGGTTTTGTCGGATCGGAGACAAATCCGCGCCCGGCGCCCCGGTTCCGGCCGGAAAGCGTTGCGGCAATGCCCGTTTGTCGTCACAAAGCCGCCGTGTCGATGTTGCACCTGTCCGGCGCATCCGGTTAGTGTCACGGCGTTTTTTCGATCATATATCCACAACGTTCATTGCATTCGGAAGGCGGGCATCATGGCAGAAAAGGTCAGGATCGCGGTGGTCGGCCTGGGCAAGATGGGCCTGTCCCATTTCGCCATGGTCAATGCCCATCCGCTGGCCGACACGGTGGCCTGCGACGGCTCGGGCTTTCTGGTCGATGCCCTGAGCCGGAACATCGCCACCCCGATACACCGGGACTACCACGACCTGATGGACAAGGAGACGCTGGACGCCGTGGTCATCGCCACGCCGTCGCGCCTGCACGCGCCGATGGTCAAGCTGGCGCTCGACAAGGGCTGTCATGTGTTCTGCGAAAAGCCCTTCTGCCTGGACTGGGCCGACAGCGAGGCGCTGACCGCCCGCGCCGCCGCGGCCGGTAAAGTCGCGCAGGTCGGCTATCATTACCGCTATGTCGGCGCCTTCCGCGAGATGAAGCGGCTGCTGGAAGCCGGCGCCATCGGCAAGGTCACCCATGTCCTGGCCGAGGCTTACGGCCCGGTCGTGCTGCGCCCCAAGCGCGCCACCTGGCGGACGACGAAATCCGAAGGCGGCGGGTGCCTTTACGATTATGCCGCGCATCCCCTGAACCTGCTGAACTGGTTCTTCGGCACGCCGGACCGGGTATCGGGCTCGGTGCTCGATTCGGTCTTTTCGGAAGGCACCGATGATGCGGTGTTTTCGACCCTGCAATGGAACGAAGGGCCGACCGCGCAGCTTTCGGTCAACTGGTCCGACGAAAGCCACCGCAAGATGTCGACCAGGATCAGCCTGATCGGCACCAACGGCCGGATCCAGGCCGACCGCCAGGAATGCCAGACCTATCTGCGCGCGCCCGTCGAGGCCTTGCCCGATTACGGCGCCGGCTGGACGGTGAAATACACCACCGAGCTGACCGAGGACGCCTGGTTCTATCTGCGGGGCGAGGAATACTCGGCCCAGCTGGACGATTTCATCACCGCCGTGGCCGAAGGGCGCGGGGCGGCGACCCAGAATTCATTCGCCTCGGCCACCCAGACCGACCGGACCATGGCGATGATCCTGGACAATGCCGAAACCGGCCAGCCGGTCGGCGAAGCGCGGGCCCGCAAGGTCGAGGCACCGAAACGCCGCCGGTTCTTTGGCCGTGGCAAGGGGGCGGCGTGATGGACAAGCTTCTGTTCGGCGACAACCAGTTCTTCGGCATCAACCACATGTCCGAGGAAAAGGCCCGCGCCCAGGCGATGCGGTTCCAGCGCACCGACGCGATCATGGAGGTGCTCGACACCGCCTATGACGAAGGTATCCGCACCTTCATGTGCACCACCCATGACCGGATCGCCGAAATCGCCCAAAGGGTGCGTGCGGCGCCGGACAGATATGCCGATTTCCGGTTCTATCCCTGCATGCCCTATGCCCACAAATACGCCAATGCCGTCACCGAACACGGCATGGTCGGCGCGCTGCGGCACTTCATGCCCTCGGACGGGCTGCTGTCGGCAGCCCTGGCGGGAGGCAAGGCGCTGGCGATGAAAGAGGTCGACGGGATCGCCCGGGTCCTGATCGACATGGAAATGAAGATGTTCAAGGACACGAAGACGCCGGTGATCTTTGTCCAGAACGTGTTCACCGACCTGCTGCTGGGCATGGGGTTCACCCGCGCCTTGCGGATCTTTCACGATCACGTGGTCGACAGATACGGGGCCGAGCCGGCCTTCATCACGATGAACATGCCGATGCTGCTGGAGGCGCTGGAAAAGGAAGGGATCGAGCGGCCGATCATCTGTTCCAACATCAACAAGATCGGGTTCCGGATGTCGGGTGGCTTTGAGGCCTATCTGGACGCTCTGAAATCCGGCCGGGTGCGGGCGGTGGCGATGTCGGTCTATGCCTCGGGCGCGATCCCGGCGGACGAGGCGATCCACTGGATCAGCGAATTGCCCGGGGTCGAAAGCATCGTCTTCGGCGCGTCCTCCGCCGCCAATATCCGCGGCACCAAGGCGCTGGTGGACAGGTATTTCGGCCCGACGCAGGTGCCGGCGTGAAATGTCGGGCAAGGACTGACAAGCGCGGATCCGGAATGAGGGCCAAACCATGAAAAAGCAGTTCTACGCGATCGCCGGCAAGGTTCTGCCCGGTTTCATCACGCGGCGGTTCTCGGGCCTTGCCCTGCACCTGGACCGCGACCGGTTCATGCAGATGGCCCACCAGGTCGCCCACGCCCCGAACATGGAGCTGGGCCTGCGCCGCCTGGCCGAACGCGGTTTGAAACCGGAGCACGTGGTCGATGTCGGCGCCTTCGAAGGCGGCTGGGCGCGGATGGCGCGGCGGATCTGGCCCGCGGCGCAGATCACCATGCTGGAAGGCAACGCACACAAGCGCCCGATCCTGGAACCGATCGCCGAAAACATCGGCGCGACATTGCATTTTGCCGTCCTCGGCCCCGAAGACGGCCGGGAGGTCGTGTTCCACGTCATGGAATCCGGATCATCCGTGCTGCCCGAGAACAGCCCGCGCGCGCGGACGCAGGAACGGATGGAAACCCGTCGCCTGGACAGCCTCCTGGCCGGAACGTCGCCCGATTTCCTGAAACTGGATGTCCAAGGCTACGAGCTAGAAGTGCTGAAAGGCGCCGAGGCGGTTCTTGGATCGGCGAAAGCCGTGCTGATGGAGGTCGCGCTGATCGAGATCAACAAGGGCGCGCCGCTGCTGGCCCAGGTCGTCGGGTTCATGAAGGACCGCGGTTTCGAGGTCTGCGACATCCTCGAAATTCACCGCCGGCCGCTCGACAAGGCGACGAATCAGATCGACCTGCTGTTCGTGCCCGGCACGTCACCGCTTCTGGCCGATACGCGCCATTACTGATCCCGGACACCGCGCGAGAGAGCTGACCCGAATGACGCAGATCACCATCGACAGACAGGATGCCGGTGCCCCGACCGACGCGCGCGCGGCGCTGACCGCCCGCAAGGTGCCGATGCTGAACGCCTATGTGCACGACCTGTCGATGGACGACCTGGTCGCGCATTTCACCGAAGGCCTGCTGCTGACCCTGCACGTGGACATGGCGATGAAGCTGCAGCAGGACCGCGACTTCTACCAGATCATCGACCAGTTCGACGTCATCACCTGCGACAGCCAGATCATGTATTTCGCGACGAAATTCCTCGGCACCCCGGTGCGCGAACGGGTATCGGGCTCGGATTATTTCCCGCGCTTCTACATGCATCACAAGGAAAACCCCGACATCACCGTCTATCTGATGGGCGGCAAGCCGGGGATCGCCGAACAGGCGGCTGACAACATCAATGCCAAGGTCGGGCGGCGGATGATCGTCGGCACCGACGCGCCGGCCTTCGATTTCGAGAACAAGCCGGGCGAGATCGACCGGATGATCGAGGCCGTCAATGCCAGCGGCGCCACGGTCTGCCTTGTCGGACTGGGCGGCGGGCGGCAGGAAAAGTTCATCATCCGCTACAAGGACCGGATGCCGGGCGTAAAGCTGTGGCTGCCGCTGGGCGGGACGATCGACTACGAAAGCGGCACCTTCGCCCGTCCGCCGAAATGGATCACCGAATGGGGTTTCGAATGGCTCTATCGCCTGCTGCGCGAACCCCGCGCCCGGTTCCACCGCTACGTGGTGCACGAACCCCCGTTCCTTTGGGCGGTGCTCAAGCAGAAGCTGGGCCGGTATCGCGATCCCTTCGCGGATCGGGACGCCACGGGTCCGGGCAAGTCCGGCTGACAGGTCGAAACGGATGATCCGATTGACCGAGATCACCAAGGAGGCCGCCGCTTTTCGCCGCCGCCGTGCCTTGCCTGACGCCGTGCGATCCGGCGCCCTGCAGGCGATCCTCGACCGGCGCGCGATCTTTGTTCATGTGCCCAAATGCGGCGGCAAGACCGTGATCACCAATTTCTATGGCCTGCCTCAGCACGATTGGTTCGGCCATGCCAAGCCGGGCTTCTACGAAGCGCTGCTGGGTCCATCTCGGTATCGCGACTTCTTCAAGTTCGTATTGGTCCGGGACCCGGTCGACCGCTGCCGGTCCGGCTTTCACTTTGCACAGGCCGGCGGGTTCGGCACCCAACGGGAACAGGCGTTCGGCCGCGAGCTGAGCGCGCTGAGCTTCGAGGCATTCGTCCTCGACGGTCATCTGACCCGTTGGATCGGCCGCAACGTGGTGTTCCAGCCGCAACATCCCTTTGTCGCCGATGAGGACGGGGTCTTGCTGGTCGACAAGCTCTATCGCCTCGAACGCGTCTGCGAACTGTTCACCGACCTGGGGCTCGATGCCGAGGCCACATCGCACGAGAACCGCGCCGATTACGAAAAGCGTCCGGTCCCGGCCGATGTCGCCGCGGCGATCCGCGATGTCTATCGCCGCGACTACGAGGTGCTGGGGTTCGACTGACGCGTCAGGACCGCCCGATGGCGAACAGCTCTTGCACCGCGTCGAGGTTCAGCCAGAGCGCAAGCGCCGAGATCACCAGTCCCAGACCGAAGAACAGCGCATCATTGCGCAGGTCGAGCCCCTTGTAGCGATGCGCGAAGACGGCGATCAGCGGATAGATCAGGATATAGGAAATCCCCGGCGCGATCACCGCCCCGGCCACCCCCAGGGTCCGGATGCCGATGACAAGGGCGGTGGTGTTGATCACCGCCGCGCTGACCATGAAGATCATGAAGCGCAGCGAATCCCCGGCCGCCAGCAGCAGCCCGCCATAGGAGATCACGATCTGCCGGGGCATCAACGCGACCGTCATCAGCACCACGATCGGCCCCGCAAGGGCATAGCGCGGGTCGTAGAGCACGCCGACCAACCAATCCCCCAGAATGGCCAGAACAGCCGACATGGCGAAAAGGCCGGCCGTCACCTTGCGCCGCATCGACGAAATCTTCTTCCGGTTCTCTTCGCTCTTCCAGGGCGAGCGCTGCTTGTAGAGCGGAAAGACGACGTTATTGACCATCGGCCGCGCCAGCAGAAGCGGCGCGTTGGCCAGGAAGAAGCCGATGGAATAGATGCCCAGCAGGTCGAGCGAGATGAACTTGCCCAGCAGCGCACGGTCGGCATTGTTGACCAGGAAGGTGCAAGCGGTGCTGATGAAGATCCACTTGCCGAAATGGATCAACTCGGCCGAACTGGACCGGTCGAAGGCCAGGCGATTGCGCATGCCCGGCAGGAAGTGGAGCAGGGCCCAAAGCTTGGCCAGCTCGGCGATCAGCGCGCCGATCACCAGCGCCCAGACATTCTCCAGGATCAGCGCCAGGATCACCATGGCAACGATGCCCACGACTTGCGTGGCGACATTGATCCGGGTCACAAGACCGATCTTGAGGTCGCGGCTCATCGTGTGGATGCGCGTCGGATAGAAGCCCGAGATCAGCGCCGTCAGCCCGACCACCGGCATCATCCAGGCCAGCAGCGGTTGCTCGTAGAATTGCGCGATGGGCCAGGCGATGGCGCAGGAGATCAGCCACAACACGACCCCTCGGATGATCTGCAAGGTCCAGGCGGTATTGAGAAAACCGGGCTCGTCGCTCCGGTCGTTCTGCACGATCGAGGCGCGGATCCCCATGTCGGAAAACATCTGCAACCCGGTCAGAAAGACCTGGACGATCGCCATCAGGCCGAAGGCCTCGGGGAACAGGATACGGGTCAGGATCAGGTTCGATGCGAGCCGCAAGAATTGCTGGCTCAGGGTGCCGGCAATCGTCCAGAACGAACTGCGGGCGGCGCGGGCCTTCAGGTTTTCGCCGCGAAAGGCAGCCGCGGCGCGTCGGGGAAACTGGCGGAGGCGGGCGCTCATGGGCTGGCTATATCCGCCCACCCGTCGGTGCTGTCAAACGTGCCGCGACGATGTCGGCCATCCGGCGCGCGCAGGCCTCCCAGGTGATCGCATCCGCCGTCGCCTTGGCCGCATCGGAAACCCCCTGCCATTCCGCCGGCGTCATGGCTGCGAACCGCTCGATCGCTGCGGCCATGGCCTGCGGCGTGCCATCGACCAGGCAGCCGTTGCCTCCGTCGATCAGGTCCGGCGCGGCGCCGGCGCGGGTGGAGATCACCGGGGTCCGGCAGGCCATCGCCTCGAGGATCGGCAGGCCGAACCCCTCGTGTTCCGAGGCCAACACCCAGGCATCGCAGGCCGCATAGATGTCCGGGATCTCGGCCTGGGGCGGGTTCCGGACGAAACGCGCCCAGTCAGGCAACGCAAGCGGCGGCTCGGGCCGGTGTTTGCCAAAGACCAGCGCCTCCAGATCGGGCCGCACGCCTTTCGCCAGGTTCAGGGCCTCCAGGGCCAGCGAGACCCGTTTCCGCGCGACCGAACTGAACAGCAAACCCACCCGAAACCGGGGGTTACGCTGCCGTGGCGGGGCGTCGAACTGGCGATGATCGACCGCATTCGGGATCACCGGAAACGGGGCCACGCCATGATTGGTGACGATGATGTCGCGGATATAGCCCGACACGGCGATCTTCTGCATGTCGAACCCGTAGGTGCGGATCACCCGATCGGCCGGTTGCGGGGCGAAGGTTTCGTAATCCTGCAGCAGATAGAACTTGGACCCCTTGGCGGGGGGCAGGGCGTTCACCCATTCGGCGGTTTCCCACCAGGTGGCAAAGACCGCATCGGCATCGGGCAGATCGGCCGCGGTGACCGGGCGCCGTTCGGTCAGTTCGATATGGCGCGGGCCGAGGAAATCGAACATCGGCGTGCGCACCGGCGGCTTGCGCGCGCCCTTGTCGCGGCCGAGCAGCGTCTTGACCCGGCGCTTCAGGTCGATCGTCACCGGGTTGGGCTGGGACACGACCGTCACGTCATGGCCCGCGTCGGTCAGGGCGCGGGCATAGCTGGCCACGACCCGGATCCCGCCATTCACCGACGCGAAGGGGATGACGAAGGTGATCTTCATGGTCAGGCGACTATTCGACCGGAACGAACCGCGGCAGCGGGCGCTGGATTTCGGTGACCATCTCCATCAGCCGGGCCTCGGCCGCGGCATCGGTTTCGTCGCGGCCGATCGGCGTGGTCAGCCGGATCAACGCACCGTCGGTCCGGCCCGTGCGCACCCCGTCGACCATGAGGTAGAACTTGGCCGCCAGGTCGAAGGCGATCCGCCGGTCACGCTGCTGGAACCAGTAGAACACCATCATCCGCTGCTCGCCGCGCTGGATGATCGCCTTGTTGATCAGAAACGGCGTCCGGGTGCCCATTTGCTGCGTGATGTCGGTGCGCTCCAGCCAGGCGATTTCCCAGCCCGATCCGGGGATGCAGACCTCGGGCGAATGGATCCCGTCCTCGCTCTGGTCCTCGTACCAGGCGATGAACAGGCCGACGCTGGTCCCCACTCCGTCGCGGGCGAAATTCGCCTGGATGTAGTCATCGGCGCCCAGCGCCTCTTCCATCCGCTCGCCCAGATAGTCGCGCGGGCCGACCTGGCGCCAGGTGTCGAGCGTGCGCGGGAACAAGGCGAACACATCCCGCGGCGGGATCGTCGCCCCCCGCTCCGGCATGGCCTGGAGCGCGCCCATCGCCGCGACCATCAGCGCCGCGGCGGTGATCAGCGCGGCCGAGGGGCGGACATATTGCAGGCGCTTGAACTGCGGCACCATTTCCGAGGTATCCAGGTCCAGCGCCTCGGACAGGGTGGGCTTCTTGGGGTGCAGGAACAGCATCAGCCAGGCCAGGAAGAACAGGATCAGGATGCAGGACAGGAAGATCACCCAGCCCTCGAAGAAATGGGTGAACCCTTCCAGCCAGTCGTCGCCCCAGTGCTGCACGATGATCCCGGCAATGGCGATCCGCAGCGAGTTCATGAACAGCGCGATCGGCACCGCCGAGACCAGAAGCACGACCTTGTGCCAGACCGGCCCGCGATAGAGCACCGCGAAAATGTAGGAAAAGCTGAGGATCGGGAACATGTAGCGCAGGCCGGAACAGGCCTCGGCCACATGCAGCTTGGTGACCCCGAGGTCGATGATGTTGCCGTCGAGATAGACCGGAACCGACATCAGCTTGAGGAACCAGACCCCCAGTTCCGAGGACAGGAACTGAAGCGAGGTCGAGACCTTGTAATAGATCGTCGCCGGCAAGGGCAGCATGTAGACCAGGTGCAGGACCGAGGGCCAGAAATGCTTGCCGGTGCGCCAGCCGAAGCTGATCAGGATGATCCCGCCGACCCACAGGATCATCCCGTAGGCGACGATGTCGTCGATATTCGACAGGATCCCCAGCGCGCCCAGCAGGATCGCGGTGACGATGAGGATCAGCCCGGGCCAGCGGTCGGGCTTGGGCCCCGGTTCGGGCGGAAACTGCTTGAGTTCGCGCAGGAACATGAGCGCCGACAGGACCGGGATCAGCGGCCCGTGGCTGTATTCCGGTGCCTGCCAGGCGCGCAACAGCGCGTCCGCTCCGTTCGAAAAGAACACCCCGGCCGCGATCGTCGCGACCACAAGCCAGAACATGCCCCAGCCGAAAAACGCCGACAGGCCGGGTCGCTGGGTTGGGTTGGAGACCTCAGACGTCATCCGGAATCCTTGAGGAAATCGATTAACCTATGGTCGGAAAATGGCAGATTCGACGCCTGCGGGCCAGAGACAGTGCCCCGAGCACCCCGGTTTCATCGCGATTGTGATCGACGGGGCGCCGCCATGTCGGCGCAATCCGCTGACTGGATCGGAATTGTTCACGATCCTGCTCCAGTGTCCGGAAACTCGGTGTCGGCCCGGCGATACAGCGCCGCACGATCCTGCGCGGTCAATTGGTGGGTCGATTGCACGGCCATGGCGACGTGCTTTGGTTGCAGACGCGCCTTGAGCGCATCGAAATCCACCGGGCCGGTCTCATCGTCCGGCCAATAGGAATTGCAGAAGGACACCTCCTCGGGCATCAGGCCGTCCGCGCCGCCCAGCAGGTCCGCGAAGACGCCGTAAAGGTAGTATTCCGACATCGTGCGCTCGGCAAAGATCGCCTCGTGCAGCGGCTTGCCCGACTGCTCCTCGATCCGCGCGGCCATGCGCCGGGTGACATCGGTGCCCCAAAGCACGCAATTCTCGATGTAATGAGCGTCGTGTTCGGCCGGGGCCGCGACCCCCAGCATGGCGCAGGACGCCTCGACCCAGGGCCGGTGCCAGGGATTGCGGGTCTTGCCCAGGGCGCGAAAGAAGCGCGGTTTGCCACCGGCAAAGGCCTGATCGGCCGAAAACCGGCGAAAGAAGGCGACATCGCTGTCCACATGCATCACCGCCGCCTCGGGGGCGCTGCGGGCCAGGTCGATCTTGAGCAATTGCTGCAGCATCCAGCCGCGCACCGGCTTGAACCCGGGCGCAAGATACAGCGGCCGGCGAAACCCGGCCTTGATAAAGGCCAGGTGCCGCAGCGCCCGCGGCGCCTTCCACAGCTTGACCGGCAGCACGTCCTCCTGGGCGATGATCTCGCGCCGGGGGGTGGCATAGGGTTTGAACGCCGCCAGTTCGGCCCCCGGGACGATGACGCGATGGGGGATGGCGGGGTCGACGTGATCGTCCACCGACCGCGCCAGAAGCGCGAACAGATCCAGGTCGCGGGCCATCGAGCAGGTCAGCAGGGCGACGGAAGACGCGCCAGCGGTGGTCATCGGAAAGCTCCCTCTTGTTCGGACCGGTGCGCGCCGCGCCTCAGACCTTCACCACCCGCGCGCCCGGAAGGCCGCGGCGGGCGATGGCGTTGCGGGTATCGACCACCGGGCAGCCAAGCGCCAGCAGGGCGGCATAATCCACCGCGTCATGGTCGGTCGCGATCAGCACGGCGGCGAAACGGCCCGGCTCCAGCCCCGCCGGATCCGTCGCGCTGCGCCCCGTGAACAGCCCGTATTCGCGCATCGGCGGCAATTCGGGCACATGCGGGTCGATATAGCTGACCCGTGCACCGGCCTGGTCCAGCAATTGCATCAGCTTCATCGCCGGGCTTTCGCGCATGTCGCTGACGTTCTTCTTGTAGGCGACGCCGACCAGCAGGATCTCGGCCCCGCGCAGCCCGCGCCCGCTGTCGCGGTCGATCACTTCGCGCAGCCGGTCGATGACGTGATGCGGCATCCTTGTGTTGATCTCTCCGGCCAGTTCGATGAACCGGGTCGGCACCTCGAATTCGCGGGCCTTCCAGGTCAGGTAGAACGGGTCGATCGGGATGCAATGCCCGCCCAGCCCCGGGCCGGGATAGAACGGCATGTAGCCGAAGGGCTTGGTCGCGGCGCCGTCGATCACCTCCCAGACGTCGATGTCCATGGCGTCGAAGACCAGTTTCAGCTCGTTCACCAGGGCGATGTTGACGGCGCGAAAGATGTTTTCGGTGATCTTCACCGCCTCGGCGGTCTGGGTCGTGGGCACCCGCACGACGGTATCGACGACGCCGGCATAGAAAGCCTCGGCCAGGTCGCCGGCCAGATCGCCCGAACCGGCCACGACCTTGGGGATCGAGGCGGTGTTGAAGGCGGTATTGCCCGGGTCTTCGCGCTCGGGCGAGAAGCCGATGAAGATGTCCTGCCCCAGCGCCAGCCCGCTTTGCGCCAGGATCGGCCCCAGAACCTCTTCGGTGGTGCCGGGCCATGTCGTCGATTCCAGCACCACCAGCGTGTCGGGCCGGATATGGGCGGCGATCGTGCGGGCGGTGTTTTCGACATAACTCAGGTCCGGTTCGCGCTGGCGGTCCAGCGGGGTCGGCACGCAGATCAGGATCACCCGGCATTCGGCCAGGGCGGAAAAATCGGTGGTCGCCCTCAGGCCGGCCTCGCAGGCCTCGTCCATCGCTTGCGCCGTCACCGCGTCGATATAGCTGTCCCGGGCGGCGATCCGGTCGATCTTGGTCGGGTCCACGTCGAACCCGGTGACCGGAAACCCGCGCCGTGCCGCCGTCACCGCCAGCGGCAGGCCGACATAACCCAACCCGATCACGCCCACACGGGCGCTGCGGTCACGGATCTGATCCATCAATGCCATGGTTCGAAAATCCTTCGTTCTATGGGCCGGTCTTAGGCCGCGACACGGTGCAGGTATAGGGTCAATCCCGGTCACATCGCTGCTTTTGCAGCCGATTGTGAACATTTGGAGACGAATTGACGTCTGTCGCTTGTCCGTTGCCCAAGGCTGGGGCAGAACCTGTGCCATGAGTGACCCGCGCGCCTACCTTCTGATCTCGCCCGGCCGCAACGAGGCGAAATTCATGCGCCGCACGCTGGACAGCGTCGTGGCCCAGACCGAACGTCCCACGGCCTGGGTGATCGTCGATGACGGCTCCACGGACGACAGCCCGCAGATCCTGGCCGACTACGCCGCCGCCCATGACTGGATCACCGTGATCCGGCGCGAGGATCGGGGCCACCGCGCCGTCGGCCCCGGCGTGATCGAGGCGTTCTATGCCGGGCTCGATACCCGGGACCTGGCCGACTTCACCTACCTGTGCAAGCTCGACCTCGATCTCGACCTGCCGCCGGGCTATTTCGCCGGGCTGATGGACCGGATGGAGGCCGACCCCCGCGTCGGCACCTGTTCGGGCAAGACCTATTTCACCGACAGCGCCGGCCGCAAGATCAGCGAAAAGATCAGCGACGAGATGTCGATCGGGGCGTCGAAATTCATGCGCGTCGCCTGTTTTCAGCAGATCGGCGGTTTCGTGCGCGAGGTGATGTGGGACGGGATCGACTGCCACAAGGCGCGGATGCTGGGCTGGAAAGCGGTCAGCTGGCGCGATCCGGAGCTGGCCTTCGAACATCTGCGACCCATGGGGTCAAGCCAGCAGAACATCCTGGTCGGGCGTCGGCGCCACGGCTTCGGGCAGTATTACATGGGGTCCGACCCGCTCTATTTCATTGCCACGGCGATCCGGAAAATGGCCCATCCGCCCTATGTGCTGGGTGGGTTGGCGACCTTGCAGGGCTATTTCGGCGCCATGCTGCGCCGCGCGCCACAGCATGGGGATGCAGAGCTGCGCCGCTTCGTCCGGGCCTATCAGCGCCAGGTCCTGCTCAAGGGCAAATCCCGCACCGTGGCGCGGATCGAGGCCGAGCGCGCCCCGCTGTGGAACCCGGGCGCGTGATCCTGCCGGGGCCGAACCGCGCGGAGTTCATCGTCATCGGCGCGATGAAGGCGGCGACCTCGACGATCTGCTCCTACCTGGAGGACCACCCCGACACCTACATGGTGCCGCGGGCAGAGCCGAACTATTTCAGCCGCGACGAAAACTTCGCCCGCGGAGATGCCTGGTACGACGCCCATTTCGCGCCCCGCACCACCGAAACGCTCTGCGGTGAGGGGTCCAACGGCTATTCCTGGCGCAATCTTCATCCCGAGACCGCGGCGCGGATGACCGCCTATAATCCGGACATGAAGATCATCTACATGGTCCGGCACCCGATCGACCGGATCGTCTCCGCCTGGCTGCAGCGGCGCACGAACTCGGGCGACGCCGTGCCGGCGACCCTTGACCGGGCGGTGCGCGAGATGCCGGGCGAATTCGTCGAACAAAGCCGCTACTGGTTCAACCTTGCCCCCTATCGCGACCATTTCGGCGACGATCGGATCCACATCGCCTTCATGGAGGATCTGAACCGCGATCCGCAGGCGGTGTTCGACGGGGTCTGCGATTTCCTGGGTGTCGCCCGGTTCGCCCGGGATGAGGGGAACCATCAGAACCGCAGCATCGGCAAGCGGATGCCGTCGCGCGCCTATACGGCGGTGAACCGCATCCCCGGCATCGGCCTGGCCAAGCGGCTGGTGCCGGGCGGGCTCAAGCAGCTGGTGCGGACCCGCCTTCTCAGCCGCAAGGTGACCGAAAAGCCCCGGCTGTCGGCCGACCTGCGGGCCGAGCTGGCCGCGCATCTGCGCCCCGAGGCCGAGGCGCTGCTGGACCATTGCGGCAAGCCGCGCGATTTCTGGCGGCTGGACTAGGTCGCGCCTTCGCGCACCGCCGGCGTCCGGCCCCAGCCGCGCTTTCTGAACCCCATGAAATAGGCTTCGAGCGTGCGAAAGCTGATCTCGGCCATGGCCCAGGCCAGGGCGTAATAGCTCAGCATCAGAACCGGGTAATTCCACCAGCCGAGGGTTTCGAACAGCTTGCCCATGATGGTCAGCGCGAACAGGTGATACAGGTAGATGCCATAGCTGACCTGGCCGATCCGTTCGATCGGACGCAGCCGCAGGATCGGCGCCAGCCCGTTGTCCTCGCGCACCACCAGCGCGGCCAGCATCAGCGTCATCGACAGGTGAACGAAGAAATTCGGGATACCGGCCAGCGGCCCCCAGTCCAGCGACAGCACGCCCAGCACCACGGCGAACCAGACCGGCGCCGCCGCGCGGAACCCGGTGACCCGGGCGATCGCACCAAAGCCGCGCGGCGCATTCAACGCGATCGCCAGCCCGGCGCCGAAGAACAGCGGCGCATAGGTCGCCTTGGCGATGGCGAAATGGAACGCGCCCACGGAGATGCCGGTGATCCCGACCAGGTCGAACAGGCCCGCCGCCGAGGCCACGTTGTGCACGATCAGCACCCCCAGCACCGGCAGGATCCAGCGCCGCGGCACCAGCATCAGCAACAGCGGCCAGACCAGGTAGAATTGCTCTTCCACCGCCAGCGACCAGGTCGGCGACAGGAAGGGGATGTCCTTCACCGCCAGGAAATTGGACAGGAACAGGTAATAGGCCGGCAGGATCGACAGGTATCCGGTTTCGCCCTTGATGCCGATCGACCAGATCGCCGCCACGGTGACGACGAAGAAATAGATCGGCACGATCCGCAGGATCCGTCGCCAGTAAAACCCGCGCAGGCTGTAGCTTCCGTCGCGCGTCTCTTCGCGCAGCAGCAGCGTGGTGATCAGGTAGCCGCTGAGAACAAAGAAGAAATCGACCCCGACATGGCCGCGCACGGCCAGGGTGATCGGGTTCTCCAACTGTGACCACAGCCCCAGGTGATGCCAGATCACCGCCGTGATGCACAGAAACCGCAGCCCGTCCAGACTGCCGAAATGGCGCACACCCATATAGGTTGCGTGATCGGGCCCGCGCATCGTCACAGCACCATCCCGAGGCCCGCGAAGCCCAGGATCAGCACCAGGCACAGCCGGCTGATATTGTCCTTGGCGGCATAGACCACCGGGTCGTCGTCCATGTAGCCGCGATGGGCCAGAAAGACCGTCCGCGTGATCCAGTACAGCAGCACGCAGCAGATCCCCCAAAGCGCCTCGGGGGTGGAATAATTGGCCACGGTGCTGGGCGCGTTCACGAACAGCGCCATGACCAGCACCGACACGTAGCCCGACCCGATCGCCATCGCCTGCACCACCGGGATGTCGTCGACGATATAGCCGCGCCCCGAGACGGCCAGTTCGCCGCGCCGCAGGTTGTCGACCAGTTCCGCCTGGCGCTTGACCGCCGCCAGGGCGAAGAACAGAAAGATCGAGAAGGCCAGCAGCCAGACCGACAGCGGAATACCCGTCGCCGCCCCACCCGCCACGATACGGATCGTGTAAAGGCCGGCCAGCACGCAGATATCGATCACCGTGCGCCGCTTGAGGTCCATCGAATAGGCCAGCGTGATCGCATAATAGAGCGCCATCACCAGAAGAAAGAGCGGCGCGATCAGCGCCGCGATGACGAACCCGCCCAGCAGCAGCCCCCCGGCCAGGACCGTGCCCCGCCCGATGGGAATGTCGCCGGCGGCAAAGGGGCGCGCGCGCTTGCGCGGATGGGCGCGGTCGGCGGCCAGGTCCAGCAGGTCGTTCAGCAGGTAGACGCTGGACGCCACCATGCTGAAGGCCACGAAGGCAAGGAACGACGCCAGGAATGCCTCCCAGCCAAAGGCATGGGCGGTCAGCATCGGCAGAAAGACCAGCAGGTTCTTGAGCCATTGATGCGGCCGCAGCGCGCGCAGGTAGTCCCGCAGCGCCGGTGGCGCATTCGATCCGGCCAGGATTTCGGCCTGCAGGTCGGCAAAGCGGTCGTCCCGGACCTCGTCGAACAGGTCCAGGTGCCCGGCGATCCGCCGCGCCAGGGCAGCATCCGGTCCGGCCAGCAAAACGATGCGGCCGCCGGCCGTCTTGTGGGCGCGCAGCCGTTCGATCAGGTCGGCATCATAGGGCAGCGTCGCCACGTCCACTGGCCCGATCCTGTCGAAAGCGGCGCTTCGCCCCGCGCGCGGCGCACGGCCCATGGCCACCAGCGCGGCCCGCCAATCCCGCGCCGCCGCCGCCCAGAAGCTTTCGAACAGCGGGTCGCTGCGCAACAGGGCGCCGTCCAGATGGACGGCCAGCGTCGTGTCGGGGCCCCGCGTCACCGCACCGGCCCGCCGGGCGGGCGCTGCACGCCGATCCAGCGTTCGATCACGGCCGCCAGGAACATGGCGTTGCTGGTGATCAGCAGCCAGTCGAAGGGCAGCCGGAACCGCACCCGGGTAAAGAAGATCGCATAGGCCAGACCCGAACAGACCCAGAGCGCGACGAACAGCAGCTCCATCCGGGTGAAGGGATGGCGCCGGGCGGCCAGCACATGGGCGACCAGCGGCAGGGCGATCACCAGCAGGTAGGAGGCCAGCAGGATCATGTCGCGCTTGCTTGGCGCCAGGGCCGAGGCGCCGCCCTCGACCACATCGTCGCTGAGCAGCCGGTTGGAATAGTCGAACCAGTGCAGGAACTTGCCGACATAGAGCTGCGCCGCCCGTTGCGGATCCTCGCGGATCAGTCGGATCGCGGCCTCGGTCATGATATCGTTCTTCTCGACCTCGGATTTCCCGGTGATCTCGGTATAGACATATTCCGGGAAGCGGACGTTCAGGCTGGTATCGAAGCGCGCATTCGGCGCGTTCCCGGCCAGCAGGTTGTAGCCGGAACTGGTGGCGACCGGGATGAAATGGTCGAACACCACGTAGTTGCGATAGGTCCAGCTGCCCACCACGGCCCCGCCGACCAGCGTGAAGACCAGCACATGGGCCAGTTTGCGCCGGGTCTGGATCAGCAGGTAAAGCGCGATGATCGGCCACAGCAGCAGCACGATCGGTATGGTCAGCAGCAGCAGCGCATAGGCGATGCCCGACCAGATCGCCCCGCGCAACCGGTCCGACACGACCTGCCGGTCGATGGCAAAGACCGTCAGCACCAGCAGGAAGGCGGCCAGCGTCTGGGGATACAGCGTGGTCCCCGCATAGATCACCACCGGCCAGGCCGGGATCATCACGGTGGCGAACAGCCCCGCCAGGGGCCCGGCCCGACGCGCGACCAGGTGATAGACCAAGACCAGGCCCAACCCGATCAGCGCCGCGTTCACCAGCCGCAACCCGACGATCTCCAGCCCCAGCGCCGCGAAGGGCGTCAGGAAGAACACCAGCCCCGGTGCACGATAGGCTGTGGGAACGCCCGGCTCCTCGACATAGCTGCCCGAGCCGGCGAGGTTCTGTGCGAGCGCCAGGAACGCGCCCTCGTCAAGCGATTTCAACCGGTCGCCCGAGGCCAGGATCACTGCCCAGCAGGCCGCGACGGTCAACAGGGCGACAAGGTAGGCCAGGACGCGTTCACGCCCGTCGACAAGGCCATAAAGTCGGATCAGCAATCTGGTCACGCGAAGGCTTCTTTCATCAATGGGTGCATGGGGCAGCGGCCCGGGCAGTGTCCGGGAACTGACCTAACATGGTTCCGGCTTTCGCCAAAGTGCCGCAATGCGGCGTGACGGTTCGCCGGGCGGGCCGGATGAGGCGACGGGCCGGTCATGACGCGGCCTTTCCGGGGCGCAGCGCCGTGCCGGCCTCGCCGCGGAACAGATGCGCGAGCCAGGCGCCTTCGCGGGCGATGTCATAGTCTGCGACGACACGTTCGCGGCCGGCCTGCCCCATCCGCGCGCGCCCCGCGGGATCGACGGCAAGCCGCAGGATCGCGTCGCGCAAACCCGCGACATCGCCCGGTGCCACGATCAGGCCGCTGACCTCGTGGTCGACCAGTTCCGGCACCCCGGCGACACGGGTCGCGATGGCCGGCAGGCCGCTGGCCAGCGCTTCCATCAGCACCACCGGCACACCTTCGGCAAAGCTGGGCAGGACCATCATGTCGGCCTCTTGCAGCGCCTCGGCGACCTGGTGTTGCGACAGCGCCCCGGCAAAGGTGACCGCCCCGCCCAGCGGCGCGGCCAGGCGTGTCAGCATGGCGCGGTCCGGCCCGTCGCCGACGATGGACAGGTGCAGCCCGGGCTGGTCCTCACGCGCCGCGGCGAGCGCCTCGAACAGGACCGGCAGACCCTTCACCGCGGCCAGGCGCCCGACGAAGATACATTCGATCCGGTCGCCGGTCGGGGGCGGCCGATCCCCGGCATAGGTCGCCGGCACCACGCCGCAATGGACGATGCGCAGCTTCGGCCAATCGGCGATATCGGCGTTCAGCATCGCCTGGCTGCGGGCGAAATGGCTGATGCAGGCGACGAAATCCGCCCCGGCGATCTTGCGGTCCAGCCGCCAATAGCGCGCCTCGAACAGGTCGGACGGCCCGTGCAGCGTGAACGAATAGGGCAGCCCGGCCATCCGCGCGGCCAGCATCGCGACGGTGGTGCTGGAATTGGCGAAATGGCTGTGGATATGGCCGCAGCCCTCGGCCCGGGCGTGACGGGCCAGCAACATGGCCTCGACCAGGTAGATCAGCTGATAGACCAGCGCTCGAAGGCCGGCGGGCCGGATCGACCAGGCCAGGCCGATGGCCGACAGGAACCGCCCCGGCCGGCCCAACGCCCACCCCGCCGCCGCCAGCAATGCCAGCGGATTGCGCGCTGTCCGCAACAGGTAATGGGTGCGGCCCCGCATCCGCTGCTCGTCGGGTCCCAGCGTTCCCTGGGCATCGGGTTCGCGCACCGAAACCGGGCGCACCGGCACACCCGCCGCCTCAACCGCGTCGATTTCGCGCAGGATGAAGGTATGCGAGAGGGCGGGGAACACCGCCGTGAGATACGCGATGGGTCTGGGGGAAGGCTCGGCCATGGACGCAATGAATAAATGAACTGCGTCAATGTTATGTCCAAGCTTTCCCCCGCCGTAAACCCTAACCCCTCTCGAGCGCACCCATTGACGGATAGGTCGGCCGGTCGTTGCCCAGCAGATCACGGTAGCTGACAGAGCCGCTCAGGGCATTGCCCAGCGCCGGTGACCCCTCCAGCGGCCGGGGCAGCTGCACCGTGTCGAGCGGTGACGCGTATTGCGCCAACAACTCCGGCTGCTCCTGCGAGATGTAGCCGCGTTCCCGTGGCAACCACAGGATCTGGGTCGAAAGCGGCCCTTGATCCACGTCAGGCACGCCAAGATTGGGTTGGTGCAGAACGTTGTTCGCGACCTCCAGGTCGGCAAGCCCGATCTCGTCCACCACCAGGTCGACCCGGGCATCGCCCAGCGGGTGGTTGGCGTCGCCCATCAGGTTCAGGACGGAATTGTTGTAGACCCGCATCGGGGCGGTCAGGGCCTGAGGGTTGAAATTGTCCGTCACCTGGACAAAGCCCTTGGGGGCATAGACTCGCGCGATCCGTTCGACATCGGGGAAGATCGCGATGCAATTGCGCACGGTCAGGGCGGTGCTGTCGGCCTTGATCGCCGCCTGGGTCATGTGCGAGCCGACGAAGATGCAGCGGTCGATCAGGACGTTCTGGACGTTCTCGACCGTATCGCCGTTCACCCCTGTCACGGCGATCGTGACCTGCCCGCCTTCCAGGCTGCTGCGTTGCAGGTTCAGCACGCTGCCGGGCGCCGCCATCTGGTTCCAGCGGATGCAGGGCTGCTGGGTCTGGTATCCGACATTCCGGAACCAGCCGACCCGGTTGAAGATGTCGCAGCCGTCGATGAAGGCCTTGAACGTGTTGCGGCACTGGAACCGGATCGGGCCGTGTTCGTTGTGGTAGTTGTTCTTGGGCCCGCCCGCCAGGGCGTCCGGGTCGCAGACGATCGCCGTTCCCAGCCAGGCATAGCGCGACGCCCCCGCCGCGTAATGGCACAGCCCGCGCCAGTTCGTGAAATGGCAGTCGTTGACCACGACCGATTTCTCGTCCTGGATTTCCTGATCTGTATTGCTTTCGAAGATCGCCTGGTCGCAACCGGTGATATGGCAATTGTCGACCACCACATGGCCCATCGCCGCCTGTTCGATCTGGATGCCGTAATTGGTGTTGAACCCGGTTTCCGTCGTGCTGTCCCAGCCGCCCCGCAGGACCAGACCCGAATAGGCGTATTCGCTTCCGGCAAGCGTGTTGCGGTGGCGGAAGATCGCGCGTTCCCCGGTGTCGGGCACACCACGCAACTCGGGTCTCGCGCCGGACCCCGGTTCGGCAATGACATGAACGAAATGGGCCCGCCGATCGCTGAACCAGGTCGACTTTGTCAGTTGCCAGACCTCGCCCCGCCTGAGCATGACCCGCTTGGGGATCGGCCCGGCGCTGTCGATATGGTCGAACGCCTTGTGAAGGTCGTCGAACATCAGCGCGCCTTGCGGCGCATTCGCGAAATCGCCCGATTGGCTGACATAAAGCGTGTGCTCGTCAGCAAAGGTCTCGGCCGGATCTTCGACGACCACCTCGAAGGCGGCCTGCGCCGTTCGCCCCGTCGCGGGTTCGATCACCGTCACGCGGGCGGTATACCGTCCCGGCACCCGGTAAAGATGGGCGACGAAGGGCCCGTGGGCCACGTTCGCATCGCGCCATTCGCTCAGGAGTTTCTCGGGCGTGTCGAACCGCAGGCCGGGTTCGTCGAAATCCCACAGGTAGATCAGCTCGTGCAGACGCGGATCGTAATCCGAACCCGACGGCCCCGGCGTGTCGAATCCGTCGACCTCGACGTCGAAAAAGATCCGTTCCGGGGCGGTGCGCAGCGGCGAACGGTTGGCGATGATCGTCGCATTCCCGGTCAGGCCGGCCTGCCACGACGCCGACGCCGCTCCGCTGCGCACCGTCAGCGATGTGGTCATCGGATCCAGGGCGGGAAGAAAGCTCATTCTCATGGCGTCGCCTCGAACAGAAGTGTGGCGAAGGAACAGCGCGTTGTGTCGCTGTTGGTTCGCGAAATGGACACCGCGACATTCCCCGGCGACAGATCGGACGACATGCCGTAGGCTCCGCCACGGTCGGCCTGGCGTTCCCAGTGCTGGCGCGCGACGCCCGCGAAGACCGGCCCGTCGGTGTCCTGAAAGAACCCGACCTCTCCGGTCGCGAAGGTCAACAGCGTGTTCACCGGGGCGGCCACGTCGATCGACCACGAAACCGTCTGCTGACCGGAGCCGACGTAGTCCCGGGCCTCCAGGCTGAGCTGCTGATCCGTTGCCATGGCCAGGGCACGATGATTTGACGACGATCCGCCGTCAAGCGTGGCGACGATGTCCAGCAGGCCGATCTCACCCGCCTGCAAGACGTGGCTGAGCACGCTCAACCGGGCGCGAAACGTTCCTGCGGGCGGCGTCACGCTGACGATCGTGACCGGGGTGCCGTTGATGCTGGCCGACGCGATGTTCCGGTCATCGCCCCAGACGACGAAAACCGTGTCGCCGACGGTGCGGCCGGTCGTGTCGATGGTCAGCACCGGGGTCGCGGTGGCTTCGCCCCAATGCCGCCAGGGGAGCTGCTCGACCCCGCCCAGGCTCATGCCCAGAAGCTCGGGCCCCGAGGCGGCAACGCCCTCGAAAGTCACGGCATTGCTGGTTGCACTGGCCTGGACGCCACCTTGGGAAACCTGTTCCGTCACGGTGATGGTGGCGCCGGCATCGGCCGGCCCCGACAGGTAGCCGAGGCCCGAGATGCTGCCGCTGCCATCATGGACATAGCCGATCGTGGGCATTCCGTTGTCGATGTCATAGACCCACAGCCCGGGCGTGATCGCCAGGCTGTCGCCGGCGGTCGCCACCCCTGCCGGCAATGCGGGCGGCACCAGATTGACCGGGCCGGCCGCCAACGCCGACTGGTCGACGACATAGGTGCCATCCGCCGACGCGGTGCCGGTGATGGTGATCTCGACGTTTTCGCCAACGAACGAGACAACCAGCGTGCCTTCGCCAAGTATATCGATCTCGGCGACCGGGTCGTCGAAAGGCATGTCGCCGGACGGCAGGCCGGCGCCGTTCAATCCCAGGCTGAAGCCGATCATCAGCTCATCACCACGATTCCGGTGGCGGTGGTGCCCGTTGCCCAGATCCTCTTGACCCGAAGCGGGAACGCCATGCCCGCGCCGACATGGATCGCCCCGACCGATCCGTCAAGTGTCGTGACTCGCACCGAACCGGCCTGCGCGACATTCAACGCCCGGCTGGCCACGGGCAGATCGACCGTATCCGAGGGGGTGACTTCGAAAAGGTAGGTCGCCGGGCTTTCGAGCCCGCTGACCACGTTCTTGAACAGGTCTTCCATTTGGGAAACTCCCGTGGTTTTCAGGAAAAGGCAGTCGGAAAGTCCTGCAGATTGCCTAATGGCGACCTAAGCGACCCGTGCGGTGGTCTTGCAACACAGCTGGGGGCTATGGCTTCAGGCTCTGGGGTGATACCGTGTTCCGTGTTTGACAACCCCGACGCCCCGAATTTCGAAAATGCATGCGTGCTAGCGACTTGAGCCCCGAATGATTCCGCCCCTGTTCGCCCTTTTCGCCTGGCCGGTGATCGCCGTCGCGTTCTTTCGCAAGCTGACCTTGCCTGTTGCGGTGGCGGTGACGATCGTCGGGGGATACCTGCTTTTGCCGACCCGTTTCTACGTCAACCTGCCGCTGCTGCCGACTCTGGACAAGCATTCCATTCCGGCAATCGCCGCCATCACATTGGCGCTCGCCTTCGCGGCGCGCGGTCGGGGCCTGCAGGGTCTGTTGCCGCGATCGGTCCTGCCGCTTGCCCTGATCGCGATCCTCATCGGGTCATCGCTGTTGACCGTTCTGACGAATGGCGATGTGATCCGGATCGGCGGCACGACGTTGCCGGGCATGCGGGTCTATGACGGGTTTTCGGCGATGCTGGGCGCCGGCATCGCGATCCTGCCGCTTCTCGTCGCCCGGAAATTCCTGGGCGAACAGGCTGGCCAGCGGGTGCTGTTGACGGTCCTGGCATTCGGGGCGCTGGCCTATTCGGCGCTGATCCTGATCGAATTGCGCATGTCGCCGCAGATGAACAACTGGGTCTACGGTTTCTTCCCGCATGGCTGGTCGCAGCATGTCCGGGCCAGCGGCTACCGCCCGCTCGTCTTCCTTCAGCACGGGCTGCGCCTGTCGATCTTCCTGGCCGCGGCGACCCTGGCCGCGGCGGCCCTGTCCCGCTCCGCGGCGGCGGATCGGGCGAAACTGCTGGCCCTTGCCGGCTGGCTGCTGTTGATGGTGTTCGCGTCCAAATCTCTGGGCGCATTGCTGATCACGCTCGTTCTGTTGCCCGTGGTGCTGTTCCTGGGCGTGCGGATGCAGATGCTGATCGCGGCCATCCTGGGGGTGATCATCCTCGCCTATCCGATGGCACGGGCCAGCGGCCTGATCCCGGTCGAACGCCTGCAAGCGGCAATCGCCGAGTATTCGCCCGACCGCGCGGCCTCGTTCGGAACCCGGCTCGAGAACGAGGAAGCCTTGCTGGACAAGGCCGCGCAACGGCCGCTGTTCGGCTGGGGGGGATGGGGGCGGTCCCGGATTCTCGATGAACGGGGCAATGACGTGACCATCGCCGATGGCTATTGGATCATCGCCTTCGGCGTCGGCGGTTGGGCCCGCTACCTGTCCGAATTCGGCCTGCTTGTCGTTCCGATCGTCTTGTTGTTCCTGAGGTCGCGGAAACGCCCCGTCAGCCGGGAAACCGCGGGCCTGTCGCTGATCATGATCGCCAACCTCGTCGACATGATCCCGAATTCCAGCATGACGCCGATCACCTGGCTGGTCGCCGGCGCGCTTTGGGGGCGGGTCGAATGCCTGGCGGCCGATCGGGACGACACGGTGCCCGACACCGACGCGACACCGACACCGACACGGGACCGACCCGCATCCGCAGGGCTTTCACCGGCCCCGGACAGGCGCAAGACGCCCTATACCAGACAGACGACGCTAAAGACCCGTCACGGTGGCAGACCGGCCCGATGATCCGACCAGGACAGACCGAATGCAGCGCGAACGCCCCTGCTGCCCGGAGGATCGGATGACCGGGCCGGATTTCATCGTCATCGGCGCGATGAAGTCGGGCACCACGACCCTGGCCGACCAGCTGGCCGCGCAGGATGGCGTCTTTGTGACGACGCCGAAAGAGCCGAACTACTTTTCCGACGATGCGGTCTATGCCAAGGGGCCCGACTGGTATGCCGCGCTCTTCGACCCGGCCCCGCCCAGCGCGCTGCGGGGAGAGGCCAGCACCCATTACACCAAACGTCCCACCTACCCCGACACGGTCGCCCGGCTGCATGACGCCTGCCCCGAGCTGCGATTGATCTACATGATCCGCAATCCTGTCGAGCGCGCCGTATCGCATTACATCCACGAATGGTCCGAACGCAGGGTCGGCGGCCGGATCGACCTGGCCTTCGCGCAAATGCCCGAACTGGTGGACTACGGGCGCTATGCCTATCAGCTCGACCCCTACCTGGAGGCCTTCGGACAAGCTGCGATCCACCTGACCAGTCTCGAACAGATCACGCAGGATCCGCAGGCGGAATTCGCCCGGATCGCCCGGTTCCTCGACCTTCCGCCCGGGGCCGCCTGGAAAAGCGATCTTGGTGCAAGCAATGTCTCGGCCAGGCGGATCCGCACCTTTCCCCTGCGCCGGGTTCTGGTCGACAACCCGGTCATGCGGCCGCTTCGGCAACTGCTGATTCCCAAATCCGTCAGGGTCTGGGTCTGGAACCGGCTGACGATGAAAAAGCGTCCGGAATTGCCGCAGGATCTGCGCGTCGAGCTCGAGCAGACATTCCTGGAGGACCGCGAAGATCTGGCCCGGGTCTTTCCCGGGCATCCGGCGCTCGATCTGTGCTACCCCTTCGCCTCGACATGACCACGCGTCCGGATATCGCCGCCATCGTCATCGGCCGCAACGAAGGCACGCGGCTGATCGACTGCCTTGCGTCGCTGCAGGGCCAGGTCGCCCGCGTGATCTATGTCGACAGCGGTTCGACCGATGGCAGCGTCGACGCCGCGCGGGCGGCGGGGGCCGATGTCGTCGCGCTCGACATGGCGGTTCCGTTCACCGCCGCCCGGGCGCGCAATGCGGGCCTGGCGCATTTGACCGAAACCGGCCAGGCCCCCGCCTATATCCAGTTCGTCGATGGCGATTGTCGCCTGCAGGAGGGCTGGATCGACACCGCGCGGGCATTCCTCGAGAGCCATCCGAACGCGGCCGTCGCCTGCGGACGCCGCCGCGAACGCCACCCCGATGCGTCGATCTACAACCGGCTGATCGACCGGGAATGGGACACGCCGATCGGCCAGGCCCGGTCCTGCGGCGGCGATGCGCTGATGCGGCGCGCGGCCCTTGACCAGGTCGGCGGGTTCGACCCCGGTCTGATCGCGGGCGAAGAGCCCGAGCTTTGCGTGCGCCTTCGTGCACACGGCTGGGAGGTCTGGCGCCTGGATGCCGAAATGACCCTGCACGACGCCGCGCTCAGCCGGTTCGGGCAATGGTGGCGCCGCACCAGGCGGGGCGGATTCGCCTATGCCGAGGGGTTCGCGATGCACGGCGCCGCGCCCGAACGGCACAAGGCGGCCGAGTTGCGCCGCGCCCTGTCCTGGGGCGTCGCGCTGCCCCTGGTCACACTGGTCGGGGCGATGATCACGCCCTGGGCGCTTGGGCTGGTGCTGGCCTGGCCGTTGCAGGTGCTGCGGCTGCGCCGGAAGGGCCACGATTGGACCGGCGCGGTCTTTCTGACCCTCGCCAAACTGCCCGAAGGCCTGGGCGCGCTTGGCTACTACCTGCGACGCTTGCGTGGCGGAAGGGCGCAACTCATTGAATACAAGTAACTATAGCGGACAAGGCCGAATCGCTCGGGCATTGCGGCAACTGGGCCTGTCGCCTAAGGTCGCCACAGCATTTTCCGCAACGCCATTTGCAGACGAAGGTTAGGATCTTGGCACCGCCCCTCGTTCACGCAGGCTACCAGAAGACCGGTTCGACCTTTCTTCAACGGAATTTGTTCGTCGACGACAGCGTGTTCCATTCCCCCTGGGGCACCCAATCGACCCAGGCGATCGAGCATTTCGTCCTGGCCCATCCCGAACGCTTCGACCCGGATCGCATCCGCGCCGACCTGATCGGCCCGCCCGATCTTGTCCCGCTGATCTCGCACGAGGATCTGTTGGGCTATCCGGTTCATGGGCGGTATTACGCCGAACAGGTCGTCGACCGCCTCGCCCGTGCCCTGCCCGATGCCAGGATCCTGGTCTGTATCCGGCGGCAGCCCGATATCCTGTTGTCGAACTATTTCCAGTATGTGCGCCAGGGCGGCACCAAGCGGCTGGAGGCCTTGCTGTCCGAAAACCGCGATCGGCCCGGATTCCGGCCGCATTTCCGCCTGGACCATTTCGAATATGACCTGATGCACCGGCTTCTGACCCGGCAGTTCGCGGCCGACCAGGTGCGTTTTCTGCCCATGGAAATGCTCAGGCGCGACCCGGCCGAATTCACCAGGCGGATCGCCACCTTTCTGGATCGTGACATCGCGGTGCAGGACACCCCAGCGGCCATGAACCGGCGCCATTCGGCCCGCGCCCTGGGGCTGCAACGCCGCCTGAACCGCTTCGTTCAGCGTCCGGCCCAGGCACCCGACCGGTATCGAGACCTTCCGGTCGCGGTGCGCCTGCGGGATCGCTTGATCTCGGCGGCCGACAGGGTCTCGGACCGTTTCGGCGACAACGAGGCGCATCTGCGCCAGTTGCGGCGCGTCATCGCGCGCGCGGTCGACGGGCACTACCGGTCGTCGAACAAGCGGCTGTCGGATGTGATCGGGATCGACCTCGCCGAATACGGGTACGAATCATGACCCAAGCCGCCCCCTATGACGGCCCGGCCTTGGTCCATGTCGGCTACCCGAAAACCGCCAGCACCTTCCTGCAGCGACGGGTCTTCGACCGTGCCGAACTGGGCTTCGGCCTGGCCGATGGCGTGTCGAACCGGGCACGGCTGGTCGCCTGGTTCAAGACCGACGACGCCTATCTGCAGGACCCGGCGCGGATCAGCGCCGAAATGACGGAGGCCGAGGCACCGGTGCGTGCCCGCGGCCTGGTGCCGGTCTGGTCCGAAGAGACCTTGCTGGGCAATCCCCTGCAGCGGATCTACGATGGCGCCTGGGTGCTTGACCGGCTTTTTCGGGTCGCACCGCGGGCAAGGGTGCTGATCACGATCCGCAACCAGGTCGACCTGGCCCTTTCCGCCTATCGCGAACACCTCAAGCTCGGGCGCCATAGCCTGCGCGACTTCATCGGGACCGGGTCCGAACCGCGCTCCTACCAACCGATCCTCAGGGAAGATTACCTGAAATTCGATCGCGCCGTCGCCGCCTACCAGGCCGCATTCGGGCCCGGCAATGTCTGCATCCTGCCGCAAGAGATGCTGCACCGCGCACCCGCAGCGTTCTTCGAGCGTCTGTTCCGCTTCACAGAGTTGCCGGTGCAGGCCATGCAATCCGATCAACGGCTGAATGCCGGGCTGGGGGGCACGGGTTTGCGCACGGCCCGGACATTGAACGCCTTCATTGTCCGCAGCCCCCTCTCGAACCGCGCGCCCCTTGCAGAACGACTTGTCAGGCGGGCAACGCGCCTTGTCGACCGGGTGTCACCGCGCGCGCTGGACCGCCGGATCGAAGCGGCATGGCGCGCGCAGATCGCCATGCGCTATGCCGGGTGTTTCGACGCGTCGAATGCCCGCCTCGCCCAGTTTGCGGGACTTGACCTTTCGGCGCTGGGCTATCCGGTCGCGGAGGACAGGGCGTGAAACGCATCCTCTTCGTCCAGCACGGCGATTTCCGCGCGGATTACAAGCGGCTGCAAGCCGGTGAGGCCGAAGCCTATCGCGACCAGAAACGATCCGTCGACTTTGCCGCGGGGCTCGCGGACGGGAACGCGGTGACGGTGCTGCGCCTTGGTCCTGAAGACTACGATGAAATGCTGGCACCGCAGCTGCAAACGATCGGGATCGACAAGGCAAACCTGACCGCTGCGCGGGCAAGCGCCGTCATGGACCGGATCGCACCAACCCATCTGGTTCTGCGCAGCCCTCGATCGGCCTTCCTGCTCGCGGCGGCACGGCGGGGAACCTTCGTCCTGCCGAGTTTCGCCGACATCTTTCAATCCGGCGGCCCAGGCAGCTGGCTGCGGCACCGGCACTTGCGGCACCTGCTTGATCGGTGCAGGGCGCCCTGTGTCGCGAATCACAGCCTGAACGCATCGCGGTCGCTGGCACAGATTGTGCGGATCGACGCGGCGCGGATCGTGCCCTGGGATTGGTCGAAAGTGCCGCTCGCCGGCCCGCCCAAGCCGGCTCCGGTCGATCCCCGGGAACCCACGCTGTTCTATGCCGGCAGCCTGGTTGCTTCGAAGGGGGTCGGCGACCTGATCGATGCGGTGGCGGCGCTCGATCGCCTGGGCTTGCAGGCCCGTGCCACGATCGCCGGACCCGGGGACGCGACGCAGTGGCGGGCATATGCCGATACCCGCGGCGTCGGCGATCGGATCAGCTTTCCGGGCCGGATCCCGAATTCCGAGGTGCGCGCGGCGATGCGCGCCAGCGATTTCGTCGTCGTGCCGTCCCGGCCCGATTACCCCGAGGGCCTGCCGAACGTCATCTATGAAGGCCTGGCGTCGCGGTCTGTCGTCGCCTTGTCGGACCACCCGGCGTTTGCCGGTCGCCTTGACCGGGATCGCCATTGCCTTGTCTTCAAGGCCGCGGACCCGACCGACCTTGCAACCCAGATCGCCCGCGCCTGCGCCGATCCCGGCCTTTATCGCGCAGTTTCATCGGCGTCCGAGGACGCGCATGAGTCGCTTTACCTGGGCATGGAATGGACCGGGTTGGTCACGACATTCCTGGACGATCCCGAGGACCGGACCGGCTGGGTCGCGCCGAATTCCCTGGCCGCGCTGGGTTGACGCGCCGAAACGAAAAAGAGGGCCACGAGGGCCCTCTTTCCCGATATCTTCGGACTTGCCTCAGGCGGCGCGGCGACGCAGGGCCAGCGCACCCATGCCGGTCAGCAGGAGCAGGGCACCGGCCGGAAGCGGCACGGCGCTCAGACGCACCACCAGGTCGTCGTGGTTGTCGTCGCCATCGATCGGGCTGTCGTCGAAGAACAGCCAGACATACTTGCCATCGTCATGGGCGAAGAAGTTCACTTCGTCCACGTCGGGCACGGCGTTGCCACCGTTGGCGACGGTCTTGAACTGACCCGGGGCACCGTTGCCGTAGGTGCTGAAGCTGAAGTCGAGCCCACCCGACGCATCGGTCAGCCAGGTCGCCAGCGGGTCCGGATCACCGATCACCTTCTTCGGCGCACCGCCGGAGGTGGTGAACGAATCCTCGACCGTGGCGAATTCGTTGAGGAACAGAGCCTCGTAGCCCATCACCTCGACCTTGATCTTGCTGTTCGGACCGGCATTGGCAACGATCTGGCTGCCGTAAAAGCCGCTCAGCGTGTTCACGCCCAGCAGATCGACAAGGACGTTGTTCACACCACCACCAGGGATGGATCCGGCGGTCCCGCCGGAAATCGAAAGAGTCGCAGCGCTCGCCGCGGTTCCCATGGCAAGCACAGCAGCGCCTGCAGTCATCAAAAGCTTTTTCATAATGTTCACCTCTCCAGAGGTCCCCCAAAAGTTACCGTCACGTCTAGGTTAACCTACCTTAACCGGGGCGTTCTGAAAAGGGTCATGCCGGACTTCCTCCCAAAATTCGCCACTTCGCCGCCGTGTTTCGCGGCTTCACGGTTGAATCAGCCATAAAAAAACAACCCAAGATTGTGTCGCGCACAAGAACACTGCAGATCGCAAAGATTGTCGCTTTAACGCGAACAATGCCCCGGTCGACGATTCGGAAATGCTATGGATCCGCAGCCAGGCGACGCAGGAAGGTGCCATATCGGGTCTTCGAGAAGAAATCCGCATGTTCCAGAAGCCGCGCGCGATCGATCCAGCCCAGACGATAGGCGATCTCTTCCGGCGCGCTGATCTGCAGGCCCTGGCGTTCCTGAAGCGTCCGCACGAAGTTGCCGGCATCCAGAAGCGACGCATGCGTCCCGGTATCCAGCCAGGCAAAACCGCGGCCCATCTTTTCGACCGTGAGCGTGCCGTCCCCCAGATAGCTTTCCAGCAGCGTCGTGATCTCCAGCTCGCCGCGGGCCGAAGGCGTGATCGTCTTGGCGCGGTCCGGCGCGGTTCCATCAAGGAAATACAGGCCGGTCACGGCGTAATCCGACGCGGGCACCTCGGGCTTTTCGATGATCTCGATCGCGCGCTCGCCAGTGGCGTCGAAGGTCACCACCCCATAGCGCTGCGGATCGGTCACCTGGTAGCCGAACACGGTTCCCCCATGCGTGCGCGCGCTCGCCCGCGCGAGGATTTCCGGCAGGCCGTGGCCAAAGAAGATGTTGTCGCCCAGGACCATGGCGGAGGGTGCACCGGCCAGGAAATCCTCGGCAAGCAGATAGGCCTGGGCCAGGCCGTCCGGGCTGGCCTGGGTGATCCATGAAAACGACACGCCCCATTGACTGCCATCGCCCAGCAACCGCTGGAACTGGGACTGGTCTTCGGGTGTCGTGATGATCGCGATGTCGCGGATACCGGTCAGCATCAGCACGCTGAGCGGGTAGTAGATCATCGGCTTGTCATAAATCGGCAGCAGCTGCTTCGACACGCCCATGGTGATGGGATAAAGCCGGGTCCCGCTGCCCCCGGCAAGGATGATCCCCTTGCGATCTTTCATGAAGCGGGTCTCCTGGCCTGTCTGTCCGGTTCAAAGCGCATGGCAGGGCTATCCGGCAAATGTGCTGGCAATGCGGCGCGACCGCGTGGACATGTCATGCACGACACGGCGGATGTCAAAGCGCGACGGGTCACGACGGCAATACATCGCCGAGCCCGGCGGCGACCAGATGATCGCGCACTTCGTCGTAGTTTTCGATGATCCGTGCGGGATCGGTGGGCAGGACCTTCTTCAAAGGCGTTTCGGCAGGCTCCTCCGGAACGCCCAGCCGCGCGCAGATCGCGGCCAGGGTCCGGGCCTGCCCCGCCGCATCGGTCAGGTCGGTATCATAGCGGATCACCATATGATCCAGCCCGTCCAGCGCGGCGCGTTCATATTCCAGCAAGGCCAAACTCCAGGCGACACGTTCGACGAAGTTCACCGGATCCAGGGGCACGGCCCGCTTCAGGGCGCTGGCCCCCTTGTCGCTATGAAACTGTTTGCGTTTCTGGGCAATTGTCAGCGACAGGGTCTGAAAGAACGTGTCGCGTTGCAAGTGGATCAGGACAACGCCGTTCGCCGCCAGACGCGCCAGAAACCGGTGCGGATCCCGCATCCGGTGCACCTGTGCCATCTGGTAGGACAACAGCTTGGCACCATAGACCGGCGCGCTGCTCTTGCCGGCCAGACGGTCCAGCAGCAATCCGGGGAACAGCACGTTGCGCTTGAGGACCTCGCCATCGCACTGGATCTGGCTGTGGCTGTTCAGCAGGCGGGTCAGAAGGGTGGTTCCCGACCGGGCCCGGCCGATGATCAGGAACCGCTTGTTGCGATTGCGCGGCACGGTCAGGCTTTTCAGCAGGATCCGTGCCTCGATGACATAGCCGCCAAGGGCGACCCGGTCATGATGCCACCGCCCGGCGACATAGGTCGTGTCCACCGGCGGCATCGCCAGAACGCGGTCGAATACGGCCTGGTGCGCCGCGCTCATCCGGCCTTCCCGAAATCGCGCGCCTCGGCGCCGGCGCGGGCAGGCGCCCCGATGGCAATATTCTGGTCCGAGAAAATCATCTTGTCATCGTCGACGGAATGTATGCCCCCTGCATAGCAGGTTGACACGCCATCACAACGCCGCAGACGATCCGGGCCAGGCTGCCTTGTCGTCAGGACGCTTCGCGATACAGCCGGGCCAGGGGAAAACTCGACATCGACCACCCCAGACTCGGCAGGTCGGACGGTTCCACGGCCTGGCGGACCTTCATCTGCCGCAAGGAGCTTTCGAGCGCGGCCACGGCACCGTCCGGCGCATCGCCACGGCCCTCGCCACGCTTGCCAAGCTCGTTCAGATAGACGTCGAGTGCGAATTCCAGGACCAGGGTAAGGTCCGGAAATCCGCGCTGCTCTGCCTCGTCTCCGATCGCGCAGATCGCGTCGAACAAGTCGTCGTCGGTCCCCATGACTGCCCATCTAGCCTTGATTCGTTGTTTTATTCACTAACGGCTCGCAGAGACGGAGTCGCTTGTCGCGCATCACCTGGCGATTTTCGGCGCCTTTAGGCCGATCTGTGGCGCCCGGGCACCGCCTGCGCCCTATCCCCTGCGCGACAACCGGCGCCGCCAGGCGGGGCGGTGATCCTCGGTCGGGGCGCGGCGCGGCCCGAGCGGGTCGAGGAAATTGATCCAGATGTCGCGCCATTCGGCCGTATTGGCGGCGGGAACGGACTTCCCGACAAGGCGCCTTGCATTGGCGATGATGCGCCCGACGCTCCACAACAGGTTCGCGGCCAACAGTCCGAAGAACCCGCCGGCCTTGTAGTGGAACCGCGTCCGCGAGGCATAATAATAGGACGGCAGCCGCTTGCGCGCCTTGGCCAGGGTCTTGACCGGTCCGCTGCCGCCACGGAAATGCACCGCGACCGCCTCGGGCACATACTTTATGCGCCAGCCGGCCCGCCGGGCGGTCAGGCTGTAGTCGCAATCGTCGAAATAGAGGAAATAGCCCTCGTCCATCAGCCCGACCCTCTGCACCATCGTGCCGCGCAGCAGGATGCAGGCGAAGGTCGCCCATTCGATGTCCTCTTGCGCCGCCGGTGGGCCAAGCGCGACCACATGCCGCTTGAACAGCCGGGTGACGGGCCCGGATCCGGCGCCGCGGATCAGTTCGCTGAACGGCGAATGGAACCGGAACAGGCTGGTCTGCGCCTCGCCCTCCTCGGTCTCGATCCGGGGGGCGAACAGGCCGATGTCCGGGTCGGCATCGGCCGCAGCGACGATCGCCTGCAGGAAACCGGGCCGCAACACGGCATCGGAATTGAGCAGCAGGTAATATTCGGCCTCGCGGGCCTGCATTCCCTGGTTGTGACCGCCCGGAAAGCCGGTATTGGTCGGCGACAGGACCAGTTCCACCGGGATGTCCGCGGGTTGCTCGGCCAGCCAGGCGGCGATCGCCTCGGCCGATCCGTCGCCCGAGGCATTGTCGACCACGACCACATGGGCATCGAGGTCGCCGATATCGTCGACCACGGTCCTGATGCAGTTCAGCGTCAGCTCTTCGGTGCGGTAATTGATGATCGAGATGACGATCTTGCAGGTCATGGAAGCGGCTCGGTCAGGAAAGGAACTGGGATCAAACGCCTGTGTCTATGCCGGGATTGGCAAGGTGCGGCAAGCCCCGCCGGTCACGACACCGGCCCGTCGAGCGCCTCGGCCACATGTCGCGCAAGGGCCAGAGAGGACGTCAGGCCCGGGCTTTCGATGCCATACAGATGGACCAGGCCCGGCACCGGCCGGTCGATCCGGAAATCCGCCGCCGGTTCGCCCGGTCCGGACAGTTTCGGCCGGATCCCGGCGAAATCCGGCTGCAGCCGGTCGGCCTGCAGGCCGGGCCAATAGCGGCGGATCGCCGCGACGAAAAGCCCGGCCCGCCCCTCCGCCACGGTATAATCGAGCGCATCGGCGGCCAGATCGGCGGGCAGCCATTCCACATCGGGGCCGAAGCGCAGGTTGCCCTCCATGTCGAGCGTCGCATGCACGCCAAGCCCGCCATCGACCGGCGCGGGATAGATCAGGTGCGAAAACGGACCGCGCCCGGCATGGCGGAAATAGACGCCGCGCGCGAATCGGTAGGTCGGGATCGCGTCATCCGAAACGCCTGAAATCGCCCGCGCCACGTCGGGCGCGGCCAGACCGGCGGAATTGACCAGGATCGGCGCCGAAAACCTCCAGGAATCGTCGCCGCCAACCCGGATGTGAAACAGGTTGCCGTCATGTTCGGCGCCGTCGAACGGCGTCCGGTAGGCGACATGACCACCCGCGCCCTCGATATCGGCGACCAGCGCCAATAGGTATTGATGAGTATCGAACACACCGGTTTCGGCGGCGAACAGGCCACCGGTCGCGGCAACCTCGGGCTCAAGCTCCGCGATCTGCGCCTGGCTGACCAGCGACAGCCCCTCGACCCCGTTGGCCCGGCCCAGGGCGAAAAGCGCCTCGATCCTGTCCTGTTCGGCCGCATCCGTGGCGACGACCAGCTTGCCGCATTTGCGATGCGGCACGCTCCGGCTGGCCAGATACTCGTACAGCATCCGCCGCCCCTCGACGCACATCCGGTGCTTGAGGCTGCCGGTCGGATAATACAGCCCCGAATGGATCACCTCGCTGTTGCGCGAGGATATCCCCGCCCCGGGCCATTCGGCCGGTTCCAGCACGACGACGCTGCGCCCGGTCCGGGCCAGCGCGCGCGCACAGGCCAGGCCGACGGCCCCGGCCCCGATGACGACGGCATCGGCGTCGGCCATCAGCCCTGCCCCACGCTATCGGCCGGCCGCGACATGACCCTTGGCCACGAGGTATCGGCCCAGCGCGTCGCGCCAGTCCGGCATCGGCAGCAGCGCCTCGCAGGTCTTGCGGTTGTCCAGCACGCTATAACGCGGCCGGGCGGCGCGGGTCGGAAACTGGTCCGAGGCACAGGGTGATACGGTCGCGTCGATCCCGGCCATGGCGATGATTTCCGAGGCGAAGTCGAACCAGCTGGCCTGGCCGGAATTGACCACGTGATAGGTGCCGGCCGATGCACCACCGGTCACAAGGGCGATCACCGCCCGGGCGATATCGGCGGTGGCGGTGGGAGACATCACCTGATCGTCCACCACGCTCAATGCCCCCCGTTCGCGGGCCAGACGGATCATCGTCTCGACGAAATTGCCGCCCTTGCCGCTGGCCCCCGCCACCCCGAACAGCGAGGCGACGCGCAGGATCACCGCATCCTCGCTGGCGTGACGCACCAGCGTTTCACCCAGCGCCTTGGAGGCGCCGTAGACATTGACCGGCGCGGTCGGCGCATCCTCGGCCAGGGGTGTCGTCCGGGTCCGGTCGCCGCCGAAGACATAGTCGGTGCTGATATGGACGAAACGGGCGCCGCGCCGGGCACAGGCTTCGGCCATGGCTTGCGGCGCATGGGCATTCACCGCCATCGCCAGGCCGCCGTTATCCTCGACCTCGTCGGTCTTGTGATAGCTGGTGCAATTGATCAGCACGTCGAACGCGGCGCCCTCCAGCGCCGCACCGATATCGTCGGGTCGCGCCACATCGAGCCTGTCCCGGCCCAGCGGGATCAGGTCGAACGATTCTCCGGCCGCCGCGTGGGCGGCGCCGATGTCGTGGCCAAGCTGCCCGTTCGGGCCAAGAAGCAGAACCTTCAAATGTCCACGATGCCTCCGTGCCGTTCGACATCGCGCAGGATGCCCTGCCACTTGATGAGTTCGCGATACCAGTCCAGCGTGATCGTCCGGATCGACTTTTCGGTCGTGCCGGCCTCGAGCGCGTCGCAGATTTCCCGCACCCCGTCGGTCGCGGTCTTCTGCGCGGTCCAGCCCAGGGCCTCGATCTTGTCGAAATTCACCCGGTAGCTGCGGTGATCGGGGTCGCCGTACCACTCGATCTCGACCTCGCGCGGAACGGTATCGGCCACGATCTGCGCCAGCGGACCGATCTGGTAGGTGTTCACTTCGGACCCGACATTGAAGATCTGCCCGTTCACCTTGCCGGCCGGCGCGGCCAGCATGAAGGCCTGGGCACGCGCCGTGTCGCTGACATGAACCATCGGCCGCCACTGGGTGCCGTCGCGCATCAGCGGCAGCTTCCCGGTCTTCCAGGCGCCTTCGGTCATGCCGTTGATCGCCAGGTCGAACCGCATCCGCGGGCTGAGGCCGTAGACCGTCGCCTGACGCAGCACCACGACGCAGAACGCGTCATCAGCCAGGGCCAGCACGCCATTCTCGGCCATTTCATTGGCCTTGGCATAGGTGGTCAGCGGGTTCGTGGGGCTGGTTTCATCGGCGACCACATCGTCGGGCTGAAAGCCGTAGATGCTGCAGGACGACGGCAGGACATAGCGTTTCGCCCCCGCCGCCTTGGCCAGTTCGGCACAGCGGATGCGGGAATCGCGGTTGATCGCGTAGGTCGCGTCCTGGAACAGCTCTCCGGACGGATCGTTGGAGATTGCGACCAGGTCGATCACCGCATCGACCCCCTCCAGATGCGCGGGGTCGAGCCGGCGGGTATCCTCGACCACGATCTCCAGCGCCGCATGAGCGGGCAACAGGTCCCGGCCGAAAAAGAACCGGTCCAGCGCACGCACGCGATACCCGGCCTCCAGCAACTGGGGAACCAGGGTCGTGCCGATATAGCCGCCCGCGCCGGTTACAAGAACCGTGTCGATATCATTCGCTTTTTCAATCTTGCCCACGTCTGTCGGCCTTTCCTTGAAATTGGATCGTGAATGCAATGGATGCGCCCGTCACGGGGGCGGCGAAGCTCAGTCGGTGAACGGGCTGTCGATCTCCTCCAGCCGCGGCTGAACCTTGTCCTTGTCGGACAGATGGACGGTATCGGTCGGTTCCGGCCAGTCGATCCCCAGCGCCGGGTCGTTCCACAGGATGCCATGATCATGGTCGGGCGCATAATGATTGCTGACCTTGTAGATCACCTCGGTATCGGGTTCGAGCGTGATGAACCCATGGGCAAAGCCGATCGGCACCAGGATCTGGGTCCCGCTTTCGGCCGACAGCACGGCGCTGACATGGCGGCCGAAGGTCGCGGAGCCCTTGCGCAGATCGACCGCGACATCGAAGACAGACCCGCGCACCACCCGCAGCAGCTTGTCCTGGGCAAAGGGCGGCGACTGGAAATGCAGGCCACGCACCGTGCCGGCCTCGGCCGACAGGGAGTGGTTGTCCTGCACGAAGTCGATCCCGATCCCGGCGTCCGTGAAGGCCCGCTTGTTGTAGGTTTCGGAAAAGAAGCCGCGGTGGTCGCCGAACTTGCGCGGCGTGATCAGCCTGACCTCCGGTATGTCCAGCGATCGGATGTCGAGGGTCATGATCGGGGCCTTCGGTCAGGGTCGGTTCACGCAGGTTGATACAGAACGCCACCCCGGTTCGCAATTCGCGTTCTCTTTCGCAGGACAATGTCGCGACCATCGCGGCGAGTGTTTCCGGTTCCGGCTTTCCGAACCGGCGCGGCTGGCCTGCCTCGGCCGCACGACTTGAACCGGCGGGCGATACCTGTCTCACTTGGCGTGCTGTTTTCCTGGGCTGGCGCGATCCGGCGCAACACGTTGTTTGACAAGACGCTCTGCGGCCCGGAATGCCCATGGCCATGGACACGGAAGGGATCGAAACGGCCCGTCGGCGCGCCGGTTCATCCCCCCGACGTCATGCCGAAAAGCCGGTGCACCGCGCGAAACGGACGATCCGACATGAGGGCCGCATGACGAAAGCGGCGCTGTCCATCGTGTCGCCGCACGGGCAGTATGTCTGGATCGACGCGATGCGCGGAATCGCCGCTTTGTGCGTCGTGATCACCCATCATCACCATTTCAACCTGGCCGACGCCTTTGCCGGCGCCCGGATCGCGCGGCTTTACCGCCCTCGTCCTGGCTGCCGCGACGCTGGATCGGATGACCCGGCCCGTGGCCGGGCGGCTCAAGACCCTGGGCGATCTGAGCTACGCCATCTCCCTCGTCCATGTCCCGATGCAGATGGCGTTGCTGCTGTGCCTTGACCTGTTCCTGGAGGGCACCCGCAGCTTTACCGCCAGCCCGCTGACCCTGCCGATCCATATCGCCATGGTGATCTGGGTATCGCTCATCCTGCACCACAGGTTCGAGAAACCGGCCGGCGCATTCCTGCGCAGGACCCTGTCCCGGAACCCGCGGCAACCGTCTTCGGGGGTCTCGGTGAACCACGGCCGGTGAACGCAAACGCAGATCACGCCTCGGAAGTTTCGGGCAGCCCGGGATCGAGGCGCCCCGCCGCCAGCGCCGATAGCACGACCAACCCCGTCGCCACAGCCAGCATCAGCGCCAGCCCGCCCAGCTGGTAGGACAGCCCGGACAGAACCGTCCCGAGCAGGCGACCGCCCGCATTGGCCATGTAGTAGAACCCCACATCCATGGTCACGCGCTCCGACCGGGTGAAGGCCAGGATCAGGTAGGAATGCAGCGCCGAATTCACCGCGAAGATCGCCCCGAAGGCCAGCAACCCCAGGACAAGCGTCACGGTCAGCCAGGGTTGCGGCGCAGCCGCCGACAATGCGGCAAGCGTCAGCACGGCCGGCACCGCCGCCAGCGCCCAGGCCCAGCCCCGGGCCGCGGCGATCAGGGCCGCCTCGGGGCGTCGCGCGGCGCCCAGCAGGCGCGGCGCCGCGGCCTGAACCGCGCCATAGAGGATGATCCAGACCGCCATGAAGCTGCCGATCATGAAGAACGCGGCGCGGTTGCCGGCCACGGTGCCATCCGACAGCACTGCGTAGAAATAGACCGGGATTCCGACGACGAACCAGACGTCCCGGGCCCCGAACAGCCCGACCCGCGCCGCCGACAGCCAGTTCACATTCGAAGATCTCGAAAACACCTCGGAGAATTTTGCCCCTTTGCGACCCCTCGGCAGGCCCGTGGGCATCGCCACCAGCACGGCGACCAGGATCACCGACAAGACCGCCGCCATCGCCAGCACGGCAGGTATGAAGCCGAGCGTCGCCAGCAACCCCGCGCCCAACAGGAAGCCGACCCCCTTGACCGCGTTCTTGGACCCGGTCAGCAGCGCCACCCAGCGGAACAGGCCACCGCCTTCGGTCGGCGCCAGCAGCTTGACCGCGGATTTCGACGACATCTTGGACAGATCCTTGGCGACGCCGCTGGCCCCCTGCACGATCATCACATAGGCGACCGAGGCGCCGATGGCCCAGCCCGGGTCCAACCGCGACAAGGCAAGCAAGGCCAGCACCTGCAGCCCGAGCCCGACATAAAGTGTCGACGTCAGCCCGAACCGTGCCGCGATCCAGCCCGCCGACAGGTTGGTCACCATCCCGGCGATTTCATACAACACGAAGAGATAGGCCAGCTGCACCGGCGTAAAGCCCAGGATGTGGAAATGCAGCAGCACCAGCATCCGCAAGGCGCCGTCGGTCAGCATGAAGGCCCAATAGGCCGCGGTGACGGCGATATAGGCCGACATCCCTTCCGGTCGGCTCACAACGAGGCTCCGACCATCAACGCGACATCGACCAGCCGGTGGGCATAGCCCATCTCGTTGTCATACCAGGCATAGACCTTGAGCTGGGTGCCGTTCACAACCATGGTCGAGGGCGCATCGACGATGCCGGACCGGGTGTCGTTGGTGTAATCGGCGGACACCAGCGGCCGTTCCTCGTATCCCAGGATACCGGCCAACGGCCCTTCCGAGGCGGCCTTGAACAGCGCATTGACCTCTTGGGCCGTGGTCGCGCGGTCCAGTTCGAACACGCAATCGGTGATCGAGGCGTTCAGAAGCGGCACCCGCACGGCATGGCCGTTCAACCGGCCCGTCAACTCGGGATAGATCAGCGTGATCGCGGTGGCGCTGCCCGTGGTGGTCGGGATCAGGCTGTTGAGCGCCGAGCGCGCCCGGCGCAGGTCCTTGGCCGGCCGGTCGACGATGGTCTGGGTGTTGGTCACGTCATGGATCGTGGTGATCGAGCCATGGCGGATGCCCAGCGCCTCGTGCACGACCTTGACCACCGGGGCCAGGCAATTCGTGGTGCAGCTGGCGGCGGTGACGATCCGGTGCCGGGCGGCGTCATAGGTGTCGTGATTGACGCCATAGACGATATTCGCCGCCCCGCCGTCCTTGACCGGGGCCGAGACGACGACCTTTTTCACGCCGGCGTCGAAATAGGGCGCCAGGGCGGTCTCGGTCTTGAAGACGCCGGTGCAGTCGATGACCACATCGACGCCCTCGAGCGGCAGCGTCGACAGATCGCGCGTGCCGATGAACGGCAGCCGGGTGCCGTCGATCGTCACGCTGTTTTCATCCTGCGAAAACGCCGCGTCCCAGCGCCCGTGCACCGTGTCGAATTCCAGCAGATGGGCATGCATCGCCGCATCGCCGACCGCATCGTTGATCCAGGCCACCTGCGCGCCCCGTGCCAGAAGCGGTTTGAGGGCCAGCTTGCCGATGCGGCCCAGACCGTTCAGCGCATAGGTGGTCATGCTTCGTCCCCGGCATCCATGCGGGCGATGTCGTCGACGGCGCGTTGCAGCGATATCCGGTCCAGCGCGGCAAACTGCAGCGCGGCAAAGGCCCGGATCCGGTTGTGCAGCGCCCCGTAGGCCTGCTGGAAGGCAAGCGCCTTTTGCGCGTCGCTGCCCTCGGCCTTGACCGGGTCGGGCATGCCCCAATGGGCGCTGACCGGCTGGCCTTCCCAGGCCGGGCATTCCTCGTTCGCGGCGCGATTGCAGACCGTGAAGACGAAGTCGAAGACCGGTGCCTCGGCGCCTTGATATTCCGACACGTTCTTGGCCCGCAGCGGCGCGATGTCATGGCCCTTCTGTTCCAGCAATTCCAGCGCGAAGGGGTTCAGCTCCGACGACGGGCGCGTTCCGGCGGAATGGGCGTCGAACCGGGCCCCCGCCATGTCGCGCAGGATGGTTTCGGCAAAAATCGAGCGGGCGGAGTTTCCGGTGCAGATGAACAGCACCTTGTAACGTGTTTCGGTCATGGGATCGGCCTCCGATATCGGGGTGGGGGAAAGCAATGAGCAAAGGTCCGGCCGCCCGCGACAGCAATCGAGCAGCAGGAAGTCGACGGTGCGTCGCACCTGCGTCATGTCGACGGAGTATCGCAGCGATGTGCCGGCCCTGTCCTGGGTCACCAGCCCGGCCTGCATCAGCGCCGACAGGTAGCTCGACAAGGTCGACGCCTTCAGCCCGAGCGCCTCGGCCAGTTCACCGGCGGGCACCTTGTCCGGATAGCGTCGGACAAGCAGTCGGAACACAGCCAGGCGCTGCGAATGGCCAAGCGTGGCAAGGCGGGTGGGAATCTCTATTTCCATATTTCATGGATATTAGAAATAATTCCCGAAACAACGCCCATGGCACCCCTGTCATGAAAAATTCACATCGGCCGGCCGTGCCGGATCCCGCCGGAATCGCCCATGCAGCTGCATCTTGGCCCGCGTCGGCATAACCCGCACCCCGAGCAACGCCGGACCGATCGTCCTTTGTGCCGGGCCCGGCCGCCGCCCCGCCGGACAGCGACGCAACCCCGGAAACCGCGCAGGCCGCAACGCAGAAATCGGACAGCATTTCATGATCTCTTTCGACGCTTATCGCGCCCAGTGGCTTGGCAATATCCGTGGCGATCTGCTGGCCGGGCTGGTCGTGGCCCTGGCCCTGATCCCCGAGGCGATCGCCTTTTCCATCATCGCCGGGGTCGATCCCAAGGTCGGGCTTTATGCGAGTTTCTCGATCGCCCTGATCACCGCGATCACCGGGGGCAGGCCCGGCATGATCTCGGCCGCGACGGCGGCGACGGCGGTGCTGATGGTGACGCTGGTGCGCGACCATGGCCTGCAATACCTGCTCGCGGCCACGGTCCTGGCCGGGCTGTTGCAGATCGCGATGGGCGTCCTGAAGCTGGGTTTCGTCATGCGCTACGTGTCGAAATCGGTGATGACCGGCTTCGTCAACGCGCTCGCCATCCTGATCTTCATGGCCCAGCTGCCCGAACTCGACCCGCGCGCGGTGACCTGGATCACCTATGCGCTGGTCGCCGCGGGGCTGGCGATCATCTACCTTTTCCCGCTCCTGACCACCGCGATACCGTCGCCGCTTGTCACCATCGTCGTGCTGACGGCGCTCACCGTCGCGCTTGGGCTGGACGTCAGAACCGTGGGCGACATGGGCGCCCTGCCGGACACGCTGCCGGTGTTCCTGATCCCCGACATCCCGCTGAACCTGGAAACGTTGCGGATCATCTTTCCCTATTCGGTGGCCGTGGCGGTCGTCGGCCTGCTGGAAAGCCTGATGACCCAGAACATCGTCGACGACCTGACCGATACCAAATCGAACCGGAACCAGGAATGCGTCGGCCAGGGCCTGGCCAATACCGCGACCGGTTTCATCGGCGGCAGGGCCGGCTGCGCGATGATCGGCCAGTCGATCATCAACGTGAAATCCGGCGGCCGCGGACGGCTGTCCTGTTTTGTCGCCGGGGTGTTCCTGCTGATCCTCGTCGTCGGCCTGGGCGACCTGGTCAGCATCATCCCGATGCCGGCGCTGGTGGCGATCATGATCATGGTCTCGATCGGCACCTTTTCCTGGTCCTCGATCCGCAACCTCGCGGTTCATCCGCAATCGTCCTCGGTTGTCATGATCGCGACGGTGGTGACCGTGGTCTATACCCACAACCTGGCGATCGGCGTTCTGGTCGGCGTGCTGCTGTCGGGCATCTTCTTTGCCGGCAAGATCGCGCAGCTTTTCTCGGTCCGGTCCGAGATCAGCGCCGATGGCAGGGTCCGGACCTATACCGTCGAGGGGCAGCTGTTCTACGGCTCGGTCGAGGATTTCATGAACGCCTTCGATTTCAAGGAAGCCGCCGAACGGGTCGTGATCGACGTCACCCGCGCGCATATCTGGGATATCAGTTCGGTGCAGGCCCTCGACATGGCCATCCTCAAGTTCCGCCGTGACGGGGCCGAGGTCGAGGTCGTGGGCATGAACGAAGCGACCGAAACCCTGGTCGACCGGCTTGCCATCCATGACAAGCCCGGCGCCATGGACAAGCTGATGGGCCACTGAAGGAGACCCGACCATGACCGCAAAGATCATCGCCCTGGTGGATGGGTCCATCTATTCCGAAAGCGTCTGCCACCATGCCGCCTGGATCGCGGAGCGGACGCAAGCGCCGGTCGAGCTGATCCATGTCCTTGGCCGACGCGAGGCGCCCGGCAAGACCGACCTTTCCGGCGCGATCCGGCTGGGCGCACGCACCAGGCTGATGGAAGAACTCGCCGAGCTCGATGCGCAGCGGGCCAAGCTTGTCAGCCACCGGGGCCGCGCGATCCTGGAGGATGCGCGCGCCATCGTCGACCGGGACGGCGTGACCGAGATCACGACACGGCTCCGGCAGGGCGATGTCGTCGAGGCCATCGGAGAGATCGAGGGCGACGCCCGTGTCATCGTGGTCGGCAAACGCGGCGAGGCGGCGGATTTCGCCAAAGGGCATCTGGGCTCGAACCTCGAACGGATCGTGCGCGCGGCGCATCGGCCGGTTTTCGTGGCGGCGCGCGCCTTCAAACCCATCGACAGCGTGCTGGTGGCCTATGACGGCGGCGCCTCGGCGATGAAGGCGGTCGACCACATCTCGCGCAGCCCGCTTTTCGCCGGCCTGGCCGTCACCGTCGCGACCGTGGGCACCGAAACGCCCGAGATCAGGAAGGGCCTCGCGGACGCCCAGGCCTTGTTGAAGGCCGCGGGGATCGACGCAGAAACCCGAATCGTGGCGGGCCAGCCGGAGACCGAACTGGGCAAGCTGGTCGACGAGGGCGGCTTCGGCATGGTCGTCATGGGCGCCTATGGCCACAGCCGCATCCGCAGCCTGGTCATCGGATCGACCACGACCGAAATGGTCCGGTCGTGCAAGGTGCCCGTGGTTCTGATGCGCTAGGGGCGGAGTGTCGTCGCCACTGCCCCGGGCGACGTGTTGCAATCGATTGCGCGAACGAAATTCCCGATATATCTTTGCCCCATACCGGTGCCGTGGATCGATTGCGCGCACCGTATCGCCCAGAACAGGAGCAACCGACCATGTCCGCAGATGCCCAGGCCCCCAAGGTCATCGCCATCGAGGAGCATTTCATGCACCCCGCGCTTGCCGATCATTTCGGCAAGGCCGCCCATGGGCCGGGGCCGATTTCGGACCGCTTGTTCGACTATACCGACCTGCGCCTGCGGGAAATGGATGCGGCCGGGGTCGATATGGCCGTGCTGTCGCACCAATCGCCCGGCAGCCAGCGCCTGGCCGACGACATCGCCGTCACCGCCTGCCGCGCGGTGAACGATGCCCTGGCCGGGATCATCGCCGCGGCGCCGGACCGTTTCGCCGGCTTCGCCATGATCCCGACCGAACAGCCGCAGGCGGCGGCCGATGAACTGGCCCGCGCGGTCGAAGAGCTGGGCCTGAAGGGCGCGATGATCCATGGCCTCAGCCACGGCAATTTCGTCGACCTGGAGGCCTATCGCCCGATCTTCGCCCGGGCCGCGGCGCTGGACGTGCCGGTCTACATCCACCCCGCCCTGCCCGACCGGGAGGTCATGGCCCGCTATTACGCCCCCTACACCGACAGCCACCCGATGATCGCCCGCGCCGCCTGGGGGTTCGGGGTCGAGGCCGGGACCCAGGCCGTGCGCCTGATCCTGTCGGGGCTGTTCGACGACCATCCCGACCTCAAGATCCTGCTGGGCCACCTGGGCGAGGCGATCCCGTTCTGGCTGGACCGGATCGACGCGTCCTTCGCGCGGCCGGGCAATGCGCCCAGCGATTTCGCCGAGGTGTTCCGCCGCAATTTCTGGGTCACGACCAGCGGGTTCTTTTCCGACCGCGCGCTGAGCTGCACCATCGACGCGATGGGCGTCGACCGGGTGCTGTTCGCCGTCGACTGGCCCTATGCGGACAATGCCGAGGCGGTCGATTGGCTGAACGCGGCACCGATCCCCGACGGGGACCGGGCCGCGATCTTTTCGGGCAATGCGACGGCGCTGCTGCGCCTGTAACGGCTCAGGACACGCCCAGCCGGCCGGCCAGCCATCCGACCACGTGGTCGATGGCGCCGATCTGGACCTCGTTCAGCTCGTATTCGCCATCCTCGCCGCGCACCGGAAAGACATAGCCGTGGAAATCATGGTCGTAGCTGACCCATTCCACGTCCTTGCCGGCCTCGTGCAGCAGGTCATAGCTGGTGCGGAAGATGCCCTGCAGGTGATCCTCGTCCCGGCCCATCACCAGGATCGGCGTGCGGATGCCCTCGATGCGCGACCGGGCCAGGTCCATGTCGATCCGGCGGCGGACCTTGTCGGTCTCGGCCATCTCCATCTCTTCGATGTTGCGCATGCCGGAATCGGCGACAAAGGCGGTGTCGTCCGGCGTCAGCGCCAGGTATTCGTGCGAGGCCGGTTCGCTGGCCACGGCGGCGGCGAATCCATGCCATTCCGAGGTGATCTTGAGCGCCATTTCCCCGCCATGGCTCATCCCGATCATCGCCATCCGGTCGCCGTCGACCCAGTCGAGCCCCTTGAGGTAATCGGCGATCGCGATCTCGTCCTCGTATTCAAGAACCCCGCGATTGAACATCTCGCGGCCCTGGCGGATGTCGCGGACCAGCTTGCCGCCGTCATTGTAGCCCAACTCGATCTCGGTCCGGTAGCGCAGCCAGGCCGAGGCCATGCCCGCCTCGGCCAGCCGGTCCATGATATAGGCCCGGTTGTGGATCGCGTCGCGGACCCATTCCATCCCCTCGCCGCCATTGCCGGCCGCCAGCAGCACGATCGGGAAGGGGCCGTCGCCCTTGGGAACCCGGACCCCGATCGGGGCATAAAGCCCGTCCCAGGTCGGGATGTACATCAGGCGGATATCCTTGCCGTTCACGGTTTCGGTCAGCAGGACATTCTCGGGGTCGATGCTCATTCGTTCACTCCTTGGAAAACCTCGATCGGGGACAACACGCAGGACGCGACGCGTCCCGGTTCCGTGATTCGCAGGTCCACATCGGGGACTTCGTCGAAGGCGACCGAAACGGTCCTGTCGCGGCGCTCCAGCCGCCCCATCGCGCTGCGCATCGCGGCCGGGATGCCGTCACTGTCCAGGATCGAGACCAGCCGCTCGGCCGCCGCGGCATCGCCGAAGGTCAGCGATGCGGCGAAGTCGCTTTTGCGTTCGACCCCCGACAGCGCGTCGAACAGGCCCGGGATGTCCTCGAGCCGACGGATCACGTCGTCGACCTCCCAGCCGCAAGACGGGGTCGCCATGTGGCACCGGGTGTGGAACCGGCACCCCCGCGGCGGCCGGGCCGGGTCGGGTACGACCCCGTCCAGCCCTTGCGCCTGTTCGCTGGCCGCCCCCTCGATATCGGGTTTGGCCTCCATCAGCGCCCGCGTATAGGGGTGATGCGGCGCGTCGAACACGTCCGAGGTCACGCCCGCTTCCGACACCTTGCCCAGATACATCACCACCAGCCGGTCGGCCATGTGCCGCACCACCGACAGGTCATGGGTGATGAACAGATAGGCCAGGTTGTGCTGTTTTTGCAGATCGCTCAGCAGGTTGAGGATCTGCGCCTGGACCGACACGTCCAGCGCGCTGGTCGGTTCGTCCAGGATGATCACGTCGGGGTTCGTCGCCAGGGCCCGCGCGATGGAGATCCGCTGCCGCTGGCCGCCGGAAAACTGGTGCGGATAGCGATACAGGTGCTGCCGCCCCATACCGACCTGCTCCAGCAATTCGACGACACGTTCGGTCAGTTCGGTCCCCGAGGCCTCCTTGTAGACCCGCAAGGAACGACCGACGATGTCGACCACCAGGTGCCGCGGGTTGAGCGAGGCGAAGCTGTCCTGGAACACCATCTGGCAATTGCGCCGGAACCGCTTGTAGCCCGCGCCTTGCAGCCGGTCGATGCGATGCGCGGCCTCGATCTGCGCGACCCGGGCCTTTTCGGCATCGGTCGCGGTGCCGGAGGCGATATTGTCCAGCAGCCGCGACGCCTCGGCCGGCAGGTCGAAATAGACGCCGCCTGCGGTCACGTCGGTCAACCCGCTGACGCAGCGGCCCAGCGTGGACTTGCCGCAGCCGCTTTCCCCCACCAGCCCGACGGTTTCGCCCGGGCGGATATCGAAGCTCACGCCATCGACGGCGCGCACCCAGCCGGTCACCCGCTGGAACGCGCCTTCGCGGATCGGAAAGTGCTTCTTGACGCCTTTCAGCGACAGAACGGCACGGTCGGGCCGCGACGCGGGCGTCGGATGGGGATCGGGGGCGGCGCTCATTCCGTGATCCTTTCGAAACTGGGTTGGTCGCCTTCGGGGGCGGGGTGGTCGATGAAACAGGCGACGGCATGGGTTTCCGACACCGGTTCGAGCGTCGGATCGAAGCGCCGGCAGGCCTCCGTCTCGTGGCGGCACCGGCCGGCAAAGCGGCATGCCGCGGGCGGGTCGACCAGTTCGGGCACGGTGCCCTTGATCGCGGCAAGCCCCCCGCGCGGCGTATCCGCCGTGGGCACGGCCGCCAGCAGCCCGCGCGTATAGGGATGGCGCGGATTGCGGAACACCTCGGCGGTCGGGCCGATCTCGACCACCCGGCCGGCATACATCACCGCGACCCGGTCGCAGATGCGCCGCACCAGGGACAGGTCATGGCTGATATAGAGCACGCTGGACCGGCGGCGCATCTGCAGGTCACGGATCAGTTCCAGGATCCGCGCCTCGACCGTCACGTCCAGCGCCGTGGTCGGTTCATCGGCGATCAGCAGGTCGGGATTGCAGGCCAGCGCCTGGGCGATCATCACCCGCTGGCGCATGCCGCCCGACAATTCGTGCGGGTAGCGATCCATGAGGCTGGCGGGGTTCGGCACCTGGGTTTCGGCCAGCGCCCGGGCGACCATCTTGTCCAACGCGGCCTGAATCCGGCGCCGCTGACCGCGGAACGGTGGCAGCGACAGCAGGATCCCGTCACCGAACCTGTGATCCTGACGGGCGAAGCGGCGCAGCGCCCCCCCGGTTTCCGGCGACAGCCCCGCCAGTTCGATCAACTCGTCGGTGCGGTGCTGCAGGAACACCTCGGCCACCTGCTGGCCGATGGTCAGGGTCGGGTTCAGCGCCTTGCCCGGGTCCTGGAAGATCATCGCCACCCGGTCGCCCCGCAGCTTGCGCAACGTCTCGGTGTCGATCTTGAGCAGGTCGATGGTTTCCGCGCCGGTCCCGTCGCACGTCGCGCAGCCCTGCCCCCGGCAGCTTGGACAGACGACCGCCTTGCGGCCGGTGCATCCGCAGGCATCGCAGCCCGCCCCGTCGCAATCCTCGCACAGCGCGTGCGGCCGGAACGTCACCGACCCGCCGGCCAGGATACCCGGCGGCACCGGCAGAAGCCGCAGAAAGGACCGTCCGGTCACGCTCTTGCCGCAGCCGGTTTCACCGACAAGGCCCAGGGTTTCGCCGTCACGAATGTCGAAGCTGACCCCGTCGACAGCGTGAACCACCCCGCGCTTGGCCGCGAAATGAACCTTCAGATCGCGCACCGAGGCCACCGTCGCCGGCGCGGTCCGCACCGCATCGGCCATATCTGTTTCCAAATGTCCCATCATCGACCTTCCGTCCTTGGATCGAGTGCATCCCTGAGCCCGTCACCGACCAGGTTGAAGGCCAGCGCCCAGAGGAAGATCATCAGCCCCGGGAAGGTCGAGGCCCACCAGCGGCCCGAGGCGATCCCGGCCTGGCCCTCGCTGACCAGAACACCCCATTCGGCGATCCCCGCCTGGCCCAGCCCGATGAAGGACAGGGTGGCGGCGATCAGGACGACATTGCCCATGTCGAGCGTCGCCTGAACCATCACCGGGGTGAAGGAATTGGGCAGGATGTCCCGGAGATAGATGTTGATGTTGCTGTCCCCGATGATCCGGGCCGCGTCGATATATTCGCTGCCTTTGATCTGGATGACGCGCGCCCGCATGATCCGGGCGTATTTCACCCAGAACACCACGATCAGCGCGAACATGATATTGCCGAAGGACGGCCCCAGGATCGCGGCGATGGCCAGGGCAAAGATCAGTTCCGGGATCGACAGGAACACGTCGACGACCCGCATCAGGAATTCGTCCACCTTGCCGCCGAAATAGGCCGCCAGACTGCCGATGATCGACCCGATCACCACGGTCGAGAACACCACGATCAGCGAAAGCTGCAACGACATCCGCGTGCCCCAGACGACACCGTAGAACACGTCGCCGCCTTCGTTGGTGGTGCCCAGCGGGTGGCCCGGCGTGCCCGGCGGCATCCGGGTCGCCGCCCAGTCGCGAGGCATCTGGTAGGGGTCCGGGACATTCGGCGCGACCAGCCAGGGCGCAAAGATCGCCATGAACAGCATCGCGAAGATGATCACGAAGCCCAGAACCGTCGCCGGGTTCGACAGAACCTTGGCCGCCAGTTCCTTGAACCGGCGCAGGCGCACCCGGCGGGCGGATTCCGGCGCGATCGCGTCGATGGTCCCGGGTTGGGTGGGTGAGGGAAGATCGACCATGGCTTATTTCCCCAGTTCGACCCGGCGGTCGAGATTGGCGTAGACGATGTCCACGATCAGGTTGACGAACAGGAACAGGACGCTGGTGAACAGCACATAGGTCATCAGCGTGGCCTGATCCCCGCGCAGCACGGAATCGGCCATCCACTTGCCCAGGCCGGGCCAGCGAAAGATGATCTCGATCGCGACCGTGCCTTGCAGCAGAAAGCCGAAGGTCAGACCGATCACCGTCACCGTCGGGATCAGCGCATTGCGCCTTGCGTGCTTTTTAAGGACCAGGCGTTCGGCCAACCCCTTGGCGCGGGCGGCATCGACGTAATCCTGCTGCAATTCCTCGACCAGGGACGATCGCATCATCCGCGCGATGATCGCCGTGGCGCCATAGCCCAGGGTGATCGCCGGCAGGATCAGGTGCCAGAGCGCATCGGCGAAGGCCGCCAGGTTGCCGGCCAGCAGGGAATCGATCGTGTAAAGCCCGGTGCGCTGCGGCACCATGGCATAAAGATCGGCCGTGGCGCGTCCGATCGGCGCCCAGCCCAGTTCGGCCCAGAACACGATCAGCAATATGATCGCGAACCAGAAATTCGGCATGCTGGCGCCGCTGACGGCGACGATCCGGGTCACGTGGTCGGCCGGCTTGTTGCGCCGGGCGCCGGAAAAGGTGCCCAGCCAGACCCCGAGCGTCACCGCGACGAACCCGGCGGCGACCGACAGTTCCATCGTGGCCGCGAGCTTTTTCGGGAACACTTCGGACACCGGCGCGACGGAGACGCCCGACCAGCCGAAATCACCCTGAAGCACCCCGCGCGCCCAGTAGAAATACTGCACAGGCAAGGACTTATCGAGGTGGAAGCGCGCTTCGATCTGCGCCACCTCGTCCGGTGTCATTTCATGCGACAGGTAGATCCCGATCGGCGAACCGCCGATCCGGGTCAGCGAGAACACGATGATCGACACACCGATGATCAGGAACGGCAGGATGATGAGCCGCCGGATGATGTAATCTCGAAGCTGCATAGCCTTGGCTTTCGGTTTCGGCCAACCGGCCGGAGCGACGTCGTTCGGTTCCGAGCGGGCGCCGCGCGATGTGTGTCGTCGCACGGCGCCCCTTTGCGGGACCGAGGAGCGGCCTACTTGTCGAGCAGAGCGAACTTCAGGCTCGGACGCGGCCAGAGCGGCTGCATCGCAAAGTTCTGCACCCAGTCGCGTTGCGCCAGGGTGACGCCTTCCTGCGCCGCGATCAGCCACATCGGCTCATCATAGAGGAGGCGCTGAAGCTCGGCATAGATTTCGGCCCGCCGCTCGGTATCCAGCTCGACGCCACCGGCATCGATCAGCTCGGCGATCCGGTCGGGATCGGCATAGCCGTTGCGGAATCCGTGCACCTGACCCCAGGACCCGTCCGGATGGACATATTCCCGCATATAGGCATCGGGATCGGCTGCGGGGTCGGCGTTCTTGGCCCACATCGCATAGGGCAGCGGATCCGAGGCATGGGCATCGTCAAAGACCGCCTCGGCAACCGCCAGCACGTTGATCCGGAACTTCGGGTTCAACCCTTCGAGGGAGTCCTTCAGAACCAGCGACATCAGGGCGAACAGGTTGTTCGATTCGGTGATGACCGAGACTTCGAACCCCTCGTCCCAGACGCCGGCTTCGCGGAACAGTTCCTCGGCCTTGGCCAGGTCCTGTTCAAAGACCGGGGCCTCGGGATCGTAGCCGAAGATGCCGATCGGCAGGTAATGCGGGATCGGTTCGCCGAAGCCGGCCAGCGGCCCCTGGATGAAGCCTTCGTAGTTGAAGGCATAGTTGAACGCCTGGCGGATCCGCTTGTCATGGAAGAAATCCGTCGGGATCGTGTCGGTGCTCGGCAGCACGCCTTCGGGGATGTTCAGGTTGAACCCGATGTGGATCGGCTCCAGCAACAGACCTTCCTGGTAGATGGTCACACCATCGGCACCTTCGAGATCGGCGATGAAGGACGGATCGGTTTCGATCGTGTCGTATTCGCCGGCGCGCAGGCCAAGGACCCGCACGTCGGGGTCGCCGCCGATGACGATCCGGACATCCAGATTGGCCGGTGTGCCCCAGTAATCCTCGAAAATCTCCAGGGTGATGTTCTCGCCCCGGTTCCAGGTGCCCAGGGTGTAGGGGCCGGTGCCGACCACATTGGTCGTCATGAAGGTGTTGGACTCGCCCTCGGCATAGCCGCCATTGGCCTCGACCGCCTCTTCGCTCACGACCGATGCGACCATGGCCGCGACCACGCGGGTCAGGAAGCTGGCGCTGACTTCTTTCACGGTGACTTCGAAGGTGTAATCGTCGACCACCCGGGTCGAGGCGATGCTGTTGTCGACCATGACGCCGGCATTGCCTTCGGGCAGGTTCATGGTCATCGCCCGATCCCACGAATACTTCACGTCATGGGCGGTCAGCTCGGTGCCATCGTGGAACTTGACCCCCTCCCGGATCGGGAAGGTGTAGGTCAGCCCGTCTTCCGAGATCAGGCCGTTGGCCAGCGACGGAACCTCGGTCGCCAGTCCCGGAATCAGGTCCGGCGAATCCGGCGCGAATTCCAGCAGGCGCTCATAGACCTGCAGGACAATCGTTTCCCCGGCCTCGCCCGGCTCCACCTGGGCCGGGTCCATCGACGCCGCCTCGTCATCGGCGGCATGGACCAGAACCCCGGGGTTGCTCACGTCCTGCGCCAGAACCATCGGCGCCGCTACGGCAAGCGACGCCCCCAGGACAATTGCAGCGACACTGCTGCGCCATTCCATTCTCATCGTTTTCTCCTCCCAGTTCGGGCCGTTCCTCCGGCCCATTTCAATCGCCTTGACGCTGCTCGGAGGTGCCTCCCACACCCTCGATTTGATCAAGGTATGTGCAATCGATTGCGTTGACGTTAGCGTGTCGCTATTGATCTGTCCATGCCCTCTTTCATCAAATGTACCGGAGCTTGAAATGCCCACGACACTCGCGAACCTGGAACACCGAGCCGACGAGGATCCTTTCGTCGTCGCGAAGGGTGGATTCTACCGGCGCTGGCTGACCATGATCGACGACCTGGACGAGCTGATCGGGATCGTCGCCGGCCTCGAAGGCACCACCGAGGACAAGTGGGTGCCGGTCTGGCAGGCCGCCGGGCGCCGGCACGAGGATGCCGGCGATGCGCTGACCGACCAGGGCGATCACGCCGCGGCCCGTCGTGCTTACCTGCAGGCCAAGACCTATTACGCGATCGGCCGCTTCCCGGCCGAGATCACCCCGACCAAGGCGCGTATCAGCGCCGATTGCGCCCGGGCCTATCGCAAGGCCGCCGCGCATCTGGACCCGCCGATGGAAGTTCTTGATATTCCGTGTGATGGCAAGACATTCCGGGCCCATTTCCGGGCCCCGACCAGTGCCGAACCGGGGCCCGCCATCCTGATCATGTGCGGCTCTGACGTGTTCAAGGAGGACCGTGGCTGGGCCGCCGAAATGGCGCTGGACGCCGGGCTTTCGTCGCTGGTGATGGACGCCCCCGGCACCGGCGAGAACCCCTTCCCGTGGGAGCCCGATAGCGTCAAGGCCTGGGTCGCGGCGATCGACGCGCTGAGGGCCCGGCCCGAGGTGGATGCCGACCGGGTCGGCGCCTTCGGGATCAGTCGGGGCGGCTATTCGGTGATGCAATTGGCCGGCACCGCACCGGACAAGGTCAAGGCGGTCGTCGCCGTGGCCGGGCACCCCTTCGGCTACCGGATGACCGACGCCGAAATGGCCGATTTCGTCACCGCCAGGAATCGCCGTGCGGGTTTCCGATTCGGTGCGCCGGACGGCCCGCCCTCGTTCCCCGAATGGTCGGTGGAAAAGGAAAACGGCATCTATGACGGCTGGGCGCTGTCTTCCTTGGGCCTGGTCGACCGAATCACCATGCCGGTCCTGATGATCAACGGCTCGGACGACCACCTCGCCCCGATCGGCAACATCTATTACATGCTGGAAAACGGGCCGGTGGGGACCCGCAGCGCCCGTGTCTACAAGGGCTCGGGCCATTGCGCGTTCGAGCACCAGCCGGAATGGGCACCGGCCGCCTTCGCCTGGTTGGCCGAAAAGCTGGCGTGATCAGACCACGGTCAGCTCCAGCGGCCAGTCATCGACACAGTCGCGCCCGTGTTCGGTGACGATGAAGGTATGGCCCACGAACATGCCCAGCAGCCCGTCCGCGGTGATCGGATTGGGCTCGGGCATCAGGACCATGCCGGGCTTCAGGATCGCGTCGCAATCGTGGGTCTTGGCGCCGCCGATAAAGGCGTGCGGCCCGTCCGAGACAAAGTCGATCCCGTGGGTCACGATCGGCCGCGACTGGCAGCCATTGGCGCGAAAGAACCCCGCCGCTTCGACCATGTCCGACACCGGCCGGCCCGGTTCGATGGCGGCGGTGACACGTTCGTAGCCGGGTTTGGCGATCTCGTCCCAGAACCGCTGGACCGCCTCGGGCGGGGCGCCCAGGCAGATCGGTTGGCCGATCTGGGCGGAATAGCCGCGATAGCCCGCGGCAAGCTCCATGATGATGATGTCGCCGGTCGACAATTCGCGCAGCGACGGGCGCGGATTGCCAAAGACCATGGCCGGATCGTCCATCGGCGTCGAGCCGATGATCAGGAAATCGATGTCCCCGCCCCTGTCCAGGATCGCGGCCCCGGCGGCGGCGCGCAGGTCCTGTTCCGTCACGCCGGGACGCGCGCGGTCCGCGATTGCCTGCATCGCATTGGTGCACAGCCGCCCGGCATGGCGCACGCAGTCCAGCTCTTCGTCGCTTTTCACCACGACAAGCTCGTGCATGAAGCCTTCGGTGAACACGATCTCGGCGCCGGGCAGCAGGTCTTTCAGGCGCAGATACTGGTTGGCGGGCATGTAATCCTTGTGCCGCGGATCCAGCTCCAGCAGCCCGATCCGCCCCTTTTCAGCGCCCGCTTCGGTGATCCTTTCGGCCATCACCTCGGCGAACAGCCCGTTGCGGCTGGACCGCACGTCGCTGATCGCCACGGCGACCTCGCGCCGCACCGCCTCGATATGGGTGCCGCCCATGCCGTAGATCAGCGTCGGTTCGCCCGCGCGCGGGACCACCACATAGACCGCGCTGCAATGCCATTCCCAATGGCCCGACAACCAGCCCATGCCGCCGCTCCAGCTCCAGTGGCTGGGGCCGCCGGGGCAGATCACGACATCCAGGTCGTGATCGGCCATCTTGGCGCGCAGGGCGGCGAACCGGCGGTCGTATTCGGCCCGGCTGAACTGCGGATAGACCGCGTCACGGTAATAGGGCGTGTTGCGCATCCGCGCGAAGGTCTGGCCATGATCGAGCCGCTTGCGGGTCTCTTCCCATTCCGGCGATGTGAAATCCCTCATGTCGTCCTCCCCTGGATCTGCATGACCTCGGCCGGGTCGCGGCCCATGTCCGACAGCACGACCATGGCTGCGTTGCGCCCCGGATAACCGGTGATCGAGCCGCCGGGATGGGTGGTTCCGCCGGTCTGCCACAGGCCCGGGATCGGCATCCGGTGCGCCGCCCAGCCCGGCGTCGGGCGCTGGTCCCCGGCATAGGTGATCGACCGGTCGCCGCCATGGGGGGCGCCGTCGATCATGTGCGGATTGGCCGCCGCGATATCCACCGGCGACTTGGTCAGCCGTGCCAGGATCACCTCATCGGTGAACCCGGGGCAGAAACGGCGGATGGTGTCGATCAGCCTGTCGGCAAAGGCCTCCTTGCGCGCGGCCCAGCCCGCCGGACCCGCGCCCGGCAGGTCGTGGATCGTATGGGTCAGGACCTTGACCGTGTGATGCCCCGCGGGCGCGCGGGACGGATCGGCCAGGCTCGGCGTCGCCACCAGCAGCCAGTTGATCTCCTCGGACAGGGTGCCGTTGTAGATATCCTGGCCGGACCGCACCAGGTCCTCGAACCAGCCGGCGAAGCCTGCCGATACCGCCGTGACCGGGCCATTCGGTGTCTCGAAAACCGGCGGCGCGGTCGTCGCCAGATAGCTGGCGAAGAACGGCACGCCGACATTGTAGGTGTCGACGCCATAGCGGAACTCTTCGGGCCAAAGCTCGGCCGGGGCCATGTCCAGCAGGTGCTTGACATGGATCGTCGAAACCACGCCGGCCGTGGCGCGGTGTTCGCGGCCGTCGCGGGTGACGACGCCGACACAGCGCCCGCCCTCGACGATCAGCCGGTCGATATGGGCGCCGCATTCGATCTCGGCCCCCTTGTCGGTCAGATAGCCGACAAGCGCATCGGTCAGCCGCCCCGATCCACCCTTCGGGATCGACCAGCTGCGCGCCTGACGGCCGGCGATGATCTGATAGGGCAACAGACCGGTGCCGGCCTGATCGATCGGCACCGCGGTCTGGAACGCCATCCAGCCCATGAAGGCGCGGATGTGCCGTTCCTCGAATTCGCGCAGGATCACGTCTCGGGCGCTCATCGCCATGCGCCGGGTCCAGACATTGCCGCGCGGATGATCGGCCAGCAGAGCCTTCAGCGACGGCCCCTGTCCGACCGGCGCGCCGCGTGCCCGGCCCAGAAGCGGACGCAACTCGTCGAATTCCTCCAGCAGGCGGGCATAGCTGCGGGCATCGGCGTCGGAAAACCGCGCGATCTCGGCCAGGGTCTTGTCCCGATCCAGAAACATCGTGACCTGTTCGCCATCGGGAAAGCCGACATGGGCGACCGGGTCGGGTTCGAGATAGGACAGGCCGTGCGCCTTCACCAGGCCCAGCTCGTCCAGCCGGATCAGCGGGTTCTGCAGGATCAGGGTGTGGCCGGTCGAACAGGTGTCGATGGCATAGCCCGGCCCCAGGATCTCTTCGGTCGCGCAGCCGCCGCCGGGGATGCCGCGCGCATCGAGGACACGGCACCGATAGCCCGCCGCCGACAGGTAGCAGGCGGTGATCAGGCTGTTGTGACCGGCCCCGGCGATGATGAAATCCGGGTCTTTCATCGCACCCTCTCGGAAATCGATTGCACGCATTCGTCGAGTTCCGGAAGGCCCGGGGGTCCGCCGGATTTCGCGGCGACTTGTCCCGGGCCTTTCGGGCTATGCGCTGCGATACAACTTGGTCATCGAAAACTCCCGGTGCCCCAATGCCTCGGCCGCCGTGTTGCGTCCGTTGGCGGTGCGGCGGATCATGTCGATCAGCGCCTCGCCGGCCTGGTCGATGGTCATTTCGCGGCGCAGGATACCGCTCACGTCCACGTCGACATGTTCGCCCATGGTCCGCACCGTCCGCGGGTTGGCCGAGATCTTGATCACCGGCACGATCGGGTTGCCGACCACGTTGCCTTGCCCCGTGGGAAAGGTGTGGATCACCGCGCCGCCCGCCGCCATCAGCGTCACGCATTCCGCCGCCGCCGAGGACGAATCCATGAAATAGAGGCCGGCGCCCGAATTCGGCCTTTCCGCCGGCCCGAGGATGTCGATGTATGTCGCGCTCCGCCCGATCTTTTCGAGGTTGCCCAGCGCCTTTTCCTCGATCGTGGTCAATCCGCCTTCGATATTGCCCTTGGTCGGCTGGCTGTCGGACAGATCGTCGGTCTGGTGGGCAAAGATCACGTCGTCCTGGTAGGCCTTCCACATCTTGTACCAGCGCTCGCCGACCTCTTCGTTGATCGCGCGGGCCTTGCAGATATGCTCGGCGCCGGTGATTTCAGAGGTTTCACCGAAGAACCCGGTGATCCCCTCGGGCAGCAGCTTGTCATACATGTTGCCGACCGTCGGACAGGACCCGAGCCCGGTCGTGGTATCGCTTTCGCCGCATTTGGTGGAAATCCAAAGCTCGGAGACCGAACATTCCTCGCGCTGGTATTCGCTGGTGCGGTGGACAAAGTCCTTGGCCGCCCAGCTTGCCGCGCGGATCGTTTCGAAATCGCCGTTCTGTTCGATCGAGAATTCCGCCACCGGCTTGCCGGTTTCGCGGATGCCGTCGGCGATCTTGCGGGTCCAGCCCGGTTCGATCCCGATCACCACCACCGCGGCGACATTGGGGTTGGCGCCGGTGCCGATCATGGTGCGGAAATGCAGGTCCAGGTCTTCGCCGAATTGCAGCCGGCCATAGGCATGCGGGATCGCCAGCGTGCCCTTGACGTTGTTCGCCACCGCCTCGCAGGCCGCGTTCGAGATGTCGTCGACCGGCAGGATCACCACGTGATTGCGCACGCCGACGCGCCCGTTTTCCCGGCGATAGGCCCTGACCGTCATGTTCGAGTATTTCGATGCCATCCGACCGTCTCCTTACCAGCGCTTGGTCTTGAGGTTGTGGGTGTGGACATGCCCGCCCTTGGGGATGTCCGCGACGATCTTGCCGATATCTTCGCCATACTTGATCGCGGTATCCCCGGCCCCCAGGTCCTTCAGCGCGATCTTGTGGCCGATCGGCACATCCGCCCCGGCCGTCAGCCGGAAGGTCGAATTGTCGTGCGTCACGCAGCACAGCATGTCGGTGCCGGCCGTCAGCCCCTCGACGACGACGACGCCAACGTTGTCCGCGTGTTCATGCACAAGAAGATGCGGGATTTCGGTCATGCGGTTTTCCTCCCAGTTCCCCTGTCCGGTCCAAGTGCTGCGCCAAGTCGTTTCTTCACCGGAGGCCCGATCGGGCCGAAAAGACTCAGCGCGCATGGAGCCTTGACCTCTTTTGTATGACGGTAATACATATTTGGCAATCTCTACCGAAGGTCCTGCGCGATTTCGCGGTGGCAGCGCCTTCGAGAGACGGGAAAGGACGGCCGCAAGTGGCGGAATTCCAGGCGCTCATCGACGATTTCGGATTGGCCACGCTTGTCGCCATCGCCATCGCCGCGATCATAACCTCCTCGATTCACGGGGCGATCGGCCTGGCCGGTGGCCTGCTGATGACCGCGACCCTGGCACTGCTGATCGGCGTGCGCGCCTCGGTCCCGGTAATGAGCATCGCGTTGATCTTCAGCCATGGCAGCCGCAGCCTGATCTACCTGAAATGGTTCGACTGGCGCGCCTTCCTGACCGTGATCCTGGCCGCGACCCCGTTCATCATCATGACCGGCTACATCTACGCGATCCTGCCGGTCCGGGTCCTGGCCACCGTTCTGGCGGTCATCATCTTCACGATGATCCCGCTGCGGCACTGGGCCGCGGCACGCTCGATCCGGGCGGGCACCGGGCTGCTGGCCGGTGCCGGGGCGGTCTACGGCTTCTTCGCCGGCGCCTCGATCGGATCGGCGACGATCCTCAGCCCGTTCCTGCTGGGTTACGGCCTGTTCAAGGAAGCCTTCGTCGCCACCATGGCCGGCATTTCGCTGTCGACCAATGCGATTCGCATCGGCGTCTTTACCGGCGTCGACCTGATGAATCCGCAATACGTGCTTCTGGGGGTCCTGGTCGGGCTGATCATGATCCCCGGCAACTACATCGGCCGCACCATCCTGCGGCGCATCTCGATCACCCATCACGGGCTTCTGGTCGACCTGATGGCCGCCCTTGGTGGGCTGAATTTCCTGTATCTCGCGATCCGCGGCTGATCGAAGGTGGCCCCATGACGGACATGACACTCGACGACCTGAACGCCCCGCTGATCCATGCAGTGAACGACCTGTCCGAGGCCGGACTGACACCCCCCCAAGATCGTCACGGTCAATCGGTGCGCGCCTGGATCCGGTCCTTGCACGGGGTCCAGAAAGAGGGCGTCACCCTGTCAGGCCGCAGCGGGCGCGCCTGGCGGTTCGCCTCGGACGAGGGCAAGCACCTGAACGGGTTCGATGCGGCGCCCAACCCGCTCAGCTACGTGGCGGTCGGCATGGCGGGTGCGATCATGACCGAACTTCTGGCCTTGGCGGCCGCGCGCGGCATCACCCTGACCGACCCTGTCCTGGTGCTCGAGAACTTCTATTACCGCGACGGGTCCTTTCCGAAGGGCACGATGATTTCCGGCGCCCTGCCGCCCGAGGTTTCGCTCGATTGCGACAGCGACGCAGAGGACGACGCACTATATCACCTGCTGATGGATGCGGTCGCGGCGGCCCCGGTCAACGGGCTGGTGCGCGACGAAAAGATCAGCCTGTTCACCCTGACCCATAACGGCCGCCGGATCACGCCCGATCCGCTGGCCGCCTTGTCCGGGGACGCGCTGCCCGATCCCGGCGATCCGATCGCCGGGCTTTCACGGCCCGGGATCGACGCCGCGCCGGTGCTGGCGGAAAAGACGCTGTCCGAAGAGGATATGTCCGAACGCATCGCCGCGGCGCCCCCCGCGGCCCCGACGCTCGATGGCAGCAAGAAGCTGCTGCACCTGCGCACCCGGTGCCGGCTGCGCGCCGATGGCACCTATCATTGCCTGCGCGAACAATTCGCCCAAAGTTCGTCGTCCTGGGAATTCGTGGTCGATGATCGTGACGGCGACGGTGCCATCGCCCCGGATCCGGCCAGCTATTTCGCCATCGGCGTCGCCTTCTGCTTCATGACCCAGATCGGCCGCTTCGCGCATATGGCCAAGCACCCGCTGCACGCCTACCGCGTGGTTCAGGACATGCATTTCACCCCGGGCGGCGCCTCGGGCCGGACCGGGCGGGGCGGAACCGCCGATCCGGTCGAAAGCCATGTGTTCATGGACAGCGATTGCGACGATGCCACGGCCCGCGACATCATGCGCGTCGCCGAGCGGACCTGTTTCCTGCATGCCCTGTGCCGCGACCGGTCCAGGATCCGGCTGCGCCGTCGACCGATCGGGGCCTGAACGCGCCTCAGGTCAGCCCGACCCGGATCAGGTTGACCGAGATCACGAACAGCGCGATCTCGACGATGGTGAAGAACACCTTTTCGGGGATGATCCGGGTTATCCGATAGCCCAGCCAGGCGCCGAAGATCGCCACCGGCGCCAGCATCGCCACGGTCTTCATGTCGCCCCATTCGATCAGGCCCAGCGCCAGGTAGGGCGGCACCTTCATCAGGTTGATCACCGCGAACAGGATGGTCGAGGTGCCGGCGAACATCATCTTGGGCATCTGCTGCGGCAGCGCATAAAGCTGCCAGGCCGGCCCGCCCGCATGGCTGACGAAGCTGGTGAACCCCGACACGCTGCCCCAAAGCACACCGCGCGGGATGTCCGCGGGCCGGGGCTTCGTCAGGCCAAGGAACCGCGCCCGCAGGCGCATGACCAGGAACGACAGGCCGATCACGCCGATCACGACGCGGACCATGTCCTCGTCCGTGCGTCCGGCCAGCAGGTAACCCGCAAGGATGCCCAGCGCCGAGGCCGGGATCAGGATCGCCAGGTTGCGCGGCGAAAACGAATGCCGGTAGATCCAGATGCCGTAGACATCGCTGACCAGATAGACCGGCAACAGCAGCGCGGCGCCCTTCATCGGTGCCATGACCAGCGACATGATCGGCACGCTGAGCAGCGCGATCATCGGCAGGCCGCCCTTGCTGCCGCCGACAAAGAACGACGCCGCAATCGCGGCCAACCAGAACAGGGCCGTTTCGTTCATGTCCCGGGCTCAGCCTTCCCAAAGCCGGGCGATCGTGTCGAAGGCCGCCTTGCCATGTTCGGTGCGCTTTGCCCGGGTGATGTCGCCCCAGTCGACGATTGCCGCCTTGTAGGCCGGCCGCGCGGCGATCCGGTCATACCAGTCGGTCAGGTGCGTCATGTGCGACCACAGCGGGGACATCTGGAACGACTCCATGCGCCGCAGATAGACCACCAGCGCGATATCGGCCAGCGAATAGGCGTCGCCCGCCAGCCAGTCATGGCGCGACAGCCGCGCGTTCATCTGTTCGAACAGGGTCCGGAACGTCTGCAGGGCGCCGGGCAAAAGCGGCGACTCGAGCCCCTTTTCGATATTCACCGCGTCATTGTCGCGCCGCACCAGGTCGCGCATCTGCGCATGGTAGCGGGCCAGCTTTTCGGCCCCCTGTTCGAGGTAGATGTGCCGATTGACGATGCAGACACCGATCGTGCGACTGGCGACATGCACGCCGTCGTCGATCCGCCGCATCCAGAGCCGCATTTCGGCCCGGTCCTCGGGGTTCTCGGGGCGAAACGACGTCTCTGGATAGGCATCCTCCAGGTAGTCCAGGATGACATTCGATTCCGCGATCCCGCGCCCGTTGCGCACCACGACGGGGATCAACCCCTTGGGGTTCAGCGCGTGGTAATTGTCGGGCAGGTCGTCGATATCGCCGCGCGACGTGTCGACGATCACGCTGGTCCAGTCGATCCCTTTCTCTTCGATCAGCAGCCGCACCCGCTGCGCCGCGGTGGACCGGTCATAGTGGTAAAGCGTCAGTGTGCGGTCGCTCATGCGCCCTCTCCCCAAAAGCCCCGGTCCAGGTCCACGCGCGCGCCCACCGGGATGATCCCGCGCGGATTGATATGGCGATGGGCCAGGTAATAATGGTCGACGATATGGGTCATATCGACCGTTCCCCGCACCCCCGGCAGGTTCAGGACGTCCCGCGTGTGGCGGCGCAGGTCGGGATAGGCGCTGAGCGGACGCAGGTTGCAGCGGAAGTGAAAGTAATAGACCGGCTCGAACCGGATCATGGTCACGAACAGCCGGAAGTCCGGTTCAAGCGGCGCATCGCCAAGCAGAAAGCGGCTGTCGGCCAGTCGGCGCTCGAGCCTGTCGAAACAGCCGAACATCGCCTCTATCCCGGCGTCGTAAGCCTCTTGCGACTGGGCGAACCCGGTGCGGTAGACACCGTTGTTGACCGCGGCATAGATGTCGTCGTTGAGCGCGTCGATCCTGGCCCCCAGCGCCTCCGGGCGCAGATTGTGCGGGGTGCGCGCAAAGGGCAGGAAGGCACCGCCCAGCATGCGGATGATATCGGCGGATTCGTTGCTGACGATCGTGCCGGTCTGTCTGTCCCACAGGACCGGGATCGTCGCCTTGCCGCTATAGCACGGATCGGCGGCCTGATAGACCTGATACAGGTAGCGCGCGCCCCCGATCCTGTCGGGGGTGGCGCCGGGATAGCCGTCGAATTCCCAGCCATTCGCAAGGTTGACGGGATGCACGACCGACAGGTCGATCGCAGCCTCCAGGCCCAGCAGGTCGCGATAGATCAGTGCCCGATGCGACCAGGGGCAGGCAAGCGAGACATAGAGGTGATAGCGTCCCGGCTCGGCCTTGAAACCGCCCTGTCCGGTCGGACCCGGCCCACCGTCAGCCGTGACCCAGTTGCGGAACCGCGACGGCGCGCGGTCGAACCGACCGTCTGTCTTGACCTCGCCCGTGGCCGTATCGTGCCAGACGCCGTCGATGAGCTGGCCCATTCACACCTCCGACTGCCCAGCCCGCGGGCGAAACGCGGGGGGAAAGCCGGTGGCCGGTATGCCCGGCCACCGGTCGATGATGATCAGAGTGCGGGCGGCCGCGGCGAACCGCCAAGGGCCTCTTGCGCCTTCCAAAGGTATTCGAAGTTGAAGTACGGCCGCCAATCCAGCCCCTCGGGCAGGACACCGGTCACCGCCAGATCGCGCACGAAATCGTCCATCACCTCGGCGTTTTCGAAGCCGCCATCGGTGCTGAGCTGGGCCAGTTCCACATCATAGAGATCCCGGAAGGACTCCGGGATGTCATAGCCCAGATCGACCATGATCTGGTAGGCACGTTCCTTGTTCGCCGGATCCTTGAGCCAGCGCCGCGCCTTGAGATCGGCGACCAGCCAAGCCTGCATCGTATCGGCATTGTCGTCCAGCCAGTCGCCCATGACGGCAAAGGCTTCCTGCGGCGCATCGACCAGTTCTTCGTACAGAAACTTGCCGCCCGCCTCGGTCAGCGGCGCCTGGTGGCGCGGGAACAGGCTGGCGGCGTCGACCGACCCGTTCAGCAGCGCGCCAAGACGCGAATCCGACCCGCCCGAGGCCGGCACGAATTGCATGTCCGTATCCGGGTCCAGCCCCATACGCTTCATGACCTGCCGCATGATCCAGGTGTTGCGCCCGGCCAGGCTGCCGCCGGTGATGGTGCCGCCGCGCAGGTCGTCGACGGTTTCGATGCCTTCGCGGACGCCCATGATCCACCATTCCTTGTCCCGGTGCATCGAGACCATGGTGATCGGCAGGCCGCTTGCAGTGCCGGCGGCGAGGAATGCGCTGGTATCGCCATGGGCGATGTCCAGGCTGCGGCCGACCAGGCCCGGCACGTATTCGTCGGTCAGGACGATTTCGAGGTTCTCGATCCCGCCATCCTCGAGGAACCCCAGGGCCTGGGCCAACCGGAACGGCCATTGATTGGCGTAGTTCGGGTTGAAGTCGCCCAGGGTGATCGTATCGAGGTTGGCCATCACGTTCTCGACGCTGGGCGTCTGGGCATGCGCCACGTTGCGGGTCGAAGCGGCGATCAGCGTGCCCAGGATCCCCGCCCCGCCGCGCATCAGCACGTCGCGCCTGGCCAGTCGGATCGGTCCGTTCTTTTCGTGTTTGGTCATGTCGTTTCCTCCCTATGTTGAGCCGGCCTCCTCGCCGGCCATGGCACTACATCAGCGCCTGCTGTCGCCACGGGGCGATCCACGCCTCGAGCATCCGTGTGATCTTGATCAGAGAGAGCGAAATGAGCACGAGGAGCAGCAGCACCGCGTACATCAGTTCGGAATTGAAGGTATCCGCGGCTCGGGTGATCAGGAACCCGAGGCCCATGGAGCCGCCAAAGATTTCGGCGATGATGACGCCGACCAGGCCGCGCCCGATCCCCTGTTGCACGCCGGCGATGATGAAGGGCAGCGTATAGGGCAGGACCACGTGGTAATAGATCTGCCGCCGGTTGGCGCCGAACACCTTGGCCGCCGCGATCAACGACTTCTCGGTGGTTTTCACCCCGGCCCAGGCGTTGATCACGATCGGGAACAGGGCTGCCAGGAAGACGATCGTCACCTGCATCTTCATCGTGAACCCCAGGAACAGGATGAACAGCGGCACCAGCGCGATCCGCGGCAGCGAGGCCAGCGCCCAGACATAGGGGCTGAAGATACGTTCGACGTGACGCGATCCGCCCATCAGCAACCCCATCGGGATCCCGACGATGCAGGCCAGACCGATGCCGATCACCACGGTCCGCACCGTATACAGCAGGTGGTCGATGATCTGCCCCGAGATGATCGCGTCCGGCGGCGCCGACCGCGTCAACCCCTCGAACAGGGTCGAGAACATGCCCGACGCCGTCGGAAAGAAGACCTGGTTGATCATCCCGGACCGCGCGAACAGTTCCCACAGGATGAAAAAGATCGTCAGGTTCAGGACCGTCGTCGCCCAGGGTCCGTATTGCTGCCACAGCTCTGCCGGAGTCAGGCGCAGTTTGCGGATCCGGTCGGCATCCTCGAAAGAACCCTGTTTCGTCTCGGAGTCTTGCATGTCGGCCATGTTCACTCTCCATGGGCGCCGGACAGGGCCTCGGCCTTGACCAGGTCCCAGATCCGTTCGCGGATTTTGGCGTATTCGGGCCGCGATTTGACATCGCCGTCAAAGCGCGGGCGCGGCAGGTTGACGTCGACCACCTCCTTGATCCGCCCGGGCCGGCGCGAAATGACGGCGATCCGGTCGCCCAGGGTGATCGCCTCGTCGATCGAATGGGTGATGAAGACGACGGTCTGGCCGGTGGCCATGACGATGCGCTCCAACTCGCTCTGCATCGCTTCGCGGGTCATGGCGTCGATCGCGGCGAAGGGTTCGTCGGCCAACAGGATCGTCGGCTCGGTCGCCAGCGCACGGGCGATCCCGACGCGCTGTTTCATGCCGCCGGACAACTCGTAGGGGAACGACTTTTCGAACCCCTTGAGGTCGACCAATTCCAGGTAACGCGCGATCCGGGCGTCGACCTCGTCCTTGGACAGGCCCAGGTTCTGGAATTCGAACGGCATCCGCAGGTTCGCCTCGACCGTGCGCCAGGGCATCAAGGCGTAGTCCTGAAACACCATGGCCCGATCCGGCCCGGGGCCGGTGACCGGTGCGCCGTTGACCTCGATGCTGCCTTCCCAGGGAAGCACGATCCCGGAGATCGCGTTGATGAAGGTCGTCTTGCCACAGCCCGAAGGGCCCAGCAGCACGACGAATTCACCTTTGTTGATGGTCAGGGAAATGTCGCGCAGCGCCGTCAGCATCTTGCGTTCGCGGTGCAGCTTGTAGCCGACGGTCACGTTCCTGGCGACGATCACCGGTTCGCCGACTTGCGTGCCGGGGCTGTCCGCCACGTTCCTCTCGATTGGGGCCGGGCGGTTCATGTCCGCGTCGCTCCCGCAGTCGATCCGCCAGCGGCCCTCGGGCGATGCATACGATTGCATACTCGATTAGACATGGTATTTCCTCCCCGGTTTCAGCCGTCTTTTCGGCTTTTTCATGAGACCCGGTGCGATCGCTCGAAGGGCCACCCCGGCCTGTCATTGACACTGTTTTGCAATCGTTTGCATTCAGGCTAGCGTCGCCGGATCAACCTGTCCATACTCTTGTTCGGCGAGTCATCCGTAAGCGGTCGCTGCCTCCATTCCCGTTGACTTCCTCCCTTCCGGTCCGAACGCGGCCGGCATCCCGCCGCCGCTGTCAGGCGGCAACACGGTTCCTTGGCACCGCCCCGCCAAGCAGGACGCTGCTCACGTTGTCCCAGGCCTCCCGGAACAGGTGCTGCGAGGCCTGAAGACTGACGCCGGCGATATGCGGGGTCAGGATCAGGCGCTGCGCCGCCGGTCCGGCCAGGGTCAACAGCGGGTTGTCCGGGCCGGGCGGCTCGGTCGCATAGACATCGACGGCGGCCCCGGCCAGACGCTCTTCCTCCAGCGCCTTGGCCAGCGCGGCCTCGTCCACGATCCCGCCGCGCGCGGCATTGATCAGGACGGCGCCGGGCTTCATCAGCCCGATGCGACGGGCATCGATCAACCCGCGGGTCGCATCGATCAACGGCAGGTGCAGCGTCACGACATCCGACGCGGCCAGCAACGCGTCCAGGTCCATCCGTTTGCCCGGTGCGCCATCGGGCGGCGCCGGATCGAAATAGGCGATCTCGGCGCCCATCTGGCGGCACCGCTCGGCCACCGCCTGGCCGATCGTGCCGATCCCGACGACGCCGACGACCAGCCCGCCAAGCCCGCGCAAGACCGCATCGACCATTCGCTTGCGATGCGCGGCATAATCGCCCGCGCGCAAGGCCGCCCCGGCGCCATGGAAGCCGCGCAACAGCGACAGCGCATTGACCACGACATATTCGGCCAGCGCCGCATTCGACCCGCCGGGCACATTGGCCAGGGCAATCCCTTCTCCGGCCAGGACCGCCCGATCAAGCCGGTCCAGCCCCGCACCGGTCACCTGGACCAGTTCAAGCGCCGTGCCCCGGAACAGATCCCCCGGCAGCGCCGGCCCGACCGCCGGGATCACCAGCGCCCGCGCGCCCCGGATCAGCTCGGCGACATCGTCGTCCTCCGGCGCCCGGTAGGCGATGTCCAGCTCGGGCGGCGGCGTGATCCCCACCGCCTCGAAATCGGCGCGTGGCCGCAGGCAGACGACGTCAGCCATTTCCACCTCCGTTGTCCCCGGTTTCCAGACGGAACTCCGGTTTCGGAAAGAAACACAGCAATCGAAGCGGCACGGCCCCGGTATTGCGCGTCACATGCCGTTCGCCGGGCCCGATCCGGATCGTGTCTCCGGGCGCCATGGCGAATTCCGCACCCTCGACCCAGGTGATCCCGGCGCCGTCGAGGACGTGGATCACCTCTTCGCTGTCCGGGTGCCAATGCGGCGGGCGCGGCGCGGCCCCCGGTTCGGGCACCGCGATCTCGACCAGCCGCAACGTGCTGTGCGCGCCCGACGCGCCCGAGACGATCTCGCGCGAGCGGCGACCCGGAAGGTTCAGCTCCGCCGCTTCGCCGAGTGTCACGCGCGTCGCCATGTCTATTCCGCCGCCACGCCTCTGCCCGCCGGACCCTGGATGCGGTCCAGCTGGTCGAAGATCGCCTGGGCTTCCTTGGCGACCGCATCGGCGACATCGGCGATCATCTTGCGACCTCGCTCGGCGGTGGCCGGCTGCGGATCGCCATACCAACCCGTCGGTGCGATCGAGCGGATATCGGTCAGGATCGGCACGAAACTGCGGGTGCGCCGCAGTTTGTCCATATGGGCGCCCTGCCGCTTTTCCGACGATGCCTTGACCCGGTCCAGATGCACCAGATGCTCGTGATCGGGCAGGATCGCCAGGGCCTCGATCTCGCCGGCATGGGTCAGGCCGCCGCAATCGGCGCCCCACAGGTCTTCGGCCACGTAACAAGCCTGGGCGATGACCACGCTCATTCCGTGGGTCCGATGCAGCTGTTCGGCGGCCAGACCGATCGAGGCCGAGTTGCCCTCGTGCCAGTTGACGATCAGCAATCGCTTCGCACCGTGCTGGGCGGTCGACAGGCAGGTTTCGACCAGCACCCTCTGGTAGGTTTCCGGTGTCAACGAAATCGTCGACTCGTAGGGCATGTGCATCGGGGTGACGCCCAGCGGCCCCCCGGGCAGAACCACGCCGTCCATCCGCTCGGCGACGGCGTGGCTGACCGCGTTCGCGGCGTAGATGTCGGTGCCCGTCGGCAGATGCGCGCCGTGTTGCTCGACGCTTCCGCAGGGCAGAATGACCAGCGGGTTGCGCTCGAACTGCGCCTTGATTTCCGGCTGCGTCAACTCGATCCAGTACCGCGACATCACATTCACCTTCAGGCTGCGCTCTGATCCTCGGCGGCGGCACGGCTGCGTGCCCCGTCGATGATCTCGGTCAGCTTCACCGCCTCGCCATTGCGCTCGATCGAGGCCAGCGCGGCATTCACCACGCCCAGCGCGACGATCCCGTTGGCGGCCTCGAGCTCCACGGCGTTGCCGGTGCGGCACATCTGCGCGAACATGTCCAATTCGTCGGTGAACATGTTCGACGCGCCCATGTCCAGCACCTCGCGCTTGCCATAGCCGTCCTTGCCGCGCTGGATGTAGAGGGTCGAGGTTTCGTGCACCTTGTCGGGGTCGTCCCAGCTGCCGAAATCCAGTTCGAAATGCATCAGCCCGTTCTGGCCGTAGACGCGGATGAAATAGACCCCCGCGGTGGTCCAGGACGATCCGACATAGCCCAGCGCGCCCGACGAGAACCGCAGAACGGTCATCGACTGGTCGTCGACCTCGGCCCCGACCGGCGACAGCTTGGACGCGAAGGAGGCCACCGTGTCGATCTCTCCGCCCAGCATGTAGAGCGAATCGAACAGGTGCGTGGCCAGCTGCGACAGCGGCCCGCCGGGCGCCTTGTCGCGATACCAGCGCCAGGTATCGGGCGTCAGCTCCAGCGCGCGTTCGTTGGAAAAGTTCGATTCCATGAAGGACAGCGTGCCCAGCTCACCCGAATCGATGGCATCCTTCATCATCCGCGCACCGCGCAGAAGCCGGGCGGAATGGCCGACCATGGCGCGCACGCCGTATTTTTCCTGCAGCGCCTCCAGCCGGATGCCGTTCTCCAGCGTGTTGGCGATCGGCTTTTCGGTGTAGATATGCTTGCCGGCCTTGGCGACGGCTTCGGCCACGGGCAGGTGCTGTTCATTGGGAACAGTCAGGATCACGCCCTGGATTTCGGGATCCGACAGAAGCGCGTCCATGCTGTCGACCGTCGCCATCCCGGTATCCGCTGCGAAGGCGTTCCGTTTTTCCTCGCTGCGGCTGTAGCCTTTGACGATCTCGATCTGATCCGATTGCTTGGACCCCCGCGTGAGCACACGGGCCCAACGCCCAAGACCCACGATCCCGACCTTCACCTTGTCCGCCATCTGACGACCTCCCAAAATCTGTTGTTCGTTTTTTGTAGGACGGTAAGACAATTTCGTCAAGTGGCCTGCGCCCGAACAATCCGCTAATCTGGTCCGACAGAATGGCCGGGAAAGAGCAATGACCGAGAATCTGGAAGTAAAACGAGTCGTCGCCCCCGTGCGTGAACAGGTCGTGCAGACCCTGACACGGGAAATCATCGATGGGCGCTTCGAGCCGGGGCAAAGGCTGACCGAACGCGAACTGACCGAAATGCTGGGCGTGTCCCGGACGGTGCTGCGCGAAAGCCTGCGCCAGCTCGAATCGGAGGGGTTGATCAGCCTGGTTCCGAATCGCGGCCCGATCGTGCGCGACCTGACCCTGGACGAGGCCCGGGAATTGTATCGCATCCGCGAGGCGCTGGAAGGTCTGGGCGCGCGGCTGTTCGCGGAACGGTCTGAACCGGTCGCGGTCGCCGCCCTGGAAGCCGCCTTCGACGAGGTCACGGCGGCCTATCGCGAAGGCGATCCGGGCAAGGTGCTGGAGGCCAAGAACACCTTCTACGACGCGATCCATACCGGCGCGAACAGCACGACCCTGTCCAAGATGCTGTCGACGGTGCTGGCCCAGGTCTGGCGCTGGCGGGCCGTGGGGCTGTCGCACCCGAACCGGTCCTCCAGCCGATCGGACGAAAGCGTCACCAACCTGGCGGACGTGGTCGACGCGATCCGCTCGGGCGATGCCGACCGGGCCGAGGCCGCCGCGCGCCACGAAGTCCGCCTTGCCGCCGCCGAAGTCATGCGCATCCTCGACCAGCGCCCGCGAACCGACAGGGCCACCGGCCCGTCCTGGCCAGGCGCGGCTTCGACCTGACGGTCGACCCCCGGCGGTGCTTGCCGATCTGCCCGGACCTTCCAAAGCCGTGGCCGATAGAGAACACCATCGCGCAGCGACGGTCCGAACAGCCAGTCAGCCGCCTGCATTTCCCGGTTCGCCCGCCGCCGCGATGACCTTTTGCGCAAGGCGCATGAAAACCGCCCGCTCTTCGTCGGCAAGGCCGGCAAGGATATCGCCCTGAAGCCCCGAGACGATCGGAAGAACGGTCGCATGGATGTCCTGGCCGCGCTGCGTGATCCGGACCTCGCGGGCCCGACGGTCACGTTTGCTGACCCGGCGTTCCACATAGCCCTTCTGTTCGAGCCGATCGACGACGCCCCCGATGGTGGCCCGGTCATAGGCGATCCTCGCGGCGATGCTCGCCTGGTCAAGACCGGGATGCGCGACGATCGCATCCAGCGCGGCGAACTGGACCGGCGTCAGGTCCAGCCCGGCCGCTTGCATCCGAAGTGTGAACACCTGCGTCGACAGCTGGTTCAGCCGCCGGATCAGATGGCCGGGCATGTCGAGGATTTCCAATTCGGCACCTTCCCGAAACCTGTTCGCCGACTTCGGCGACAGCCATACATGGTCCGTTTTGATAAGTATACATACTTTGTCCTTGACGGAATATAGTAAGCATAGCTACCAAATACCCCGAGACACGGGCCGGAGGAGGACCGATGCAATTTCATGTCGACGGATTCCGGCCGGGCGATCCGGATATCAAGCCTGCGGCCCCCGGCCTCGACCCCGCAGGTCGTGGATCTGGCCGTGTTCCGCCGAAGGTCGATGTCTTGATCGCCGGCTGTGGCCCGGCAGGCCTGTGCCTTGCCGCCCAGCTTGCCGGTTTTCCCGAGATCTCGACGATGATCGTGGAGCCCAAGGCCGGCCCGATGGAAAAGGGCCAGGCCGATGGCGTCAGCGTCCGGTCGATGGAGATGTTCCAGGCCTTCGGCTTTGCCGACAAGGTCAAGCGCGAGGCCTGTTGGGTGACCCAGACCGCGTTCTGGAAGCCGGATCCGAAGGCGCCGCAGGGCATCGTCCGCGCCGGGATCCAGCAGGACGTGGCCGACGACCAGTCGGACATGCCCCATACGATCGTCAACCAGGCCCGGATCCACGACCTGTTCCTGGATGTGATGCGGAATGCCCCGACCCGGCTGCAACCGCATTACGGCCTTCGCCTTGCCGATCTGACCATCGACACCGGGGCCCGGGACCATCCCGTGACCGTGACCCTGGAACGGGTCGACGCGGAGGGTGGCAGTGGCAAAACGCTGAAGGTCCGTGCGAATTACGTCGTCGGTTGCGATGGCGCGCGCAGCACCGTGCGCCAGGCGATCGGCGGCCGGCTGCACGGGGATGCGGCGCACCAGGCCTGGGGGGTGATGGACATCCTTGCCAATACCGACTTTCCGGACATCCGGCGGAAATGCCTGATCCAGTCCGCGACCGAAGGCAATGTCATGATCATCCCGCGCGAGGGCGGCTACCTGTTCCGGATGTATGTGGAGCTCGACAAGCTCAACCCCGACGAACGGGTCGCGAACCGCAACCTGACCGTCGATCACATCATCGCCGCCGCCAACCGCATCATGCGGCCCTATGCCGTCGACGTGAAAGAGGTCGCCTGGTGGTCGGTCTACGAGATCGGGCACCGGCTGACCGACAAGTTCGACGATGTGCCGCCGGATGACATCGCAACGCGCATGCCGCGCGTCTTCACCGCCGGCGATGCCTGCCACACGCATAGCCCCAAGGCCGGCCAGGGCATGAACGTGTCGATGGGCGACACGTTCAACCTGGGCTGGAAGCTGGTGCATGTCCTGACCGGACGGTCGGAGCCCGGCCTGCTGCATTCCTATTCGGCCGAACGGCAACGCGAAGCCCGCCGTCTTGTCGAAACCGATCACGCATGGGCCCGGATCATGAGCGAGCCGCCGGGGCTGTCCGAGCTTGACGGCACGGACATGCCGCGGTTCCAGAAGCAGTTCATCGAGAACCTGGAATTCACCGGCGGGCTTTCGGTGCATTACGCCCCCTCTGCCCTGGTCGCCAATACCGGATACCAGGATCGCGCCACCGGTCTGATCGTCGGGAAACGGTTTCATTCCGCCCCGGTTGTCCGCCTTGCCGACGCCCGGCCGATGCAGCTGGGCCATGTGGCCCAGGCCGACGCGCGCTGGCGGATCTATGCCTTTGCCGGCGAGCGGGATACCGGCGCCCCGAATGGCGCCATGGCGGCGTTTTGCGCCTATCTGGAACAGGACCCTGCGTCACCGGTGCGCCGCTTTACCCGCGCCGATGAAGACATCGACGCGCTGATCGACCTTCGTGCCGTGTTCCAGCAGGATTTCACCGCGCTGGACATCACGGCGATGCCCGGCCTGCTGCGCCCGCCCAAGGGCCGCTACGGCCTGCGCGACCTCGAAAAGGTCTTTTGCGTCGACCACAGGTCGGGACAGGACATCTACGAACGGCGCGGCATCGACCGCAAGGACGGCTGCATGATCGTGGTGCGCCCCGATCAATATGTCGCGCATGTCCTGCCGTTGCAGGCCCGGGCAGAGCTTGCCGCCTTTTTCGACGGCGTTCTCAGGCCCGTCGCCGCGGGTCAGGCCGCGGCATGACGCCGCCGGACGGCCGCCGGCTTCGGGACCGACCAGGACCCGCCAAGCAGGGCGCCCCTGTCCGTGTCACCGCCGATCGCCCGCGACCCGGCTCACGGCTGTCGTGAAGGCGCGCATCTCGGGCGTCGGGACCTCGTCGGCTACGCTCATCACCCCCACCGCGCCGACGGTCGGGCTGGTGTCGATGTCCAGCCGGACCAGCCGCCCCTCCGCAAGCTCGTTGGCCACGACGCCGCGGCTGATGATCCAGACGGTTTCCGGATCGGCGACCACCAGGGATCGCCCGAACGCCGCGGAGGCGGTTTCGATCCGGTTCTTGAACAGCGGCACACCGCGCGCGATCAGCATCCGCGCGACCAGCGGCCGAATGGCGGAGTCCGCGGGCGGATAAAGCACCCGGAACGCATCGAGCCCCTCCAGGTGCCGGACCGTGACCGCCGGGCTTGCCGGTGCCGCGACGACCACGACCTCTTCGGTATAGAGCTGCCGGAAGACGAGCCCCTGCATGCTTTCCGGCCGCCCGAGCCGCCCGACCACCAGATCGAGCCGCCCCGCCCTGAGCCGCGCGGTCAGATCCTGGTGCGGGCCTTCGTGGATCTCCAGAAGCGTATCGGGATTGTTGCGTGCAAACCCGGCCGCGGCCTCGGGCAGCAAGCCCGAGGCGACGCTGGGCAGGACCCCGACCTTGAGATGCGCCGCCGCCGCGCCGCCGGACCGGACACTGCGCAGCCCGTGCCGCAAGGCGGCCGTGCATTGCTCTGCGAACTGAAGAAAGACCTCCCCCTCCTGGGTGAGCGTCGCACCCGAGCGGTCCCGCGCCATCAAGGTGGCGCCGACGATATCCTCCAGTTCCTTGAGCGTCTTGGAGATCGCCGGTTGCGACAGGTGCAGCGCGTCGGCGGCCCGTTTCAGACTGCCCGCCCGGGCGATCGAACTGAAGGCGTCGAGGTGGCGAAACTTTATTCGACGATCCATGAATTGCCTGTTTGGGAAAGCATTTTGCGTATTTTCTCATTTTTGTTGCAAAGTTCAATATGGGAAACAGGGGTATGGGAATCGAGGAGGACGACGTGCAGACCCAAGTCGCGATCATCGGTGGCGGCCCCTCCGGCCTGCTACTGTCACAGCTTCTGCACAGGGTGGGCATCGACAGCATCGTGCTGGAACGCAAGACCCAGGACTACGTGCTGGGCCGGATCCGCGCCGGTGTTCTGGAACAGGGCCTGGTCCAGCTGCTGGAACAGGCCGGCTGCGCGGATCGCCTGCATGCCGAGGGATATGTTCACCACGGCACGCTTGTGGCCTATGGCCAGGAGATGTTCCGGATCGACTTCACCGAACATACCGGAACGCCGGTGATCGTCTATGGCCAGACCGAAGTGACCCGCGATCTCTATGCGGCGCGCGAGGCGGCGGGCGGCGCCATCGACTACGAGGTCGACGATGTCGTGATCCATGGCGCCGACAGCGACGCGCCCCATGTCACCTATACGGTTCATGGCGAAAAGCGGCGCATCGACTGCGATTTCATCGCCGGCTGCGACGGGTTCCACGGGGTCAGCCGGCAGGCGATCCCGCTGGGCCTGCGGCGTGAATACGAAAAGGTCTATCCCTTCGGCTGGCTCGGCATCCTGTCCGAAACCCCGCCCGTGAACCACGAGCTGATCTACGCCAATTCCGAGCGCGGTTTCGCCCTGTGCTCGATGCGCAACGACATGCTCAGCCGCTATTACATCCAGTGTTCGCTCAGCGACAAACCCGAGGACTGGACCGACGAGGCGTTCTGGCAAGAACTCAAGCGCCGGATCCCGGCCGAACAGGCCGAAAAGCTGGTCACCGGCCCGTCGATCGAGAAATCCATCGCCCCGCTGCGGTCCTTCGTGACCGAACCGATGCGCTGGGGGCGGCTGTTCCTGTGCGGCGACGCCGCGCATATCGTGCCGCCGACCGGCGCCAAGGGGCTCAACACGGCGGCCTCGGATGTCCATTATCTGTTCAACGGGCTGCGCGACTATTACCGGGCCGGAACGACCGACGGCATCGACGGCTATTCGGAAAAGGCGCTCAAGCGGATCTGGAAAGCCGAGCGGTTCAGCTGGTGGTTCTCGTCGATGATGCATCGCTACCCCGACCAGTCGGAGTTCGACCTCAAGATGCAGGTGGCCGATCTTGAATTCCTGCGCACGAACAAGGCCGCGCAGAAAGCCATGGCCGAAAACTATGTCGGACTGCCCTATTGATGCGGGCGGTTCATGCGAACGGTCTGACGCTGCACCTGTCAGAGACCGGCAACCCGGATGGGCCAGCCGTGGTCTTTGCCAATTCGCTTGGCACCGATCTGCGGCTCTGGGATGCGCTGTTGCCGCTGCTGCCGGAGGGGCCGCGATACCTGCGCTACGATTTGCGGGGCCACGGCCTGTCGGATTGTCCCGACGGGCCCTATGCCATCGCCGATCTGACGAAAGACGCCGAAGGGCTGATCGAGGGTCTGGGCCTTGGCCCGGTGGTCTTCGTCGGCCTGTCCATCGGCGGCATGATCGGCCAGGACCTGGCCTTCCGTCGCCCGGACCTCGTGCGCGCCCTCGTGCTGTCGAACACGGCGCCGCGCATGGGCACGCCCCGGATGTGGCAGGACCGGATCGACGCGATCCGCGCCGGCGGTCTGGGCGCGGTCCGGGACGCTGTGCTCGACCGCTGGTTCGGGCCGCAGTTTCGCGGCATACCCGAGGTGGCGCTTTGGGGCGCGATGCTGTCCCGGACGCCGGTCGAAGGCTACCTGGGCTGCTGTGCGGCCCTTGCCGATGCCGATCTGACCGCGCGCACCGCCACGCTCGACCTGCCGGTCCTCGCGATCGGCGGCAGCGCGGACGGCGCCAGCCCACCCGCCTTGGTGACGGCGATGGCCGACAGCATGGCCGGGGCCACCTGCCGGATCATCGAGGGCGCCGGCCACCTGCCCTGTGTCGAAACACCCGCGGCCTACGCCGCGATCCTCGCCCCCTTCCTGAAGGAGCATGCCCATGTCTGACTTGTTCAATCTCGGGATGGACACGCGTCGCGCCGTGCTTGGCGACGCCCATGTCGATCGCGCCGAAGCCGCCAAGACATCGTTCGACGCCCCGTTCCAGACCCTGATCACCGAAGGCGCCTGGGGCGCGGTCTGGTCCGATACCACGATCAGCAAGCGCGAACGCTCCATGCTGACCCTTGCCCTGCTTGCCGCGACCGGGAATTTCGAAGAGATCCCGATGCATATCCGCGCCACCGCCAATACCGGGGCGTCCAGGGACGACGTGATACAGGCCTTTCTGCATGTCGCGATCTATGCCGGCGTGCCCCGGGCCAATCACGCGATCAAGCTCGCCAAGGCGACCTATGCCGAGATGGAGGAGGAAGAATGACCCAGCCCGCAGAATTCTACCAACGCAACCGGTCGCTGCACCCGCCGGCCCTGACGCCCGGCTACAAGACATCGGTGGCGCGCAGTCCGCGCTATTCGCTGATCGCGCTCGGGAATTCGGTGTCCGAAATCACCGGCCCGGTCTTCGGCCAGAACGACATCGACCCGGGCGACAACGATCTTCTGACGAATTACGCCAGGCCCGGCGAGGCCCCGATCGGCGAACGGATCATCCTGCACGGGCGGGTTCTGGACGAAAACGCAAGGCCGGTTCCCAACACATTGGTGGAATTGTGGCAGGCCAATGCGGGCGGCCGCTACCGGCACAAGAAAGACACCTACCTGGCCCCGATCGATCCGAATTTCGGCGGCTGCGGCCGCACGCTTACGGACGCGAACGGCTATTACGCCTTTCGCACCGTGAAACCCGGCGCCTATCCTTGGCGCAACATGGTCAACGATTGGCGCCCCGCCCATGTCCACCTGTCGGTCTTCGGGTCGGGGTTTGTCCAGCGGCTGATCACGCAATGCTATTTCCAGGGCGATCCGCTCATTCCGCTTTGCCCGATCGTGCAGACGATCCCCGACCCCGATGCGATCGAACAACTGATCGCGCTGCTCGACATGAACGCGACGATCCCGCTCGATACCATCGCCTACAGGTTCGACATCGTTCTGCGCGGACGGCGGTCCACGCTGTTCGAAAACCGGCCGGAGGGGAACTGATCCATGGCACAGACGCTCAGCTATCTGAAGGAAACCGCATCCCAGACTGCCGGTCCCTATGTCCATATCGGTCTTGCGCCCGGTGCCGCGGGCTTCGACATCTACAAGCAGGAACTGGGCTGGGACATTGCCGGCCCCAATGCGCAGGGCGAACGGATCCGGGTCGAAGGCCGCGTCATCGACGGGATGGGCGCGCCGATCAAGGATGTCATGCTTGAAATCTGGCAGGCCAATGCAGACGGGCATTACGCCCATCCCGAAGGCGGCGGCCCGGTCGAAGACGGGTTTCGCGGCTGGGGCCGTGTCATCACCGATTTCGAGACCGGCGAATGGGGCTTCGACACGGTCAAACCCGGCCGGACGCCGGGCCGCGACGGACGGCAGCAGGCGCCGCACCTGAACCTCTGGATCGTCGCCCGCGGCATCAATGTCGGGCTGAACACCCGGATGTATTTCGACGACGAAGCCGCGGCGAACGCCCGGGATCCGGTGCTGAACCTCATCGAATGGGAACATCGCCGCGCCACGCTGATCGCCACCCGATCCGAGGCGGGCGGGACCGTCGTCTATCGCTTCGACATCAGGTTGCAGGGCGATGACGAAACCGTCTTTTTCGATGTGTGACGCCGGGACGATGTCGAAACCCTGCATCATCTGCGTCGCGATCACCGGCAGTCTGCCGACCAAGGCGCACAACCCGGCCGTGCCGATCACCGTGGCGGAACAGGTGGAATCGACCCACGAGGCCTTCGAGGCCGGGGCGACCATCGTCCATGCCCATGTGCGCAACGAGGACGAAAGCCCCTCCTCGGACCCCGAAAAGTTCGCGGCCCTCAAGGAGGGCGTCGAAAAGCACTGCCCCGGCATGATCATCCAGTTCTCGACCGGCGGACGCTCGGGGGCTGGCCGGACGCGTGGCGGCATGTTGCCGCTGCGGCCGGACATGGCCTCCTTGTCCGTGGGATCGAACAACTTTCCGACCCGGGTCTATGAAAACCCGCCCGACCTTGTCGACTGGTTGGCCGCCGAGATGCGGAAACACGACATCAAACCCGAGATCGAGGCTTTCGACCTCAGCCATATCCTCAAGGCCCGGGAGATGGCCGACAAGGGGCAGCTGACAGGCACGCCCTACGTGCAGTTCGTGATGGGGGTGAAGAACGCGATGCCGGTCGACCGGGACGTGTTCGACTACTATATCCACACCGTGCACCGCCTGTTCGGCAAGGACGCCCCCTGGTGCGCCGCCGGGATCGGCGCGCATCAGTTGACGTTGAACGAATGGGCGATCGCCGCCGGTGGCCATGCCCGGACCGGGCTGGAGGACAACGTGCGGCTCGATCGCGGCACCCTGGCCCCCGGCAACGCGGCGCTCGTTCGGCGTGCCGCCGAAATCTGTGAGCGCAACGATCGCCCCGTCGCCACCTGGCAGGAGGCGCGCCGCATCCTGGGCCTGCGATCCACCGAGAGCACCGGACATGGCCGAACGGCCTGAAACGGGATGCAAGCCCAGCCGTCAGAGCACACACCCCCGCCGCATCGGCAATTCAAGGACCAAGGCTTTGCGCAACCTGTTTGCGCAGAAATCCTCGGTTGCGGGCCCCCCCCGGCCTCGCTGCATTGCCGCGCAGACAGGGTGACCGAAGATGGCCACCACGAGACGATGGCACCTTGGGGGCGCGATGGCGCGCCGGACGCAGCGGCTTTGGTCGGACAAAAGAAGCGCCGTGAACCGCGCCGGGTTCACCGAAGCCTGATTTCGGTTCGTTGTGTTGCGATGTCTTCAGTTTCCAGAGCTGCGTATCGGCACCGATATCAAGGCGGTGCTCTGCGGCAGCGGCTTGCCCAAAGTACGGCGACGGATCGTGGTCCACTGCAAGGGCGCAAGGGTCGGCCTTGCAACTCTCGATCCCGTCGCTGACGAGGATCGCCGTGGATATGTGCTCCCGGACGCCGAGCCTCTCCGCCGCTGTCTTGACCGCTTCGGTCAGCGGCGCGCGGCCCCTCGGAAGAAGAACGCGAACTGACCCTTGGTGCGCTTTCTGATGCGATCCGGGTGCGGCTCGACACACCGCGCGACGCCTATGTCGCGTCGGAAGACGCCTGTGCCGCCGCCCGTGCCCGGCTGCAGACCCTGCGCGAGGCGTCAGCTATCACATCCGGTTCCATCCGACGGTTGCGGAGGATCTCGACTCCATCACGCGTTGGCTGCAAGCACGATGTCCGCGGCGGCTCGGAACGTTGCTACCCGCCCATTATGGGCGGCGTGAAGAATAGCCCGGCAAAGGCCGATCAAGGCGTCGAGACTCGTGGCTCTGCCATTCTGCATATCTGACAGGAGCCAGCGCACGATCCTCCAGCCGCTGACGAGATGCGCATCGGCGATGACCGGATCGGGGATCAGCTGGGACAACAGGGCATTGAGTTCCGTGAATACCGCGTAGACACTGTCCGGATCCGTCGGCAGATGCGACATGTCCGACGTGCTTATCATGCCCAGACGCCGTGCGACCTCTTGCGGTACCGGAGCATCGGGCAGCCGCGCCACAAGCCTCAGCAATTCGCCATGCACCGCGAGATGCATACCGCGCTGCGCCGGATCCATGGGGTTCGCGACGGAGCCGACGCCGGTGCGCACCTCGATCAGACCTTCATAGGCCAGCCGCTGCAACGCTTGCCGCACCGGGGTGCGGGAGATGCCGAACTCATCCGCCAGCTCGCCTTCGAGCAGCAGATACGGCCCATCCTGCGGGTGCAGGCAAATCCGCTTGCGGATGGCATCCGCGATATCATCGGCGCGGGGCTTGGCCCTGTGGATGGTCATTCTCGTCTCATTCCGAAGCCGGCAAGTGTCACGGGTCCGACACACTGCCTGTATACACGTATGCAAAAGCTGTATTGCACCGAGACCTTCCATGCAACACGCGCCGCCGCCTGCCCGCCGATCCGCCCCTGACCGGGTTGGGCTCGCGGTTGTCGGGGCAATCTTGCTGAGCCTGACGATCCTCGGGGGCAATATCTGGCTGAACATGCAGGCGGCGGGCGTGACGCCGGGATACGGATTTCTGTCGCAGACCGCCGGATTCGACCTGAGCGAAAGCCTGATCCCCTATGATGCCGGCGACAGCTACGGGCGGGTGATCCTTGCCGGTCTGCTCAACACGGTGTTTCTGGCCATATGCGGTCTGGTGCTGGCCACGGGTCTGGGCGTCGTGATGGGCCTTGTCAGCGTGACACCCAGCCCGGCGGGCCGCATGATCGCGCTGCTTTACGTCGAATTGTTCCGCAACCTGCCCAAGATCCTCGTGCTGCTGGTGCTTTATGTCGTCGCGGTGCGCGGCTTGCCCCCGGTGCGCGAGGCGCTGTCCATCGGGCCGCTGCATCTGACCAACCGGTCGATCTACATGCCGGCGATCGAAGCGGATGCCCGGCAATTGTGGCTGCTGCTGCCGCTGGCCGCCGCGGTCGCGGTCGCGGTGCTGTGGCATCGCCACGCACGCCGCATCAAGCGCGACACGGGCAGGGACATCGTGGTGCTGCCGGTGATCCTTGCCGCGATCATCGGGCTTCCCCTGATCTTCGCGGTGCTTGCCGATACGCCGCTGGTGCCGAGCCTGCCGGAGTTCCGGCGTTTCGATTTCGATGGCGGGGCGCGGCTTTCGGTTCAGTTCATCGTGGTTCTGGTCACCCTGGGGCTCTACCATGGCGCGCAGATCGCCGAGGTGGTGCGCGGCGGCATCCTGTCGGTGCCGCAGGGCCAGGTCGAGGCCGCGCGGGCGCTTGGCCTGACACCGCGGCACGTGACGCGCTTCGTCGTTCTGCCACAGGTGCTGCGGATCGTGATCCCACCGATGATCAACCAATATGTGAACCTGATCAAGAACACCTCGATCGCCATCGCCGTGGGTTATTCCGACCTGATGTCAATCAGCGGCACGATCATCAACCAGACGTTCCGACCGCTCGAGATGATGCTGGTCACCATGGGGCTCTATCTGGGTCTCTGTCTTGTCGCGTCCTCGCTGATGAACCGGCTGAACGACAGGCTGCGTGCCCGCGGCGCCGGAGGTGCCGCGTGATCCCGCCAAATCCTCCCCCCGAGGCACGCAGCGACATCCTGCGGCAATGGGCCGGCACGCCGGTGACGGCGCTTGTGTCGCTCGTCAGTGCCGCCGTGGCGATTTCCGTCACATGGGCGCTGGTCGATTGGGCGGTGATCTCGGCGGTCTCGCCCACGCGACCGATTGAGGAGTGCGCCGGGGCGTCGGGGGCGTGCTGGCGCTTTTATCTTGAGAAGAGCCGCTTCATGCTGTTCGGCACCTATCCCTATGCCGAACATTGGCGCCCGGCTTTGGTGTCCTTGCTGCTGCTGGCGCTGTCGGCGCTGGTGGGGCTGCGGATCACCGGGCGGCTTCGCTGGCTGCGGCCCCGGATGCTTCTGGCCCTGTGGGCCGGGGTGATCCCGATGGCCTTCGTGCTGATGGGCGGTGGCTGGACCGGGCTTCTGGCTGTCGACATGTCGCGCTGGAACGGAATGCCGGTTCTGCTGATCCTGTCGGTCATCGCCATCGCGCTGGCTTTTCCGCTGGGAGTGGCGCTGGCGGTGCTGCGCCACCAGACGCGTCGGCCGGTGCTGCGCCGCGCCGCCTTGGTCTATATCGAGGGGATGCGCGGTATTCCCATGGTCACCGTCCTGTTCGTCGGTGTCTTCGTTCTGCCGCTGACCCTGCCGCCGGACACGCGGATCAGCCCGGTGATGGCGACGCTGATCGCATTGGTGTTCTTTCACGCCTCGTATTTCGCCGAGGATGTGCGCGGCGGGCTGCAATCGCTGCCGGTCAGCCAGCAGGAGGCAGCCTTTTCCCTTGGCCTGTCCCGGGGCAAGACCATGCGCCTCGTGCTGTTGCCACAGGCCCTGTCACGCAGCCTTCCGGCGTTGGTGAACTCGGTGATCGGGGCCTACAAGGATACCTCGCTGGTCGTGGTCCTCGGCATTCACGACCTGACATCGACCGCGCGCATGGCGTTCAGCGAACCGGGCTGGGGGCAGTTCGCGCTCGAGGCCTACGCCTTTGTCGGGGCCTGGTTCCTGTTGTCCTGCGCGTTCCTGTCATGGGTGGGGCGCGAATTGCATCGCAACCAAGGCGCAAGACGCCGCTGACCTGTCATGAATTTGAAGAACTATACCTGTATACAGGAAATGCGTCCTTCGATGCCGAGTTTTCAACAACAGGAGCTTTCCATGCGCCCCGCCCAACTGTGCCTCACCGCTCTCAGTTCGATCCTTGCCGTCACGACCGTACCCGCACTGGCCGGGCCGGTCATGGACGACATCAAGGCCAACGACAGCCTGATCTGCCTGGTCAGCCCGACCGCCCCCGGTTTTTCCGTGCCCGACAGCACGGGCGTGTTTCAGGGCTTCAACGCCGATTTCTGCCGCATGGCTGCGGCGGCAGTTCTGGGCGACGCCGACAAGGCCGACATCCGTGGCGTCGGTTTTTCCGACTCGATGAAGACCATCGTCGCAGGCGAGGCGCATATGGGTTCGCGCTCGATCACCCGCACAGGGACCCGCGATGCGGATGAAGGCATGGCATTCGTTGTCACCACCTTCTTTGACGGTCAGGGCTTCATGGTTCCCAATTCCCTCGGCGTGTCCAGTGCCGCCGAACTCGATGGCGCCAGCGTCTGCGCCGAGGACGGCTCGACCACGCTGCTCAACATCGCCGACTGGTTCGGCGCGCAGGGCATGACCTACCGGGTCGAGAACATCGCCGACAAGACAGCCCGTCTCGAGGCGTTCTTTTCCGGCAAATGCGATGTCTATGCCTCGGATGTGACGGCGCTGACCGCGGACCGTCAGCTTTCAGAGAACCCTGCGGATTACGTGATCCTGCCCGAGGTCATCTCGAACGAGCCGCTGACGCTGGTCGCACGCCCGGACCAGGCGTTCGAGGCCGCCCTGTTCTGGGGTTTCCAGGTCATGTTGAACGCCGACAGCCATGGCATCACCTCGGCCAATATCGACGAGGTCATGGCCGATCTGGACAACCAGCCGCCCGCCGTGCAACGCATGTTCGGCGCCGACAGCGCCACCACCGACATGGCAGCCAAGCTTGGCCTGGTGGATGACTGGGCATACCAGATCGTCAAGCAGGTTGGGTCCTATGGCGAAGTTTTCGACCGTCATCTGGGTGTCGATACGCCCTTCGGTCTGGACCGTGCGGAAACGCCGAATGCACATGCTGCAAACGGTGGGCTGATGTATCCCTATCCGATCCGCTGAGACTGGTTCGGCGCGCTCCGGCTCCCGGAGCGCGCGACTTTCCATCCCGAGACCCAATGCCCGAAGACCTGATCGCTTCCCATCCGGACAGTTCGGTGCGCGCAATCTGCCCGCGCCCCGGTGGAGGGCATGTCGTCACGATGGGGTTCCCCGGACTGGATATCGATCTTCGTGGGCAAGCCCTGATGAACCCCGACAGGATGGACGCCACATTGGCCCATGCATGTGACGCAGGGATGAGGCTGCTCCTGATCCTGACCCAGCCCGATGAACTCCCCCGGGACGCCATCGCGAGTCTACGTAGAGCGGTCAATGCCCGAGGCTTCTGCGCCATCGCCTTGCCCATCGAAGATTATTCCGTGCCAAGTGCAGCCTTCATGCGGGCATGGAGACGTTTGTCGCCCGCCTTCACGACAGTGTTCGCGTCTGGCGAATCCGTGGCCATGAGTTGTCAATATGGTGCGGGCCGGAGCGGTGTGGTCGCCGCGATGCATTTGATCGACGCCGGGCATACACCGGAACATGCGGTGCGCCTGCTGCGCCAACAATTCCCCGAAACCGTAGAGAACGACCATCAGTTCGCCTGGTTGACAAGATACGCCATGGGTTCGTGACGCCGATCGGTTCGGGAGTCATGTGCCCGAGCGGCCTTTGGCCTTGTCGTTCCAAGACAAGGCAACTGTCCCCACCTGAAAGCAACGGGATCAAGCACCGGAGCGCCCGCGCGACACGGAACCGTCACGTCGTTCCAACGGCCGATCGACCGCAAGCGCTTTCGCGATCGCCTCCTGCCGCTGATCGCCGAGGCATGCGACCGGTCCCGGAGTGGTCACGGAATGGGACCTCGTGATGGACGGCTGTCTGGACGCCTCTTCGGAAGGCTTCGCCGATCGGGACGAGGTGATCGAGGGTCGTAATCGGCGGCTCCGGAGGTCATCTCGTGGCCGGCTTCGCCATCCCGAGCCGCGTCGCCGGCCCCGCCCTTCGTGGCGCCCAGACCCATCCTGCAACAAGGTTGAACCCGGACCACCCTATCGGCGCAGGCCAATGGTCGACTGCCCCCTGGACCGTGGACCGTGGACCTCGCCGAGATGGGCTTGCGAACCAGACGGCAGGCACAGGAATGCCCCGGAACAGGCACGACTCCGAAGAGATCGTCGCGAAAATGCGCCAGGTCGGCGTTCCGGCGTCACAAAGCCGGTCGGTAGCCGAGGCGGTCGCTCGATCGGCATGACGAAGCGCGCCCACCACCTGTGGCGCGAGGAGCATGGTGGGCTGACAACGAAGCTGGAGGCGCGGCCATATGCGCCGGAAAGGACAACGATCGGCTTTGGAAGACCGTGCCAGACCTCACGCTCGAGACGCCGGCCAGACGGAAGATGCCTCCGAATGGGTCTGACCCCGGTCTGCCAGTGTCGTTGTTCGGACCATCTCAGGCTGGCGTTCCGGGTCCCGGATCCATTTGAATGCCCTGCGCTTGGCCAGCGTCGCACAGCCCAGTGGAAAGCTTGACGGGGGTGCCCCGGCGAGGAGGCGCTCAGCGCGAACATCATCGCGCTTGCATCCCGGAATGGATCGACGGGGCCGCGGTCGGTGCCGACGATTTCCCCCTTTTGGCAACGATGTCTTTGTGATCGGCGGAACCCTGGCGCGGATTCGTCATTTTTCTTTTTCACAAACGTCACTGTGCCTTTGAAAATGCCCTTTAACCAAGGGCCGTGCACACGTGTTCACACCAAGAAAGCACGCACTTCGTCGACCCGAGACGCCCGACATCCGTACAGGGCACGGCTGCCACCGTGCCGTCCCCAAGGGAGAATTCCATGACCAAGAGACTTCTTTCAGCGACCGCGCTTTGCAGCGTCCTCGCTGCCACCGCCACAGCGCAAACCTACGAAATCCGCGTCTGGAGCGGCGGCTCCAGTGAAGCCGACAGCTACCGCTGGGAAGCCATCGAAATGGCGGCCGACATCCTCGAACGCGAGGCGGCGATCCGCGGTGAAGAGATCACCATCTCCATAGAATACATGTGGGAATTCGGCGGCTGGGCCGAGTTCAAGCAGGCCGTGACCCTCGCTGCAGAGGCGGGCGACGCCCCCGAAATCGTGGTGACCAGCCATCTCGACATCGCGCCTTGGAGCCAGGCCGGCTATATCGTGCCGGTCGAGGATTACCTCGACCTCGACGCCTGGCCGCTGTCGGACGTCTATCCCAACCTGATGGACATCGCCGCCTTCAATGGCGTGCAATGGGGCATTCCGCAGGACGCCGAGAGCCGGCCGTTCTTCTTCTGGCGCGACCACATGCGGGCCATCGGCTACTCCGACGCGGAAATCGATGCGCTGCCCGAGGCGGTTCTGGCCGGGGAATACACCCTGCAGAACGTGCTGGAGGACGCCACGCGCGCCGTGGAAATGGGCCTTGTCGAGGAAGGCATGGGCTTTTCCCCGCGCGTGTCGAACGGCCCTGACTACGCACAGTTCTACCAATCCTTCGGCGGCGAGCTCTACGATCCCGAAAGCGGCAAGCTCGTGCTCGACCGCGCGGCGATGACCGAGTTCTATCAGTTCTTCGTCGATGCGGTGGCGGCGGGCGTGACCAGCCGCACCCATATCGGCACGGACTGGAACGAATGGTATGCCGACGTGGCCAACGGCAATGCCGCGATGTGGCACGGCGGGACCTGGCACTACGGCCGCTACCTCAGCGAAGGCAACGAGGATTTCTTCGGCACCGTCGCCTTCACCCTGATCCCCGCCGGCGGCACCGAGGCTGGCCGGGCCAACACGATCACCCACCCGCTGGTCTACCTCGTCACCGACCAGGGCGACGACGACGTGCAGAACATCGCCGCGCAACTCGTGGAGATCGCGACCGAGCCGCGGATCAACACGCTGCACGCGATCAAGTCCGCCCACCTGGCCGTGGCCGAGAGCCAATCCAGCGTCCCGCTCTACGCGCAGGACCCCTGGGCCGATGCGGCGACCTCGGTCCTGCTGCCGCACGCCAACAGCCAGCCGAACCACCCCGATTACGGCGTCTATTCCGAGGCGATGTGGTCGGGCCTCGAAAGCGCCTGGACCGGCGTGCAGACGCCCGAGGAAGCGGTTGCCGAACTGGAAGCCGAACTTGTCTCCGTTCTGGGCGACAAACTGATCGTTCGGTGAGCACAACGCTCGGACGGGCCTGTCATCTGGCCCGTCCGTCCCCCCGGTCGAGGGCACCCATCATGCGACAGGACAGGATCGGATTTCTGTTCCTCACCCCCGCGCTGATCGCGGTCGTGCTGTTCTACCTTCTGCCCGTCGTGATGACGGCGGTCTTCGCCTTCACCAACATGTCGACGTCCACCGGTATCCGTGGTGGCGACTACATGCTGACCGAAGGCAGCCTGCGCGACCTCAGGGAACAGGGTTTGAACGAGGCCACGCTGTCCCATCTCGCGGACGCGGGCTACGTCGTCGACGCAGAGGGGCTCGCCGCCCTTGCCGAGGCCTTCGGTGCCCCGCTGGCCGAGCGCGTCGAAGCGGCGCTCGGGGGGCAGAGTTTCGCCACGGGCCGCGACCTGGAACGCGCACTGCGCGACCTTCGTGCGCCGGAAATCCGCATGACGCGCGACCGCAAGCGGGCCGCCGATCTCTTTCAGCGCTCCGTCCTCAATATCCGTCATGACACCGCCGCGGCGCTCGCGGCTGACCTTTCGGCCGCGGGCATACCGCAGTCAGAACAAGACCCTATCGTGGAGGTCGCCTATACCGGCTGGTCCTGGACGACACGCAATTTCGAACTGCTGCTCAGCCTGCCATCAACCGCGCGCTATGCGATCAACACGCTCATATACGTGGCGTTGACGCTGGTGATCTTCAACGTTGGTCTCGGCCTGTTCCTCGCGATCAGCACCTTCTACTTGCCCGAACGGACAGCGGCCACGTTCCGCGCGATCTGGTTCATGCCGCGCATCCTGCCGCCGGTGCTTTACGTGTTGATGTGGAAATGGCTGATGTGGGACAACGGGTTCCTCGCCAGCGCCCTCGCCCCCTTCGGCGTGGAGCGGATCAACTGGATGATGCACAGCGAATACCACGCCTGGGTGGCGGTGATCCTGATCAACGGGGTCGTGGGCGCCTCCTTCGGAATGATCATCTTCGCAAGCGCCATCAAGGCGATCCCGCAGACCATGCTCTTGGCCTCCGAGGTCGACGGCGCGACACGCTGGCAACAGGTGCGCTTCATCATCCTGCCGCAAATGCGCTGGCCGATCCTCTTCGTAACGGCCTACCAGACGCTCTCCTTGCTGGCGTCCTTCGAATACATCCTCCTCAGCACGGGCGGCGGCCCCGGCAGCGCCACCGAGGTCTGGGCCATGGCGGCCTTCCGCACCGCGCTCAACAATTACGGGGGCAACCTGCAATACGGGATGGGCGCGACCTTCGCGCTGGTGCTGGTCATCATCGGCACAGCCCTGAGCCTGCTTTACCTGCGCTTCTTCAACTTCCAGGCGTTGCTCGCCAAGCCTCGGATCGAAAGGTAGGCCCATGCAGGAGCAGCGCGCGCCCAACGCCCGTCACTGGCCGCTGATCGCGGGTCTTGTCGCGCTCTCGGCGCCGCTGGTCGTGATGTATCTCTACCAGGTGATAGACACGGTCACGACCACGCCGCCCGGCTCGATCATCCCCGACGGTGTCACCCTGGGTCACTGGAGGTTCCTCGCTGGGCCGCTGTCGGAGGGCGGGCCGTCGGTCTGGAGCCTTGCGGGCAACACGCTGGTATTCGCGACCTGCACGGCGCTGGTTGTGACCTCGGTCTCGGTCACGGCGGCCTACGCGCTGTCGCGGCTGAACATGCCGGGGCGCGGGTTCTTCCTGGGCGGGTTGATCGTGCTGCATGCCTTTCCGACGATCACCCTGATCGTCGCGGTCTTCCTCATTCTGCAATACATGGGGCTCTATGACACGCTGACCGGTGTCATCCTCGTGAAGGTCGCCTTCGAACTGCCCTTCGGCATCTGGATCATGAAGGGCTTTTACGATTCCGTCCCGTGGGAGATCGAGATGGCCGGTGTCACGGACGGAGCCGATCGCTTCACGGTCTGGCGGCTGCTGGTGCTGCCGCAGGTCCAGCCGGGGCTGGCGGCATTGTTGATCTTCTCCTTCCTGTCGGGGTGGTCCGAGTTCATCCTGCCGCTGGTGCTGGCGCCCGCCAACGCGCCGCAGGTGCTGGCGACCTACCTGGCCGGGATCATCGCGGACGACCGTTTCGCGGATTTCAGCCTCTTCAAGGCGGTGTCGATCTTCTATGCGCTGCCTGTTCTGGCGATCTACATGATCTTCCAGAAGAAACTCATGAACATCTACGGCGGGGGGACAAAGGGCTGATGCGGCTTGTTCTGGACGGCTTTACCAAGCGCTTCGGCGACACCACGGTGATCGACGCGCTGGACCTGACGGTCGAGGACGGGGAAATGATCGCGCTTCTCGGCCCGTCGGGATGCGGCAAGTCCACCACGCTCTTCGCCATAGCGGGCCTGCACCGCGTCGACGGGGGGCGCATCCTCTTCGGTGAGCGCGACGTGGCCCAGGTCAGCGCGCAAGAGCGCAATGTCGGGATCGTGTTCCAGAACTACGCGCTTTACCCGCACATGACGGTGGCGCAGAACATCGCCTTCCCCCTCCGGGTGCGCGGCGCGAGCGTGGCCGATATGGATCGCAAGGTGCGCGAGATCGCGGGGCTGGTGCAGATCGGTGAGTTGCTCGAGCGCAAGCCCGCGCAACTGTCGGGCGGCCAGCAGCAACGCGTGGCGCTGGCCCGGGCGCTGGTGCGCAAGCCGGACGTGCTGTTGCTGGACGAACCGCTGGCCAATCTCGATGCGAAGCTCAGGATGGAGATGCGCTCGGAAATCCGGCGGGTGCAGCTGGAGACGGGGATCACCGCGATCCTCGTCACCCATGACCAGGTCGAGGCGATGAGCATGTGCGACCGGATCGCCCTGATGAAGGCCGGCGGGATCGTTCAGATCGCCGAACCGGCAGAGATGTATGACAACCCCGCGGATCGTTACGTGGCCGGGTTCCTTGGCAATCCGCCCATCGCCTTTCTCGATGCGGTGTCGGACGACATTCTGCGCCTTGCGGGTGGTGCCGCCCTCGGCGCGGCCGGGACGTTGCAGGGCCTTGGACCCATCGCCCTCGGCGTGCGGCCCGAACATTACGGCCCCGGCAAGGGCGTGCCGCTCGACGGCACGGTCATCATGCTGGAAACACATGGGCGCGAAGACCTCTTCGAGGTCGAACTGGCCGGCGGCGGCCGCCTGCGGGCGATCCTGCCCGCAGGCTCGGGCGTCCGGCCCGGCACAACGGTGGATTGGGGGATCGACATGACACGCGTCTTCGCATTTTCGCCCGAGGGGCGCAGGCTGTGACCGATTGGCTCGATCCCGACCGACCCCATGCCATCGCCCATCGTGGGGCTTCGGCCTATGCCCGCGGCAACACGCTGCGCGCCTTCGCCCTGGCAAGCGACCTTGGCGCGGCGTTCTGGGAGGTGGATATCCGAACGGCAGGCGATGGCGTGATGGTGGCCCATCACGACGCCGCCACGGCCACGGGCCTGGTGATCGCCGAGACCCCTGCGGATGACCTCGCCACCGCGTGCGACGTGCCGACGCTCGACGCCGTCATCGCCCTCGCGATGGCGCGGGGCGCGGGCCTCTATGCCGATATCAAGGCGGCCGACCCGGTCGCCGTGGCGAAAGCCTTTCAGGACGCGGGCCTTGAAAAGGCCATCCTCGGCGCCTTCGATCCTGCCGCGGTCAACGCCTTGCGCGCTGCAGGGGTGACCTATCCCACGGCTGCGCTGGTGCCGCTGGGGGCCGACCCGTTCCTTCACGCGGCCGCGGCCGACATCATCCACCTGTGCTGGGAGCGGATGGACCGCCCGCAGGCCATGCTGACCCCCGAGTTCCTGTCGCGGGCCGCGGCGCAGGGGCAGCGCATCGTCCTGTGGCACGAGGAAGACCCCGACCGCATGGCAGAGTTGCGCGACCTGCCGATCCTCGGCATCTGCTCGGACATGCCGGAACTGGTGCATCCGTTCCGCGCGCCGAAGGTCTGGCCGGTGAAAACCGTCGCCCATCGCGGGGCGAATTCCGTCGCGCCCGAGAACACGCTGCCCGCCGCTGCCTGCGCCTTCGCCGCCGGGTTCGACTGGGTGGAGCTGGATGTGCGCACATCCGCGGATGGCGCGCTGGTCGTCATCCACGATGCCGACGTCGACCGGACAACGGAGGGCACCGCGCTGGTGGTGGATCTGCCCCTGGCGCGGCTGCGCGACCTCGATGCCGGAAGCTGGTTCGATCCGCATTTCGCCGGCGCGCAACTGCCCAGGCTCACCGAGATGCTGGACTGTGCCCGGCGCTGGAACCGCGGCATCTATATCGAGATCAAGCATGCCGATCCGATGGCCGTCCTGCGCGAGGTGCAACAGGCCGCGATGATTGAGCGCTGCTTTTTCTGGGGATGGGATTACGACGGCCTCCGTGCGATCAAGGCCGCGGACCCCAGGGCCAGGATCATGACCCGCCGCATGGATTTCGATCGGCTTGAGGATTGTTTTGCCGATCTTTCAGCCGACATCATCGAATATGACAGCACCGACGACTGGTCCGACATGGACGCCGCGCGCGCCTATGGCGCCGAGCTGATGATCTGCTACATGGGCCGCGACCCGGAAATCTTCGACCGCGTGATCGCGACGCGGCCCGATATCGTGAACATCGACGACCTCTTCACCTTCCGGCGGAGGATGGAGGCGGCGGGTCTCGACACGAATGGGCGCTGACGACAGGAAAAGTTCGCCGACATCCTTCGATGTCGCGCGCAGGGCCGGTGTCTCCCGTTCGACGGTGAGCCGGGCCTTGACCAAGGGCAAGCGGGTCTCGCCCGAGGTGCGGGCGCGTGTGCTCGATGCCGCCGATGCGCTGGGATATCGGGTGAACGCGCTGGCGCGCGGCCTTCAGGGACAGCAGTCGAACCTTGTAGGAGTCGTGGCCTCGCGGCTCGACACGCCCTTCCGGGCACTTCAGGTCCGCACCCTGGCCCAGAAACTGCTGCGCGAGGGGATGAACCCGCTCCTGCTGGTCGCCGACGCGGGAGAGGATATCCGCGCCCTGATCCAGAACATTCTCGCCTATAGGCTGGCAGGTGTCATCGTAACCTCCGACACCCCCTCGCCCGATGTGATCGAGGCCTGCAACCGGGCGGGCGTCCCGGTCGTGATGATCAACCGCGGCCCCGCCGCAACCGGGACGGATACCGTTTGCATGGACCTCGGCGCAGGCGGTCGCGCGGCCTTCGAGATGTTGTCGGGCGGAGGCGTCAGGCGCTTCGGCCTGCTCGCCCCCGCGCAGGAGACCTATTCCGTCACCGGCCGGACGCGGGCCTTCGTCGCCTGCTGCGAAGAGGCGGGCCATACCGTCTTGCGCCTGGCAAGCGACGGGCAGAGCCATGCATCGGGCAAGGCCGCCTGCGCTGCTTTGCAGGCCGAGATCACGGCAGGACGGATCGACGGCCTGTTCTGTGCCACCGACCTTCTGGCACTTGGCGTTCTGGACGGGCTGCGCCACGACCGCGGTGTCGACATCCCCGGCACGCTGCAGGTGGTGGGCTTCGACGATATCGAACAGGCCTCTTGGAGCGCCTATGCGCTTTCCACGGTCCGCCAGGACATTGCCGATCAGGCAGGAGCGGCCGTAGAGCTTGCCATGAAGCGTCTCGCAGATCCCGAACGCCCGTTCGAGACGCGGACCTTCGGCCTGCACAAGGTCTTTCGCGGCACGACACGGGGCCATGCAGGCCAATCGAACGCCCAGAAGGGCCCATCGGGAGAGCAGCGCAGGTGACCGCCTTTGAGAACGCCAAAGATGCCGCAAGATGCATCGAGATCGTGCGTGCTGCAGCGAAATCCGAAATCATGCCGCGCTTCCGACGACTGCGGCCCGAGGACGTGCGGGCCAAGACAGCGCCGGACGATCTGGTAACGGAAGCCGACAATGCCGCTGAAGACACCATGTCACGGGCCCTTGCACGGGATTTCCCGGAAGCCCTCATCCTTGGCGAAGAAGCCGTGGCGTCCGACCCAACGCTTCTCGACATGCTGCCAGACGCCGGGCTGGCCTTCGTCATAGACCCGGTCGATGGCACATGGAATTTCGCGGCAGGACTGGCGACCTTCGGCGTGATCCTCGCCGTGATGGAGCGTGGCCAGACTGTCATGGGGCTTCTCTACGACCCCGTTCTCGACGATTGGGTGTTGGCCCGAAAGGGGCACGGTGCCTGGTTCGGGCGTCCCGGCGAGCCGTCGGCGCGCCGCCTCGCTCTGTCTTCCGGCGGATCGGTGGAAACGGCGACAGGGCTGGTCACACCCTTCGACTTCACGCGGGGGCGGCAGGCCCGTCTGGCCGCTCAATTGACCGAATTCCGCCGGGTCGATGCCTGCCGCTGTTCGTGCCATGAATACCGGATGCTGCTTCAGGGCAGCTTTCGGTTCGGCCTATCGGGACAGACAAAGGTCTGGGACCATGCCGCGGGCGTTCTGGCCCTGAAAGAAGCCGGGGGGCACAGCCGCATGCTCGACGGTCGATCCTACACCCCGAGCATAACGTCCGGGAGCCTTCTGGTTGCCGATGATGCTGCGCTGTTGAACGAGCTTTCCGACCGGTTTGCCTGGCTTGAACACCCCGAACCGGATGGCGCCGATTGACGACCGCCAGTTGCGGAAGGTCGCGGACGTCTCACCACCCAGCAAGGGCAGAGCGAGCCGCTCAGGTCACCCGGACTCCCGAAACGCGGTCGAAGGGATGTAGCGCGGCGAGCGCGGCGTAGAGATTGACCCTGGCCCCGTCCTCGACCATCGGTAGCCCCTGGACGCGGACCGTGATCGGCTGATCGCCGTCGTCCAGCGCCACATAAATGTGGCTTTCCGCCCCGGCGGGTTCCAGCAACGCGACCCTGCCGGCGAGCCGCAGATGCGGTCCGTCCGGCGGGGTCATTAGAAGATCGTCCGGGCGCACGCCGATCAGGTCGGTGCCGTGTGGCAGGCCATCCAGGTCATCGGCAGATCCGGTCTCGCGCAGATAGGCGGCGTCGATCATGTTCATCGCCGGCGAGCCGATGAAGCCCGCGACGAAGACCGTGGCGGGCCTGTCGAAGACCTCCATCGGCGTGCCGACCTGTTCGACCCGCCCGGCATTCATCACCACGAGGCGGTCCGCCATCGTCAGCGCCTCAAGCTGGTCGTGGGTGACATAGAGCGATGTGGTCTTGAGCCGCTTCTGCAACTGCCGGATCTCCACCCGCATCTGCACGCGCAGCTTGGCGTCGAGGTTCGACAGCGGCTCGTCGAACAGGAACGCGGACGGCTCGCGCACCAGCGCCCGACCCATGGCGACCCTCTGCCGCTGACCGCCCGACAGGTTGCGCGGCTTGCGGTCCAGGTAGTCGCCGATCTCGAGCATCTTCGCCGCCTCGCGGACGCGGCGGTCGATTGCGTCCTTCGGCATCTTCCGGTTCTTCAAGCCGTAGGCGAGATTGTTGAAGACCGTCATGTGCGGATAGAGCGCGTAGTTCTGGAACACCATGGCGATGTCGCGCTCGGCCGGTTCCAGATTGTTGACCACGCGGTCGCCGATCCTGAGCGTGCCGCCGGAGATCGTCTCCAGCCCCGCCACCATGCGCAGAAGGGTGGACTTGCCGCAGCCCGAGGGCCCGACCAGCACGATCATCTCGCCGTCGGCGATATCGAGGCTGATGCCCGTCACCGCCTTGACGCCGCCGGCATAGACCTTGTGCAGGTCGTCCATCTGAATCGAGGCCATTGGCTATTTCTCCGTCTCTGTCAGGCCTTTGACGAACAGCCTTTGCATGAACAGGATCACGAGGACCGGCGGAAGCGCCGCAAGCACGACCGTGGCCATGACAAGATGCCAGAGCGGTTCGCTTTCGCCCCCCGTGACCATGCGCTGGATGCCCATCACGATCGTGTAGAATTCAGGGTCCGTCGTGATCAGCAGCGGCCAGAGATACTGGTTCCAGCCGTAGATGAACATGATGACGAACAGGGCCGCGATATTGGTGACGCTGAGCGGCAGCAGGATGTCGCGGAAGAACTTCATCGGACCTGCGCCATCCACCCGGGCGGCCTCCATCAGTTCCTCGGGGACGGTCATGAAGAATTGCCGGAACAGGAAGGTGGCCGTGGCGCTGGCGATGAGCGGGATCGACAGGCCGGCGAAGCTGTTCAGCATGCCCAGATCGGCCACCACCTCGAAGGTCGGCACGATCCGCACCTCGACCGGAAGCATCAGCGTCAGGAAGATCACCCAGAAGAAGAACATTCGGAAGCGAAAGCGGAAATAGACGATGGCGAAGGCCGAGAGGATCGAGATCGAGAGCTTGCCGATGGTGATCGCCATGGCCATGACGAAGCTGTTCCACAGCATCCCCCCGATCGGCGGCGTGCCGGCGGTGGAGCGACCTTCGGAGATGACGATGCGGTAGTTTTCGAGGGCATTCGGCCCCGGCAGCAACGGCATGACCCCGCGCACGAAGGTTCCCGGCGGGTGGGTCGAGGCGATGACGGCCACGTAGACCGGGAATACCACGATCGCCACGCCGAGGATCAGCACCAGATGTGACAGCAGCATGCCCCAGCGATCGTTCTCGACCATGATCCGTGCCCCTCAATAATTCACGCGCCGCTCGATGTAGCGGAACTGGATGACGGTCAGCACGATCACGATCGCCATCAGGATCACCGACTGCGCGGCCGAGGATCCCATGTTCAGGTTCACGAACCCGTCGCGATAGACCTTGTAGACGAGAATGTTGGTGGCCTGCGCCGGGCCACCCTCGGTGGTGGCATGGATGACGCCGAAGGTGTCGAACATCGCGTAGACGATGTTGACCACCAGCAGAAAGAAGGTGACCGGCGACAGCAGCGGCAGGATGATGGTCCAGAACCGCTTGGAGCGGCTGGCCCCGTCGATCGCCGCGGCCTCGATCAGCGACTGCGGAATGGATTGCAGTCCGGCGAGGAAGAACAGGAAGTTGTACGAAATCTGCTTCCACGCCGCGGCCAGGATGACGAGGATCATCGCGTCGGTGTTGCTGGAGCGGTGGTTCCAGTCGTAGCCCACCCCTTCGAGGACATAGGGCAGGATCCCGATGCTGGGGTTGAAGATGAACCACCACAGCACACCCGCGATGGCCGGCGCGATGGCATAGGGCCAGACAAGAAAGGTCGTGTAGGTGTCGCGCGACCGGATCATGCGGTTGACCATCACGGCGAAAAGCAAAGAGACAGACATGGCCAGGACGGTCGTGCCGACGGAAAACACCAGGGTGACCTGAAGCGAGTCGATATAGTGCGAGTCGCGGAACAGAGCCGCGAAGTTCTCGAGCCCCACGAAGCTCGGCGGCCTGATGCCGAAGGCGTCTCCCTGCCGGAAAAGCGATTGCCACAGCGCCTGGCTGGCGGGCCAGATGAAGAAGACCAGCGTGACGATGACCTGCGGCGCCAGCAGCGCATAGGGCAACCATGCATTTGAGAAGGTCGTGCGTTTGGTCTGCATTCGACGGGGTCCGGGCGGAAGGGCGGAATAGAAAAGGCCCGCCTCCGTCGGTGCGGAGGCGGGCCGATTGACGCTAGGTCAGTTCATCGAGGATTCGAACTCGCGCAGCAGCACGTTGCCGCGGCGGACCGCCTCGTCGGCGGCTTCCTGGCCGGTCTTGCTGCCGGCCATCACTGCCTCCATCTCCTCCGAGATGATGTCACGGACCTGGACGAAGTTGCCGAACCGCAGACCACGGGAATTCTCGGTCGGCGGGTTCAGCGTCATCTGGCGGATCGAGGTGTCGGCGCCCGGGTTCTCGTCGTAATAGCCCTGCTCCGCGGTCAGGTCGAACGCGGCCTGCGTGATCGGCAGGTAGCCGGTGTCCTGGTGCCATTGGGCCTGGACTTCGGGCTGCGACAGGTACTCGAAGAACTCGGCGACGCCCCGGTACTCCTCGGTCTCGTGGCCGGTCAGGACCCACAGCGTGGCGCCACCGATGATGGTGTTCTGCGGCGCCCCCTCGACATCGTCGTAATAGGGCTGGAAGGCGAAGCCGACATCGAACTCGGCGTTGTTCAGCACGCCTGCGCGGCTGGCGGACGACCCGAAGAACATCGCGCATTCGCCCGAGTAGAACATCGGCGCCGCATCGTCACCCGCGCCCGGGCCGCCCCAGCGGAACGCGCCGGCATCCTGCCAGCTTTTGAGGTTGTCCCAGTGGCGGACCACGACTTCGCTATTGAAGACGAACTCGGTGTCGAAGCCCTCGAAGCCGTTGGCCTTCGTCGCCAGCGGGATGTCGTGCCAGGCGGTGAAGTTCTCGAGCATGACCCAGCTCGGCCAGGACGTGGTGAAGCCGCATTCCGCCGCGCCGGAGTCGATGATCTGCACCGAGGCCGCTTCCATCTCGGCCCAGGTTTCCGGGGGCGAGTCGGGGTCGAGACCCGCCGCCTCGAAGATCTCCCGGTTGTAGTACATGATCGGGGTCGACGAGTTGAAGGGGAAGGACAGCATGTTGCCGTTCGGGTCGGTGTAGTAGCTCACGACCGTGTCGAGATAGGCTTCGGGCTGAAACGGGACGTCGTAATCGTCCATCAGCTGGTAGATCGGATATATGGCGCCCTCGGCGCCCATCATGGTGCCGGTACCGACCTCGAAGACCTGGATGATATGCGGCTGTTCGTTGGCCCGGAAGGCGGCGATCGCGCCGGTCATGGCCTCGGCATAGGAGCCGCGGAAGCTCGGGACCACTTCGAACTCGGTCTGGCTCTCGTTGAAGCCCTGCGCAATCTCCTCGAGGCGCTCTCCGAGCTCTCCGCCCATGGCATGCCACCATTCGATCTCTGTCTGGGCCTGGGCCATCGGCCCGGCCATCGCGACCGTCAGAGCAGTTGCGGCGAGAAGCTTGGTTTTCATGATTTCGTATCCCATCGGTTGCTGTAGCGATCCATTCGGATCAAGCGGCCGGAAGCGCGCTGGTTCACGACCACCCACGCAGCCCCTATTGGTTGGAGGTAACAGGGATATGTCGGTCGACGTGCTCTGCCGCGCTACATCGCTGTCCGCATGGCTCAGAGCATGATGCGTTTCGGATAATGGCCCCCCGAGGGCCGTCAGGTCTTGACCTGCCACGGGATTTTTCCTCCACCGTCGATTAGAGTCCGGCCCAACCTGAGGACGGACAATGAAGCGAACGAGATTCACGGACGAACAGATCATC